>Ga0187860_1000009_pt1 | contig 190801 bp, 175 predicted proteins | sample June2016WEW_10_4_FD_132981 | JGI IMG/M metagenome (GOLD analysis project Ga0187860, IMG submission 132981) | Peatland microbial communities from SPRUCE experiment site at the Marcell Experimental Forest, Minnesota, USA - June2016WEW_10_40 | ecosystem: Environmental > Terrestrial > Soil >...
CCCTCACTCGCTCTCTCCCCAGTAGGGGCGAGAAGATAAGGAAAGAAGCCATTTTTCACGCAGGGTGTTGAGTTGAAATTTAGTGCCCTTGGTAATTTTCAGGGTTTCTCAACACCCTGCTAGCGGATCATCAGTCCCGTCGGATTCATCGGCACCGGACCCTGCAGCTCCAGTATCGGCGTCGAAGGGCCATTGGCGCCGGCTGCGAAGTACAACACCGCTCCGTGAACCGCGGCGGCTATGCGCCCAGTATTATCCGCGGCTACGCCCTCGGGAGCGCGCATCGCGGCGCTCGAAATAGTCGCGATGCGGGTCCATCGGCGCGGGCCGTTTGGCGCGAGCACCGCGATCGTGCTGTCGCCGTCGCAGGTCACGTAAAGGTTCAAGTCCTGATCGATAAACAGGCGCCGCGGTCCCTTGAACCCGTCGATGGTTACCATCGGCGGAGCGTCGCCCGCCTGTGCGGCGTCGAAAACGAGAACTTTACCGCTATCATGATCGGCAATGAAGACGCCCTCGGCGGCGTCGATGGCGATGCCAGTGGGCGAGGTGAGTCCGGTATGCGGCCCGCCGAGAACCTTGTTCGGATAGACGTTTCCGCTGGTCGCAGCCGACAGCCAGATAACTTTGGCGGCTCCGGGCGCTGCGCCGCGGTCGGCCACGTAAATGCTGCCCAGCGGATCGACCGCCATTGAAGTGGGATGGACGAGTCCGGTATGGGGTCCGGCAAGTGAGCGCACGAGCTGATAATCGAAGTCGCGCCCCGCGTAAATGTTGATGGTGCCGTTGCGATTGCCGACGAAGACTTCGCCGCGCAGATTCGCGCTCGCATCGACGGGCGAATCGGGGGCCTTTTCCTGAATCGTGGCCAGTGGCTTCGCGTCGCCCGAGGTCCCAGCCGCGAAGATCGCGACGGAGCGCGTTTCCGGCAGCGTGACGAACAGGAATTGGCGCGACGCCGCCGGTTGTGGTTGCGGATGTGCGCAGGCGGCGCCTGCCGCCAACGTCAGTAGAAGCGCAGTCTTCAGGACGGATTTGCGCATGCGCGAAAGGTTCCACTGCTGCATTGATGGCCCCGGAAGATCTGAATTAATCGCCGCCAGGAAGCGCTCGATCCCCGCTCGCGTGTAACATAACGGAGGGTCGAATAGATCGGAAGGCGAGAAAGAGTGGAAGGTGTAGCTCGGGATTAGGAGTCTGGCGGTGCTGATGGCGGTGGCGCTGGCGGCGGGGGTTGGGGCGCAGGTGAAAGATTCGGCGCGGCCGCCGCTATCAATCTTAACCGGCGTAACCGCCGTAACCGCCCAGGGTGCGCCCGCGAGCGACCTGCCCGCGCGCTTTCGGGCGCCTGCATTTCGCGCGTTTCCCGACCGCGGCGCACGGTGGTAGGTTCATTTCCAGACGGAGCGATGCCGACGATGCCCTCAGAAAAGCGGATTCTGGTTGCCGAGGACGACGTTGCCACGGGCCGGGCCTGGAGCGAGCTGATCGCATCGTGGGGGTTCAAGGTCAACATCGCAGAGGACGGCAAGCGCGCGGTCGAACTGGCCGAAAGCTACGATCCGCATATCCTGCTGCTCGACCTGCGGCTGCCGCAACTCAACGGACTCGAGGTTTTGAGCGAGCTGCATCGGCGCGGCCTGCAAATCCCGACGATCATGATCTCGGGCGAGGGTGAGATCTCGGACGCAGTGCAGGCGATGAAACTCGGCGCCTACGATTACCTGCGCAAGCCGGTCGATCCGCCACATCTGCGAGTATTGCTCAACAACCTGAGCATTCATCTTACCGTCAGCGAAGAGAACCAGCGGCTGCGGCGGCGGCTGCTGCGCGCCGGTGAGCTCGGCCGCCTGGTCGGACAATCGGCGCCGATGCGCAGCGTCATGACGCTTATCGAACAGGTCGCGCCGAGCGCCGCCTCGGTGGTTATCCTGGGCGACAGCGGCACCGGCAAGGAGTTGGTCGCGCGCACGCTCCATGAGCTGTCGCCGCGCCACGCGGGTCCCTACGTGGCGATCAATTGCGCGGCGCTGCCGGAGACCCTGATGGAGAGCGAGCTGTTCGGCCATGAACGCGGGGCCTTCACCGGCGCCGATCGCCGGCGCGAAGGCTGCTTCGAATTGGCCAATGGCGGCACCCTGCTGCTCGATGAGATCGGCGAGATGAAGGGGGAGCTGCAGGCCAAGCTGTTGCGCGTGCTGGAGGAGGGCAAGCTGCGGCGGCTGGGCGGCAGCGGCGAAATCTCCGTCGATGTGCGCGTACTGGCGGCGACCAATCGCAACCTCGAAGCGGCGATTCGCGAGGGCCGCTTTCGCGACGATCTCTACTACCGCCTCAACGTTTTTGCGATCGAACTCCCGCCGCTATGCGAGCATAGCGAGGACATCCCGGCCCTGATCGAACATTTCATGCACGAGCTTGAGCCGCCTGCCGGCAAGACCGTGCGCGGCGTCGATACCGAGGCGCTGGGAGTATTGAAGGGGTTTCGCTGGCCGGGCAACGTCCGCCAGTTGCGCAACGTGATCGAGCGCGCGCTGATCGTCACCGCCGGGCCGCTGATTGGCGTGGCCGATTTGCCCGGCGACCTGAAGCGCGGCGGGGTGGGCAACGACGTGCTCGAAATCAAGCTCGGCGCTTCGCTCGACGAGGTCGAGCGCAATCTGATCAAGCGCACGGTCGCGTTCGCCGGCGGTAACAAGTCGCGCGCCGCCGAGATTCTCGGGATCAGCCTCAAGACCCTCTACAACCGGCTCGAGCGCTATCAGAGCCGCGATACGCACGACGCGGCATAGGACGGCAGATCGCGTCATTTTTTTGCCGCTTGCAACGACGAGTGGCGAAGCAATGGCGTTCGCGCGGTTTTGTCAATATCGCCGTTAACCGGTCGCTCGCACTCCAAATACCGCTAATTTGGGAGCGGAATCACACGCATGCCCGCCATGGGGGCAATCCCTAATCGTCAGGGTCTCGCTCGCATTCAGGGCATAGACATTGCTCGTTCCATAGTGCCGCATGGCATCCGGTTCGACCGGTCGCTGCGGGGGGGGGAGGATCGGGCCGCCACGAGTCGAGATACTGCGCCGGTGAATCCGCGGATTGCGAGAGAGGCACATTGTAAACAGCCGCACTAAATTCCGCGTTAGTGGGGTCCGGCAGCGAAACCCCGCCCGCGATAGACCAGCCGGTCGACTATGGCGCGCGCATCTGGAGCGGCTTCGCGTTGGCGCTGGCGTCACTGGTGATGGTCGGGGCGGTCGGTGTTCACAGTACCCACTCGCTCATAAATCGCGATGGCTGGGTGAGTCACACGCGGATCGTGATCGATAAGCTCGGGGCGGTGGGCTCGGCGGTCGAGTCGCAGCAGGGCGACCAGCTTAGCTACGCGGCTACCGGGCAAGAGAGCTTTCTGCATCTGGCGCAGGCCGCAGGCGCGGCGCTTGAGGGAGAGGTTGACGGCATTCGCAAACTCGTCGTGGACAATCCCGGCCAGAGTCGCCGAGCAGAAAATCTGGCGGTGCTGCTCGACGCGCGCCGCAAATTTGGGCAACGCACGGTGGCGCTGGCCGCGGCGGGCGACTTCCGCACGGCGGTGGCACGGGCAAGCGGGCCTGGGCTAACGCTGAGCGATGAGATTTTCCGGCAGGTGGCCGAAATGGTCGCGGTCGAAAATGGGCTGCTTGCGACGCGCGATGCCGCGGCCGAAGCGGCGGGCAGGGAAGCGCTGGCGCTGATCACCTTCGGTTCGCTGTTTGCAGTGTTTTTCGTCGGCTTCGCCGGGTTTTATATCGCACACGCGCTCGCAGCACTGCGGCTGCGCAACGAGGAACTGGCACTGAGCGAGGGGCACATGCGCCAGCTCAACCACGACCTCGGCGCGGAGCGCGCCGCGGCGGAACAGCGGTCGCGCTCTCTGGAGGCGTCCGAGCAGGCGTTGCAACACCAGACCGACTTGTTCCAGGCGATCCTCGATGGCATGGCCGAGGGCGTGCTTGCGCGCGCCAGTGACGGGCGCCTGCTGGTCTCCAACCCGGCCGCATGCCGCATCCTGCCCGGCGGCTCCTGCGATGCGGAGTCCACTTTGGCCACCTTCATGGCCGATTACGAGATCTTTCTTGACGAATTCGGAGGCGCGGCCCCGCTCGCCGAAACCCCGCTATCACGCGCCATCAGCGGGCTGCAAAGCGACGACGCCGAACTTTACCTGCGCCGTCGCAGCACCGGTGAGAGCTTGTGCCTGGAGATTTCCGTCCGCCCCTTGCGCGACGGGCGTGGCGGGCTGTTTGGCGCGATGTGCGTGTTTCGCGATATCACGGGACGCAAACGGGCCGAGCGCGAGCGAGCGCGCCTGGCCGCGGTGGTCCAGTCGAGCAGCGACGCTATCATCAGCGGCACGCTTGACGGCGCGATCGCGACGTTTAACCCCGGGGCCGAGCGGCTTTTCGGCTACACCGCCGAGCAGGCTATCGGGCGCAATTTCTCGATCCTGGAACCCCCGGATGAATCCGGCGAGATTGCCCGCATGGTGCGCCAATGCTTCGAGCAGCGCAGCAGCGTCTATTACGAAACTCGCCGGCTGCGCAAGGACGGCAGGATTTTCGACGCCGACGCGATCGATTCGCCGATCTACGACGAGCGCGGCCGCGAGATCGGCTTTTCGGCGATCATGCGCGATATCAGCGAGCGCAAGCAGGCGGAACGCGACCTTGCCGAGCGCACCCGCGAGTTGGAGCGCTCCAATGTGGAGCTGGAGCAGTTTGCCTATTCGGCCTCGCATGACTTGCAAGAACCCCTGCGCATGGTTGGGAGCTACGTCCAACTGCTGCGCGATCGATATCGCGGCCGGCTCGATTCGGATGCCGATGAGTTCATCGATTTCGCGGTCGATGGCGCGGTGCGGATGAAGCAGCTGATCAATGACCTGCTGCTCTACTCGCGCGCCGGGCGCAGCCATTCCAGTGCGAAGGTCGAAGCGGGGGCGGCGCTCGATTGGGCGGTCGCGAATCTTGCGCTCAAACTGAGCGACTGCGGGGGCGTCGTGGTCCGCGGCGCGATGCCGCCGGTGATGGCTGATGCGTCGCAACTCGGCCAGTTGTTTCAGAATCTGATCGACAACGCGCTCAAGTTCCGCAGCGCGGCGGCGCCGCGGATCGAAATCGGAGCCGAGCGGCGGGGCGGATTGTGGGAGTTTTGCGTGCGCGACAATGGGATCGGCATTGATCAGAAGCATGCCACACGCATCTTCCAGATGTTTCAGCGCCTGCATTCGGGCGCCGATTACCCCGGCACCGGTATCGGCCTGGCGGTTTGCCGCAAAATCGTCGAGCGCAACGGCGGCCGCATCTGGGTCGATTCCGAGGTCCACCCGGGGACGGCCTTTCGCTTCACGATTCCGGCGGTGGAGTCCGCAGCCGGCGTAATTGCGATGGCAGAGGTCGAGCAAATCTGATGGCGTGTCAATTCCAATCCGACCTGATCGATATTCTCCTGGTCGAGGATAATCCGGGCGACGTCCGCCTCACGCGCGAGGTGCTTAAGGATGGCAAGCTGCGCAACAACCTTTTCGTCTGCGGCGACGGTGAGGAGGCGCTGGAATTTCTGCGCAGGCGCGGCAAGCATGCCAACGCGGTACGCCCGGACCTGGTGCTGCTGGACCTCAATCTGCCGCGCAAAAGCGGTCGCGAGGTGCTGGCCGAGGTCAAGGAGGATCCGGAGCTGAGGACGATTCCAATCATCGTTCTGACCACCTCGGCGGCCGAACAGGACATCCTGCAAACCTACAATCTGCACGCCAACTGCTACATCACGAAGCCGGTCGATTTGCCGCAGTTCATCAAGATCGTGCATTCCATCTGCGATTTCTGGCTGGAAATCGTCAAATTGCCGTCTCATGTGTAGTGCGCCAATGCCAACCGCTACCGAGCCAATCAAGGTTCTGCTGATCGAGGACAACCCGGGCGACGCGCGGCTGGTGCGTGAGGCGCTGGTCTCGGCGCGCAGCGCACGCTTCGAGGTCGAGAGCCTCGATCGGCTCGCCGGCGGCGTCGCACGGCTGCGCCAGGCGGGAATCGACGTGGTGCTGCTGGACCTCTCGCTGCCCGACTCGCAGGGGATGGAGACGATCGTGCGGCTGCACACGGAAGCACCGGACATTCCGATCATCGCGCTGTCGGGGATGGACGACCTGAGCATTATCCAGGACGCGGTCAAGCAGGGGGCCGAGGACTACCTGGTCAAAGGGGGATTCAGCACCGACAATTTGGTTCGCTCGATTCACTACGCGATCGATCGCCGGCGGGTGCGTGACGACCTGGCGCGGGCGCGCGACTCGGCCCTCGAATCCGCGCGAGTGCGCTCCGAATTCCTCGCCAACATGAGCCACGAGATCCGCACGCCGCTCAACGGCGTGATCGGGATGACGCGGCTGCTGGTGGATACCCCGCTCACTATCGATCAGCACGAGATGCTCGAAATCGCGCGCATGAGCGCGGACGCGCTGCTCAAGATTGTCAACGACATCCTCGACTTCTCCAAGATCTCGGCGGGTAAGGTGGTGCTCGAGGATGCCGACTTCGACCTCGGTGCGACGGTCGAAAGCGTCGTGCAGATTTCCGCCGAGCGAGCGCACGCCAAGGGCCTGGTACTCGATTCCTTCATCGACGGCGATGTTCCGATGCGGCTGCGCGGGGACGTCGGGCGTCTGTGCCAGGTGCTCACCAACCTGGTCGGCAACGCCATCAAGTTCACCGCGGAGGGCGAGGCGACGGTCCGTGTCGAGCAAATCGGTGAGAGCGAAGAGCAGAGCACCCTGCGCTTCCAGGTGCGCGACACCGGCATCGGAATTCCGCTTGACGGGCAGCGCAATATCTTCCAGGCCTTCACCCAGGCCGACGGCTCGACCACACGCAGGTTTGGCGGCACTGGCCTGGGCCTGGCCATCTCGGCGCAACTGGTCGAGTTGATGGGCGGCAGTATCGGGGTGGAGAGCGAGTTGGGCTGCGGCTCGACCTTCTGGTTCACCGCCACGTTCGGCCGTCCGTCCGCGGCCGCGGTGCGCGATAGCAGTCGGGACCACCTGCGGCTGGAGCGCGTGCGCGTTCTGATCGTCGATGGCAACGCGACCAGCGCGCGGGTGGTGAGCGATCATCTGCAGGCGTGGCGGATGCGCTGCGAAATCGTCGCCAGCGCGGCCCAAGCGCTGGACGCGCTCAACCGGACGCAGGCGGCTGGCGACCCCTTCGAGATCGCGATCATCGACTTGCAGTTGCCCGAAAACGACGGGTTCGACCTCGCCCGCGCGATCAAGGATCAGCCGAGCCTTGCGGGCGTCCGGATGCTCGGGATTTACGCGCTCGGCTGCCGGCCGGACCAAGCCTTTACCAAGGCCGCCGGGATTCGCGCGCTGCTGGGCAAGCCGATCCGGCAGAGCCAACTTTTCAATACGCTAAGCACCTTGATTGAGCTGCGGGCGGGAGCGCCGCCCGAGCCGCTGCGTGGCGGTCGTCCAGCGCGTGGGATCAAGAGCGTGATTGCGCCGGAAATTCGCCAACGCACGCGCATCCTGCTGGTCGAAGACAATCTTGTTAATCAACAGGTCGAGATGCGCATGATCACTCGGATTGGCTATCAGGCCGAGCGGGCCGACAATGGCCGCATTGCGCTCGAGAAGCTGGCGCACGCGAATTTCGACATCATCCTGATGGACTGCCAGATGCCCGAGGTGGACGGCTACACGGCGACGCGCGAAATTCGGCGGCGAGAAGGGGCTGCGCGCCATACTTGTGTTATAGGAGTCACCGCGCATGCGCTCGCCGGAGATCGCGAGGAATGCCTGCGCGCCGGCATGGACGACTATATCGCCAAGCCGGTGATGCCTGAGGACCTTGCTGCGATAATCGATAAGTGGGTGGGAATCGCCAATATGTCGGATTCACGGGCGAAGGTCGCGCATTCATCATCGGCGGCGGCCGCGTCGCAATCTCCGGAAAGCGGCCAGCAGGCGCCGCTTGCGCTCGTAATCGACGAGGCTGTGCTTGCGGAGTTGCGTGAATACCAGAATCCCGGGGATCCCGACTTCGTGACCGAGCTGATCGGAGTGTTTACCGAAGATCTCGCCGCTCGGCTCGTCCAGATAAATGCCGGGTTGCAGGCCGGAGACGCTAACCGCGTACGTCAGGCCGCTCATGCGCTGAAGGGCGCCAGCGGAGAACTTGGGGCCCAGCGTATGCGTGAAATCTGCTCGCGCCTGGAGCTGAGTGCAGCGGCGGGTTCAATCGCCACGGCGCCGGCGCTGCTCCGGGAACTCGAAGATGAGGCCATCCAGGTGCGCGCGGCGCTTGCGGCCCATTGCGTCGAGCAGGTCGCGGCACGCATGCCCGCGCCTGAGGCGTAGCCCACGCACAACCTCTGAACGGCGGGCCGTCGGCGCAGTAAGTTCAGGGCGTGCAAGTGAATCGCCTCGATACGCGGTCGCTGTCACCCTTATCGCACCCGCTCGTGCATCATCGAATCCCACCGCGGATGCGCTTATGCCATGCAGCATTGCACTTCTGCCACTCATCGCGTGATTTTGTAATAGATAACGCTCAATTTCATCAGGTATTACTACAATCGTTGCTATTTGAGTATTTGTATTATTATACACCCTTTGTTATGGTAACGTGCGTAATCTGACTGTTTGACACTTTTTACAGATGTCTGATCGTCGAAGGCTGTTGGGTGTCGGCATGTGCTTTGCTGAGTTATAGCAACGTTCAGGAAGAGAACGTCGAGGACGAAACATGAGCCTAAAGCTTGATGAACTTAGAAAGCGCTTGCTTCAGCAGCAGTCCGGAAGCGATGGAGGAGCCCCTGAACCTTCTCCCAGTGCGGGAAGCAGCAAAGCCTTCGGTACTTTCGCGCCAAAGGCCGCCGAACCAGCGATTGCGCTGAAAGTGTCTGAACCGCCGGCAGCGATCAGAGTGCCCGAGGCATCGTCTGCCGACAAAGCCGGGGAACCGCCCGTCGAGAGCAAGCAGTCGGCGCCCGAACCGTCTGACGTGAATGCCGCGCCCAGGCCGGCTGAGGCGGAGGTAGCCGCCCCGGTCGAGGGCTCCAGTTCCTCCGGTAGCGACCCCGAGCTGCAAGCAACAGGGTTTCGTTTCGTGGCGCCGCCCGTGGCACCATCGGATCCCGTCGTGCAGCATGAACTCGCCGACGCGGTGGGAAAGGTTTTCGAGCAGACCAAGGCGTTCCAGGCGCGGCTGGAGGATTTGAGCCGAATTTTCGAACCGATCGATCGGATGGGAAATTCGGCGGTTCGCGCGTTTGCACCGCTGCGCGGATTCCAGAAGCAGATGGCGCAGCTCGCCCGTTCGTTCGAGCCGATGCGCATGTTCCAGCAGCAGCTTTCGCAGTTGGCGCAAAACTTCGAGCCGATGAAGGCGCTGGAGGGCCAGCTCTCGCAGTTGGCGGACTCGTTTCAGAGTCACATCGGCGAATTGATCAAGGCGCTGGAGCCGGCGAAGCAGATGCGCGACCGGATTGAACAATTGGGGGCGGCCTTCGATGAGGCGACCGAACTGCACGAGCAGTTTACCGAGCTCTATGGCGCGTTCGATCTGAGCCCGCCGTCGAATGGATCGCACGTCAACGGTCTGGACGCGCAGGGTAGCGTGGCTCGCTAAACCCGAAACCAAAAACTGCATATTAACGATGAGCGCGGTCTCGCACACACGGGGGCCGCGCTGGTTTTAACGGTGCGGCGAGTCAGAAGAGCGGCAGCCTGACGCCGAACGTGACCAACGCGCCGCCCGCGACGCCCATCAAGGCCTCTCCGGCGACCAGACCGGCCGCGAATAGCAGTCCCGATCCGCTGCCGGAGTTTTCGCGCCCGGCACTGGTCAAGCTGCGCAGAATTGCGCCGATCAGAATCGCGACCGTCAGGCCGAACGGCAGGTAGAGTCCGATTGCGACCGGCATCACCGGCGTCCGCCAGCGCGCATTGCGCCGCTCCAGAATCGCGTCGAGTACGGCGAGCAACGCGGCGAGAATCGCGCCGAAGACAATCGTCCCGATCGGCAATCCGCCGCGAAAAACGCCCTGCGCGACTTTCGCCATCAGAAAGGCCTGGGGCGCGGCGAGCGCCTGCGCATGTGCGGTCGGGGTGCCGGCGATGCCATAGGCGCGAATGAGGAGATTGAGCACCGGCGCCATCACGAACGAGGATAGCGTCGCGCCGAAGAGCACTGCGATCTCGAGCGAGCGCGGGGTCGCGCCGACGTGATAGCCGGTCGCGAGGTCATGCAGCGAATCCCCGGCCATCGCGGCGGCGGTGCAGACGACGGCACCAGCCATGATCGCGAGGCGCGGTCCGATCGCGACTCCGACGCCGAGGGTTTCCAGGATGAGCGCGATCGCGAGCAAAACGATGATCGTCACCCCGGACACCGGATTGTTGGACGCGCCGACGATGCCGGTGAGGTAGCCGGCGATGGCGGTGGCGAAAAATCCGATCGCGACCAGCGCGATCGCCAGTGCCGCGCTGAGCCACGGATTGCGGCTTAAGTGGAAGCAGATCGCGAAGACCACCGGCACGCAAAGGGCAACCGCGCCGAGCACCGCGGGCGCGGAAAGGTCGCGATCCTCGCGGCGGGTGGCGGCGATGCTGCCGCGCTGGCGCAGCATTCGTGCGCTTTCGGCAAGCCCGCGACCGATCGCGCCGCGCAATCGCCACAGCGTGACGAGGCCGCCGACCAGCATCGCGCCGACACCGAGGTAACGCGTTTGCATGCTCCAGATCTGATGCGCCGCGTCGGCGGCGGCGAGCGACCGAAGTTCGGGATGTGACGCGCTCGCGATCGGAATTGCGACCAGCCAACCAATTGCCCCGCCCAAAAAGACCAGGCTCGCGATGCCGAGGCCGACGATATAGCCGACACCGAGCAGTGCCGCCGAGAGGTTGAGCGAACCGGCAAACACAGTGCGTCCGACCCATCGCGCGCCGGCGATAGTACCGGGCACGAGGCCAAAAATATCCTGCGACGCCTTGAGCGCCGCCGAAATTAAACCGCCCCACGCCAGCGGAGCGGCGCTGGAAGATCCGTCGGCGCCGGTGCGCAGCACCTGAGCGCAGGCGATCCCTTCGGGAAACGGGAGGCCCTCGTCAACGATGTAGGCGCGGCGCAGGAAAACCACCAGCAGACTGCCCATCGTGCCGCCGGCGAGGCAGAGCATCGTCACGTCCCAATATGGCAACGGCCCGGTGTGGCCGAGAATCACGAGGGCCGGAAAGGTGAAAATCGCGCCAGCGGCAACCGCTTCGCCGGCCGACGCGATGGTTTGAACGACGTTGTTTTCGAGAATCGTCGAGCCGCCGAGGAGGCGCAGCACCGCCATCGAGATGACGGCCGCTGGGATACTCGCGGAGACCGTCATGCCGGCGTAAAGGCCGAGATAGGCGTTGGCGGCGCCGAGCGTGATCGCGAGTATCGCGCCCAGGATGAAGGCGCGCAGCGTCAGTTCGCGAACGGCAGTTTCAGCGGACGGGGAGGGCGATGCGGATGAAGTCGGCGCCACGGCGCAACTATATGCCATCGCGCGCCGCGAATGGCGAACCTCTCGCCGATGATTTACAGCGTCCGATTAAGCCATGCGCGGCGTCAAAGCGGCTCGCGGTTCAGGAGTTGCCGGTTTTCCGATCGCTGGCGGTCGGCTGACCCGCGTCCTTCCAACCCATGATGCCGTCCACCATCACGCTCACGTCGGTGTAACCGGCCTTGACCGCCCGCCGGGCGGCCTCATGCGACGCCATTCAATGCGTGTTGGCGCAGTAGAAAACCAGCTTGGCGTTTTTGTCGGCGGGCAGCTCTTGCGTGACACTGTAGCCTTCCGCGCTGGGAAGCAGATGCGCGCCCGGGATGATGCCGTATTGCGCTCGTGTGTCGGGATGGTTGGCGTCGTAGATCAGCACGCGGCTATTGGGTTTGGCGAGCGCGGCTGCAAGATCCGAGACGTGGATCAGCTCGAAGGTATCGAGCGCGTCGTCGTGGTCCGGATTGCCGAGCATCTTCGAAAGATCGAATGATCGGGCGGGTGGCGCGGCGGTCAGTATCGTGCCGAGCGCCATAATCATCGCAAGGAATCGAATGCGCATCGTGATCCTCAAGCGCGGATGGAGTTGCGTTATTCTAACATCCGCGGGTGCGATGGACCAATGCGCGATTTTGCCCGCGATGCGGATGGCGCCGCGAGCAAAAACTTAACGCACCTCGCAGACTCGTTAGCGCGGCGCGCGGGCTCGCGTGGATGGTTTGCAGTGAAACCCTTCCGGATGGCAGATTAACCCGACCTGGCTGGAACAAATCCATGGAGAATCGAAATGAGTGACGACTGGCGCGCGAAGGCCAGAAAGCTGCCGAAGGGGAATCTGTTCGACGACTTTCAGGTCGGGCAGGTCTTCGAGCATCATTGGGGCCGCACGCTGAACGAGGGCGACAATACGCTCTTCTCGACGCTGACGCTCAGCTACAACCCGCTCTACTTCAACGCGCCGTATGCGCGCGCGCATGGCCATCGCAAGATCGTGATCAACCCGATGCTGGTGTTCGTGACGGTCTTCGGGCTGTCGGTCGAGGATCTCAGCGAAGCGGGCGGGCTGTTTCTGGGCGTGGACAATCTCACCTTTCATCGCCGCATCTATCCCGGAGCAACGCTGGTCGCGCGCAGCACGGTCGAGGACAAGCGCGAATCGCAGAGCCGTCCGGACAGCGGGATCGTGACGTGGCATACCGAGGGGCACCTCGCCGAGGGCGACAAGGGCCTGGTGGTTGATTTCCGCCGCTCCAACCTGATTCCCAAACGAGGCGCCGTCAAATGAGTTACCTGACCGAAGAACGCAAAATGATCCAGCAGGCCGCGCGCGACTTCGCGATGAACGAGGTGCTGCCGGTCGCGAACAAGCTCGATCCCGTCGAGGGCGACATCCCGATGGAGCTGCGCAACAAGATGGGCGGGCTCGGCTATTTCGGAATACTCATTCCCGAGGAGTACGGCGGGCTGGGCCTCGGCGCCTTCGAATACGCATTGGTGGCGGAAGAACTGGCGCGGGGGTGGATGAGCGTCGGCAGTATTATCGCGCGCGGCAACGGAATCTATGGCGATGCCAGTGAGGAGCAGAAGCGCAAGTATTATCCGCCGATGGCGCGCGGCGAATTTCTCGGCGCATTCTCGCTCTCCGAGCCCGACGCGGGCTCCGACCTGGCCAACGTCTCATGCCGTGCGACGCGCGACGGCGATCAATTCGTCATCAACGGCACCAAGACCTGGTGCACCTTTGCCGACGGCGCGGATTTTATCCATCTGTTCGCGCGGACATCGCCGCCGGAAGAAAAGCGGCGCCACGTCGGCATAACTCAGTTCCTGATCGAGAAGGAGCGCGGCAAACTGCCCGAGGGCGTCAGCGGTTCGCCGATTCGCAAGATTGGCTATTTCGGATGGAAGACCTGGGAGCTGCATTTCGACAACTTCCGCATTCCGGCGGCGACCGTGATCGGCAAAGAGGGGCGCGGATTCTACACCATGATGGCGTTCCTGGAAGTTGCCCGGGTGCACACGGCGGCGCGTGCGATCGGCCTGGCGCGCGGGGCGCTCGAGGATTCGATCGTGTATGCGCAACGGCGCGTGCAGTTCAAGCAGCCGATCTCGGACTTCCAGGCGATTCGCTTCAAGCTGGCCGACATGGCGACGAGTATCGAAGCGGCGCGGCAACTGATGTATTTCGTGGCGACCGAAGTTGACAGCAAGCGGCGCTGCGACAAAGAAGCCTCGATGGTCAAGTACTTCGCGTCCGAGATGGCAGAGCGCGTCACCAGCGAGGCGCTGCAGATTCACGGCGGTTACGGCTACACCAAAGATTTCCCGATCGAGCGTTATTGGCGCGACGCGCGGCTGACGAAAATTTTCGAGGGCACGTCGCAAATCCAGTTGCGCATCATTTCCGACCGGCTTCTCGGAGGCAACGAATGAGTTTCGACGCGGCGGCGCTGACCGGGCGCGGCAATTACTACGAGGACTTCATCGTCGGCGACGTGTACGAGCACGCTCGCGGCAAGACCATGGAGATGCTCGAAAACGTGCTGATCACGAACCTCGTGCTGAACACCGCGCAACTGCATTTCAACGAGCATCTGGCGGAGACCGCGGCGGCGCAGAAACATCGCATCGTTTTCGGCGGCGTCACCGCGTCGCTGGTGATCGGCCTCGCGATGCAGGACACGGGCGAGCAGGCGGTCGAGGAAGTCGGGCTGGACAAGGTGCGCTTTCGCATCTCGGTGATTCACGGCGACACGCTCTACGCCTTCAGCGAGGTCGTCGGCAAGGACGACAACGCCGCCCTCTGCCGCGGGCACAAGGACGTCGGCCTGGTGCATTTCCGGCACTACGGCATTAACCAGCGCAATGAGACCGTCTTCGAGGGCGAGCGGCGGGTATTGATCAAGAAGCGAGCGTTCAGCACACGCGGGCTTGAGGTGGAGGATGCGGAAGCGGAGGCAGCGCCGACCGCATCACGTCCGGCCGGGAAGCGGCCGCCGGCGCGTCCAGCAAAGTCGCATGCGCGTGCGGTCAAGGCGGCGCCGGCCGCAAAGAAAAAATCGCAACCGGCGAAGCCGGCCGTAAAAGCGAAGCCGGCTAAGGCGCGCGGCAAAAGCCGCAAATGATCGGCCTTGGGTGGCTGTCCGCTTTACATACTATGTAAATCATAGTACGAACGAAAGAAAGGAATCGTCGTCGGCCCGCATGGACGGAGGATTGAGAGCGGAGTGGCGATCAAATCCTTTCATGACAATGACACCCAATCGTTCTGGCGGGGTGCCCGAGTAGCGCGGCTTCAGAGTTTCGAAAAAGCGGCGATGCGGAAGCTTCAGATGCTACACGCGGCTCCCGCTCTCGCGGTGCTGGCCGCAGTGCCGGGCAACAAATTGGAAAAGCTGACGGGCGATCGCGATGGCCAACACAGCCTGCGAATCAACGATAAGTGGCGACTTTGCTTCCGCTGGAAGCAGCCCGACGCCTACGACGTCGAGATCACCAATCATTACGCTTGAACCTGATGGAGTGCGTACAATGGCGCGAAGCAAACGGCAGATTCCGCCGGCCCATCCGGGCGAGATTTTGGACGAGGAGTTTCTCAAGCCGCTCGGCATGACGATCAACGCCCTCGCCCTCGCGCTGCGAGTGCCGAGCAACCGGCTCTACGCCATCGTTGAAGGCGAGCGCGGTATCAGCCCCGATACCGCGTTGCGGCTGGGACGCTATTTCGGCACCGGCCCCGAGTTCTGGATCAACCTTCAGGCGCATTACGACTTGGAAAGTACGCGCGGAGAGCTCGAAGAGATAGTCGAACGGCAGGTGCAACCGCGAGGGCACGCGGCGTGACAGATCCCTGAAACGTGCGCAGGGCGGCGCGGGATAGCCCGCGCCGCCCTTGCATTTGGAACCAATACGGTTGCGTCAGCTCACGACGGCTGCGTCGCGAGGGTCTTGTCGCGCACCAGAACGCCGTCGCTATATAGCTTTCTGATCTGTTCGTCGCTCAGGTTCGTCAACTCGTGCAGGATGCGCTCGTTGTCTTCGCCGAGCCGCGCCGATCGCAACTCGACGCGATCTGGCCATGCCGAGAACTTCACGGGTACCGCGGGGATCGCGATCTTGCCGAGCTGCGGATCTTCGATCCAGCGCACGGTCTTGCGCTCATTCAGATGCGGATGGTTGACGGCTTCGTTGACCGTCAGCACGGGAGCGCAGGGCACGCGCTCCTTGTCCAGCGTCGCGATGGCGTCGTCGCGCGTCGGCTTCGAGGCGAGCCAGTCCTCGATGATTTTCTGCAGCTCCGCGTTGTTGTCGCGCCGTCCGCGCGCGCTTTTGAAACGCGGGTCAGTCGCAAGCTCCGGCATGCCCATCGCGCGGCACAACTGAACCCATTGGTGCGCCGTGGGGACGCATAGATAAACGTATTGATCGCCGCGGTAATGGTAGATGCCGGTGGGGCCGCCGCCCGGATGCTGCGGGCCATTGCGCGTCGGCTTATACTTGTCGCCGCGCAACGAGACCTGCGGCACCGTCGCTTCGTGCATGTGGAAGTAGGTATCGAGCAGCGAGGCGTCGAGGTACTGGCCCTCGCCGGTGCGCTCGCGATGAAGCAGCGCGAAGCCCACCGCCATCGCGGCCGCGACGCCGGTCGAAACGTCGCCGATCGCCATGGTGGTGACCGACGGCGCCCGGTCGAGTTCGCCGATGCCGTCGGTGATACCGGCATAGGCCTGGCCGATGTAGTCGTAGCCGGCCTTGTCCGAGAGCGGCCCGGTCTGCCCCGCCATCGAGATCGAGCACATGATGATCTTCGGGTTGACCTTCTTCACGTCTTCGTAGGAAAAGCCCAACCGCTTGATCACGCCGGGTGCGAAGTTTTCGATCACGACGTCGATCTTCGGCAACATCGATATCACGAGATCGCGCGCGCCCGGCTGCTTGAGATCGATCGCGAAGCTGAGCTTGCTGTGATTGTGCTGCTGGTAATAGGTGCTGTGAGTCGATTCCTTGAATTCCGGCTTGATCGACCGCAGACCGCCGGCGCGCACGCGGTCGCCGTCGGGGGCGAGTTCGAGCTTGATCACCTCGGCGCCCATCTCCGCGAGCAGCCTGGAGCAGGTCGGTCCGGCGACGAACTGGGTAAAATCGAGGACACGGTAGCCTTCGAGCATACGCGGCTTATCAGACATCAATCGAACCTCCGTGATCGCCGCCTGAAAAGGACGGCGTCGGAAAAAGCAGATGGCGGACGTTATTCGTAGGCTCAAACTACAAAATGCGCGCGAAATTGTCCAATCGGTTCGGCGTGCGAATCAGGCGGGGCGGGGGCGGAACTTGGCCAGCGTGATTTCGGCGGTCGCCTCCTCGAAGACGATTTCGACTGGCATTCCGGCCCGGATGTCATCATTGGCGACGCCGACGAGGTTGGTCAGCAAGCGCGGACCCTCGTCCAGTTCGACCTCGGCGACGTTGTACGGAAGCTCACTTTCGAAGCCGCGGAAATACGCCTGATGGAACACCACCCACGAATTGACGCGTCCACGTCCGCTCAATTTCGACCAAGTGAATTTGCGCGACCAGCAGCGCGGGCATAGCGGCGCCGGCGGATACCATGTGGTCGCGCAACCATCGCAGCGTTGCAGACACAACTCGTGGCGGCGCAGTGCGTCCCAATAGGGCTGGTTGAGCGAGGAGATCGCGGGCAGCGGTTTTGCGTAAGTCGCGTCAGCCATTTGCTTTACCTCGTGAAGAAGGTGCCCTCACCCGCGCTCGCGGAGCGAGCTTGTCCTCTCGGAACCATAGCGCACCTCGCCGACTCGTTTGCTCGGCTCGCAGGCTCGCCTGATGCTGGACAAGGAGAGGGGTCACTGCGTCAGCGGCGGTAAATCAGAGAGTCGCCGTAAGCGTTGGCCCATTGGATGATCGCGGCGGCGCGGATTTGGCGGGGACCGCATTCGCCGCGCAACTGCCGCACGATTTCCACCTGATGATTCCAGCCCATGATGTGCGCCTCGGAGAGCAGGCCGCCGTTGGTGTTCATCGGCAGCGCGCCGCCGAGTTCGATGCGTCCGTCCTGCGTGAAAGCCGCGGCCTCGCCCGGCTTGCACAGGCCGAAGCGTTCGAGCGCGATCCACGGCAGGATCGAGAAGGCGTCGTAACTGAAAAACGCGTCGAGGTCATCAGGCGTAATATCCGCCATTTTGTAAACCGGCGGCAGGCCGGCTACGTAATCGAAAGTCGATTGCTGCGCGACGCCGAAACCCGGATACGCCCAGATGAACTCCTCGCGCCCGGCCGGCAGCGGCTGCATCCCGGCGATATATACCGGCGGCTTGCGCAGATCGCGCGCACGATCCGCGCTAGTGACGATCACGCACGCGGCGCCGTCGTTGATCAGGCAGTAGTCGAGCAGGTGCAGCGGTTCGCAAACGAAGCGCGACGCCTGATGGTCATCGAGGCCGATCGGCTCGCGCATGATCGCGTTGGGATTGAGCGCAGCGTGCTTGCGAAATGCGATCGGGATCGCAGCGAGCTGGCGGCTATTCGCGCCATAACGTTCGAAGTAACGGCGTGCGACGAGCGCCGCGCCGGCGCCCGGTGAAGTCATGCCGTAAACCGGATCCTGCCCGTGCGCGCCGCCGCCCTCGCGGGCGCCCTCGCGATCGCCGGAGCCGCCCATTTTGGGCCGCCTGATTTCGGAGAAGCTGACCGAAGCGAGGCAGGCGACGGCGGTGGCCATCCCCGCGCTGACCATCATCGCGGCCCATTGGATACAGCTCGCGGTTAAGCGGCCATGCGCCCAGGTCTGCGTGAATGCCCGCAGGTTCAACCCAAGCAGCGGGGCGATACTGTCGCCGTCGGCGCCGATCGGCGATCCGAAGCTGACGGCCAGACCGTCGAGGTCTTCGCGCACGAGGCCGGCGTCATCCAGAGCATTGGCGATCGCGTCTGCGGCAAGGTCGATCGGGCTGCGCATCAGGCGGCGGCCGTAAGCTGAATTGCCAACGCCCGCGATCGCGGTCTGATCTTTCAGATCCCAGATGGACATTACGACCTCTCGCGCCGCTTTGCTCGCCAACCGTTAAGTCCGCGGGCCGATGCTTCGCGGGCCGCGCGGGTGAACTCGGGCGAGCGTACTGAAAACCGCTGCTCCCTGTCCAATGCGGCACGATCGGTTTGCGGCCCGGCGATTCGGTAAAGGATGGGCGCGGGTGGCGCCGGAATCTTGCGGCGCAGCGATGAAGTGTTACAAGGAGTGAAACCACTCGCCGCATACTGAATAAGGTGGCAGGCACCCGAACCGCAAACAAAGGAGCATGACGATGGCGATGCTGAACACCGTGCTGGGACCAATCGACGCGAGCGAAATCGGTGACACGATGTCGCACGTGCATCTGACGATCGACCTGCTCTGCTGGCACATGCCGCCGGAGTCGGGACCGCAGCGCGGACTGAGCGAGGGCCGTATCACGATGCGCAATCTCGGGGCGGTGCGGCGCAACGCGATGCGCGTGCGCGACAACCTGGTGCAGGACGATCTCGATCTGGCGATTCGCGAGGCGACGGATTATCGCGTCGCTGGCGGCAAGACCGTGATCAACTGCGACCTCCCCGGAATCGGGCGCGACGTGATCGCGCTGCGGCGGATTTCACGCGCGACCGGGATCAATATTGTGGCCTCCACCGGATGGTACGTGCAGGCGTCGCATCCGCCGGAAATCGCACGCAAGAGCGTCGAGGAGCTGGCCGAAACGATGGTCAAGGAGATCACCGTCGGTATCGGCAAGACCGGGGTGAAGGCGGGCAATATCGGCGAAATCGCGCTCAGCGGACGCACTCGCGAGCCGTTTCAGCCGGGCGAGGAGAAGGTTCTGCGGGCGGCTGCCCGCGCGCAAAAGGCGACGGGCGTATCGCTGACGATTCATCCGAACTTCCCCGGCGATCATTGGGACACCTATATCGACTTGCTGGAAAAAGAGGGGGCGGACCTGGCCAATTGCTATATGTCGCATCTCGGGCTCTATCCGAATCCGGAGGTCTCGAAGCGAATTCTGAAGCGCGGCGTCGGCTTCGTCTCGTTCGATCAGCTCGGCCATGAAGAGCTGTTCGGGAATCCGGCAGCGCCGGGGCTCGGCTACTCGACCGACAAGGAAGAGGTCCGCTGCATTATCGAACTGCTCAATGCGGGCTACGCCGATCGGGTGCTGCTATCGGCGGAGGTCGCGATGAAGACCTGCTACAAGGAGTTCGGCGGATGGGGCTACTCGCACGTCCACGACAACATCATCCCGTGGCTCAAGTCGCTGGGAGCGTCGGTCGAAGACGTCGAGGCGATCATGGTGGGAAATCCGCGGCGGCTGCATAGCGTGGCGTGACGGCGCGGGGTTGCACCCGTGCGTCGCGAACAACCGAGTTCGGCCGGCGCATCGCAAAAACAGACGCGCCGCAATGACTTGCGGTCATGCGGCGCGTCATCAACCACCCCTTTTCCCGGCCGCCACCCAATCCGCCCCCTTATCCCCCCCACCAATAAACTGATTTTAATGTTGCAAGTCGGGCTGTGCCGGCGCGGGCACGACGCCGTTGAGCTGAACGCTGCGTTCGCTACGGAAGGTGTCGGCCAGCACCGCGAAATCGTTGGCGAGTTCGGTTGCGGGCTCGAAGGCGCGCGCCAGCTTGATCAGTTGCGCCTGGAATTCCTTGGCCGGTTCGAGCGAGCGCACCAGTTGATTGATATTGATTTCGAACGCGTCGGAGATCAGCGCGAGCTGCTGCTGCAAGCCCTTCATCGGCGCGAAGCTCTGTGCGAGTTCGGCGAGCTGCCCCTGAAACACGCGCATGGGCTCGAACGAGCGCGAAAGCTGAGCGAGCTGTTCCTGAAACGAACGAAGCGGCGCAAATGACTTGGCCGCGGACTGTGCGAGCGCATCGACCGGCTCGAAAGTCTTGGTCAGTTCGACGAAGCGATCCTCGAAGACTTTGACCTGTTCGAAAACCTTCGAGACCGCCTGGGCAACTTGATACTGGCTGTTCGATTCCATCGAATCTTCTCCGGCGCTGGCGTCAACGGAAGCATTTTCGGCGTAGCGCAAGGCGGCCTCGCGAATACCATTCGGCGTCGAAGCGGCAACGACCTTTCCATCGCTGATTTTCGGCGCGACCGGCGGCTGATAGACGCCCGCGGCGGCAGATACGGAGGCAGGCGCTGTCGCTTTTACCTCCGCGGCTTCGTTGAGCTTGTGGTTGACGGCGATGAGGTCGGCGGAACTCCGTTTGTAAATCGATGTCGATTGGCTTGGCGGTGTAGCAGCCGGTTCGAGTAACCGCCGGCGGAGTTCTTCAAGCTTAAGGTTCATGAGTCAGCCCCCCATTTTCGCGCGATGAGCGGATCAGTGAGAGAGCAATCGGTATGCCATCGTGAGAACCAGGCGAATCGGCTGAAGCGGAGATCGACGGTATTGACTGCAATCGACACAGCTCGGAAAGCATGAGAACGCGACAGCGGACGATAGCATCAATTGCGCCAGGTTGTGCGGATCTGCAACTGGGCGATTCGTTCCCGGACGAACAAGGGTACAGCTGTTGATCTCCGTTGCGTGCACGCTTCGTTCGTAGCAACGACGCAACATCCGGCAGGCCGTTCAGGCCGTCGCATTATCGACAGTATATTTCTCAGGGAGGCACACCAGCGTCGGCCAGGTTTCGCCGATCGCCACAAATTGGTCGCGGCCACAGAAAATCCATGGATTTATCGAGGATTTCCCGCTGCCAATGGCACGATGCTCGCTTGTATCGAGCGTGTCCGACCGACCACATGAAGGCCGCACGCCGGTGAGGGGGCTATGGGGTTACGGAAGCAGGGGGCTAGAGGCTATGAGGCGGGTGCTTAGGGGCTAAGGGGGCTAGGGCTAGGGGCTAGGGGGCTAGGGCTAGGGGGCAGGGGCTAGGGCTGGAACGACGATGAGCAGACTTCGCGCCATCGCAATCGAAGAGCAACGCCAACTGATAACGTTTGGCTTCGCAATTGCGGTCTTTCTCTTGACGCTGTTGGCGCTACAACTGCGCGCTGGAGGCTCGATCGTTGACCCGGGCGGCTACGCCGCAAGCCATGCTATGCATGTGGACGGCGGGGCGAGTCCGGGGAATCGGGCGGTAGCGCTCGCGGCGGCACCCTCAACGATAGAAGACTCGAATGCTCGCAATCGAGGCGTCCCCAGCGTTGCGTTACGAATGGTCCGCTCAATATAGATCCAATCGATTGTAAAACTGCTCGGATTTCTGCGCTAATCCGATTTTGACGGGCTGTCCGCGCATGGTACCCTCCCTGCGAACGCAGTGGCGAAACAACGCCGGCCGAGGTGCGAAAGCAGCCGCGCACGATCGCGCGATCGCGATCGTGGCTGATATCCCGGCCAGGCATTTCACTCACATCAGCCACCACGAATGGCGGATCGGAGGGTACGAGGTAGGCCCTACCGGAAGCGCGATGCGCAGCCGGAGGGCGCTTCCAGAGACGTATGGAGGGCGGGGCACCAGCAGCCGCGGTCACGGAGCAGGCGCATCATCATGCGGCCGAGACGGCGCGCAAATGGATCATTGCGGCGTCAGTGATCCTCTGCACGATTCTGGAGGTCCTCGACAGCTCGATCGTTAACGTCGCGCTGCCCCACATGCAGGGCAGTTTCTCGGCGACTATCGATGAGGTCACCTGGGTCGTGACGACCTACCTGGTCGCGGCGGGAATCATGATCCCGACGACCGGGTGGATTGCGGGACAATTCGGGCGCAAGAGTTATTTTCTCTTTTCGATCGCAACCTTCGTGATTTCCTCGGCGATGTGCGGTGCGGCGCAATCGCTCGACCAGATGGTCGCGTTCCGGTTCCTGCAGGGTATCGCGGGTGCGGCGCTGCAGCCGCTTTCGCAGGCCATCCTGATGGAGACCTTTCCGCCCAACGAGCAAACGCTTGCGATGGCGGTCTGGGGCATCGGGCTGATGGTCGCGCCGATCATGGGACCGACCGTGGGCGGCTATATCACCGACAACTGGAATTGGCGCTGGAATTTCTACATCAATGTACCAATCGGAATCGCGGCCGCCTTCATGGTCTCGACCTTCGTGCACGATCCGCCCTACCTCAAAAAGCTCAAGGGTCAAGGCAGCGCCGATTGGCTCGGCATCGTATGCCTGGTGCTCGCGCTCGGTCTCGGCGAAATCGTGATGGACCGCGGCGACCGCGCCGATTGGTTCGCGAGCCCGTGGGTCTGGTACTTCTCGATCATCGCCGGCAGCGCATTCATCCTGTTGATCTGGCATGAATGGCGCACGCCGGCGCCGATCGTGCAGGTCCGGATTTTGGGGAACCGCAACTTTTCGATCCCGACCCTGCTGCTCATCCTGATGACCTTCACCGCCTATGGGATGCAGATTCTCAATCCGGCATTTCTCCAGGACCTGCTCGGCTACACCGCACAGAGAGCCGGAATGGCAATGGCGCCGCGTGGGCTTGGCCTGATGGCGTCGATGTTCCTGCTCGGCGGAATCGCGAAACGCGGTTTCGATACGCGCCCGATGGTCGCCTTCGGGTTCGTGTTGATTGGGGTCGCGAGTTGGCAGTTGGGCAGCCTCAATCTCAATATGTCGGAGTGGAACTTCATGGCGCCGACGATTGTGCAGGGCGTCGGGATGGGCCTCATTTTCCCGAACCTTTCGGCCGCCGCCCTGAGCTCGATTCCACGCGAGCAGATGGGGTACGGGGCCAGCCTCTTTTCGATGTCGCGCAATGTCGGCGGGTCGATCGGAACGTCGGTGTTGACCACGATGCTGGTGCGGCGCGAGCAAGTTCAGCAAAGCTACCTCGTGCAGCATCTGTCGGTTTTCGACGCATGGCGGTTGAGCAACGCCCCGGCGCGCATGCCCGGCGCGGCCTCGCACTTCAACTACATGGGCTCGCTGGTGACCGGCCAGAACCGCGGGTTCGCGCTGCTCTACGGCTCGGTGCAAACCCAGGCCATGATGATCTCGCTCAACAATATTTATCGGATGCTCGCGTACCTGATGATCGTCGGCATACTGCTGTGCTTTCTGCTGCCCCGAACCCGCGGCAAGGCGCCGGCCGGCGCGCACTGAACAGATGGCGTTTGCGCGGCTACCGGCCAACTGGGCTCGCAACGCATCCTTGCTCGCGATATCAGGATGGTTTAGCCTGACTCTCGTGAAAGTTCCTCCAACTTTTCCTGATACTCGAAGCGACCTGGCATACCGCCCCTGACCATCATTCAGCCACTCCGTTCGTCATTGCGCGGCGGCCATTGTGAGTAAGTCGCCCGGAGAATTCGAGCTAATCGCTCGTCTGACGGCGAAGCTGCGTCAAAGCCGCAGGACAATCCTTGGTCCCGGCGACGATTGTGCGATCCTGGCGCGCCCCCGCGCCGCGCAACTGTTTACGATCGATTCGCTGGTCGAGGGCGTTCATTTTGATTTGCGCTGGGGCACCGCCGGGGCGCTCGGCGCGCGCGCGTTGACGGTGAACTTGAGCGATATTGCGGCGATGGGTGGCGTGCCGAGGGCATGCGTGGTCAACCTCGCGATTCGGCCCGGACTCGACGCACGCTTTTTCGATCATCTATACGCGGGGCTCGCAGGTGCTGCCGATGCGGCCGGCGTCGACCTCGTGGGCGGCAACGTCACCGGGGCCGACGCGCTCGCGATTACGATCGCACTGCTGGGTGAGGCCGGCTCATCCGTGCTGCGGCGCGATGCGGCTCGTCCTGTCGACGAGATTTTCGTGACCGGTACGGTGGGAGACGCGGCGCTCGGATGGCGCATCCTGGCTGGCAAGCAGCGGGCCCGCGGCGCGCCGCGGAAATTTCTGGTCGATCGATTCTTGAATCCGACCGCGCGGCTGAAGGCCGGGCAGCGGCTCGCACGGATAAATCCGGCGTCGGCCGCAATCGATATCAGCGACGGCCTGTGGCAGGACCTCGGCCATGTGCTGGAGCGCAGTGGGGTCGGCGCCGAGATCGAGGCCGGCGCGATTCCGCTGTCGCCGGCCTATCGCGCGGTTGCGGGCGACGACCTGGAACTCGCGTTGAGCGGCGGCGAGGATTATGAGCTGCTGTTCTGCGTGCGGCCGGGTCACTCCGCGGCGGCGCTGACGCGGCGTCTGGGCGTGCCGGTTCGGCGCATCGGCAAAATTATCCGGGGCCGCGGAGCGACTCTGATCGGGAGGAACGGTGCGCGCACGAAGATCGCTCCGCGCGCCGGCGGCTGGGACCAATTGCGCGCTCAGGGCCCACGATGATTCTGTTACCCATCGCAGTCGTGGTGCTGCTGTTGGTAAGCGCCCTCCTGGCGGCCTCCGAGACCGCGTTGTTCGCGCTGATGCGGATGGAGCACACGCGCACCAACCTCAACGCTGCCGTTCAGCATGCGCTCGATCGGCTGATGGCGCGTCCGCTCGAATCGCTGATGATGATCATCAGCGTCAACGAGGCTTCTAACGTCTTCGCCGAGTGTCTCGCGACCGCCTTCCTGATCCTCTGGCTGGGCGATATTGGCGCGTACCTCGCGGTGCCGGTGATGCTGGTCACGGTGCTCATCTTCTGCGATATCACGCCGAAGACCTTCGCGTTGGGGTTTCCTGGATTCGTCGCGGTGATAACCGCGCGGCCGCTGGCGGCGCTCGCCGCAATCGTTCATCCGTTGGCCAAATGGGTAGCGCCCGCGACTCCGACGGCGCGGCCGGAACCGGTTTCGGAGGCGGAATTCAAGGCGCTCTTGCGGGTGAGCGAATTCCAGGGCCAGGTCGAGCCGCAGGAACGTGAGCTGATCCACAAGGTCTTCGATTTCGGCAGCCACCGGGTGGCCGAAGTGATGACGCCGCGCGAGAAAATTCATGCGATCGATCTCGCGACGCCGCCCGATCGGATCGTCGCCGAGGTCGTCGCGGGCCATTTCTCGCGCATCCCGATCTACCGCGACAGTACCGATAACATCGTCGGAATTCTTCACGTCAAGGACCTGGTGACGCGGCGCCTCGAACCAACGCAACCGCGGCTCGAACGCCTGATTCGCCCGGCCTATTACGTGCCGCCCGGCAAGTCGCTGGCCGAGCTGTTCGACGAAATGCGCCGCGGCCGCTTCCAACTGGCGCTGGTGGTTAACGAATACGGCAAAGTGCTCGGCCTGATCACGCTCGAAGACCTGCTCGAGGAGTTGTTCGGCGAAATTCGCGATGAATTCGACTACGAAGGCCCGGAGTTCACCGAGGTCGGGCCGGGTGAATGGCTGGTCTCCGGCGCGATCCAGCTCGATCGCCTGCGCGAAGCGCTCGGCAACGGCAAATCAATCGGCGCCAACGGACCGCATACGCTGAGCAGCGTCGTGCTGCGGCGCCTCGGACGGGTGCCGCGCCCCGGCGAAAAGTTCCGTCTCGGCGACTTCGACGCCGCGGTCGAACGCGTGCGCGGTGCGAACGTCGAGCTGGTGAGGCTCACGCAATGGAACTAGGCGTGCTGATCGCGGTGGTCGCGGCGTGCGTGATCTTCCAGGCGTTCTTTGCCGCCAGCGAAATCGCACTGGTCGCCGCCGATGAGATCAAGGTTCGCGCCGAGCATGAAAGCGGCGTCAAGGAATCGCGTGCGCTGAGCGGCCTGCTCGAACGGCGCGATCGGGTGGTCGCGTTGATGCTCACGGGCAACAATCTGGCGACCGTGATCGCAGCCGCCGCGCTGACCAGCTTTCTGCACGACCTGAATCCGCGCACGGTTTTCTGGGCGCCCTTTATCCTCGCGCCGATATCACTGCTGCTGGGCGAATCGATCCCGAAGATGCTCGCGATCCGATCGCCGCTCGCGGTTGCCCGTTTCGCTGCGCGCCCGCTGAGCGTGCTCGCAACGTTGCTGGGTCCGCTGCTCGCCGCGGAGACCGCGCTCAGCCGCTGGTTGCGCGCGATGGTGGGAGTTTCGCCCGCCGAGGAGAGCGTGTTCCTGAGCCGCGAGGACCTGGCGATGCTGGTGCGGCGCCACCCCGGCGAGGCGCCGCCCTTCGCCGCCCCCAACCTCGACGCGATTCTGCCCGCCGAGCAGCAGATGATCAGCCGCATCTTTCGCTTCACCCGGGCCGAAGCGCGCAAGGCGATGGTGCCCTTGGTGCGCGTCGAAGCGGTCCCCGAGGAGACCACGCTCGCCGGAGTGATCGAAGCGGTGCGGCGCGAGGGCTTCACCCGTATCCCGGTGTTTCAGCGGCGGATCTTTAATATCGTGGGTGTGGTCCACGCCTTCGATCTGCTCGAAGCGCCCGACTTGAACCGCGCCGTCGGCGAGGTGATGCGGCCAGTGAGCTATTTTCCCGAAGCGACGCCGCTGGATGAAATCCTGGTCGCGTTGCAGCGCACGCGCGAAACGCTCGCGGTCGTGGTCGACGAGTACGGCGGCGCCGCCGGCATAATCACGATGGAAGATCTGCTCGAGGAGGTCGTCGGCGATATTGAGGATGAGCATGATGTGCTCGAGGAGCACGCGCGCTTTGTCGGGCCGCGCACGCTGGTGGTGTCGGCGCAGGCGGCCGTGGCCGAATTGAACGAGCGCTTCGGTCTGAAGCTTCCGGAGCGCGGCGAGTATGCTACCATCGGCGGCCTCGTGGTGGAGCGGCTCGGCCATATTCCCAAGCCCGGTGAGCAGCTCAAGTCCGGCGATTTGACGATCACGGTCGCGCGCAGCGACGCGCGTGCAGTGCGCGAATTGGTGGTTCATTTTGATCGCGAGCTGCCTGCGGGCGATTCGCGCCGGCGATGACCGAAAAGAAAATCCGCGAAATCCTGGAGCTCGTTGCCGCCGGCAGCCTGAGCTCAAACCAGGCGCTCGCGCGTCTGAAGCATCTGCCGTTCGAGGACCTTGGCTTCGCTCGCCTCGACCATCATCGCGGACTGCGGCGCGGCGCGCCCGAGGTAATCTTCGGCGAAGGCAAGAGCGCCGATCAAATCGCCGCGATCGGCAAGCGGATGCTTGCGGCTGGGGTTAATCTGCTCATCACCCGGCTCGCGCCGGAAAAGGCGCGCGTACTCAAACGCAAGCTGCGTGCGCTCGACTATAGACCCGACGCTCATATCGGAATGATAATCCGCGAACGGCCCGAGGTGCGCAGTCATGGCAGCGTGATGGTCTTGAGCGCAGGCACCTCCGACATTGCGGTGGCGGAGGAAGCGGCGCTGTGTGCCGAGATGTTCGGAAATCCGGTCGAGCGCCTGTATGACGTCGGCGTGGCCGGATTGCATCGGCTGACGGCGAACGCCGAATTGATTCAGCGCGCCAGCGTCTTGATCGTCGTCGCCGGAATGGAGGGGGCGTTGCCCTCGGTGGTCGCCGGGCTGGTCGACAAGCCGGTGATCGCGGTGCCGACCAGTGTCGGCTACGGAGCGTCGTTTGGCGGAGTGGCGGCGCTGCTCGGGATGCTCAACAGTTGTGCGGGCGGAGTAACGGTGGTCAACATCGATAACGGTTTCGGCGCGGCCTTCGCGGCCACCATGATCAATCGGGTGGGGCTCGGACGCGACTGATGGCCGCGCGCAAGGATCTCACCAGCGGGCGCGCCCGCCGCGCGATGAAGATTGGCGGACTGGCCTCGCAGGTCGGTTCGAGTTACCTGTGGACTTCGCTGCGGCGTCCGTTTCTTGCGAGCGGTCGTTACGAACAGGAACTGCTCGACACCCATCTCAAGAACGCGCGGCGCATCGTCGAAGGCTCCAAGCAATTGCGCGGCGCCTTCATGAAGCTCATCCAGATGCTCTCGACGCGTGCAGATCTGCTGCCGGGCGAGGCGCTCGACATTCTGAAGGCGACGCAGTCGAGCGTGCCGCCGATGGACTATCCGCTGATCGCGAAACAGATCAAGCGCGAATTTTCGAAGACCCCCGAACAGCTCTTCGCGAGCTTCGAGCACGAGGCGTTCGCGGCGGCGTCGCTCGGCCAGGTCCATCGCGCGCGGCTCAAAAGCGGCGAGGAGGTCGCGGTCAAGATTCAGTACCCCGGAGTGGACGCGACCGTCGAGCAGGACCTGGGCAATCTCAAGTTGCTATTGCGCACCCTGCAGGCGATCGCGGGTGACATCATGCGCCAGAAGATCGACACCAAAACGATCTTCATGGAACTGGCCGAGCGGCTGCGCGAGGAAATCGACTACGTCGCCGAGGCCCGCAACATCGCGGAGTTCAATCGCCTGCTCGCCGGCGACGACGACATCCTGCTGCCGCGCGTGATCAAGGAGTTGAGCTCGCGGCGCGTGCTCACCATGACTTACGTGGACGGCTATCGGCTGGGCGACGTCTTCGGCCCCGAGACCGATGCCAAGCTGAGGGCGTGGGTCGCGCGCAAGTATTTCTGCCTGGTGTGGCGCCAGATTCTCGAGTTCGGGGTGCTTCATACCGATCCCCAGCCGGGGAATTATCTCGTGACCTGGCATCCGAAGCTCGGCATTCTCGATTTCGGATCGGTGCGCCATTTCCCGGAGCCGGTGCGCACGGCGAGCCTGCACCTCGCACAGGCGATTATCGCCGGCGACGATCGCGCGATGGCCGCAGCCCTGGTCAAGCTCGGCTACCTCGATCGCGCACAGGAACCGGCGCCGATGGTGAAAATTATCTACCTGCTGTTCGAGCCGGTGATCACCGACCGCGCATACAATCCCAACGACTTCGACGCGATCGGCAAGGCGTCGGCGATCGGCGAGATCGCCTTCGAGCACAAGCTCTATAAATCGCCGCGCCACAGCATCTTCCTGATTCGGGCGTTGATCGGCCTTGACGGCATCATGAAAGGGCTCGGCGTGAAAATGAACTACGCGGCATTATTTCGCGAATGCGTCCGGCACGCCGCCAAGGTGCGGAGCGCGGACTGACGCGGGGCCCCGGCCATCCCGATGCGATCGACGCGCACAGCTGCCGCGGCCATTGATCCAGACGATACTGGTGGCGCGTTCGCTGCGCGGCTCGAAGCTCATCGCGATCGCACGTTTCGGCGCTTGCCGTCGCGGCGCGTCACCAGCGAGCAGAGTGCGCTCGGCTTCATCGATGAGACCGGCTTTTGCGCGGCGTTCACGCCCGGCCTCGGAGTGCCGTGTCTGCGCGAGGCGATCGAGGGACGGCGCGAACCCAAGCTGCCCGAACATATCCAGCACGATCGCGCGATCATCATGACGTGGAATCTCAAGGACACGCTGCCGGCGCGCAAAGCGGTTTACTACGGCAAGGTGATCGCGGGGCGTCCGAGCTTCATCGCGCTCGAACTGCTGCCGGCGTTCCTGCGTCTGCGGGTCGCGCCGGGCGGCTATCGGAAACTCTACGAGCGCGGCGAACTCAGCCATTGCGCCAAGCTCGTGATGGACACGCTCACGCGCCGCGGCGCGGCGGAGACCAAGGCGCTCAAGCTATCGAGCGGCTACGCGCAACCGAACAAACGCGCAGATTTCGATCGCGCGATGAAGGAGCTGCAGGAGAAATTTCTCGCGCTCAAAGTTGAAGAGCGTTACGACCCGTTCACCTACGTTTGGGCCACCGTCGAGAACCGCTGGGGCGAAGCGCTGCGGGCGGCGCGCGCACTGAGTCCCGGCGAGGCCGCATATCGAATCGTGCGGCGCTACTTCGAGATCGCGGCCTACGGCAACGATCGTGCGATCGCGCGGATCCTGGCGATCGAACCGGCGTTGATCGATCGGGCGTTGCGGCGGCTCGAGCGCGAGCGCACGATCCGATGCGGCCTGCGCGTCCCGCCGATCCGCGAAACGATTTCCGTTCTCACAACCCTCAGTTGAAGTGTTTCGCGGGCAGGGCGGCGCGCGGCGTTACCATTGCTCGTAATGCACGGCGCGCCGCTCGTAACCCGCCGCACGCAGCAGGTCGCGCAATGCGAGGACGCCCTTGCCGACGCCGCAAATGTAGAATTGGCGGCTGCGATCCGTGTCAGCCGCGACCCAGCGGCGCCTGATCTCGTCGAGCAGCCGCGCGTAGAGGGCTGACGAATCATGCCCGGCGCCGATCAGCGGTTCAAAATGAAATTCGGCGCGTGCCGCGGCCATGCGTTCGAACTCCCCGGCATAGAGCAGATGTTCGGGACGGTCAGCCGCGTAGAGCAGCGCGATCGGATGAGTCGGGGTGCCGGCGAGCGCGCGGCGCAGCATCGGCCGAATCGGCGCGATCGCGGTGCCCTCGGCAATCAGGATAGTCTCGGCCGCCGGCGCACGTTCGAGCGTGAAAGTGCCGAAGGGGCCGGTGAAATTCAGTTCGTCGCCGACGACGCGATCGAACAGCCACGCCGCACCCGCGCCGCCGGGCACGCGGTTAAAGCAGATCTCGAACGGTCCTCCGTCCTCCGGGCTCGAGGCGATGGTGTAGGGGCGGACTCGCGTGTCGCCCGTGAGCGGAATCGCGATCGAGATGAACATGCCGGGCAGAAATCGCGGCAGCGCACCCGCCGTCACCGTGAGAAAAAGCGATCGGGTGTCGGCGCAATGATCGTAAATGCGCTCGACGCGGGCGTGCAGCGACGGCCGTTGCCGCGCGCCTGGCGCCGGCGCGTCCGGGTCACTCACCGCGGCGGCCTCGCGACGATGCGACTACCACGACGCCGCGCTCGCGGAGGATGACGACGGCGATCGCTACCCCGGTCATCCGTGGAATTTCGCTCGCGGCCCTCATCCGCCATGGCTCTCGCTGATCTGGTTGATCGTGAAGCGCGGCACGACGATTACGATTTCGGCGTTCGGGTCTTCGATCACGGCCTGACATCCGAGCCGCGAGGTTGGGGTGAGTCCCGGCGCGCGGTCAAGCAGGTCCTCTTCCTGTTCCGAGGCCTCGCCCAGCTTCTCGAAGCCCTGCTTGACGATCACATGGCACGTGGTGCACGCGCAGTTGCCCCCGCACGCGTGTTCGAGATGGATATGGTGTCCGAGCAGGATATCCAGAATCGATCCCGGTACTCCGTCGTGCTGGAACGGAGCCGCGCGCGGGTCGAACTCGAGGGTCCGCTCGGGGTCGCCATTTTCAAAGATAATGCGGATTTTCGCCATCAGTTTCCATAACCGTTGCGGCTTGCCGTGGCGCCTGTGATTTCGCGCCGTGGCGAGGCAACACCCGCCGGGTGATTCAAGAATATGCGGCAGGTGAGGCGCTTGAAACACCCGCCTGGCAACTATCCTTCAGGGGAATAGCCCTGCTTGCAGATTCGCTGAATTTTCGCCATGATCATAGAAAGCGGAGGACCGGGAAATGGCAACTCTGACCAAACGGCAAAAGCAGTTGGTTGACTATCTCGAGAACTACATCGAGGAGCACGGCTACGCGCCGACGCTGGCCGAGGTTGGACAATATTTCGGGCTGTCGTCACTGGCGACCGTGCACAAGCACCTGGCAAATCTCGAAAGCAAGGGGTACATCCGCCGGACGCACAACCATAGCCGCGCACTCGAATTATCCGGCAAGGGCGGTGGCACGGGAGCGCGCCAGATTTCGCTGCTGGGGCAGGTCGCGGCTGGATTACCGATCGAGGCGATCGAGGGCTCAGACACGATCACGGTGCCGGAGGAGTTCGTGCGCCGCGACAGCACGTTCTGCCTGCGCGTCAAAGGCCAGTCGATGATCGACGAGGGCATCCGCGACGGCGATTACATAATCGTTGAGAGCCGGGACGAGGCCAACCAGGGCGAGACCGTGGTGGCGTTGATCGGCGGCGAGGCGACGGTCAAGAAGTATTTTCGCGAGCCCGACGGCCGCGTACGCCTGCAACCGGCCAATGCCGCCATGGAGCCGATTTACGTCGATGAGGAAAGCCTGCGGATTCGCGGCGTCGTGGTCGGATTGATGCGCCACTACCGCTAGCGGCGTGTGTCTGAGATCCCTGTCATAGAGGTCCAGAGCCTGCGCAGGAGATTTGACCTGTCGCGGCGCCAGTTTGCTCACCCCTGAAGTCGTTCAGACCTGCCCCCGGCGTTTGAGCCCCTGAACGCTCGATCCGATTCAATCAAGAGCTCTGTCAGCCCCCCAAGCATCAGCCCACCGACCCCGGACGTTGGCCCGCCTATCTGAGGGTGGTTGGTTTACGGGGAGTCGCGGGCGCTGCCGGTGGGATCATCGGTAGCGCACGACGGGCCATCGCGGCGCGCGCGGCGCGAATGGAATTCTCACGCGTGCGGACGGGAATGGTTACGAGGAAATTCGAGCCGTGGTCCGCAAGTGCGCGCAGTTCAATCCGGCCGCCGAGTGCGTCGACGCTGCGCTGCACGACCGCGAGTCCGAGCCCCAGGCCTCGAAAGCGGCGTGCGCTGGTGTTGGACAACTGCGCAAAGGGTTCCTTGGCGAGATTGAGTATTCCCGGGCTGAGGCCCGGACCGGTGTCACTGACCTCAACTTCGATCGCATTGTTGGTTGAGCCGTCATGCTGGCGGCGGAGCGCCACGGAGACCGAACCCGAATCGGTAAACTTGATCGCGTTGACGGCGAGGTTGAGAAGGATCGCTTTGAGCGGACGGCGGGGTACGCAGAACAGATCCGGGGCGGAGCCGAAATCCAACTCGAGCTTGAGTTGCTTTTGTTGATTTGCCGCCTCTAGGACGGGCGTGATCTCGGCGACCAGGCTCGCCGGAGTGACGTCCTCGTCCATCATGGCCTCGGCGTTGACCTCGCTCAGCACGAAATGCATGAGGTTGTCGACGGTCTGCGCGAGGTCATGAACGTTGGCGTTCATGCGCTCCAGCACGGCGCGGGTATCGGTGGAGAACTCGGACCCATGATCGTCGCGCAGGATATCGACGTAGCCGAGCAGAACTTGCACGGGGGTGCGCAGTTCGTGCGCGAGGTTGGCGACCGCCTCGAGCCTCAGACCCTGCCGCCAGGATTTCATGGCCGCGGCTGGAATGGTTTCGGCGGCGGCCGGAAGCAAGGACGCGTGTTCGTCAATCGAGGAAGGATTATCTCCCACGTGGTCTCCTTTTACCCCGCTGGGGTTTCTGTTGCGCCGGTTTAGACGAACAGATCACGAAGCGGACAGTCGCAGGCTACTCAACGGAAGGAGACGGCAGTATCGGATTAATACCTAGTAGGGTAGGGAAAAGTACCTAGTGGGCAAGGAAAAAATACCTAGGTCAGGCGGAAACCGGGAAAGCGCCGGAATTACACGTCCCGGTTGAGGTTCGCGATCACCTTCAGGGGTGGACAAAGTTGCGCAACTCGGGGTGAATTACTCAGCCGTGAACAGAATGACGAGATCGAGTTGCTACTCAGTCGAATAGCTATTTGTGAGAAAGGAGGTTGGGCGTCGATGCATAATGCGACGGCTTGCAAAGTTGCGAGCGGGTTGGGTTAGCAGCAGCGGTTGCGACCGTCGTGGCGATCCGCGAGGGCGGCGGTGACGAGCCGGGCGCGCGCGGCGCGGCACGCCGGCGCTGAGGCCGGCGCGATTGATTCGCGCCAGTTCGGCGGCGGCCTCGTGGACGATTCGGCCGACGCCCAGAAGGGCGCCGCGGATTATCCGGCGAGCGATCGCCGAGGAGAGCGACGGGCGACGCGGGCGGGCGGTCAGACGGGTTTGTCGGGCTTAGCTTCGTTCGCGATGGTGTCGGCCGTTTTGTTTACCGGTTTCGGGTCAGGCTCGTTCATCGCGCCTTTGAAATCGCGAATCGCGCGGCCCAGCGCTCCACCCACATCCCCGAGTTTGCTCGGCCCAAAGATGATCAGGATGATCACCAGCAGGATCAGCAAATGAGAGGGTGCAAATAGGTCCATAATTGGTCTCCGGACGCGCCCTTATGGCGCGCCCAATGCTCCAACTCTACTAGGTGCATTCGATGAAAGCTACGTCTGTCAGCGACTCAAGTGCGAGCCGATTTATACCCGCCGAAGCCTGATCGCGCGCTGGATTCAGGCGTGCTGGAGCACCGGTTTGGAGGGTGCGGGCTGGCCGGTGCCCTCGTTTTCGAGGCGGTAGCGCTGCACTTTGCGATAGAGCGTCGAGAGATGGATGCCGAGGACCTGCGCGGCCTTGACCTTGTCGCCGCCGACCTCGTTGAGCACGCGGCGCATGTGCTCGCGCTCGAGTTCCTCGAGCGTCATGCCGGTGGTCTCGGCGGTTGCGCTCACGATAGTCGTGCTGTGGAGTTTCTCGGGCAGGTCGTGGGGGTGGATGACGTCGGTTTCGGCGAGAATCGCGGCGCGTTCGACGGCGTTTTCGAGTTCGCGGACGTTACCCGGCCATCCGTAGCCGATCAGCACGCGCATCGCACCCTTGGAGAAACGCATGGCGGAGCGCCCGAGCGGCTTCTCATATTTGCGCAGGAAATGATTGGCGAGCAGGGCGATGTCGTCCTTGCGCTCGCGCAGCGCCGGCAAGTTGATGGTGATGACGTTGATGCGATAGAGCAGTTCCTCGCGGAAACGGCCCTCGCGCGCTTCCTTGTCGAGGTCCTTGTTGGTGGCGCAGAGCACGCGGACGTCGAAGGAGACCGGATCGTTGGAGCCGAGCGGGTAGCATTCGCGTTCCTGCAAGGCGCGCAACAGCTTGACCTGGAGGGCGAGCGGCATGTCGCCGATTTCGTCGAAGAAGATGGTGCCCTTGTCGGCGGCCTTGAGCAGGCCGACCTTGTCCTGGGAGGCGCCGGTAAAGGCGCCGCGCTTGTAGCCGAACAGTTCGCTCTCGAGCAGGTTTTCGGGCAGCGCGCCGCAGTTGATCGGCAGGAAGCGCTTGTTGGCGCGCTCGGAACTGAAATGGATCGCGCGCGCGACCAGTTCCTTGCCGGTGCCCGACTCGCCCATGATGAGCACGCTGGAATCGGTGCGCGCGACCTTTTCCATCACGCGAAAGACCTGGTCGATGGCGTCGCAATTGCCGATAATGCTCTCGAAGCGGTATTTCTCGCGCAATTCGCGGCGCAGAAAGCGGTTCTCGCGAAACGCCGCCTTGTATTCCAAAGCCTTGCGCACCACCGCCTTAAGATGATCGTTGGCGAACGGCTTGGTGATGTAGTCGTAGGCGCCCTGGCGCAGCGCCTCGACCGCGGACTCGATACTGGCGTAGGCGGTGACGATGACGCCCATCACTTCGGAGTCGAGTTCGTGCATCTTGCCCAGGAGGTCGAGGCCGCTGCCGCCGCCGCTGAGATTGAGGTCGAGGATCGCGAGATCGATTTTTTCGCGCTCGAAGATCCGGAGGGCGGCGTCGGCGGCGCTGGCCTCGAAAATTTCGTAGCCTTCGCGGCGCAGAAGCTGCACGATAATCGCGCGCATCAGCTCCTCGTCCTCGACTACGAGGACGCGGAAGGGGCCGCTTTGCGCCTGCGTCCAGACCTGTTCGGTGCCTTGCTCTTCGGTATTCATTGGAGGTTCGCGAGGGCCTCGGAATCCGCGATTTCAGCGAACGCGGGCAGGCAGATGGTTACGGTGGTGCCTACGCCAGCAGCGCTTTCGACGCCGATCGTTCCATGATTGTTGAGGATGATGCGCTGGCATAGGGACAAGCCCAGGCCGGCGCCCGCCCCGGCCGGCTTGGTGGTGAAGAAGGGCTCGAACACGCGCTCGAGATTTTCCGCGGGAATGCCGACACCGTTGTCGCTGACGCGGATGCGCACGCGGCCGGCGCCGTCGCCCTGCGGGGCGCGCTGATGCTCCGTGGTTACGCGGACGCGGCCGCCGTCGTGCTGAATCGCGTCGGCGGCGTTGAACACGAGGTTGAGCAGGACCTGCTGGATGCCGTTGCTGTCGGCCAATACCGGCGGCAGGTCGGAGGCCAGTACGGGCTCCATCCGGATGCCCGCGAAGCGCCGGTTGTAGGCGATCAGGCGCAGCGTTTCGGTGATGGTTTCGTTGAGGTTGAGCGGCTTGTTCTCGCCCGGGGCCGGACGCGCGAAGTTGAGCAAATCCTTGAGCGTGCGGGAAATTCGGGTGATCTGCGCGAGAATCGTGTGCAGCATCTGCCGGCGTTCGACGACGGTTTCATCGGGCACGAGCGATTGCACCAGCGACGAAATCGAGGCGAGCGGATTGTTGACCTCATGGGCGACGCCGCTGGCGAAGGTGCCCGCGGCGGCGAGCCGTTCGGCCTTGAGCAGCGTATCGAGCATCTCGTGGCGCTGGGTCACGTCATGCAGGATCATCTGGAGGAATTGGCGGTGGCCGGCGGTGATCAGCGCGGAGTGGATGTCGAAGTAGTGGCCGCGCAATTCGAGGTCGAGCGCCTGACCGGAGCCGTTGGCGCGGACGGTATCGATATGCTTGTAAACCAGGGGCTGCAGTTCCGGCGGCGTCAGATCGGGCAGGCGCTGGCCGACCAGCGGCAGATCGCGTTCGTGCGGCAGGCGGCGATTCAATTCGAGGGCGGCCGAATTCGCGCTCAGCACTTCGAGCGAGACCGGATCGATCTCGTACATCGGATCGGGCGCGTGATCGATCGAGTTGCGATACTTCTCTTCGGAGGCGCGCAAGGCGTTCTCGCGGGACTCGATGTAGAACTGCGCGACCATCAGGCGCCGCTCATCGATGGCGGCGACGACGACGTCGCGCACGATTTCCATGCGCCGGCCGCGCAGCTTGGAGCGCACCAGGTTCAGGATCACCTGCTTCAATGCGATATGAAAAATGTTGAACTGCGAGGGCTTGGCGCGGGCGAGCATGCCCTCCTGGCAATGGCGCCGCAGATGCACGAAGGTGGCGAGGTCGTCGGGATCGCGCAAATGGTCGAGGAAGCGTATCAGAGCGTTGGCGAGACTCACGCGATCCGCTTTGTGCAGTTCCTCCAAGGTCTGCTCGATCGCGCGGGCCCAGGTTTCAACCACGTCGTCGAATTGATCCTCGACCACCGCGGCGGCCTGCGCGCGCGCGGCCATTGCGAGTGGCGCGCGATCGAAGATCGGACCGAACAGTCCCGCCAGCATCTTTTCGATATCCCCGAGCATGGTGCCGACGGTCTCGAGTTCACCGGGCATCGGTTCGATCGGCTGGTCGGTCGGACGGCGCGGCGACCGGGTCGCATAATGCCTATGCGACTTCGCCGCATGCATCGAACAGAAGGAATCAAGCTTGATGGTGCGCGCCTTGGGCGCCTTTTCTCTACGCTTCAGCATTAGACTCGCGGTACATCCTCGTATCGATCGACTTATAACATAAGCACGCTGTAGCCAAACCTCGGCCGAAAATATTTTTGCATTTTGCGAAGGCTGACGCTATGGGAAATGTGCCCTCGGCCATTAATCAAGCGACCGCATATCGTTGAGGTAACAACCCCATTTGGTTGCCCCGCATCGCATCGAAGGGCTCTAACTGTTTAAAAATACTAATGATTTCGGGTGGCACGGGATTGGCTGACGATCCCTTATGTGAGTTCGATTTTCGCAGCGCAGGCGGCCGTTCGCGTCCACGGCAAATTCCTCAGCCGGGACGGCGGCAAATTCCTGCTGAAGGCGATGCGGTTGCCGGGCATCGACGGCGCGCTGGACCTCACCGAGAAGCTCGCGTTGTGCAGGCGGCTCGACGAACTTGCCGGCGCCAATGTCAACACGCTGATTCTGAGCGAAAGCCAAGCCGAGACCGTGCTCGGTGTTGCGGGTCAGGCGGGACTCTACGCGATGGTCGAAATCGCGATCGATCCGCGCGAACTGACTTCGGCAAGCGAGATTCATAATGCGGTTGCGCGAGTTGCGCAGAGCGCAAGTATTTTGCGCGGCTATCCCGCGCTGGTGGGCTTCCTGATCGATTGTCCAATCGATGGCAGCGCGATCCCGTCATCCGCGATCGAGGTGCTGCACAAAGAACTGGCGGCACTGGCGCGCACAATCCATGAGAATCACGGCAACCAGCTAATCGCGCTCAAGCGTCACGCGGATGCGCTGGCGATCGCGACCGGCGGCGCGGAACATTTCCGGGAAATTTCCGATGACGTTTCCCAAAAGGTTGCGCAAAGGATCTCCAGCGATCTTTGCGCAGACCTCACCTACGTGAACCTGGCGCGAATCGATGCGGCCGATCTCGCTTGCGCAATCGCCGCGCTGCACCGCCTTGCCGCCGCTCATCCGCTGGTAGTCGAGTTCGGCGAGGAGCGCCCTGGGCAGGAGGAGCTGGTGGCTCACGCCTTCGGTCTCGGCGCCGCCGGCGTAGTGGCTCCGTCGATGCAGCCAGCGGCATCGCGCGGATGGCAGAACGTGCGGATGCTGAGCGCCGGGGAGCTGCTGCCGTTTGCGCAGGTCGGCGGTTCGTCGGCGCCGCTGCCCGCGTACACTCCGATGGTTTCGGTAGTGGTGGCCGCACGCGACGACGAGTGCACGATCGCGTCATGCCTCGAGTCGACCGGAGGACTGCAGTACCCCAACTTCGAAGTAATCGTGGTTGACGACGGATCTCGCGATCTGACCGCGGACATCGCCGCGACCGTGGGCAGCCCGCGGCTGATTCGAATCCTCCGCGAGCCCCACGCGGGATTCGGTGCGACGTGCAACATCGCGATGCGGGCGGCCCGCGGCCAATTCATCGCCTTCACTCGCGCCGATTGTATCGTCGATACGGACTGGCTTGCGTTGGGCGTGCGCGCAATGCTCGAGGGCCAGCTTGACGGCTGTCGCGGACCGATTTACCCGTCGCCCCCAACCGCAGGAATCACCACGCGCGCGATCGCGTCGCTGGCGAGCACAATTTCCGTGGACGCCGGCAAGGACCGGGCAGTATTGCTGACCGACCGCAACATGATCGTGCGCAAAGCGTCGCTAATCGCAGTCGGCGGCTTCGATTCGTGCTTCATCGATGGCGGCGGCGCCGTCGATCTCTCGGCGCGCATGATCGAAGTGCAAATGGCGTTGGGCTGGTGCCCGGCGGGATGCGTATGGCGCTGCGCGAATACCGGAGTCGGCGAGTTTTATCGTCGGCGCATCCGGCACGGACGCACCGCTGCGCTGCTCGCCATCAAACATCCCGATCTCTTCGGCGCCGCGCTACGGCGATCACATCAGGCGGCGACGCTGGACGGCAGCCGCCCGGCGCGGGCCGATGGAACCCATGACGGAATCGTCGTGCGCAGCCTTTGCGCGCTGTTTTCCGTGAGCGGGTCGATCGTGCAGGCCGTCGCATCCCGCCATTACACCAATACGATCGATCGCACGCCGATGACCGCCCAAGGTTCGAATCGCGACGACTACGCCGCTGCGCGCCACCTGCCGATCGCGAATAATCACGCGCGCCCGGCGCATCCCGCCGTCCACCGCTAATCACGCGGACGTATCCCACCGGTGCGACGCCGGTCATGCGCATAGTTGCGCATACTTGACCGCGCACCGTCAGCGGGCGAGATTTGAACCGCAGCATTCATCAAGGAGCATTCGATGGGCACCGCGCAGATTCGCGAGCGGCTGTTCGCCCGCCTGAGGGCGGAGAGAACCCGGGCCGAGCTGAGCCGGCTCGCCGGGCTGGCCGAGCGCGAGCCATTGCGCACGCTGCGCATGTCGATTCTGGGCTTCAGCCGCAACAACGACATGCTGTGGGCGTCGGCGCTGACCTATACCTCGAGCCTGGCGCTGGTGCCGATTCTCGCGCTGGCATTCTCGGTACTGGCGGGACTCGGCGGCGCCGATCGTATCCGCCCGCTGATCGAACGCTACCTCGCCGTGAACTCGCCCGAAATCACCGAGACGCTGATGGGATTCGTCAGCAATACCAGTGCGAAAGCGCTCGGCGAGGTTGGCGGCGCGGTCCTGCTGGTGACGGTCATCATGACGCTCGGCACGATCGAACAGGCCTTCAATTCGATTTTCAACGTCGCGCGCGGACGGACCTGGCTGCGCAAATTTTCCGATTACCTCAGCGTCATCTTCACGGTGCCGTTATTGATGGTCGCCGCGGTGGCCGCGCGGACTTATCTGCTGCGGGTGCTGCCGCACGTGCCGGGCGCAGCGTGGAGCGTTTCGACCCTGATGATCTGGAGCGGCTTCGCCTTTTTCTACGTGTTTTTTCCCAACACGTGGGTGCGGCTGGGGGCTGCCGCGATGGGCGCGCTGGTTGCTTCAATTCTACTTCAGGCCGGCCAATGGGCTTACGTCTATTTCCAGATTGGAGCGGTCAGGTTCCACGCAATCTACGGTACGATGGCCGCGGTGCCGATCCTGCTCACATGGATTTACATCGCGTGGATAATCGTGCTCTACGGGGCCGAGTTGACGGCGGCGATTCAGGGAATCGAGCCGACCTTCGATATCGATCATCGCGAGCCGAGCTTCGTGCGTATCGCGGCACTGCTGACGGTGTTTCGCGCTGGCGAGCGGATGTTGGCGCGGCCGGGGGCCAGGCCGTGCACGGTCCACGGCGTGGCCGGCGAGCTCGGTGTTTCGGAGACCGCGCTGCGGCCGATCGTGGAGCATCTCAAGCACGGCGGCATCGTGATCGAATCGGCGGAATCGCCGTCATTTTTCGATCGCACGCGAGAGCTATTTCTTGCCCGCGACTCGAGTACGATCACGATTGCGGAGGTGCTCGGCTGCCTGAATAGCGCGAGCGCCACGCCGCGCGGCGATCAGCGTATCGCGGCGATTCTCGACGGTCTGACGGCGGCCGAGCGCGAGATGCTCGGCGGGCTGACGGTAATGGATCTGGTCAGCGGGCGAATCGCGGCATCGCCGGCGAGTCCAGTGCGGATCGCGCAGGAACAATAAATGATTCGGTGTGCGGAGACTTTCGTAACTGCCGCCCCGGAGTTGCCAGTCGCGCCGTCAGCGCGCCAGCAGTTTGTGCAGGGACTTGAGCTCCTCGCGGATCGCGACGAGCTGGTTCTGCGTCGCACGCGAAAGCTCGCCGCTACGCGCCTGCTCCTGACCGGCATCGGCACCGTCGTCCATCACCGGTTCAGTCGCCGCCGACTTCAAGCCCGCGTTGTCACCGCGCAGACGATCGAGCCCGGCCTCGCGGATATGCTTTTTGGCTCCCGCGATAGTGTAGCCCTCGCTGTGCAGGAGGCGGCGAATCAGGTGCAGGGTCTCGATACTCTTTTGGTCGTAGTAGCGATGCCTGGAATGCGAATGACGCGGGCGCAAAAACGGAAATTGAGTCTCCCAGAAGCGTAGTACGTAGGCCTCGACGCCGATCAGACGGGCGGCCTCGCCGATCTTGATCTGGCGCTCGGCGCCGTTGACTGTTGCTGTACCGGCTGCGGTGCGCGGTCGTTGCCGCTGGGATTCCACGGTAGTGCGCGCGCGGGTCATACGGATGATTTCTCACCGTTGCCCACCCGCTCTTTCAAAACCTGACTCGGCTTGAAGGACAGGACGCTGCGGGAGTCGATCGTGATCGACACACCAGTTTGAGGATTTCGCCCCCGGCGAGCGCGCTTGTGATTGACAGCGAAACTCCCGAAGCCGGAAATCTTAACCTTCTCACCCCGGCGCAGGCTCTCCTTAATTATATCAAAAATCGCCTCCACCACATCCCCGGCCTCTTTCTTGGAGGAGCCTACCCGCTCGTAGATCAAGTCCACGAGATCGGCTTTGGTCATGCCCTGCGGCGTACCGTTTTCCCCCGGGCCCGCTACTCGATTCCGAGCAGTGGCTATTGCCGTAGTTCAGCCCCCAGGAGGGCCTTTGCCCGCTCAATCAGCTCGGCGTGCGCGCGATTCACTTCTTCGTCGGTCAGCGTGCGATCCTTCGCCCGATAGCGGCATGCCAGAGCGACGCTCTTCTTTCCCGCCGCGATGGGAGCGCCTTCGTAAACGTCGAACAACTCGACGCTCTCGAGCAGCGGCGACTCGATCGCGAAGATCCGGCTGCGTACCCGGTCCGCCGGAAAATCGCGTTCAACCACCAGCGCGAGGTCGCGCCTGATGGCCGGGAACCTCGGCGGCGCTGCTATCGCTTGGCGTGACAAAGATACATAAGTGAGCAGATGTTGTGAGTCAAGTTCAAAAAGTACACAGGGGTCGTTTAGTTCTAATCGTAGTGCTTCCGCCGGATGAATTTCGCCCAGCACTCCCACGATTTTGCCGTCGAGCTTGACCGTCGCCGATCGCCCCGGATGCAGGTACGGCGCGGCTGCGCCGGCCGGCTCAAACTCGGCTGTCTGCGGAATTCCGAAGGCACGAAAATAGGCCTCGACGATGCCCTTGATAGTCCAGAATCCGGCCTTGATCGCGGGCTGCCCAACGGCGCCCATCGCATAGTCGCCATAGCTGACCGCGGCGATCCGTTCGGTCTCGCCCGGCGCGCCGTCGCGCATTGAGAAGACCTTGCCCAGCTCGAAGGCGTGAAAGGCGCCGGCCTCGCGATTGAGGTTGAAGCGTAGCGCCGCGAGCAATCCCGGCAGCAGGCTGCGGCGCATTTCGGAGAGTTCCGCCGAGAGCGGATTGGTCACGCGCACCGGGTCGCGAGCGTCGAGTCCGCCGTAGCGTGCGTTTTCGGCGGGCGCGATAAACGCGATGGTCTTGGCCTCGACCAGCCCGCATCCGAGCATCACTTCGCGGGTGCGCCGGGCCAGGGCGCGCGCCGGATTCGGCGGATTCGCTACGGCGGTGCGCTTCGGCACAGTCGCCGGAATCTCCGCGAGGCCGGCCAGCCGCGCGACCTCTTCCGCGAGATCGGCGGTCTCGTTAAGGTCGGGCCGAAACGGCGGCGGCAATACCGTGAAGCGATTGCGGCCGCCGGGCGTGACGGTCGCGCCGATCGCTTTGAGTCGGCGCCGCACTTCGGCGGCCGGCACTTCGACGCCCAGGATCGACGTCATCGCGCGCAGATCGAGATCGATTTCGCGGTACGGCGCGGGCCGTCCCTCGACGTCGAACATCGGTCCGCTCTCGCGACCGCCCGCGTAGCGGCGGATCAGTTCAGCCGCCCGCATCAGCGCCAGCGCCTGCGCACTGCGATCGATGCCGCGCTCGAAGCGATAGCTCGCTTCGCTGCGCAAGCCGAGGCGCCGGGCGGTGCGCGCGACCGTCATCGGCTCGAAGTACGCGCTCTCCAGTACGATCCGCGTGGTCGCGTCACTGACTTCGGAGTTGAGTCCGCCCATCACGCCCGCCAGCGCGAGCGGCTTTTCGCCGTCGGCGATCATCAGATCGGCCGGGTCGAGCGCGCGCTTGAGGTTATCGAGGGTTTCGAACTCGCGATCGCCCTCGGCGCGCCGCACGACAATTTTGCCGCCGGCGATCCGATCCAGATCGAAGGCGTGGAGCGGCTGTCCGAGTTCGAGCATTACGTAGTTGGTCGCGTCGACGACGTTGTTGAGCGCGCGCATTCCGCACAACTCGAGGCGGCGGCGGATCAGGACCGGCGACGGTCCGATCTTGATCTTCGCCATCGGCAGCGCCGCATAACGCGGACATAACTCAGGGGCGCTTATTTCTACTTTGAGCAGGGGCCCGCCGTCGCGCGAGGTGGAAGGCGCCTTGAGCGCTTGCGGTCGCGGCGGCTGCAGGCGCACGGCGAAGAGCGCCGCGATCTCGCGCGCGAGGCCGAGGATCGAGAGGCAGTCGCCGCGATTGGGCGTAATCGCGATATCGAGCACGGTGTCCGCCAGCCGCAGGTAATCCGTGAGTTCCTGGCCTGCTGGTGCGTCCGACGGCAGCTCGAGGATTCCCTGATGGTCGCCGGAGAGGCCGAGTTCAAGCTCCGAACAGAGCATCCCTTCCGACGCCACGCCGCGAATTACCGCCGCCTGCAGCGCCACCGCATCTTCGAGCTTGCCGGTGCCCTGGCCATGGGCGCCGCCAGCCAGCCGCGCGCCGACTTTCGCCAGCGCCGCGGTCATCCCGGCGCGCGCGTTGGGCGCACCGCAGACGACCTTGAATTGCCCGGCCGCGCCGGCGTCAACCGCGCACAGATTGAGGCGGTCGGCGTTGGGATGGCGCTCGACACTCAGCACCTTCGCGACGAACACGCCCTCGAAGGCCGGTGCGATATGATCGACGCTCTCGACCTCCAGCCCGGCCATCGTGAGGCGCCGGCAAAGTTCGTCGAGGCTCGCGTCAATCGTGACGAATTCCTTGAGCCAGCTCAGCGGCAACTTCATGATGCGGCCTCGCCGGCGGATTGGAACTGACTGAGGAAGCGCAAGTCATTCTCGAAGAACAGCCGCAGATCGTCCACGCCGAGCTTGAGCAGCGAAGTGCGCTCGACGCCCAAGCCGAAGGCGAAGCCTTGGAATTCGGCGGGGTCGTAGCCGACCGCGCGCAGCACATTGGGATGAATCATGCCGGAGCCCAGAATTTCGGTCCATCCGCTCTGCTTGCACACGCGGCATCCGGCGCCGTGACAGAGCAGGCAACTGATATCGACCTCGGCGCTCGGCTCGGTGAACGGAAAGAAGCTCGAGCGAAAGCGCACGCCGGTATCGGGTCCGAAAAATGCGCGCAGGAATTCGGTCAGCACGCCCTTCAAATGCCCCATCGTGATCACGCCGGCGCGGTCCACCATGAAGCCTTCGATTTGCGAGAACATCGGCGAGGCGCGGACGCTGAGCTCGTCGTGGCGATAGCAATTACCCGGGCAGACGATCGCGAGCGGCGGGCGCCGGCGTTCCATCACGCGGATCTGGCCGTTGGAGGTATGCGTGCGCAGGAGCAACCCGCCAGGCAGGAAAAACGTATCTTGCATCTCGCGCGCCGGATGGTCGGCAGGGAAATTCAGCGCGCCGAAATTGTGGAAGTCATCCTCGACGTCCTGGGTCTCGACCACCTCGAAGCCCATCTCGCTGAAGATATCGAGCATCCGCTCGCGGGTGAGCGTCACCGGATGGAGCCATCCGCGCGGGATGTGCATGCCGGGCAGCGTCACGTCTAGGCGCGCTGCGCCGAGCGAGCGTTCCATTCCGGCGCGCTTGAGTTCCTCGGTGAGCGCCGCGATACGATTTTCGACATCGTTCTTGAGTTCGTTGATCAGGCGGCCGATCGCAGGGCGCTCCTCGTTGGGCACCTCGCGCATGCGGCGCATGATTTCGGTGAGTTCGCCGGTGCGGCCGAGTACGCGCACGCGGACGTTTTCGATCTGCACTTCGGTCGCGCCCTCGCCGAGTTCGGCCAGCGCGCGCGAGCGGATCTCCTCGAGTTGTTCTCTCATCGGAATTTCCGCGGCATCCCCCGGTTCAGGTTCCCGTCAAACAAAGGACCATGTGGAGTGCCACATGGTCCCTCAGCCAGGCGCCGCATGGTGGCGGCGCATGCGGCGAAGCTCAGGCGGCCTGGGCGCCGAGTGCGCTCCGGGCCGCGTTTACCAGTTCGCCGAAAAGCTGCTCGCGTTCGATTGCGAGCGCCGCCAACTGCTTGCGGTCGAGATCGATACCGGCCTTTTTCAGCCCTGCGATAAAGGTGCTGTAGTTCATGCCATGCTCGCGCACGAGCGCATTGATGCGCGTGATCCAGAGCGCGCGAAAGTTGCGCTTCTTCTGCTTGCGATCGCGATAGGCGTAGGTCAGCCCCTTCTCGAGCGTGTTGCGGGCCTGCCGATAAAGTTTACGGCCGCCGACAAAGCCGGAGGCGAGCTTGAGTTGCCGTTTGTGGCGGCGGCGGGTTTTGAACCCGCCTTTGGCGCGTGGCATCGGAGGTCAGTCCTTCCTTAAATTACTTGCCTTAGTTAACTTGGGCCCTTTGATTCGGTCGAATCAGCCCGAGCCTTCAGCTGCTTGGAATACAATTGATTGACGGTGAGTTTCCTATCCGTACGGGATCATCCGATGGATAGTCTTGCCGTCGGTCTTGTTCAGTATGCCCGGCCGGCGCAAGCCGCGCTTGCGGCCGCGGTTCTTGCTCGTGAGCAAATGGCGCAGGTTGGTGCGTTTGTGCTTGACCTTGCCGGTCTTGCTGAAGGTAAAGCGCTTGGCCGCGCTGCGCGAGGTCTTGATCTTGGGCATTTCCCTACCAGGTCTCTTTCTAAAATTGCTTACGCGCTAAAATTACGTGCGCGCTCGAATCGCTAAGGGACTTCGGCGCCTTTAAGGTGCTCGGCTCGCTGACCCGTTCAACTCGCCCCGCTCATTTCCGCGATCCGGTCTCTCGCTCCCATCACCGCCCCCCCCTAGCGCGGGGTGAGCAGCACCGACATGTTACGCCCTTCCATCCGGGTCTGCCCGTCCGGCTGCGCAACATCCCGCACCTGCTCGACGATCCGGTCCAGCAGCGCCCGTCCCAGCTCGGGATGGGTTATCTGGCGGCCGCGAAACGAAATCGAGAGCTTAACACGCTGGCCCTCGGTTACAAAGCGTCTGATGTGCGCGACTTTGAACTCGACATCATGAGTGCCGGTCAACGCGCCCATCTTGACTTCCTTGACCGCGCCGGCCGTCGCACTGCGCTTGGAGTCGTGCGTTTTCTTCTTCTGCGCGTAGCGATACTTGTCGTAATCGGTGATACGGCAGACGGGCGGAGTGGCAGTAGGCGCTACTTCCACCAGGTCCAGACCACGGCTTTCTGCCACACGGATTGCATCGCGAAGGGCTAACACGCCGACCTGGCTGCCATCTGCGTCAATTACGCGGACTTCCTGCGCGCGAATCAGGTTATTGACGCGGACCGCCGGTTCCCTCGATGGCGGGGTACGAAAATCTCTACGGATAAACCACCTCCCTCGGCTGTGAGACCGAGAATAAAATTGGCGCGATACGCGCGCTGGGGCCACGGCTGATGCGAATGGCGTTAACGGCTTCTAAGGTACATCGAAATCGGTTCAAGAATAAAGCCAAATTTTCTAATGCCGGCACCCGTTCACGCCGGGACGGGTTCGGCCTTGAGCATCTCGAGCAGCCCGCCGAGTTCGAGGGTCTGACTTTTCGACCCGCGCAGGAGCCGCAGCGAGACCTGGCGTGCCGCCGCCTCGCGTTCGCCGACGACGACCATGTATGGGACCTTGGCGAGTTCGGCCTCGCGCACTTTGAAGCCGAGCTTTTCATTGCGGAGGTCGGAAGTTGCGCGAAAGCCCGCGTCCTTCAGCATGGTCGCGATTTCGCCGGCGTAGTCCTCGACCTTTTCGCTGAGCGACAGCACTCGCACCTGCTCCGGCGCGAGCCACAACGGCATCACGCCGCCCGTATGTTCGATCAGCACGCCGATGAAACGTTCGAGCGATCCGAGGATCGCGCGATGGATCATGACGGGGCGCGCTTCGGCGCTGGCGCTGGTGGTGTAAGTGAGGTCGAAGCGCTCGGGCATGTTGTAGTCGAGCTGAATCGTCGCCAGTTGCCATTTGCGCTTGAGCGCGTCGGGCACGTAAATCTCGATCTTCGGGCCGTAAAAGGCGCCCTCGCCGGGATTTTCCTCCCACGCCATCCCGTTGCGATCGAGCGCCTTGCCGAGCACCGCTTCGGTCTCGCGCCACAGCGCCTCGGTGCCGAGATGTTTTTCGGGCATCGTCGCGAGCTTCGATTCGAGCCGGTCGAAGCCGAGCGCCGTATAGACGTCGTGGACCATGCGCAGATTGAGATCGATCTCCCCGGCGATCTGATCGGGTGTGCAAAAGACGTGGGCGTCGTCCTGCGCCATCGTGCGCACGCGGGTCAATCCGTGGAGCACGCCGGAGCGCTCCGCGCGATGGAGCCGGCCGAAATCCGCGATGCGCAGCGGCAAGTCGCGATACGATCGCTTCTCCGCGCGATAGATGAACGTATGGCCCGGGCAGTTCATCGGCTTGAACGCGTAGCCCTGATGCCAGCCCTCCGGACTCGAATCGATAGTCTCGGTGTTGCTCCCGCCGCCTTCCTGATCGGTGGTCAGAAACATATTCTCGCGGAAATTGTCCCAATGGCCGGAGTTGTGCCACAGCTCGTTCTTGAAGACCTGCGGGGTGATCACTTCGTCGAAGCCGTAGCGCCGATAGAGCCGCCGCATGTAATCGACCAGCGCGTTGTAGATGATCGTGCCCTTGGGCAGGAAAAACGGCGAGCCCGGCGAAATCGGATCGAAGAGGAACAGCCCCATCTCGCGGCCGAGCCGGCGATGGTCGCGCGTGCGCGCCAGCTCGAGCATCTTCAAATGCTCTTCGAGGGCCTCTTTGGTCGCGAAGGCGGTGCCGTAAATTCGCGAGAGCATCGCGTTGTGCTCGTCGCCGCGCCAGTAGGCGCCCGCAACGCTGGTCAGCTTGAACGCCCGGATATAGCGCGTGGACGGCACGTGCGGTCCGCGGCAGAGATCCATCCAGTCGCCCTGCTTGTAGAGCGAAACCCGCTCCTCGGGGATGCCCTCGAGGATTTCGACCTTGTAATGCTCGCCCATGCGGCCGAAGGTCTCGATCGCCTCGGCCCGCGCGACTTCGACCCGCTCGACCTTGAGATCGGCCTTCGCCAGTTCGCGCATCTTCTGCTCGATGCGGGGCAGGTCCTCGACCGTCAACGGATGGGGCGGCGCGAAATCATAGAAGAAGCCGTCCTCGATGGTCGGGCCGATCGTCACTTGCGTGCCGGGAAAGAGGCTTTGCACCGCCTGCGCCATCAGATGGGCGGTCGAATGCCGGATGATATCGACGCCCTCGGCACTGTCGGCCATCACCGGTTCGATCGTCGCATCCTGATCCAGCGTACGGTGCAGGTCGTAGAGCTTGCCGTTGACGCGCGCGGCGATCACGTCGCGGCCGGCGGCGCCGTCGAGGGCCTCGCGCACGCGGATACCGGCCGGGACGGCGCGCGCATTGCCGTTAACGGTGACGGTGATTTCGGGGGTCATTTCAGTGAAGATCTGCGCAAATCAGGCGGTTTTTTAACAGAATCGGCGAAATCAGGCATCTCGGGATTCGTGGTTCGGATGAAAAACTGAGGCGGCTGCTGGGAAATTGCTGGAAAATTGGCTTTGTTTTGTAAAAAAAGATATTGCACTGCGCGGGCTCGGGGCCGAGCTTCCAGCCCGCACTGCTTGAGGCGCATCGGGTATTGTAGGAGATGACGGCAATTGCCGGTCCACGGTGGGTCTTCAATTCAGTTTCGCCGGTAGCAGTTTCGGGAGTTCCGAATAAATTATAGCGCATCGGCGTGGCGTAAGAGAGTGGTAGGCACGGGCGGGATTGAACCGCCGACCCCTTCCGTGTCAGGGAAGTGCTCTCCCGCTGAGCTACGTGCCTTCATATTCAGAGTGTTCATTGAAAATCGCGCGTAACCTGCCAGTTCGCAAGTGAATCGCAAGGTTAAACAAAATCCCCGCCCTCGGCAACCAAGGCGCGCGGGTCGCGCAGCGGTTTAACCGCTACTTCTCGACGATGGGGGTGGCGAGGAGGCCTTTGCCCCGGATGTAGTTGACCTCGAGGCGGATGCCGTCGGGATCCTCGAACAGAATCGAATAGTAGCCGGGCGCCCAACGCCCGTCCGCAGGCGCGCGCACGATCTTCGCGCCGAGTTCGCGCACCAGTCCGTGGACTGCGTCGACGTCGTCGCGCGAGCGCGCGCGAAAGCATATGTGATGCAGCCCGGCGCGATCCTGTGCGAACGCCGTGCCGCGATGCTGCTCGGCACATCGCGTAAGCCCGAAGCCGGTGCGTCCGCCGATGCAATAGAACGTGTTGGAATCGTCGTGCACGATCCGCGTCAGCCCCATAAACGGCAGCAGGCGGCGGTAGAAGGCGGCGCACGCCTCGAAATTCGTGACCGTGATGTAAACGTGGGCGATTCCATTAATTTCCATCGCAGACTGTCCTATTTGGTCGCGAGCCGTTCACTCAACGTAAACTCTATCCGCTACGAGCGAGCCGTAAAACCTGTTCATGATCAACGGCCGTCGCTCAGGAACCAGCATGGCACCTGCACGACCGTCAGCCGGTCATTCAACAAATCGGTTGACTATCTGACAGCACGCGCTTATATTCAACCACGTGGTTGAACTAGATACACCTCAGCTGAATTCCGTCTTTCACGCCCTCGGCGACGCCACGCGCCGGCGGATGCTTCGCGAATTGGCCAGCGGTGAGCGGACGGTAAGCCAGCTTGCCGAGCCCTTCGCGATGTCGCTCGCGGCCGCGTCGAAGCACATCAAGTCGCTGGAGAACGCCGGACTGATCCGTCGCGAGGTGCGCGGGCGCACTCATCTGTGTCGCCTCGACCCCGGACCGCTCGCCAGCGCCCACCAGTGGCTGAGCTTCTACAAGCGCTTCTGGACCGACCGTCTGGATGTACTCGAACGGCTCCTCCGCACGGCGGATACACGCAAATCCCCGACGCGCAAAAAAGGAGACCATCAATGAGAGAGACCCGGAACCCGGACGCCTATGGCGTGCTCATTGAGCCCGCCACATTGAAGATCCAACGCCTTCTGCCCGGCCCCATCGAGCGCATCTGGGCGTATCTCACGGAGAGCGACCTGCGGCGCCAGTGGCTGGCGGCGGGCCAGATGGAGATGAAGGTCGGCGCGCCCGTCGAGCTCGTCTGGCGCAACGACGAGCTGACCAACCCGCCCGGCCAGCGGCCGCCCGGTTTCGGCGACGAGCGCCGGATGCAGAGCCGTATTATCGAACTCGATCCGCCCCGCAAGCTCGCCATCGCCTGGGACGGCAGTGGCGACGTTTCCTTTGAACTGGAGCCAAAGGGCAACGAGGTGCTGCTCACCGTGATCCATCGCCGCCTGCCCGACCGCGCAACTCTGCTGAAGGTCGGAGCCGGCTGGCACATGCACCTCGACATTCTGGTCGCCCGCGCGAGCGGCAAAGAGCCCGTGCCATTCTGGGACGGCTGGAGCCGTCTGCAGAAAGAATACGACGGGCGGATGCCGGCTTGATGGAAACCACGGGGGGAGGCTTTGCCCGGTTAAACGGGCGGGCTGGCGCGGCCGATGTAACAACACGAAGGGGAGAAGGGCGATGACGAAACACATGATCGGGACACGTGAAGAGTGGCTAACAGCGCGGCTCGGGCTGCTCAAGGAGGAGAAGGAGCTGACGCGGCGCAGCGACGAGTTGGCGCGGCGACGTCAGGAGCTGCCGTGGGTCCGGGTCGACAAGGAGTATCGATTCGAGACCGACGAGGGAAGCGCCTCGCTGGCAGACCTCTTCCGAGGGTGCTCGCAGCTCCTCGCCTACCACTTCATGTTCGGGCCCGACTACACGGCGGGATGTCCGTCCTGTTCGGCGATCGCCGACGGGTTCGACGGCTTCGTCGTCCACTTAGCCAACCACGACCTCACGCTTTCGGCGGTATCACGGGCTCCGCTCGCGAAGCTGCAGGCGTACAAGGGGCGGATGGGGTGGACGTTTCCCTGGGCGTCCTCGCTCGGCGGGGACTTCAACTTCGACTTCAACGTCTCGCTCACCGAGGAGCAACAGCGCGAGGGGGCCGTCGAATACAACTACCGGCGCGAGGCGGCGTCGCAGTTACGCGGCGGCGAGGGGCCCGAGATACCCTCGCGCGCGACACCCGACGGGGCCGCTAAGGGCGCTGCCATGACCGGCACCGACGTGGCCACCTATGCGCGCGAGAGGCCGGGTATGAGCGCGTTCGTGATCGAGGACGGCATCGTCTACCACAGTTATTCCACCTATGCGCGCGGGCTGGACGGCCTCTGGGGAGCGTACCAGTGGCTCGACCGCGCCCCCAAGGGGCGCAACGAGCCAGGCTACTGGTGGCGCCGGCACGACGAGTACGACAAGCGCTGAGGATGCGCGCCGAGCGGAGGGAACCATGATCGACGTGTGCATTACCGGCCGACGCCGAACGGCTGCCGGCACGGGCGGGCGATGCTATTCGTCCTTGCTGCGGCCGGTGAATGCGCGCGCGAGTCCCGGCGGCAGGTAGGTGCGGATATAGCGAAACAGATTCTTGGTGTGCGTCGGATCGAGCCGCAGCGCCTCACGAAATGCGCGGCGTGCGGCCTCGCGATCGCCTTTGCGCAAGGCCACCAATCCCTCATGGGCGAGCTTGTTGCTCGCGAGCCGGTCGAGGCGGATGTAGGGCGAGAAGTCGTCGAAGAACGAGGTGAAGTGGAGCTGGCTGCGCTCGGCTTCCTCCATCGGCTTGCGATAGGCGCTGACCTGCGCGCGCGGCCGCGAGTTGCGGTGCCGATGGCGTCCCGGCCCCTTGTCGAGCCGGTCGCTATGGCCGCCGACGTAGGTGTAGCCCAGGTTGGTCTCGGCGAAGCGGCAGGCCAGTTGGACCGCGTCGAGTTCGGTGTCGTCCACCGCCATCACACCGCCCGGCTTGAGCAGCTTGTGCACGAAGACCACATCGACGAAGGCGCCGTCGAAGCGATGGTCGCCGTCGATGAACGCGAAGTCGAACTGGCGGCCCTGCTCGACCAGCTTGGGCAGGAAGATCTCCGACGGCTCCGCATGATGCTCGACGAATTGATCGACGCCCGCCGCGCGCAGCACGTGCAGGGCGCCGTTGTGATAATTCTTCTGCTGGAAGGGGTCCATGATGATGTGGGGCTGGCGCACGCCGCCGTTTTCGACCATCGCCTCGAGCATGTGGAGGGTCGAGAGGCCCCATCCCATGCCGACTTCGAGGGTCGCGGCCGGCTTTAACCGGCGCACGAGGTCGCCGAGGAATTTGCCCCGTCCGGGAGTGACGCTGGTAGGATAGAGGCTCCGGCTGAAGCCGTCGTCGCCGTACACGATCCCTTCGCGATAGAGCCGGTCGATTTCGGCGCGAATGCGGTTGCGAATCGCGTTTTCCGAGGTGTCGGCATTCGCCGAAATATCAGCCTTCGTCATAGTCCCGCTGGTCCCGTCCGTGACTGCCATAATGCCCGCCATAGTGTCTGAAGATAGACCGTCCTGCGATATTTCCCGCAGCGGCCGCCGAGCTCCAACCGCCCGAGGATAACATTCGGCGTCCGCGATTGCCGCGCGGCGGCTGTCGGTGGTGCGCGCGACGCTAGTTCGCCCATCTGCTAAACTTCGCGCGACGGCCGCACGACATGAATCAGGAGCGCATCGTACAGGTTTTCTTCTTCGGTTTCCTCGCCTTGATAACCTGGGAACTCTACCAGGTGTTCGAGCCGTTCCTGATGCCGATCGCATGGGCGATTCTGCTCGCCTTCCTGGCCCATCCCGCGCTGATCGAACTCGACCGCCACGTTCACAGCCGCACCACCTCCGCGCTCCTGATAACAATCGTCGTCGCGCTGGGCGTCGCGCTGCCGGCGGTATGGCTTTCGGAGCGCTTGGTGCTTGAGGCGCAGACGCTTTACGGCGAGATTTCCAGCCTCTCGGCCAAGGACAGTCTGGATTGGGTCGAAGCATGGTTGCGCAAGACTACTTTGGGTGCGCGCGTGGACGACACGCTGGCGCGCCATGGCCTGCGACTCGAGGACGAGATCAGGACCATGGTCGTGCAGACCGCCGAGTACGCACGCGATTACGCGCTCGAACACGGCGGCTCGGTCGCGAGCAATCTTGCCGGCTTCCTCCTGCATTTCGGCATCGCGCTGCTGACCTTTTTCTATCTGCTGCGCGATGGCGAGTCGTATTACGAAGGGGTGCGGGCGCTGACGCCGATGCACGAGCAGGATAAGGCCGCAGTCTTCGACACCTTGCGCGCCACGCTCTCGTCGGTGATGCGCGGCCTGATGCTTACGGCGATGCTCGACGGTGTCACGATCGGGCTGGGCTATCTCGTCTGCGGGGTTCCCTACTGGGCCTTTCTGGCGCTGCTCACGGCCGCGGGTGGACTGCTGCCGTTTGGCGGCACGGCCCTGGTCTGGGTGCCGGTCGCGATTTATCTCGCCGTCGCGTCGTCGTGGATGAGCGCAATCGGGTTGGTGGTGTGGTCAATGATCGCGCTGGCGATCATCGACAATTTCATCAAGCCGCTGGCGATGCGCCATGGCACCGGATTGCCGACGCTCGCGTTGTTCTTTGGCCTGGCCGGCGGGATCGAGGCGTACGGCCCAATCGGCATCTTTGCCGGGCCCGCGGTGATCGCGATCTTCGCGGCGCTGCTGCGGGTTTACGAGCGGACCTACACCCGGCCTCCGGCCGAAAGCCCAGCCGAGGCTCCGGAATCACCCATGGGCGTGCAGCCGAGCGACCCACCGACGGTCAGGCAACCCGAGCCGCAGACGCCGTCGCGGCCTGAGAATTGAAAGAGAATATGCCGTGAGATTTGCAACCGTGTGCGGCCGTCCGCCATTAGGCTCGGTCTGATCCGCGCACAAATTTGTCGGTATCGGCAAAACGCAAAGACGGCACGGCCTCACTCGAGACCGTGCCGTCTTGCATTGAAAAATTGGCTAACCCCGGCCCGGGGCACCGGGTTCGACGCCGATTTACGGAACCTGGAGCGTCTTTACGTAATCGACCAGCCGCTGGATCTTCTTATTGACCTCACCCTCGGACAGCGGTGAACCGCCCGTGCCGGTGTGGCTCGCCTGGCGAAACATGAAGGCATAACCCCAGATCGGCATCTCGCGGGTGCCGTGACCTTCGGCAGTTTTGGACCCATTGATGAAGTTGCGAACTTCGTCTTCAGGGAACACGCCGCCGTTGTTCTTGGAGAGGAGGGTCAGATTTGCGGGCTTTTTCTTGAGTGCCGCGGCGACCGGTCCGTCACCGACACCGGTCGGGCCGTGGCATTGTTGGCAGTATTGCCGGAAATCCAATTTGCCCGACGTCAACTGGCCACTGGGCCCCATTTCCGGCTCATCTGCACGAGCCGCCTGCGACGTGAAACCCACGATAGCGCCGCCCAACACCAAAACGGCCGCCAAGTTCCGGAATCCGAGACGTTTAAGCGCCATTAGTCCTCCCCCACACGGTGACATTCTAGGGCGGAATCGTTACCATTTCTGAACGATCCCGTCAAATGTTAATTAAGTCCGAGGCGTCCTTACGGCGCCTCGCGCCTTCCCCGCCCGGCTGCCATCAGCCGATAGCGCCCTCCCTGGGCAAGCGGTTACATTGGGCGTTATACATGGCGATTGACGAAAAAGAAAACAAGGCGCTGAGCATTATTGAACGATTGCGCGCCGCCGGCTTCACCGCCTACCTGGCCGGCGGATGCGTGCGCGATCGCATTCTGGGCGTGACCGCCAAGGATTACGACATCGCGACCGACGCGCGGCCCGCAGCCGTGCAGCGGCTGTTCGACCAAACGATCGCGGTGGGCGCGCGGTTCGGCGTGATCATCGTGATGGTTGCCGGCGACCATTTTGAGGTCGCGACCTTTCGCGCCGACGCCGAGTATCACGACGGACGGCGTCCGTCGTCGGTGCGCTTCGGCACCATCGAAGATGACGTGCAACGGCGCGACTTCACGATTGGCGGCATGTATTTCGACCCCGCGTCCGGCCGCGTGATCGACCTCGTCGGCGGCGTGCGCGATTTGCGCGCCGGCCTCGTGCGCGCGATCGGAAACGTGTACGAGCGCTTCGATGAGGATCACCTGCGGATGCTGCGGGCGTTGCGTTTTGCCGCGCGGCTCGGCTTCGCGATCGACCCCGCCACCTGGGCCGCGATCAAGCGCAGCGCACCGGCGATCGCGCATACCTCGGCCGAGCGCGTGGGCGAGGAAATGGTGATGATCATGACCGAGGGCGGCGCGGCGCGCGGCCTCGATTTGCTGGTCGAAAGCGGACTTGCCGCGGTCGTGATGCCCGAAGTGCTCGCGCTCCCGGACTGCCCGCAGCCCGATAATTTCCATCCCGAAGGCGACGTCTATCGCCACACGCGTCTGATGCTTTCGATGCTGCCGCGCGGGTGTACCGAGACACTGGCCTTCGGCACGCTGCTGCACGATATCGCCAAGCCGCGATGTTTTGCGCTGGTCGATGGCGGCAAGATGACCTACTACGGCCATACCGATCAGGGTGCGGAGATGGCGGCGGCAATGCTGCAACGGATGCGGCGATCGCGCGCGGTGCAGGATCGCGCCGCCTACCTCGTGCGCTACCATCTGCGCCTGTGCATGGCGCCGCGGATGCGTCCGGCTACTCTTAAGCGAATGATCGCGGAGGAGGGCTTCGGTGAACTGATGGAGCTTGCGATGATCGATGCGCTCGCGTCCAGTTCGGACTTGGGCTTCTATCATTTCTGCCGGCGTGCGCTCGCCGCGATGGGCGCGGTCAAGGCGCCTGCGCCGCGGCTGATCGGCGGCAACGATCTGATCGAGCTGGGCTTCAAGCCTGGGCCTGAGTTCAAGTCGATCCTGCGCGAGATTGAGGACCTGCATCTCGACGGCGCGATCGCGACGCGCGAGGAGGCGCTGGCCTTCGTGCGCGAGAATTACACGCCGGCGACCGGTACCGGGCCGGCCTGAGGGATGCTCGCGGCGACGGCAATCACCCGGCGCTTCGGGCGCACGCTGGCGCTCGACCGCGTCGATTTTCAGGCGTATCCAGGCGAAATCCATGCGCTGGTCGGCGAGAACGGCGCGGGCAAGAGCACCCTCATCAACATCTTTGCCGGCCGCCTCAAGCCTGACCGCGGGGCGGTGACGCTCGACGGCGCGGCGCTCGCCGGCGGGTCGGCGCACGCGGCGCTGCAAGCCGGCATCGCGGCGGTCTATCAGAGCCCGATGCTGTTCGAGCGGATGTCGTGGGAGGAAAATCTCGCGCTCGGCGGCTTCGGCGCGGGCACGTCGCGCAGCGATCTCGCGGGCGCCGCCGATCGCGCCCGCATTCTCGCGACGCGCCTGGGCTTCTCGTTACCGCCCGCCGGCGCAACGGTTGAGCGCTGCTCCGTCGGCGAGCGGGTACGCCTCGAAATCCTGCGCGCGCTCAGCTTCGATCCGCGCGTGCTCATCCTCGACGAACCTACCGGCGTGCTCGCACCGGCAGAACTCGACGCGTTCCTGTACACGCTGCGGCGGCTGCGCACCGAGGGGCGAATCGTGGTGATCGTCACCCACAAGCTGGCCGAGGCGATCGCGGTTGCCGATCGGATCACGGTGCTGCGCCAGGGCCGCGTTGCCGCCGTGCGGCTGCCCACCGAGACCAACGCGGCCGAGCTCGCGCGCCTGATGATCGGGGACGTCGCCGCCTCCGCCATGACCGCCGATGGCCCGTCGCCAATCGTTAAGCGCGTTGCCGCCACGCCGAATGTAGAACACGATGCGCCCGCGCTGGTCGTTAAAAATCTGATCCTCGTCAATGACGGACGCCGCCTGCTCGACGATATTTGCGTCAGCGTGGCGGCCGGTGAAATCGCGGGCGTGGCCGGGGTGGACGGTAACGGTCAGCGCGAATTGGTCGAAGTGATGGCGGGAATCCGCACACCCACGTCGGGCGGGCTGCGCGTCGCCGCGGATCGGAATGCGATGGCGGTGATCGCGCAAAATCGCGACCTCGACGGCCTCATCCTCGACCTGACGTTGTGGGAGAACCTGCTGCTTGCGCGCGCGCTACGCGATCGTTTCGCGCGTGGCGGATGGCTCCGGCGTTCGCGGGCGAAGGCGTTTTGCACCGACGTGCTCGACCGCTATCGCATACGATCGGCGGGAGCGACGAGCCTCGCAGTTGCGCTCTCGGGCGGGAATCGGCAACGGCTGGCGGTCGCGCGCGCACTGGCCGGCGATCCGCGCGTGCTGGTCGTGCACGATGTCTGCCGCGGTCTCGATTTGCGCGCCACCGCCGAGGTCCATCGGCGGCTGCGTGAGTTCGCCGCGGCGGGCGGCGCAGTGCTGCTGATCTCGAGCGACCTCGACGAGTTGATCGCGCTGAGCACCAGCCTCTACGTGATGACCCGGGGCCGGCTGGTTGCGGTCGCGGCTCGCGATCGCGACGCCGAACGGATCGGCCTGCTGATGTCCGGCGCGGCGCACTCCTGAGATGGGCGCAACTCTTACTGGGCGCTTGGCGGCTGTCGCACGATCGGCCGCGGCGCTCGCAATCGCCACCGCAATTATTTCGATCGTGCTGCTCGCGCTGGGCGCGTCGCCATTGGCGGTGTTCGGCGACCTTTGGCGCGGCGCATTCGGCACCTGGCTCGCCGCCACCGACACCCTGGTCAAATCGACGCCGCTGGTTTTCACCGGACTCGCAATCGCGATCGCGTTTCAGGGCGCGCTGTGGAATATCGGCGCCGACGGGCAACTGGTGATGGGTGCGCTCGCGGCCGGCGCGATCGGGCCGGCACTCGGCGGCTGGCATCATCCGATTGCGATTGCGGCGATGATTGCGGCGGGCGCGGCGGGCGGCGCGTTTTGGGGCGGCCTCGCGGGATGGCTGCGTGCGCGCCGCGAGGTCAACGAAGTTATCAGCACGATTATGCTCAACTTCGTCGCCGCCCAGGTGCTGAGTTGGGCGGTGCACGGGCCGCTGATGGAACCGTCGCGATCCTTTCCAAAGAGCGTTGTGATCGCGCCGGCCGCGCGACTCGCCTTCTATCTTGAACCGAGCCGGCTCAACCTCGGCATGCTGCTCGCGCTGCTGCTCGCGCTCGGAAGTCAGCTCGGGCTCTTTCACAGCGCGAGCGGTTTCGAACTGCGCGCGCTCGGACGCAATCGACGGGCGAGCGCCTTCTTCGGTATTCCGATCGCGCGCCTGACCGTCGGTGCGCTGGCGCTCTCGGGCGCGCTGGCCGGGGTTGGCGGGGCGGTCCAGGTCTCCGCGATTACCCATCGGCTGTACGAGACGATGTCGCCCGGATGGGGCTATGAGGCGATCGCGGTGGCGCTGGTCGCGCGCTTGAACCCGCTGGCGATCGTGCCGGCCGCGATTCTGTTCGGCGCGCTCGACAACGGCTCGCAGGCGATGCAGCGTGCCGACGCGGTCTCGCCGGTCCTGGTCAATGTCATTCAGGGGATGGTGATCATAATCCTGATCGCCTTCGACGCGGCCGCCGCACGCGGCATGCGCGCGGCATTTTTCGGTGACGCGGACGCGGCGGCAACCGCAAACGGCGAGGCGCTGGAGGCCCGCGATGTTTGAGGCGTTGCTGGCATCGACCGTCGCGATGGCGACGCCCATCTTGCTGGCGGCGTTGGGCGAACTGATCGTGGAGCGCAGCGGCGTGCTCAATATCGGGATCGAAGGCGCCATGCTGGTAGGGGCCTTCTGCGGCCTCGCGGCGACCTGGTTCAGCGGCAGCATCGTGCTCGGATTGCTGGCCGCATGCGCCGCCGCGGTCGCGCTCAATGCGCTGCTGGCCTTGCTGGTGGTGAACTTCGCGGTTAACCAGGTCGTCGCCGGCACCGCAATCGATATTCTCGCCCTGGGGCTGACGGGCGTTTTCTACCGTCAGTGGTTTGGCGTGACCGGCCGCGCAATTACCATCGCGCCGATGCGCCCGATCGCACTCGGACCGCTCGCGCGAATTCCGTGGATTGGTTCCGCGCTCTTCGCGCAGAGCGCGCTGGTCTATCTCGCATTCGCGCTGGTGCCGATCGTCGCGCTAGTGATCTCGCGCACCCGCTATGGCCTCGAATTGCGCGCTGCGGGTGAACGTCCGGAGGCGGCCGACGCGCTCGGGCTCGGAGTCTATCGGTTGCGCTGGCAGGCGCTGATGATCGCGGGCGTGCTCAGCGGCCTGGCCGGCGCCTACCTCACGATGGCCTACTCCAACACCTTCATCGAAGGGATTTCCGCGGGACGCGGGTACGTCGCGCTCTCGGTGGTGATCGTCGGGCGCTGGAACGCGTGGGGGGTATGCGCAGCGGCGCTGCTGTTCGGCGCGGCGATCGCGCTGCAATTCGGCTTGCAGGCCTTCGGCACTGCGATTCCGTACCAGTTCTTTCTCGCGCTGCCGTATGCGCTGACGCTGGTCGTGCTCGCGTTTATGGGTGGACAGGCCGACGCGCCGAGTGCACTCGGAGAGCCCTACCTGCGCTCCTGATTCGGCTTTTCCCCCGCGTCGTTATCGGTGGCTGGTGCGCGTGAGGGTGGTCGCGAAGCGCAGTGCGATACCGTGGGGGCCCGCGATCGTGAAGTCGCGCAGTCCGTAGTCGCGATTGTCAATCGGGCGAAGGACGCGTGCGCCATTGGCCAGCGCCTTGCGCCAATAGTCGTCAACGTCTGGGACCATTACGCGGATATTCGCGACCGGCATCGCGGGTGGTTCCGGATAGTTTTCAACGCACTCGAGGAAGATCAGGCTGCGTTCCCATCGCAGCTCCGCGAAGTTGGATTCCTCACGCACCAATTCGAAACCGAAGGCGCGCAGGAAATCGCGGGCGCGTGCGATTTCGCGCACATAAAATTCGGCCACCAATTGTTCGCCGGCCTCGATATATGGTTCACCGCGTGGTTTCATCGCGACACCACAGTAATCAAGTTAACGCTGAATCCGCACCCTGATTGATTCGCCCGCGATCGGGGCTCTACTATGGACGTGGCTGAATTATGCCCGAAGCGGCGCAAATTACATCTTCCTTCCCGACGGCACGCTGTGCCGCCTGCGACCGCCATGTGCTGACCTATCTGGATTTCGACGATGCTGCGGAATTGCGGCGCTGCGTGCATTGCGATGGCGCAGTTAGTGGCGAGCTGCGCTGGATCAACGCGGCGGAACTCGAAGCCGAGGGCTATCAGTTCGGCGCGCCGGCGGCCGCGAGTTCCGCCGGCGGATGCAGCAGCGGTTGCGGCACCTGCTCGGTGCGCAAACATTAGCCGCTGATCCAGTCGCGATACAGAAAAGATTGATTAAGAGGCGAGCGGTCCCTGCACCGGGATCTTGCGCAGGCACGGGCCACAGAGCACCCACGCTTCTTCGCTCGCCGGGACCACGAGGATTCCTGCGACAATCTCACTAACGTCGTCGCAGACGTGGCACACCATGATGCTGCCCTTTGCGCGAAAGACGTCCGACAGATTCGCCAGAGCCGCGCGATCGGTCATCAATTCGATGTCGTCCAAATTCCGGTTAACAGCGTTCATTGCTTGGGCGAACATTCGCGATTACTTCCTCTTTGAATCACAGGGCCTCGTCGCTCCGTGAGTTTGTGCAAGGTCCAGGTCGTGAACTGCCAACCAGACGCCCGCAAAGTGTTTTTTTTCGGCCCATTTCCCTAACGTCGCGCTTACAATAGCCAAACGCAGTCAGGAGGTCAACAAACAATGTTTTGCTAACTCCCAGGTTAGGTCAGCAACACAATCAGTCAACAAGTTTTGTAACGTGCTCGATTGAAGGGTCATTCATCAGAAGTAGCAAGATTTATGGGCCTTTGCGGCATATTTTAGATCTTGAAGGCTGCGGCGAGACGCCCGTTCCCATAAAGGAAACCTTGTTTGAAAATAAGTGCTAACGAACGCGCGTATCATCCAGTTAGCAAAACTTGCCGGAGTTGCGTGGCGATTTCGAATGGCTAGTCATCCATTCACACACGGGACGCTTACAATTCACGCATCATCCAGCAATCCGGCTTGGCGCAGCGCTTCGTAGAGGACGATCGAAACCGCGTTGGCGAGGTTGAGGCTGCGCACGCCCGGCTCGAAGATCGGAATGCGGTAGGTGGCGTCGCGGCGGGTCGCGAGGAAATCCGCGCCGAGGCCCTTGGTCTCGCTGCCGAAAACCAGAAAATCGCCACGGCGATATTTGGCTTGTAGATAGTTCTTCTCGCCGTGAGTCGAGAAATATTTGAAGTTGGCGGCTTGTTCCGACTGGTAGAGCGCGTCGAAGCTGTCCCAGTCCGCGTAAGTGTGCAGATCGACGAACGGCCAGTAATCGAGGCCCGCGCGCTTCAGGTAACGATCGGCGAGCGAGTAGCCGAGCGGACCGACCAGGTGCAGCAGCGTCTTGGTGGCGGCGGTGAGGCGGGCGACGCTACCCGAGTTCTGCGGAATCTCGGGGCGCACCAGCACGACGTTGAAGGCGGGCTCGCCGGCGTTCGGGGGGCGACCGTCGGAAAGGGAGCTCAATTCAGGCCGCGCGCTTGGGGTTTCGATGCGCCACCAGAGCCTGCGTCGGCAACGCTCGCGGTTCGAATCGGGTAGCGGTGGCCGCCGCTCAGGAACGAGAAATTCTCGCCGTCGTCAGTGATGAAATGCCGGGCGAGATGATAGTAGGCGTGGCGCAGGAAGCGCGCGCGAAACTCGCCCTGCTTGACGCGGCAATACAAGACGTTGGCGTCGCCGACTTCGAGCGTTGACGGATCGAGCGCCTCGCGCACCTCGTCGTTGGTCACGACGACGAAGGCGCCGTGGCCGTCGTCATCGACGCCCGTGACGACGTAGGGCGTATCCTCGACTGTGATCGACGCGCGCTCGTCGGCGACCTGCAGCACGTAGGTGCCGTCGGGATTGCGCCGGATGCTGCGGCTGAACAGGAGCGCGATGCGAGGATTTTCAATACGCTCTTCGTCGTTGTACCAATGGCCGTCGTGGCGAAAGGAAATCTTGCCTGATTCGACTGCGTAAAAGCCTGCGCGTGCCATGATTTCCAACCGATCCTTATGAACGCATGCGGCTATCCAGGATGATCGTGACGGGACCGTCGTTGACCAGGTTCAATTGCATCTCCGCGCCAAATTCGCCCTGCTCCACGCTAACATCGCGCAGGCGTGCGCGCGAAAGAAAATACTCATAGAGCCGTCGCGCCTGGTCGGGCGGCGCCGCGCCGGTAAACGAGGGGCGGCGCTGGCTGGTGTCGGCGTGCAGGGTAAACTGCGAGACTATCAGCAGGGTGCCGCCGACCGCGCCTATCGGCAGATTCATCTTGCCGGCCGCGTCGGCGAAGACGCGCAGGCCGATGACGCGATCGAGGATGTAATCGGCGTCGGCTTCGGTGTCATCGCGGCCAACGCCGAGTAGAACCGCGAAGCCGCGGCCGATTTTGCCGAGCGATCGGCTGCCGGCGCTGACCTCGGCCCGCGCGACCCGTTGAACAATTGCACGCACATCTGCGTCCTATGATCATCCGCGATGGCGGGCAAGGCCCGGCGCCAATCGTGGTGTCGCGCAATTGGCCGGCATCCTATAAAATCGTGACCCTATGTTTCCGGTTTTGTTACATCTCGGCCCGATCACTCTCTACAGCTACGGCCTGATGATGGCGATCGGCTTTATCACCGGTGATTTCGTGTTGACGCGCGAATGCCGCCGGCGCGGAATCAGTCCCGATTTCGCCAATGCGATCGTAATCTGGGGCGCAATCGGCGGCATCGCGGGCTCACGGATTTACGACGTTTTCGATAACTGGCCGGCCTATGCCGCCAACCCGTGGTCGATAGTTTTCTCGGGCGCGGGATTCGTCTGGTATGGAGGGTTTATCGGCGGGCTGACCGCCGCCGCGATCGTCTCGCGGTACTACAAGGTCCCGATTCTGCGCTCGTTCGACATGTGCGCGCCCGCGTTGATACTGGGGCAGGCGTTCGGCCGCATCGGATGCCTGCTTTCGGGCGACGGCGACTGGGGCCTGCCGTCAACCTTGCCGTGGGCAATGGCTTATCCCAATGCGATCGTGGGCTGGAACGCCCGCACGGTGCTCAAGCTCGACGAACATGGGCACCTGGTCTCCGGGTTTTTCCCCGGCGTGCGGGTGCATCCGGCGCCGGTTTACGAATCAATGCTCTACGTGGCGATCTTTTGCCTGATGTGGTCGATGCGAAAGAAGGCGCCCGAGGGGCGGCTGCTCTGCCTCTACCTGATACTGGAGGCTCTCGCGCGTTTCACGGTCGAGTTCGTGCGGATCAATGAGCGCGTGGCGTTCGGACTGAGCGAGGCGCAACTGATCTCGCTCGTGATGATTACGATCGGTCTGGCGGCATGGCCCCTCACCGCGGCGCGGCCGGTGCCGGTCGAGGCTTCCGGGGCGCAGCGGGCATAAGGCGATGGCAAGCGACGCGAAAATACTCTCGGCGATTGCGGCCGGCATGCTGGTGGTCGCGATCGGGCTGATCGCCTACAACGATTACCAGGCGCCGGGCGAGGGCTTCGCGCCGACGATGGACAACGGCCACGTTTCGATCAACCCATTGCCCGGGGGCCCAGTCGCGGCGGGCAAGCTGGCGGCCGATTTCAAACTGCCCAATCTCAGCGGCACCGCAATTTCGCTCTCGTCACTGCGCGGCAAAGTGGTATTCCTTAACGTATGGGCAACCTGGTGCGCCCCGTGCCGCGAGGAGATGCCGTCGATCGAAACGCTTTACGAAGAATTCAGCAAGGATCCCGACTTCGTGGTGCTGGCGGTGAACGAGGACAGCGAGGGGCGCAGCGTGGTGGATTCGTACGTGCGCAGGAGCCGCTTCAAGTTTAACGTTCTGCTCGATCCGCAGAATCAGGTCGGCGACGCCTACGACGTGAGCGGCATTCCCGAAACTTTCATAATCGACCGCACGGGACGCGTCGTTGCGCATCACTTGGGACCCTACGATTGGGCGCAACCGAAGATGCGCGACGCGCTGCGCGAACTGATCGAGAGCAAGGATAATCAGACGGCCAAGGCGGAATAATCGGCCGCCGTCGCGCGAGCGGACGGGGCCCTATGTAAGCGAGTCCAGGCGGATATTGAATGTCAGCAAAAAAGCGAAACCGACTGATCGTGGCGATGGCGATTGCGCTGGGCGTATGTGTCTTCGTGATCGGCGACCTCGCCGTGCAACGCGCGCAGGCGCTCCCCGACGATACCTACAAGGAGCTGCAAACCTTCGCCAACGTCATCGCGATCGTCCAGAAAAACTACGTCGAGCCGGTCAGCACCAAGGACCTGATCAATGGTGCGATCACCGGGATGCTCGCGTCGCTCGATCCGCATAGCGCCTACCTCACGCCCGACCTCTACCACGACCTCGAAGTGGAGACGCGCGGCAGCTTCGGCGGCCTCGGCATCGAAATCACCGTCAAGAACGACATTCTGACCGTGGTCGCGCCGATCGACGGGACCCCGGCAACCAAGGCCGGCATCAAGTCGGGCGACGAGATCGTCAAGATCGACAACGACTTCACCAAGGGCATGACCCTGACCGACGCGGTGAAGCGGATGCGCGGGCCCAAGGGCAGCAAGATCCACCTGACCCTGCATCGCGAGGGCATCCCGGATTTGTTTACGGTCACCGTTACCCGCGACGTCATCAGGATCGACTCGGTCAAGGCCAAGGACCTCAAGGAAGGCTACGATTACATTCGCATCTCGACCTTTCAGGACGGTAGCGACACCGACATGGAACATTCGCTGGAGAAGTTCCGCAAAGAAGGTCAAGGCCATATAAAGGGGCTCGTGCTCGACCTGCGTGATAATCCCGGCGGTTTGCTGAACCAGGCGGTATCTATCGGCGATGACCTGCTCGACGGCGGCATGGTGGTTTACACCCAGGGTCGGCTCGAGAATCAGCAGCAGAAATACTTCGCGCACAAGAAAAGGAACTTCGACGACTATCCGATGGTGGTGCTGGTCAACGGCGGCAGCGCGAGCGCCAGCGAAATCGTGGCCGGCGCGCTGCAGGACCAGCGCCGCGCGATCATCGTGGGCACGCAGACCTTCGGCAAGGGCTCGGTGCAGACGATTCTGCCGCTCGACGACGAATCGGCCTTGCGCCTGACGACCGCCCGCTATTACACGCCCAACGGCCGCTCGATTCAGGCCGTCGGGATCACGCCCGACGTCGTGATCGAGCCGCCCAAGCCGACCCTGGCGTCATTGGAGCAGCCGGGACTTGAACTCGACCAGAACGACGAGATTCACGAGCGCGACCTGCTGCATCATTTCAACAACAATCAGTCGCAGAGCAAGAGCAAGGTTCCGGCGAATGGCCCGGGCGCCAATCAGACTGGAACGCCCGGAAACGCAGCGCCTGGCAGCGCGGCGGGGAAAGCCGTCAAACCGGAAAAGGATATTCAGCTCGACAAGGCGATCAGCATCCTGGAGCACTGGAGCAAGTACAAGGTGCAGCTCGCCAAGGCCGATGACGCTCCGGCGGTCGGCGCGGCGGCTGCGAACAGTTCCAGCCCGGACGCGAGTCAATAAGGGCTAACCCGAATGCGGCTGCCGTCGTGCCTTGCGGCGCGGCGGTCGCCGCGATGGTTTAGTTCGCGGGCCGCGGCGCCGCGCCTGCTTTCCCGTCGATCCGCGCGATCATCTCGCGATGCTGCTCCTCCAGCCGGTCCAGCAGGTCGACCATCAGATCGTCCTGCGCCTCCAGATGCTGATGTCGGGCCATTTTTCCAGCGCAGCTGACATACCTCTTCCGGCGGCACGCACTACGACGCGCGCAACCCCGTAATCCTATCGGCTGTGTTGAGGGACATTCACGCGCGGCGCGGCTAGGTATGCGCGCGGCGCTTCTGGTAAGTTGCTTCAAGATGGATGGCCAACTCGAGTTCCCGCTCAAAGCCGCACGGCGCGTGGCGATCAACGTCACTCAGTTGGTGCGGATGGTGCGCGAGACGCTAGAGGCGAACCTCGACGAGTGCTGGGTCGTCGGCGAGGTCTCCAACGCGCGGCTGGCGCCGTCGAACCATTTATATTTCACGCTCAAGGATGCTCGCAGCGCGGTCAGCGCGGTGATGTTCAATTCGGCGTACCGACGCCTGCGCTTTCGCGTCGAGGATGGGATGGAAATCCTCGTGCGCGGGCGCATCAACCTATACGAAGCGCGCGGCGCGCTGCAGTTCTACGCCGAGGAGATCGAACCGCGCGGGGCGGGCGCATTGCAGGTCGCGTTCGAGCAGCTCAAGCAGCGGCTCGGCGCCGAGGGTCTCTTCGACGACGCGCGCAAGCGGCCGCTGCCGTTCCTGCCGCGCACGGTCGGAATTGTCACGGCGCTCGGCGGCGCGGGCTTGCGCGATATGCTGCGAATCCTGCTCGACCGTTATCCGAATCTCCACGTCATCGTGCGGCCCGCGCGCGTGCAAGGGCAGGGCGCCGCTGCCGAAATCGCATCCGCGATTGAGGATCTCAACCTCGACGGCCGCGCCGAGGTGATCATCACGGGACGCGGCGGCGGATCGCTCGAAGACTTGTGGGCGTTTAACGAGGAGGTCGTCGCGCGCGCCATTTACCGCTCGGCGATCCCGGTGGTCTCGGCGGTCGGTCACGAAATCGACTACACCATCGCGGACTTTGTCGCCGATCTGCGCGCACCCACGCCCACCGCGGCGGCGCAGATGGTGGTGCCCGACAAGCTGCAATTGCGCAGCCGCATCGATGAGACCGCCGCCACTCTGGACGGCGCAATCGAGAGCGCGATCGCGGCGCAGCGCAAAGAAATTGAACATTTCGCTGCGCGCCTGCGCGACCCTCGCGATCTGATCCGCCAGGCCCGTCAGCGCGCCGATGAAGCCGCCGCGGAACTCGGCGCGGCGGTCGCAGGACGCATCGATCACATCCGCCGGCGCGTCCGCGAACTGGGCGCGCGCCTCGGCAGCCCACTCGCGCGCGTGGCGGCAATTGCGATGCGCCGCACCCGCATCGAAACGCTGGCCGGCCGGCTCGAAACGGCGATCGGGTCGGCGGTCGAGACGCGACGGATTCAACTCGGCGGCATCGCCAAGCAACTCGACGCGGTGTCGCCGCTAAGGGTGCTCGAGCGCGGCTACGCGCTGATCGCGATGCGCCGCGACGGCCGCGTCGTCACGGACGCCGGCGCGGTCGAAATTGGCGATGAACTGGATATTCGGCTCAAGCGCGGACGGCTGAGCGCCCGCACAATCGGCCGGGAGGTTTGACCCCCGCAATGGCGAATCAACGTAAACGATCCGACGACGATGCGGCGCGCGCCGGTTCCGAGGTGCGGCCCGAAGGCGCCGGGAAATTTCCCGAAGGCGCTGAAAAATTTGAAGACCAGCTAGAAAACCTCGAGGTTATCGTTACCCAGATCGATTCGGGCGAGCTCTCGCTGGAGCAATCGATCGAGGCCTTCGAACGCGGCGTCGGGCTGGTGCGATCGCTCAACCACAAGCTCGACGAAGTCGAGCGCCGCGTGGAAGTTCTGATGCGTGGAGCCGGCGGCGATCTCAGGAGTACGCCCTACCAGGGCGAGACCGGCGCCGCGGACAACGGCGGCACGTCAAAAAAAGCTGACGACGAAGACGTTCCCTTCTGACCGCGGCAGCTACCGACGCCGCCTCGGCGCTGCGTCGGCACGTTATCCTTCATGCGTTCACGGCTCGATCTTGAGATGGCACGGCGCGGACTCGCCGAAAGCCGCGAAGGCGCCCAGCGCATGATCATGGCCGGGCGTGTACGCGTCAATTCACGTCCCGCCGAAAAGCCCGATCTCAAAGTTGACGACAGCGCGGACATTGAAGTAATCGGCAGCGCGAACGAATACGTGAGCCGCGGCGGCTACAAGCTTGCGGCCGCGCTCGACCGCTTTGCGATTGCCGTCGCCGGACGTGACGCGCTCGACGTTGGCGCCTCTACCGGCGGCTTCACCGACGTGCTCCTGCGGCGCGGCGCCGCCCGCGTGATCGCGCTCGATGTCGGTTACGGGCAGTTGGCCGATCGGCTGCGCCGCGACGCGCGCGTGACCGTGATGGATCGCACGAATATCCGCCACGTCGCGCCCGCAAATTTGCCCTATCGTCCCGATCTCGCGGTCATCGACGCGAGCTTCATCTCGCTCAAACTGGTGCTGCCGGCGGTTATCCAAATCATCGCGGCTCCCGCCGATATCGTCGCGTTGGTCAAGCCGCAATTCGAGGTTGGCAAGGGCAAGGTGGGCAAGGGCGGTATCGTGCGCGACGACAATCTGCGCGCGCAGGCGGTGGCCGGCGTAGTTGCGTTCGCAACGTCAATCGGACTCGAATGCGGCGGCACGATCGAGTCGCCGATTACGGGTGCGGCGGGAAATCGCGAGTTTCTCGCGCATTTCCGCTATTGCGTGGAGCACGGTTCTAAATAAAGCTCGATCGCGCGGCCAGGTTCGCCGGGGGCTTGCTACCGAGGCGTTTTCATCGCCGTGCTTTTGGACTAGGCTGGACAAGAAATCATTTTGCGTCCCATGCGAATCACCCCAACTAATTGGCCGTTGGCGCGGCTCTTTCAGGCGCTGTTTACCGCGCTGTTCGCGGGGGTATTTGCGTTGCTCCTGCTGGGTCCGGCAAACGCCGCCCCGGTCGAGGAGGATATTCCCCAGTCGGCGCCTCCTCGCCACGTGAAAGCACGACCGAACGCATCGGCGGAGGTGCCTGCCGAGGCGCCCTCGGCATCGTCGGCTACGCCGTCCGAAGATGCCCCCAGTCCGGCGGTGCGAGGCGCGACCGATCGGTCCGATGCGGCGGCTGCGGCAACGACGACAGCGCCCGCGGTGCACAAGTTTTTTCCCTATACGATTCGTTCGGGCGATACGCTCGAAACCATCGCGGACATATTCGGCGTGCAGGTTGCCGACCTCACGCGCGCCAACCGGCGAATCGCGGACGGCGATCTGATCGCCGGCGATACGATTCGAATTCCGAATCCGTTCGTGACCCGCGAGAGCGATCTCAACGCCGAAGTTGAGCGCTTGTCGATCGACAAGCAGGAGGCCGAGCGCAAGGCGGATCAGGCGACCAGCGCGCTCGCCTCATTACATACTCAGCTCGAAACCGCGGCGGCGAGCAATGCGCATTACGAATACGACCTGCATTCGCTGCCGTGGTGGCGCACGGCCGCATGGGCCGCGGCGATCGCCGGCGTCGTCATGTTCGGCATGATGATCGCCGCTCTGATCGAATGGTGGAATCTGCGCTCGCGCTATCGCGCGGTGGCCGAGATGAACGAGTCGCTGCGGCGCCTCGATTATCGTTATCGGATGGTGATGGCGAGGGCGGAACTGCGGCTGCAGCAGCTTTACGGGCGCCGGCGGCGCGGTTTCGAAGAGGGTCAGGAGCGGCCGAAGATTCCCGAGGAAGCCGAGATCGAACAGCTCGATCTGCAAATCAAGGAAATTCTCGAAAGCTACCTCGAACGGCTCGGACCGCCCAACAATCGCGCACGCCGCGCGCGTTGGCGCGAAGCGATCGGTGCGGTCGGCGCTCCGATCGAGGCCCGCACCGCACGCCGTTGAGGTCGGCGCGTTGCGGTCTCTAAATCTGTAAGCACATCGATCTATAATGTAACAATTTCGGCGCCATGGAGGTGCAACTGTGAACAAACTTGCGATTGCCGGTCTTGGTCTGATGCTCTCCGCGGGCGTGGTGGGAACCGCGCTGGCGGCTGAGAAAGCGGTCACCGGCACACTCGAAGACAGCTTCTGCTTCGTCACCACGGGAGCGCATGGCCCTGACCACAAGAAGTGCGCGATGGGCTGCGCCAAAAAAGGAATTCCGGTCGCCCTGGTGGAAGATGGCACCGACAAAATGTACATCTTGTTGCCGGTCAAGAACGACACCTCACTGCCCGGCGATGTGATCGACAAGATGGAGAGCGAAGTGACCGTGACCGGCGACGCCTACGACAAGGGCGGCGTCAGCTACCTCACAGTCAAATCGGTGAAGTAGGCCCCGATGGGGGGGATGGCGGCGCGCGCGCGGGAGTTGTTTCAGTTCCGCGGCCTCGAAGCCGTGCAAAATCTCCATCCGCTGGTGGTCCATTACCCGGTCGCGCTTCTGACCCTCTCGGCGTTGCTGTATGTTGTGGCGTGGGTATCGCGGCGCGATTCGTGGGCATGGGCCGCGCTCTGGATGCTCGCGTTCGGGACGCTGGGTGCGGCGGTCGCGGTCTGGACGGGACTGCGCGCCGGCGCGGGCGTGATGGTCGCGCAATCGGTGCGCGATCGCATCCTGATACATCACAAGCAGGTGATGATCGCCGTCTTCGCGATGAGCGCGGTGTTGTCCGCGTGGGCGTTATCCGCGCGTCCGATGCCGCGGCGGGGACGTGCCGGCTTTATCGTGCTGATGGTCGCGATGGCGCTGCTGACGGCAACCGGTGCGGATTACGGAGCGTGGATGGTGTACGGCTACAATGCCGGCGGCAGCTTGCCCCAACCAATCGAATTCTCGCAATAGTATGGCGCGACAGGATAGGCGTATTTTCAAGGAGCGGCGCACAGCGGCGGTGATGAAGCGGCGGAACATTGGCGGATCGCGCCATCTCGATTTACGGCGATTGCGGGCGATCGGGGCATTGGCCTTGACCATCGGATTTGCCGGATGCGCCTTGTATGCGAAGCATTCGGCGCAGGGGCCGGCGGCATCGCCGACGCCCAGTCAGTCCGCAGACGCTACGGCGCCGCCCGGGCCGGAAGCGAAAATTCAAATCAGCTATTCGCAACCCAACGACTTCCTCAACACCCTCTCGATGACCAAGTATTCCGGCGCGACCGTGCTGGCGACGTCGCCCGCGGGTTCCAATGGCACCGCCTCGGTGGTGCGCTTCGACGGTGGAGCGCCGACCTGGCAGATCAAGGTCGAGCCCGGCATGTTTTCCGAAATGCCGCTCGGATCTTCGGCGAAGAACTACGCCGTCAGCGAAGTCAAATATGGGACCGTGCCGCCCCACTTCGTGCAAATCGTTCCGGATTTGGGACCGCCCGAGCCGCTCGAGCCCGACCATTTCTATATCTTTTCGGTAACTCGCAAGTCCGGCTCGATCAGTTACGACGCGGTGAAAGTCAATGTCGACGGATCGCTCACCGCCTACGAAGCTGATCCGCGCGCCGGCAGCAGCTTTAGATTGTGTTGCAATCTTTCGTCCGATTTCACCATCGTCGCGCCGCCCTCGGCGGTCGAGGCTCCCGCATCGCCGCCGGACGCCCCGGGACCTTAGCGAACCGCCCGCGAGAATTTGCGCGCGAGATCTTGCGGGGGATTTTGGCCGTGGGCAATTTCCGTTTCTATCGGCGAGTGCACATCTTTCCGGGCCTTTCGATCAATCTGTCGAAGTCCGGACCGAGTGTGACCGTGGGAATCCGGGGCGCGCACCTCACGCTCGGCCACCAAGGCGTCACGCGTACGGTGGGACTTCCAGGCACCGGTATCTATTACACCTCGCATAGTGGCTACCACAGCGGAATCCACTCGGCGCATACGGAGAGCCCCGCCGACCCTTCGACCCGGACGATCGCGGAACCTGTCATTGGCCTCGTCGTGATTGCGATAATCGTCGCGGTCGCGCTCGCGATCGGCATCGCGATCGCGCCGCAATCGGAATTCACTGACGAGCGATCTTGCGAACGACCGCGTCTGGCAGGGTGTTGAATGAGGGAGGGAAGCCGGCTGTGAAAAAGTCTTCTTCAACAGCCTGCTAGCCGTACATCCGTGTAGCTTCGGCCGTGAGTTCCGCGCGGAAATCCGGGTGCGACACGGCAATCAACTCACGCGCGCGTTCACGCAACGACTTGCCCTTGAGCGTCGCGATGCCGAATTCGGTTACCACATAATGGACGAACGTGCGCGGCAGCGTGAACACCGTCGCCGGTGCGAGACTGGTCGTGATGCGCGAAAGCCGCCGGCCCTGCGCCATCGCGGTCGCCGGCAGCACGATGATCGACTTGCCGCCCGCCATCGACGAGCCGATGCCGAAGGCGATCTCGCCGCCGGTGCCGGTGTACATCCGCGGGCCGATCGATTCGCTGCCGACCTGCCCCGTGAGATCGACCGCAAGCGCATTGTTGACCGAGATAAGCCCATCCTCGCGCGCGATCAGCCGGATGTCGTCGGTAAAATTGAAGTCGTAGAGCTGGAAAACGGGATTGCCGTCCGCATAATCGAGTTGTTCGCGCGGCGTTCCCACCGCAAAGCCGCTGCCGACCACCAGGCCCGGAAAAAGCTTTTTGTACTTGCCCGTGATTACGCCATCGCGGACCAGGTCGGTCGTGCGCCACGGGATTATCTCGGTCTGCATCCCGAGGTCGTGATGGCCGGTGAGGTACGACATCAGCGCGCCCGAAGTTGACCCGACGCCAACCTGAAGCGTCGCGCGATCCGGAATCAGTTCGCGCGCAACGGCACCGCAAATCGCCTCAACTACGCGCCGCTCCTCCTCGGGTACGGGAGGCGGCGTGAGCGGCAGGACCGGCGCGTCCGGCGTGCGCTCGACGAACCAGTCGATCTCTGAGATGTGCAACGAATTGTCGCCGCCGATTCTGATCGAGCGCGGGTCGACCTCGGCGATCACCAGATTGGCATTGCGCGCCAACAGTTTCGACATAATCTGGAGGTCGCCGAAGTTGACCATGCCCTGTGCGTCGGGCGGCGATACGGTTAGGAGATAGACGTTGAAATTTTCGAGCCCGGGCGGCAACGTGCCCTCGCGGTAATAGGATACGGGCACGAATTCCGCGGGTCCTGAGGTGAACAGCTCGCGTCCGAGCGGCGACAGGTAGAACGACTCCAGGCGGAAACGCTCGCCCAAACCCGGCAGGTCCCAATTGAAGAGCGCCGCCGAATGGTTGACCACGACGTTCTCGAGTTCCATCAGGCGCCCCGCCAATGCGGCGCACAGCACGAACGGCGTCGCCTGCGCAATCGACAGCGTGATCCGGTCACCCGACTTGATATGGCCGACCGCCGTCTCCGGCGTCACCAGTTTCGATCCCAATTGCTCGCGCCAGTTCGGCGCATGGCCCATCTTCACCGCGTTCGCCATACCTGCTCCCGACTAACGAAATACTTCACCCGGCTATTTTCAAACCATTCGATCATCAAGGGCGCCGGATGCGATTGGAGTAATAGCAGCAGTCGGGGACTCGCGCATCCCCGTTCGGCCAGCCGCAAGATCGCGCTTCAGGCGGCGGCAAAGAAGTCGTCGCGGAAAATGCGGTTCTCGGGAATTCCCTTGGCCAGGAGCAGGGTCGAAACCGATTCGCACATTTCGGGCTGACCGCAGATGTAGGCGTCGTATGGGCTGGCGTCGGGAATCTCGCGCTGCAGGACTTGGGTCACCCGGCCGACGGCGCCGGGCCATTCGTCGCCGGCATCGAGTGCGGACAAGGTCGGTTTAAAGGAAAGCCGCGGCAGTAGTAACTCAAGCTGATGTATCTCATCCAGGAAAATCAAATCGCTTTGCCGCCGCGCTCCGTAATAGAGTTGGAAGGAACGATCGACATTTTGGGCCGCGCAGCAGCGCAGCATCGACAGCAGTGGAGCGATACCGGAGCCGGTAGCGACAAGCAGAACCGGCCGATCGGCTGCGCGCAGATAGCTCATACCATAGGGTCCGCGTATAGCCAGTTCGAAACCACGGACGAGCCGGTCGATTTGATCTGAGAATCCTCCGCCGGGGATACGCTTCACGATGAGTTCGATACGATCCGGGCTGCCCGGTGAACTGGCTATTGAATAGCAGCGCCAATGTCCCGGCTGTCCCGGTGCTTCAACCTCGATATATTGACCCGGATAGAACGTGATTGGAGTAGTCAATTCAAGCTGGAGTCGCCATAACGATTCGTTCAACCGATCGACCGACGCGAGCTTCGCGATGTGATCTTGAGGAGTGATGATAGCGGCGTCGTCCCGATTCGAACTGTCCTGATCGCGGATTACAAGATCGGACAACGCTCGCGCCTGGCATAGCAGCGCCCATCCTTCGTCCTTTTCATTGTCGGTCAGGCAGTAGGGTGAGGTCTTGCCGAAATCGACCTCGCCGTCAATCAAGAAATATTTGCAACTGGAGCAGCGCCCGTTGCGGCATCCGTACTGAAGCAGGATGCGCTGGCGCAGGGCGCAATTGAGGACGGAATCGTCCGCATCGAGAGAAAATTCCCGGCCGCTGGGCTCGAGCCGAGCCTTGAACGTCTTAACGGCCACGTGGCTGCGACTCAGATGGTTGACGGTTCGAGTTCCAGCATCTGAGAGGTGATTCGAAACACGTTCTCTTCGATGTCCACCCGACCGACATAAGTCGTCATTATGGTCAGCCACTGACCGAGATCGATCTCGCGTCCCAATTCTTCTCCGACGCGCGCGAGATCGACGACGAGTTCATCCTGCGCGCCGATTTGCCAAAACGTACCGTGGTCCTCGATCTTCGCGTCCGGCTGATCGCGGCGAATCACGCTGATCGTCGCATCCGCCTCGTCACCTTTCATGAGCACTACGAGGACGGATCGGCCTTTGGCCTTGGGATCTTGAGCGCCCATCGAATTCACCCATTACCATTACGGCCAATGCCGAGGTCGTCCAAAATTTTCGCTTGCGTGCCGCATGCGACGGCAAGGTCTTCATCGATCGACCGGGAGCGGGAAGGCACGCGATTATAGACGGGGGCGAAGGCTATGGCCGCGGCGCTCGCCAGTGGAGTCCAACGCTCAATCCAACTCCGAATGACCATTCGATTATTCTCGGCCGCGGGCAGGTCCGGCGCCGTCGTCATCCGCACCAGTTCCTCCGTCCAGGCCTGATTGCGCCGCCGATCGCGCTCGGTTGTGAGTATGATCATCGGTGTAGTCGGGTCGCCATGAGCCGGCCCGTGATGGCGGATCAGGCGGCTGACTCCAACCTCGGTCGCGATCGGATCGATAACCAGATTTACGGCGAAAGCGATCTCGGCCCAGTCATCGGTCGCCATCAGCGTTTCAACCAACCGGCGCAGCGGCTGGTAAACCGGATCGCCGAGCCAATGATCCTTGCTCGCATGATCCTTGAAACCTTCGACCCGCGCTTCGAGTTCCATCAGGTAGAGCACGGTCGATTGCGCGTGCCTGATGCGATCGACGGCCTCGAAACAAAGCGCGTTACCGAGCGTATCGGAAAGTGCTTCGCGTTGCGCACGTGAAAAGGCGCGGAAAAGCCCATACTCGAAGAATGACCATACCCGGTAGTGGATGCCGATGATTTCGTTGAGCCACACCGGATGGAACTCACTCAAGATGCCCGCGATGCCGGCGTCTTCGACGTTCCGTTCGATCGATCGCTCCTGCTCGGCCTGCAGCTTCACGTAGTAACGCTGCCACAGCCCGGATGGGTCGCGGAAATCAAACCAGTGCGGGTGCTGCAGGCGGGTCGATTCGGGGCGCCAGGCTGCGCGCCCCTCGGCGGACAGCAGGTACCAGCCCTGACGATCGAAAACGTTGGGGTCGGGCTGCGTATAGCAACTGACCGCCTCATATTCGGAAAGCCGGCGCTTGCGCGGCTTTATATAGTTAAAATCGCGGGGGGTCTGAGCAATCTCATTCATTACTGATTCCTCAACGGATCGCGAATCTCATAACGCGCGGCTCGGATGTCATCGATCGTCCACATCCGCTCCTCGTTGAGCCACGGTTGCGCGATCAGGGTCTTGCCGTCGGCTCTGAGTAATCCGTTTTCGACGATGAAATCCGCGAGGTCGTAGCCGTCGAACAGTTCGTAAAAGGAGGTATAGCCGAGATACCTCTGCGGCTCCTGATCGAAGAACAATTCACAGGAGGCCGAGCAAAACGCATGGCGCTTTCCGGCGAACTCTTTAATCCGGCAGGTTGAGATGTCGATGCGCGGGAATACGCACGGCATCTGGCACACCCGGCAGAGCGGCGGCAGGTTCGCGAACAAGGAAAGCGACAACTCACCATTGCGCGGATCGCATCGGCGCTGGTATTCGTCCCAGAACTTTCCGTAATAGCCATGCCAGCCGGGATATTTGCGCTCGAACCAGTCCATATCCTTGGCCGTCATCGGATCGAACCGCCAGAACTGGAGCGGCCAGGCGCCAAATGCGACCATCGCAGCGGTATGACCCAGCCACGGAACACGTTCGCGCGCCGCCGCATAACCGCTCGGAACCTTGAGCCCGAACGGCGCCAGGCGTTCGATATACGAACCGATCCAATCCACATCGATCCATTCCCGCCATTTCTCGTGGTAACAGGTGGTGCGGTTGGTTTGAAAATAATCCCAGACCGCCGCAACGAATGGATCGATGAAGGCGTGCTGGCGCCAGAAGGCGCGGTCGAAATCAAGCTGGAGTGCGGGCAGATTGTCGGGATTCGAAACCACTGCGGCCAGTGTCGAATAGCCATTAGCCATGTGCCGCGACTCGTCGGACTGAATACTCAGAAAAACCGAGGGAGTTACCTGGTCGCCATTTGAAGCGGCGATTTCGGTCAGCGCGACGAAGATCGGATTGGTATATGCAGTCTCGGCGACGACTTGCAGGTTGAGGGCGCCTTCAATCGGATCGCCCATGAAAAAGGCTTCGAAGGCGGCGCGGCCGGCGCGATTGAACAGATTGGTGCCGCGCAGCTTGAAGCCCTGCGCGAAGCCTTCCGGGTCGGCGGCGTGTTTGGCGAAGTAGCGCGCCAGGTAAGCTTCCTGATGGGTGTGCCGCACCTCGTCGAGCATTTGCGCCAGATAACCCTGGCGGAGTTCCGCATTGGCGATAGTTTCGATGAGCTGCCCAGTGGATTTCATCGCGGCATACTCACCGAAATTGAGGATCGGCAGCACCGCCTTCATGATTTCCATCCAGCGAGGCTCAGCCCTGGACGAAGCCTGTCCGCGTGCGAGCGCGTCCTCCATCGAGCCGTACTGGCGATTATCCTTTTCCTCTTCCATCGATAAGTAATCGCGCACGAGGTGACGGAACGGATCTTTGGTCTTGGCGGGTATCTTATATTTCGTCGGGTACCAATTGGGCTTTTCAACGTAGGAGGGTTCCCAGTCAAAATCTTTCACTCGGTTGTGAGCTTCGGTCAGGTTTCGCATTGCGTTTTTCCCCGAGTTCGATGATTTAATTCGTAAGACGAGCCACGGTGTAGCTCCAGATGAGCATATCGGCAAAGGCTGTCGCGATGTCAATCGAGGCCGCCTCGTGGGCAGGCCTCGGCAATGAAACGTTGTTTGCCGGACCAGTCTGGCGCTTCGAGCAGAATTGCACGGCTGACTAATCGGCGTGCGGCATCCCCCAGTTCCATCCGTCGTAGCCGGGCGCGTAGTCGATATTGCTCTGCGACGGATTGCGATTTACCAGCGGCCGCAGATAGATCGGATGTTTCATGCTGCGCACTTCGTGCTCGATTGTGTACAACACCTTGCCGGTCTCGGGGTCGACCAGGTCCTTGAAGCGGTATTGATGCTGGTCGCTCTCTTCGAAAATCAGGCCGCGCTTCAGCAACTTGCGATACGGACCGGAAAAGTCCGCAACATAGACCTGGACGTGATGGCCATCGTAGGGCGGCAGCGGACGATCGGTCTCGCGGAACAGCAGGTGCTGTCCGACGCCGACCGACACGCGGGCGTGCCGTCCTCGATCGTCTTCAACGACCTCCGCGGGCGTCGCGATGATCTCCCGATAGAAGCGGACGATGCCATCGGCGGTTCCGGCGGGTACGTCGAACTCCACGTAGGGAATTCCCAGCGTGATCGGGCCGAAGCGTTGGCTCGGCTCGTAGCAGCGGATGCGGTTGCCCCAGGGGCAGGTCGTGTCGACAAAGCCCTCGTGCTCCTCGAAGGCGAAGCGGGTGTCTCCGAGATACTTGCGCACCTTGGTCAGGCGCCGCACGAGCGCTTCCCGATCCGGCATCACGACGCCGACGTGGCCGCGCAGCACCTGCGCCTTGTTGCCCGGGAGGTGGAACTGACAGCGGCCCACGTTGATCCACATGTTCTGGGTGCCGGTCATCAGGAAGGGATCGCGCGTCAAGCCGAGGCCGGTGACGTAGAACACTGTCGCGACCTGCTGATCGGGGACCGTGACGTTGACATGCTCGAGCGCGACGACATTGCCGAGATCCTCGGCAGCGCGGTCGAATTTGCTTTCCATAAGCGCCTTCCAATCCGGTTTATTTCAGTTGGTAAAATTGTACCGAGTGAGTATGCGATCGTCCGGGCCGAAAACTCAGAAGCAACCCGCTGCATGTCCAGCGCACGAACCCGCCGGATTCGAACTAATCAGATTCGGCGGCGATCATCCCAGGCTCGTGCAAGGCCAGGCTTACGGCGCAACCCAACACGGGCACCAACGACAGCAAAAACATCGTCATACCCAGTCCATAATGATCGGCGATCGAACCAAACAGCGGCATCATCAGTCCACCAATCGTCATTGAAAGGCCAAGCGTCACGCCGGCGGCCAGTCCCACTCGATTCGGCAGATATTCCTGAGCCATAACTACCACTACGCTGGTGGCGGCCGCCAGCGCGATACCTACGGGGACGAGGAGAATGCCGGCGGCCGTCAAGCCGTGAACACTCAGGAACGTGAGCATTAGCGGCGCCAGCGCTCCAAGCGATACTACGATAACGATTTTGCGTCCGTAACGATCGGCCAGCCGCCCGCCGATTAACGTACCCACGGTCACCGCGACCAACAGCGTAGTTAGAGCGAGACCGCCGCCGGTCCTGGTTCCACCCAGGACGTGGGACCAGTAGAGCGGGATGAAGGTATTGAGTCCGAAGAAAACCATCGAGCGGAGCACCACCACGACCGTCAGCAGAATGAAATCGTTCCACTGTTCCGCACTATCAATCTGAGCGTGCGCGCGGGCTCCCACCAACAGGGAAGCATGTGCGGCAGCGAGGCGGGGTAACTGGTGGGTTAGCGCGACTGCCATAATCAAAACCGGCAGAGCGAGCACAATCGCGCCGCGAACACCGAAGGCAATCACGATTGGCGTGATCAGCAGCGGGCCAAGCGCAAACCCAGCCATCCCGCCGACCGTAAAGAGACTCATCGTGGTCGCTTGTCGCGAGCCGCTCAAATATCTGACGCGGCGCGCGGCCTCCGGATGAAACGCGGAGATACCCAGCCCGCTCAGCGCGATCGCCGCGAAGATCAGGCCATAGCTCGGCGCCATTCCCGCGAGCGCGACGCCAATGCCGGCGAAACTCAGACCCACCGGAATCAGCCACGGCGATGGGCGCCGGTCGGCGAGCAGACCGAACAGCGGTTGGACCACAGACGAAGAAAGCGTCTGCGCCAGGATCAAACCCGCGGCCGCGGCGTAGGTGAGGTGATTGGCCGCGATGAAAAACGGCAGCATCGCAGGTACGACGCCTTGATTGAGATCGTCGGTCAGATGCGCGGCGGAAAGCAGGGCGATCGATTTGTAGTCGATTAGTTCGGCTTGCGGGGAATCAACCGAGATCTGTGCGAGTGCTCTCATAAGACGCTTCCCTCGAAAGAGCAGACTCTAATGCGGCAGGCGCGGCGCGGTCTACAGCGGAAAGTGAAATCGGCTATGCGGAATCCACGAGGATAACGACTGAGTCGGGCGGCAACTCGATCGCGGCAGAATCGATCGCGATGCCGGCGTCGGACGTCATCGCAATACGGCGCGGCGCGCTCGACGCGAGCGGAATCGATTGCGTCGCCGATGCGAGATTGCAGGCGACCGTCACCCGTCCGCGCGCGATCGTCAGCCAGCGCGCGTCCTCGTCGAACGCGACGTTTACCAGGTCCATGCGGCCATCGCGCAATTCCGGCATCTGCCCGCGCAAGCGAATGAGATCGCGATGCCATGCGAAGATCGCGCGGTGCGGCTCGCGCTCGAGTTCGGTCCATTCGAGCTTCGACCGCATAAAGGTCTCGCGCGCCTGCGGGTCGGGAATTTTAGCGGGATCCCAGCCGAAAGCCGCGAATTCGCGCTTGCGCCCCTCGCTGACCGCGCGCGCCAGTTCCGGCTCTTGATGTCCGGTGAAATAGAGAAACGGCGTCGACGCCGCCCATTCCTCGCCGTGAAAAAGCATCGGCACAAACGGCGAAGTGAGTATCAGCGCGGCGGCAATCTTGAGTCGCCCGGCGTTCATCAGATGCGCGCTGCGGTCGCCCGTCGCGCGATTGCCAACCTGGTCGTGGGTCTGCGCGTAGCCGAGGAACTTGTGTCCCGATAGACCGGTCGGCGCGCGCCCATGCCGCCGGCCGCGAAATGTCGAGTAGCGGCCATCGTAAACCCACGCCCGCCGCAGCGCCTTGGCGAGATCGGCGAGCGATCCGAAGTCCGCGTAATAGCCAGTGCGCTCGCCGGTCAGAACGGTGTGCAGCGCGTGATGGAAATCGTCGCTCCACTGCGCGTTGATGCCGTAGCCGCCGAGGTCGGTCGGTCTTACTATTCTGGGATCGTTCAGATCGCTTTCCGCGATCAAAACGAGTTGCCGCCCGAGTTCCCGCCCGAGGCTGCCGACTTCGTCCGCGAGCTGTTCGAGGATGTGGGTCGCCGAGGTGTCAACCATCGCATGCACCGCGTCGAGGCGCACTCCGTCGCAATGATAATCGCGCATCCACATGAGAGCGTTGTCGCAGAACAGCCGCCGCACTTCGTCGCTGCCGCGATCGTCGAAGTTGATGGCGTCGCCCCACGGCGTCGCGTAGCGATGAGTCAGGTACGGACCGAAGCGCGGTAAATAATTTCCCGACGGGCCGAGGTGGTTGTAAACCACGTCGATCAGCACCGCGAGGCCGCGCGCGTGGCACCCATCGACCAGCCGTTTCAAACCGTCCGGACCGCCATACCCGCGATGCGGCGCAAAGATCTCGACGGCATCGTAGCCCCATCCGCGATCGCCCGAGAATTCGGCCACCGGCATCAACTGAACGTGCGTCACGCCAAGGTCGGTCAGATGGGCGAGTCGCTCGATCGCGGCATCGAAAGTCCCGGCGGTCGTGAAGGTGCCGACGTGAAGTTCGTAGATGATTGCCGATTCGAGCGCGGGTGAGTTCCAGTTCGCGTCGGTCCAATTGAAGGCCGCATGATCGACGATGCGCGAACGGCCGTGTACGCCGTATGGCTGCGACTGCGATCGCGGATCCGGTAGCGGAGGGTCCGCGCCGTCAGCCACAAAAGCGTAATCCGCGCCGGGCGTCGCGCGCGCAGTCGCGATCGTCCACCAGCCGTTGTCGGCGCGCGTCATCGCGATGCGATCGCCGGCAATCTCGAGTTGAACAGCGCGCGCTGCCGGCGCCCACACGCGCAGAATCATGCAGCACGCTCTTCGCGCGAAAGCAGGCAGACCGGAAATCGTGCGAGCAGGTTTGCCAGGAGCGTCTCACCGCCGTCGACGGCGTCGCCGGTCAATTCGTTGTGCCAGCGCCCGCGCGGCAGGGCAATCGCGGTCTCGGCCCAATCGCCGCCGAGCGTCAGCGGCAAGCGCGGAGCGATCGCGATCGCGCCATCGCCACGGCTGAACGCGATCGCGTGAGCGGCGCGGGTGCCGCGCGCGCGCAGCGGTTTGTAGTCGCCCTCGCGGCCGAAGAGTTGCGGCCGCCGCTGCCGCAAAGCGAGCGCCTGCCGCAGGAGCCAGAGCTTCGGCAGCCCTTCGTCGGCGCGCGCGATCACCTGCTCGACGGTCGCACAGCGAATTTCCGCGAGCAGGCGGCGCCGCAACGCGTAATCGACCGGCCGCCGATTGTCGGGATCGACCAGCGTAATGCTCCAGAGTTCGCCGCCTTGGTAAAAATCGGGGACGCCGGGCGCCGTCAGCTTGATCAGCGTCTGCGCGAGCGCGTTAACCCGTCCCGGCCAGACCAGCGGTGCCACGAACGCCGTCAGATCCGCCATGAATTCCCCATTGTCGAGTGCGCCTTCGATGAATCCCGCGAGCGATCGTTCGTATTCCTCATCGGGCGCGGTCCACGAGGTATGCAGCTTCGCTTCCCGCGCCGCCTTGCGCATGTAGTCCAGAATTCGATCGCGTTCGATCGGCCACGCTCCGGCGAGAGTCTGGTAAAAGAGATACTCGAGGTTGCGATCGGAAAGTCCGCCGCGCCACCACGGCCGATTCATTTCGGACCATCCGCGCACCGCCGCGATCCAGCGATCCGGAATTTCCGACAGCAGGCTCATTCGCGCGCGCAGGTCGTCGCTGCGCTTGGTGTCGTGCGTGGAGGTCGTCAGCATGCGCCGCGGCCAGCGTGCTTGTGCGTTTTCGCATTCGCGATGAAACTGAACGGCCGCAACACCGAAGCGTGCCGGATCGCCGCCGACTTCGTTGAGCGCGGCGAAGCGGTTGAAGCAGTAAAAGGCGGTGTCCTCGATCGCCTTCGCCATCACCGGACCGGTGAGCTGCTGAAAGCGCATCGCGAGTTCCACCTCGAGCGGACCGCGATGGTGCAACAGCAGAAGCTCGCGCAGGAAATCGAACAGGCGCTGATCGATATCGGGGCGATCGGCTTTGGCCCCTTCAATCGCCGCATCGATATGGCGTTGATCGTCGGGGTGTATCGCTGCGTCCTCGGCTGCGCCCGCAGCATCGCCGGCTTCGCGCAGGTAGGTGCGATAGACCGGCAAGTGCGCGACGGCCGCGCATAGCGCTTCGTGCAATTCGTGGCGCGTGTAGTCGCGATGGCGCGGATGAAGCTCGCAGACTTCCACAAAAAGCGCGGTCAGGCGATTGAGGTCGCTGCCCAAGATTTCGCGCATCACGAAATCTTTCTTGGCCAGGGCGATGCGGGCGAAGTCAGCCGGTTCACCGGTGAACTCGGTGTAAAAGCGCGTGAGCGGCCGCTCTCCCGCCGGATCGATCAGCAGCCCCCCGACGCTATTCATGAAGTCGTAGCCCGTGCTCCCGGCGATCGGCCAGGACTCGCGCAGCGACTCTCCAGGTTCGAGAATTTTCTCGACCACTACCCACGCCGCCGGCTGTGCCTGATGCAGCCGCCGCAGGTACTGCTCGGGATCGCGCAGCCCGTCTATATGATCGACGCGGACGCCGTCCAGCGTGCCGTCCACCAGCCATCGCAGCACCAGGAAATGGGTGTCGGCAAAGACGTGCTCGTCTTCCATGCGCAGGCCGACGAGCGTGTTGATATCGAAGAATCTCCGATAGCCCAGATCGTGCGCGGCCGCACGCCAGTATGCGAGCCGGTAATTTTGCCGTTCGAGCAGGAGGTGCAGGGCGTCGCGTCGCTGATTGATCTCCTCGATGACCGCGTCGATCGCGGGACCGACTTCGCGATGCTCGCGGATCAGCCGCGTCAGGAAGGTACGCAGCACATCCTTGTCCCGATGGCGTCGGCGAGCCGTCTCCAGGCCGGTCGCGGTCGGCAATGGCAAACGCCCGAACGCGTCGGCGAGGAACGCCAGCTCGTCGGAACCGCAACGCTCGGCGGCGGCGGACAAAATCGTGTCCAGGGATCGTGGAGCGACCGGGAACCGATGTTCATGATAGCGAAAGGTGAGCGCGGCGCCGTCGCGCTCGAGCACGATCTCGCCGGATTCCAGCACGACGCCGTATTGGTCGCCGAGCATCGGGATCAGCACCGAGTTGCGCAGCCGCTTTTCCGGCGTCTCCCAGTCGACGTCGAAGTACGACGCATAGTTACTGGCCGGCCCGTTCTCGAGTACGTCCCACCACCAGGGATTATACGGGCTGACGATCGCCATGTGATTCGGCACCAGGTCGAGCACCTGCCCTAACCCGTGTTCGCGCAGTGCCGAATGCATCCGCGCATGTCCCGCCGCACCGCCCAGATCTTCGTTGATGCGGCGATGATCGACGACGTCGTAGCCGTGGGTGCTGCCCGGAGTGGCCTGCAGATACGGTGAGCAGTAGAGATGGCTGATGCCGAGTTCGGCGAAGTATTCGGCCAGATTCGCCGCGTCATCGAAGGTGAAGCCGGAATGCAGTTGGACGCGATAGGTAGCGCGCGGTTCGACCATCTGAAGGCCCAGCGTATTTCAGAATTGCGGGACTTCCAACCAGATTATCGCTAGCGGCGGAAGTATCAGCGACAATGAAAACTCGAGGCCGTGATGGGCGGTATGCTCGGCCATCACCGCGCCGGCATTGCCGACATTGCCGCCGCCATAGCTATTGGAATCGGTATTGAGAATCTCGCGATAAAGTCCGGCGGCCGGAACCCCCACGCGATATCCATTACGCACTACCGGCGAGAAATTGCAGACGCAGATTATCCGGCGGCCGCGCTGCGGCGCGATGCGCATAAACGCGACCACATTGTCGTCCACATTGTCGGCGTCGATAAAGCGAAACCCGCTCGGGTCGCCATCCGCTTCCCATAGCGCCGGCTCTTCCCGATAGATGCGGTTCAAGTCGCGCATCAGCGCCTGCAGTCCGCGATGGTCGTCGTATTCAAGCAGGTTCCAGTCCAGGCTCTCGTCGTGGTCCCACTCGCGCCATTGGCCGAATTCGCCGCCCATGAAGATCATCTTCTTTCCCGGACGCGCCCACATATAGCCATAGAGCGCGCGCAGATTGGCGAACTGCTGCCCGCGATCGCCCGGCATCTTCGAGAGCAGCGATCCTTTCCGATGCACGACCTCGTCATGCGACAGCGGCAGGATGAAGTGCTCGCTCCAGGCGTATAGAAAACCGAACGTCACGTCGCGATGGTGATAGCGGCGGTATATCGGATCCTTCGAAAAATACTCGAGCGTGTCGTGCATCCAGCCCATGTCCCATTTGAAGCCGAAGCCCAGGCCGCCCAGGTAGATCGGACGGCTGACCGCGGGCCATGCGGTCGATTCTTCGGCGATCATCATGATTCCCGGATTGCGCGCATATGCCGCGGTGTTGAGCGCCTTGATGAAATCGACCGCCTCGATATTTTCGCGACCGCCATACTGATTCGGAATCCATTCGCCCTCGTTGCGCCCGTAATCGAGGTAGAGCATCGAGGCCACCGCGTCCACGCGCAGTCCGTCCGCATGATATTCGCCAAGCCACCACAGCGCGCTGGCGACCAGGAAGTTGCGCACTTCATCGCGGCCATAGTTGAAAATGTAGGTATCCCACTCGGGATGATGGCCTTTGCGCGCGTCCAGATGTTCATACAGCGCGGTGCCGTCGAAGCGGCCGAGCGCAAACGCATCGGTCGGGAAATGCGCCGGTACCCAATCCAGGATCACGCCGATTCCGCGCCGGTGCAGATAGTCAATCAGATAGCGAAAATCGTCGGGACTGCCGTAGCGCGCGGTCGGCGCAAAATAGCCAGTCACCTGGTAACCCCACGAACCGGTAAACGGATGCTCCATCACGGGCATCAACTGGACATCCGTGAAGCCCATCTCGGTGACGTAGTCGGCCAGCATCGGCGCCAATTCGCGATAGGTAAGCGTTCGGTTTTGCTCTTCGGGCACTCGCCGCCACGACCCCAGATGCACCTCGTAAATCGATAGCGGCGATCGCGCCGCATCGCGCCGCCCCCGCGCCTCCATCCACTCGCCGTCGCCGAAAACAAAGTCCGATTGATATGTCACCGAAGCGGTCGCCGGTGGCGCCTCCGCCGCCGCCGCAAAAGGATCGGCCTTCAGCAGCAGGTCGCCGTCCCGCGTCCGGATCTCAAACTTGTAACGCGCGCCGACTCCAATTCCCGGTATAAACAGCTCCCAGATTCCCGACGGACCGAGCGATCGCATCAAGTGGATGCGCCCGTCCCAACCGTTGAAATCGCCCACCACGCTGACGCCGCGCGCGTTTGGAGCCCAGACCGCAAAGGCGAAGCCCGCGGCATCGTCGATCTCACGCGCGTGTGCCCCGAGTTTTTCGTAAATCCGTTCGTGCCGCCCTTCGTTCCACAAATGCAGGTCGAGGCTCCCGATCGTCGGCAAAAACGCGTAAGGGTCGCGAAACGTCACGATCTCGCTGTCTGAGTAATGCACGCGCAGTTGATACGGGAAGACTTCGGCGCGATCCTTGATTAGCACTTCGAACAGGCCGCGCGGATCGATGCGCGCCATGCGCCACGAATGTGCATCGCCGGCGATTACCGAGACCTGCTTTGCATCCGGCCGAAACGCCCGAATCGTGACACCTTCCGCGCCTGGATGCGCCCCGAGAATCGAATGGGGATCCTGATGGCGCAGCGTGATCAGCCGTTCCAACTCCGCGGTCGCAATGCCGCCGCGATTCACCTCGGTGCCGGACTCCTTCACTGCCCCTCCTCGCCCTCCATGAATTCCACTTCGACCAGCGCTGGTTGCGCGCCTCCGCTCTTCTCACCCAATGGTATTATATCCGTGATGCGCGCGCTGCGGACCTTGTCGGCATAATCCCGCAGCCGTCGACATTGCCGCAGGCAAAGCTTGGATTGCGCCATCGTTGCGTTAAACTCCCGCTCAAGAGATTTAGCAGGGTGTCAAGCAACCGTGAAAATGCCAATTTCGGCGACGCGCTATCCCACCTCGCCCCCGAACTGATGCGCCGCCCTATGAGGATATTCGACAATCCAGTGATGCTGCTCTATTGCCCACCCGAAGGCGTGCGTCAGATTAAAGGCTCGCGCATGATCGCAATCGCCCTCCGAATGTGCCCGTACCCCGATGGCCACGCGCGGTAACCCTCGCCTCGTTCCGGCCGGGGCCTCGTCCGCGGCCTTCGAGATCGCGGGCGACGAGGTCGCCATCGGCAGTGCGCCCGGCAACGATCTCGTCGTTGGCGATCCCACCGTATCGCGCCGTCACGCGACCATCGCACGCCACCATAATCGCGTGCGGCTGACCGACCTCGGCGCGACCAACGGAACTTACGTCAACGGCAGCCGCATATCGAAACCGGTTGACCTCAAGGACGGCGATGAGCTTCGCTTCGGCGCCGCGATCTTTCGCTTTGCCGCGAGCGCCCCCGCGCGGCGTTCGGGTCCGCGCGCCATCCCCGCAATCGTCGCGCTCGTGCTCATTTTCGCCGCCGGCTTTGCGGTTACCCTGCATATGGTTAATTTCAACCGCCTCCAGCAGGCCGCCGAAATCTCGCCCCCGCCATCTAGCTCGACCAACGGAATTTCGCCGCGCGTTGCAGGCTCATCCGCCGCCGGCCCCGCTGCCGGTGCGACCGCTCGACCCGAGGCTCCCGCTATACCTCCACTGCCCGCGCCGACTGCATCGCCCGTTACCGCCGTCCACGATTCTATCCCCCTCGCGGATCGCCTGTGGCTCGACCCGCTAAATCGGTATCGCCAAAGCGCAGGCGTCCCTCCGGTGACCGCTAATTCGAACCTCAGTCGCGGCGATTATCTGCACTCGCGCTATATCGTAAAGAACTTCGGCGCGCGTCTCGCCGCCCGTGAGAACCTCGGTCCCGAGATGCACTTCGAAGATTCGTCAAAACCCTGGTACAGCGTCGCGGGAGCGGCTGCGGGCCGCGCCGGCGATGTCGACGAGATGTGGAATCCGCGTGGCACCGCGTCGCCCTCATGGGCGCTCGACAATTGGATGCAGTCGCCCTTCCATCGGCTACCCATCCTCAATCCGCATCTGCACAGCGTCGGCTATAGCTACTATTGCGAGGGCGCAATGTGTATCGCCGCGCTCAATCTCAACAGCGACGTCGACCCCATATTGTCCGCGCCGGCGCCTTTCGCGACGCCGATCGAGTACCCGCCCAACGGCGCCTCGATTGAGATGAATTCGTTCGATGGAGAATGGCCCGATCCTCTCGCGAGTTGCTCCGGCTACTCACTACCGGCCGGATACCCAATTACTCTTCAGCTCGGTTCGATGGTTAATCCCGGCTTCACCAGTGTCTCTTTCAAGCGTACGGCGCCCGCGTCCGCCACGCTCGAAGCCTGCGCGTTCGACGGCAATTCCTATCGCAATCCGGATCCGGGAACACAGAAGATGATCCGCTATCAACTGATCAACTTCGGCGCGATCGTCATCATGCCGCGCGCTCCGCTCACGCGCGGTACCTACTCGGTGTCGATAGTCGCCGGGGGCCGCGACTACTCATGGTCCTTTGCCGTCGAACATTGACCATATTGATCATAGCCTCATCCCAAGCAGGCGCAGTGTCCTACTCACTTGCGCCCTTCGCATTGCGCTCGAATACGCAGTTAATCAGCGCCTGGGCTTCATGCTGAATCACCCGCAAATGCTCGATGTCCCGAAAACTCTCCGCGTAAATCTTGTAAACCTCTTCGGTCCCCGATGGCCGCGCGGCGAACCACCCGCTCTTGGTCACAACCTTGAGTCCGCCAATCGCCGCTCCGTTGCCGGGTGCGGTAGTCAACTTCGCGATAATTTTCTCTCCCGCGAGTTCATCAGCCTCCACCTGTTCGGGCGCCAACTTCGCGAGGATCGCTTTCTGCCGTGGAGTCGCCGGCGCATCGATACGTTCATATACCGGCGTGCCAAACTCGCGCATCAGCGCGGTGTATAGTTCCCCCGGGTCGCTGCCCGTTTTCGCGGTCATCTCCGCGGCCAGCAGCCCCAGGATGATTCCGTCCTTATCGGTCGTCCACACGCTGCCGTCCATCCGCAGGAACGATGCGCCCGCGCTTTCTTCGCCGCCAAAGCCTAGCGAACCATCGCTCAGTCCATCGACGAACCACTTGAAGCCCACCGGCACCTCGACCAATCGCCGTCCCAGCTTTGCCGTCACGCGATCGATCATGCTGCTGCTGACGACGGTCTTGCCCACTGCCGCGTCTCTCGGCCAGCTTTTACGGTTCTCGAACAAATATGCTATCGCTACTGCCAAATAGTGATTTGGATTGAGCAATCCCGCCGTGCGAGTGACTATTCCGTGCCGGTCGTTGTCGGTGTCGTTGGCAAACGCTACGTCGAAGCGATCGCGCATGCTCACAAGTCCGGCCATCGCGTAGGGAGAAGAACAATCCATCCGAATCTTGCCGTCCCAATCGACGCGCATGAAGCGAAAGGTCGGGTCCACGCTGTCGTTCACCACCGTCGCGGCGATCCCGTAACGATCGATGATCGGACCCCAGTAATGCACCCCCGCCCCGCCCAGCGGATCCACGCCGATTCTCACGCCCGCACTGCGAATCGCCTCCATATCGACGACCTTGCCCAAATCGGCGACGTAATTATCAATGAAGTCGTATCGATGAGTCGTCGGCGCAGCGAGCGCCCTGGTCATTGGCACTCGCGGTACGCCCAACAGGTCCGCGGCCATAAGTATATTGGCCTGCTCCTCGATCCATTTTGTGGCCTTGCTATCGGCGGGTCCGCCGTGCGGGGGGTTGTATTTCAAACCGCCGTCGGCCGGTGGATTGTGTGACGGCGTTATCACGATGCCGTCGGCTAGTTTCGATTTTCGACCGCGATTGTACGTGAGGATTGCGTGCGACACCGCCGGCGTCGGCGTATAACCGCGATTCCGATCGATCATGACCTCGACACGGTTCCCGGCCAGAACCTCCATCGCGCTGGCAAACGCCGGCTCGGAAAGCGCGTGCGTATCGATGCCGAGAAACAGCGGCCCATCGATACCCTGGCTCTTGCGATAGATGCAGATCGCCTGCGTGATGGCGATGATGTGGTATTCGTTGAAGGCGCTGTCGAAGGCGCAGCCGCGATGGCCCGAGGTGCCGAACGCCACTCGCTGTGCTGCGATCGACGCGTCCGGCCGCTCGCTGTAATATGCGGTTATCAGGCGCGGCACGTTCACCAGCGTTTTCGGATCGGCGAGCTTGCCCGCAAGTGGACTGATATTCATAAGTGAAACCTGTTCGCGTCGATATCGTGTCGATATCGTATTCCGGTTCTAGTACGGCCACCGCCAATTGGTGATCTCGGGCCGATCGATTCCATTCTCCTGCGCGTATTCGAGATGCCCGCAAATCTCGTCCTTGAGCCATTCCTTTATGTGCGCTCCCGACGATTGCAGCTTCGGTACGCGGTCGATTACATCGATTGCCAGGTTGAAGCGATCGGCCTGATTATTAATCGCCAATTGTAGCGGTGTATTGATGTTGCCTTTTTCCTTGTAGCCCCGCACGTGCATGTTGTCGTGATTGCTGTGCCGATACGCGAGTTTGTGTATCAGCCACGGATATCCGTGAAAATTAAAGATTACCGGTTTATCAACTGTGAATAGGCTGTCGAAGTCGCGCTCGGAAAGACCGTGCGGATGCTCGCTCTGCGGCGCCAGCCTGAAAAGATCGACCACGTTGACGAAGCGAATCCGCAAGGCCGGAAATTTATCGCGCAGGATCGCCGTCGCCGCCAACGCTTCGATTGTCGCCACGTCCCCCGCCGATGCCATTACTACATCGGTCTCGCCGTTCTGATCCGTTGACGCCCAGTCCCACAGCCCGATCCCCTTCGTGCAATGTTTGACGGCTTCTTCCATCGTCAGGTACTGCGGATGCGGTTGTTTGTCGGCCACGATCACGTTGACGTAGTTGACGCTGCGCAAGCAATGGTCACCGACGCTCAATAGGCAGTTCGCGTCCGGCGGCAGATAGATGCGCGTCACCGCCGGGCTCTTGTTGGTGACTACGTCGATGAAGCCCGGATCCTGATGCGTGAAGCCGTTATGATCCTGCCGCCACACCGTCGAGCTGATGAGTATGTTGAGCGATGATATCGGCGCTCGCCACGGCACCGACGTGATGCTCTTCTCGATCCATTTTGCGTGCTGATTTACCATTGAGTCGATGATGTGCGCGAACGCTTCGTAGGTGTTCAGCAGGCCGTGCCGTCCGGTCAGCAAATAGCCCTCCAGCCAACCCTCCAGCGTATGCTCGCTGAGCATCTCCATCACGCGCCCGTCGGGCGCGAGTTCGCTGCCGTCGCTGTCCTCGGGCTTGTATTCGGCGAGCCAGGTCTTCTTGCTTGCTTCGTAAATCGCGTCGAGTTTGTTGGAGGCGGTCTCGTCCGGCCCGAAGACCCGGAAGTTGTCCATGTTCTTGCGCATTACGTCGCGCAGGAATTGCCCGAATACATAAGTATTCGGCGCTTCCGAATGGCCGGGGCGCGTGACCTTCACCGCATAATCGCGAAACCGCGGCAGCTTGAGCGGTTTGCGCACCAGCCCACCGTTGGCGCGCGGATTCGCGCTGATGCGGCGATCGCCGGCCGGCGCCATTTCCCGCAGTTCAGGCATCGGCGCCCCGCGCTCGTCGAATAGCTCTTCCGGACCATAACTGCGCATCCACGTCTCGACCATTTTCAGATGAGCCGGGTTAGTCACAGGATCCGTTATCGGCACCTGATGCGCGCGCCAGAAGCCTTCCAGCCGCTTGCCGTCGATCTCCTTCGGACACGTCCAGCCCTTCGGCGTGCGCATCACGATCATCGGCCATCGCGGACGGCTCGCGCCCGCCGCACCGCCTTTGCGCGCATTTCCCTGGATCTCGCGAATCTCCAGGATGCAGCGCTCCAGCGTCCCGGCCATCATCTGATGCACCGCCCGCGGTTCGTCACCCTCCACAACGTAGGATTTATAGCCATATCCGGAGAGCAGGCTGTCCAGCTCCTCGGGCGCGATACGCGCCAGGATTGCAGGATTCGCGATTTTGTAGCCGTTCAGATGAAGAATCGGCAGCACCGCACCGTCGCGCACCGGATTGAGAAATTTGTTCGAGTGCCACGATGTCGCCAGCGGACCGGTTTCCGCTTCGCCGTCGCCAATCACCGCCACTGCGATCAGTGCGGGATTGTCAAAGACCGCGCCGTACGCGTGCGACAAGCTATAGCCGAGTTCTCCCCCCTCGTGGATCGAGCCCGGAGTTTCGGGCGTGCAATGGCTGCCGATGCCTCCCGGAAATGAGAAAAGCTTGAAGAACTGCCGCATCCCCTCGGCGTCGAGACTGCGGTCCGGATAGACTTCCGAATACACGCCCTCGAGATAACTGTTCGCGAGCGTCGCCGGCGCACCGTGGCCGGGCCCCGACAGATAGAGCACGTCCAGATCGTAATTCTTGATGAGGCGGTTTAGATGTACCCAGACTAGCGACTGGCCGGGGTCGGATCCCCAGTGGCCGAGTAAGCGATTCTTGATGTGCTCGGGCTTCAGCGGCTCGCGCAACAGCGGATTGTCCTGCAGATAGAGCATCCCTGCGCTGAGGTAATTGCAGGCGCGCCAGTAGGCGTTGAGCCTGCGCAATTCGTCCGCGCTCAACGCCGCTTGCGGCGTTTGCCTGCCCATGTTCGATGCCATCTGGCTTCTCCTCGATTTTCCGTTCGCTCATTCGTGCCGTCGCGATCGGTTGCGGCTCCGTGAAAGCGCAGCGGCGCGTCGCCGTCCCTCGAATGCTGACGCGGCCCGATGATCTAGGCAAGCTTGAATTCCCGCGCGCCGCGAACGCACAAGCACAATTCATGTTCCCGAAATGTGACTATTGCGGCACGACACCCCGCCTCGGCAGTTCCCCTCGCGGCCGGCCCCGCGCGACGAATCGTAGCGCATCGGCGACAACGGCCGTTAGCCGATCCGGTGCGACGCGCCGATCGCAGTGCCCGCCGCGGCCTGCCGGCCTGCCGTTATGCATCGACAAATGCCGGACCGCTTATCCGTGCGTTACTGTTGCTGGCCGCCGGGAGATCCGCCGGAGGTGCCACCGTTGTCGGTGAATTCGACGCGAAGATCGACCGTCATCAGCGCCTCGCCGCCGCCGTTGCGGTACACCCCCCGCAATGGCGGGACGTCGGCGTAGTCGCGTCCGATCGCAACTACGATATGGCGTCCATCTGTAGCGCATCGATGCGTCGGATCGTAGCCGCACCAGCCGAGGCCGGGTAGCCACGCCTCCAGCCACGCGTGACTCGCCTGTGCCGTCACGTCCAATCCGCTGCTCGCCGCCAGCGGCGCAAGATAGCCCGAAACGTAGCGCGCCGGGACTCCCGCCAGGCGCAAAATTCCGATAGTGAGATGGGCGAAATCCTGGCATACGCCGCCGCCGCTATTGAGTATGTCGTTCAGACTCGAATGGACATGCGTCGACCTGGTTTCATATTCAAATTGGTCGCGTACATACTCCACCATCCGCATCACGTAGCTTCCGATGTCTTCCTGTTCCTGCGGACGCGCCATCCAGAAAAATTTTCGCAGCCGTTCGCTGAACGGTATAAACTCACTTGGACTGAGATACTCACAATAGACATTGTTGCGGACCGCGTCGCCGCGCAAAAATTCGGCCAAAGTGACGCCGGTTGTCGCAGGTGTCGCGGGCGGCTCCACTTCGACGATCGATTTTGCGACAATCTCCAGCTTGCGATGCGGTACGCTCACCGAGATCGAATGTGCTCGATTGCCGAAGAAATCGCTGTATTCCACCGTCGACGCCGGCTCATTGACGCTCAAATCGAAGGCCAGGCAGCGCTGGCCGTCGCGATCCCACGGGCGCATGCGCAACTCGTTCTGCGAGTCGGAGGCCGGCTCCGCATACTCGAACCGCGTCGTATGGATTATACGGTAGCGCATCCGGGCCGCCTCAGCCAAGCGCCATATACTCGCCGTATAGCGAATCCGAGATGTTCGAACATTCCTGCTCCACCTTGAGCAGAAATTCGTGCAGCCCCTCGCTAATCGCCTGGCTGGCGCTACTGGTACGCAGCAGCGCGAGCAGGCTGTCCGAGACCAGTTGATGGGATATATGAGAGGCGCCCTGCGCGGCCACGCGTTCCACCGCCGCCGCCAGCCGCTCCGCACTGAAGCGCGCCGACCGCGGAAAGTTCGGATCGAACAGCAGGATCTCCACTACCCGATCGACGCGAATCGAATAGCCATAAAGTTTCCGAAATGCTTCCAGCGCCGACGCGCTGCGCAATACTGCCGCCCATTGACGCCCGTCCGACGGTCCGCCGATATCCTCTAGTTGCGGAAGCAAATAGTGGTACTTCACATCGAGCAGCCGCGCGACGTTGTCCGCCCGCTCCAGCATCGTCCCGATCTCAAGGAAATCGTACGAAAGATCCCGCGGCATCGTGCTGCGGATAATTCCCGTAATCGAGTAAAAGTGATTGCGCAGATCCGTGAAGAAAGTCGAAAACCCCTCGCTCGCGAGCAATCCCGGCGACCAGTTCCGCGAGTCCAGGTATAGCTCGTTCATCTGCAGCCACATCTCCGACGAGATGCTATTGCGCAGCGCGCTCAAATTCGTCCGCGCCGCTTCGATACAACTGCGAATCGACGACGAGTTCTCGCGATCGAACGTGAAAAAATCGACCACCGACGCCTCGTCCGCATGCGCATAGCGCTGCGCGAACAGCTCGCGCTCGCCGGTTATCCCGAGCAGCGGCTCCCACGGATCGGCCGCGCGCGGCGGCACCTCGAGATTCAAATTGTAATTGACGTCAACCAGCCGCGCCCGCCATTGCGCCCGCTCCAGATAGCGCGCCGCCCAATATAAGTGATCTGCGATGCGCCGCAGCACTAGTTTTCGAGCACCCAGGTGTCCTTGCTGCCCCCGCCTTGCGAGGAATTGACGATGAGCGATCCTTCGCGCAGCGCCACCCGCGTCAGTCCGCCCGGCAGCACCCGCGGCCTCGCTCCCAGCAGCACGAACGGCCTCAGATCGACATGGCGCGGTACCAGGCTCGCATCGCTACTCCCGGCCAGCGTCGGATGCACCGAAAGTTGAACCACCGGCTGCGCGATGAACCCCGCCGGGTCGTGCTCGATTCGCGCGCGCGTCTCGGCCAGCTCCTGCCCGCTCGCCTTGGGTCCAATCACCACCCCGTAACCGCCCGAGGCGCCGGTCGGCTTGATCACGTAGCGTTCGAGGTCGCGCAGCACGTGCTCGCGCACTTCCGGGTCGCGCAGCAAGTGCGTCTCGACGATCGGTATTAGCGGCGCCTCATTGAGGTAGTATTTGATCATCCGCGGCGTGTACGCGAAGACCGCCTTGTCATCCGCGATCCCGGTGCCGATCGCATTCGCGACCGCGACATTACCCGCACGCAGCACCCCCGTCAGCCCCGGCACTCCCAGCAGCGAATCGGGCCGAAACACCACCGGATCGAGAAAGTCATCGTCAACCCGCCGGTACAGCACGTCGATTTGCCGCAGGCCGTAAACCGTCTTCATGAATAACTTGTGATCGACGCAGACCAGGTCTCGCCCCTCGACCAGATCCACTCCCATCTGCTGCGAAAGAAAGACGTGCTCGAAGAACGCCGAATTGAACGGCCCCGGCGTCAGCACCGCCACCGTCGGATCCGATGAACTCGCCGGCGAGAGTTCCCGCAATGACGCCAGCAGATCCGCCGGGTACCGCTCGACGCTGCGCACCTTCAGCGCGCGTATCAACTCGGGCATCAGCCGCGTCATGATCACGCGGTTCTCAATTACGTAGGAGACGCCCGACGGCGTCCGCACATTGTCCTCGAGCACGTAGAAGCGCCCGTCCGATCCGCGCACCAGGTCGATTCCCGCGACCGTCACGAACGCCTGATGAGGCACCTTGATTCCCACCGCCGCGTGGCGAAATTGTCCCGACCCCACTATCAGGTCGCGCGGCACCACCCCGTCTTTGAGAATCGCGCCTTCGCCGTAAATGTCCGCCATGAAGGCGTTGAGCGCGCGCACCCGCTGGATCAACCCCGCCTCGATTCCCGCCCACACCTCTGCCTTGATAATTCGCGGTACCGGGTCGAACGGGAAGATCCGCTCGCTGCCGTCCTCGTTGCCGTAGACGTTGAAGGTGACGCCCATGCGCAAAAACATTTCGTGCGCCCGCTCGCCCAGCTCGGTCAGCCGCCGCGCGTCCATCGACAACAGGTAATTCACCACGCGCGCGCATTCGGGCCGCGGACGGCCGTCGAGTTCGAACATTTCGTTCATCGGCAGAGTTGTCTCTACCGATGCCTTCAATTCCGGCATCTGATTGCTCAAGAGCTGTGCATCCATGACCTTGCGTCCATCCGCGCGGCGGCAAAATGCCGCTATCCACGCTACTGTGCGATCACGACAGCAAGTCGTGTGCCCCGCTCTATCCACGCTTCCGTGATTTCAGTGTCGCCGTGAAGCGCGTCGCATACCCGGGCGCCCGGGCAGCGATTCCGTTGGCGGGCATACATTTGCGCGACTTACGCTCCCGCGGGCAGGCCGTATTGCCCCGCTGCGGACGTGGCCCTGAGCGGCCCGTCCGCCTTCGCCGCTAAATCCGCGCCGAACTTTTACGCGCGGTCGAGCGCGGTCCGATTGTGCTTTGAGGAAGTGAGGCTGGAGACGAGCGGGTCGGTTCCATACAACCCGCGCATCCGTCAGAGCTCGATCCAGAACGTGTCTTTAATCCCGTTCGCGTACGAGATGCGCTTGGGTTTCACCCGCACCATGCGCAGCGTGTCGTTGCTGAAAAACGGCGCCTCGAACGGGTTCTTCTTGAGAAACGCCGCCTTCATCTTTTCCCATTCCGAGGTGTCGCGCGGGACTTCGATCGCCTCGCCCTGCACCGACGCCCGCGCAATCTCGAACGTCGCCACCTTGCCGACGTCGCGCGTGTCCACCAGCACCGTCACCTTGGGATGTTTGGTCAGGTTCTCAAACTTCTCGGAACTGAAGCGCATGATAAACAGCAAGTCGAGGTCCGCGGTCTCGGCGAACGCCTGCATGGTGCCGGTCGGCCACTGGTCGCCCTGCGTGATCAGTACCGCTACCTGCTCCTGGCCGAACAGTTTCAACAATTTTTCTTTCTGCTCAGCGTTCACGGTTCCTCCTGCTCTGCGCTTCCCGTTATCAGCGGCGTAATCCTAAAACGCCCGCCTCGCCGAGTCCATCCGATCCCCCTACGCCCTTTTGGAAGAGGTCGTTGAGGAGCGCGAAACTATAGCTTTTTCGGAAACTGAAACCTCACGAGGCTACAGACTTCCCATCTGCTTGAAGAGAGGACCGTTCTGCACACGATGCCGCCATTCCCGCAGGACTTAGCCGGCTTCCCGAGCATCGCGAGCAGTCCGAAAAGTCAGGTCAAGACTGTTGGGCTGCTCGTCAATCATGATGGTTTCACAATTTCTTTTCGCCCCTACTTTTCGATCCGCAATCGCCAGACTCCATCCGCTTCCTCGATCCGCATGATTGCGTAACCCTCGGCCTCGGCCGCGCGCGGGATATCGCGGGCTCCGCGCGGGTCATCGATAGTCAGTTCGATCGTCTCGCCGCGGCTCATCGCTTCGAGCCGGACCTTCGCGTGCGCCCAGTTCAGTGGGCATTTGAGGCCGCGCAAGTCGAGCCGAATGATGCCGTCAGCGTCCATCCCCGTCATTATACCGCATACCGCTCGCGATGCCTGGGAAGTCGGCTAAGTCCTGCGGCAACCGAGTAACGCAAGCCACCAACGATTATGAGATTTTTACAGGGCGTAGCCCGCATCTTTACCAACGGGAAGTCTGAAACCTCGATGAGGTTTCAGTGAAGCTAATGTTTTGCGCTCCTCAACAACTTCTTTCAGGCGCGAGGGCGCTTTTGACGGCGCGCGCACGCCCGGTATATCTTTTAAGCGAGGTCGCCGCCATGCCGTTTAAGATCACGATGTATTCCGATTTCATTTGCCCCTTCTGTTACATCGGCTTTGAAGTTTTTCGCAAGCTCAAGCCGGAATTCGATCTCGAACTCGACTGGCGCGGCTTCCAGATACATCCGGAATGGCCGGCGGAGGGTATGCCCGCGGCCCAGTGGCGCAACGGGATGGACGCGGACACGCGCCGTGCGATTTGGGAACGCATCAAAGCGATGGCGGTGGCGGCCGGCTTCGAAATGAAGGCGCCCGAGACCCTGACCAATTCGCGGCTCGCACTCGAGGCCGCCGAGTTTGCCAAAGAGGCGGGTGCCGGCGAGGCCTTCGAGGAGCGCGTCTATCGCGCGTATTTCTACGAGGGGCGCAATATCGGCAGCCAGGCGGTGCTCGCCGATCTCGCCGCCGACGTTGGCCTTTCGCGCGACGACCTCAATCTGGCGCTCGAGTCGAATCGCTATTCGCTGCGCCTCAAGAACAACTCGCTGATCGCCCACCGCAACGGCGTCAGCGGGGTGCCGACGTTTTTCATCGGCGACTATCCGTTGGTCGGAGCGCAGAGCGAGGACGTCATGCGCCAGGTGCTCCAGCGCGTGAGCCAGCGCCTTGCGGCGGCCAAATAGCGAGCGCCAATCGTGGACCCTTACCGCAAGATTTGGCGGATTACCCGGGCGATGCGAGCATCGATCAATGATGGAGTTTTCACAGGGCGCAGCCCGCATCTTATAACGGGAAGTCTGAAACCTCGTGAGGTTTCAGTTTCCGAAAACCATAAGTTTTGAGTTCCTCAACCACCTCTCCCGCAGCAAGTCCGGGGTAAGATGATGATTCTCGATAGCTTCAAGCTCGACGGCAAGCTCGTGCTGATCACCGGCGCCGGACGCGGACTTGGCCGTGCGATGGCCGTGCGCTTTGCCAACTGCGGCGCCGATATCGTTGCCGCCGCGCGCACCGTCGCCCAACTCGACGAGACCGCGGCGCTGGTCCGCAATATCGGCCGCAAATGCCTCGTCGTGCCGACCGACGTCGGCAAGTCCGACCAATGCAATGCGATGGTCGCGGCGGCGATCAAGGAGTTCGGCCGGGTTGACGTGATGGTCAATAACGCCGGCATCGGCGAGGATTCCTTCGGCAAGCCGATCGAGCAGATCACCGACGACGAATGGCATCGCGGCATCGACGTCAACCTCTCGAGCCAGTTCTATTGCGCGCGCGCCGTCATTCCGCATATGGTCGCGGCCAAACGCGGCAAGATTATCAACGTCGCCTCCGGCTATGGCCTGCGTGGCGGTAAACATAACTATATGTATGCCTGCTCGAAGGGCGCGGTGCTCCAGCTCACGCGCTCGCTCGCGCTGACCTATGCCGACAACAACATCCAGACCAACTGCATCGTGCCCGGCATTTTTCCGCACAACGAGGCCATGATGAGGTTCTTCAAGGGCGGCAAGTTCATCCCGATCGGACGCCCCGGCCAGGACGAGGACGTCGGCCCGCTCGCGATCTTCCTCGCCTCCGACGCCTCCAATCATGTCAACGGCGAACTCATCATAATCGACGGCGGCGGCTTGGCCGGCGGCGTCGTCCCAACCGGTGTCGCCCCCGGCAACCCCACGTAACTGATCGGTGCACTAATATGGTGAGTCTCGAATTCGATAAAAAATTCTCAGCCGGTCATCATCCTTTGGCTCCTTCCGTCATCCTCATGTACCGTCATCTTGGACGGCGGCCACCCTCGTCCGACCGTCCCTGCCGACAATCGAGCAACGCGAGCAGTCCGAAAAATCAGGTCAAGAGTGTTGGGCTGCTCGTGGCCCACCGTCGGCCTGGAATGCCGTGAAACCTCGTGAGGTTTCAGTGAAGCTAATGTTTTGCGTTCCTCAACCACTAAATTACGCGCGCAGGACCGCGCGAGATCCTTCACTTCGTTCAGGATGACACCGGTGCTGAACGAATGCGGCCTGCGGCAAGGATAGCAATGGCAGACACGAAGACGCTCCCCGAAGGACTCAAGGTTTTTGCGCTCAACGGCAAGGTCGCGCTGGTAATTGGCGCAGAGCATGCGCTCGGCCGCGTCGCCGCGCTCACGCTCGCCGAGGCCGGGGCCAAGGTGATGATCGCGTCGCAGGACGCCGGTACCGAGGAGGCGCTCAAGGAAGTCGCCAAGGCCATCGAAGCCACCGGCTCCAAGGCCTTGATCCGGGTCCAGCGCGCGGCCTTGCGCGCCGATTTGAGCGCCGCGGTTGACTTGGCCGTGACCAAACTCGGCGGCCTCGACATCCTCGTCACCGCACTCGATGAGCCATTTTACGGGCCGGCCGAATCCGCCGATGATTCCGTCTTCGACCGCGTCTTCGAGAATAACTTCAAGACCGCCTGGATGGCGTTTCAGGAGGCCGGCCGCGTGATGCTCCAGCGCGGCGGTGGCGTCATCGTTAACATCAATTCGGTGCTGGCCGAGCGTGGCGTCCCCAACGCGACGCTCTACTGCGCGGCCAAGGGCGCCGTGCGCAATCTGGTCCGGGCGCTTGCGCTCGAATGGGCGCGGCGCGGCATCCGGCTCAACCTGCTCGAATGCGGATGGACGGGGGAGGAGGGCAGTATCGCGCTCGAGCCGGGCGACTTCAGCGAGAAGCTGATCAAGTACCTGCCCTATCGTCGTTTGCTCAAGCCCGAGGAAATCGCCGGCGCGCTGCTCTACCTGGTGTCACCTGCGGCCGGCTTCGTCACCGGCGAATCGATCGCGGTTGACGGCGGCCTCCTCTGCCGCGTCTAACCGCGGTGGCGTCCCGCAAATACCCTTACACAGCCCAAGCGGTCCGGGGTTTTCGATCAGCCCGATGAAGTCGAGGTATCTTCGTTGCAGCTCCAGGGCGCGCCAAGGTGATCGGCTGGACCTGCTCGCGACGCTCATCGATGCCTACGAGCGCAAGCACTTTCCGATTGACCCGCCGTTATTATTTCAGGACCGCAGTTAGCATCAACGCGCTTTCCTCGAGCGCCTCGACCGCGTGCGGCGCCTCGCGATCGATCACGGCGACCATGCCCGCATTCAGAGTCGCGCCGTTGAGGCGGATCGCTCCCGTTACCACCGTCAGCGCGACCGTGCCGCGCGCACGATGCTCCTTCAGCGCCGCGCCCGGCTTGAGCACCAATAGCGTGACGCTGAGCTCAGAATTCTTGGCCAGAGATTCCGCCGCGCGATCGCCTGCGGCCCATTGCGGTCCGCGTTTGAGGCGTGCGATTTCGTCGGCGATTTTCAGGCTCGCGATACCGTCCACGGGATGACCCGCGGTCCATTCCGATTTCGTCGCATCAGTCATAACTCACACCTCGAACGATCTCTCGATTTGAGTGTATGCGCGGATGGCTTACTCGGCGAGCGGCGAGGCCAGCGTCAGCCCGCCATCCACCATGATAATCTGTGCGGTGACGTAGCGCGCCTCGGGCGTGCACAGCAGCGCGACCACCGACGCGACTTCATCGAGTTCCGGCAGGCGTTTGAGCGCCGTCCGTTCAGCCGTGACTTTCATCGCGCGCTCGAAGTCGTCGCCGAAGTAAATCCGCGAGGAGTCGCTGTCGATCATCCCGAAGTTGACGCCGTTGACCGTGATCCCGCGCGGGCCGAGTTCGAATGCGAAGTCGCGCACCATCGCTTCCATCGCGGCTTTCGCCGCGCCCAGCACGCCGTGTCCAGGCAGATAGCGCATCGAATCGATTCCGGAAATCATCAGGATACGCCCGCCGTCGCCCATGAAATTGCTCGCCTCCTGCACCGCCGCCACGAAGCCGCCCACGCTCAGGTTAAACGTGCGGGTCAGGTGATGCGGCTTGACCGCGAGCAGCGGTTTGAAGGCGGTGGCAGCCGCGTTGACGACCAGGATATCGATCCGCCCGAGTTGCCGGCCGGCACTTTCGACGAGCCCGCGCACCTGCGCGTCATCTTCCATATCGGCCTTGAGCAGGATCGAGCGCGGCGCGAGTTCGCGCACCTCCGCCAGCGTGCGCAGTGCGCTTTCCTCGTCGCGCCGATAGTTGAGCGCGATCGTCGCCCCGCCCCGCGCGAGCGTCATCGCGATCGCGCGTCCCAGCCCGCGCGTGCCGCCGGTGATCAGCGCAACCTTGTCTTTGAAATCGAGCATCCGACGAAGTTACCCGGTTGATCGATGGCTTGCCACAACTTGACGGTCACGGAGCGCGTCGTGTTTTCACCCATCGTTCACCTATGCAGAAGAGCTTTGCGTGACTGCGCCGGACGCCCGCTTCGTCACCCTGAGCAGTCCGAAAAATCGGGTCCAGACGGTTGGGCTGCTCGAAGCGAACGGGTCCCGGTGTTGGCTACTCCTACCCGCACCGATTGCTCCACGGCCGGTTTCCGGTCATCATTCCCCGTCGAATCCGGTCGCACGCTCAAGGGGTGGATTGCATGGCAGTTCTGGACGAAAGCGCTTTTCAGTCTCGCATCGGCAAGGGCACCAAGGTCTCGGGCAAGCTCAACTTCAAATCGCCCGCCAAGATCGAGGGCGAGGCCGAGGGCGAGATCACCGGCGACGATATCTTGATCGCGCAGGGCGCTATAGTGACTGCGCGGATCGCCGCAACGCGCATCACGATCGCGGGCTCGGTCAGCGGCGAGTTGATCGCGCGCGAGCGCATTGAAGTGCTCGCGACGGCCCATCTGCGTTGCACCATCAGCACGCCGAGCCTGGTGCTGAACGAAGGCGCGGTGTTCGACGGCGATTGCAAGATGCCGCGCGAGAAAGCGGCCGCCTGACGCGGCATTCCACGCCTGCGAACCGGCCGCGAGCGGCATTCCATGCCGCCGGTGGATCACGCTCGCGTTGCTCGATCACACTTTGCGCCGGAGGTTCAGGGTTTGGGCGCGACGAAATCGACCAGCACCTTATCGACGCCCCAACTGTCGCGCTGACGGATAATTCGCCCGGCGCTGTCGAGTTCGATCTCATCCGCATCGCCCATCCGCGCCTCCCAGGCCCAGCGCAGGCCGGCCTCGTCGCGGCGCCGGCAATTCTGTTTGAGCGCGGCGGCAACCAGAGTGTTCGGATCGATGATCGCGACCCTGCCGGTCCATCGCACCTGCCCGCGCGCGCGAACATGAGCGAGGATCAACGCGCGGAACAGCACGAGGTCGGCGTCGATTTCGCGAAAGCGCCCGAGTTTCACCACGACCTCGTTGTGGCTGGCGACGGCGCTGACGCTGCCGCGCAAGGTTTCGCCGGCCGCCTCGTAAACGGCGCTGCGCTTGAATAGACCGCGGTTGTAGCGGACGCTCACGCGCTTGACGGTTTCATCGGCGTCGAGCAGCGCCTCGACCTCATGCACATTGGCGCCATCGATGGTGCGGCGCGAACCGGTGATAGCGCCGGGGGCGTAGCGTTCTTCCTCGACCGCAAGTAGCGCGCCGTCGCGCCGAATCTCATAACGATAGTCGCCGGGCGCGATCAGCATCGCGATCGCTCTCCCGCGCGGTCGTGCCGTGCAGGATACTGCCGGCCAGCGTGATGGCGCGGCACGGTTGCGGGAAACCTCGCTGTGGCGGCGTCGCGATACCGATCGAAACCGAGATGTTGCGAACTCATATAATGCCCGCGAATCAAGCGTGATCCGTCGAATTTCATAGCGCAACTCCTGTGGCGAGGGTTTTTTCGCCGACCGGTCTCGCGCGTTCTGCGGCGTCATGCTGGCGCGTTCGGCCTGGACGCGCAATCGCGGCAGTAGCCGTCCACCATTAGTTCGAGAGACTAAGGCGGCAAATGCGTAAATAATCGGTAGGCAGCCTCGCGAGATAATTGGAAACACTTCAGAATTTGACCTTTAAAAGCGATTAAAGATAAAGTAAGATGATACCGAAGCAGATTCTAATCCGTGACGGTTGATACCATAGGTGCTGGCGTGAATAAGTTCGCCGTTCATAGCGTCATAAGGAGCAGCCGTTCCTGCGGGCAGTTCCAGTTCTGTCACCGGCCCTCCGAGCCGCTAGTGGAGCGGGTGGTTGGTTGGGTCCTAAGCGTGACGATTAGGGCTTAGAAGCTTGAAGTTGGCTTCGTGACGCGGGCGGGAGCCTTGAAGGGGGTTTCAAACGTGAGCTGGCGTTTAATTAGTTGAATGGATGGCCAATCTTAGGAAATTTCAAAAGGAACCGAACCGATATGCTGGCAGACGCCAAGGTTTTGACCGTGAGCGAACTCTCCGATTACCTGCGGGTTCATCGCTCGACGATTTATCGCCTCTTGAAAAAGGGGCAACTGCCGGGGTTCAAGATCGGCAGCGACTGGCGCTTCAATGTTGAGGCAATCGATGAGTGGCGGCTGCACCAGGGTGCTACTGCGCTCGAGGAATTGCGCAACGCCAACTGAGACTGCGCCACATCATTGAAGGCCATCCGCCGCGGCGGTCGCGAGTCGCCGCATGGGTGCGCCGCGGACGATAAGATTATTAAGAACGCAAAACTGTTATTTTCACTGAAACCTCGCGAGGTTTCAGACTTCCCGTTTGTAAGATGCGGGCTGCGCCGTCATGATCGACGAGCAGCCCCACAGTCTTGACCTGACTTTTCGGACTGCTCGCGACGCTCGGATCGGCGGCCAAGTCACTGGCGAGCGAAGGCCCCGGTCTCGTAGACCCTAGTTATAGGTCGGCTTACAAACGTCCCCCACCCGCACGCACCATCACGGTCATCCTGAACGAAGTGAAGGACCTCGCGCGGTCCTCCGCGCGTCATCCACTGTGTTCAGGATGACAGAGGAGCCACGTTATTCGGCGAGGAGGCGGCGGCGGACGAAGACTTCGGCGAGCAGCAGGAAAATCGCGAGCGGCGCCAAGATGGAATCGATCGAGCGGTAATCGGTCACGGCCGCGCCCGCGGGATGAGTCATGCGTGCGATGCTGGCGTCGAATTGGCCGCCGGTCTGCGTCGCGATTTGCCTGAGCAATGACAGATTGGGCGGCTGGATGCGGAGTTCGGCGCTATTGGCGGATTCCGATCCGGTGACTGCGATGTCACGCCGCAGCAAGACCCGTTCGGTATCGCCGGCTTTGAACATCAGGGTGACGACGTACTTGCCGCGGGGCATCGGCGCAGTTTCGCCGCGATAGAGCGTCGCGCCCGTCTGCGTCATCGCAACATCCACGGCATGGCGCGGTCCGCTGATGCGGGCGAAGAGATTGCTGACCGGCATCGCGTCGGCCTTGTCGGCGTCGATGGTCAAGGCGCCGTCGGGGGCGTTGGCGACGCGCAAGGAGAACGGGCCGGAGTCGCCGGCGCGCGCCACCCAGTTGACCAGTTGCGACCAGAATTCGGCGTAGCGGTTCCATCTGATCCACGCGAGCGAGCCGATCGAGTCGGGATCTGCGACGAAGACGGCGCTGCGTCCGAGTTCGTATTGCCATGTGGTCAGCAGGGGCGAAGTCCGCGTAGGGCTGCGAATGACGAGGGGAACCTCGGCGCCGTCCTTGGTGTGGGTGTCGGCAAAGAAGTCGATGGGTGGGATCTCGGCGGGCCGGATGCCGTTGAGGATGGAGCTGGGTGCCGCCAGATCGACGTGAGTGCGATTGCGGCGCTTGAAGTTCTGGGCCTCGTGGGTGAGATGCACGAGCAGTTGCGGCAGGCGCTTGATATCTTCGACGCGGTAAAAAATCCCGCCGGAGTTATGGGCGAAGTCCTGCAACAGTCGCAGGTTCTCAAGGTCGGGACCGATGCGGATGGTCGAGACGGGTATATTGGTCCGCGCATAATCGGCCATCAATTGGTCGTGATCGTGGTATTGGCGATTGGTATCGCCGTCGGTAAGCAGGATCACTTCGCGGACCGGAAGCCCGGTCGCCAGGATTTCGCGCTGGGCGATTTCGAGCGCTTCCTTGAAGTCAGTGCCGCCGCCGGGCGCGAGGCGTGAGACGCGGCTGAGCAACTCGTCGCGGTCCTCGCCGAGCGGCCGCAGATGGCCCAGCACATAAGGCTCGGAGTCGAAGGCGATGACGCCGGCGTAGTCGGTATCGTCGAGCTGGTTGAGCAGCGCGATGGCGGCTTCCTTGGCGTAATGGATGCGTTCGCCGTCGCGCACTGCCGGGAAGCGCGAGTTGTAGCTCATCGAGTTGGATCGATCGATTAGCAGATAGACCGCGATGGGTTCGCGCGAGGGTGGCGGGGGTTGCGGCTGGAACTCGATGGGTAGAGTTTTTTCGAGCGCGCCGCCATGAAATTTGGAATCGCGCAGGGTGTCGCCGGTGACGATCAGACCGCCGCCGTAATCGGCGACGTAGCGATTGAGAGCGGACTGGACTTCGGGGGCGAGCGCGTCGGCGGTGACGTTGGCGATGATGACGGCCTGATAACCGAGGTAATCGGCGGCGCGCGGCGAGAGCCCGTGCGGGCCGGCGTTGGCGACGTCGAAATTGCGCAGTTCGAGCGCTTTGACGAGGCTCTCCGGCGGCGAATTCGCAATTAGCAGGACGTGCGGGGGCGGCGCGACTGAAACGGCCGCCACCGCGCTGCCGTTGACCAGTGCGAGATCGGGTGCGACCTCGATCGCGGCTTTTAGAATGTAGGCGCCGGGCCGATCGATTTCGTAAGGCAGCTCGAAGCGATTGATCCCGGGCCGGAGCTGGACCTGCCGGCCGCCGAGCGCACCGCCTTCGCCATAGAGGCGGATGTGCGCGTCGACGGGATAGCTGGCCTCGCTCGCAATATCAAGATGGAGGGCGAAGCTGGTCTGGGCGTGCACGGTTGACGGCGCGTCGAAGCCGGTGAGCGCGATGCGGGCGACGGCTGACGGTGGGGGCGCGGTGGTGAAGACACGGACGCCGGCCTCGGACAGGGCGGGCAATTCGTCGGTCGCGCGGTTGGTGGTTTCAACGCCGTCGCTCAGCAGGACGAGGCGTTTCTCGTCGATCGGCGGGAAGACGCCGGCGGCGGTGATCAGAGCGCCGGCGATATCGGTCGCGCCAGTGTCGGCGCCCGCGGCGGATAAGGTGAGCAGGCGCGGATCGCTCAGCGGGGCGAGCAGTTGGGCGTCGCGGCCGAAGCCGATGACGGCCAGGCGATCGCGTGGGTCCATCGCGCGACGGATCGCCGCGATCCGTTGGAGCATCCATCGGCGCTGGTCGGGGGCGATCGACTGCGATTGATCCATCGCAACGACCACGGTCATGCGATGTGCCGCGGCCTTGAACGGCAGGCGCGCACCCGCGAGCATCAGGATGAGCGCGGCGAAGACGCCGATGCGGAGCACGGCGGAGAGAGCGCCCGCGAGCGGACGTCCCGCGCGAATCGCGAGGACGCCGGGAACGGCGACGATCGGCGCGAGCGCGAGCAGCCACAGGAGCAGCGGCCGTTCAAACATGGGACGCCCTCCAGCGTATCGCGCGCTGGGTCAACATGATCGATTCGCCGAGCAAGGCGAGCAGGGCGAGGATCACCAACGGGATAGCGATCGGGCGCACGCTGAGGCGCGACGGGCCTGCCGCGGCGATGGGCGACGGCGACGATGAAGTCGCGGAGGCGCTGGGCGGCGCGGATAAGTCGGATTCGCCGGCGTCGTAATAGTTCGCATAGACAGCGACGGCGGGGACGTTACTGGTTACCAGGTAGCGCCCGGTCTGGAGCGTGCGAAAGCGGACGCGGCCCCATTGGTCGGGCACGAGAGACCGCATCGTGCCGTCGGGCGCGGTGAGCCGGGCGTGCGCCCCCGCGGCGACGGTGACAAACGAGCCGGTCGGCTCGATGAGGACGTCGCGCGGGGCGACCAGCCGGCGCAGCAGGTCGATCGCGAGCACCAGCGCGTCCATGCGATCGGGATCGAGCAACAGATGGTCGCGCACGTCGAAGGCCAGCACGCCGACGAGAGCGTCGCCGTCGAAGCCGAAGGCGGCGAGCGGGAAACTCTCATGTTCGCCGACGCTGACGCCGCGCGCGATCGGTTCCATCCAGGGGGGCGGGGCCAGCACCCGCGCCGGCCCGAGCATGACGGGCGCGCTCAAGGTGCCAGCGTCGGCGCGCTCCTGCAGCTCGGCGAGCGCGACCGAGCGGGTGACGGGCACCAGTTGCGGACGCTTGGAGCCGTCGAGCGGCGGCTCGGGAAAAATCAGCAATCGGGAATCGGCGTTGACGCCTTGATCGGGGCTGTCATGAATAATGGCGAGATCGAAGTGTTGGGAACGCTTGAATGAATCAGGGTCGGCGGCGGTCACGAGAAAATTTGGATTAATCGCGAGCACGATGCGGGCGAGGTCGTCGCGCACCGCCGCGTCGCGCGACAGCACCAGCGCATGCGCATGCGCGATGCTCGGGGCGAGGGCCCAGCGCTGATTGTCGGCGGCGAGGGCGTCGGGCGTGGCGATGCGCGCATTGACGAGGCCGCCGGCGGCCAGCGGGCCGAAGGGCACCACGATTTCGGCGCGCGGCTCGGCGATGAGCATCGAATGGAAGACCTCGCGGCCGGCGGCTTCGATCACCAGATCGCAGTACTGCGGGCGATTGGAGAAGTTGCGCACGACGCAACGGCCGACGGTCGAGCGGGGCACGCCGGCGTCGAGCGAGACAATGGCGAGATTGGGCGCGGGTGTGCCGACCTGATGGAAATTGAGGCGGCCGGCGAGGCCGGCATCGTCGATCGCGGCGGCGGGTGGCGGACGGTCGGCGAAGAGATCGATTTGGTCGGCGGCACGCGCACGCATCAGGGCGGCGCGCAGGGCCGCGGGCCGCGCGGCAACGGCGGCGGGCGTTAGCGCAGCCAGAGCATCGCGCGCTTCTTGCGGGCCCGAACCGGCGGCGCGGAAGGTCTCGGCTTCGAGCGCATAGCCGGAGACGGTGAAGCGATCGCCTGCGGGAGCGTTGGCGATAATTTGCGCGGCGGCGTGGCGAGCTTCGTCGAGGCGCGAGCTTCCATGATCGCCGGTGGTGGCGCCCATCGCGGCGCCCAAATCGAACACGAGGGCATGGCGATGATTGGTCCCGGCGGGTTGATTGACGCGGACATAGAGGCCCGCGACCGCCAGCGTAATCGCACCGAGCGCCAATGCCTCGAGCCAGAAGAGTCGATCGACGCGCAGCAGCCGGCTCTTGGCGACGGGCGCCGGAACTTCCTCGAAGAGCATCAGGCTGGACACCTCGAGGGTCGGGCGAGAGCGCGCGCGCAGGTAGATCGCGAGGAGAGCAGCGAGGCTCAGCGCATAGAGCAGATTCAATGGATTGAGCAGGCCCACGGTCAGGCAATCACTCCGAGGCGCGGGAACTCGCGCGCCATGATTTCGTCGAGGTGCGAGGCGCCGAAGGCGGGCGCATACATGATGCCGCGGCGGGAGCAGAAGGCGCTCAGGCGCGCGGTGTGATCGGCGACGCGGCGGCGGCAGGCTTCGGCGGCGGCGGGGCCGAAGACGACGTCGCGCAGTTCGCCGCTCTCACAATCGCGTACGCGGTAATTGCCGGGCGGATAGTTGCCGGTGGACTCGCGATCGCCCATCACGTTCAGCACCTTGACTTCGTGGCGGGCGCCGAGGAGGCGGTCGAGTGCCTCTTCATAATCGCCGGGGCTGACCAGGAAATCCGAAATCACAATGACCATTCCGGGCGGGCGCCGCTCATGGAGCAGATCGCCGACGGCCGCGGAGATGCGGGTCGCGCCGCCGGATTTAAGCGCATTGACGAAGGGGCGAAACTCGACATAGGTCTCGCGGCGGCGGCGAAACGGCGTGGTCTCGAGGCGCGATCCGCCGTGGCGTCCCGCAAACGCGACGAGGCGGACGGGATCGTTCTCGTTCATGCCGATGAAGGCGAGGCCGGCGCCGAGGGTGAGCGCGAGACCGAGCTTGTCGTCGTCGGCCGGCACTGCCATCGAAGCGCTGGCATCGACCATGATGGTGATTTCGAGCTGGCGTTCGGCGCGAAAGGTGCGGATGGTCAGGTCGTCCAGGCGCGCGAAGGCGTTCCAATCGAGGAAGCGGAGGTCGTCGCCGGGGGAATACTCGCGGAAGTTTTCGGGCTCGATGCCGCCGCCCTGGTGGCGTCCGATGATGCGCTGGCCGGCGCGATGCGTGCGAGCGCGCCGAGTGCCGAGCATCAGACCGTCGAGCTGGTGGAGAAATTCGGGCTCGAATGCGCGCGCCTCGAGCATCGCTGGTGTTTCCCTCAGGTGCGCGTCGCGCGCACCGCCTTGACCACCTGGCGCACGATGTGCGCGGCGTCCACGTTGTCGGAATGGGCGGCATAGTTGAGCATGACGCGATGGTCGAGGGCGGCCGCGGCGACGCGATCGATATCGTCGTAGGCGATATTGGCACGGCCGTCGAGCAGCGCGCCGACCTTGGCGCCGAGAATCAGGGCGAGGGCGCCGCGCGGACTCGCGCCGAAGCTGACGTAGCGATTGACCTCATCGACCAGAATCGACGCGTGCATATCGCCGAGCACGCGCGAGTTGGCGGGCTGCGTCGCGCGGACCATGCGGGCGGCATATTGCTCGATCGGCGGCGCCACGATGACCTCGCGCACGAGGCGCTTGAGGCCCTCGATGCGCAGCGCGGCCTCGTGTGGCTCGAACACCGGTTCGACGCCGGCCTCTTCCGGCCCCGTGGTCGAACTGATGATGCGCACCAGTTCCGCTTCATCTGGATAGCCGAGGCGCACCTTGAACAGGAAGCGATCGAGTTGGGCCTCGGGCAGCGGATAAGTGCCCTCCATCTCGATCGGATTGAGCGTGGCCATCACGAAGTAGGGCGGGACCAGCGGATAGGTGGTGCCGCTGACGGTGACCTGCAGCTCCGCCATCGCCTCGAGCAGGGCCGATTGGGTCTTGGGCGTGGCGCGGTTGATCTCGTCGCCGAGCAGGATGTGGCAGAAGATCGGGCCGGGCTGGAAGCTGAATTCGCGCCGGCCGTCCACGCTGGAGAGGATAACGCGGGTGCCGGTGATATCCGCGGGCATCAGGTCAACGGTGAATTGAATGCGGTTGAAGCTCAGGTTAAGGGCGATGCCGAGGGTCTTCACGAGCGTCGTTTTGCCGGTGCCCGGAACGCCTTCAATAAGGACGTGGCCACCGGCAAAGAGCGCGGACAGCAGCTCCTGCACCGCTTGCTCGTGGCCGATAATCACCTTGTGAATTTCGGCCTGGATACGGCGAAAGGTGCGGGCGAAATCGGCGATGGTCGGGAGTTCGGCGATGGCGGTGGATTGCGCTTCGTTCATCGTTCAAAGACCCGCTTGATGGTGGTGCGGTCGGCGGCGGGCACCGCGGCGCGCGCCAGGGGCTGATCGGGGTACTGGTTGGAATTGAGCGGCACGCGGATGCGCGGTGGCACGTAAGTCGGGCTGCCGGCCGAGGTGGATTCATTCGAGGGCTCGGCTTCGATCGCAATTTTGAAACTGTCGCTGCCGAGCGGCCGCGCGCTCGCCGGTCCATAGAGGCTGGCGGGATCGCTGCCCGCTCCATGCATCAAGCCGCCACCCGAATTCGGATCGCCGGTGTTTGGGGTCTCAGGCCCGGCCTGCGGCTGATCGGAGCCGGCGCCCGGAGTCGAATTTTTTGCGGCCAGTTCGTCGGCCTGCTGCGGCGGAATCGAGGTCATCGGCGGCGAAATGGGCGCCGCGCCCGGCTGCGACGTCCCAGCCGCGCCGTTGTGTGAATTGTCGGCGAGACCGTTACCGTCGCCGGAGTTGCCGTTTACGCTGGGATTGGCGTTGTCGTTGCGCGGCTTACCGGGCTGGCCGGGATTGCGATCGGTCAAGCGCATCCGGGTCGGATTGCGGGCGTGATCGAGGCCGTTGAGCTTGTCCTGAAAGGCGTCGGCGAAACTGCGCGCCTTATCAAGGAGCTTTGAGAGGCCGGGGCGATTGCGATCGGCGTTTTCCGCTGCTGCCAGCTTGTCGGCGAGCTTCCTGAGGGTTTCTGGATCGGCGTAGATTTCGGCGTTGGGCCGCAGGGCCGGGTCGGCCGGGCGAATATCGAGATTTCGGATGTCGGCGGTGATCTGGCCAGGGCCGCCGGGACCGAGCCGGGCGGGGCCGCGCCGTGGAGCATTACTAAAGCGCGCGGCGGGAACTGCCAGCGCCGCCAACAAGATCGATGCGATCAATGGATAGAGCGCGCGCGAGAGCCATCGCGGGGCGACCCGCGCGGGCTCGAACTCCTCGCGCCGGCCGTAGGTATCCTCGACCAGGTAGGCCCACAGCGGCGAGCGCTTCGGAGTTGCGGCGAGGGCGAGCACGGTTGTCAGCCGGCCCTTCATCTGCGAGCGGGTGTCGGCGATGGCGGCGGCCCGCGCCGGACTGGTGCGCATCGCGCGGACGAGCATGGTCTCGCGGATTATTCCGACAATCGCGGCCAGCAGCAGGAAGATCGCGACGCCGAGGAAGGTCAGAGGTCCAAGGCTCGCGGCGGCGAAGAAGGTCAGAGCGACAGCACCGATCAAGATTGCGATGCCGGCGAAGAGCCAGCGTTGCATCGCGAGGAAATTCAGACGCGACCGCACGCCCTTGATCTGAAATAAGATCAGCCAGAGTTTCTGTTCGTCTCGGCGAGTTTCAGACACGGGGTGTCTCAGCCGGGCCCGATTGCGGCGGCGGCGCTGGTCAATTGACAATAGTTAAGCCGTATTCCGTGCGCAATGTATAAATTCGCGGCCGCTTCGGCACAGTCCAGTCTCATCCACGATGCGATCTACGCATGGCGGGTTTGGATTGGGTTTGCCGCGGGGCGTAATCCAGCGGTTGAGGAGCGCAGAGCTTTTGGTTTCCTTCTGAAACCTCAACGAGGTTTCACGGCATTCCATGCCGACGGTGGGCCACGAGCAGCCCAACAGTCTTGACCTGACTTTTCGGACTGCTCGCGATGCTCGGTAAGTAGCGAAATCGGGCCGGAACTGTCGTCGTCCATCGGCTCCTTTCCGCACGTCTCGGCGGCCCACTTGAGCATCGGGAGCGTCTAACCATAATGGGAAGTTTGAAATCTCGTGAGGTTTCAATGAAGTTAAAGTTTTGCGCTCCTATACGACTCTATTTTATTCCCGCGTCGTCGAGGACGCCGAGGGCAAGCGCCGACCAGTCCATCTGATCGCGCCCGTGCGCAAGGCCGGCGAGGAGACGGTCGCGCACGACTGCCGCAACCGGCATCGGCACACGCGCGTCGCCGGCGGTTTTCAACACCAGCTCAACGTCTTTGAGACCGAGCGCGAGGGCGAAGCCGGCAGGGGTATGACGTTTCGCCGCAACCATCTCGCCGTAGCGCTGGTAAACCGGGCAGGCGAAGAGGGTCTTGCCGAGCATCTCGGCGACTTGCACGCGGTCAACGCCGTTGCGCTCGGCCATGGCGAATGCTTCGGCCATCGATTCGAGCGCCGCCGCGATCAGAAAGTTGCCGGTGAGCTTGGCGACGTTGGCTGCACCCGCATCTTCGCCGTAATCGAAAATCGCGCGCCCGACCGCATCGAGCAGCGGACGCACGCGCTCCTTGGCGGCGGCCGGCCCCGAGGTGCAGACCACGAGCTGGCGGGCGGCCGCATTGTCGGGGCGCCCGAAGACCGGCGCCGCTACATAGATGCTGCCGTAATCGGCGTGACAGGCGGCCATCCGGCGCGAAGTCGCGGGGGCGATGGTACTCATCGAGACGTGAATCCCGCTTGGCCCGAGCCGAGCCGCGATGCCGTTGGCGCCGGTGACGACGCTTTCGACGGCGGCATCGTCGGCCAGCATCGTCATAACGATGCCGCCCGGTATGGCCGCATCGCCGGCGCTCGATGCGCGCGTGGCGCCCTTGGCGAGGAGCGGTGCGGCCTTCGACGCGGTGCGGTTATGCACGCGCAATTTGATTCCGGCGGCGGCGACGTTCGTCGCCATCGGCAACCCCATCGCGCCCAATCCGATAAATCCGGCTTCTGTAATCATCGCGAACTCCTTTCGATATGCGGCTAGCGCGAACGGGTGACGCCGATGCGCGGGCACATCGTCGTCAACGGACAGCGCGAGCACCACGGTGACGTCGGGTGGCAGATGGTCTGCCCGAACGCGACCAGCAGGCTGTTGTACTCGATCCAATAGCGCCGCGGGAGGACCCGGCGCAAAGCGGTCTCGGTCAGGTTCGCGTTTTTGGTCGCGACCAGGCCCCAGCGGTTGGAGATCCGATGGACGTGGGTGTCCACGCAGATGCCGGGCTTGCGAAACGATTCGGTGACGACGAGGTTGGCGGTCTTGCGGCCGACGCCCTTGAGCGTCACGAGCTGATCGATGTCGTCGGGGACGCGACCGTCGAAGCGGTCGATCAGGTCGCGGCAGATTTCGCGAATCCCGCGTGCCTTGGTGCGATAGAAGCCGACCGGGTAGATGAGCTCCTCGATTTCGCGCGGGTCCATCGCAAGCATCGCGACCGGCGTGCGCGCCCGCGCGAATAATCGCGGCGCCGCAACGGCAGTGGTTTTATCGTTGGTGCGCAGGCTCAGGATACATCCGATGAGGGTGAGGAACGGGTCATGTTTTTCGGCGGCCATCAGGGTGAGCACGGGGGCATTCCAGCCGCGCGCCTCGCGCCGCAGGATCGTCAGTGCCCGTCCGATGGAAGCGCTCGTGAGGGGGCCGGGCGGGTCGGCATGCGTAAGCGGGCCGGGCTTTCGGGCGCGGCGCTTGCTGCGCGCTTCGTCGCGAACGTCTGTATTTGCCGATTGCACCATTAAGAGTTACGGGCATGTTTAGCGCGATGGTGCGGGCGATAGAAACGGCGAATTCACAGGCCACGCAATATCGCCGCGACAACTGCGCGATCATTTGACGATCGGATAGCGATGGGAGCAGATTACCGGCCAAGACTCCGGCCTTGACGCGCGAGGTTAACGACATGGATCTCGGCAAAGACCTGCTGCTCGACATGTATCGCTCGATGACGCGGATTCGGTTGTTTGAAACCAAGGTCCGCGATCTGGCCACGGCCAACGAAATCCCGGGCTTCGTCCACGTCTCGATCGGCGAGGAGGCGAGCGCCACCGGAGTGTGCGCGGCGCTGCGCAAGACCGATCGCATCACCTCGACTCATCGCGGTCATAGTCATTTGATCGCGAAGGGGGGACGGCTCGACCGCATGATGGCGGAACTGTTCGGCAAGCGCACCGGCTACTGCAAGGGTAAGGGTGGCTCGATGCATATCGTCGATTTCTCACTCGGCATCCTCGGCGCCAACGGGATCGTCGGCGCGGGTCTGCCGATCGCGACCGGATCGGCGCTGGCCGCCGTGATCGCGGGCACCGAAGACGTGACGGCCTGCTTCTTCGGCGACGGCGCGTCCAACGAAGGGACCTTCCACGAATCGCTCAACTTGGCGGCGGTGTGGAAACTGCCGGTGGTCTTCGTCTGCGAGAACAACGGCTTCGGCGAGTTCACGCCGATGCAGACTGTCACCTCGGTCAAGGATATCGCGGTGCGCGCGAAGGCCTACGACATCCCCGGCCATATCGTCGATGGCAACGACGTGCTCGAAGTCTATCGCTACGCCAGCGAGGCGATCGCACGCGCCCGCGCCGGCGAAGGGCCGACGCTGCTCGAATGCAAGACCTATCGCTGGGAGGGTCACGTGGTCGGCGAGCAGGCCTTTCTCGGCACGGGGTCATATCGCTCCGAGCAGGAGGTCAACGAATGGAAGGCGCGATGCCCGCTGATTCGCTTTGACAAGTTCGCGGCCGAGTCGGGCAAGATCAGCGTTGCCGACCTGCAGAGGATCAAAAAAGAGACCGAGGCCGAACTCGAAGAGGCGGTCAAGTTCGCGCGGGAAAGTCCGCTGCCCGACGCGTCGGAAGTCACCGAGGACGTGTTCACGGATTAGAGTGAGACAGTGACGGGTCCAATTGTTGAGGAGTCCGAAACTATAGTTTTAGGAAACTGAAACCTCACTGAGGTTTCAGACTTCCCCCCTGTAAAGATGCGGGCTTCGCCCTGGAACAACCTCATCACGGGTAAAAGCACGCGATGCTCGGGTAAGCGGCCGTGTCGGGCGGGAACGGAGAGAGCGAATGAATGCGGAGACCTTCGCGGTCTTCTCGCAAGCAGAAAGAGCTGGGGCGTCGCGCGATCGAGCAACGCGAGCGTGGCCCACCGGCGGCATGGAATGCCGTGAAACCTGATGAGGTTTCAGAAAACTATAAGTTTTGAGTGTTTCAGCCAATTGGTCAATCTATTCGAGGTTTGAACGATGGCGGTCACGACATATATCCAGGCGATCAACCAGGCGCTGGCCGAAGAGATGGAGCGCGACCCGCTCACCTTCGTGATGGGCGAGGACGTCGTGCTGAGCGCGTTTGGCGCGACCAAGGGGCTGATCGACAAGTTCGGGTCCAAGCGAGTGCGCAATACGCCGATCGCGGAAGCTGGTTTCGTCGGCGCGGCGGTGGGCGCGGCGATGGCGGGGACGCGGCCGATCTGCGAGGTCGAGTTCGCGAGCTTTTTCTATTGCGCGTTCGACCAGGTGTGCAATCAGGCGGCGAAGTTGCGCTACATGTCGGGCGGGCAGGCGCGGATGCCGATCACGTTTCGCTGCGTGTACGGCGCGATGGGTGGCGCCGCCGCGCAACATTCGGAGACGGTTTATGCGCAGTTCCTCAGCGTGGCGGGACTCAAGCTGGTGGTGCCCTCGAATCCCTCCGACATGAAGGGACTGCTGAAGAGCGCGATCCGCGACGATAATCCGGCGATCGTTTTCGAACACGGCGCACTCGGGGGCCATCGCGAGGAGATTCCGGCGGGCGAACACCTGGTGCCGCTCGGCAAGGCCGCGATCAAGCGAGTCGGGGAGCACGTGACGGTCGTCGCGATCGGCGCGATGGTCCCGCGTGCGATGAAGGTCGCCGACCGCCTCGCCAAGGAGAATATCAGCGTCGAAGTGGTCGATCCGCGCACGCTGATTCCGCTCGACGAAGACGCGATTCTGTCGTCGGTCGAAAAGACCAATCGCGCGGTGGTCTTCGACGAGGGACATCTGCGCGGCGGAGCGGCCACCGATATCGCGGCGCTGATCGGTGAGAAAGGGTTCGACTTCCTCGACGGCCCGGTCAGGCGTGTGACGACGCTCGACGTGCCGATCCCGTTCAGCCCGCCGCTCGAGAAGGCCGCGCTTGCCAATGAAGCGCGCCTCGAAGCTGCGATTCGCGAACTGGTCGGGCGCTGATCTCACTGCGGTGCGCGAGTGGTCGAGGAACGCAAAACCTATATTTTCTCTGAAACCTCATAAGGTCTTAGAGTTCCCCTCTTGTAAGATGCGGGCTTCGCCCTGTCGCTACTGAGATGTCGATTGAACTGACGATGCCCAAGTTCGGGCTGACGATGCATGAGGGCACGCTTCAGCGCTTCTTCAAGGCGCCGGGCGAAGCGGTCGCGGCGGGAGAGCCGCTCTACGAAGTCGAAACCGAAAAGGTGCTGTACGTGGTCGAGGCGCCGGCGTCGGGCACGCTCGCGGCGTGGTTTCACGGTGAGGGCACAATCGTCGAATGCGGGCGTGCGGTCGCGATAATCGCGGAGGCAGGGGAAGATGCAGTCGCGCTGGCGGCGGGGACTCCCGCAGGTGCGGGCGCGGCGGCGCGGAGCGCCGCCGCGCCTTCTGCGCCGTCCGCGCCAGCCGCCGGCGCAGCGGCGGCTGGCGCGGATGGGGATGGGGCTCACGGCGCGGCGTCCGCAGGACGCCGCGCCGTGAGCCCGGTCGCGCGCAAGCTCGCCGCGCAGCTCAGGGTGGATCTCGATCGCGTCAACGGCACAGGTCCGGGCGGACGGGTGACGCGCGAGGATGTCGAGCGCGCCGCCAAGGGCGGCGGCGCTCAGGCAGCCGCCGCGGCGGGGAGGCCCACGGGCGCTCCGGCCAGCGGTGCGAAGCCGCAGCTTCGCACCGTGCCGATGCGCGGGATGCGCCGCACGATTGCGGCGCGGATGCAGCAGAGTCTGCGCGAGACCGCTCAACTCACGATCACCACCGAGGCCGACGTAACCGCCGCCACCGAGCTGCGCGCGCGCCTGACGCGCGAGTTCGATTTCACCTATACTGACCTGCTCATCCACGCGGTCGCGCGGGCGCTGTTGCGCCATCCGCGGATGAATTCGCGGCTTTCGGAGGAGGCGATTCTGCTGCTGAACGAGGTGAACATCGGGATCGCGGTGGCGCTCGAAGAGGGACTTATCGTCCCTGTCGTAGCGGGCGCCGATCGGAAATCGCTTCGGGAGATTGCGGGCGCAACCAAGGACCTGGGGGAGCGTGCGCGAGCGGGTCAACTCAAGCTCGAGGATGTGAGCGGCGGAACGTTCTCGATCACGAATCTCGGTAACTTCGGGGTGGACGCGTTCACGCCGATTCTCAATGCCGGCGAGACCGGCATCCTCGGCGTCGGGCGCATCGTTGAGAAGCCGGTGGTTCATCGCGGCGAGATCGCGCGGCGCTCGATGCTCACGCTGAGCCTGACCTTCGATCACCGGGTGATCGACGGCGCTCCCGCGGCGAATTTCCTCCAGACCGTAATCGATATATTCAATTACGGAGACCGCTGAACGCCCGGCGCGAATCGCGACTCAATCCGGTTTGATGCAGCACAGATGAAACGCAAATCTATCGCAAAGCTGCGCGCTGCAATGGGCCTCGCAGCTTGTTCGGTGATCGCAATCGCAATCGCGTTCATCCCCGGCGTGGGAGCACAGGCCCGCGAGCACGAGGAACCCGGCTTGATCGAAAAGGCGCCACCGCCGAAGCCGATCAATTACGACAAACTCACGCAGGAAGCGGTCGCGCTGCTGCAGCATTACGTGCGCATCAATACAACGAACCCGCCTGGCAGCGAACTCGACGCGGCCAAACTGCTCAAGGAGAAATTCCTGGCCGACGGTATACCGGCAACGGTATGGGAGCCGGCGCCGGGCCGCGGAATCGTGGCCGCGCGACTGCGTGGGATCGGACGTCATAACAAGGCGCTGGTGCTGCTAAGCCACATGGACGTGGTTCCTGCCAATCCCAAGGAATGGCAGGTGCCACCGTTTTCCGCGCAAATCCGTGACGGCGAAATCTGGGGCCGGGGGACGCTCGACGACAAGGGCCCCGGGGTGATCGAGTTGATGGCGATGCTCGCATTGAAGCGCGCCGGCGTCCTGCTCGACCGCGATGTAATTTTTCTCGCGACCGGTGACGAAGAGGAGGGCGGCAAGATCGGGGCGGCCTGGATGGTCGAGCACGAGGCCGGCATCTTCGGCGATGCGCACTATTTGCTAAATGAGGGCGGCGGGATAATGAGCCGCCCGAACGGGCGCAAGTATTACGCGGTCTCGCTCAGCGAGAAGACTCCGTTATGGCTGCGGCTCACGGCCACCGGCGAGGCTGGGCACGCCGCGGTGCCCCCCGCCAAGACGGCGGTGACGCGGCTGGTCGCGGCGCTCGATCGATTGGCGGCGTATGGCGCTCCGATTCGCGTGGTCAATCCGGTGCGCGATTACTTTCGCGCGATCGCGCAACTCGACGGCGGTCCGCCCGAGTTCGCGAATCTCGCTACCGCCCTGCGCGACGATGACTTCGCGAACAAATTCGTCGCCGTGCCGCGCCAGAACGCCCTGGTGCGCGATACCTTTACGCCGACTGTACTGACCGGCAGTCAAAAGACCAATATCATTCCGGCGAGCGCGTCCGCTGAAATCGATTCGCGCTTGCTGCCGGGCGACAATCCGCAACAGGTCATCGCGAATCTGCGCAAGGTGATCGCCGACGACGGCATCAAGATCGACGTCATGCTGAATTTTTCCGCGCAGTCGTCACCGCGAAAATCCGAGTTGATGACCGCTATCGGCAAGCTCGCCGCCGCCGAAAATACCGTCGTCGTGCCGATGATGATCGCGGGCTTTACCGATAGCCATTACTTCCGCCAGGCGGGCCTCGACGCGTACGGCTTCATTCCGATCGAGGCTTCGACGGCCGAGGCGCGCGGCGTTCACGGCCTCAACGAGCGCATCGGGGTGAAGGAACTCGGGGCTGGCGTGCGCCGCATGATCGACTTGCTGAAATTGATGGGCACGCGCGAATAGAATCCAGCCAGGGAGTATTCATTATGATACGTGCCGGCACTGGCTATTCGACCGCGGCCAATCCGCGCAACGCCGCGCTCGAGGCGACGGCCGCCGCGCTCAAGCAGGCACGTTTGCGCAGTGCGGATTGTGCGATGGTTTTCGCCAGCACCGCCTATGGCGGCGCGTATCCGATGATCGTGCGCAGCGTGGCGGAGGCCGCCGGTACGCGCGAAATCGCCGGCTGCGGCAGTATCGGCGCGATCGCGGGCGGTCGCGAATTCGAATCGGGGCCGTCGCTCGCAGTGCTGGTCCTCGGCGGCGGCACGATCGCGGGGACGCGGCTGTTCGTGCCGCAATTGCGCGGGCGCTCGCGCGAAGTCGCAGAGGAGATTGTTGCCGCGGTGCGTCCGCAGCTCGGCGCAAACAACCTGCTCTGTCTCTTTCCCGACACCTACAACCTCGATCCCGAGCCGCTGATCGCGACGCTGGCGCGCGAGCTGCCCGGCGTCACAGTAGTCGGCGGCGGGGCGACCGAGGACGGCTCGGTCGGCGAGACCTTTCAATTCTGCGGCGACGTGGTCAGCACCAACGCGGTGTCCGGGATGCTGCTCGCGGGCGAATTCGCGATCAACCTCGGCGGCGCCAATGCGTGTGCGCCGCTCGGCCCGACCCATCGCGTGACCGCGGTGCGCGACAACATCATCCTTGAACTCGACGGCCGCCGCGCCTGGGACGTTTTCGCCGAGGCCGCCGGTCAGCTTGCCGGCGATCTGGCGCGGGCGCTCGCGTTTGTGTTTATCGGGATACCGCTGACGCCCGGCGCCGAGCGAATCGATCGGGGCAATTTCTATGTCCGCAATATCTCGGGCGCGAGCCCCGAGCATGGCGCGATCGCGGTCGCTCATCGCCCCAAGCTTGGCGACAAGATCGGCTTCGTCCTGCGCGACGGCGAGCGTTCACGCGTCGAATTGAAGGCGACGCTCGCGGCGATGGGCGACCGGAATGCGCGACCGCCGGCGTTCGGCCTCTATTTCGATTGCGTCTCGCGCGGCAACGGTCTTTATGGCATGCCCGATCACGATTCGGCCTACATCGGTCAGTACTTCGGCCAACTTCCGCTCGCCGGCTTCTTCACCGGTTTCGAGATCGGCCCGATGGGCGATCGCACCGGCCTGTTGCAGTACTGCGGCGTGCTCGCGCTGATTTCCGACCCGCCGGATTGAGCCGCGATGGACGCCGATCTGCGCGACGACCCGCGCGTTTACATGGCCGCCGAACGAACCTACCTTGCGTGGATCCGCACCGGCCTCGCGATGATAGGGTTCGGCTTCGTGGTCGCACGGTTTGGCCTTTTTCTCCGCGAATTTTCCGAGCACGGGGGCGGCGGCAAGTTCACTTCCACGGGGTTTTCACTCGCGGTCGGCGTCGGGCTGGTCGTCGTCGGGGTCTTCGTGAATATCGCCGCGACAGTCAATCACGTTCGCCTGACCAGGCAATTGAGCAGCGGTGAGTATCAACCCGGGGGCCCATCGCTCCTGGGCGCAGCGGCCTCAGTTCTGCTCGCGCTGGTCGGCATCGCGATGGCTATCTACCTGATGGTCGCCGGGTGATACCGATGCGGAACGCGACCGAGCTTCACATCTTGCGGCAGACAATCGCGGCGATGCGCTGGATGAAATTCACGGCACCGTCGCGCACGAACGCCTGCATCCCGGACAGATCCTCACGCAGGTCCGCCGCGAGCATCTGACGCACCTCTTTAGCACGATCAGCCGGAGTCTGCGCGCTGGCGAGCCAGCCTTCGAGATCGGTGGTCAGACGGTCCGAATGGACGCTTTCGACTTCGAGCCCGGCCCGCCCCATCATCGCAATCAGTTCGCTCAGGGCGAGCGCCCGCGTATGCGAGGTATCGCGCAGTTGCTCGATGCGATTGCAGCGGGCCGCCCGCGCGCGATTCTCGTTGGCGTAGAGATCCTGGACGGCGACCGTACCGCCGTTGCGGCAGACGCGGCACATCTGCGCGAGGATCGCCTCGGGATGCAGGAAGTGATGGAACGCGAAGCGGCAGACGACCAGGTCGAACTCGCCATCGCCGTACGTTAGATTATCGGCCTCGCCGACCTCGAAGCGGACGTTGGCGAGTCCGCGCTCGCGGCTGGTGCGCTGGGCGATCGCAATCGGCGCCGCGGTCAGGTCGAGGCCGACGACTTCGCGGCAGCGTTGCGCCAACGCCATCGCGACGTAGCCGGGTCCGGTCGCGATCTCCAGGGCGCGGTCGTCAGGCCCCGGATCGATGGCGTTTACAAGTCGAGCCAACCGTTCGGCGTCGGTGATTACGGCCGCACTGGCGTAAGCCTGCGCCTGGCGCGTGAACTCTTCGCGCACGGTGGCCTTATGGTCGTTGGTTTCGGCAGCCGCCTGTGAAGCCATGGGCGTGGTCTCCGGTCTGTGAGCATCAGTTGTTATGCCCCTGCATTATCGCCTTGCATCATCATCTTGGCGCAGGCTCGCCAGCCGCATCAAGTACAGCGTTCGCCTGGGCGGCGCGCGCTTGCAGCGTCGGGACCGATAATGGTAGCTCAGATCAATCTAAAAATTGCGCAATTTCGAGCCGGATCGATCAATCCATCCGGGCCACGGAGGATGAGAAATTGGACTTCGGTTTTTCAGAAGAGCAAGAGATGTTGCGGGATTCGGCCAAGCGGTTTCTCGCCGACAATTGTTCGACCAAATTCGTCCGCCAGATGATGGCGCATGACACCGCGCACGACGCCGCATTCTGGGACAAGCTGGTCGGCCTCGGCTGGCCGGGGCTGTTCGTGCCCGAGGAATTCGGCGGACAGGGGGGTACATTCCTGGACCTGACGGTAATCGCGGAGGAGGCCGGCAAGGCGCTCGTTCCGGGGCCGCTGTTTACCGCGGTCGCGCTTGGCGTTCCGGTTTTTCTCGAAGGCGGATCCGACGCGCAGAAAAAGGAATTCCTCACCAAAATCGCCGCGGGCAAGTTTATCGCGACGGTCGCCGTGGCCGAAGCGGCAGGCCGCTGGGATGCGGGCGGTATCGCACTGCAGGCGACCAAAAAAGGCTCCGGCTATACCCTCACGGGTGAAAAGTTTTTCGTCCCCGACGCGCACGTGGCCGACGCGATCGTCGTCGCGGCGCGTACCGGCGAGGGCTCCGGCGAGGACGGCATCACGCTGCTCTGCATTCCCGCCAACGAAAAGGGCGTCACGGTGACGCAGCTCAAGACCGTCGATATGACGCGCCGGATGTGCCACGTGAAGTTTGACAACGTCGCCGCCAGCGAAGTTATCGGCAAGGCAGGCGCCGGGTGGCCGGTGCTGCGGCGCACGCTCGAAGTCGCGACGGCAGTGCTGTCAACCGAGATGGTGGGGACCGCGCAGAAGGCGCTGGACATCGCGGTCGAGTACGCCAAGACGCGCGTTCAGTTCGGCAAGCCGATCGGTTCGTTCCAGGCGGTCAAACACAAGTGCGTCGATATGATGGTCTCGGTCGAGAATGCGCGGTCGCTGACGTACTACGCCTGCTGGACGGTTGACGAACGCGTGGACGAATCGGTGACGGCGGTTCCGATGGCGAAAGCGTACGCCTCCGACATGGCGAAGAACGTGACCTCGGAGGCGATCCAGGTTCACGGCGGTATCGGCTTCACGTGGGAGCACGATATGCATTTGTACCATCGGCGCGCGCTCGCGGGCGAAGCGAATCTCGGCAACGCGCCGGTCCATCGGGAGGTCGTCGCGCGCAACCTGCTCGGCTAACGCGCAACGGAAAGGGGAAGTTCTCAAGGAACGCGGGACATTGGGCTTTTAAGGAAACTGAAACCTCAGTGAGGTTTCAGACTTCCCATCGGGATTGACGCTCGCGTTTTTCTATTGAAAAACGCGAGCGTCAATCACTGAAAAAAATTATTGCGCCATGAAACCGCCATCTACCGGCATCGGCAAGCCGTGCACATACGATGCGCGATCGGAGCACAGCCAGGCCACTGCCTCACCGATTTCCGAGGGTTCGCCGAGGCGCTTGAGCGGTTCCGCGCGCGCCATTTTTTCTTCGTTGCCGGGCTTCGCGTCGAGCAGCCTGCCGAGCATCGGCGTGCGAATGGGTCCGGGGCAGACCGCGTTGACGCGAATCTTGTGGCGGCCGTACTCGAGCGCGGCGGCCTTGGTGAGTCCCGCGACGCCGTGCTTGGCCGCGACATAAGCCGGCATTCCGCTGACCCCGATCAAGCCCGCGTCCGATGACGTATTGACGATCGCGCCGCCGTGGCCCTGCTTGAGCATCTGATCGATTTCCGCCTTCATGCAGAGCCATACGCCGGTGAGGTTGATCGACATCACGCGCGCCCAATTCTCTTCGGTGCATTGGTGGGTAAGTGCGCTCTTGCCGTCGATACCGGCATTGTTGAAGGCGCAATCGAGCCGCCCGTAGCTTGCGACGGCCTTGGCCACCATTGCTTCGACGTCGGCCCATTTCGAGACGTCCACCTTGACGAAGATGGCGGTGCCACCCGCATCCTTGACCATTTTAACGGTCTGGTTGCCGCCATCCTCCTGCACGTCGCCGAGCAGCAGTTTGGCGCCCTCGCGCGCGAAAATTTGCGCGGTGGCGCGCCCGATCCCCGAGGCTGCTCCGGTGATGATCGCTACTTTGCCGTCAAGTATTCCTGCCATTCTGTATAAGACCTCCGTTTATTGATGCCGCGAGCGCTGTCACCGATATGGGCGAGCGCGCTTTGCGCCGACGCCATTCAGTACATAGGCGATAATAGCAGGACCCGACAAGGAGAAGGCCCGACCAGGGGGAGAACATCTGAAGGAATTGAGCCGACAAGAAACGGACGCAGGAAGGGATAAACCGGCATCAAACGGTCAGTGCACTTCGCACAGAATGACAACGTGTCTGAGCCGAGTCAGGTGAAGGACGCGATCCGAGCCATTGAAGATAACCGCGTCGCAGGGGTCACCTTAAGTAGGCTCCCGACGACGCGGTCCCCCTCTTTCAGAGCATCCGCGCGCGTGGCGTCAACCCGATTGTCTCTCCCCGCAAGCCCTTCCCGGAAGAGCCTTTGGCAGCGACATATACGACCGGCGCGCCGGTCGCGCGGAGGGGTCAGCCCAGTCCGAGAAACTTCATTACGGACAAGTAATCGCTGCGAGTGGCGACTGCTGCGTCCATCACCTGCGAGAACATTTCGGCCTCACCGGCGACCACCGGCTGGTCCTTCATCGAGTCGAAAAAAAGCGGATCGTCCGGGCCGGGGTCGCGGCCAAACCGGTTGCGGAATATCTGGTAGCGCACACGCGCGATTTTGAGCATCGCCATGCCGATGTCTTCGCCGTAGCGCGAGCCGACGCGCCGGCAACTTCCCATTGAGCGCACCGGTCGCCGTGCCTGGAACTGCTTCATACGCATAACCACTCCCCCGCTGATGACGGAGACTGATGGAGCAATTGCGGTGCCGGTCGCAATTGTGGTTATGCGACAAAGCTAAGTATCTAATTTTATTGAATAAATGGAAAATTGAACAAATGACAAGAAATGGACATCGAAGGCTGCTGCCAAGTTCGATTGGCACTCGGTGCCAAGTCTGCTTAGCGCAGACGATAGGTCTTCATTTTTTCCTGCAGGGCCGGGCGCGAGATTCCGAGTGCCTGTGCCGCCCGCGATACGTTCAACCCATGGCGCCGCAGGACGTCGGCAATATATTTTGCTTCGAACTCGGCGCGCGCCTCGCGCAATGGTCGTGGTGAACTCACCGCCGCCCCGGCCTCGGCCGTGGCGGGCGCCAAACGCGTCACTGCTGCCGTTCGCGTCATCCCGGGGCGCTCGGGTGCGCCCCGCAGATTTGCCGACAGATGACTGGGCCCGATGGTGTCGCCGTCTTGGGCCAGGGCCACGGCCCGCTCGATTTCATTGCGCAACTGGCGGACGTTTCCCGGCCAGTCGAACTTCGCCAGCAGGTCAATCGCGGCCGGTTCGATTCCAGCAATACGTTTGCGATGACGCTCGGCGGCGCCCGCGATAAAGCGGCTTGCCATCAATTCGATATCGTCGCGCCGATCGCGCAGCGGGGGTATGCGAATCGGAAAAGCCGAGAGCCGATAGTACAAGTCTTCGCGAAAGGTGCCTTTCTCGACCTCCTGCTTCAAGTCGCGATTGGTCGCCGAGAGAATGCGCACGTCGACCTTGACCGGGAAAGTGTCACCCACCGGGATGACCTCTTCCTGTTCGAGCACGCGCAGCAACTTGGCCTGCATCCGCGCCGGCATCTCGGCGACCTCGTCGAGGAAGACCACGCCGCCCGCGGCCGCCCGGAAGACGCCCGGACTGTCGCGGACCGCGCCGGTAAACGAACCGCGGCGATGTCCGAACAGTTCGCTCTCGAGCAGGGCCTCAGGCAAGGCCGCGCAATTCACTGCGACGAACGGCCCCTCGCTGCGGGCACTGACGCGATGAATTCCGCGCGCCACCAATTCCTTGCCGGTTCCGGTCTCGCCTTCGATCAAGACGGTAATGAAGGACGCCGAGGCGCTCTCCATCAGACGGAAGACATCCTCCATTTCGAGTCCGCTGCCGACGATTTCGGTGAAGCGGTTATTGAGGGCAAGGTCGCGGCGCAACACGCCGACCTGAGTGAGGAGGGTGGCCTCGGAATTGCGCAACTGTTCGTAGAGGCGCGCATTTTCGATCGCGATGGTGACGCTGCCGGAGACCGCCTCGATCAGCGCGAGATCGTCGGCGTCGAAGGCGGTGCCACCGCGCCGGTTGAGCACTTCGAGCACGCCGATGACGCCGTGGCCGGAGGTCAGCGGGACCGCGATGATATTGCGGGTGATGGCGCCGGTTGCGGCGTCGACGTTGCGGTAAAGGCGCGGATCGCGTTGCGCGTCGGCGACGATAATTGCTTTGCCGCTTTTCAGCGCCGCGCCCGCGATTCCGCTTTCAGCGGGCACCCGCAGTTGCGCCAGGACGCCCGCGACCGCGGCGTTCTCGTCGGACACGTAAGGGAAATAGAATTCGTTGCGATCGCGATCGAGCAGCAGGATCGAGGCGCCTTCGGCGTTGAGGGCCTCGCGGCACTTCGCGATTACGAAGGGCACCAGCTCCGCGAGGTCGGTTTTCGCGACGAAGGCGCAACCGAGCTCATAGAGCAGTTTGAAACGTTCGCCATCGGTCGAATCCGTCATCTTCGCGGTCAACATCTATTGCACGTCTGCGATGCCGCAATCGTGTTCAGGCCGGTCCCGATAGTCATCTGGCGTTGAGTGACGCCGTTAGCACTATCACGGGATCGTTTGGGCCGGATACACCAATTACTGCGGGCCGGAATCACCACCGAGCGCATTGGACCATGCGATTTCGCAGCATGCAACCGAAGAAGCGCGCCGCGTCAGTATGGACTGGATAAGGCGATAATAGGGCGAGGATGCGCTTGGTGATTCTGCGCACCAACTGTCGCGAATAATTCGAACGGGCGGTCGGAGACACTGATTCGCCGCCGGCCAGAAATGACCGAATGGCCTACCTGAGGCGGAATGCACCCTGAGCGCAGCGCACGGTTGCCGAGGCGAGACTGCTAGCTCGAGCGCCGATGCCGCCGCCGGGCGCTGACCGACTCCTGCTCTTCCTCGGAGCGCCAGCGGTCGATCATATCGATGCTGAAACGCCATTCCGAACCCACACGAAAGCCCGGTAGCTGCTTGGCACGCAGCAGGCGGTATACGGTGGTCGGATGTACGCGCAGGTACTCCGAGAGCTCGCGAACCGTCAAAACCTTTGGCGGCGTGGGGGCTACGCCAGATTTCTTCTTCGAACGTTTGTCTTCCACGAGCTCACTTTAGACCATTTTGGTTGCTAAATACCAGCCCCACGATACTCGTGCTACGCATAGCCGCCAAAAAATCGTTGCATGGAGGCTCGGCCGAATCGCCGGTTTTCACCCGGCGCTCCGGCGTTGCAATTTCGTGCTATGCAATCCGCGCCGCCGTTCTTCGCTACGTATCGTTACATTTTATGACAAAGAGACGAAGCTCATGCGAACGTGAGTAGGCGCTTGCAGGTGTTCGAGGATTTTCTTGAGCGATCCGAGGTTCGGCCGGGAGTCTAATGGTTGCGGGGAGAGGATTTGAACCTCTGACCTCCGGGTTATGAGCCCGGCGAGCTACCAGACTGCTCCACCCCGCCCGCGAATACTAACGGCCACATGGCGGGCGGGTCAATACGATACCGCAAATGGGATGCTGCACGCTGCCAATGGGATCGACCAAGATCAACTCGCAGAGCGATTTTTGGTCGCCAAGATCTTCATCGAGGTCTGCGCCAGGGTCTTGGCGACAATCTTAACGACCGCGACGGCCTCTCGAAGACGGCGTGCGAATTCGCCGAGCAGGCGGCTAGTCGGCGAGGACGCGGAGGTTGCAATCGCGATGGAGCTTGCCGAACTCGATCACTTCGAGCTCGATCGGGGTCGGATTCGGTTTGGGCTCGCTCAACATAAGATGGCGCGCGGTGGCGGGGTCCATGCCGTCGGCCTCGACGGAGAGATTATGGGAGTCGCAGAGAATAAAGGCCATTGATGAAACTCCTTGAAGCCCCTCAAGCTACACGAAGCACCGACGCCTGTCAGCCTCGGTGGGCCTCGATGCATTAACCGGCGCGCAAGCTTTTGTGCTACTCCAAATTTCAAATCTTCAAACAGGAGCGCGTATTTGCCATGAGCCTTAAGAATCAGGCTGCGGCGATCGGAATCGCCGAACTCAAGCCTTGGAAGGAACCGCCGCCCGACTTAACGCCGTTGAGCCTGATGGCGCGCCTGACCGCCGAGGCGATCGCCGATGCCGGCCTCGCCAAGAGCGACATCGACGGCTTCCTGGTCGGGATGCCGACGGCGGACCCCGGCTTTATCTATCCGGCCAGCGCCGCCGAGGTCCTCGGGATTAATCCGCGGATGCTCAATGTGGTCGATATCGGCGGGGCGAGTCCGGCCGGGATGATCTGGCGCGCCGCCGCGGCGATCCAGGCGGGCATGTGTTCGGCCGTGCTCTGCATCGTTGCGGATCTGAATCGCGTCGGCGATCAGAGAGTGCCGGTAATTTCAGTGCAGCGCGAGTTCGAAGCGCCCTACGGGAACATCGGGGCCAACTGCGGCTATGCGATGATCGCGAATCGCCACATGTACGAATACGGCACGACTCCTCAGCAGATGGCGAAGGTGGCGGTCGATCAGCGCAAGAACGCGCTCAAGAATCCGCTCGCCGCGTTCGGGGACAAGCCGCTGACGATCGACGACGTGCTCAATTCGCGGATGATCGTCGACCCGCTGCACCTGTTCGAGATCGTAAGTCCGTGCAGCGGCGGATCGGCGGTTATAATCGCGTCGCCCGAAGTCGCCAAACGGGCGAAGAATCCTCCAGTGTGGCTGCTTGGCGCGGGCGAATACTCCAATCATTCGTCGATCACCTACGCGCCGTCGCTGACCGAGTCGCCGATCAAGCCCGCCGCCGACACCGCGTTCAAGATGGCCGGGGTCGAGCGCAAGAACATCGATCTGGTCTGCCCTTACGATTGCTACACGATCACGGTGCTGGTCACGCTGGAGGACGCGGGCTTTTGCAAGAAAGGGCAGGGCGGACCCTTCGCCGCCGAGCACGACCTCTCATACGCGGGCGATTTTCCCTGCAATACGCACGGCGGCCAGCTTTCGTTCGGGCAGCCCGGCCTGGGCGGCGGTATGAGCCACGTGGTCGAGGGCATCCGCCAGTTGATGGGCCGCGGCGAAGGCCGTCAGGTGAAGGACGCCGCGCTGGCCTACGTCAACGGCAACGGCGGCATCATGAGCGAACAAGTCAGTCTGATCCTGGAGCGCCGGTCATGAGCGATTACATCAAGCCACTACCGAAGCCGTCGCCGACCAGCCGTCCCTATTGGGAGGCGGCGCGGCGCCATGAATTGCAGCTTCAGCATTGCGGCGCCTGCAACAAGTACATCTACTATCCGCGTCCGCGATGTCCCAACTGCATGTCCGACAATCTGAAGTGGGAGCGCGTGAGCGGGCGCGGCAAGCTCTACAGCTATACCATCGTGCGCCGCGCCTCGACGCGTTCGTTTGCCGACGGGCCATACGTGCTGGCGATCGTCGAGCTCGACGAGGGGCCGCGCCTGACGACGAATCTGATCGCGCCGCAGGATCAGTTGAAGATCGGAATGCCGGTGGCCGTATATTTCGACGACGTCACGCCGGAACATACGCTGGTGAAATTCAAGCCGGCCTGATAGGTGAGGGGCCGCACCCTTGCCGTGCGGCTCCTCCTATAACTACCGCCCAGGCCGGATCAGCCAATCGGCAGCTTGGTCAGAATCGTCAGAACCTCGTCCTCGACGATATCGTGGATGCGCGGGCCCCATTTCTGGAAGTCGGGATCAGTTAGCAGCGCGGTGACCGCGTTGGCGTCCGGCACTTCCCACCAATCGACGACCGTGTTGAGACGGCCGACGAGGCCCCCGTAACTGCCGAGCAGCTTCCAGCCGTGCTTCTTGTTGATGAACGGAGCGATCTCGTTGATCAGCGAAATGAAATCCGGAAGCTTACCTGGGTGCAGTTTGATCGACGCCTGCAAATACATCATGAGCGTGGTCTCCTTTTATACGGCTCGACTAACGCCGCGGGAACGCAAAGTCAAGGAGCCGACCTTTAGCCGCGATTATGCGAGCAGGACCGCGACGATGCCGGTGAGGAAGACGCCGTCGAAGGTGCCCGCGCCGCCGATCGATGCGACCGGCGCGCCGAGACTGCCGAGCTTGTCGAGATTCATGAGGTCGGCGCCAATCAGCGTGCCGAGTACGCCGCTGACATACGCGACTGCGTCCACGTGCGTTCCGCCGCCCAGCAGCCCGGTGAGCCCAACGGCGACCAGCGCGGCGACCACTGGCGGGATGAACATCGGCGTTGCGATGCCCAGTCCGGGCACTGGCCGCGCGCAGCGATTCACCACCAGCGCGACGATTGCCACGCCGATCGCCGCCGGCAGAATCGCGGCGGGCTGTTTCAGCAGTGCGTATAACGAAATCAACACCGGCACCAGCGCACCGCCGACATTGATCGCGAGCGTGGTGGTCGCGCCCGCATAGCGCATCGGCAGCCGATAGCGCATACCGAAGCTGTCGACGATCTCCTGCGGATACGGCCGCCCGCTCGCGATCTTCGTCAATGGGATATTTATGTAGCTGCCGATCAGGCTCGCGAACAGCGCCAGAAACGCCATCTCCGGCGGCAGCCCGACCATGAGGAAGGCGTGTTTGATCACGCCGATTTCGAGCAGCACGAACAGGAACGCGAGAATCAGGAAGAAGATTATCGCGTAGAGGATTAGAAAGGGGGCGAAAAACATCGCATGTCTCATAGCACGGGCAGGGCACACGCCACGAGCCGGCGAATTTCGCAGGCGGTCGGTTACGCGGTCGGAAAAAAAAGACGAGAGGGGGCGGCGGTCCCTCTCGTCGCTATGCCAACGACAGTCGCAACGAGGCTGTGCTAATCAGCCTTTGCCGCGGCCGTGATGATCGTGCGCTATTGTTCCGGCTGTACGAGCAAGTAAGATTGCGCCGGGACCAAAGAAACATGAATGCCACCGACCGTATCGAATTGCTCCGGCTGCTCGCCCGCGAATCATATTTCGAGCGCGAACTGACTCTGGCCTCGGGCCGCGCCTCGAATTTTTACATCGACTGCAAACGCACGCTCTATCTGCCGCGCGGCGCTCATCTGGCGGGCGCACTGATGCTCGAACTGGTGATGGCCGAGGGCATCGGGCAGATCGGCGGGATGGCGGCGGGCGCGTTGCCGGTTACCGACGCGATCGTCAACGCGGCCTTCGACCGCGGCTACGACGTGACTGGCTTCTTTGTGCGCAAGGAGACCAAGGCGCACGGTCTGCAGCAGCAGATCGAGGGCGTGTTCAAGAAAGAGCGCACGACGGCCGTGATCGACGACACGATTACGACCGGCGGCTCGAGTCTGCAAGCGGTTACGGCGATGCGTGCGGCCGGCGCGACGGTGCGCGTCGCGTTCGCGCTGGTCGAGCGCGGCGAAGGCGCCGCCGACGCATTCGCCCGCGAAGGCTTGAAGTACGTCTATCTCTACACGGCCGAGGAAATCCGCGCGGCGCGCGCGACCGGCCGATGACCGCGATGGACTCCGCTCACGTCCTAAGCGGACGCTCGCTGCTGACCGCGATCTTCGGCGATCCGGTCGCGCATTCGCTTTCGCCCGCGATGCATAACGCGGCCTATGCCGCGCTCGCGATGGAGCATGCGTACGCGGCCTTCCATGTGACGCCGGAGCGCCTGCGCGAGGCGATTCGCGCGATCCCCGCGCTCGGCATCCTCGGCGTCAATCTGACCGTGCCGCACAAGGAGCGGGCCTTGCGGATGATGGCGTATCTGAGCGACGAGGCGCTCCTGCTGCGGGCGGTCAATTGCGTAATCAACCGCAATGGGGAACTGCACGGCGACAACACCGACGCGCGCGGCCTCGAGGCCGACCTGCGCGACCATCAGGTGACGATCGAAGGCGGTCTCGCGATCGTAATCGGTGCGGGCGGCGCGGCTTCGTCCGCAGTGCTCGCGATGTTGCGGCTGGGAGCGGCGCGCATCGTGATTTGCAATCGCACGATCGCGCGCGCGAATCGGCTGGCCCGCGGCTTCGCGCGCTACCTGGGTGCGCGGGGCGGCGGACGTCCGCGCCAGACGATCGAGGCGCGCGGGCTGGATACGCTGGTCAACGCGGCTGCGATGAGCGCGGCGGCGATCGTAATCAACGCGACGCCGATGGGGCTCAAGACCGGTGGCTTCGCGCCGCTCAGCTATGCCGCCACGCCGACCGCTTGCGTCTTTTACGACGTGATTTACGCGCACGAGGCGACGCCATTTATCGCCCCGGCAATTGCGGTCGGACGGCGCGCGATCGACGGCGCCGGGATGCTGCTGAATCAGGGGGAACTCGCGTTCGAACTCTTCAACGGGGTTGCGCCGCCGGCGGGTGTGATGCGCACCGCGCTGATGTCGGCGCTCGGCCGCCGGGAGGGATAATGTGGAGAGTTGTTGAGGAACGCAAACCTTGCGCGAGCGCGTTTCCGCCTGACTTGGCCACCGACCGAGCATCGCGAGCGTCAATCATGATGGTTTCAAACTTCCCATCTGTTAAAGATGCGGGCTTCGCCCTGTGGAAAATCGAGTGATGGAGCAGCTACATCGTCTTCGTAAGAAGACGCCCGCTTGCGCGCTCGCGCAAGGTCTCCTGGACGCGATCCGCAAGACCCACTTAATTAGTTCACTGTGGGAAGTTTGAAACCTTTCAAAGGTTTCAAGAAACTAAGATTTTGCACTCCTCAACAACTGGATAACGCGCGGAGGGCCTTGAGGCTGCGGTTTAACCGAACATCTCTTTGAGCTTGTCGACGAAACCTTTCGACATCGGATGGTGGGTGTCTTCGCCCGAGACCTTTGCGAATTCCTCGAGCAGTTCGCGCTGGCGCGCGGTCAGGCGCCGCGGCGTTTCCACCACCACGCGGACCAACTGGTCGCCGCGTCCGTAGCCGTGCAGATCGACGAAGCCCTTGCCCTTGAGCCGGATAACTTTGCCCGACTGGGTTCCAGGCGGAACCTTCAACTTGATCTTGCCTTCGAGCGTCGGGACCTCGATTTCAGCGCCCAGCGTGGCTTGCGGGAAACTGACGGGAACCTCGATCACGACGTCGTTATCCTGACGGACGAAGAGCGCGTGTTCCTTGACGTGGACGACGACATAAAGGTCGCCGCTGGGGCCGCCGCCGAAGCCGGCCTCGCCTTCGTTGCGCAGTTTGAGGCGCGAGCCGTTATCGACGCCCGGCGGAATTCGCACCGAGAGCGAGACCGCCTTGCGTACGCGGCCCTGGCCCTGGCACTTGGGGCACGGGTCGGCGATGATCATGCCCTCCCCGCGGCATTGCCCGCAGGTGGTCGAAATCGAGAAGAAGCCCTGCTGCGATCGCACCTGTCCGGTGCCACGGCAATTGGGGCAGGTGCGCGCCCCTTCGCCACCGCCGCGGGCCCGGCTGCCGTTGCACGATTCGCACAGCGTCAGGCGCTGGAACTTGACGATTTTCTCGGTCCCGCTCGCGGCCTCCTCGAATTCAACTTCGAGGTCGTAGCGCAGGTCGTCGCCGCGCCGGCTGCGCGAGCGCGAACGGCCGCGGCCGGTGCCGAAGAAATCGCCGAAGATGTCGGAGAAGACTTCCTCGAAGCCCTGGGTGAAATCGAAGCCGCCAAAGCCACCGGCGCCCGCGCCTTGAAACGCCGCGTGCCCGAACCGGTCGTACTGAGCGCGCTTTTCCGGGTCCGAGAGGACCTGGTAGGCCTCAGCGAGCTCTTTGAATTTTTCCTCGGCTTGTTTGTCGCCAGGATTACGGTCGGGATGAAACTGGATGGCGAAACGGCGGTACGCCTTTTTGAGGTCGTCTTCGTTGGCGCCGCGCGCGACGCCGAGAACTTCGTAATAGTCGCGCTTTTTATCGGAGGGCATCGCGGAGCAATCTTAATCCACTTCCACTGGAGAAGTAAGGGTCAGACAAAATAAGCCTCATGGGCTGAAAATCACACGCGACGCCCTCATCCCACGAGGGTAAGGGCGTCGCGGCGAATTATTGATAGCGGCTGGACTTCAGGGCCAAGCGCCGCGGCCTATTTCACTTCCTTGAAGTCGGCGTCGACTACGTCTTCCTTGGGAGTTTCGCCGCCCGGTCCGGTCGCGCCGCCGTGGCCGTCGCTGGGACCGCCCGCCGCCCCAGCCGCGTCGCCGCCCGCTTGGCGGGTCTTGCTGTACATCGCCTCGGCCAGCTTATGCGAGGCAGTCGAGAGCGCCTCCGCCGCGCGATCGAGCTCTTCGGGCTCTTTGCCTTCGAGCTTGCTCTTGGCCGTCGCCAGCGCGTCTTCGACGCCTTTGCGCGACGCTTCGTCGAGCTGCGCCCCGTGCTCCCCGAGGGTCTTTTCGGTGGTATAGATGAGGTTGTCGAGCTTGTTGCGCGATTCCGCCAACGCACGCCGCTGCTTGTCGTCAGCCGCATGCTGCTCGGCCTCGTTCACCATCCGCTTGATCTCTTCCTCGTTGAGTCCCGAGGACGCCGTGATCCGAATCGACTGCTCCTTGTTAGTGCCAAGGTCCTTGGCGTGGACGTTGACGATACCGTTGGCGTCGATATCGAAAGTCACTTCGATTTGCGGCAGGCCGCGCGGCGCCGAGGGAATTCCGATCAGGTCGAACTGCCCGAGCAGCTTGTTGTCGGCGGCCATCTCGCGCTCGCCCTGAAAGACGCGAATCGTCACGGCTGTCTGATTGTCCTGCGCGGTCGAGAAGACCTGGCTCTTGCGCGTCGGGATCGTGGTGTTTTTGTCGATGAGCTTGGTGAACACGCCGCCGAGGGTCTCGATTCCTAGCGACAGCGGAGTCACGTCGAGCAGCAGGACATCCTTGACCTCGCCCTTGAGCACGCCGGCCTGAATCGCGGCGCCGATGGCGACCACCTCGTCAGGATTGACGCCCTTGTGACCTTCGCGGCCGAAGAGTTTCTTCACCCGCTCCTGCACCGCCGGCATGCGCGTCATGCCGCCCACCAACACCACTTCGTTGATGTCGCTGGTGCGCAGACCCGCATCCTTGAGCGCGGTCAAGCAGGGCGCGTCGAGCCGTTCCAGCAGGTCGGAGCAAAGCGCTTCGAGCTTGGCCCGCGTGAGCTTCATGTTGAGATGCTTGGGGCCTGACTGGTCCGCCGTGATAAACGGCAGATTGATGTCGGTCTCCATCACGGTCGAGAGCTCGCACTTGGCCTTTTCGCCGGCTTCCTTGAGCCGCTGCAGGGCCATCCGATCCTTGCGGAGATCGATAGCCTGGTCCTTTTTGAACTCGTCGGCGAGATAGTCGATGATGCGCTGGTCAAAGTCTTCGCCGCCGAGGAAGGTGTCGCCGTTGGTCGCCTTGACCTCGAAAACGCCTTCACCAAGCTCCAGAATCGAGATGTCGAAGGTGCCCCCGCCGAGGTCGAAGACCGCGATCTTCTCGTCCTTCTTCTTGTCCAGACCGTAGGCCAGCGACGCCGCGGTGGGCTCATTGATGATGCGCAGGACGTTCAGCCCCGCGATGCGTCCCGCGTCCTTGGTCGCCTGGCGCTGGCTGTCGTTGAAGTAGGCCGGGACCGTGATCACCGCTTCGGTGACCTTTTCGCCAAGATAATCCTCAGCCGTCTGCTTCATCTTTTGCAGAACGAAGGCGGAAATTTCAGCCGGGCTATAACGCTTGTCGCGGATTTCGACCCAGGCCGCCCCGTCGTCATTCTTGAGCACCTTGTAGGGCAGAACCTTGAGCGCCTTTTGCACTTCCGGGTCTTCGAAGCGACGCCCCATCAAGCGTTTGATTGCGAAAATCGTGTTGGTCGGGTTGGTAATCGACTGGCGCTTGGCGATCTGCCCCACCAGCCGCTCGTTCGAATCGGTAAAGGCTACGACCGAAGGCGTGGTGCGTGCGCCCTCCGAGTTGGCGATCACCACCGGATCGCCACCCTCCATGATAGCTACGCAACTGTTGGTCGTACCCAGGTCGATTCCAATTACTTTGGCCATTTTTAAGCAAACCTCTCAGACAGATCGATAATCACGTTTCAGCCGTTTTCAAGGCCGCCGTCGCCCGAATTGTTGCCAGGCTTCGGTCCGCCACGGCTGTTAGCCACGGCTACGCGCGCTGGACGCAGCGTGCGATCGCCGATCAGATAGCCGCGATGGAATTCGCTGACCACGGTGTTCGGCGGATGCTCCGCGCTGTGCACCTGATCGACCGCCTCATGCAGTTGCGGGTCGAATTGCTGGCCCACCGCGCTGACCTGCGTGACGCCGTGGGAGCGCAGAAAGTCGAGCAGCGACCGCAGCACCATCTCGACCCCTGCGACGATCGGCTGATCCGCGCCACCCCCGGCGCGCGCGGCCTCGACCGCACGCTCGAGGTTGTCGATGTTCGGTAGCAGGTCGCGCAGAAAATTCTCTCGCTGGACGCGGACACTTTCCTCGCTCTGCAGGCGGATCCGTTTGCGGGCGTTTTCCGCGTCCGCCAGAACGCGCAGGTATTTGTCCTTCAGCTCGGTCAGTTCCTTGTCTTTATCGGCTAGCTGCTGCTGCAAACGATCGACCTCTGAGCTTCCGGCAGCCTCGGGATCCTGCGGATTTTCGGCCCCCGAAGCATCGGCAAGGTCGGGCGAGACGGCATCTTTATTATCGTTATCCACTTCAGACCGCTTGTGCATCCTTCGAAAATTTCACCTGCCTGAAACCTAAGCACGATACCGCGTTGCGCCAAGTGCGGCATCGTGAATTCTCGCAAATAAATCGCTGGTAGTGGCGATAGACGGCTGACGCGGAGTCGCGCGGCCCCGACTAATGTTCCAGGACGCGGGAGAGGGCGCGAGCGGTATAGCTCACCAACGGGATAACGCGGTCGTAGTCCATCCGGACCGGGCCGACCACCGCAAGGCTGCCGAGCGTCATCGAGCCACTCGCGTAGGCCGCCGCGACCACGCTGAAGCCGGCCAGGCGCGCGTCGAAATTCTCCGAGCCGATCGAGATCATCGGGCCGGGATGGCTCAGGCTCTGTTCGAGCAACTCGAGCAGGGCGGTGCGGTCCTCGAGCGCGCGGAGCAATTCGCGCAGGCGATTGGGATTGGCGAACTCGGGCTGGTCGAGCGCCTTGCTGCTGCCGTCAACATAAACCTCGGTCGGCGCGGTACCGCGCGCGATCGTCCCGCCGAGAATCAGAGCGGTATGCATGAAGCGATCGTAATTCGCGCGATCCTCCTTGAGCCGCTCCTCGATCCACATACGCGCCTGCTCGAGCGTGCGGCCGCGCAGCGATTCGTTGAGATAGCCCGCCATCCGATCGAGCTCGGCCTGGCTGTGATCGGCGTCGGTCTGAACGAAGCGGTTTTGCACCCCGCCCGCAACCGCGACGAAAACCGCCAGCACCTCGCGCTCGCGCAGACGCACGAACTGCACGCGTTCCAGTACGACGGCTTCGAGGCGCGGCGCCATCACGAGCGCCGCCTGCCCGGTCATCAGGGTGAGCAGGCGGGAGGTATCCCGGATAATTTCGTGGATGTCGCCGGTCAGCGCTGAATAATGCAGCTCGATCTGACTGCGGTCCTCGAAGCCGATGGGCGGCTGAGGCATCAGATGATCGACGTAGTAACGGAACGCCTTGTCGGTCGGGATGCGGCCGGCGGAGGTATGCGGTTGCGAAAGATAGCCCGCGTCTTCGAGTTCGGCCATCAGATTGCGGACCATCGCGGCGCGCACGCCCAAGTGATGGTGGGCGACGAGTTGCTGCGACCCAACCGGCTCGGCCGTCGTTATGAATTCCTGCACTGCCGCCAGCAACAGGATGTGCTGACGGCGCGTGCGCTCTCCATGTGAGTCGCCGCTTTGCATAACCGGCCTCGGAAGGGAATCGCGATGCGGCGTCGGTGGCGAAAGAAATGCGGAAACAACCGAACGCGTTCCCGAACAAACCCCCTGTTTCAATCTTGTTACGTCGGGGGTCGCCGCACAAGCGGCGGGCCAAGATCGTCAGTCGTGGCCGTGTTTGCGCATGACGAACTGCGAACGGCGTTTGAAGATGCGCCGCGCGCGCCCGCTCGCCATAAATTCGTCAACCGCGCGGGTAACGCCGTCGTCCCAGAAGCCCGCGTGATGATAGTCGTCGCACACGATAAAGCCGCCCGGCTTGAGCTTGCGGAAGTAAAGCTCCAGGTCCCGCTGGACAAATTCGTAGCTGTGATTACCGTCGATATAAACCCAATCGAAGAAATTATCGGGAAATTCCGCACCGGCGACTTCGGAATTCGCGCGATGGAGCACGACGCTGCCGCCGGCGATGTCGCTGGAAAAGCGATCGCGAACGACGTCATAGCGCGCGACCGAATCGAGCTTGCGCGCGGACTCGGCGGCCGTCACCGCGCCGGCAGTCTCGCGCTGGCGGTACTCGCCGCTCTCGATCGTCCACGGATCTATGAGGTGAAGCTCGCGCGGTCGGTTGAGCGCGAGGATTTTTTCGGAGAAGTCGCCGAGGTCAACGCCGATTTCCGCGACTACGCCATGCCTGGGCATGCGCCGCACGATGAACTCGCGGACCTCCTCGCGCTCGGGGCGGCGCCCGGCGAAACGCCATCTCCAGAAAATCGGATGCATCGCCCAGAGGTTGCCGACGCCGCTCTCAATTGGCAAGCGCTCAATTGGCCTGCGGATGATAGCCGGGGACTGGCGGCAGGCGTTCCTGCGGCGATTGCCTCAACGGCAGACGGCCATGCGGCCGATGGACCGAAGGCGGCGGCATCGGCTTGGCCGGCGCGAAGGTGAGGGTGGCGGGATTCCAGACATAGCGGACGACGCCGAAGCGCGGTCGCGCACCCGGTGGTGCGTCGCGATAGTAAGCGCCGACTGCCGTCAGATAGCCGGACAGGTCGTGTTCGTAGTGCAGCCCGGCTCGATATTCGTCCACGTCTGAAGCGTCTCCACTGGCCGTTTCGCCGATCCGCGAGCCGGGCCGTTTGCGTGCGGTCACCAACGACAGTACCGGCTTGGTGGCGCTGGCGGAATTGGCGATTACGACGAGACGGTTTTCAGCCGGGCCATCATATCCAGCACGATCTCGCCCTGCGCTATCTTGCGCCGCAGGATCGCGTTGCGGAGCGGCCGCCGACGCATCGCGGCTCGTGCTGCCGCGGGCGGGATTGAAGCTGACCGCGAATACCACGAAGGCGGCTGAGTTCTCTGCTCCATGCAGCTTCAACGTCGCGGCCAGGCCGACATGGTAGAGCGTGGCGGCGGTGTCTTCGTTCGCCTTGAGGCCGAGGAACTGGATCGTGCCGCGCGCCGAATTGAAGGCCGCCAGCCGCTCACTGTAATTGCCGTCGAACTGCGGCAGCCGCGAATCACATCGATAGGTGACCCACGCGCTGCCACCGGCCACGCCCAGTATCCGCAAGGAGACGCGTGAGCTGCCGCGCGCCGTCGCGCCCCAGCTAGCGACCATCGTTGCACATTGGGCGCGAAGATCCGCCGGGGCGTTGCGCAGCAGAATTTCCTCGAGCGCGGGCGGCAACGGGCCGGCCTGATAGGGCGGCGAGAAATAGGTGGACAGACGGCGCGCGTCGGCCGGCGCGGGTGCGACGACTTGATTGGATTGCACGAGATTGACGGTGGCGGTGACGGCGTGCGTGGCGGGCGCCAGCGCCGCGATCAGCGCGGTCGCGGCAAGTAAAATCGGGAGGCAGCTAGGCGATGGCTTCATTCGCGAGCCTAGCTTAATCGTCGCGGCGCTTGAAGTCTCGCTGTTGTGCGGCACCCGGGCTTGCTACGATCAAAGCATGTTGTTGACGAGCGCAGAACTAATTTTCCGGAGACTGAAACCTCCTTGAGGTTTCAGACTTCCCATTGGTGAAGATGCGGGCTTCGCCCTGCTGAAAACCCTCGTAAGGTGACGCGCGCGTGTTTCACCGATCTATCCCTGCGACGCTCGGTGGACGGCACCGTCCTCCGCGCACGAGGCGAACGAGCGATTTGCGAAACGCCCAGCCACTTTCACAAAGGCAGGGTGCTCATAGACGTGCCCTTATACAAAAGGGAAGCCTGAAACCTCGTGAAGTTTCAGTAAAAATAATAGTTTTGCGTTCCTCAACAAATGAATTGCGCGTCGTGAGAGCGCTACCCTGAAGGAAAGCCGCGATGGCGCGCAAGCGCAAAACCGTCAAACCCCGCCAGCTTTATATCCCGGTCGTGCCCACCAACGCGTCGTGGATCGAGAGCGACAGCTACGACCGGCGGGCATGGGCGGAGCTTGGGCTGACCGCGCCGACGATCGGCGAACTGGTCGAGTCGGGCGAGCGGCTGGTGCCGGATTTCGGGGCGCTGCTGCACGACCTCTTTCTCGGCCTGTTCAAATACAACCTGGTATGGCTCAAGCCCGACGCGGTGCGCCGCAGCGCCGTGCTCAACCGCACGATCCTGGAAAAACTGATCCCGTCGCCGGGCTTCGAGATGCTCAAGACGCGCACGCTGCTGGAAGAGGACAAGGCGGTAATCGCGGCGCTGGTGCTGGGCGAGCAAGTGCTGGAGCTGGTGCGCTCGGAGAAGCTGATCAACCGACGCGAGATGCTCGATTTGTGGGACTTGAAGCATCAGGAGGAAAACCTCGCCGAGAACGCCGCGGCGCTGAAGAACGCGGTCGAACTGTCAGAGCAGAATCAGCAGGAGGCCGACGCGACCGAAAAGACTCCCGGCGACGATGCGCAAAAGTCGGGCGAACAGCAAAACAAGGATGACCTGCAAAGGAAAATCGACGAGCTCAAGGAGGCGGCCGAGCGCGCGACGCGAGTCTCCGAGGCGCGGCTCAATCAGAAGGCGCGGATGTTCGAGGATCAGCTCCGTCACAGCGACCAGAGCGAGCTCAAGCGAATGCAGTTGCGCAGCGCGCAGCTTGCCGAGGAGATCGATCGGGTGGCGCAGGACAGCCACGATTTCAGCCTCGAATTCGGCCAGGGCGGGCGGCTTTCGGCGGGCGAACGGCTCGAACTCGGACGGCGGCTGGCGCGCAATCGCAAGCTCGGGGAACTCGCGCGGCTGGTCGGGCGCTTCAAGCAGGACGCTCGCGCGCTGCGCCGCAAGACGCTCGATCGCGGCGTGGCGGAAGCCTACGACATCGAACGCGGCGCCGACCTCGGCCGCTTGATTCCGTCGGAACTGCTCGCGCTGCATCATCCGCAATTGCGCGCCGATTTCCAGCGCCGTCTGCTCGAAGGCGCGGTGCTCCAATACCGGCTGCGCGACGACGAGCAGAAGGGCAAGGGCCCGATGGTCGTGTGTATCGACGTGAGCTCCTCGATGCAGGGCGACAAGGAGCTGTGGGCCAAGGCGGTGAGTCTGACCCTGATGGATATTGCGCGGCGCCAGCGGCGGCTGTTTCGCGCGGTGCTGTTTTCGTCGGGGCCTGAGAGCATGAAGGTGATCGATCTCAACCGCGAGCGCCGCTACCAGCCTGAATTGCCGAAGGTGATCGAACTGGCGGAATACTTTCCCGGCGGCGGCACCGACTTTCAGGCGCCGATCGACGCCGCCATCGAATTGATCGCCGACAAGAAGCTCAAGCGCGCCGATATCGTGGTCATCACGGACGGCGAATGCCAGGTGGCGCCCGAATGGCTGGCGGAGCTCAAACGCCGCAAGGACGATTTGCAATTCTCGATCTTCGCGGTGCTTGTCGATGTGGGTTCGAGCGATCTATCGACGCTGGCGCAATTCAGCGACCGCGTGAGCTCGGTGACGAAACTGACGGTCGAAGGCTCGCGCGAAATCTTCCTGAAGATTTGACGCGCGCTCAACCTTGCGCGGTCCCCCGCGCGCAAAGAGGGTGGGAGGGTGGTCGAGGAACTCAAAACCTTGATTTCATTTGAAACCTCGGGGAGGTTTCAAACTTCCCTTTGTGGAGAGACCCTCGCGATGCTCGAGTAGGTGGCTAAATCGTGCAGGAATCAGGTCACTTGGCGTCAATCGATGTGGTTTTTAAAGGGCGAAGCCCGCATCTTGCAAATGGGAAGTCTGAAACCTCGGGGAGGTTTCACGGTATTCCATGCCGACGGTGGGCCACGCTCGCGTTGCTCGATTGCGCGATAGGCGGCGCGCGGAGGACCGCGCGAAATCCTTCGCTGCCGGTAATCGTTCTCTAGCGGCGGGTGCGGAAGAAGTCGCGCAGCAGCTCCGCGCAGGCCGATTCCATCAGCCCCGCGTAAACCTCGATGCGATGGTTGAGGCGGCCGTCGCGTCCGATGTCGTACACCGACCCAAGCGCGCCCGCCTTATCGTCGCGCGCGCCGTAGTACACGCGTGCGATGCGCGCGTTGACGATCGCGCCGACGCACATCACACACGGCTCGATCGTGACATAGAGCGATGCGTCCTCGATCCGGTACGCGCCGAGCGCCGCGCCGGCCGCGCGAAGCGCTTCGACCTCGGCATGCGCTGTAGGATCGTGCGACGAAATTGGTCGGTTGTGCCCGACGCCCACGACGATGCCGCCGATCGCGATCACGGCCCCCACCGGGACTTCGCCGGCCTGTGCCGCTTTGTGCGCCTCGGCGAGCGCCAGCATCATCAGATTCAGATCAATTTGCGCAGGGTTGTCTTCGTTCGTCACGCTTTCGATGGTAAATTCTTTACGGCAGGCGCGAAACCTACTTGGGCCGCGCAACCTAGATACCAGCAGCGGCGGTATTAGCGGATAGAGATAAGATGGCGGAAATCGGTGAAATCGAGCCGGCGGAATTGAAGGCGCGCCGCGATCGCGGCGATCAGGTGCTCGTGCTCGACGTGCGTGAACCCGAAGAGATCGCGATCGCCCCCTTCCCTGACGCGACGCATATACCGATGGGCGACATTCCATCGCGTCTGACCGAGCTCGCCCCCGACGCTCAATGGGTGGTCGTATGCCATCATGGCGTGCGCAGCGGGCAAGTCGCGATGTATCTTGCGCGGATGGGCTTCGAGCGGGTGAGCAACCTCAGTGGCGGGATCGACGCATGGTCGCTGACGGTCGATCCGGCGACGCCGCGCTACTGATAGTCCCACATCATGAAATCACTACGCTTTTGGGCAATGCGATTCGGTCTGGCGGGGAGCGCTGAACGATGACCCACCTCGTGGCCGCGATCCAGATGTCGAGCGGCGGCGACAAGGCGGCCAATCTCGAAAAGGCCGAACACCTGATCCGGCTCGCCGCGGCGCGCGGTGCGCGGCTGGTCGCCCTGCCGGAGGTTTTCAACTGGCGCGGCAAACGTGCGGAGGAGGCGGGCGCCGCCGAATCGCTCGAGGGCGTGACGCTCACGCTGATGGCGGGGCTGGCGCGCGATCTCGAAATTCATATCGTCGCGGGATCGATTACCGAGGATGCCCCCGGCCAACCCAAGCGCTACAACACCTCGGTGCTGATCGGCCCTGCCGGCCGCCGGCTCGCGGTTTATCGCAAGATTCATCTGTTTGACGTTGACCTGCCGGGCCGCGTCACGATCAAGGAGTCCGACGCGAAACTCGCCGGTGCGGAGGTGGTCTCGGCAACGATCCCGCTTGCCACTATCGGCCTCAGCGTGTGCTACGACCTGCGCTTCCCCGAACTCTATCGCCGCCTCGCCTTCGCCGGCGCGCGCATCATCACAATTCCGAGCGCCTTCACCTTCCCTACCGGCGAGGCCCATTGGGACGTGCTAATCCGGGCGCGCGCGATCGAAAACCAGTGCTACGTGATTGCGCCGGCGCAATTCGGTCCCAACGTCCACGGCTTCAGCGATTATGGTAATTCGATGATCGTCGATCCATGGGGACGGGTGCTCGCGCGCGCCGCTGATATGGAGGGCGTGGTGATTGCGCCGGTCGATTTGGAATATCTCGAACGGGTGCGGCGCGAATTACCGTCGCTTGCGCATGTGCGCTTACATTGAGGGGAAACGACCCGGTATAAGCGAAGTTTGACGAGCTTGGCTTGACGCCCGCAAGCGGGCGGGTTAAGCAGGCTTTTCACCTTAGGAGATTTGCCGCCCAAGCTGGATGCAATCCGGTATTTGAGAACCGCGCTCGCATCCCGGACGCAATCGCGGATTGCGCTGCGAGAACGAGGCGGGAACAGGGCGCGCAAATCGTGGTGGACGAGGGAACAGATTATGGCTGAGGGACCGCTGGCCGGCTTTCGCATCCTGGACCTGACACAGGTCGTATCGGGACCGTTCTGCACGATGCAACTGGGAGATCTCGGCGCCGACGTGATTAAGATCGAACCGCCCGAAGGCGACGCCACGCGGTTGTTCGGCCGTCCGACCAAGGGCGGCGTCACCGCGAGCTTTCTCAACTTCAACCGCAACAAGCGCAGCGTGGTGGTTGACCTCAAGAAGGAGCACGGACGCGACCTCGTGCGCCGGCTCGCGGTCAAGGCTGACGCCTTCATCGAGAATAATCGGCCGGGTGTGGCAGATCGCCTCGGCATCGGCTACGCCGACATCCGCCGGCTCAATCCCAAGATCATCTACTGCTCGATCTGCGGCTTCGGTCCCAAGGGGCAATACGCCAACGCCCCCGCCTACGATCCGGTGATCCAGGGCTTTTCCGGGATGGCGTTCCTGCAGGGCGGCCGCGAGGGCAAGCCGACCGCGGTCAAGATGGCGCTGGCTGACAAGATCAGCGGGATGACGGCGGCGCTCAGTGTCGTGAGCGCGCTCCATGCGGCGCGCAATCGCGGCGTCGGCCAGTACATCCGTGTCGCGATGACCGAAGCGATGATGGCGTTTACCGCCAACGACGCGACCTATCTCGGCTACACCTTTCAGCCCGATGCGGATTTCAAGGACAAGGTACCGAAGAGCGGCAGCCTGGATCCGTTCAAGACCAGCGACGGCTGGGTGACGATCGCGCCGTTTACCGATGAACAGTGGGAGCGGTTGTGCGCCGGACTCGGTCATCCCGAGTGGTGGCAGATTGAGAGCCGCGCCGATCGCATGCGCGCGGCGCTGCGCGGAATCGCGAAGCTGCTGCCGGAGCGCGAGACCGCCCATTGGCTCAAGGTGTTGGAGGAGGCCGACGTTCCGCACGGTCCGGTGCACAGCTACGACACCCTCTTCACTGAGCCCGAGGTCGTCGCCAACGAGAACTTCACCGTGTACGAGCATCCGCAGGGCGGCCAGGTCCGCACCGTAAATCCCGGGATGCGCTTCAGCGAGACGCCCGCGCGGATGTGGCGGACGCCCCCGCGTCTCGGTGAGCATTCGGAGGAAGTACTGCGCGAGGCCGGCTTCGAGCGGGGTCAAATCGAGGAACTGCGCGCGGAAAAGGTCATCAACTAGCGCGCACGGCGGACTTTCGCGACGACACAGTTGTGTCGCATCAGTGCGCCGATCGTCGAGCGACGCGCAGCCATGGCGGCTTCAGCCGTTCGATTTTCCGATACACCGGACAGCTCTCCTCATGCGCGCCCGGCAAATACCCGGTGCTGAGCAGAAACTCGCCGGTTATTTCGCCGCCGGTAAACGCGAAGGTCTGCTTGAACAGCTTCACCCACGCGGCCTTGTCCAGCGGATGGTGCGCGTCGAGCCATCCGGCGAACGATCCGTGACTGCGGCGCAACTCGATCAACCGACCCGCGTTCGTAATCGCGGCGTCAACCTTCAATCGATTGCGGATGATGCCCGCGTCGGCCAGCAATCGCGAGCGCTCGCGCGATCCATAGGCCGCGACTCTGTCGATGTCAAAATTGTCAAAGGCGGCGCGGAAGTTCTCGCGTTTGGTCAGAATCGTCAGCCATGAAAGCCCGGCCTCGTTAATCTCGAGCACCAGGCGCTCGAACAGCGCGGTCTCGTCACGCGTCGGGAAGCCATATTCGCGGTCATGATACGGGCCGTGCACCGGATGGTCCGGGGCGATCTTGCAATAGCTCATCCGCAATAGCTCATGGGTTAGATGTCCATCCGCGGCGCGCTTCGATTTTCTCGCCCACGCGCGCTTTGGTCGCAAGTCGGCCGCCAGTTGGGATTAGCCTGAAACGATCGCGCGGGCAAAGGGGGTAGCCTGATGAGAGATTCCCCTGCCACGACCGGTCGCCCCGAGGACGATCGTAATCGTCGGCTACCGGTTCTGATTTCGCTCGGGCGCCCTCGCGATTTGCTCGCCTCCGCAGCCGGCTAATCGGCCATCCTCGCCCGCTGGTTTTTTCATCATGTTGGAACGAGCATTCCACCGCAGCCGCGATCGGTCTGCGCAACGATGGCGACTCCTGCTCAGGCAACCGCCGTCGCTTGTCCGCGAGTGCGGTCTTTCGTTGATTGATCGTTCCAGAATCGCTACGGTCGGCTGGTAGGAACAACCTCAACCCACGTGCTGGACGAATTGCGCCCCGACCGAGGAGAAATCAACGATGAGTTCACCGCAAATTGACCTATACACTGCGTCCACGCCCAACGGCTGGAAAGTGTCCGTGTTCCTGGAAGAAGTCGGCATGCCGTACAACGTCCACAAGATCGACTTGGGCAAAGGTGACCAGAAAAAGCCCGAGTTCCTGGCTATCTGCCCCAACGGCCGCATCCCGGCGATCGTGGACCGCGGCAATGGCGACTTCGCCGTATTCGAGACCGGCGCTATCCTGCTCTACCTTGCGCGCAAGGCGGGCAAACTGCTGCCCAAGGACGAAAAAGGCGAGTCGAGGGTGACGCAATGGCTGATGTTCCAGATGGCCGGCATCGGACCGATGATGGGTCAGGCCAACGTCTTCTATCGCTATTTCCCGGAAAAAATCCCCTCGGCGATCCAGCGTTACCACCACGAATGCCGGCGCCTGTTCGAAGTGCTGGAAGGGCAGCTCAAGGGTCGCGAATACCTGTGCGACGAATACAGCATCGCCGATATCGCCAACTGGTGCTGGGTGCGCATCTACGAGTGGAGCGGCGTCAAGATTGACGGGCTGACCAACCTGCAGGCCTGGATTGCCCGGATGGAAGCGCGCCCGGCGTGTCAGCGTGGTATCGCGGTGCCGGAACCGCTGGTATTGAAGGAACCCACTCCGGAGATGGTGAAAACGGCGCAAAAACTTGTGACCCGCTAGCGCCAACCGTCAAGACCCGAGGAGGGTACACCATGCTGGAATACCGCAGTTTCAAGGAAATCGTAGAGCATCCCGGACTGCGCATTGTCCTCGTCAAAGGCATGCCCAGTCCGTGGGGGCAGGCCGCCAAAACTATTTTCGAAATCAAGGGCCTCGACTATGTCGCCGCGCCGTGGATGCCCGGCGAGCCCAACGCCGATATCGTGGCTTGGGGCGGCGAAGCGAGCGCACCGATCGTCACCTGGGCCAAAGAAAAGCCAATTCATCGCTGGATCGACATTCTCTATCTGGCAGAGCGGCTCGCGCCCAAACCCTCGCTGATTCCGGCGGACGCCATGCAGCGGGCGCTGATGATTGGCCTGTCGCACGAAATCTGCGGGGAAATGGGCATCGGATGGAACCGTCGGTTACAACTGTTCGCCCCGGCGTACGCTTCGGGCAGCCCGCCGGCGGGAGTCGCGCGAATGGGCGGTAAGTACGGCTTTAGAGAAAGCGACGCAAAGGCCGCCGGTGAGCACACCGCGGCATCGCTCAAAGCGCTGGCGACGCAACTCAAATCGCAGCATGCGCGCGGTGTGCATTACTTCGTCGGCGACGCCCTGAGCGCGCTCGATATCTACTGGACGGCCTTCGCCAATTTGCTCGACCCGCTGCCGAAGGAACAATGCCCGATGCCCGAGGCCTATCGCCCCGGCTTTACTGTCAGCGACCCGGTCGTCAAAGCGGCGCTGGACCCGCTGCTGCTGGAACATCGTTCACGAATCTTTCGCGCGCACTTCCGCGATCCGATGGAGCTATAAGCCGCGAAAGGCGCGCCCCCTCCGTCAGGAGAGGCGCGCCCCGAAGATTAGCCTGCGCCGGCATTCCGTCCGATCAATAACTTTACTGTACCCCTCCCGCTTAAAGTAAATGCGCAACTATATAAATTACTACCAGCACCGAAATAGGCATTAGAAAGTCCATTTTGATTCATTATCAAGCAGCGCACGCGTTTCTTATACTCAATTGCGGCGCAATCGGTGTCGCCGGTTCCGCCGGTGACGAAAAGAGAAAACGCGGCGTCGTTGAATCAAGTTGTGAGTTGTCGGTATTGGCTATGTTCCACGCACCGTCAGCCTTTCGAGTGACAGTCTCGAATCAACGGTCTTGGTACTGCACGTAACCAAATAAAACCCATTGCTCGTGGCTTATCCTGTAATGTCCTGATACAGATTAAGAGTCGGTATCGAAATAGGAATCGAGTCCGATTTTGATCCAGCCCTAATGTGGCCCTTTCGCTCGCCTTCGACCACGTCTCGCTAGACCAACGCAAAGCGTATGGAACCAAGGCTTGAGCAGGAGGAACCTGTATGCTCCCCATTTCTCTGGGAACAGTTGTTGTTATCGTGCTTGGACTCTGGCTGCTCGGCGTCGTTTGAGCCACCCGCGACGTTGGAATCGCAGTCCGGTTGTTTGACCAATCGAACGCATCAACACGCCGAGAATTTGATACCAGTGATATTGGATCGGACAAGGCCGCGGATGATCTTTCGCACGCAGCCGCGTTGTGCTCATTCGGTGAGCCACGCGCTCTCAGTAATGAGTAAGAGGAGGACAGAGCAATGAGTAGTGGAACAAGTGACAAGATTAAAGGACGCGTCGAGGAAGCAGTTGGCGTTATAGCGGATGATCAGCGGCTCAAAGACCAGGGAAAAAAAGATCAGGCCGCCGGCAAGGTCAAGAAGGTTGTTGAGCAAGTGATAGACAGGCGAAGGGCTAATGGAGACTTGCCGTGAAAAAGGCAATATTTGGCATAGCCGAGAGCGAGTCTCAGGCCGTTAGCATTGTCAACCAGCTCTTGGGGACTGGTTTTTCAGACGATGATATTTCGGTGCTGTTTCCCGACAAAGAAGGAACGAGACATTTCGCCCACGAGCGGCACACCAAGGCGCCTGAGGGCGCGGCAGGCGGGGCCGGCGCCGGCATAGTTATCGGTGGCGCGCTGGGTTGGTTAGTCGGCGTCGGGACATTGAGTATCCCGGGCATCGGAGCGTTCCTGGCCGCGGGTCCTATCGTGCTTGCACTTGCGGGCGCCGGGGCTGGCGCTGCTGCCGGAGTCTTGTCGGGAGCTCTTATCGGCATGGGAATGCCGGAATTTGAAGCGAGGCAGTACGAAGGAAAAATGAAGGGCGGTAATATTCTGATCTCCGTCCATACCGAGGACGCTGCGGAGCGCACCCGGGTTAAGGAGATCTTCAAGAACGCGGCCGCGGTCACTGCCGCCGAAGACCTGGTGGATCGGGCGTACGGTAATCCATTTGCGCCCGCGCGGGCCACGGTGAGTCCCGCAGTTCAGGAGGTAAGGGATCCGACCTTGCCCGAACCCGGTCCGGCTGTCTGAGAAACTCCGCGCCGCCGAAAATCGTCGCTACCCGTGAATCCGCTCTGACGGATACGCGGCGCGGCCCCACCCGAGGTATGCGGCAAAGGCAATGAATTCGATAGTTCGTAAGAACCGATGGCTATATGCGGTTGAGGGAGCGGCGACCGTCGCCGGGTTGCTGCTCGCCGGATGCAGCACGAATACAACCGCAGTCTCCATGGTTCCTTCACCGACCCCAACCTATTCTAATACTTTCACCCAGCCGTCCGGCACGGTACGGACTCAACCCAGGAAAGCACACGTGGTAACAGCCTCGCGGTATGACCCGAGGTTGGCCGGTGATTGCACGAGCAACGGCGAAAGCTACGACCCGAAGGGTCTTACGGCAGCGTCGCGCACCATCCCGATGGGTTCGACGGTGAAGGTGACAAACGTGGATAACGGGCACTCGGTCGATGTTCGAATTAACGACCGCGGCCCATTTGTAAAAGGGCGGAGTCTCGATCTCTCGGATCGCGCCGCCCGGGATATCGGTCTAAACGATAAAGGCCTCGCCATGGTGAAAATTACGCAACCGGTTGCGGCAATCGCCGTCCCGTCCGCGCCTTGCGATTAGCACCGGGCCACGGTCTCAGTTGAGCCAAGGCCTTCAAACAGTGTGCCGTGGGGACATCAATTTCTGCACGGTGCGATGCGGCGTCGCCAAAGGCGGGCCGCGCATGTCAAACCGCACTACGCTCTCGGCGTGACTTCGTTCAGTGCCATTTGCGAGCACTGGTCAGCTCGCATTCGTCACACCCAAACACATTGAATTGACTCATATCACTCCAAAACACTAAGCTCTCATGCATGGAGCTTGAGGGGGCGAGAACCAGGTGGATGGGCACGAACGAACTTGTGGAGGCTACGGCCTCCGCTACTGCAGCCATGCCCGCCGCCACTGATCCTGAAGCTCCGTCAATCCTCGCCAAGCCCGATGCCGAATTGCCGCGGAGCACGCGCCTGCGCCACGTCCGCAACATCAGTCTCGCGCTGCGGAGCGCGCACTTTCGCAACACCTTCGGCAACATTTGCCTTGCGCTGCTCTTCTTCACTGCCTTGTTACCATTCTTCTTCACTGCGGCGTCGCCAACCGCGAAGGGGCAGTACCATTCACCGCTGGCGAACGATATCTTTCTCGCCGGTGCGGTCCTGATGGGCGTGCTGTCGCTGGTGCGAGTGCCCCCGCGATCGTCGATGGTCAACCTGCGCTCGATCCTGGCCACGGCCGCGATGATGACGATTCCGGCGCTGATGCGGCCGGGAATATCCGCCACCGGATTACTCTTCGATCTTGCAATCGCGATCGAACTGATCGGAATCGCCTTTACTCAAATATCGAGAATCTATCTTGGCCGGCGCTTCGGGCTGCTGCCCGCTAATCGGGGTATCGTCTCGGGCGGACCGTTCCGTTGGATGCGTCATCCGATTTATTCCGGATGGCTGGTGCTCACGATTGGCTTCCTGATGGCCTATCCGACCCCGAGGAACATCGGGATGCTCTTCCTGTCGCTCCCGTTCCTGGTCTGGCGGATGGACCTGGAAGAAGAGCATCTGAACGAGGATCCTGAATATCGGGCGTACGCCGCGAAAACTCCCTATCGTCTGATCCCCCGCATTTACTAACGCGCTGCGGCACTCGGCATCTCGACCCGCAGCTGCGCACGTCAGTCCTATCCAGCCGCGGAGGGACTCTTGCGCGTGCCGATCAGGTAGATGCCGCCGGCGAGCGCGGTCGATAGAATCATCGCGAACGCCAGCCCGCCAATTACCGCCAGCGCCAACGGCTGCTGCACCTTCGCGCCCGCGCCCAATCCGAGTGCGAGCGGGAACAGTCCAGCCGCCGTCGCCAGCGTGGTCATCAGGATCGGCCGCAGCCGGACCTTCGCGGCTTCGATGAGCGCCTCACGCGGCGACGCACCGCCCGCGACATCGTGCTCAGCTCGATCGAGCAGCAGGATCCCGTTCTTTGCCGTTATTCCGACCACCATGACGATGCCCATGAACGACGAGATATTGAGACTGATGCCGGTGAGGTCGAGCGCGATGAAACTGCCGGCGAGGCATGAGAGGGCGCCCAGCAGCACTGCGATCGCGGGCGCCATCCGCGCGAACTCCCAGACCAGCACCAGGAACATCGCGATCGTCCCCGCGACCAGTACCAGCGCCAGTTGGTGAAACGACTTCTGCTGCTCGGCGTAAAGGCCGCTGTATTCCAGCGATACGCCCGGCGGCAGGTTCAGCCCGGCGAGCCGCGCCTTGACGCGCGCGATCGCGGTGCCGAGATCGATGCCGTCCACGCGCGCCGTCACTCGCACCAGCGGCCGCAGACGTTCTCGCGCGAGCTCCCTGCCGGCGCCCAGCGTCTGCATTGTAGTGACCGCCGCGAGCGGTACGCGCCCGCCGTCAGGCGTCTTCAACAGCACCTGCGGCAGCAGGTCAAGCTGGTGATGGTAATCGTCGGGGTAGCGCACGCGTACATCGACCAGGCGGTCGCCGACGCGCAAGTTGGTCGCCACCGTGCCTTCGATCACCGCGCGCAGCGATGCGCGAATATCTTCGGCCGAAAGTCCGTAGCGCTCGGCCGCGGTCGAGTCGACCAGGACCTGCTCCTCGGGAATGCTCAGCACCAGCCCGTTGAAGACGTCGACCACGCCCGGAACGCCGTTGATGCGTTTGGCCACATCGATCGCGGTGGTCTCGATCGCGGACTGATCGGCGCCGAAGACTTTAATCACGACCGGCTGCGGGGTGCCCGAAAGGTCCCCGATCATGTCCTGGAGCAATTGCGAAAAATCGATACTGACGCCGGGCACAGAGGCCAGAGTTCGCTCGCGAATCGAATTCATCACCTCGTCGATGCTGCGGGTGCGATTGCTATGCAGCCGGACCGAAAAATCGCCGACGTTCGACTCGGTGAGAAAGCCGCCGAGCTGGGTGCCGGTGCGGCGCGAGAACGCGGCGACTTCGGGTGTGTCCTTGATCACGCCTTCAATTTTGGCGAGCAGCGCCTCGGTATCGGCGAGCGTACTTTCGGGCGGCGTGATGTAGTCGAGCACGAAGCCGCCCTCGTCGAGCGCGGGCAGATAGTCGGTGCCGACCATGCCGTAGAGTGCGTACGCGGCGGCAATCGAGAGCACGGCTCCCGCCAGCGCGAGTATCGGCATCCAGATGAACGGGCGCAGGCTCAGCAGAAATGCGTCGCGGACCAGGTTGAATAGGCGGCCCGGCTGGTGTCCGGGACGGCGCCAACGCTCGGCCATCAGTTCGAGCGCCGGCGTGAAGTACAGCGCGAGCAGCAACGAGACGAAGAGTCCACCGCCCAGCGTCAAGGCCAGCGCGCGAAAGAACGCGCCGGTCACTCCCGAAAGAAACACTAGCGGCAGGAACACCACGATGACGGTCGCGGTCGAGGCGATCAGCGGTCGCGTCAGCTCGGCCGTGGCCTCGCGAATCGCGAGGTCGGCGCTGGTGCCGCCGGCATGCGCGCGGTGGATCGCCTCGATCATCACGATTGCGTCGTCGATGAACAGCCCGATGCCCGCGGCCAGTCCGCCGAGCGTCATCATGTTGAAGGTCATGCCGAACGCCGCCATCGCGGCGAACGTGATCGCGATGGTGCAGGGCACCACCACCGCGGCGACCAGCGCGCTGACGATCGAGAGGGTGAAAAAATAAACTACTGCGACGGCCAGCAGGAGTCCAAGCACAATGGCGTCACGCACGCTGTTAAATGATTCGCCGACCAACACGGCCTGGTCGTACGAAAATGAGAACGCGACGTCGGGGTAGCGCGTGCGAAATTCGTTGACGATGGCGTGAGCGGCGGCCGAGATCGCCTGAGTGTTGCCGTCGGGCTGGCGCGATAATCCGATCAGAACCGCGGCGCCGTTGTGGCTCGATCCGCGGAGGTAGTCCTCTCTGATTCCGAGTTCGACGGTGGCGACGTCGCGCACGTAGACCGGCTGTCCGTCGACATTGGCGAGCGGAACCGCGGCAAGTTGATCGGCGTCATGAAGGTCGCTGCTGACGATGGTCAGCAGCATCCGATGGGCGTCGAGCACGCGCCCGGCCGACTCGATCACGTTGGCCTTGGCCAGCCCGCTGACGACCTCCTCGGGCGCAAGCTTGTGCTGCAGCATCCGCGCCGGATCGAGCCGGACGACATACTCGCGGTATTTCCCGTTGACGATCTCGACGCGGTAGGTGCCCTCGATGCGATGGAGGCTGGGCACCAGGTCGTACTGCGCGATATCGGTCAGACCAGCCAGATCGCGGGCCGACGAACTGAGGTCGATGTCGATGATCGGAAAGGTTCCGCTGTTGAGCAGGCGCGTATCGATGACCGTATCGGCTGGCAACTTGCCGCGGACCTCGCCGAGTGCCGCGTTGAGCAATTGGAAGCCGGTGACCGGGTCGGTGCCCTCGTTGAAGTCGACGTCGATTTCCGCGCTGCCGCGCGTAGTGGTCGATCGCACCAGCCTGACCCCGACGACACTGTAGGCCGCCTCTTCGAGCGGGCGGGTGACCGCGACCAGCATCTGTTGCGCCGGCAGGTCGCCGGCCTCGGCGGTGACCAGTGCGCGGTTGAATTGAATTTCGGGAAAGACTGCGCTGGGAATTGTGCGCGCCAGGATGATTCCGAGCGCCGCGGCCGCGACGACGAGGCACAGGGCCAGAATCGAATTGCCGCGTGTCATTGTGGTGCAACCGTGGGCGGCGCGACCGTAGCCTTGACCTTGAGGCCGTCGGCCAGCGCGTAGCCGCCCGAGGTGATCACCAGATCGCCGGCGCTGACTCCCGAGGTCGCCTGCATCAGGTTGCCGCTGCGGATGCCGGTGGTAATCGCGATGCGATGCGCCCGGCCGTCGGCGCCGGCGATGAAGACGTGATAGCCGCCATTGCCGGCATCCGCGAACAGTGCCGCCACCGGAATGACGATCGCGGCGGGCACCGAAGCGGTGGTGACACTGACTTCGACCGGCGCGCCGGCCTCGCTGATGCGCTGACCGGAGGTAAACTCGATGCGCGCGGGCGAGGTCGCGCCGTTGGGGCTGAGGCTCGGCGAGAGCGCGGCGACCTGCGCGGAGAGTGCGACGCCGGGAATCATCGGCGAGGTCACCGTCGCCTCCATGCCCGGACGAATCGAGGCAAGCTGGTCGATCGCCACCGCCGCCTCAACATAGACGCTGCGTGGATCGATCAGTTCGGCGAGCGGGTCCATATCGTTGACCATCTGGCCGGTGCTGACGAGCCGCTGTGAGACGATGCCATCCTCGGGCGCGATGACCGCGACGCCCCCGCCGTGGCTGTAACGCCGGACCGATCGCGCCAACGCCGGCGCTTCGGCCGGCTCAAGCCGCTCGGCCACCGCGAGTCCATTGGTGGCGGCCTCGACTTCGCGATTGAGCACGTGCGCGATAACTTCTCCGCGCCGCACGCGGTCGCCGTTCTGCAGGTTGAAGCCAAGCACCCGCCCGGCTGAGGGTGCGCGCAATTGCAGATGGCGGGTGGCGACGGTGGTGCCGAGCATGCGCAATTCGCGGCGCATCGGGGCGACCGTGACCTTCGCTGCCGACACCGCCATCGTGACGGCGCTTGGCGGCGGCGCGGCGGAATCGTCCTCGCTGTCGTTGGCGCCGTTGCCGGAACGGCAGCCATCCAGCGCAAGAATGAGCGCAAGCATAAGCAAGATCGCCACGCCGGCGCGCCGGCGCCTCATCGTGCGATCCCCAGGACCAGCGCCGCCTGTGCCGCGGCCTGTCGCGCGGCGAATTCCTGGTCGAAGCGCGTGAGGCGCAAAGTTTGAGCCTGCTGCCAGGCGTCGATTACTTCGAGAATCGTCACGTTGCCTCCACCCAGAAAACGCGTCCAGGTGAGCGCGAACGCATCGTCAGTGGTGGACTGCGATTGCTCCAGGAGATCGAGTTGCTTGCGTGCGTTGGCATAGCGATCGTTGGCGTCGGCAAGGTCGCGCGTCAATTCGAGTTTGATCTGCTTCTGCTGCGCCTCGGCCACGTGCTGCAACGCCAAGGCTTCATCGATATGCGATCGCACCAGACCGCCCTGGAAAAGCGGCACCGAGAGCGCCGTGTCGTAGGACGCGCCGAGATGGTGTCCAAAAGTTTTCGGTGGATCGATTCCGAGCCATCCCGCGGTGGCGCCGAGCTTGAACGTGGGATAGCACTCGTCGTGCGCCGCAGCGACCTGCATTTTGGCCGCGCGGATCTGGCGATCGGCCGCCTTGTAGGCCGGACTCTGCTCGAGGTCGGCGCTGGGCGGCGCCGACAAATCGCTGACGGCAGCGACTTGCAGGTCGTTGGTTTCGTTGCCGCCAATCAGCGAGGCCAGCACGATCGAAGCGTGTTCGGCGGCCTGATGCGCGTTGGCCAGCGCGAGTTGCGTGCTGTTGCGAGCCGAGCGGATGCGCAAGACGTCGTTGTCGATCGAGCGTCCGCTGCGTTCCAGGGCTTCGACGATTTTAACGTAGCCGCCGAGCCGTGCGAGATTCGCGTCGAGCGCCTGTTCCTGGCCGCGCGCGCGCAGCAGGTCGAAATAGGCGACTGTCGTTTCGAACACGATCTGCGCCTGCACCGCGCCGACGCCGAGCATTGCGGCTTCGGCGGCGTAGCGCGCTGCGCGCACCTGGGCGTTGCGGCGGCCGCCGTCGAAGACGGTGTATTCGAACACCAGTTGGCCGAGTGTCTGGCCGCGATTCGTAATCACCTGGTCATAACCCGGCGACTGGGTGTAATCGCCGGCGCCGAACACGCTCGGATAGAGCGGGGCGCGCGCCTCGTCAACGCGGGCGCGATTCAAATCGCTGTTGGCGGCGGCGCTCGCTAGCGCAGGCGCGACTTCGAGGGCGCGTCCGATCGCCTGCTCGAGCGTGATCGTTTCGCCGCATCGCGCGGGCGGCGCGATCGACATCATCATGCAAATCGCGAAAGCGAACAGGATGCATCGGAAAAGTCGGCGCATGCCGCGGATCGTACCAACGGCCGTCGGCACATTCTAATTAACAAACGTTAAGGATCGCGGTACGGGGCGAGGGGGAGCGTCACCACGAATTCGCAGCCGCCACCGGTGCGATTTGCCGCCGCGATCGCGCCGTGATGGAGCCGCACGATTTCGCGGCACAGGCTCAACCCGAGTCCGTTGCCGGATTCGTCGCGCGCCTTGCCGCGAAAGAAGCGATCGAAGATGAACGGAAGGTCCGCGGGCGGAATTCCCGGGCCGCTATCGGCAACGCGAAGGATCGCGCTACCGTCGCGCACGGACAAGCCGATCTCGACGCGTCCGTGCGCCGGTGTGAACTTGAGCGCGTTGTCGATCAGGTTGATGACGAGCCGCCTCAGATGGATCGGATTGCCCTCAACGGTGGCGATACCGGTGCCGGCGGTCGCGAGCGTAAGTTGCTTCGCCTGCACCAGTGGTTCGACTGCCTCGACGACCTCCCGGATCAGCGCGCCGAGATCGAGCCGCATACGTTCCAGCGACGCCTCCTGATCGAGTCGCGCCAGCGTCAGTAACTGATCGGCCATTGTGCACAGCGCGACAACTTCGCGCAGGGCCGACGCTACGGCATCCGAGTATTCGGCCGGCGAGCGCTCGCGGCCGAGGGCAACTTCGAGCCCGGTACGCAGCACGGCCAGCGGCGTGCGCATTTCGTGCGCGGCGTCGGCGGCGAAGCGGCGCTCGGTGTTGGCGGCCCGTTCGACGCGATCGAGCAACGCATTGATGGCATCGGTCAGGCGCGCGACCTCATCGTTGACCGGGCCCGCGTCGAGGCGGTGGCTCAAGTCGCGCGGGTCGATGCGGGAAAGTTCACCGGCGAGCGCGATGATTGGAACGAGCGCACGGCCGGCGAGCAGGTAGCCCCCGGAAACGGCGATGCTCAGAATCAGCGGCAGAATCAGCAAGAGACTCGTGCGCAGCCTCGCGATCGATTTCCGAACAGCGCCGGCATCGACGCCGTTTTCGAAAATCGCGGACGTGTCCCCGAGTTGAAACGGCACTAGCGCAAAGCGTAATTTCCCGCGCGCGCCGTCGCGCACACCGCGATCCGGAGCCTTGGAATGCCCCGCTCGCTTCTCGGGCAGGTCGCTGGTGGTATCGCCAAAATCGGCGATCACGCGATCTCCGCTGACGATTCTGACGCGCCGGCGCGGTCCGAGATCGCGTTCCTCGCTCAAGTTGCGCACGATCGAATCGGTGCCCGCACCCGGACCGAGACGGCTGATAGTGGCGGCGGCAGTATCCGCCTCCTCGAGCAGAGCGCCGTCGAGCGCGCCCCATTGTTGGCGTTCGAAAAGGATCAACACGGCGACGCCCGCGATCACCAGGATGAGGCCGATGATGGCCGCCCAGTAGATCGTCAGCCTGAGGCGAATACTCATGATTGGTGGTGCAGCGAATTTCGTGAGACGGTCGAGGCAGCGCTAGTGCGTGCGCATCGAGTAGCCGACGCCGCGCACCGTGACGATCAAGGAGTCGCCGGCGCCATCGTTGATCTTCTGCCGCAGCCGGTTGACGAAGACTTCGATCAGGTTGGTGAAGTCGTTGTAGGCCGAGCCCCAGACGACTTCGGCGATCATAGTGCGGGTGACGGGCTGGCCGGCGTTACGCATCAGCAGCTCCAGCAGGATGGTCTCCTTGGGCGAGAGACCGAGGTCGCGGCCGCCGCGCGCGGCACGCCGCCGCACCGTGTCGAACTCGAGGTCGGCGATTTTGAGCGTCGATTGCGCGATGTTGGCATGGCGGCGAAGCAGCGCGCGCAGACGGGCAATCAACTCGGCGAAGGCGAACGGCTTGGTGAGATAATCGTCGGCGCCGCTGTCCAATCCGATAACGCGATCGTCGAGTGATCCGCGCGCCGTCAGCGCCAGCACCGGAGTCTGATTGCCCGCCGCCCGCAATTCTCGCAGCAGATCGATTCCGTCCTTTCCCGGCAGTCGCAGGTCGAGCACGATGGCGTCGAAAGTCTGATCCGCAAGGATTCGTTCGGCGCTTTCCGCGCTGTCTGCGCACGTCACTGTGAAGCCGTCCTCGGACAGTCCGAGCCGGAGGCTCTTTTGCAGATCGGCTTCGTCTTCAACGATCAGTAATCGCCCGTCGCGCATCAGTCACTTGTGTTGGTGTCGCCTTCGATGAGCGAAACCTGAGGATCATTGTGATGCAGGCGGGCGCGGGCCGAAAGAGGGCGCGGGCGAGCGTCGAGCGCGAAGTTAAATAATTAGTGAGAGGAGCCCGGCGGCAATCAGCGCGACGGCCCAGATCGTATCGAGATTGATCCACGCGCTGCGAAGGATTTGCAGCCCGATCCATTGGTACACCGCGATCGCGACCGTGCCCATCACCAGCAGCATCGCACCCGTATGCACGAGGACGACGGCGACCGCCTGCATCAGGCCGAGGTGACCGTGGGCGGCTATCGTGGGCATGTGATGATGATGCATCGCGGACATGCCGGCGTTGGCGGGCATGTCCATCAGAATCGGAAAGAGCATCAGCCCGGCGCCGTGTGCCGACGCCATCAGAAAAGACCAGATCGCGAGATCGCGCGCATTGACGCGCATCGCGACCCAGCGCGGATGGGCCTGCGGCCGCCACAGGCGGAACAGGCCGAAGGCGATTAAGGCCATCGCGCCAAGCGGCCGCAGGATCCATGCGCCACTGGCGATCGCGCCCGCGATCAGCGCGACCGTCAGCCCCACCGAAACTAAGTGGCCGAACGCGATCGGCAACAAAGCCTCGAAGACCTTGGCGCGCCGGCGCTCCTGCAGCCCGAGCGCGACTGCGAACAGCCAGCCCATCGAAGGGTCGATGCCGTGATAGGCGCCGAGCAGCGCGACCGCGATCCACGGCCACGCGCCGGTCACGGATAGCAGTACGAATCCGACGAGGAGTCGCCGCCCTCGAGGCGCAATTGATGCGGCCGCTCGCCGGTGAACGGGATGAAGAAGTCGGGGTCGATTGTCATCGCGCCGTTGGGGGCGACGTTGACCAGCGAAATCCATCCGCGGATGCCTTCGGGGTAGAACGCCTTGTCCCACGCGCCGTAAAGCGAATTGGTCACATAGATGCGCCGGCCGTCGCGGCTGATCTCGAGCATCTGGGTGCCGCCGTTGAGCGGGCCGGCCTTCGGATGCGGGGCGTGGGTGACGACGCCGCCGAAACGCACGGCGCCCGTGAACTTGGGGCTGAAAGGATCGCTTACGTCATACTGGCGCAATTCGCCGGTGCCGAAACACGCCGCGTAAAGATATTTGTCGTCGGTGCTGAGTGCGATCTCGGTAACCAACGGCGGCACCGCCTTAAAGGCCTTCAGCGCGGGTGGCAGCAGGGTAGGATCGGCGGGTTCCGCCGGGATATCGATAATCTTGCGGACGTTCCAATCGCCCTTATCGCGATGCCACATCCAGATCGATGCCGAGAGATCCTTGGTCGAAATTACCACGCAGACAAAACCGTAGGGTCGCGTCGGGTCGTGCGCCGGGCGCAATTCCAGCACGAGCTGATGCTCGGCACCGAGGTCAAACGCCTTCAGATGGCGACGGCGGCGGAGATCCCACAAATGCAATTGATGGCCGTACTTGCCCTGCACCAGCAGGTCGAGGTCGGGGCCGCTCTCGATCATGTTGGGCGTGCCCCATTCGCTGGTGATGGCGACGTCGTAGCCGAGATGCCACCAGAAGTCGTAGGCGAGGAACTGCGGTCCGCGATCGACCTCCCAGCGGCCGAGCACGTTGAAGCTTTCATGGTCGAGCAAAAAGATTCCGCCCGGTCCCCCGCCCTCGGCATTGCCGAGCGCGCTGACATAGATGGCGTCGGGTCCGCAGTGAATCGTATGCGGACGGCTATAGCCGGTGCGCGCCGCGATCTCCTCGGCTTCGATCACCTTGACCAACTTCGGATTGCGCGGGTCGGGCTTGGTATCGATGATATGCAGCCGCGAGGATCGCAGCCCCGGCGCCAGCAGGTAGCGCCGCTCGACATGCGGATGCGGTGCGTACGGGCACAGCGCCGCGCTGCACGCGTTCCAACCGAAATGATGAATCTCGTCGCCCACACCCGGCATCTCGAGTCGGCCCACGACCTGGCTGTAGCTCGACGACTTGGGATCGGTATCGATCACGCACATCGAGTCGTGCTTGCCGTTGGCGGGATCGGGATTGAACACCCCGACGTACGCGAGCTTCTCGCGCGGCCCTTCCGCGGCCATGCGCGGCGACGGATAAAAAGTCGGATCGGGTTTCCACAATGCCATCGGGGGTAACCTGCCGGGTTGGAATTGAGGCCACGATAATGCGCTCGGCGTTCGGGTTCAACCGCGCACCCTCAGGCGCGCCCATAGTCCGCCTTGCAATTCTGCGCGTGAATATGGTGACCTGCGGACCAGATTGCGGGCAGCGCGCGAACGCCGCAGTGATTGAATGCTCATACGATCGCAACCTGACCCGACTCCGGTGGCACGGGGAGTCACTTCGACGGAGGTGAGTTATGGAGGGATCTCGTAACCTGACGGCATTGGTTGGACGACTTTTGCTCGCTCTGATCTTCGTTATGTCGGGCTTCGGCAAACTGACCAATCTGGCAGGAACCGCCGGCTACATGGAGCATGCGGGCATGCTGCACGCCCTCGTTTACCCGGCGCTGCTGGCGAGCATCGCGGTGGAACTGGGATTCGGCGTGTTGCTGATGATCGGATTCAGGGCGCGGATGGCCGCCGTCGTAATGTTCCTGTGGTTCATCCCGGTAACGATAATGTTTCACTTCCTGCCCTGGCGCGAAGCGGTCGCTCACGGCGATAAGATGGGCGCGATGATGCAGCAGATAAACTACATGAAGAACATTTCGATCATGGGCGGACTCCTGTTGATCGTGAGCTTCGGTTCGGGCGCATGGAGTGTCGACGGCGGGAAGTAATCGGCGAGAATAGTGGCACTCGCGAACGCGCGGGATGCGTCGCGCCAGCGAAGCCGATCGCAAGACGGCGAGAGCGATCGCGGATAAACGAAGGCGCGGCGGAACCGATGCGAGGCTCCGTCGCGCCCGTTTAATCGGCGCAAATTTCGACGCGCGAAATCAGTGCGTGGCCGCGTGGCCGTTCGCACTCTTGACCATGGTCTGCAGCTCGCCGGTCTCGTAGAGCTCACGGACGATATCGCAGCCGCCGACGAATTTGCCGTCGATATAGACCTGCGGAATCGTCGGCCAGTTGCTGTGAGCCTTGACCTGGTCGCGCACTTCGGGATCCGAGAGCACGTCCATAGTTTCGTACGGAGCGCCGATTTGCTCGAAGATTTGGACGGTCGCCGCCGAGAAGCCGCATTGGGGGAAATTGCGGTTCCCCTTCATGAAGATCATGATTCTGTTGTCGGCGATTGCCGATTTAATTCGTTCAAGCGCGTTCGCCATCGTAACTCTACCTCCGATTCTGATATTGGGCCGGCGTTAGCGTCTTGAGCTGCAGCGCATGCACGCGTGCGCGCATCGCGTCGCCCAGAGTCGCATAAACCACCTGGTGACGTTCGACCAGCCCCTTGCCCTCGAACTTATCGCTGACCACCAGCGCTTCGAAATGGTCGCCGCCGCCGGTCGTGTCCTGCACCTCGACATGGGCGCCGGGCAGGCCGCGTTCGATCAACTGTTGCAATTCCGTCGGATCCATCGTCCGCCTATTCTAGCGATTCCGTGCCGGCAAATTCCACTGGTCGTAAACCCCGCGTCGAAACCGGCCTCACCGGGTACCCGAGCATCGCGGTCGGAAACCGGCATGACTTGGCCGGGTACCGCGCATCGCGAGCAGCAATCCCTAAAACAACTCGAACACGGTGGTGATTCCCTGCCCGATCCCGATGCACATGGTCGCGACTCCCAGCGGCGTTCCGCGCCGGAGCATCTCATGGATCAGCGTGACCGTCAGCCGTGCGCCCGAACAGCCCAGCGGATGCCCAATCGCGACCGCGCCACCGTTGACGTTGAGCCGCTCCTCGTCGATACCGAGGTCGGTGTTGCATGCGAGCACTTGGGCTGCGAAGGCTTCGTTGATTTCCCATAGCCCAATATCGGCCGGCTTGAGACCGGCGCGCGTGAGCGCCTTGTGCGACGCCGGCACGGGGCCCCATCCCATGATTTCCGGGCGCACGCCGGCGACCCCGGTTGCGCGAATCCGCACTTTCGGCTTGAGCCCGAGCGCCTTCGCCCGCTCCGCGCTCATCATCAGTACGGCCGCCGCGCCGTCGCTGATTTGCGATGAATTGCCCGCCGTGACCTGGCCGCTCGGGATGAACGAGGGCTTCAACGCTGCCAGCTTTTCGATCGTGGTCTCGGCACGCGGCCCTTGGTCAACGTCCACCATGGCTCCGCCCGGCAGCACGATCGGTACGATCTCTTCCTTGAAGCGATCGCGCGCCGCCACCGCTCGCTGATTCGACCTGAGCGCGAACGCGTCCGACTGCGCGCGCGTAATCTTGTGCATCTCGGCCAACCGCTCCGCCGTCATCCCCATGATGTACATTTCGGGCGGAAACATCTCGAGCAGCTTCGGATTCGGATTCACGCCCGCACCCATCGGCACGTGCGACATGTTCTCGACGCCACCGGCAATCACGACTTCGCCGGCGCCGCACATGATTTCCTGAGCGCCGAAATTCACCGCCTGCAGGCTCGAACCGCATTGCCGATCGACGGTCGTGCCTGCGACTTCCACCGGCAGCCCCGCGAGCAGCGCGATCATTCTGCCGATATTGAGGCTCTGCTCGCCCGACTGGTTGGCGCAGCCCCAGACCACGTCCTCGATTTCCGCCGGATTCAGCGCCGGGCTGAGTTCGAGCAACCGCTTGATGCACGCGGCAGATAGGTCGTCGCCGCGAACATCCTTGTAATAAGCCTGATCGCGTCCCGCGCGGCCAATCGGCGTCCTCACGGCGTCAACGATTACAACTTCACGCATTGCTGTGACCTCCGTCTTCCCCGACGCTTTCGCATCCGGCACTCACGCAACCCGATCATAACGTTCCCGCGTTGCCCCCGACAGCGGGCGCCATCAAACGAGCGAAGCGAAACGAGGTGAGGAGTCCGCGGCGTGCGCATCAAACTTCGAGATTGCAAGGTGCGTTAAAATTTCCTTAGATGATTTTCTGCGCACGCAGTTCCGCGATGCGCGCTGCGTCGTAACCGAGCAGCGATTCGAGCACGCTCGCCGTATGCTCGCCCAAATCGGGTGAGCGCGTGTCGGGTACCGCAACCACGCCGGCCGTTTTGAGTGGCGACCCCGGCACGATCAACTGATCGAAGCTCGGATGCGCCGCATGGAGAATCATCTGGCGCTGTTCGAGATGCGCATTATGGGCGACCTCTGCGACGGTCGCGATCGGTGCGCACGGAACATTCGCAATTTCCAGCCGTTCGAGCCAGTACGCGCGCGTGTTGGTGTCGAAATGGCGCTGCAAAATCGGATCGAGCAGCGCGTGATTCGCGGTACGATCGGCGTTGGTCAGGAAGCGCGCGTCATGCTGCAGTTCGCCCATGCCGATCGCGTCGCAGAAACGCTGCCAGATCGATTCGTTGCCACAGCCCGCGACGAAGTATCCGTCGGCGGCGCGAAAATGCTGAAACGGCGTGATCGATGGATGCCGCGATCCGATCGGACCCGGCACCTTGCCGGTTGTCGAATAGCGCGCAAGCGCATCTTCGAGCCATGCCACCTGGCAATCGAGCATCGCGATGTCGAGATGGCGTCCTGCGCCGGTCAGGTCGCGCTCGCGCAGCGCCGCCAGAATCGCGATGACGCCGTAGAGCGCCGCCGCCAGATCGCCGATCGATACGCCGCAACGAGTCGGCGCGCCATCGGCCTGCCCGGTAATGCTCATGGTGCCGCCGAGCGCTTGCGCGACAATATCGTAGGCCGGCGCCGCCGCCATCGGGCCGGTCTGCCCGAAACCCGAGATCGAGCACAGGATGATCCGCGAGTTGGCCGCGCGCAGCCGTTCCCATCCGAGCCGGAAGCGATCCATCGTGCCGGGCGAGAAATTCTCCACCATCACGTCGCAATGCCGCGCGAGGTCGAGCAGAATCTCGGCGCCCTCGGGTTTGCGCAGGTCGAGCGTCACGCTGCGTTTGCCGCGATTGACGCTGTAGTAGTACCCGGAATCGGTCGAGTTGGGGATGCGCGGCGCGTAACCGCGCGAATCGTCACCGCGGCCCGGCACCTCGACCTTGATCACGTCGGCGCCGAGATCGGCAAGATTCATCGCGCAGAAGGGTCCGGCGAGCACGCGGCTCAGGTCGAGCACGCGGATTCCGCGCAAGGGCTTTTGATCGATCATTGGTAGTGATTTCCCGGGTGGTGATTTTCCGCGCGCCTGTTAGCGCTGGCGCTGACGCGCGCGCGCGGCCTGCCCGGCCCGCATCGCTTCGGCGGGGGTCATGATCAGGCGCGGCTCTTCGCGCTGATGCTGCTCCTCCTCGGCGATAATTGCGCCGAGTTGTGCGCGCATGAAAGCCTGGAAAAATGCGCCTCGCTTCAAGTCCGCGCCGTCACGCAGCCGCGCCGCCGCTGCCGCCGCCCACGCCGCCTGCGGTCCGCGGCCGGTGCGTGCGAAGTAGTACGCGGTGTCCTCCAGATGGCGCCGCAGGCGCGTGCCGATTTCACCCCCGAGCAGCTCCGCGATCGCGCGCTCGACCACCGTCACCACGCGCTCTTCCTGCTGTACGCGGCTGAGCACGATCACGCTGTTGCGCAGGCTCCCGATCTCGTCCGCATATGGTTTCACGGTCGCCGGCGCGATTGGCCACGCCGCGATTTCCGGCTCTTTCATCAGATCGGGCGATGGCTCGTGCGCCAGTTCCGCCGCGAATTCATCATAAACAGGATGCTTGAGATCGCTCGGCGGCGACTGCGCGATCAGTTCGGTCCTGAGCGCGAAGAAGTTTCGGACTTCGCCGCGATGCGACTCCGGTGTCCGCCGCCACGCGTCGCACAGAATGAAATCGGCGACGCGCCAATCGGCATCGATCATCAAGACACCCGCGCGTCGTTCCAGATCAGCGCGCTCATGGCGCAACTCTTTTCGGTTAAGGTTGGCGAGATTGATCCCGAAGAGACCGTCGCGCTCCGAGACCAGGCCCCATAGGCGTCTCAACCCCGCGCCGGGTCGCGCTTTCATGATCCAGACCACGCGCGCACCGTCGGCATCGGCGGGTGAGAGCAGGGCGCTCAGCCCGATTTCAGAGGCCGCGGCGCTTGCCGCTGAAGTGTCCGGCGCGGGCGTCTCGCCGGCCGGCGGCTCGATTCCGCGCTGGCGCAGCTTGAACAGCGCGCGCCGAATCTCGCGGCGGAGCGCGCCGGCCGCATGCGCCTCCAAGCGGAGAAGCGCCCCGGCGGAATCCGGCGTGGCGATGCTCGCGAGTGCGCGCACAATCGCGGTGTCGGAGACGCCGGCCGCGCCGCGTAACGCTTCGAGCTTCGCGATCGCCACCGCCGGCGTCGCCGCCGGGTCGAATCCGCACTCACGCAACTGCGCGTCGGCGCCGGCGATATCCTTTGGGCTGATTTCCTTTACACTAGCCATCTTCACCAAGCATTTTGCGCGGTTCCAAATCGATAACGGATCGTGCGAGCCTATTGGCCGGTTTCCGCGGCTGTCAAGCTTCGTGCGGGTGCGTCAGGTCACTTGCAAGAACCTGGTCGGCGCGGCCGAAATCAATTTCGCAGGAGCCTGTGCGATGCGCAACCTGGAGGCAAAATTCCGCCTCGATGACGCCGTGTTGGCGCGCCGCCGCGCCGAGGCGATCGGTTTCTCGATGCGAGCGACGCTCGACCAGCGCGACACCTTCTTTCGCGTTCCGAACGGCAAGCTCAAGCTGCGCATAGAGCCAGACGGCGCCGTGCTTATCCGCTACGGCCGTGTCCATGAGGGCGAGCTTGAGGTAAGCGATTACGAAATCGTGCCGGTCGCCAATCCCGGTCCGCTGCGTGCGATGCTCGCGGCCGCACTCGGTATCCTGGCCGAGGTTCGCAAGCAGCGCACGCTCCTGCTGCGCCGCAATGTTCGCTTGCACCTCGACCGCGTCGATGGCCTCGGATCCTTCGGCGAAATCGAAGCGGTGATCGCCGCCGGCGAGACGCCCGAGCTTTATCGCCTCGAGGTCGCAGAACTTCTGTCTGCGCTGAAAATCGATGACGACAATTTAATCAGAAGATCCTACTTCGAGCTGATTACCGACGGATGAGGTGCTTGGGATTTCCTGTTGATCAATTGCAGGAACGTCAGCGTAAGCGAGAAGGTCAGCCCCCAAATCACCTGCCCGGCGAACAGGATTGCCGGATAATCGCTCGAGGTCCCGTTGCGCTTCCAGCGATACGATCCGCGATAGCGCGGATCGCTCAGCGCCTGCAGCGGCACGCTGAAAATCTCTGCGACTTCTTTCGGGTCGGGTTTGAGCTCGGGATTGCCCTCGATAATACCAACGTACGGAGTCACCGCGATGTCGGTCGCGTTGGTGCGGCGCCCCGGGAAGGTGCCGATCACACGCACCTGATGCGGCTCAATCCCGACCTCCTCATGAGTCTCGCGCAGCGCCGCCGCCAGCAGGTCCGTATCGCGCCGATCGTAGCGGCCGCCGGGAAATGCGACCTGCCCGGAATGGCTCGCGAGCCGATCCGACCGCCGCGTGTAGAGCACCTCGAGCGCGCCGTCGCGATGCATCAGCGGAACGAGAACCGCGGCCGCCTTCTTGTCGCCGGGCGCGGGCTGCCGAACCGACTCCACCGGCTCGAGCTTGTGCCGCAGGCTTTCCAGGTAGTCGCGGATATTCAGGATTTTGCCGGCTTGGTCCATCGCGAGGTTGCACAGGGCTCGGATGATAATCGCGCCCCGCCTCTTCCAGCGCAAGGCCATTGCTGCCAGTTTGAGACGCCTGATGTCCGCTAACGAACAATCGGCGCCGTCTGCTGCTCCCGCGTTTCCGGCCGCCGTCCTGCCGGCGAAGCGCAATCTTATCGGCCGCTATCACGAAATTGTGCTCAAGGGCGGCAACCGCTGGCGCTTCGTCGAACAGATGAAACGCAACGCCCGCGCACTGTTCGCCGATTGCCGCATCGGTCGTATCCGTGGCGAAGGGCCGCGTCTGATTATTGAAATTCCCGCCGCAATCCCCGATGACCTGGTGCGCGAGCGCGCGGGGCTGCTGTTTGGCTTTCAGAACTTTACCCTCAGCCGCCCGGTGCCGCTCGATATCGAGGACCTCAAGCGCGAGGCGGTCGCCGCCGCTCGCGGTCAGCGCGCCAAGACGTTTCGCGTTGCAACGCGGCGTGCCGACAAACGTTTCCCGCTCAATTCGATGGAGATCGATCGCATCGTCGGCGCCGAGGTAGCCGCTGCGCTCGGGCTCAAGGTGGACCTCAACGATCCCGAGTTGACGATCACCATCGAAATTCTGCCCGACGCCGCCTACATCGCGGTCGGCAAGCATCCCGGTGCCGGCGGTCTTCCGGTGGGGGTCAGCGGCCGCGCGATGGTGCTCCTCTCCGGCGGCATCGACTCGCCGGTCGCGGCTTACCGCATGATGCGCCGTGGATTGCACGTTGACTTCGTGCACTTCCACAGCTATCCGCTGGTTTCATCTGCGAGCCGCGAAAAAGCCTGCGACCTTGCCGCTCATCTGACGCGCTACGAGGCGCGATCGACGCTCGCGCAGGTGCCGTTTGCCGACGTTCAGCGCGAGATCGTCGCGCGAACCCTGCGCCCGCTGCGCGTAGTCCTCTACCGCCGCTTCATGCTGCGCATCGCGAGCGCTATCGCGATCCAAAATGGTTCCACCGCGCTGGTTACCGGCGAAAGCCTGGGCCAGGTCGCTTCGCAGACGCTCGAAAACATGACGGTGATCGAAAAGGCTGCCGCGCTGCCCATCCTGCGGCCGCTGGTGGGCATGGACAAGAACGAGATCATCATCGAGGCGCGCCGTCTGGGCACGTTCGAAACATCGATTCTGCCCGATCAGGATTGCTGCTCGTTGTTTGTGCCCGCTCATCCTGAGACCCACGCGCGCTTGCACGATGTCCTTGCCGCTGAAGCACAATTCGACCTCGAGGCGATGGTTTCCGCGGCCGTCGCCAAGACCGAAATCGTACGCCTTGAATTTCCCCACGTCGTTAGGCGCTAGATCCGGCTTCGCGCGATCGGGCTGCGCGCCGGTTCAACCTGCGCGCGGGTGGCGCTATAGTCTCGATTCGGTCAGGGTCGGAGGAAGCGCCGCCGTGCGCTTCATGGAGAATGCTTGCAGTGGACGCACCGCTTAAAATCCGCGAGCTCGATCACGTGGTCCTTAGATGCCGTGACCAGGAGCGCATGCTCGACTTCTACATACGCATACTCGGCCTTGCCGAAGAGCGCCGCATCGATCAGATCGGCCTGATTCAGCTTCGCGCCGGCGCCGCCATGATCGACTTGGTGCCGGCCCCGGAGCCGCGCGTCGAGAGCGGCCTCAACGTCGATCACTTTTGTCTCGGCCTCGAAATCGCCGACCTGGGCGACGCCGTCCGCTATCTCCGCGCGAACGCCGTCGAGATCGTCGGCGAGCCGGTGATGCGCTACGGCGCGCGCGGGATGGGCCTCTCGATCTACCTGCGCGATCCCGAAGGTAACGTCGTCGAGCTCAAGCAGATGCCGCCCGCGGGGTCCGCCTGATGCGATCGGCCGTCCGCGGGATATGTCATCGTTCCAGTCCGCTTCGTCCCCGCAAATCCGCTTCGTACGCGCACGCGCGAAGCGTGATTGCCGCGCTGATCGCGATCGCGACTCTGATGCTCCCCGGCTGCGAACGCAATTCGCCGCATGGCATCGCCCGCCGCTATCTGGAAAACTTGCAGCGGTCGAATTATGCCGGCTGTTACGCGATGCTCGCCGACCGCGATCGGAAGAATCGCACCCTGGCGGAGTTCCTGACTGAAATCCCGCTCGCACCCGATGTCGGTCCCGCGGTGTTCCGTCCCGTGCTCCGGAATATCCAGTTCGAGCTGGGCGACATCCGTATTGACGGTGATAACGCCTTCGTTGCGCTGAAGGTTACGGCGCCCGATCTACCGCTCTGGGAGCGCACGCTCGACGCTGCCGCCGGCACCGACCATTTCGGCGGTCAGAACGCGGAACGGTCGCTGGCCTCGGGTGATTTTCCGAAACATACTTATGACGATGGAATATTTCTGACCAGGGAGCGCGATCGCTGGCACGTGGTCGCCGGCTTTACTGATCGCGATCGAATCGTCGATCTCCATCGCGAAGCCATAGTCGAGTACCATCAGTTCCAGTACGCGAAGGTCGTCGTTGACTACAAATCGATGCTTGCCGACCTCGATAAGCTCAGGTTCACCGGCGCGCCTGGACTCGCCGCACGCTATCGCGCCGAACTCGCCGGCGTGCAGCGTGCGCAAGGCGACGTGCCGGCCGCGATGGCGTATGCTGCCAAATCACTGAGGCTCGGCGACATCGCGATGAGCATGTCAGAGGAGCGCGTCCCCGCAATCTTCGGCTCGATTACCAACACTGGCGCCCGTGCGCTCGACGCCGTCCAGATTGCCGTCACCTGGTACCAAGGCCGCGGCAAGGATTTGAAGGTCGCCTACGCCGAGAAGCATCCGGTCGTGACGACGCCAATCGAATTCACCGACTTCAGCGTCCCTGTGATTCCGTTCGTGCCGGGCGAGAAGCGTCAGTTCGGCTTCATCTTGACGGCTCCGGTTCAGGTCCAGCAGTATGCGGCCCCGTATGTGACCATCAGCGCAATCACCTTCACTTACCTGAAGGCGCCGTTGCCGAAACTCGCCGGCACTAAGGCGCCGAGCGGGCCCGCCGCGAGTACGCCTGCACCTTCGTCGCCGCCGGGCGTCGCAGTGAACCAGCCGGCTTCCCTGCCAACTCCGCCGCCGCCGTCTCAATCCCCGGCGAAGAAAGTTGCTCCAGGCAAAAAATAGCCCCGTGACCACCAGCTTAACCATCGCTGTCCCGACTCATAACCGCGCGCGCCTGCTGTCGCGCACGCTCGCAAGTATCGCCGCGCTTAAATTCCCCGAGGGCATCGTTCCCGAGTGCCTCATCGTGGATAACAATTCGCCCGACGACACGCGCGCCGCCGTCGAGGTCTTCGCCCGCACGGCGCCGATCGCCGTGCGCTATGTCGTGGAACCGACGCTCGGCTCAAGCTATGCGCGCAACCGCGCCATCGCCGAGGCGCGCGGCGAATACGTCTTTTTCATCGACGACGATGCCATCGCCGAACCCGACTGGGCGATCGAGCTGCTCGCCGAGATCGACCGCCGCCAACTCGACGTGGCCTGCGGTCTCGTGCTCCCCAACTGGGAGGCGCCGCCGCCGCGATGGCTCGGGCCCAGCCTCTACGTCCGCCTGGCCGTCCACGACGAGGCCGCCCTCGCCGAAGCTGATTTGCGCCGGCGCGATCACATCCACAATTATTTCAGCGCCAACGTCGGCTTTCGGCGCGAGACCTTTGAATTGTTCGGCCGCTTCCGCGAGGACCTTGGCGTGGTCGGCAACAATCCAATTTCCGGCGAGGATACCGAGCTCTTCGCGCGCATCGCGATGCGCGGTGGCGCAATCGGCTTCGCCCCCCGCGCCCGCGTTCATCACATCATCGGACGTGAACGGATGACCCGCCGTTATCTGCGCCGCAAGGCCTATGCGTTCGGCTTCGGCAGCGCCATCGCGGGCGGTCCCACCCACAATCATCTCGACAAGCTCACGCGCAACGGTCTGCGGATGCTTGCCGCCGTCGCCCTCGGCAATCCCGAGCGCGCCGTCTATCACGAGCTCGAATGTGCGAATTTCTTCGGCTATTGGCGCGGCCGCCTCGCCCTGCGCCGATAATTTTATCGCGTCACCCAATCGAGCATTCCGCGCGCGATTATCTGATCCAGGTACGGGATTCGCTCGCCCAGGCTGGCAATCTCGCTCAGCCTAACCCAGCGCCAATCGAAATGTTCATACGGCCGCAGCGTCACTGCACACTGCGACCCGGTCGGGCGACACGCGAAAAGCAATTGCACGTAGGGTCCGGGCGTTTTGTTGGCGCCCAACATGCGATCGATCGCGATCGTAAGGCCGGTCTCCTCCGCGACCTCGCGCGCCAGGCATTCTTCGAGGGTCTCGTCGGCTGCCAGATGGCCGCCCGGCAGATCCCACGTCCCCGGCTTGTAGGTCATCGAGGGCGCACGCCGGAGCACCAGGATCTTTCCCCCATCCTCGATCACACCGTGCACGCCGATCCAGAATTGCAGCTCCGCCATACTTATCGTCCGAGCATCCTACGCCTTAAATCAAGCATCCTAAGCACGCAGCGATTCGATGAAATCGAGCACCGCGGCGGCGCAATTCTCGGCCCGGTCGGCGTAAATTTCGTGGCCCTTGCCGTTGATCACGGCGATGCGAGCGCCCGGGATCGCATCGCGCATCGCGACCTGCGCCTTCAGCGGCTCGTAGGCGCTGTTGGCAGGTGCGAGGATCAAGGTCGGCACCTTGATTTGAGCCAGGAGCGGCGCAACGTCAACGCTCGGCACGGCGCGACACAATCCCTGCAAGACGTGTGTCGGGATCCGCGCCCATTCGTCGATTACCCACTGTGTGCGCGCCGGATCGCCGCCGGTCAGGCCGCCGCCGGATTCCATCAGCGCTTTGGCCCATCCGCCGGAACCGAGTTTGCCGAGCGCGCTCGGCCAATCTTCGTAGCCAAGCGCGAAGAGCTTTTGCACGCGCGGCGGAATCGAGGTCGGAGTTGCGAGCAGCGTCAGGCTCTTCAGGCGCTCGGGCCAGCGCACGGCGAATGCGATGCCCAAGGTTCCGCCAATCGATTCGCCCAGGTAATGAACCTGCTCGAGGCCCAGCGCGTCGAGGAAGCCTTTCATATCGAGCAGCAATTCCTCGGCCGACCATTTGTGATCAGGTCCCGGATCGGCGGACTGTCCGTGGCCGCGCATATCGCGCCTCAACACGCGAAGATGGCCGGCAAGTAGCGGCACCCAGTGCTGCCAGAAACGCAGATTGCGGCCAAACCCGTGCTGGATCCAGAGCGTCTCGGATTGCAGCCACGGAGTAGTGAAGTCGTCGAGTTCGTAGGACATCTCACAGTTGTTCGCGGTGATCTTCGGCATCGCAGGCCACTCTCCTAGCCGTCTGTACTACTTTGCGGACGGCCATAGAAGAGCAGAACAGTCCGCGGCAGATGCGGTAACGAGCCGCGCACAGCCCGAAAGCAATGGCCGCTGGCGCTTCTCGACTGACTGAAACCCGACTAATGTTTTTGTGCGGCTTGAGCAGTTCTCCAGGATCTCGAGGTCACAGCAGAGGAATCGCGAAGAAGAGGTTGCAAAGCCCAAGCTCGCGCCGCTGAAAGATTCGGTCCTTGAACCGGGCTCTGCGAGATGGATTCGCGTTCCATTGCTAAACCGATCGAAAACCCGGCCCGGCCGGCTCATGCGGATTGCTTCATCTGACCCTATCGGCGCAAGACGCGCGGGAGAGAGTTCAACGATGGGCGACAAGCCTCGGCATCTACTCGACGGATACAAGGTTCTTGACTTTACCCACTTCGTCGCCGGCCCGACGACCACCCGCCTGATGGCCGGTATGGGCGCCGAAATTATCAAGGTTGAGATGGCGCCTCATGGCGACCATGCTCGCGCGTTCGATTACATTCGGGACGGACGCAGTGCTTTCTTCGTTCAGCAAAATCGCGGGAAGGAAAGCCTTTGCGTCGATCTGCGCAAACCCGAAGGCGTCGCCCTCGTCAAACAACTCGTGCCTCAAGTCGACGTCGTCGTCGAGAATTTCGCTCCGGGCGTGATCGGCAATATCGGCCTCGGCTATGAAGTGCTCAAAGCCATCAATCCCGCAATCGTGATGTGCTCGATTTCCGCGCTCGGCCAGACCGGTCCGCTCGCACACGACGCCGGTTTCGATTTCATCGGTCAGGCTTATGCCGGAATCACGTCACTGATCGGTGAAGCTGAGGGGCCTCCTTACATGCCAATGGTTGCGATCGGCGACGTCAGCACTGGAGCGCATGCGATGGGCGCGATCGCCTGCGCGCTGCTTTACCGCGAAAGAACCGGGGAAGGGCAGTACATCGACGTCTCGCTGCTCGATAGCTATTTCCACTGTCAGACCATCGGCGTCCAGCTCTACAGCGCCAGCAAAGGCGCGCGCGAGATGAAGGCCTCCGGACTCCATCACTCGCTCGCTTGTCCCGCCGGCGTTTTCAAAGGCCGCAAGTGGTGGATCATCATCCTCGCAATGACCGACAAACAGTGGCTTGGCGTTTGCGCAGCTATCGGAATGCCCGAACTCGGCACCGATTCCCGCTATGCACGTGCTCGCGACCGCTCACAGCATCGTCTCGAAATCATCCGGATAATCGAAGATTGGCTCGCTGCGATGCCCAACGATGAAGCATCAATCGAAGCGCTACGGAGCAACCGCGTGCCCGTCGCGCCGATCCTTTCAGTGCGCGAGGCGATGGAACATCCGCATCTCATCGCGCGGGGAACGGTGCGGACGATCAACGATCCGATCCTCGGCGAATTCAAGATTCCCGGCTTTCCTCTGCGCTTTTCCGGCTTCCCCGAAGAGCTCGAGTTCGACGCGCCGATGCTGGGCGAGCATAACGCTGCGGTGCTCGAAAGATATCTGGGATTTTCTGCCGCCCGCGTAGCTGAACTCGAGACCGCGGGCGTGCTGCACCGCGCGCCGCACTGATTCATCCGCGACTGTGCGATGCCCTTTCAGATGAAGAAAGAAATCGCGTATCATGCAGGCTCCGCAGATCGATGGCCACCGGCCCGAGCTAACGCCCGCTGATGTAGTCCGCCCCACGATGAACGTCGCACGCCTTTCACCTTCCGCCGCCAACATCGTCGTCCCCACCATCGTCGGGTGCGCCCTCTTCATGCAGACGCTGGACTCGACCGTCATCGCGACCGCGCTACCCGTCATCGCCCGCGCCATGCACGAACCTCCCATCCGCCTCAACCTCGCAATCACTTCTTATCTGCTCAGCCTTGCCGTCTTCATCCCGATCAGCGGATGGATGGCCGACCGCTACGGCGCGCGTTCCGTGTTTCGAACGGCGATCGCACTCTTCACACTCGGATCGATCTTCTGCGGACTCTCCTCGACGCTCACCGCACTCGTCCTCGCCCGCGTGCTGCAAGGCTTCGGCGGTGCGATGATGGTGCCGGTGGGCCGCCTCGTCGTACTGCGCATCGTGCCCAAATCCGGACTTGTCGATGCGATGGCGTACCTCACTATCCCGGCCGTACTCGGCCCGGTGCTCGGCCCGCCGGTCGGCGGCTTCATCGTGACCTACAGCTCCTGGCGCTGGATCTTCTTCATGAACGTGCCGATCGCGATCCTCGGGATGATTCTCGTTTCGCTCTACATTCCGGACATCAAGGAAGAGGAAACCGTCCCGTTTGATTTTCGCGGATTTCTATTAACTGGAATCGGTCTCGCCGGCCTGGTTTTCGGCTTCGAGACCATCGGACGCTCAATGGTCCCGGCTGGCGTTGTGATGACCGCGATGACCGCGGGTGGCTTGTGCACGGTACTCTATGCTCTCCACGCGCGGCGTATTGCCTATCCGATCGTCGATATGACGCTGATGAGGATTCCCACCTTTTCCGCCTCGGTGCTCGGTGGCGGGTTCGCGCGGATGGGAATTGGGGCCTTGCCGTTTCTGCTTGCAATGCTCCTGCAACTGGTCTTCGGGCTGAATCCCTTTGCTTCCGGGCTGATCACCTTCACTAGCGCGGTCGGCGCGTTGACCATGAAGTTCACCGTCGGGCCGGTCATCCGCCGCTTCGGCTTCCGCTCGGTGCTGATCGGCAATGGCATCATCAGCGCACTGATCCTGATCAGTTACGCGATGTTCCGTCCTGGGATCCCCAAGAGCCTGATGATCGGGGTCTTGCTGACTGGCGGCTTCTTCCGCTCCCTGCAGTTCACCTGCCTCAACACCGTCGCCTACGCCGATATCCCCCAAACGATGATGAGCGGGGCCAGCACGCTCTCGAGCATGGCGCAGCAACTGTTTCTGAGCCTCGGCGTTACGGTCGCCGCGCTCGTGCTCCATATAAGCCTCGCGATGCGCGGAAGTTCGACGCTGAATGCCAACGATTTCGCCGCAGCGTTCATCGTGATCGGGATTTTGGCGCTGGTCTCGACGCTGTTCTTCGTGCCCCTCGAGCATCACGCCGGCGCGGAAGTCAGCGGCCACCAGCCCCTCGGGGCACTTGCGCGCGAACCGGTCGTGCACGCGGATTGAGCGGATTGATCGGATCGGCGAACCTTGATGCTCAGCCGGCATCAGGGGCTTTTGTCGCGCAGAGCATCCCCGCAACTGCGCAACGGCCATCCACTACGGTCGCACCTCGTAATACGCGTTAATCGGGTTTTCGAAATCGCGCGTGGTGAACCGCGTAAAGCCCGCGGCTGCCGTCATCTTGCGCGCCACCGGCTCGGGGAATCCAAGCGTGCCCAGGCCCAGACCGCCCGGTTCCGACAACGCCGACGACATGCAACAGAGCACCGAGAATCCATACATCACCGGTGCCAGCGGATTATCCGTCAGATTTCCCTCGAAGGTCGGCTGGCCGTGAACGTCGGCGATTAGCCAGGTGCCGTCGGGCTTAATCGCCTTGCGGATCGCCTGCATCACCAGGTCCGGCCGCGTCATATCGTGCAGGCAATCAAAGGTCGTGATGAAGTCGTGGCTCGCATCACCGGGTAGTGGATCGACCTTGGCATCGTGAAAGTTGATGTTCCCGACGCCCGCCTGCTTCGCGTTTTCCGATGCGCGCGCGAGTGCGATCTTCGCGATATCGTAGCCGTGGAAAGTCGATCGCGGGTAGGCCTTGGCCATCTCGATCAGCGCGACGCCGGAGCCGCATCCAACGTCAGCGACTTTCGCCCCGGTCTGCAGCTTGCCTACGACTCCATCGAGCTTGGGCAGCGCGCTCGGGACCAGTTGTGTGCGGAACCACGGAGCCAACAGCCGCTCGACACCGCGATTCACTTCCGGACCGAGTTGGTCGTAGGTCAGTCCCTTGCCGCTCTTGAATGATTCGGGAAGCAGATTGAGCACCGCCATCTGCTGCGGCAGCGCACAGAATCCGCCGGCCAGAAAGAACGGACTGTTCTCGTTCGCCAGCACCAGCGCGCTCTCCGGACTCAACTCAAAACGTCCTTCGCCCTTGTAGTCGATCAGCTTGGCCGCGGCCTGCCCCTGGAGCCATTCGCGAATCCAGCGCTCGTGCAACCCGGTCTTTTGCGCCAGCGCCTCGCTGGTCATCGCGCCCGCTCCGCTCAACGCCTGATACAATCCCATCCGGTCGCCGAGATAGATCATTGCCGACACCAAAGCACCACCCAGAATGTCGAAAACCTGCTCAGCGGTCTCCTTCGCTTTTTCAATGTCGATTTTCTCGGATGTGCTGGCCATATTTATCTGAATCTCCACGCGGTGATGTGCCTCTCGTACACTCGCGAACCGATTGCTGTCAATCAAGACCATCTGTCATTCCCCGGTAGACGAGGGAACTACCGAAGCATTCCGGAAAGCCAACTGGACCACGCGGGTGCACCGGCGCATCATGTGGCTTTTCGCGTGTGCTCGCCTGCACTCTGCGCGGGATCGGGATCGAGCGAAGCCGAGACGTACAGGACGCCTCCGCACATCGGTGCAACGTTGCGTGGAGAACGACTGCGCAAATTCACACGACGTCTGGATAGGACGAATTCGCCCGCTGCGCCTTTGCAGCGAGCGATGCACCATCGCGTTGCGATAACGCACGCACGCGCCCCGTCATCGCAACGCGGTGAGTGCCTTGTTCGCATTGCCGATCACCTTGCATGCCGACTCGTGGGATTCGATGCTGCTCCCCGCTTCGCTTCGTTGGTCCTGACCCCTTAGCTATACGAACCTCCGCAGAGACATCGGGCGGTTGGCACGCATCTGGCGATACCCCTCCTTCAACGGGAATCGCTGGTGCACTCATGAACGCATCCGAAACATCCAAGGTTCTGTGCGAAATTGCATCGAGCTGGTTCCCGCGCGTTATTGGGCACGGAAACCTCCAGCATTTGGAGGAGTTCGGATCCAACGGCGCGTGCTTGGTGGTTGCAAGATTACGACATTGAATTTGCGAGGCTGTAAGTACTTGAGCACGACCTTGAAAGGGCCTGTTGATATGTGGACACCGCTGCGCAGTTATGCAACATTAAGCGCAAGTAATCGCGCATCTTTGAGTCAGCGGATGATGTCAGACCCGGTGGATACCCTGAAAGCGCGCGTGTTGGTGGTGGATGAGGCAACGGTTGCTCAACTTACCATCAACGCCCTGAGAAAAGCCGGATTCGAAACCGAAGGTTGCTCCAACGGCAACACCGCCCTCGCCACCGTTGAAACCGGCGGCGCCGATGTTGTCGTCTGCTCGATGCAGATGCCCGGCGTTGACAGCATCGAGCTACTGCGCCGGATGCACGCGCGTCGGCCCGACGTTCCCGTCGTGATGCTGGCCGGCGACCCCAGCGTACTTTCCGCGGTTGCCGCGATGCGCCAAGGGGCCTTCGACTATGTGACCAAGCCGTTCGACGATGAGGCGCTCGCCGCGATCGTGGAACGTGCGCTCGAGATGGGCTGTCTGAAGCGCGAGAATCGCCGGCTCCGCCAGCAACTCGATGTCGTCAGTTCGGCCGCCAGCTTCGTCGCCGAAAGCTCGCAGACCAAGCAACTCGTTGCGATGGTTCGCCGGGTGGCCCCGGCCCGCTCCACCGCCCTGATCGAGGGTGAAAGCGGCACCGGCAAGGAATTGATCGCCCGCATGCTGCACTACTGGAGCAATCGCGCGGAAGGTCCATTTGTCGCGGTCAACTGCAAGGCGTTTGCCGATGGCGTGGTCGAGAGCGAACTATTCGGCCACGAAAAGGGATCGTTCACAGGGGCCATCGCGGCTCGGGCCGGATGCTTCGAGCGCGCTTCGAACGGCACCCTGTTCCTCGACGAAATCGCCGAGGCGGGCCCCGACTTCCAGGCCAAGCTCCTGCGCGTCCTCGAAGACGGCGAGGTCTTGCGCGTGGGCGCCAGCAAACCGCGCAAGGTCGACGTCCGCATCGTCGCCGCAACCAACCGCGTATTGCGCACCGAAGTTAGCGGCGGACGTTTCCGCGGAGATCTCTACTTCCGCCTCAACGTCATCCCGGTGCGTATTCCGCCCCTGCGCGAACGTCCCGAAGACATTCTTCCGCTCGCACGCCATTTCCTCGCGTTCCATTCCGCGGAAGCCGGCCGCCCACTGCAGCTCTCCCCTGACGCCGAACGTGTACTCCTCGCCTACCCATGGCATGGTAACGTGCGCGAGCTTGAAAACGTGATCGAACGCGCGGTCGTGATGAGTGGCGCTGAAGTCCTCACCCCCGATGCATTTGCACTCGAACCATCTGCGGAGCCGGTCGATGCGTCCGACGACCTTGCGGACCTGCTCGAGCCGCAGCCCGCCAAATCGGGTGAGACCCTGCAGGAATGCGTCGACCGCGCCACGAGCGCGAAGATCAAAGCCGCACTTGCTCAAGCCAACGGTAATCGCGCCGAGGCGGCGAGCGCACTGCGTGTCGATCGCACCACGCTCTATCGCCTGATGAAGCGGCTCAATCTGCAGTAGCCCGCGCCTGCGACATTAATTGTATTCAGGTCGTCGAGCAGGCGATTGAGGGGCATCTCTGAACCGCCTGCTGTCTTGTTCCGATCTCTCCCGGCACATCAACTTTGCGTAACCGGAATCGTAACAGCTTGTCATTCTGAACGCTGCCGAAGAATCCCGGTATCTATTATGCTCGCGGAGCGGGACCCATGCCCCTTCGGCGGCCTTCGCTCGCACGCCCCAAACGAAAAGCGGCGCGCCCGCTTTGGGGCGTGCCGCCGTTTGCTTATGATCGTGAAATCCGGGCCAGCGATCAGCGCCCAACCGTGTGAATGATCTGAATCACTGCCGGTCCGACGATTACCGCCAACATCGCGGGCAGGACGAATAAAACCAGCGGGAAAAGAATCTTGATCGTGGTTTTCTGCGCCGCTTCTTCCGCGCGCAGGCGCCGGCGAACGCGCAGTGCGTCAGAGCTTGCATGCAGGGCCGGCGCGACTTGCGCACCGAGCTGTTCGCTCTGAATCAGGGTCGCGGCGAGCGGCTTGATGTCTTCAACCGCCGTCCGCTCAGCCAGATTGCGCAGGGCCTGTCCCAGCGATGAGCCCGCCGAGATCTCCGAGGATACCAGGCTGAGTTCGCGGCCAATCTCCTGGTTCTGACGCAGGGCCTCGGTGCCAACGATTTTGATCGCCTCAAACAGTCCCAAACCGGCTTCCACGCAAACCACCAGCAGATCGAGAACGTCCGAAAGCTGGCTCGCGATTTCGGTCTGCCGTATGCGCGCCCGCCGCTTGACGTAATAGGTCGGGATCATCGCACCAATGATCACTCCGACCATCCCCATCAACGCGATCATGCCCGTCGGCTTGCCGAAAATCACGGCGAACACCACCAAGATCAAGCCGAAGGCTATCGCCGCCATTACGCGAAACACCTGGAAGGCATGGGCGGCAGTGCTGCCCATGAACCCGGCATGTTGAAGGGTCTCGGCGAGCTTCTCACCGGACGGAGATTCGAGATCGGGCGCCGGCACCCGCGACGAGGCCCACTTGAAGAGCATCCGGCCCAGACTCTCGTCGTGATTATCCTCGTCTTCAAACACTCCTTGGGAAGCGCGAATCTTCACTGCCAGATCGGCGAAGCGTTCTTCAAGCACGCGATGGCTGCCGTAGAGGGCCACGTAGATCGCGATTCCGCCGGCGCCGAGCAGGCTGAACACGCAGAGACTGACAAATATTGACGATGACATCGCAGTAGCTCCCGCGTGATCGCTAGTATTTCAGCTTCAACAGTCGTCGGATCGTGATGAACGCAAGTCCGTCCAGAATAATCGCCGTCTTCAGGATCTTCTGGCCGGTAGGATCGGTGAACAGCACCGCTGCATAACCTGGCTGGACCAGGCTGAACGCGGCTAGCACGACGATCGGCAGCGAGCCCACGATCATACCGCCCATCCGGGATTGTGCCGTCAGGGCGCGAATCTGCAGACGCAGGCGCTGGCGCGTGCGCACGATTTCGGCGAGGCGGCCAACGATTCCCGCGAGGCTCGAACCGACATCCGTCTGAACCTTTACCGCCACCACCAGCAAGCGCAGGTCGTCCTCGGGCACGCGCTTGAGCATATCCTCGAGCGCTCGCGGCAGCGGCAAACCGATTCGCGTCTGTTCGAGCACGGTGCGAAATTCACTGCCCAGCGGATCGCTGAATTCCTGGACCACCACCTGCAAACCGCGGTTTAGCGAATGGCCCGCTTCGAGCGAAGACTTCATCAGATCCAGCGCGAATGGAAGTTGCGTGATAAAGGCCCGCATGCGCCGTGTCCGACGAAATCGGATGTAGATTATCGGCAGTAATCCGAAAGCGAAGCCGAAGCCCACCGCAAAGAGCAAGTCGTGCCATAGCGCCTGTCCGAGGAACAGGCCGGCAAAAAACATCAGCAAGACGATCAGCATCATCTCCGAGACGCGCATGTAGATGCCGGCCTGCCACATGTTCTCTTCGAGTTTGCGCAGAATGTTCAGCTTCCACAGAATCGACAGAAGCTGGCCCGATTCGCGCACCCGCGTCCTGCGCGTGATGTCGACATCGACGTCCTCGTCGGGTCGCGCCATCCGCCGAATCAGATTCTGCTTCTGATCCGACTCGCTACCCCTCATGGTCATGATGATCAGCGCCCCGATGAAGACCAGGGCAAAAATGCCGCTTGCGTAGAAAAAATCCATGGCCTCACCTCACCGCGATTGATTCGGCTGGAGATCGATGCGGTAACCGGCGGCGGCTACGCGATCGGTGTACATCGAGCGGATTCCGGTGAAACGGAACTGGCCCAGGACCTTACCGCCCTGACCAATACCGGTGCGCTTGAATTCGAACAGGTCCTGCATCATGACCATCTCGCCTTCCATGCCGGTAATCTCGGAGATCTTCATCATCTTACGCGTGCCGTCGGAAAGGCGGCTCACGTGCATGATCATGTTGAGTGCGGAGGCAACCTGTTGACGCATCGCGCGCTGCGGTATCGATGCGCCCGACAGCAGCATCATCATCTCGAGCCGCTGGATCGCGTCGCGTGGGGTATTCGCATGGACCGTCGCGATCGAGCCGTCGTGACCGGTCGACATCGCCTGGAGCATGTCGAAGACTTCACCGCCACGAACCTCGCCGACGATGATGCGGTCGGGGCGCATGCGCAGGCAGTTCTTGACCAGCTCACGCTGCGTCACTTCGCCCTTTCCTTCGACGTTGGGTGGCCGCGTTTCGAGCCTTACCACATGCGGCTGCTGCAGCAGGAGTTCAGCCGAATCTTCGATCGTCACGATGCGCTCGTCCGAGGGGATGAACGACGACATGCAGTTCAGCATCGTGGTCTTGCCCGAGCCGGTTCCGCCGCAGACCAGCACGTTAAGCCGGGCCTTGACGATTGCCTGCATGAATTCGACCATGTCCGGCGTCAGGGTCTCTTTGTCGATCAAATCATCGACCGTGTAGCGCTTCTTGCCGAAACGCCGGATCGACAGTGACGGACCGTCGAGGGCGAGCGGCGGTATGATCGCGTTGATACGCGAACCGTCGGCGAGGCGCGCATCGACCATCGGTGATGCTTCATCAACGCGCCGTCCGACTTGCGACACGATGCGGTCGATGATCAGCATCAAATGCTGGTCGTCGTTAAAGCGCACGTCGGTCAGATACAATTTGCCCTGCCGCTCGACGTAAACCTGGTTCGGCCCATTGACCAGGATGTCGCTTACGTCATCGTCCCACAGCAACGGCTCCAGGGGGCCGAGTCCGAGCAGTTCGTTTTTGATCTCTTCGATCAGGCGCACGCGATCAGCATCGGTCAACAGGCGCCCTTCCTCGTTCAGAATCTCGGTGATTGCCTGCGTCACCTTGGTCGAGGCCATGTTCTGTTCGAGGCTTTCGAGCCGCGACACGTCGAGGGTTTCGAACAGGCGGTTGTGAACCGCGAGCTTGAGCTGCTGAAAGCCGTCGGCCATCGTGTCGCGCTGGCGGCGCGGGCTGCCACTCATCAGCGAGGTGCGCGCCGGCGTTTGCCCGGTTTGCGCCGTTTGTGAAGAGATCCGTTCGACCAGTTTCATAATCGGTTAAATCCTTTTAGGCGCGTCCGCCCAGAGCAGATAGGAGTCGTGAAACCAGACCGCCGCTTTGCTCCGCCACCACCTCGCCGCCTGTCGCCAATCGCCGCGCTAACTCTTCTGCCGCCCGGGCCAGCGGAGAACCCGAGCCCACTTGCCATAAATCCTGTGCTCGCAGTTGCATTCGCTCGAGCACTTTCTCATCGCGTGGAATCTTTGCGTAAATCGGACGTCCCAGCGTGTGTGTAATCTGCTCCTCGCTAATCGGATGATTCTGAACGAATTTGCTCAGCATGAAATTCGGCTCGACACCCGACAGTCCCAGCCGGCTGAATAGATCGACGAAGCGCCATGCGCACCGCGCTGCCGAAATGGATTGATCCAGCAGGTAAAACAGATGATCTGATCGCTCCCACGCGGCCACCGCGTTCTCATCGATATAGCCGCCGCAATCCACCACCACGAAGTCGAACAGCTGGCGCATCAGATCGAGCACCGCGCCGATGGTCTTATCCGACACCAGTTCGCTGTCCTCGATTCGCTTGGGCGCCGCCAATAGGTAAATCCCCGACGGATGCTTGGTCAGCGCCGATTCGAGCTGTATCGAGTCGAGCTTCCGATCGCCTTCGCACAACTGCATAATCGTGTGCTCGGGCTCGAGGTTAAGGAACACCCCCATGCCGCCGGTCTGCAGATCAAGGTCAACCACCGCTACCCGCTTGTTGAGCGTATAGCGTAGCGCCAGTGCGAGATTCCCGCCCAGGCTGGTGACCCCGACGCCGCCGACCGTGCTCACCAGCGAAACGATCACACCGCCGGTCTGGCGTTCCGCGCGGCGGCGGGTCTCGCTAATTTTGAGTAATGCGCGCGTAGCGTCGCCCGCATCGAGCGGCAGAAACAAAAGCTCATCGGCCCCGGCCCGCAATATCCGCCGCATCAGCACCGGTGAACGCTCGTGCACCAATGCGAACAGCACCGGGCGCGGTGCGGCCTCGGCCTGCGCCTGCAGGAAATTAAGCGACGCCTCCTCGTTGCCGCCGTTGAAGAGCACCATCGTAACGTCTGGCGGCGGGCCTCCATTGAACCCGCCGCCACCCGGGGCGACTTCAATTATCTCAAGCAGCGGATCACCAAGAGCATCGAGCGCGACCTTCACTTCGGTACGGCGATCTTCAGCGTCGCCAACCAGCAACACGCGAAGCGCGCCGCCACGCTTGCCCTCAGCCTTTGTCCCTATCCCTGGCACTAAGTAACTCCTGCTGCCATCAGCACCTACCTACCTAAAATCGCGGCCGACTCGCGTCTTCCGTGGACAACCGTTTCGTTTCAATATCCCCCTGCGTCAATTGCGGGTGATCGGTTGGGAGCACCGGTTCTCCGAAACCGGGCATTGGCGATACGATTTGTGGCGTCACCGACATTACCAGATCGCTCCGCTGATCCTGATAGGTCGTCCTTTTGAACAGATAACCGAGATATGGAAGGTCGCCCAGGTACGGCGTCTTGTTTATTTGCGAGGTCCTGGTCCGGAGCAGCAAGCCGGCAATGATCAGCGTCTGATTGTTCTTGAGCCGAACGAAGGTTTGCGCCCGCCGCGTAATGAACGCCGGTACCGTGAATCCAAACAGATTTACTCCGAGCGAAAAATCGGGTTGCGAGACTTCCGGCTTGACTTCCAGCGCGATGTCATCGCGCCCGATCACCGTCGGGACGAAAATCACCGAGACGCCGAACTGCTTGAATACAATTGAAGTATTCAACGCCTGTGCGAGCACGATTGGAATCTCACCGCCTGACAGAAATTCAGCCTTTTCGCCCGAATTTGCCAGTAAATGCGGCTCGGCTAGAACCTTGGCAAGACTATGTTGCTCCAGGAAATTGAAAAAAGTCTGAGTATTTACGCCTTGGCCCCCCGCCACAAGAGCGTAGTTGACGTTGGTGGACAACAGCAGCGGAATTATCCCGCTGGGCGGCAGCACTGATCCTTGACTGACCGACGACAAACCGCCGGGCAGGCCCAATATCGAAAAATTGTAGTTCGAAAATTGCAGCGACCAGTCGATTCCCTGGGCCTCCATGCGGCTGCGGTTAAGCTCGGCCACGATTACATTGAGCATCACCTGCTGGCGGCCAAACGAATCGACGCGAATCTGCCGCTCCTCATATTGGCCGTGGATATCCCACACGGCGAGCGTCGTGAACCCCTCCTTGTGCCCAACCAGGTTGATTTGAAACGGATTGACCACCTGGAGATCCGCTACCCCCGTATCCGCGATCGAGATCCGCCGAATGCGCCGGGGAAAATCGTAAATCGCCGACGAACCTGCCGACAACTCGACCACGTCGTCGGGCAGATAATGGGTCCCGCCGTTCACCGCATCGCTCGGCGTCGGAGCCGGAAGATTATTCCGGAATCTCCTCTGCCCTTGTGGTGGCACCTGGCTCGGCAGCAGCATTCCGGAACCCATTGTATCACCAGTGGCCGTAGATTCGGTTTCGTTGCTGATCGCCGTGGGGCCGTTGCTCGTCGCTGCGGATCCGCTATACGGCACGGGCGGCAACGTCGACGCATCGGCCAGCGTCGTGGGCGCCGTCGCTGGCGCCGCGGCCCGCGCACTAGCCGCAGCAATCGGCGCTGCGCTCATCGATGCGGATGTACTTGCACTCGATAAGGAGGCGTCCGCTAACTTCATCGGAGCGGCCGCCGCCGGCGTAATCGCCGCCGCCACCGAGTCCGCCGCCGCACTTGCCACCGGCCGAATCGGAGCGATCGCCATTGCCGGCATCGTCGGCGCGACCGGGCCGCTGCCAGCATCGAGCGCCGCGCTCACGACCGGCTTATCGGCGGTACTTCCGAGACTGGGGACCTCCGCGGGCGTCGCTTCGGACGTGACCCTCGCGCCGCTGCCGGCTTTGTCGACCGCGGCGACTTCAACTCTGTAAGAAACCTTCTCGCCGTCCGCGGTTTCAACGTCGATCTTCCATTTCCCGGCTGACTCACCTACCAGCGCCAATTCACCCGGCTTCCCGCTGTTCACGATGAGCGCGCTCGGATTGTCCTCGACGTGGACTGCGGGCGTCGCGCCGGCACTTAAATCCTTGATCACATACGTCTCGCCTGCGTCGAGCGTGACTGCAACCTGGCGTCCTTCGGAGGCGGCTGTCAAACCTGCCGCAAGCGTCAAAAAGCCGAGCCCCCCCAGCAATGAACCAATTAGTCCTCTGCCGCTTCTTGCCTTCATTTTCATTATCCTCAACCTTCTTCCCGCCGTCCTCACGGAACGTCAATCGTCTTGGACCGGGGGCCGCTGTACGCGGATTCCCCAACTGCGCCGGCCGGCGCAGACGATCCTGCCCCCGCTGCTGAATTCAGCAACACCGGCTCGGTTGCCGCCGCCGCGGCGATCCCGCCTGTCGTCGCCATGCCGCTTGTCGCATTCCCGCTCTCCGATCTATTTGCCGCGGCCGGCGCCCCCAAGGGCATCGACGAACCAGCCGGAACGAAGTTGTCGGAGCTACCTGAATCCCCGGCGGGCGCAGCCGCGTCATTTCCTGCCGGTGCCGCCGGCTCAGATGGGGCTGGTTGCATCGACTCGCCACCCGTGCCCGCGCCCGAACGGACAAAGGAAACCGACTCGCTGCTCTTGCCGTCGCGCAGCACCTCGACGTTGACCGGCTTGGGTCGCGCGCGGGCGCGAGGCCGCGGGGCGTAAACCACGTGCTGTTCGGCGGTCATCGGCGCCGCCACTGGTTGCGCACCCAACAATTGCGCCACCGTGATGCCATTGGTCGCGATCACGTTCTTGTCGTCGTAATTCCTCAATGCCAAGCGCAGGCCGCCCTGCCCACTGGCCAGGGTCAGCCGTTCAGCCTGATCCGGAGTCACCAGCATGGTCACCACGTGCACCGGCTGAGGCTTGTCGTTGACCTGCTCGATGTCCTGCGCAATAGCCAGTACTTCGACGTCCTGCAGTACAATCTTGGTGAGCGGCTTATCCCCGCTCGCGACTGTCACCAGCACGTCCACATGTGCGTGCGGCAGCACGAAACCCGCGATGTCGCTGACTTCATCCACCGGGACCGAGAGCGCACGCATCCCGGTCGGTATCAGTAGCGGCAGCACCCCGGCGTTCTTCTCACCACTGAAAAGCCAATCTGCGACGATCGGCTGATTTTCGACGAAGCTGTTCTTCGTGTACTTGTTGAGTACCCCCGACGCGTCAGTGAACGCCCCGGGCGGAAGCGAATCCCGCGACCAGCGCGCAGTCTTGACCGAGGACGGATCGAGTTTGGTCCCGATTCCGAGCGCGTGCGCCGCGACTACTATGTCCACCGATTGCAGCTTTGCCTGCTGGACCTCGGCCTCGCGCTTTTTCAACGCCGAGTACACCACCATGGCGGCCACCAGCGCGGCGAAACCAGCGAGCAAGACGAAAACAATTGGACGTCTCATCTATCCTCTCCCCCCCCCCGGACCGCTCCCTGCCACCCGGGTCAACATTTGAATGACCAGTGAATGACGAACGACCGCCCCTACACTGCCATCGCGGTCTCTGTGCTCGTTAGCGTTGTCGGAAGGTTAATCAAGCCCATCCATGGCTTGCTGGTAGCCCCACCGGCACCGTAAAGAAAAATCGCCTTAGTGGCGTCGAAGTTTACCTGTATCTTTACCGGATTGCCGAAGGTTCGCGAGGTTGGAGCTGGACTCCCCGCGCATGACGTTGGCGTCGGTGTCGTGCAGGTCGATCCCGAAATACCGGGGGACGAGTCAGTTCCCAGATCGTCGGTGATTATGAATTTTAGCTGAGTTCCGCAACTCCCACCCGACTCTGTCACCGAAGGCGACCCGACTGACAGCATGTACTGGACGACCTGTGCGTGCGTCGCACACGTGTTGACCGCCGCCCAGCGCGCACCCTGGTAATTCATCTGCCCCAGCGCGAGCGCGTCCTCGCCGATCAGTGCGAGCTGCACCGCGACGAACAATACGATCATCGCGACCGTGGCCACCAGCGCGAATTCAACCGCGGCCTGACCACGCCTTGTGACAAAAAGTCGCAGCGATCTCATCCGCGAGCGCATCACGCTTGCCGCTTTTGGGGTTGTATAGTTCTGTTTCATATCGTACCCGACGGGCGGTCCTCGCTCGCGACCCATTCGCCGGCCGGAAATCGCTCGCGGGAAATCGCCGGAAACGTTATCTCACCGGTGTCCTAAGTTACGCTCTGTAGCTCGCCGTGAGCAAGCGTACAGTTCTCGGCTGATTCAAACCTTTTATCGCCCCTTCTGGAACGATGAAAGTCGTCCGTCTTCAACCGAGAGAATCTCGCCTCCCGGTGAATTTCGTCTGTCAAGAATTGCGGGGATGGCGCGCGTTCGTTATCTCGAACGCGACTAAAGGATCTGCGCGACACCCTCGCGGCGAGGGCGCGATTCAACGGGATTTCCGAACACTCGAGGACACTACACGCTACGACTGCTTCAGTAACGGATATAATCCAGAACCTCGTTGCGGCGTTCGCAACGGCTGACCCAACCTCGGCACCCATCTTCCCCCCCCCGGGTCTTTCGTCAGGAACTCAGCAGGTCGTTATGGATCGTTCCCCATTCGACCATGCTTTGGATCGACTGCCCCATGGTCTGATAAAATACAAAGACTACCAGCGCTACCGCTGCAAGAATCAACGCGTATTCGGTCATCGTCTGGCCGCGTCTTAGCGCTTTGCGCGATCCGAGCAGCCGCACATACAATAGGGCGGGACGCTCCCACATAGAGTACTCTCCCGTCGCTAAGAAATCATTACGAAACCGCTCGTTTTTGTCCATCGCTGATAGCACTCCATTTGCGGTATCGCACCCAATCTCCAGTTGCACAGTCTCGGCGTCAATCGCGAAACTCTCTCAGGTTTTGCTATGCCTACGGCGGTCTGGCCGTGTCTGGATGCGATGCTACGTCTCTGAATATACTAAGTCAACCTGATTCCTGAAACCGTTAATCAATTTCTATTGGGCACTGTTATGCAAATCAGAGTTCACGCAGCCGCCACGCGATCGGAACCCCCACGCGACGCGCTCGACCGATCCGCCTTGTAGCCATTTCCAGTTGGAATCGCCTGTACCATCGCAGTTGAATTCGCCGCGATATTTCCCAGCCTCAAGCCAAGGAATCGAGTGAATCAGCCTAATCCTGCGCGTTACCGTCTTCGAAATCGTGCGACGATCCGAGCCTACCAGGGTTGCCACGATCTCCTCATTCCTGATGCCGCAAATTCGAGCATAACTCCTGGCTGTGCTGATCGCCCGCGACGGATCCGACGGCAGATAGACTGCCCCTGCCACCACCGCCATATTCATGCTCTTCCGCAATTGCGCCCAATTCATATAGAGCACCGCGATATCGGTGCCGAAGGCGATTGAGCCAATCAACGCGGGAATTGCCAGAGTCAGGATCACCGCTATCCGTCGCCGGCGATGAGGTATTTTTGCTTTCATCTTGATCGAGTCTCCTCCGGCATCCATCTCATCGCAGGTCCCTGCGCCAGGACCGACCACCTTCAAGACACTGGGCTGGCGCGAGCCGGCACTACAGGCACGATTTCACCGGAGCATTTATTGCGCCAAGATGAGAATATGCCCTGACTGATGCTTACACACGCTGCTCTTATCGGAGACCGTCGCCCATGCAACTACTCGTTGCGGAGGCGCAACAGAAGGGCCTATGGAATCAACTATCCAAGCATCACAATTCTTGGATAGAGAAGAGCATTACTTCGTTGCTAAACTTGAAAGATCAAGTTCAAAGCCCGATTAAAATGACTGAGGGATGTCTAAAGATTCCGTAGCGAGGCCGAGGGAAGCCCACGTCCCGGTATTTGGTCACAACCGTTACTGGTGAAACGACTTTTATTGAAGTGCAGTGGCGGGTCACTGACGAGGAGCCGGACGGGGAAATAACCCCGTCCGGCTCGATCCCACTCATCAGGTCGTGGTGAGCGCGCTGTCAACGTTGTTGACCAGCTTGCCGATGTCCTGTCCCATCACTTCGTACGTGATGAACACAACGATCGCGACCGCCGCCAGGATGAGAGCGTATTCCGTCA
>Ga0187860_1000010_pt1 | contig 184317 bp, 152 predicted proteins | sample June2016WEW_10_4_FD_132981 | JGI IMG/M metagenome (GOLD analysis project Ga0187860, IMG submission 132981) | Peatland microbial communities from SPRUCE experiment site at the Marcell Experimental Forest, Minnesota, USA - June2016WEW_10_40 | ecosystem: Environmental > Terrestrial > Soil >...
ATTTTAGCGGCGCGCGCCGCCCGGCTCCTCCCCCCTCCGCCGGGCGGCGAGTTCTTCCCACCGCTTCGGACTGATGCACTTCAACTTCGTTAGGGGGATACGATGTGAGTAGGCTCTTCCACTCCACTGCCTTCCTTGACCGCCTGGGGCGCTCTTGCTATGTTGAAGGATTACACTGGGCCCATTCTACCCAGTGTAGAGCGGGGCTCCCTGTAGAGAGCCACTCCTGCGATGGGTCTGAAGAAAATCATCATTCGCGGCGCCCGGCAGCACAACCTCAAAAACATCAGCCTGGAAATTCCGCGCAATACGCTGACGGTGATCACGGGGTTGTCGGGATCGGGCAAATCGTCGCTGGCCTTCGACACGCTGTACGCCGAGGGCCAGCGGCGCTACGTCGAATCGCTTTCGGCGTACGCGCGGCAGTTCCTCGACCAGATGGAGCGGCCCGACGTGGATTCGGTCGAGGGGCTTTCGCCTTCGATCGCGATCGAGCAGAAGACGACCACGCGATCGCCGCGCTCGACGGTCGGCACGATCACAGAAATCTACGATTACCTGCGCGTGGTCTACAGCGCCATTGGAACTCCGCACTGCCCGAAATGCGGCAAGGCAATCGCGCGGCAATCGACCGAGCAGATCGTGCAGGCGGTGACGGCGCTTAAGCCCGAGGACCGCATCATGGTCCTCGCGCCGGTGGTGCGCGGGCGCAAGGGCGAATACAAAAAGGAACTCGAGAAGTACGCGAAGGAAGGCTACAGTCGCGCGCGCGTGGATGGCGAACTCGTGAATCTCGACGAGCCGCAGCCGCTCGACCGCCGGAAGAATCACACGATCGAAATCGTGGTGGACCGCCTGCTGCTGAAAAATGGCATCGCGCGGCGCCTCGAACAGTCGATCGAAACCGCGCTGAAGCTGACGGGCGGGCTCGTGACGATCGCCGTGGTGGGCGGCAAGGAACACGTCTACTCCGAAAAATTGGCGTGCCCGGATTGCGGGGTGTCCGTGCCGCAGCTCGAACCGCGATCATTCAGCTTCAATTCGCCGTACGGCGCCTGCCCCGAATGCCACGGGCTCGGCTCAAAATACGACTTCGATCCGGCGAAGGTGATCGTGGACTGGACGAAACCGCTGTTCGAGGGCGGCCTCGGGCCGGGTTCCGGTTCGGCGTTCCTTCAGCGAACCATGCGAATCGCCGCGACCGCGTACGGCTTCGATCTCGATGTGCCGTTCGAGAATCTCTCGCGCAAGGTGCAGAACCTGATTCTGCGCGGCAATCCCGCGAACGGCGGCCCGAGCAAGGGCCTGAACTTCCAGGGAGTTCTGGGGCACCTCGAAAGCAGTCTCGCGGAATCGAATTCCGATACGTACCGCGAGTGGCTTACGCAGTACATGTCTCCTGCCCCGTGCACGTCCTGCAACGAACGGCGGCTGCGCCCGGAAAGCCTCGCGGTGAAAATCGCAGGGCTCTCCATCGCGGACTTTACGTCGCTGCCGCTCACCGAGGCCCGCGCGGCGGTGGACAAGATTCGGGAACGGCTCACGCTGCGGCAACGTAAGATCGCGGGGCGGCCGCTCACCGAAATCGCCGAACGGGTCGATTTCCTGCTGGCGGTCGGCCTGGGCTATCTGACGCTCGACCGCTCGGCCGCAACGCTTTCGGGGGGCGAGGCACAGCGGATTCGCCTCGCGACGCAGATCGGCTCGCGTCTGCGCGGCGTGCTCTACGTGCTGGACGAGCCCTCGATCGGCCTTCACGCTCGCGACAACGGCCGCCTGCTTAGCACGCTCGAGACGCTGCGCGACCTCGGAAACACCGTTCTCGTCGTCGAGCACGACGAAGAAACGATCCGCCGGGCCAATTATGTTGTCGACCTCGGTCCGGGGGCGGGCAAGGCCGGCGGATACCTTGTGGCGTCCGGTACCCCCGACGAAATCGCGGCGAATCCTGCTTCGCTGACCGGGCAGTATCTCTCCGGGCAGGTGAAGATTCCCATTCCCACGACGCGCCGCAGCCCGAACGGGAAATCGCTTACGGTCTTCGGCGCGCACGGCAACAACCTGAAGAACATCGATGTCGCCTTTCCGCTGGGACTCTTGACGGTTGTCACAGGCGTTTCTGGCTCGGGAAAGTCCACGCTGGTAAACGATATTCTCTATCGCGCGCTCGCCGCCAAGCTCTATCGCTCCATGGAAAAACCCGGCGCGCATCGCGCGATTCTCGGCATCGAGCACATCGACAAAGTGGTTCAAATCGACCAGGCGCCGATCGGCCGCACGCCGCGCTCGAACCCGGCTACATACACCGGCGTCTTTGCGCCGATCCGCGAGCTCTTCGCCATGCTGCCCGAATCGCGCGAGCGAGGCTACAAGCCGGGACGCTTCAGCTTCAACGTGAAGGGCGGCCGCTGCGAGGCCTGCCAGGGCGACGGCCAGCGCCGCATCGAGATGAATTTTCTGCCGGATGTGTACGTCACGTGCGAGGTCTGCCGCGGCAAGCGCTACAACGCCGAAACGCTCGCCGTGCGTTACAAGGGACTCTCGATTTCCGATCTCCTCGATCTCCCCATCGAGGAGGCCCTGAAGGCGCTCGAAAACATCCCCGCGATCCAGCAGAAGCTGCAAACCCTGGTCGATGTCGGTCTCGGCTACGTGCAGCTCGGGCAGTCGGCAACCACGCTCTCGGGCGGCGAAGCGCAGCGCACGAAGCTCGCGCGCGAGCTTTCGCGGCGCCAGACCGGTCGCACGTTCTACATCCTGGACGAGCCGACCACCGGTCTGCACTTCGACGATGTGAAAAAGCTGCTCGACGTGCTCAACCGGCTAGTCTCGCTCGGCAACACGGTGCTCGTCATCGAGCACCACCTCGACGTGATCAAGCAGGCCGATTGGATCATCGATCTCGGCCCGGAGGGCGGCGAAGACGGAGGACGCGTTGTGGCGCAGGGTTCGCCCGAACAGGTCGCGCGCGTCAAAAGATCCTATACGGGCCAGATTCTCGCCCGCGCGCTCGACGGAACGAAATCCAGATCGAACGGGAGCTGCGCGGAACGACCATGACCGAAGATCGCGATAATCCTCTGCCCCCGGAGACTCCCGAGCCTTTGGAGCCGGTCCTGCAATCCGTCGAGCCCGCGCCGCCTGCCGATATCGTCCCGCCGGAAGTGCGCCTTCCGGCCGGGCAGCTTTCTGCGGCTACGAAGCGGCCGCTGCCCGATGATTTTCGCGTGCCGTGGGACTGGCTCGACGTCGTACTGCTTACGGTGCTGGCAGTGGTTGGAACCTGGGTGACCGCAATCTTGGTCGTGAGGGCGCTTGGGGTTTTCGGCGTGACGCAGGCGCACTTGCGGAAGTCTCCCGGCATGCTGAGCGTGGTGTCCGTGGTGGCGCAGATCGTGCTCGATCTGGGATTGCTGGCGTATCTGGCCGCCCAAATGCGCGTGCGCTTCCATTCATCCTTCTGGCGCACGATCGGCTGGCGCCCGCTCGAAACCGGCGGGATTCGGCGCGGTATCGCGTGTGCCGGCCTGGTTTTCGGCGGGTTCGCATTGGCGGCGGGCGTCGCGCTGGCGGAACCTCTCTTTCCGCCGAAGCACCCTTTGCCGCTCCAGACGATGCTGCAGGACCCGCGCGCTGCGCTCCTGTTTATGCTGACCGCGGTGCTGGTTGCGCCCGTGGTCGAGGAAACAATTTTTCGCGGGTATCTGTATCCGGTGGTGGCGCGCAGTTGGGGTATGGGCGCAGGGATCATGATCACCGGAGCAGTCTTCGGCCTGCTGCACGCCGGCCAATTGTGGGGCGGATGGTGGCAGATCGCACTGCTCGTGGTTGTGGGTATCTTGTTCACGCTCGCACGCGCGGTCACGCGAACGGTGGTTGCGAGCTACATCCTGCACGCGAGCTACAATGCTCTCCCCGTCGTCGCCGACCTGCTTTCATCGTCTGGGACTCGCCGCATTCCGCACATTCACTAGTGCCCTTCCAAGGGCACGGAATCGGTTAAAATGAATGGCCATCTTTCTCGCACCAACCATGGAGAACTGATCTCTTTGCACACGGTTGAACCGATTCGATGGACGAGCGAAGGCGTCGTCCTGCTCGACCAGCGCAAATTGCCGGGCGAGGTTGTCTACCACACCTACACCGACTACCGCGAGCTGGCCAAGGCGATCAAAGACATGGTTATTCGCGGGGCGCCGGCGATCGGAGTCGCGGCGGCCATGGGCGTGGCCCTCGGCGTCGAGCATTCCAAAGCGAGTACACTCGAGGAATTGCGCGCCGAATTCGCGACCATCTGCGAAACGCTCGCTCGCACACGGCCCACGGCGGTCGATCTATTCTGGGCCATCGAGCGGTTCCAGCGCCGCTTCGATGAACTCGCGCGCGCCGCGGAGAAGAACGGGGCCGCAGGGCTTGCAGGCATCCAGACCGCACTCATCGAAGAGGCGCAGAAGGTGCATCAGGAGCGCCGCGAGGCCGACGAACGCATCGGGCGCTTCGGCGCAGAGCTCATGCCGAAGAGCGGCCGCGTGATGACGCAGTGCAACGCCGGCGCGCTCGCGACCGGCGGGATCGGCACGGCGCTGGGCGTGATTCGGATGGCTGTTGAAGGCGGGTACCGGATCGAAGTGTTAGTGCCCGAGACGCGTCCCTATCTGCAAGGCGCAAGGCTAACCGCCTGGGAACTGCATCAAGATCACATTCCGCTGACTCTTATCACCGACAATATGGTGGGGCATTTTCTGAAGACCGGAGGCGTGGGGGCGGTCGTTGTCGGCGCCGACCGGATCGCGCGCAACGGCGACACGGCGAACAAAATCGGGACCTACGGTATTGCCGTGATCGCTCACGAAAACAAAGTTCCGTTTTACGTGGCAGCGCCGATTTCGACCCTCGACCTTTCGATTCCGTCCGGCGACCAAATTCCCATCGAAGAGCGCTCGGCCGAAGAAGTGACGCATCTTGCCGGCGTGCCGATCTCGCCCAAAGTCCGCGCGGCCCATCCGGCCTTCGACGTCACGCCGGCGCGGTTCATCACCGCCATCATCACGGAGCGCGGCGTCGCGCGGGCGCCATTTGAGGAGTCGCTTGCAGAGTTGGTGAAAGGGTCACGATAGCTTGCGATCTTCGGCTTCACGCCTGTCGTCGAGCCTCCCTGCAACCTGCCACCTGAGGCCTAAAGCCTAGCGGTTGCCCTATTCGTAACGAAGGGCTTCGACAGGGTTCAATCGCGCCGCCTTCCAGGCGGGATACACCCCGAAAAAAACTCCGATCATACTCGCGACCGACACGCCGAGGGCTACCAGGGTGAACGACACGGCGGCGGGGAATGAGGGAAACGCCAGCCGCACACCAAGCACGATGCTCGAGCCGAGCAGGACTCCGATGGCGCCGCCAACGGCCGCGAGCGCGACGGCTTCCAGCAGAAACTGCGTCAGGATATTGCTGCGGCGCGCGCCGATCGCTTTGCGCACACCGATTTCGCGCGTCCGCTCGGTCACGCTGACGAGCATGATGTTCATCACGCCGATGCCGCCCACCAGCAGCGCCACGGACCCGACTGCCAGCATCACGATGAAAATCCCGCTCGAAATCTCATTCCAGGTTTGGACGAACGTATCGGTGGTCATAATCTCGAAATCGTCTTTCTTGTTAGACGGAAGCTTTCTCACCCGACGCATGTACCCCCGTACCTCGTCCACCGCCAGCGGAAGATCGTCGGTGGAATCTGCCTTGGCCAGCAAAATCACATCCTTGAATTCCGGATGAAGCTTCATTATTACCGAGAACGGAACGCAGGCGATATTGTCCTGAGCATTGTCCCCGGTTCCCAATGCCTGCTTCTGCTCCTCCAAAACACCAATCACTGCAAATACGTAACCCTCTAGCAGCACTTCCTGTCCCACCGGATCCTGCCCATTTGGAAACAGCGTTTTAGCGGTAGTGTGGCCCAGAACTACGACCATCGAGTGATGCTCGTCATCGGTGGCGTTGAAAAAGCGGCCTCGGGCCATATTGAAATTACTGATCTGCGCTACCTCCGGGCCGTCCCCTTCGAGAATCACGTTTTTCGCACGAAGATTGCCGCGCCGCACCTCGCTCGCCCCCGCGCCAACGTCGTAGTTGGCTATCTGCCCTGCCGGGGTTGCGGCCACAACATGTGGCAGCAGCGCGAGGCCGTCGGCCCACTCCGCTTCAATATACTTGCGTTGAAGCACCTCCATGGACGGCCGCCCGAAGGTTGCCCACGAGAGTCTGGACACGATGATCGTGCTCGATCCGAGAGACTGTATGTTGCCGAGCACATTTGTATTCAGCCCGTTGACGACGGCGCCGATCACAATGATCGTGGTCACGCCGATCACGATGCCCAGCACGGTGAGGAACGACCGGAGGCGGTTGCGGCGCAACACGTCGAATGCCAGCGTCAGCGCCTCCTTAAGTTCTCCCAACCTCTGCGTCTTGTTCACTGTGCCTCTTTGCCTACTCGGATCGCAGCGCAACCACCGGGTCGAGCCGTGCAGCTTTCGCCGCCGGGTAAACCCCGAAGAAGAGCCCCACGCTCGTCGCCACGATCAACCCCATCAGGACCGACCAGATTTGAACCGAACTGGGCAACGAAGTCGTCAGGCTCACGATTTTCGCCAGTATGATTCCGAGCACCACACCGCACACTCCCCCGATCGCCGCAATGGTGGACGATTCGATCAGGAATTGCAGCCGGATGTCCGCCTGCCGCGCCCCCAAGGATTTCCGCAAGCCGATCTCGCGCGTCCGCTCCGTCACCGACACGAGCATGATGTTCATAATCACGATGCCGCCCACGATCAGCGAGATCGAGGCAATGCCGATCGTCACGCCGAAGAACGTGCTGCTGAGGCTGCCCCAGAGCTGAAGGAACGACGCGTTCGTCTCCATCACAAAATCGTCGGGATCGCGGTAGGCCACATGCCGGCGCGCGCGCAGGAGCAACCTCACCTCGTCCATCGTGGGATCGAGCGCCTTCGTGCCGGCAGCTTTCACCCACAGGCGGACCGAGTCGTCGCTGCTGTACATTGCTTGATAAGTGGTGAGCGGCAGGATCACCCAGTTGTCCTGCGACTGCCCCATCACCGAGCCCCTCTTTTTCCCCACACCGATGATTTCGCACTCGCCCGTATCCACGCGGATTTCTTTGCCGACGGGATCCGACCCGGGGAGCAGCTTATCCACGATGTCGTATCCCACGTCGCAGACAGGCGCGCTGCGCGCCACGTCGAGGCGCGTAAAGTAGCGTCCCTCCGCGAGTTCGCGGCTCAAGACTTCCGGCATCTCGTGCGTAAATCCGATGATGTTCGAATCGGAGAGATCGTTCGTGCCGTATTTCACCTGGCCGACCTTGCCCGTATTGGCGGCAACGGCCACGCAGCTCTTGCAGTAGTCGCGGATCGCCTCGTAGTCGTCGAAGTGGAATTTCCTGCGCTTCTGGCTCGCTTCCCATTGGTCGACGTTCGTAATGATCGAAGGCGCGCGATTGACCATGAAGATGTCCGCGCCCAGATTGAAGATCTTTTCGGCCACGTAGTCGTTCAGGCCGTTCACGAGGCTCACGACGGCGATCACGGACATCACGCCGATCACCACGCCCAGCAGCGTCAGCACGCTGCGCATTTTGTGCGCCCAAAGGCTCGCCGTGGCGATCTTTACCGCCTCGCTCAGCGTCATTGAGGTTTTCCCGGCCATGGTTGTGTTCGGCTGTCCCAGCTCGAGGTCGCGGCTGGCCTATTATACTCATACGCGCCGCAGCGGACGGAAGTTGCATCTTTCCACGACTGAAGTGACGTTTTTGCCGCGCGGCGGCCTGAGCTTTGGACGCGGGAGAAAGAAAAAGGGCGTCCGCCGCGGCGGACGCCCTCAAGCTGCTTCGGTTAGTTTTTAGGGCGAGACTAGAAGTCGAACCGGAGCGCGAACTGCATCACGCGCGACGGCTCCGTGCCTGCCAGGCCACTGATTACGCCAAACCTGCCCGATATGACGCCCGTGTCGGGCAGCCCGAAGTTCGGGTGATTGAAGACGTTGTAGGCCTCGGCACGAAATTGCAGCTTATACCTCTCGCCGGCGATCGGGAAGTTCTTGGAGACGACCAAATCCAGGTTCGAGAAGTGCGGGCCGTGCAGCGTATCCCGACTGCCAGACTGCAAACCGGTAACGGGGGAAAACGCTCCTGCGGCAGCCGTCGGATTCGAAAAGAACTGAACCACATTGTTGTTCGCCGTATCGATATGGATGTTGGAGGAGACGGCGGATTTCGGTCCCGTGAAAATCATCCCGGTATCCGCGGCCAGACTCACTGTGTCATAGGTGGCCACATCGGTATTGTTCGCGGTAAAGGCCAGCCCCGTGCGCCACGTCTCGATTCCGGATATTTGCCAGCCTCCGATGGCTTCGTTTAGCAAAGTGCCCACATTCCGGCCGAATGACTGGCCGCGGCCAAAAGGCAGGTCGTACACGAACTCAGCACTGACCTGATGCGTCGCGTCGAACTCCGAGTTGCCCCGGCAGGCGCGGTTGTTGGTGACGTCGCACATAACCGACGTGACGCCCGACTCGAAGTTGCCGTCCTCATTCGCAACCGTCGAGCCGTTGTCAATCGAATGGGAGAAAGTGTAGTTGAAGTCGAACTGCAGGTTGTGGGAAAGCCGCTTCCGCAGAATCAAAAACAGCGAGTTGTAGTTAGAGAAACCCTTGTTTGCCATCAAGGCATCTACGTAGAACTGAGGGGTTAGGCCCACGTTTTGCGGAAACGGGAGCGAGGCCACGATTTCACCCGTGGCTCCCTGCTGCAGCGCCCCGAACTGGCTGGTGTAGACGGCGGCCGTGCAGCTTGATCCGATTATCGATTGGCAGCTTCCGCCGAGCGCAGCACTAATCTGATTCTCGAAGAACGGTTGGTTGGGCACGTTGGCGACAGGCACGCCTGCGCCACCGTTTTGCCGAGAATCTTGTTCCAAAGTTGTGAACGCCTGGACCAAGGTCTGCTTGGATGTCGGGTCCGTAAAGTTCATCGCCTGCGAGACGTCGGCTAACTGCATGAGCCTTCGGCCAAACCGCCCGTAATAATCGGCCTCGAGCTGAAATCCCCCGGGCAGTTCCCTTTGCAATCCCAGGCTGGCGGCTATCGAGTACGGGGTTTTCAATTGGGGATCAATCCCGTCATTGAAGATCGCGGCGGGCGTCAACGGAGTCGTGAATGGCGGGGCCACGACCGGAAACGGCGCCGCGCTCAGGGAATTCATGCGCGGGTCGGTTTCCAACACATTCGTGAGATTTGTGTTGCCTGTATTGAATTGCTCAGCAACCGTGTTTCCAAACAGATAGTTAGATTGATCCTCGTAGTTCGTTATGGCGTATATGACGGACTCGTCATAGATCAGCCCGCCCCCCGCTCGCAACACCGTCTTTCTGTCGCCAAAAGCCTTGCCCAGGAAGCCATCGGTGAACGAAGGATTCCACGCCATGCCGATCCTCGGAGAAAAGTCATGCTTGTCAGCGTTGTACAGCGGTGCGCCTCCAGGGTTTCCCTTCCCCGCCGGTTGATATGTGAGTAGTGGTGTCGCAGTGGGGCCGGAAATACCATTCAAACCGTTTGACTCACGAGCGGCCACGATGGCATTGACGTTCGTATTAAAGAACTGTGCTTCAGTGCCATGCACTTCATAGGGAGCCTGCTGGTATTGGTACCGAACTCCGGCCGTAATAGTCAGATCGTTGCGGATCTTCCAGGTGTCCTGCGCGTAGCCCGCAAGCTCGTTGATGCGCCAGTCCCGGTTTGCCGATGATCCCGGAGGAAGCGCCGTGCCGGCGCGGTTATAATTGATGGCGGCTTGATAGTTCCAAATAATGCCTAGGTCGCCCATGAAAAAGTTGTCCCAATTGCTCTGGGCAGTGGCATCCGGCAGGATATCGCTGGGTCGGTAAGCAGGCGTGAGGCCAGTGACCGCGCCACCGAGACCCTCCTGAACGAAAACGAAGTCGTTGGTAAGCGAGCTGCGAACCTTCGCAGGGTTCCATTCCCCGCCAAATTGGAAGGTGTGCTGGCCGTGGATCCAGGTGACATCGTCCCGGACTGTAGGCTCTGGGACTACGTCCCCCGACGCGCTTTGCCGCTCGTAGGGCGTTGCAAATGAGGCGCCTTCAAAACTGCCAAAAAAGCTCAGTTCGTAGAAAGCGCCCGCTCCATTAAACGAAATCGGGTACTGGACATTCGCGCGAGTTTCGCCAATGGTGAACTGATTGATGGTATTCGAACTAATCGTCCAGGTATCCCCGACCACCCAGGCACGGTTCCGCCCCGTCTCGAGCGCTGTCAGCGGATCGCCCGGAAATTGCATAGGGAGAAGACCGCCGCTGAGGTTGACCTGCTTCGAGTTGATCAGGTTAAATCTGCCGAAAATCTTATTCCTGCTACTTAGGTTGTAATCCACGCGGCCCAGGTAGCTGTTTTCGGTAAGTGGATTTGGTGCGTTGAAGCGGAGCCCGGCCGTGTTGAGGCCGTCTCCCACGTTGAAATCGTTGGGAGCTGGATAGCGGTGTGCGAAGGCGTTTAGCAGGACAGGCGCCGGGCCCCCTGCCACAAAACCCGGGGCCCCGGAGCAATTGGCGGTGGAGCACGGATCGAATGCTGCCACCTCCGCGGCAGGCGCGATTGTCACGCAAGGTGTGCTCACATCGGCGGAGGTCAAACGGCTGCTGTCTGGGCAGGTACCGCCGCCGCTGTCGTTGATATAAGCGATCTCGCCCTTCGCCACGTGCGGGAAGGGTACGATCTGAAGCTCGGATAGTCCCTCAGCATCGCGCCTGCCGTCGTACTCAAAGAAGAAAAAAAGCTTGTCCTTCAGAACCGGACCGCCAACGTTTGTCCCGAACTGGTTCCGGACCAGGGCCAACCTCGGAATGTCGGCCTGATTATTGAAGAAAGTGTTGGCCTCGGTGGCCGCCGTTCGATTGTATTCGTAGGCGGAGCCGTGCCAGGTGTTCGTGCCGCTCTTGGTCGTGATAATGGTCTGCGCTCCACCGCGCCCGCCGTATTCAGCCGAAGGTTGGGCCACTTGAGTATTGAACTCCTGAATTGCCTCAACGGGAATGGCGGCTTCGGTGGTGAAAGCCCCACCAAGCGCAAAATCTGTGGCGTCAATGCCGTCCACAATAATGTTGTTCTGGTCGGCGCGCGCGCCGGCCACCGAACCGTCGCGCGTATGGTTTGGATCGAGATTCGCCGACTTTCCACTCCCGTTGTTCACCACAGCGCTGACCACGCCAACCTCAAGCCGCAACAGGGCACTGGGATCATCCCGGAACTCGTCGGGCAGGCTGGACACGGCGTGCATGTCCAAATTGTGGCCAATCGTGGCGTCCGTCGTGTTGAGCGTGACCGAGCCCTCGGCCGTTACCTCGACCGTCTGTGAGAGAGTGCCCAATTCCAGCCTGACGTCTTGGGTCGTCGGTGTGGCGACGGGCAAATAAAGGTTGTTGAGCACGAAAGTCTGGAAGCCGTCCTTCGTGACCGTCAGCGCGTAGCCGGGGCCCGGTGGGAGGTCCACAAGCCGATAGCTGCCGTCGCCGGCGGTTTTCGCGAAGTAGTTGGTTCCCGTGCGCGTGTCCTGCAGTTTGACACTCGCGCCCGGAACCGCCGCGCCCGCGGTGTCGCTGATGGTTCCGGTCAGAGAAGCCATACCTTGCGCTTGAATCCGCCCCGAAATGAAAAAGAGCCCCACCAACAGCGCGAAAATCGCGATGGCGCTACGCCCTAGTTTTATCATCACTTCTCCCCTCTTCATTTTGAACGCTAGACCCAAGCACCGGTCAGCACATCCCCTGTGAAACCGTACGGCAAGTTTGCACCCATCTGAACGAACCTATAAGCTGCTATTTTTCATATAGATAGCTTGCCTATTTCCATTGGGGGTTGCTCGGTCTACTGATTTACATATATTAAAAACCGAAAAAGCAGATTGTTATCTGGAGATATCTAGCTAACCCCGGCCCGCCTACCTCACATCTAAGGATAATCCCAGCCGCCGGAGCGCATTTCCCTTTCCCGGCACCGGAACGTCGGCTGCACGCGCCGCGCGAGGGCAAGATTTGCCAAATCCCATTCTCCTGAGGAGGAGATCTTTTATGTTACGCAGATTGTCTCTTTTGCTTGGGTTGGTTTTGCTGGTTTCGCTGGTTCCCCTCGCAACGCACGCCCAGGATAAGGCCGAGCTTTTCGGCGGCTATTCCTACATGCGGATCGACAATTCGCCATCCTTCAATGTGAACGGCTGGGAAGTCGCCGGACAGTACAAGTTCTCCGATTGGCTGGGCGGCGTGGCCGATTTTGACGGCCACTACGGCTCACCGTCGGGGGTCAGCTCCTCTGTTCACACGTTCCTGTTCGGACCGCAGGTTTCCTGGCCCGGCCGCGTTTCGCCGTTTGCCCACGTCTTGATCGGCGCCGGCCACCTCAGCGGCGGCGGCTTCTCTGACACGTCGTTCGCTTTGGCAATTGGCGGGGGCATCGATACGGAGCTCGTGCACGGCATCTACTGGCGCGTGATCGAGGGCGACTACCTCCCGACGCATTTCTTCGGAAACACGCAGAGCAACGCGCGTCTCTCGACCGGAATCGTTTTCAAGTTCTAGCGCCACCCTCTTCTCACCACCGCTGCCCTGAGCCGTGGGGGACGGCTGCTTGCTTCTACGGTCCGACCGGGCTGTGACGAGCGAGCCGTTCCTGCGCGGCCCAGCCTATTTCATTACGAAATTCACCGTGATGTGCGTCTCCACTTCGACGGGCTCGCCGTTGAGCCGCGTCGGCTGGTAGCGCCACTGCTGCACCGCCGCGATCGCGGCCTGCGCAAGAATCGTATTCCCGCTGACGACCTCCAGTTCCCGCACCGCGCCGTCCGTTCCGATGATTGCGCGCAACTCCACCGTGCCCGAAAGGCCCATCGCGCGCGCGATGGCCGGATATTCCGGCTGCGCGCGGTGGACGAGCAGCGCGCTCATCACGCCTGCGCTGGCCTTGATCGGCCCGCGATGGGTTTCGGGAGGAACTATGCTGATCGGCGCGCCATCCCTCAAGCCACCCGGAATCGCCGGCCCCGGGCCGGTTCCTTCGGCGGGAATGTCGCTTAGGCTCGGCGGCCCGCCGGCAGTTTCAGGCGCACGTGGCTGCGTTACGTGGGGACGAAAGACGAAGGTCGTCGGTACAGCCGGCCGCGGCGCAGTATTCGTTCCCGCATGTGGACGCGCCGAAGTCGCGTTTCGCGGACCGCTGTACGGCGGCAATGGTGTAACGAACATCTGTTGCGGCAGCACGCCCGGCGTAATCAGCGGCCACAGCAGCATGCAATTCGAAAGGTTTCCCAAATCGCTCATGGACAAACCTCCGCCGTTCAATTGGGCAGAACGGGAACCACCGTGCGAGCGGCTAGGGCTGGCTTAGGAAGCCATCCCCACCGCCGCGGGCATTACTTTGGAGGTCGCGATCTCTTGGGATGATAGACACCACCGGCGCGCGCCGGTTCCCGGGGGTCCGTAAGCCGTTCTCCGACAACACTCCGATTTCTAGTATGAAAGATGCATCGCTTTCGGCCGGTCCTGCGTCTAAGACTTGGTAACCACACCCCAAATTGGGGTCATAAAAGGTGGTCATCATGCATCGCACTTCGCTGGAGACAGTAGGCGTTCGTTATACCGGTTGGGCCGCTTTGAACCGCGATCCGCTGGAAGATCTGGTCGAGTACACGTGTCCGCACTGCGGGACGCGCGGCACGAAGGCCGCGCGCCGGGCGCGTTCGGAGTATCACTTCACCGACGGGTTCGTGCAGGACCTGCACGGGGAGATGACGACGTGCCGCAACTGCAAGCAGTCGCTGCGGATCTCGCCGATCGTCATGCTGCACGACCAGGGCGAGCAGCGGCGGTTCAACGCCGTCTTTTTGCCCGACCTCGAAGTCTCGAATAACTAATCGGCTGGGACCGGTTCCTCGGGCTCTCGCAGTCCGGATTCCAGTGTGTGTGCCAACTCGGATTTTTCCCCCGGGCGGAGAAACAAGAACGGGGAAGGAGCAGCGCTCCTTCCCCGTAACCTCGCCCCCTACCAACTGCTGCGCGGGCTAGCGGTAGCGGCACTGGTCGCGAAGCCGGTCGAGCTCGCGGCGTTCGTGGTCGGCCTGACGGCTATAAAAGCCGTGATGCGCGATGGCCTTGTCCAATTCACGCTGCTCGTGCCGGAACTGTTTCGCGCACCAGTCGTCGGCACGAACCGTTCCAGCGCCCACCAGAAGCATTACGGAACCCAGAAGACCGATTGCAAGGAATTTAGCTTCGCTGATGATGTTGCTTATCATGGCCAGCCTCCGCGGCAGCCCTGAGGCCCGCTGGGTGGCTTCGACTGCTATGGCTGCCTGCATAGGGGATGGCGCGGCGGCCCGGCTGGTTGCCTCAACCTCGATCCGGCTGAAAGCACGGGACTTGCGCTAGTCGGCGTCGAGGGCGAGGTGGTGGGTTTCCATGTCCTTCCGGACGCGGTCGAAGGCTTCGTCCACGTTGTCGGCAAACTGAAGCAGATTGTAATCCGCCTCGCTGATCGTCCCGCTGCGGACCATGTGCTTCCAGTTGAGCACCTGGTCCCAATATTGCCGCCCGTAGATCAGAATCAGGTGGTGCGAAGAGAGTTTTCCGGTTTGCAGCAGCGTGAGCAGCTCCCAGAGCTCATCCATCGTTCCGAAGCCGCCGGGAAAGACGATCAGCGCCTTGGCCATCTGCGCGAACCACAGCTTGCGCATGAAAAAGTAGTGGAAGCAGAAATTCAGCTCCGGCGTGATGTAGGGGTTCGGCCGCTGCTCGTGCGGGAGCTGGATGCTCAGCCCGATCGACGAGCCGCCCGCTTCGACCGCGCCGCGGTTGGCCGCCTCCATGATCCCCGGCCCTCCGCCGGAGCAGATGACGAACCGCTTCGGATGCGGCCCGAGCGTCATCGCCCAGGACGTGATGCGGCGCGAAAGCTCGCGCGCCTCTTCGTAATAGCGCGACATCTCGACAATGGATTTCGCGGCCGTGATCTTAGTGCGCCACTCGTGGGTGCGGCGGCCGTGCGCTGCGCGCTGCACCTTCTTCAGGGCGGCCAGCGCGCGTTCGCGCGGCTGAATGCGCGCCGAGCCGAACATCACGATCGTGTCGCCCACGCGCGCGCGGCGCAGGCGGTTGATCGGGTCGATGTACTCCGCCAGAATCCGCAGCGGCCGGGCCGGCAGGCTCTCCATGAAAATAGGATCCTGGTAGGCCAGGTTGGGCATCGGCAAGTGACCAAGACGCTTCATCATTCCCCCTCAGCAAGATGAACAGCGAATCATTCTAGTACGTTCCCATCGCGAGAAGTTCGCGCGAAACTCGCGATGTCTCCGAAGACGCAATCAGAAATTTTGAAGGGATAAGGTCAACGCGGAGCTGACGAAGAGCGCGCTTTTTCGGGCGATGCGCTTTCGTCCTGCAGGAGTTCGCGGGCGGTGAAGATCGAGCGATAGTTGTATTTCTCGCGCAGCATTTCGGAGCCGCCCTCCTCGCGGTCCACCAGGCTGATCACGGCGACGACCTGGCAGCCTTCGCGTTCGGCGGCATCGACGGCTTCCTGCGTTGAGCCGCCGGTAGTGCAGACCTCGTCGACGATCACCACTTTCTTGCCGCGGGGGTTTTCGAGGCCTTCGATCTGCTTCTGGCGGCCGTGCTTTTTCGCTTCCTTGCGAACGAGGAAACCGGGCAGAGGCTTCTTCTCGATTGCGCTGACGACTCCCGCCGCGGTGACCAGCGGATCGGCGCCCATGCTGAGGCCGCCGATGGCGTCCGGCTTGATTGCCATCTCGTCGAGCAGCTCGAGTACGCAATAGCCAGTGAGAAGCGCGCCTTCGGGATCGAGAGTGGTGAGCTTGCAGTCGAGGTAGTAGTTGCTCTTCTTGCCGGACGACAGCGTGATTTCGCCGCGCACGAGTGATTTCGCGCGCAGCAGATTCGCAAGCCGCTCTCGATGGCTCATCTACTTCTTCTCCGGCTCGGCGGGGGCTTCCTCTTCGAGGATGGCGGCGGCAGCGGCGATGCGGTCGCCTTCGTCGAGGCGGAGCAGGCGGACGCCCTGCGTCGAGCGGCCGGCTTCGCGAATCTCGGCGGCGTGGACGCGGATCACCTTGCCGTGGCCCGTGATGATCATGACGTCGGAATCCTCTCGGACCTGGAGCGCCGCGACAACGGGGCCGTTGCGATCGGTGGATTTCAGGTTGATGACGCCCTTGCCGCCACGCGACGTGACGCGATACTCGGCGAGCGGCGTACGCTTGCCGTAACCTTTTTCGGCGACGGTGAGCATCAGCGAGGTGAGCGATTCGCGGATCTGGTCGCTTTCAAGCTCGTCGAGATCCTGCGTCTCCTTCTTGTATTCCTTCTGGATGATTCCGAAGTCCACCTGCGCGGCGTCCATCGATACGACATAATCGCCCTTTGCCAGGTCCATGCCGTTGACGCCGCCCGCAGCACGGCCCATCGAGCGCACTTCGGTCTCGCGGAATAGGATGGCCTGGCCGTCGCGGCTGGCGAGGAAAATCATCTGCTTGCCGTCGGTGAGTTTCGCACCGATGAGCTCATCGTCGGAATCGAGACTGATGGCGATGATGCCCGATGGCCGGGGATTTGAAAATTCCGCCAGCTCGGATTTCTTCACGGTGCCGTTCTTCGTGGCGAGGAAAACGTAACGGCCGGTTTCCTCGAGGTTGCGCGCCGGGACGATGGCCTTGAGGGTTTCACCCTCCTGGAAGCGCACGAGATTGTTGATCGCTTTTCCGCGTGTGGCCGCGGCGGCCTCGGGAATTTCGTAAACCTTCAGCCAGTAGATGCGGCCCTTCGACGTGAACAGCAAGATGTAGCTGTGCGCCGAGGCGACGAAGAAGTGCTCGACGAAGTCGTCCTCGCGGGTTTTCGCGCCGATGCGGCCCTTGCCGCCGCGCGACTGATGGCGGTAGGTCTCGACCGAGGTGCGTTTCACGTAACCCGCGTGGCTGACGGTGATCGCCATCTCCTCGTCCTTGATCAGGTCTTCGAGCTTGATCTCCTCGACGCGGTCGACGATCTGGGTGCGGCGTTCGTCGCCGTAGGACTTCAGGACCTCGCGCAGTTCGGCAACGATTACGGCTTTCAGCTTTTTCTCGCTCGCGAGAATTTCCTTCAGCTCGGCGATGCGCTCGCGGACCTGCCCGAGTTCCTTGAGGATTTCGTCGACGGAGAGCTGCGTGAGGCGGTGGAGTTGCAGCTCGAGGATGGCGTCGATCTGGATGTAGCTGAGGCCGAGGCCTTCGCCGGAGGAAGCTACCGTGATGCCGTATTTCTTGGCATCCAATTTCACGCCACGAACCGTGGCTTCCTTGCCGCCCACCAGAACGCGCACCGACTTGTTCTCGAAGAATTCGTGCAAGTTCTCGCGGGCGTTCGCGCGGCTGGACGATCCGCGAATGATTTTGATGACGTCGTCGATGTAGTCGAGCGCGATGTGATAGCCGAGCAGGATGTGCTCGCGCTCCTGGGCTTTGCGCAAGTCGTACTGCGTGCGGCGCCGGACCACGTCGATGCGGTGCTCGATGAAGAGGCGCAGCAGGTCGAGCAGGCCCAGCTCGCGCGGCTGGCCAGCGACGATCGCAAGCAGGATCATGCCGAACGATTCCTGCATCTGCGTGTGCTTGAAGAGGTGGGCCAGAATGATCTGCGGCTCTTCGTCGCGCTTGATTTCGATAACGATGCGCATGCCATCGCGGTCGGATTCATCGCGGATGTCGGCGATGCCTTCGATCTTCTTATTCTGGATCAGCTCGGCGATGTGTTCGATCAGCCGGGCCTTGTTGACCTGGTAGGGCAGTTCGGTGATGACGATATCCTGGCGGTCCTTGCCGCGCTGTTCGATGGCGGCCTTCGCACGCACCTGGAACGAGCCGCGGCCCTTTTCATACGCCTGCTGGATTCCCTCGCGGCCGTAGATGTAGCCGCCGGTCGGAAAATCCGGGCCGGGGACGATCTTCATCACCTGCTTGAGCGTGGTTTCGGGATTCTCGATCAGCAAAATGGCGGCTTCGATGGTTTCCTTCAGATTGTGCGGCGGGATGTTCGTCGCCATGCCGACGGCAATACCGGAGGAACCGTTGACGAGCAGGTTCGGGATTCGCGTGGGGAGAACGACCGGCTCTTGCTCGCTCTCATCGAAGTTGGGAACGAAATCGACGGTTTCCTTCTCGATGTCCGCGAGCATTTCCTCGGCGATCTTCGAAAGGCGCGCCTCGGTGTAACGCATGGCCGCGGGCGGATCGCCATCGACGGAGCCGTAGTTGCCCTGGCCATCGACGAGCGGGTAGCGCATGTTGAAATCCTGCGCCATGCGCACTAGGGCGTCGTAGACGGGCGAGTCGCCGTGCGGATGGAATTTGCCGAGGACTTCGCCGACGATCTTCGCGCACTTGCGGTAGGCCTTGGTCGAGGTGAGGCCGAGTTCGTACATGCCGAAGAGGATGCGGCGATGGACAGGCTTCAGGCCGTCGCGCACGTCCGGCAGGGCGCGGCCGATGATTACGCTCATGGCGTAATCGAGGTACGACTTCTTCATTTCCGATTCGATATCGACCGGCGTCAGGATTGACTGGTTTGGCTCGTCCGCCATTTAGACCCTTTCGTGGTTTGTGAGACGGCTAAACATGCCCCGATTCCATTGACGGGTAAGAGGCACCACCGTCGTGTGTTTTCAATGAGTTACAGCGATTTATACTCGGCAGCCAGTGACGGGTAGATTGCAAAGGTTTGAGGTGAGAATTTGCCCGTGGCAGGCGCAGAGACAGCACAAGGGCGCCGTGCCCGCCCATGCCAGGCTGCCGGCTTCCTGCACCGAATTTTGCCGCAAAATTCATCATATCCATGTTAGCGGCCGAAAACCGAAATGCAAGCGCGAGAGCCTGTGGACTTTTGCGCGACAGGCCGGAGCGCACGCTAGCGAGCCGCCGGATCATATTGGCGAAGTGCGAGAGTTGGTTCGTCACGGAGTCCCTCAGCTAAATATCGAGGTTGACGACGTCGAGGGCGTTTTCCTCGATGAATTTGCGGCGCTGTTCGACGTTTTCGCCCATCAACGTGCTGAAAATGTCCTCGGCGGCAACGGCATCCTCAAGGCGGACTTTGAGGAGCGTGCGCGTTTCGGCGTTCATCGTGGTGGCCCAGAGCTGCTCGGGGTTCATTTCGCCGAGACCCTTGAAGCGCGTGATGGTGAAGTCTTTCTTGGCGTCTTCGAGGACGTAATTCAGGAGCAGCAGCGCGCTTTCTTTCGTGGCCTTGTCGCCATTGTGCGTGATGGTGAAGGGCGGCTTGTCGTTTTCCGCGATGGCCTGATGCAGTGCGCGGAGGCGCTTGTACTCGGGCGACGCGGCGAGGGCCCAGTTGACGCGGCGCTCCCCACCGTTCTTCAGAGCGAGTTCGTGAAGGCTGTGCTCTTCGTCGAATTCAAGCTTGGCTTCGAGTTCGAGCTTGGCCTTTTCGATAGCCTTCATCAGCTCCTGAAGCTTCTTTTTGTCCGCAAAGTCGGTTTTCTTATCGAGGTCGCTTTCGGCGAGCAGCTCGACGAGCTTCGGCTCGCGGAGGCGGCGGCCGAGCTTCGCGGCGACCTGGTCGTACTCCTGAATATTCAGCAGGAACTGCGTGAGATCACCTCCTTCGAGTGTTTTGCCGCTCTTGCTTTTCACGACATGCTCTTCGGTGGCGCGCTTCATCAGCTCGCGCGAGAATTCGCGCTCGTCGCGAATGTAGCGGTCCATCTTGCCGCGCTTGACGCGATAGAGCGGCGGCTGCGCGATGTAGATGTGCTCCTTTTCGATGAGCTCGCGCATGTGGCGGAAGAAGAACGTGAGGAGCAGGGTGCGGATGTGGCTGCCGTCGACGTCCGCATCGGTCATGAGGATCACTTTGTGATAGCGGAGCTTCGAGGCGTCGAAGTCGTCCTTGCCGATGCCGGTGCCGAGCGCCGTGATAATGGCGCGGATTTCCTCGTGGCCGAGCATCTTGTCGTAGCGGGCCTTTTCGACGTTGAGGATCTTGCCCTTGAGCGGCAGGATGGCCTGGTAGCGGCGGTCGCGCCCGCCCTTGGCCGAGCCGCCGGCCGATTCGCCCTCGACGATGAAAAGTTCGCAGCGGGCGGGATCGCGCTCCTGGCAGTCGGCGAGCTTGCCGGGCAGTCCGGATGAATCGAGCGCCGATTTGCGGCGGGTGAGCTCGCGAGCCTTGCGGGCGGCTTCGCGGGCGCGGGCTGCGTCGATGCACTTGCCGATGATTTTGCGCGCGATCGAGGAGTGCTTGTCGAAGTACTCGCCGAGCTTTTCGTTCACGAGCGATTCGACGAGGCCTTTGATGTCGCTATTGAGCTTGCCCTTGGTCTGGCCTTCGAACTGCGGTTGCGGGAGCTTGACGGAAACGACGGCGACGAGGCCTTCGCGTACGTCGTCGCCATTGATCGAGACTTCGTCCTTCTGCTCTTTCAGCATGCCGAACGAATTCGCATAGTAGTTGATGGTGCGCGTGAGCGCGGAGCGGAAGCCGGAGAGGTGCGTGCCGCCGTCAACGGTGTTGATCGTATTGGCGAAGGCAAAAATGTTTTCGGCATAGCTGTCGTTGTATTGCACCGCGATTTCCATGTCGACCTGCTCGCGCTTGCCCTCCATGTAGATGGGCGAATCGTGCAAGGTGCCCTTGCCGCGATTGAGATGCTTGACGAATTCGGTGATGCCTCCGGTGAAGCGGAACTCGGCTTTCTTGCCGGAGCGTTCGTCCTCGAGCGTGATTTTCAGGCCTTTGTTCAGGAAGGCGAGCTCGCGAAGGCGCTGCGAGAGCGTGTCGAAGCTGTAATCGACGGTCGTGAAGATCGAGGGGTCGGCGTGGAAGGTGATTTTCGTGCCGGTCTTCTTCGTTTTGCCGGAGGCCTTGAGCTTCGAAGTGGGGACGCCCTTTTCATAGGACTGTTCCCAGACTTCACCGTCGCGCCAGATTTCGAGGTCGAGCCAGTCGGAAAGCGCATTGACGACGGAGACGCCGACGCCGTGGAGGCCGCCGGACACTTTGTAGGTGTCGCTATCGAATTTTCCGCCGGCGTGCAGGACGGTGAGAACGACTTCGGCGGCAGGCTTCTTTTCGGTGGCGTGCATGTCGACGGGAATGCCGCGGCCGTTGTCGACGACGGTGACGCTGTTGTCGTCGTGCACGACGACGTTGATCTCGTCGCAGTAGCCGGCCATGGCTTCGTCTACGGAGTTATCGACAACTTCCCAGACGAGATGGTGGAGGCCGAGTTCGCCGGTCGAGCCGATGTACATCGCGGGGCGCTTGCGGACGGCTTCGAGACCACCGAGAACTTTGATCGAAGTCGCGTCGTACTTGTGCCCAGGGCCCTTTGCGACCGGAGTTTCCTTGTCACCCATGGATCGCGAGTCTCCTCAGAGTTGCGCGCTGCGAATGCTGGATCGTGCTCGGGGAAGGCGGTCGTGCGGATGTGCCCGACACTTGCCTTGCCCATTGGCCCCGCTCTCACGCTACGTGATCGAGCTGGGACTCGAAGGGTTTTTCCGGCTCCATCCCGTCCCGTTCCGAAATCTCGGGAGGACGCGGCGAAGCCTATGTTGCCCTACAAAGTGCCGTTCAACAAGAAATCGAACAATACAATTTTACTAGAGACGGGCGTGATTTCACAAGGCGATTCTGTCGGCGTCGTGCGCATGTAAGCCTATTTTTTACTGTACGTTAGAAGAATTGCGTGGCCATCGAAAATTGTCCAAGGTGAGGAGGGAAGAAAGCTGTGTTTTCCCGCTGTTTCGCACCTCTTTCGGTCAGATGCGCATGGGCATGACGACGTAGCGGTAGCGGACGGATTCGTCGCCAAGGGGACGGAGCTGGCCGGCGGACTGCTCGTCTTTCAGCTCGAAACTGATGGGGCCATCCGCGGCGGCAGCGAGAAAATCGAGGAGATATTGCGCGTTGAAGCCGATGGACATCGGCTCGCCCTTGAATTCCTTCTCGATGGCCTCCTTGGCTTCGCCGTATTCGGGGCTCGACGCGGAAATCTCGACGCCTTCCTTCGCGAACATGAACTTCACGGCGCGCGAGCGCTGATCCGCAAGCTGCGAGACCCGGCGGAGCGCGTCCTGCAACTCGCCGCGCTCGAGAACAAGGGTTTTGTTGGAGTCCCGCGGGAGCACAGCCTCGTAATTCGGGAATTGGCCGGTGAGTTTGCGGCAGGTGAGCAAGCGGCGGCCAAACTGGAAGAAGAGGTGGCTTTCGTCCTGCGCGAATTCGACGAGAGCGTCGTCGCCGGACTCCGCGGCGAGGCGCTGGACCTCGCTCATGGCTTTCTTGGGCACGAGCACGCGCGTTTCAGTCTGAAGGCCTTCGAGTTTGTGATCGATCTCGACCATCGCGAGACGGTGGCCGTCGGTGGCAACCATGGTGACCGACCCGGGCTTGAGCACGAGCAGCGCACCGTTCAGCGTATAGCGAGACTCTTCGAGCGAGATCGCAAATGTGGTTTTCGCAATCAGGCTTGCCAGCAGCTCGGCGGGGATTTTTACAAGCGCATGCGGGAAATTTGGCAGCGCCGGAAAATTGTCCTTGGACATTCCGACGAGTTTGTAACTCTTGCGGTCGCATGTAACCTGGACCCAGTGGTTTTCAAGGAGCTTGAAACGAATCTCCTCGTCCGGCAGCAGGCGCACGAGATCGAGAAGTTTCTTGGCCGCGATTGTGCCCGCGCCTTCTTTCTTCACCTTGGCTTCACAGGACGTACGGATGCTGAGTTCAAGGTCGGTAGCAGTGATCGACAGGCGATTGCCTTTGGCTTCGCACAACAGATTCGAGAGGATTGGGATCGTCGTCTTGCGTTCGACGACACCTTGCGTGAGATCAAGCTCCTCGAGTAGGTCGAACTTCTTTACGCTGAATTCCATCTCGTTGCAGTCCTCGCGTTCCGCCGTGGCCGTCAAAACTCAAACTCGCTGCGGCTACTGTACTTCTTTTCTATCAAAAATAAGAGATATATGAAAACCGTAGTCGCCGCCGCACTTGTGGAAGCTGCGGAAAACCCTACAACCGGCGAAGCGAAATAGCTTTGCGCGATCGTGTGTCTTGTGGAAAACCGAGCGGCTCGGATGAAAAAATCTCGACCGGGCGACGGCAACAGAAGCGTTCCACAGGCTTCCACAGGCCGTCCACAACTAATCCGAAGCCCGGCCGGGCTTCGGACTCCCAACCCTAGCCGAACGAATCGAGTAGCTTGTTAAGTGTCTTGTTCAAGTCCTTGTCAACCTGACGCAGCGCGTCAATCTTGTGGATTGAGTGCAGCACGGTGGTATGGTGCTTGCCACCAAACTGCTTTCCAATTTCCGGCAGCGAGGCAGACGTAAGCTGCTTCACGAGGAACATCGCCACCTGCCTCGGGAAGGCGATCACCTTCGAGTTGCTGCGGACCTTCAGATCCTGCGCGCGGAGGCCAAAATGCTCGCCGACGCGCTTCTGAATCTGCTCGATCGTCACTTTCTTCTCCGCCGTCTCGATGACGTTCTTGAGCACCTGCTGGGCGGTCGAGAGATTGATCTCGATGCCGGTAAGCGAGGCATAGGCCATCAGGCGAATCAGCGCGCCCTCGAGCTCTCGGATGTTCGACTTGATCGAGCGGGCGATAAACTGCGCCACATCATCCGGCAGTTGAACGTGCTCGCTATCCGCCTTTTTCTGGAGAATGGCGATCTTCGTTTCGAGATCGGGCAGCTGGATGTCGGCGATGAGGCCCCATTCAAAACGCGAACGGAGCCGCTCTTCGATCGAGGAGATGTCCTTGGGCGGGCAGTCGGAGGAGATCACGATCTGCTTTTGCTGGTCGTAGAGTGCGTTGAAAGTGTGAAAGAACTCCTCCTGAGTGCGCTCGGCACGGGCGATGAACTGGATATCGTCGACCATGAGAACGTCCATGTTCCGGAAGCGGTCGCGAAAAGCCGGCATACGCTCGAAGCGGATTGACGCAATAACCTCGTTCGTGAATTTCTCCGCGCTAATGTAGGTAAGGCGGATCGCCGGACTGCGCCGCCTGAGCTCGTGGCCGATGGCCTGCATGAGGTGTGTCTTGCCCAGCCCCACACCACCGTAAAGGAAAAGCGGGTTGTAGGATTTCGACGGCTGCTCGGCCACGGCAAGCGCCGCGGCGTGCGCGAACTGGTTCGAGGCGCCAACGATGAACGTGTCGAACGTGTAGCGCGGGTTGAGCTGTTGATTTGAGGAGTCGAAATCGAGCCGCGCCTGCGCGACCGGCGGCGCACTGGCCGGCGGGGGATCCGCTTCGATGGAAACGAACTCGAGCGCCATGTCCGGCCGGCCAATTTCCGTGAGCACGGCCTGGAGAAGCTCACCGTAAGTCTGTTTGAGACGCTTGGAAAACAGGCGCGTGGGTACCCGGACGACGAGCCGGTTTTCCTCCATGCGTTCCTGCCGCGTGGGACGAAACCACGTTGCGAAACTGTGAGGGTTAACGCGCCGCTCCGTGTGCTGGAGGACTTTATCCCAAAGATTCATCGTAAAAAGACCACCCCGAGCAATTTCCACCGATGTGGAAATGCTGTGGAAACCCGTCCCCCCGCGCGAGGAGGCGTATGGATTGGTTATTCGATCGGGCTCGATGCCACAGGTCGCGCCCCGCTCCTGCGGCATGTCGAAGAGTGCTCGCGCTCGATTGCGACCGCAGCAGATGCGCGAGGCGGGATTCTGCCTAAACAGAACGCTTGGGGCAAGAGAAAACTGAGCGAAGTTATCCGCGCGCCTCCACACGGAATTCACAGTTTTTCCACAACGTGGATTTCCTGTTGATTTCGCGGGGAATCCATGCACGCGGCTCGATTTTTGGGGTTTCCCGCGTTTGCGTGCCAACGCCGGTCGCGCCGGATTTCAACAGCGCAACGCGGGCGGGATGATGTGGGAAATTCACACGTGACGGAGATGTTTTTTTGATGCCGCCCGCGAAAAACGAGCCGCCTCAGCGTTGCGAAGCCACCGGTAGTTGCTTGTCCAGTTGCTTATCGGGGCGCGCGAAATCGAAGACGCCGAGCGGATCGTCGGCGACCAGGATGCGGCGGGATTCGACCAGGATTGCGCTCGGCTCGATGCGCGCGCCATCGGCTGTTGCAGTGCGGTAGGCGGCGCGCCGGTTGCCGTCCTTGTCGAACTCGATCAATTCGTCTTCGATCGCGGCCCAAATTCGCTGCGTTTCGGGATCGACTGCGATCGCGCCGATGATGAGCCTGGCCGGAGCGGGCGGGCCATTCTTTTCAATCGTGATGGTGTTCGAAAGCTGGCCCTGCGGCTGGGCCGTGAACCATGAGGAAGGGACGGAGATCTCCGAGGCGGCGAAGCCGAAGCGGTCGTATTTCCGGATGTCCAGATCGGGGCTGGCGGTAAACGCGAAATAGATGTGCCCGGCCGTATCACCATAGAGGCGGCCGCGGCTGAGCGGCAGCGAGTTCGCATCCCCGCCCTCGGGCACGTCCGAGAAATCGCCGAAACTGCGGACGAGCTTCCCCTGGAGGTTGAAGATGCTCACCAAGCGGTCGGACGGCAGGGTGGCAACGGCAAACTCATCGCCCGAAAGCGCCGCGAGCGACATCGGGCCGGCGACGCGCACCGTCGCGGCGAGCGAACCATCGGGGTTGAAAACCTTGACCGCGTTCGCGCCGCGGTCGGCGACGAAGATGCGCCCGGCGGCGTCGAGATCGAGGTCCTGCGCGTAGGAGATTTTGGCGCCGCGCGAATTCGCGTTGGGAATCTGGCCGAGGCGCGCGCCATCGAAGCCATAGATTGCGATGGTGTTCGCGGGGGCGGCGAGCACGAAGTAACGCCCGGCGGAATCGCGCTTGAGGGCGGCAACTCCGGGACCGACTCCGGAAAACACGCGCGCGCGGGCAAAAATCGGCTCGACATGGCCTTGATCCTGGGGCGCGGCCGGGGAGAGCGTCCAACCGGCCGCGAGAACGGCGAGCGACACGCCGAGTTGTCTGCGGCGAAGCATGGCTGGGAGATTTTTCGTTTTGCAATTGACCAGATGCGCGGCGGCACGCCGCCGTTGCTTGCGCGCTCGCGCTAATCGAGGCGAAAGTTGAGGCGCTCGATCGAGCGGGCGTGACCGGTCGATTCGTCGACGTCGACGAGCACGGAGTTCATCTGAATGTCGCCTTCGGCGACGACGAAGCGTGTGGGCATTGTGAGATTGAGAAAGTGCTCGAGGATGGCCTGCTTCTCCATGCCGATGACGGAATCGTGCGGGCCGGTCATGCCGACATCGGTGATGTAGGCCGTGCCGCCGGGAAGGACGCGGAAATCGGCCGTGGCGACGTGGGTGTGTGTTCCGACGACGGCGGAAACTTTGCCGTCGAGGTACCAGCCCATGGCGACCTTTTCGGAGGTGGCTTCGGCGTGCATGTCCACGAAGATCACTTTGACGGCGGGAGGGACTTTGGCGAGCTCGTGCAGGGCCGTGCGAAAAGGATCATCGATCGGCGCCATGAAGGTACGGCCCTGGAGGTCCAGGACAGCGTAATCCGTGCCGTTCTTAGCGCGGCCGACGTAAAGCCCGGCGCCGGGCGAGCCGCTTGGAAAATTTGCGGGGCGGAGTAGGCGCGGTTGCTCCGGGAAATACTCGATGATTTCCCGGCGCTTCCAGATGTGGTTGCCGCTGGTGATGACGTCAACGCCGGCGGCGAAAAACTCCTCCACAATTCGCGGCGTGATGCCGAAGCCGGAGGCGGAGTTTTCGCCATTGGCGATGCAGAGGTCGACCTGCCGCTGGGCGAGGATATCCGCGAGCCGATCGTGCACGATCTTGCGGCCGGGCGAGCCGACGATGTCGCCGATGAAAAGTATTCTCAATTTGTTGAGACTCTCCTCAAAGGGCGAAGAGAAATCCTCTCGCGCCACTCGGGATGACAGAGTACAGGCGGTTGCCTCACTCTAGAACGGAGCGGTCCACTTCGCCGTGCGGTGCTAGGCCCTGAACCCCACAAATAAGTGGGAGCCCTGCGCCTGCTTTCAGGCTTCCCCGGGACGGCAAGCCGTCCGAGGCATGCACAACGGCAGGACGACGCGGGCACCCTGGGATCCAGTGTTGGTTCAAAAGGCTTTCGCAACGTCACCTGCGTCGCAGGCATCTCCGCGCCTCCATTGTAACAGCAATGGTCGGCGCACTTCCGATTTGCGCGGCTAATGGTGGCCTTCGGTGAGAGGGGCGCGGAGGGCGCAGAATCTCGTTGGATCGGGACCCAGGATTGGCGCGAAGATCATTGCGCCGGTGTGCCGAGGGATTTGACGTAGGCAATGATCTGCCAACGGCGCTGCTCGGGAATCCCGGCCCAAGGCGGCATGCCCGCAGGCAGATTGCCGTTGCGGAGCAACCAGGCGAGTTCGCCGGGCGTCGCGTTCTGTACGAGTGACAAACGCAGGTTGGCCGCGCGGCCAAGTCCACGCGCGTCGTCGCCATGGCATTCCGCGCAGTGCTGCTTGAAGAGCTTCTCGCCGGCGAGGATCGCATCGGATTGGCCTTCGTACGGGTTCTTCCGGGAACGCGCCTTGACTGGCGCCTTCGCAATGACCATGAGCACGCCGCGGTCGTCAGTTCTCCAGTCGCGAGCGGCGCCGGCGGTGGCGGCAACAAGAGCAAGAAGAAGCAGCGCGGAAATCAACAGGCGTCCCATTAGAACAGGCTCCTTAGCTTGCGGCCGAAACCGCTGAATTCGTAAGACATCCCCCAGCGCAGCAGGAAGCGGTGGCTGTTGTCGTTCAGGCCGAAGCCCGGCGAGACGGACAGCGTGACCCCATTCGGAAGCTGCCAGGCGGCGATCGGGGCAACGTAATGCGACGTGCCCGACAAACTAAAGGCGGATGCAGTCCCAAGTCCGCCATACATCTCGGCGCCGAGAATAAAGTTCTCGCGGCAGAAGTTGCAGGGTTGCGGCGTCGCCGCAAAACGCAGCGGCCGGTCCACGCCGAGGGCATAGCCGAATTCCCACGGCTCGTGGCCTAGATTCTTTTCGCCGATGAAGTTCTCCGAGAAGTTCCAGCCCTTGTAGTCGCTCGACAGGATCAGTTTGGTTTCGATCTCGTGCGTGTGCGACTGATTCGCCTCGGAGTTCGGCTCGGCGGCGTCAAACTGGTTGTCGACACCCACTACTTCTTTGAGCGTCTTGTCCGCGTCCGTGGTGTTTTCGAATTCAACGTAGAGAACGGGATTGATCCAGTGCTCGTGCATCAGCGGGCGGAAGCGGTTCTCCCAGCGAGTGCCGGTGAAGACCGTGCTATCGCCGAATGTCGTTTGCGAGTCGATGTAGAACTCGGTGGTCCACCAAGCCGTCACGCCGTACTCGAGCTCCATCCAGGGCGCGATGAAGTCGCCGCCGGCCTTTTGGGTGCCGTAGATCGAATAGACCTCGACCTCCAGGTTGCCGGGCTCTTCCAGGTGGTGCGAGTAGGCTACGAAGTACGGAGTTTCCTGCGCCGCTGCGCGAGGCGAGCAGGACAGCCCCGCTGCGGCTAGAGCAAGAAGCAAGATCACGTTCCGAACCACGGGGTACCGGCCTTTCTAGTTGCAACCGCCTATCAACTAATGGCGAGAGATTATTGCAGTTGAAATTGGATGTCAAGAAGGAATTGAAACCAGTTTACAACTAGAATTGTCTCCAGGAAGTTCGGATTTCTTGCTCCGGGCCCGTGACCAAAAGACGAGCCCGAAGCAAGGATCCGATCGAAAGGTTAGAAGTGGAAGCCGATCTCGGCCGTGACGGTGCGCGGTGTGACGTAGTGCGTGCCGCTGAAGGTCGAGAGGAAGTTGTACAGCGCCAGATTGTTCGCCAAATTGATGACCGTAATGCGGGCGCTCCATTTGTAGCGGTCACCGTGGAAGAGATTGTCGTCGCCCACGGCCAGGTCAAACAGATTCCGCGGGGAGATACGGGGTGGATTGCGGTCGTCGTTTTCAGTGTCGGCGGCCGGAATTTTTACGAGCGTCGATCCGTACAGCGATGCGGCGCATGTGCCGGTTGGACTGATTGGGGTGCCGACCGGGTTTGCCGCGCTCGGTGGCGTTGCATGGACCGCACCGCAATACAGCCCCGCCTCGAACTGTTGATCGGGACTCAGCGCGGAGAAGTCCACAATGTCCGCCCCGCCGGCGCCGCTGGTTCCGGCAGGCCCATTTGCGCAATTGCCCCCTGCACAGGGCACCGGACCGGCCACGAGACCGCTGTCGTACCGCCAATTAAATCCAAGCCACGGTCCGTGCTGCCACGGCTGGTATTGGACGTGACTCGTCTGGTTGAATTTTTCGTCGTGGTCGATGCGGAAAATGCCCCCCGGAGCGGAGGGAGTAGCGCCGGCTCCGCCGATTTGGGGGTCGAAAAACCGCGCGGCAACGCTGGACATCACTACATAGGCCGTAAGGCCGTGGAGATTCGTGAGGTTCACACGCGCGGCGAATCCGGGGATCTTGGAGTTATGCCACTCGATCGGGAACGTGATGGGCGTATTGCCGAGCACGCTGAAGTCGTAGCCATTGTGCGTGTATTTCCAGATGTACTCGCCATCGAATACGACGTGCTTCCCAAAAGCCTGCTGCAACCCGGCGTGAAATTCATTGCGAAAGCCCGGACTCAGCGGAGTCAGCGCGTTTGACGAGCACAGAAGAAGCGGATTCAGCACCGGGGAACTGCATCCGATGCTGGAAAGAACGAGGTTTTCATTGAATGGGGTTTCCAGCGTGCGCGCGTAAGAAATACGGAGCACTGTGTTGCTCGGCTTGATGTTGTAGGCGATACCGAGCCGGGGCTCCGCTTGCTGGGCGGTGGTGAGGCCGTTATACAGGTCGCCGCGTATACCGAGGTTGAAGGACCAACTCCCCTTCGTGATCGTGTCTTGGACATACAGCGCGACCTCTTTCACGTCCGTGTGGCCGAGGAACGTGAAATATCCTCCTCCTCGCGTCAGATCGAATGGAAGCAGCACCGGGTTGAAGCAAGTGGGGCAGGGACTCGCTCCAGCCGGGTTCGCGATCGGGTTCGTACCAATGTTCGGCTGATCTCCGGCGCCGGCGCACTGGGATGGATTGGTGAACCCCTCGACCGGAGATCCGGTCGAATTGACGCACGGTGCGTTGAGGGTCGGGTCGACAATGCCAAGGCGGTCATTCTCCGTGAGGAACGTTTGTTCGTACGTCACCCCCGCCTTGATATTGTGGATGCCTTTCACGTAGGAAACGTCCGAGTGAAGGCCGGCGTTAGTCAGTAATCGAAATTGGCCGACGGTTTCCCTCTGAAGGTTGCTCGGACCGAGGTCCGCGAAGGGATTGCTGCTCGGATAGTAGTCGTACTGATCGTGCCGTACGAAAGCGCCCAACGTAATCACGGCGGTGGAACCGATCAGGTGTGTCCACGTCGGTGCGACGTTGAAGGTCCTGATCTGCGAGTGCTGATCGGTTGCGCCCACGGGCTGGCCACATGTAGTGAGATTGCAGCCCGAGCCCGACGGAGCAAGGCCGCCATTGTCCACTACAACCCCAAACCACGGCGAGGCGAATTGAGAGTCATACGAATTCGGCGTCTGGAACCACGAACGCGAAAACCCCAGGTTGGCGTGGAAGGAGTCGGCCTGAGTGAGTTGGTAGTCGATGCGGTCGAAGACGTTTTCCTCATTTCCCTTGTCGTGCATCACGACGAACTCGGGCGGATCAAGGAACCGGCCGCTGTTCAGTCCGCTCACGGAGACAAAATTTCCCCAGTTCGGGCCTCCGTAAGCGAGGTCGAAACCGCCGCTCGCCGTGCCGAACGTACCGTAGTCTGCCGTTACGCTGCCGTGGGGAGTCGTGACGCCCTGGCCCGAGCGCGTTGTGACGTTGATTACGACGCTGGTCTTGTCGCCGTATTCGGCAGGGGGCGCGCCGTCGATAACCTCAAGCGACTGGATCGAGTCCACGGGAATCTGGTTGGAAAAGATCTTGCTCTGTTGGTCCGTGATGGCTGGCCATCGACGGAAAACGAATTCTCCGCATGGTCGCCGAGCCCGTGGAAGAGCCCGTTCGAATCCGCGGTGATTCCAGGCGATGTCTGGGTAACCAGGGAGCTTACCGACGACGAGGCGCTTTCCAACGGGACCTCGTTGAAGAGCTGGCGGTCTATGTCCGTGTGCGCCGTCGAGTCCGTCTCCAGGAGGTCGCCCGCAGCCTCGACTGTTACCGTGCTGGTCGCGCCAGCGAGTTGCAGGCTCACCTTCAGACTGAGCGGCACAGACGACCGGACCTCGATGTCCTGCACGTAGGAAGCGAAGCCCGGAGCCGAGACCGTCATGTGGTACGGATTGAACGGCACGTTCGTGAAGCTGAAATTGCCCGATTGGTCGGTCAGCGTGGTCCGCTCAAGTCCGCTGACCGGGTTATGAATCGTGACGGTCGCACTCGGGATCACGGCGCCGGTGGGGTCCGTGATGGTTCCCCCGATGGTCCCCGAGTTCCCCGCCGTCTGGGCGTTTGACGCGGGAGCCGTGCTCCATGTGCTCAAAAGCAGAGCCGAAATTCCAAAAAGCGTTCTCGCAAATCTCATGACATCTCTCCCAATATGAAATGCGGCCACGGCTGAATCCGTCGCGGTGGCGAAATAATGTGGATATCGGCACGGCACGCCCTTTGGGCGGCGGGTGCGGGGAGAAACTATTCTTGGAGATTACGCGGGGGGTGCGCGGGGAATGCTGGGGGTGCGAACTGGCTCGAGATCAGGGGTGGACTGCTTGGCAAGCGCGAATCTTGCGATCAGGACAGGCGTTTGAACCGCCGGTTGTGCCGCGGGTTGCGGGACCGCTGCGTGCCCGACGTGGCAAACCTGGCAATGCTCCTCGTCGTGAGCGTGGCCATCCCAGTGGGCGACCGCGTGCGTACCAAGTACGCTCACCGCAAGGACGAGCGCCACGGCTAGCAATCGTGATGTTATTCGTCTCGGCATATCAAACCTGTAGGACGTCGCCCTCCCGCGCGACCAGTTCGTAGAGCACGGGATTGACGAAGAAGCCGAGCAAGAGCCGCGAAATCAGCCCGGCGACGATCACAATCGCGAACGGCCGCTGCGTGTCGGAGCCGATGCCGGTCGAAAGCGCCGCGGGCAGCAGACCGAGGCAGGCGACAAGCGCCGTCATCATAATCGGCCGCAGGCGCAGGAGAGACGCTTCGAGCGTGGCAGTGCGGATGTCCCTGCCTTCCTGCCGCAGCTTGTTGATGAACGAAACGAGGATGACCGCCGTTTGCACGGAAACGCCCATTAGCGCCACCAAGCCAAGCACGGAGGAGACGCTGAATGGCGTCCCGGTGAGCTTCAGCGCGATCAGCGCGCCGACCGGCTCCGTCATGATGACGCCGAGAGCGATCGTGATCGGGAATTTGAAATTGCCGTAAAGTGCAAACAGGATCAGGAAAATCAGCAGCACGGCGAGCGGCCCGATGATTTCCATCTGGTGCTTCGCTTCGAGGAATTCGCTGTACTCGCCACCCCACGATAGGCGGTAGCCCTCCGGCAGCGACTTCTGAATATCGGCGATGGCGCGCTGGCCGTCGGCAACGGCTCCCTGGAGGTCGCGCCCCTCGATGCTGTATTGCACGCCGATGTAGCGCGAATTGTTTTCGCGATAGATGAACGACGCTCCGCTGGCCTCGCGGATGTCCGCGAGCTGACTCAATGGAATCTGCTGACCCGCAGGCGTGCCGACGAGCAGGTTGCCGATCTGCTGGGCGTTTTCGCGGAATTCCGGCTTCATGCGCACGACCAGGTCGAACAGTTTCTCGCCCTGAATCACCTGTGTAGCCGCCTGGCCGCCCACGGCCGCCTGCACGACCGCCTCGACATCCCCGACGTTGATCCCGTAGCGGGCGATCTTGTCGCGGTCCGTCTCGATCAGGAGGCTCGGCTGGCCAAGCTCGCGCACGACGGTCAATTCCGTGAAGCCCGGTATCTGCGCCAGCCGCCGCTTGATTTCGAGCGCTTTGTCCTGCAGCACGTTCAGATCCGGGCCATAGACCTTCACGGCGAGCGCGCTCTTGAGACCGGTTAGTGCCTCGTCCACAGCGTCTTCAGCCGGCTGCGTGTAGTTGAAAATCACACCGGGGAAGGCCTGAAGCTGTTTCTGGATATCTTCGGTCAGCTCTTGCTTGTTGCGAATCGAGCCTTGCTTCCACGAAGAATCGCCATATGGCTTGAGGCCAACGTAGAACTCGTCGTTGAAGAAGCCCGTGGGGTCTGTGCCATCGTCGGGGCGGCCGAGTTCGGAGCCGACATCCGTGACCATCGGGTATTTCATCAAAATATTCCGGACCTGCGGGCTGAACTTGGCTGCTTCTTCGTACGAAATCGTGTACGGCAGCGTCGCCCTTATCCACAGCGCGCCCTCGTCCAGGTGCGGCATGAATTCGCCGCCAATGAATGGAATGAGCAGCAGGGTCGCGCCGAAAATAAGGCTGGCCACGAGCAAGGTGAGCTTCGGGCGGTCCAGGCACCACGTGACCTGGCGGGCGTATTTTTGGCGGATCCACTCGAAGGGCTTGTTTACACGCTCGTGGACGCCCTTGCGGAACCAATAAGAGCAGAGAACGGGCACGAGTGTGAGCGTCAGCAGTAGCGCGCCGACAAGCGCGATCGACATCGTGTCCGCCATAGGATGGAAGAGTTTTCCGGACGGCCCGGTGAGCGCGTAGATCGGGATGTAACCGGCGATGATGACCGCAACGGAGTAGAAGATCGGGCGGTCGACGTCCTTGGCCGCCGCCAGGATCACCTCGTACAGGTCGTATTGTTGTCCTTCGCGCAGGCCCAGCTCGCGGAAGATGTTCTCGACCATCACGAGCGTGCCGTCGATGATGATCCCGAAATCGATAGCCCCGATCGAAAGCAGGTTGGCTGCGACACCACGCGCGTGCAGAAAGATGAACGAGAAGAGCAAGGCGAGTGGAATCGTCAGCGCCACGATCACCGCAGCGCGAAAGCTCACGAGAAAGAGGATCAGCACGATGAGAACGAGCACCATTCCGCGCAGCAAATTGTTTTCGACCGTGTCCGTCGTCAAACGCACGAGGTCGCTGCGGTCGTAGTAAGGCCGCACCTTGATGTCCGGCGGCAGAATCTGCTCGTTGATCTCTTTGGTTTTCGCCTCGACGCCTTTGAGCACGTTTTGCGTCTGCTCGCCCGTGAGCATCAGGATGACGCCTTCGACGGAGTCATCATTCTTATTGAAGCCAAACTCGCCAAGGCGCGGGGCGTTTCCGATGGTCACGTCGCCGATATCGCGGACGCGAACCGGCACGCCGTTCTGCGCCCCCACGATCACGTTGCCGATGTCTGCCGTGTCCCGCAGCAGGCCGATGCCGCGCACGTAGTAAAACTGGCCGCCCTGCGAGTAGAAGCCGCCTCCGGCGTTGGCGTTGTTTACGGAAAGTTGCTGGATCACCTGCGGGACCGTGATGTGATAGCCGTAGAGGCGCGCCGGATCGAGCAGCACCTGATATTGCATTACAGTGCCGCCAAAACCTGAATCGTCCGCGACGCCGGGAACCTGCTTGTATTCGCGTTCGATCACCCAGTCTTCATAGGTCTTGAGTTCCTGCGGCGAACGGTCCGGGCTTTCGAGAACGTAGCGATAGACGAGGCCGGAAGGGCTCGAGAGCGGCGCGAGCGTGGGCGTCACGCCAGAGGGATACGTGACCTCACTCAGCCGTTCGAAAACCACCTGGCGCGCGAAATAGTTGTCGGTGTCTTCCTGAAACGTCAGGATGATGTCCGAGAGCCCGTAAAGCGAAATCGACCGCTGCACGGACATTTTCGGCACGCCGTTCATTTCGACTTCGGTTGGCAGAGTGACGAGCCGCTCGATTTCCTCCGCCGCGTGGCCCGGCCACTGCGTGATGATCTCTACCAGCGGCGGCGAAAGATCGGGATACGCATCCATGGGCATGTGCTCGAAGGAAACCGCTCCGCCGATGGCGAGGAACACCGTCACCATCAGGATTAGGAACCGCTGCCGCAGCGCGAATTGGACAATGCGATGAATCATTTCGTCACGACACGCCCCTAGTGTTGGAGCGAATTGGCGAATTGCAGAAACAAGCTGCCGTCGCCCACCACTTTTTCTCCCACGGATAGCCCCTTCAGAATCTGCGTCTCCCCGTTCTGGCTCGCGCCGATCTCGACGGCCCTCCGCCCAAACTGGTTCGACCCGGCGGCCACGTAGACGAATGGCTGATTTTCGTCGTCGCGCAGGACGGCGGCATCCGGCACAGCTATCGCTTTCTGGACTGCGCCTGCGGTTACCGTCACGGTGCAATACATGTCTTTTTTCAGCTTCTCACCGGGGTTGTCGACCACGATGCGGGCCTGGAGCGTACGCGTGTTTGGGTCGAGCGCGGCCGAGATGTATGAGATTTTTCCGCGGAAGCTGTCGGGATAGGCATCCGTTTGCGCGACCACGCCATCTCCCGTCTTCACGTATGCAAGGTCGGCCTGATAGACGTTCGCGAGCACCCACACCGTGCTCATATCCGAAATCGTGAACGCTTGTGTCTGGCCCGCCTGCATTACCTGGCCGGGCGACACCAGCCTCTCGACCACCTCGCCGCCAATCGGCGCAATCACCGGGATTTCGGCCGAAACAGGCGCCTTCACCAAGTCTTCCGGATTCTTGATCCCAAGAATTTTCATTCCCTGCTCGGCGGCGTTCAGATCCGCCTGCGCCTGGTTGCGGTCCGATTCCGCCTGAAGCAGGTCACGCTCGGCGATCGCGTTGTGCTGATAGAGGTCCTGCGCGCGCGCATAGTTTTTGTCCGCGACGCGGAAGGTATCGCGCGCCTTCAAATAAGTGTCCAGCAGTTGTGAATAATCCGGGCTCGCCACTTCGAGCATCGGCTCACCCTGGCGGACGTGCTGCCCGGGGACGACGAGAATCCGGCTCACAGGACCACCGACCTGCGTGATAACCGGCGTCGTTTTGAACGCGTTGTAGGCGACCGCACCGGTGAGCCGCAGCGTGCGCGCGAGTTTTTCCGGCTGGATCGTGACGACCTGCACGTGCGACATCTGGTCCTCGGGAATCGTGAAGAGTTTCGGCGTCGCGGACTTCGATTCCTGCGCGGAATACGACGTCATCTGGCTCGCTCGCTCGCTGCGATCCGAGCTGCATCCCGCGAGAGCGCATCCGAACGCGAGCGCAACAGTGATCCCGAGCGCGCAGGGGCCGAAGGTGATTCGTGACGTTCTCATGGCAGGTTCCTCGTTCCGACTGCTTCGCGGAGCTGCTCGAGCGCGAGCGCGTACGACGCGAGCGACTGGCGGTACGCGAGTTGCGTCGCGCGATAGCTCCGCTCGGCGTCGAGAAAGTCGAGCAGGCTCGCGGCGCCCCGTTTGTAGGCGTACTCGCTGATGTCGCGATCCTGCTGCGCCTCGTCGAGATAGCCCGAGCGGTAGAGCTGGATGATCTTGTCATTTGACCGCAAGCCTTCGTACGCGTCCCGCACATCGGTCAGCACCTGGCCGTTGGCCGCCTGCTCCTGCTCCTGCGCCTGCGTGATGGCGTAGTGCGTGCGCGCGATTTCGCCCTGGTTGCGGTCGAAAATGGGGATTTGGATCTGGCCGAAGAGCGAAGCGGTGCTGAGATCGGCGATGTGAGTGTAGTTGATCTGCGCGGTAACGTCGCGCTTGCCGTCCGCCTTGGCGAGCTCATACTGGCCGTTCGCAGCAGTCACGCCCTGCTGCGCGGCGCGCAGATCGGGGCGCGTGGAGAGAGCCTTCGCCTGGAGATCCTCGAGGTTCGCGTGGACCGGCTGGTAATCGAGCGTCCCGGCGACATCGTAATCGGCAGACACGGACTCATAACCAAGCAATTGTCGCAAGTCGGAGAGCGCCTGGACCTTGGCGAGTTCCGCCTGCGAGGCGTCGCTCTGGAACTGAAGCAACTGGAGCTTGATCTTGAGCAAGTCGTCCAAGCCGATGTCGCCGGCGCGATAACGCTCCTGGCTGATATCGACCGTGTTCTGAAAGCTCTTCAGGTCCTCTTGCGCGAGCTCGAGCGTGGATTCGGCAAGCTGGACATTTACGAACTGAGACGCAACCTGGAAGGTCAAACTGCGCTCGTTGTCCGCAACCTGCGAGCGCGTGACGGCGGTCACGTCCTTGGCGGCCTCGAGCCGGTGCTGTCGCTTCTTGCCGCGCTCGAACAGATAGCTGACGCCAAGATCGAACTGGGCCGAATTGTCGAGATAGTTCGAATCGAACTGATTCGCATTGAAGATCGGCAGGAACTGCGCATCACCGAGCAGGACGGGATTGGGGCGCAGGTTCGCGGTGGTTTCCTCGGCCTCGCTCTGCTGGATCGTCGTGCGAGCGGCGAGGAGCCCGTGATTGTGCGCGAGCGCCATCTGGATGGCGTCGTCGAGCGTGATTCTCACCGGGCCCTGCACGGGTGACGAGGCCTGCGCGCTTACGGGCGGCGCGCCAACGGCCCCGGCCAAAGACACTACGAACGTCACAATTGCAAACGGCAAATGTCGTGCACGCATGGATTTTCAGCCCTCACGGATCAAAACGGACGTGGATCGGCCCGCCGCGAACTTCGAACGGCGCGGGACAAGCTGGGTTTACGCGATGGGAGGCGCCCGGGCAGGAACGCGCGGGACGATGGGGCTCGGCGCAAGGCCGGTGTCTTGAGGTTCCTGCGCGGGTCCTATAAGGGCCAGCACAGGCGTGCGGTCGCTCGCGAGCGGCCGCTCAATCGGCTGGTGATTCAGATGGCAGATCGGGCAGGTCGCGTCGGAAGAGCCCGCGTGATGATGCCAAACGCTTCCGAGCGTCATGGCAACCAGCAGCAGCGCCAGCAGCGCTACCGGGACCACTAAGCATCGAATTGGCTTTGCTCTGCGCATTCCTTTGGGGACCACAACGGTCCTATTTGCCAATCATATAGCAGATGTTCCAGAGGTCCAATGGGTTGCGCCTTATGGGGTAACCGCGAAAGCACGGCTGCACGATGGCTCGGTCCGGCGGCGTGGACGCCATCCCGCCCGGCAGGTTAGTTGGATGCCTCGAGCGCCTTTTCGACCAGCGCGACGCACTTCTCGACGCGTTTGCGAAGGGGCCCTTCGATCTGCTGCTGGCGGTCGCGCAGCGCGAACATTTCGTCGGCGATGTTCAACGCGGCGAGCACGGCGACTTTGACCGAATCAACCATGCGCGTGGCCTCGGCGACCTCGCGCATCTTGGAGTCCACGTATGAGGCGATTTCCTTCAGGTGCTCCTCGTTCTGCCCTTCCGCGTTGACGTTGTAGACCTGATCGTAGATTTCGATTTTCACTTCCGCGCTCCCGCCTGTGGTTTTGGCTGGTGTGCGCCATTGTCTGCCATCGCGATGAGCGGCGCAAGTGGCGACCGGTCGAGGGCCGCTAGGAAGCGCGCAGGGTGGCGCCGAGACGCTGCTCCAGCGCGGCAACGATGCGCGAGGAAAAATCGGCAATCTGCGCGTCGGTGAGGGTCGCGTCCGCGCTCTGAAACGTCACGCGGATCATCAGCGAGAATTTCCCGGCCGGGACCTGTCCGCCGCGAAACAGGTCGGCTGCTTCGATGCTGCGGAGTTCGGGAACGCCCAGGGCACGGATTGCCTCGGCTACCTGCGCAAACTTCGCTCCGTCCGCGAGCACGAGCGAAAAATCGCGCTCGACAGCCGGGAAGCGCGGGATCGGAACGAATTTCTGAGCCGCACGGGCCGCCTCTACGCTTTCGAGCAGCGGCTCAAGCCGCAGCTCCGCGATGAAAACGTTTTGGCGCAGCTTGAGCTGATCGCCAATACGCCGCGCGACTTGACCGGCCACGCCGAGTGCGCGACCGTCGCCTGCGTGCCCAATCGAAATCTGTGCCGCGCGGCCGCCAGCGAGCCAGTCCGGTCCTCCCGGCTGCCAAGCGAATGCGCCGGCAAGCCGGCCGATACTGTCGAGGTCGCCCTTCAAATCCGCGAAGCTGAATTCGCGCGCCGGTTCGTGGATCGTCTTCTCGCGGGCGAGGCCGGTGGCGCCGAGCGTCAGCACCGTCGTTTCGACCGGTTCGCCGTCGCGCAGCTCGTACGCCTTGCCGATTTCGAACAGCCGCAGATTGCGCTGGCCGTGATTCAGATTCCATTCGAGCGCATCGATCATGCCGACGATCCCGTTCGACCGCATCACCGAGGCGTCTTCCGCGAGAGGGTTGCCGATCACTGCGGGCGCGACGCCTTCCGCGCGGAACAGCTCGTCGCGGCGCGCATCGACGAGCGGAATCGCCACGATTTCTTGGTAGCCCAGCGCGATCACACGTTCGCGCACGCGATCGAGCGCCTGAGCGTGCGGCAGGCGATGCGCCGGCTGCTTCGCCGGAGGCAGCCGCGGCGGGAATTTGTCGTAGCCGTAGTGCCGCGCGACTTCTTCGATCAGGTCGATCCCGCGCGTCGCCTCCCGCCGCCACGACGGCTGCTTGCACTCCCACGCGGCCAGCAATGATCCCGCGCTTCCGCGCTGCGCGTCCTTGCGCACGGGATGGAATCCGAGCGCGCCCAGAATTCCTTCGATGTCGCGGTCGGGAACGTCCGCGCCCATCACGCGCAGAAGTTCTTTTCGCGATAGTTCGATCGCGAGTGGCTCTTCGCGGCTCGGATAGACGTCCACGACGCCCTCGAGAATCTCGCCGCCCAATTGCTGGATCAGCTCCGCGGCGCGCCGCGAGGCCATCTCCGCCATCTCCGGATCGGCGCCGCGCTCGAAGCGGTACGACGCCTCCGTGCGCAGGCCCAGCGCCTTCGACGTGCGCCGGACGGAAATCGGATCGAACCACGCGGACTCGAGCAAGATATTGCGGCTGCTGAATCCGATTTCGCTTTCGGCGCCGCCCATCACGCCCGCAATCGCGACGGCGCGCGACGCGTCCGCGATCACGCACGTTTCCTTCGTAAGCGTGCGTTCCGCGCCGTCAAGCGTGCGGATCTTTTCGCCCGGCCGCGCGCGCCGCACGACGATGCGGCGCTCCGCGAGCTTATCGAGGTCGAACGCGTGCAGCGGTTGGCCCAGCTCGAACATTACGTAGTTTGTGATGTCCACAACGTTGTTGATCGAATTCTGCCCGATGGCTTCGAGGCGCTGCCGCAGCCAGTCCGGCGACGGCTGCACTTTCACGCCACGCAGGACCCGCGCCGTGTAGCGCCCGCAAAGATCGGGCGCTTCGATTTCAACGCGCGTCGCGCTTGCGGCTTTTTCGCTGGATTCCTTCATCTTCGGCTGCAGCGGCTTCACGGGCAGCCGATAGATCGCCGCCACTTCGCGCGCGACCCCATAGTGGCCGAGGCAATCGGGACGGTTCGCCGTGATTTCCGCGTCGAGCACCGGCCCGGCCGCCGACTCCTCGATCGAGTCGATCGCGATGCCCGCAAGCGACAGTTGCCCGCGCAGCTCCGCCGCCGGGGCCGCCGCGTCCACGAACTCCTTCAGCCAGTTGTAGACGATCTTCATCGCGCTTCCAGCCGCCCGTAGTACATACGCGTGGCGTAATCGAATCGCATACGATCGTTTTCGGCATGCGCGTCGAAAAGCCGCCGCAACGCCGCCAGCATCGGCTCATGCTTCGGATGGCCCTTCGGCGGCGAGTAGGACGAGCTCAGCAGTCGCCCGCGCAAGCCATCGAAATCGAAGACCTGGCCGTTCGCAAACGATTTCGTGCTGAACGCACCGCGCCCGAAGAAATCGTTCATGCGCTCATTCTGCGGATAGGTCGCCGCCACTTTCTCGTAGTCCGTGCCATATGCGCGCAGCAATTCCTCGTACTCGCGCTGGAAGGCCGTTGTGTCGCTGATCCGCTCGTTCCAGATGACGGCGACCCAGCCGCGCGGCTTCAGCACGCGCTCGAATTCCGCAAGCGCCGCCTTTGGCTCGAACCAGTGAAACGCCTGCCCCGCCACAATAAAGTCCGCGCTCGCATCCGGCAGCGTGGTGGCTTCGGCCGATCCCGCGACGCTACAGAAATGCGGGTACTTCTCGAGGAACTGCTCGCCCGCGTCGCGCATCGCCGCGTTTGGCTCGACGCCATACGCCAGATTGCCGTTTTCGAGAAAAAGCTGCGCTAGCAGGCCCGTGCCGGAGCCAACGTCCACGACGACGGATTCTGGCGCGAGGCCGCACTCCTCGCGCAGCACGTCCAGAATCGCGCCTGGATATCCGGGCCGGTAGCGGACGTAATCGTCCACGCGATTCGAGAAGCGCTGTTTCGGATCGGTCGCGACCATCAAGTCCGCCATGGTTACGGAAACTGGCGCAGGAAGCGCACGTCGTTCTGAAACAGCAGCGGCAGTTCCGTGATGCCGTATTTCATCATCGCCAGCCGGTCGACACCCATGCCGAATGCGAAGCCCGAGAGCTTTTCGGCGTCGTAGTTCACGAAGCCGTAGACCGCCGGGTCGACCATGCCCGCGCCGAAAAGCTCGATCCAGCCGGAAAATTTGCAGACGCGGCAGCCGCTCCCGCCGCAGACGTGGCAGGTCGCGTCCACTTCCGCCGAGGGCTCGGTGAACGGGAAATAGCTCGGGCGGAGGCGCGTCTTGGTCTTCGGGCCGAAAAACTCGCGCACGAAATACTCGACGGTACCCTTGAAATCGCAGAAGGTGATGTCGGTATCGACGGCCAGCCCTTCAATCTGGTGGAACATGTAGCCGTGGGTCGCGTCGGGATTGTCGCGCCGGTAGACTTTTCCCGGCACGACGATGCGCACCGGAGGCGGCTGCTTCTCCATCGTGCGAATCTGCATCGGCGAGGTGTGCGTGCGCAGCAGATGCCCGCCGCGCGCGCCTTCGATGTAGAACGTGTCCATGTTGTCGCGCGCGGGATGGTGCTCGGGGATGTTGAGCGCTTCAAAATTGTAGTAGGGCGTCTCGATCTCCGGCCCTTCGACCACGCTGAACCCGATCGAGAGAAAGATGCGCAGCAACTCGTCGAACGTCTGCCGGATCAGGTGCCGCGTCCCGATGGCGCGCTCGACGCCCGGAAGTGAAAGATCGATCTGATCCCGCGCCGCCGCCGCTTCTTCCGTTGCCGCTTCGATTTCTTTGCGCTTTTCTTCAAGCGCTGCTTCGACGTGCGCCTTGAGCTTGTTCAGCTCCTGCCCGATGATCGGCTTCAGGTCTTTCGGTGCCGGTTTCAGCCAGTTGTCGGTGATGAGCGAGAGCACTCCGGATTTGCGCCCGGTCCACAGGACGACAAAGACCTTCCATTTTTCCGGGTCCGACGAAGCGTCCGCCATTTGCCCGTCGAATCCCTGCCGCACTTCGTCGAAGCGCGCGACGACCTTTTCGTTGGAGTCAGCGCCGAGCTGCGCGAGAGTCTGTTTTATCGAGTCAGTCGTCATGGTGAAGTAATCGTGGTGTTGGGCCGTAGGGGCGGGTCTCAGACCCGCCCCTGCGGGGAAATTTGTGGGCGCAGCAAGCAGCGCCCTACGGACAAATGCCGCTCTGCCGGCGCTACGCCGCGGGTTGCGGGCGCGCTGCCGGCGCGGACTTCATGTGCTGCTTCGCCGATTCGACCAGCGACGCAAAACCCTCGGCGTCGCGCACGGCCATGTCCGCCATAATCTTCCGGTCGATTTCGATCCCGCCCGCCTTCAGCCCGTGGATCAACTGGCTGTACGTCGTGCCGTTCGCGCGCGCCGCCGCGCCGATGCGCTGAATCCACAGCGTGCGGTAATCACGCTTGCGCGTGCGCCGGTCGCGGTACGTGTACCGCAGCGAGCGGTTCACCGCCTCTTTTGCCGACCGGAACAGCTTTCCCTTGGTGAGAAAAAACCCCTTCGCGTGCTTCAACAGTTTTTTGCGCCGGGCGCGGCGCTTCGTCCCGCGTTTCACTCGAGCCATGGTCCTGGTTCTCCTGTTTTGATTTAGAGAAACTCGGTTACGCGGAGAGGCTGCGCAGCCGCGAGCCAGCGCCAAAAATAGCGCCGGATCACACAAACTGCGCTTATCTCCGCGGCGTGTTCATTGAGGCTCCCGGCGCCTCCGATGTTACCCGGAGGCGGGAGCAACGCAAGCCGGAGATTCCGGCTCGTCGGCCGGCAGGCCCGCCGCGGCGGGTTTCGCTCTGCCTAGCTCGAAAAAAACTAGATGCCGTAGGGAAGCGCGCGACGCACGTTCGGCACGTTCGAGGGATTCACCTCGACCTTGCCCGCGAGCTTGCGCTGGCGGCGCGGAGACTTCGTCCCGAGCAGGTGGCGCTTGCCCGAATGCCACCGCATCACTTTCCCCGTGGACGTAATCTTGAAGCGCTTGGCGGCTCCGCGATGCGTCTTCAATTTCATCTTCTTGTTCTTCTTCACGATTCCCTCATTCTCGGAAAATCTTCAGGCTTGGCCGCCCGCGCTCGGTTGCGCGGGACGCGCCGGCGCCGTGGCCACGGCACCCTTTTTCGGTGCAAGCAGCGCGAGCAGGATGTTTGCTTCCATCCGCGGCCCGAATTCGACCAAAGCATACTCCATGATGTCCTTGAGCAGCCGGTCCATCTTGGCGCGGCCCACGTCCTGGTGCGCCATTTCGCGCCCGCGATGGAAGATCATGGCTTTCACTTTGTGGCCTTCGCCGAGGAATCGAATGATCTGGTTCTTGCGCACCTGGTAATCATGCTCGGCAGTCGCAGGCCGAAACTTCACTTCCTTGATATGCGAGCTCTTCTGATGCTTCTTGGCTTCGTGGGCTTTCTTGCTCTGCTCGTAGAGGAATTTTCCGTAATCGACGAGCTTGCAGACCGGCGGCACCGCACTCGGCGAGATTTCCACAACGTCCAGTCCCGCGTCCCGCGCCGCCTTCATTGCGTCGAACAGGGACATCACGCCCAACTGATTCCCTGCTTCATCAACCACACGGACTTCGCGAGCGCGAATGCGCTCGTTCACTCGAAGGCCACCACTCCCACCCCGTTCTGCGATAAACCCACCTCCCGGGCTGGCAAATCTGTGTTTGCCACCCGATTTCCTGTACCCCTTAGCCCACAAAAAGGCGGTCAGAGGCGACAGGCCAAAAAGTATAGCATGCCTTTCGCGGTCCCCGGCAATAGGGATAACTGGGGCAGCACCGGTTTCCGAAGGCGCATGGCGCCAGGGCAATCCAGTCGACTATTGGACGGAGAAGGCCAGGAGGACGTTGCCGGAATTGCTCCCCGTCACGGCGTAGCCCGAGCCGATAAAGAGCATCCCGTTTACGATCGAAGGTCCAATGGAGCTGATCGCGCCGCCTCTTGCCGGAACCTTGTTGACCGTCTCAAACGGCCGCGCGGTATCGTATTCCCACAGGATGTGACCGTCCGCGGTCGAAACCGCGTGCAGCTTCCCATCTGATCCCGCCACGAAGACGACGCCGGGCATCCCCGTTGCGGCGGCCGAATTGACAACACGAGCGCCCGCCGGTTTCGGGAATGTCGCACGCCAAACCACATCGCCGGTCGCGAGCTTCAGCGCGACCATGCCGCCGGACTGCAATCCGTAGTAGACGTTCCGGTCGTCCGCCGCGCCGCCCCACACAACCCCGTTCAGGTGCGCGAAGAAACTGTTTTCCTGACCTTTGGGGATTTCGACTACGTGCACCTTCCAGACGACCGCGCCTTTCCGGTCGGGATCGAGAGCTGTGACGGTCCCGTCTTTCATGCCGAAAACGACGACGCTCTTGCCGTCCGGCAGCTTTCGCAGGATGGGCGAGTTGCCGATGTCCTGGTCCGGGCCGTTCACGGACGGGCAGTTGTCGGTCCTATCCGGCCCGTTGCAGCCGCCCATGAACGCATCGCCTGCCTGGGCCTGGTAGAACCACAGAACCTTGCCCGTTTTCAGATCGAGCGCCATCACGGCATCGGTCGTGTCGGGAGCCGGTTCGGTCTGGCCGTCTCCGGTTCCGAAGTAGATCGCCTTGCGTTGAACGTCAATCGTTGGGGAATTCCAAACCGAACCGCCGGACGGCGCGTATTGCTGCACGCCCTTCGAGTTTTTCCGGACGGGCTTCGGCGTGTCCACGACGTAGGTCTTCCAGACCTGCGCTCCGGTGTTCGCGTCGAGCGCGACGATGCTTCCCCGGCCGGTGCAGCAGGAATAGTCGAGGTTGGAAGACGAAAATTCCTCGGAGGAGGATACCGGGATGTACACAACGCCGTTGTAGACCTTGGGAGCGGCGGTGATGCGCGCCACGAAGTGATCGTCCACCCTTGTCGTCCAGAGCGGCTCGCCGCTTTGTGCGTCGACCGCGTACACATTCGCGTGAGCGTCCCCGAAATAGGCCGCATACTTCGTCGCGCCGTGGCCCTTCACTCGCACGACGGTGACCGCGGTGCGGATAGAGCCTTTGGCTTGATACGACCAGTAGATGCAGCCGGTGCTGGCGTTCAGCGAATAGACGTAACCGATATCGCTGCCCACGAAGATGCGCCCGGAGACGACCGTCGGTTGGCCGTACGCGGACAGCCCAGTGGGATAGCCAAACGCCCACTTCAATTTCAATTGCGGCACCTGATCCGCCGTCAATCCCGCGGCCTGGGCGTTCTGGAACCGCGTATTGACCAAGTCCGGGCTCCACCCATTCCAGGACGGTCCGGCAGCCGGGTCGGCGAGCGGAGGATTCGGCGCGCAATGATTCGGCATGTCCTTCGCGTCGCCCTGCTGCAAGCTCCCGAGCGGCCGCCCGCTCAAGAAGGTCGCCAGCATTCGCTTCTGATCGTCGCTGAGGCTGTCTCCCTGAGGCTTCATCACGCCGGTGGACAGCGCTTCGTAGATTCTTTCCGGCGGCATTTCCCGAATCTGGCCCGGAGCGGGCGCTTGCGGAACGTTCGCGTTTCCGTGGCAGCCCATGCAGTGCTGCTGGAAAACTCCGATGCCGGTTTCGGTTCCGGTTGCAACCGCGCTTGCGTTGGCCGATGGCGCCTGCGTCTGTCCCGGCGTTTGCGGCGGCGCTTGCGCCCCCGCCGCACCCGTCCAAGCGAGCCAAGCCGCAACTCCGGCTGCCGCCAACGCCACGACGCGCGCAGATCGTTTCATCACCGTGGGTTCCCCCCTGATTCAGGTTACTTGTCGCTGATTCCGCCCCAGGCGGAGTTGAGATGATACTGCAAGCCCGACCCCACCATTTCGATCCGGCGAATCTTGCCGTCTTGGATCTTGAACGCCTCGGTAACCTCGAGGCTCGAGGGCCGGTTGAAATTCTTCATCGAGACGGTATTGCCGTTGGTCAGATGGATCGTCTGGACGGTGCCGTTTTGATCGAAGATCACGTAGGCCCACACGATGCCTCGCTCTTCATCCACGATAGGGAAGCGCCGGTGATGAATCCGCGTGACGACCGCATAGTAGCCGCTCTCGAACTGCGCCTTGCAGCCCAGCGCAAAGGCGTTGAAGGGTGCGTTCGGCGACAGCGTCGGATTGTTCGTCGTATGGATCCCATTTTCCATGCGGTCGCAATCGTCGGCGAACGGGTAGACGCCTTTTCCGTCGTTGTTCTCGAGCCCCGCGAAATACATGTTCGCGGTGGTGATCAATTGCTGGCGCGAAACGCGCTGCGCCGGCGGAACGGTATCGAACCAGAGCGGCTCCGGCGTGCTCGTGTCGAGACCGGCGATGTTGTTGGGACCGCCCCCGCCCTGCCGGTAGTAGGTCGTCTCGATTTCGGTGATCCTGCCGAGCTGCACGCGCAGGCGCATGCCCATGATCAGCAGATGGTCGCCCTCGTGCATCGTCACCATGCAGCCGATCTGTTCGACGACGGGATCGGCGAAGCAGTGCTTGTACTTCCCGACCTCGGTGGCCGTGCCCCAGAATCCGTCGCCGACGTCCATCACCTGGTCCTGTTCGGTGTACTTCACGTCCGCCGCGAGCGGCAGGCGCTTCGGATCGTGCGCTACGAGAGCGGCGAGGTACTGATCGACCAGACCTTCGAGACAGGCGTGATTGCAGTCGATGGGAATGGGGCCCGTAGCCGAAACCGCCGGGCTGAAATACCTGGCCCCAATCGCGACGGCCAGAATCACCATCGCGCCGATGACGAAAAATCTTGTTCGCATAGATTCTCTCCTCCCCGCCTGTACCGGCTATTCAATCAGCGGCCTGAACCCTCCGTCCACCCGTTGCCCAGCCCATAAGGAATCGTGACGAACGGGAATGCCTCCACTTCGTGGATCAGCCCGCCCCGGATTCCGAAGGTCTCCATGGTCACCAGATTCTGCAGCATGCCCGGAGGCAAGCCCATGGACGAGCCGGGCAGGGGAGAGCCCCTTCTGGTACCGTCGTGAACGAACAACGGGAACGTTCCCACCAGTCCCTTCTGCTCGTCGATAATCAGCGCCCGGCGCGGGCGGATGCGCTTCATGTACGCGAATGTCTTGGTGTCGATCTGCTGGGCGCACGTCAGCATGCTGAACTTGAGCTGCGCCTTTCCCTGTTCCGTATTTGGATCCGGCAGCATCGGGGCTGGCATCATGCGACCTCCGGGCGGCGGATTGTTCACCGTCTGGTAGCCGTTTTCGTGGCGCACGCAATCATCGGCAAATGCTCCGATCTTGCCGTCATCGCCCTCGAGCGCGTCGAAATAGGAATTGGCGGCGCGAAACAGAACCTCTCGCGAGCTTTTTTCTGAAGCTGGAACATCGTTCACCAGCGCCTCTCTGGGAGTCGTGAGTAGAGGAATTGCGGCCTCGTTGACGTTGCCGGCCCAGAGCTGCTCGATTTCCTCGATCTTGCCGCGGTCGACTTTCAAGCGCACTGCGACCAGCGTGTCGCGGCCTTGAACTTTCAAGCGCGCCTGCTCGGCGACCTGGCCTTCGACCGGATCGGCGACGTAGATCTTGAAGCTGGTCGGCTCGACTTTCGAGCGCCACAGCATTCCCTCGCCCACGTCCATGTGGCCTGTGTTTTCCGTCATGCGGACGTCGATCGCCAGCGGCGGCACGGCTTTGGGATCATGCTGAAAGATCGCGTTCATGTAGCCATCCATGATTCCAACCAGACAGGTCCGGTCGCACGGTTTCACCATCGACGGATTCCACTCGGGTTCGGGGCCCTGCTGTTGAGCGCGGGCAACGCCGGCTCCGGCCATCGCGAGCGCAAGCGCCAGCAGCGAATACCTGAAAAACAGGCGGCTTTTCACGGGATTCCCCTCCACGGGCTGCAATCTCTACTACTCTTTTGCCGCTCCCGCAAGGGGCGATTTTTCGGACGGGCTAAGGCTCTTTCCTGTCGCTCGCAGGGGAGGAAGCAACGCAGGAATCGAGGGCCTTGCGGGTCTCATTGGCCCATCGCGGAAATGCGCGGGATTCGGTGAACTCGACGACTTCGGAATCGCCGCCCCCGACGGATTCGTGGAATTCGTAGAGGATGGGATGTTCGGCAACATCGTCGTCGTCGCGCGGGCGGACGAATTGAATGTTTTCGAACGCCTTGTACTGGGCGGTGACCGCCGGGCACTGGGCCGCGGGAAATTTCCAAGCGCCGACTTTCAGCTCGCCTTTCAAATCCTCGTACGACGCCGACGGCTCTTTCGCGTGAAGGGCAGCGAGCTGATCGTAGAGCGAGGTCTGCTGCGACTCGCGAATCGTCGCGCTGATGGATCTAGCGTCCTGCGTGTTTTCGAGCACGATCGAGAATTCGGGGACGTCGTTCACGAACTCGCGGTGGGCGCGAACGGCGATGAAATCTCCCTCGGCGTGCTCGATCGGAAAGAGCTCGCCCAGCGCCACCGGGAAATACTTCTGCACCCAGGCGCGGCCGGTGTCGCCCGGGGCATTGTCCTGGTCTTGGGCCAAAGCGGGCGTCGCGATGAGCGCAAGGCCGGCAAGCGCGGAGGCCAGCGCGACAGCGCGCCGGGCAACGAATCCTGGGCCCGCGAACCTCATTTCGTCTTCATCTCCGCAGCCGCCTTTTCCGCACTGCCCATCTGATCCGATGCGCGTGAGTCTACCTCACCGTGCAGATCGGCGATGAACTGTTCGAGCGGGCGCGGGCCGAGGTCGCCTTTCGAGCGATGCCGCACGGACACGGTGCTCGCTTCGGCTTCTTTCCCGCCGATGATGAGCATGTACGGGATCTTCTCGATCTGCGCGTCGCGGATTTTGGCCTGGAGTTTTTCGTTGCGGTCGTCGAGATGGACGCGGAAGCCGGCGTCTTTCAACTGCTGCGTCACCTTCCCGGCATATTCCTCGAATTTGACGCTGACCGGCAGGACGGACGCCTGCACCGGCGCGAGCCACGCGGGGAACGCGCCCGCATAGTGCTCGATCAGAACGCCGAAAAACCGCTCGACCGAGCCCCACAGCGCACGATGCACCATCAGCGGCTGATGGCGCGAGCCGTCTTCGCCGACGTATTCGAGCTTGAAACGCTGCGGCAGGTTGAAATCGAACTGCACGGTCGTAAGCTGCCAGGGGCGACCGATCGCGTCCACCAGCTTCACGTCGATCTTGGGGCCGTAGAACGCCGCTTCGCCGGCGATGTATTTGTACGGGACATTCAGGCGCTGCAGCGTGTTGGTGAGCGCATCCTCGGCGCGCTTCCAGTCCTCGGGGCTTCCCGCGTAGTCCTGCGGGCGCGAAGGATCGCCGGCGGAAAGCTCGACGACATAGTCGCTGAAGCCGAAGACGCGCAGCACTTCCCAGGCGAATTCGATGCAATCCTGAATTTCCTTTTCGATCTGCTCCGGCATGCAGAAGATGTGCGCGTCGTCCTGGGTGAAGCCGCGGACGCGCATGAGGCCGTGGAGCACACCCGAGCGCTCGTAGCGATAAACGGTGCCGAGCTCGGCGAGCCGGACCGGAAGCTCGCGGTAGCTGCGCAGGTGCGATTTGAAAATCAGGATGTGGCCGGGGCAGTTCATCGGCTTGAGCTGGTATTCGGCCTTTTCGACTTCGATCGGGCCGAACATGTTTTCGCGGTAGAAATTCGCGTGGCCGCTCGTCTTCCAGAGGTTCAGGTCCATGATGTGCGGCGTGAAGACGAGATCGTAGCCGCGGCGCAGGAGTTCGGCGCGCAGCCAGTCCTCCATTTGCTTGCGAATCAAGGCGCCCTTCGGATGCCAGAAGATCAGGCCGGGCCCGGCTTCGTCCTGGATGCTGAAGAGATCGAGTTCGGCGCCGAGCCTGCGATGGTCGCGGCGCTTCGCTTCCTCGAGCCGGTGCAGGTATTCGTCGAGTTCCTTTTGATCGACGAAACAGGCGGCGTAAATCCGCTGCATCTGCGGATTGCCTTCCTGCCCCTTCCAATAGGCGCCCGCAACGTTCATCAGCTTGAACGCCTTGATGCGACCGGTCGAGGGGATGTGCGGGCCGCGGCAGAAATCGATGAATTTCCCAGTGGTGTAAAACGACACCATCGGCTCGACGGCCTTTTCCTCGACCAACTCGCATTTGAATTCCTGGTTGGTCTTGCGGTAGAGCTCGAGCGCCTCGGGCTTGGGCATCAGTTTGCGCTCGTTCGGAACGTCCTTCGCCGCAAGCTCGCGCATCCTGGCCTCGATTTTCTCGAGGTCTTCGGGCGTGAACGGCTGGTCGCGCAGAAATTCGTAGAAGAAGCCGGTTTCGATCGGCGGGCCGACGCCGAGCTTCACGTCAGGATAGAGCTCAATGACCGCGGCGGCGAGCAGATGCGCGGCTGAGTGGCGGAGCACCTGGACCGCGTCAGGATCCTTGGCGGTGAGGATCGAGAGCTTGACGTTATGGTTGAGCGGCAGAGAGAGATCGACGAGCTCGCCATCGGCGCGCGCGACGAGAGCTTCTTTCGCGAGGCGCGGCGAAATCTGGTTCGCGATCTGTGCCGCAGTGGTGCCGCTGGGCACTTCGCGTGTCGCGCCGTCCGGCAGCGTAATTTGAATTGTCGCCATTGTGTTTTTGGCCGTGAACTCGGTTTTTGCGCTCCCTCGAAAATGTGACGATTAGAAACGGGTCCGAGTGTTTATTTTCAGCGACTTAGCGTCATTTCTGTTCGACGCGGTGTGACGATTAGAATTGTCCGGTCGCGCGCCGAATTGCGGGCGAGGCGCCTTTCTCGCGGCTCCCTGCTTCCGAATTTTTTCACGTTTACCATCGTCCTCAAACCGCAAATTACCCTAGCACGATCCTCCGGCGATTTCATCCGGTTGTTCGTGTAAAGAAATCCGAGGTCACGCGCAATGGCGAAGGCGCGAAAGAGGCGGGAGCGTCTAAGCCATGCACCCAAGAATGCATGTGACGATCCGTTCAACAGTTATTCTCACCTAGTGGCCAGTTGGCAAACTACCCCCACTTGAGGTATACGGAATCGCAAATAGGCCGTAGGGGTTCCGCTGGAGGTGCGTCGTGTCCAGCATTCGAGCTCGCAGCATGTGGGTATGGCTCCTTAGCGCCGCTTTCCTTTTACTTTTCCCGAGAGCGCTTGACGCTCAGCAGAAGATGAACAGCCTGGACATGGACCGGGCGCGCGGGATGCTCCGCGATGCGCGAGATGCTGTGAAAAAGTACTACTACGATCCGAAATACCACGGTGTCGACCTAGACGCGCGTTATCAGCAATACGATGAAAGAATCAAGACGGCCCCCAGCCTCAACGACGGGCTTCGCATGGTCGCCGCGTTTTTGTCCGGGTTGAAGGACAGTCACACCTTTTTCGATCCGCCGATGCGCCCCTACCGCCTGGACACCGGTTTTCGAATGGAACTCTTCGGCGACAATGCGTTCATTTCGCGCGTCCGTCCTGGCACGGATGCGGAATCGAAGGTCCACCCCGGTGACCAGATACTCGGCTACGACACGTACTCGGTGAACCGAGTCGATTTCCACGATCTTTCCTACACTTTCGGCAACCTGATGCCGCAACCGAAGACGCAACTGGACCTGCGCGATCCAGACGGGAACGTTCGGCAAGTTATGGTCGATTCCAAAATCCAACAGGGGAAGAAGACGCTGGACTTTACGGGCGGAACCGACATTTGGCAATACATCCGCGCGGAAGAGAACGAGGACCACGTGGTTCGCCAGCGTTATGAAGAGATGGGCGACATCATCATCTGGAAAATGCCAGAGTTTTTCCTTGAGGATGAGGCTGTGGATCACATGTTCGGCATCGTCCGCAAGCACAAGACGCTAATTCTCGATCTGCGCGGCGATCCCGGCGGCGCCGCTGTCACTCTAGAGCGCATGATCGGGAACGTCTTCGATCACGACGTGAAGATTGCCGACCGGATAGGAAGGAAGGAACTGAAACCGGCGCTTGCGAAGACAGTCGGCGAGCGTGCTTTTACCGGGAAGATTATCGTTCTCGTGGACAGCGAGTCGGCATCGGCGGCCGAGCTATTTGCTCGCGTAATGCAGCTGGAAAACCGCGGGACCGTCCTCGGGGATCGCTCGTCGGGAAGCGTGATGGAGGCGCGGGGATATGGTTATTCGCAGGGCGTGGATACCATCATCACCTATGGGTTTTCCGTCACCGAAGCTGATTTGATCATGAAGGATGGCAAGAGCCTGGAACACGTCGGCGTGACACCCGACGAGATTGTAATTCCCACCGGCCGCGATCTTGCGACGGGTCAGGATCCCGTTCTCGCACGTGCGGTAGAGATCGCAGGGGGGAAGCTCGACCCCGCGCAGGCCGGGAAGCTGTTCCCCTTCGAGTGGATGCCGTTTTAGCAAGCCAGCTTGAGAAGGTCTCGAGTGGGGTGCCCTCCCTGCGGCGCTATGGCAACTGCCGCGTGCTTCGGTTCACACGACGCTGTAACTACATCTTTCCCGTGACGGTTTTCCTCTACGGGCCTTTTCGTATTGCATTAACCCATGAAGCGCATACGCTCTTTCAGGCATCTTGTTAGTGTCGCCCCACACGCGGGCAAGGTGACTGGAGGCTCTCATGACGCAGAAGGATCGAAATATCGAGGCTGAATCGGGGCTGCGGAACAAGCGAGTCGTAGTTCTGGGAGGATCGTCTGGCATCGGGCTGGCGGTGGCGCAGCAGGCTGTGGAGCAAGGCGCCGAACTCGTAATTGCCTCAAGCAACGCAGAGCGCGTGCAGCAGGCCGCCACGAGCCTGGGCGGAAAAGCGGAAGGGCACGCGCTCAACCTTACGGACGAGCGGGCCATTGAGACATTCTTTGGGAAGCTGGGGAGCTTCGACCATCTGGTTTTCACCGCCGGCGACACGCTGCACCTGAGCGAGCTTGCCACGGCGGATTTGAAGAACGCGCGCCGCGCTTTTGAGTTGCGCTATTGGGCGGCGCTGGCGGCCGCGAAGTATGGGAGCCCTCATATTCGGACGGGCGGCTCGATCGTGCTGACCACGGGGATTGCCGGCCAGCGCCCGTTCAAAGGATGGGTGGTCGCCGCGAGCGTATGCGGCACAATTGAGGCGCTCACGCGCGCGTTGGCCGTCGAGCTCGCGCCGCTGCGTGTGAACGCAGTTTCGCCCGGGGTCGTCCGGACAAATCTCTGGCAGAACATGAAGGAGCACGAGCGGGATAGCATGTATGAAAGCATAGGCAAGAAACTGCTCGTGGGCCGCGCGGGTGAGGCGTCGGACGTTGCGCGCGCCTATCTTTTCCTGATGCAGGAGGGATACAGCACCGGCCAGATTGTCGTGGTCGATGGCGGAGGAGTGCTCGTCTAAGCGGCGGGTATCTGACCTTGGAAGGGATCGGCGCAGACTGACCGTGGGTTGCGGGGGTTCCAGTTACTCGACGAATCGAGAGTCAGTCGCATTCCTCATAGCACTTGAAATCTGGCAGCAGGAAGGGCGTATTCCTTACGCTCCTTCGTCAGCGAAGGATGCTCCGCTAGATAACGGTCAATGAGTGTTTTTGTCTCGGGATGGTGCAGGTGGCCTAGTCCGTGAAGCGCAGCTGTCTGACACGTTTCAGAATCAAGCGACAGAATGCGAACTAACGTCTGAAACATGACATCCTGCATTTGCGAGTCCTCGCCACCTCGTTCTCGATTTCGAACGCCGCAATGCCAGTCGTAACATAGTGAGTCCCACCACATTTGAACGGAAGTATCTAGCCGTTCAGTGGCGAAGAGACGTTCGAACAGATCGAACATGGAGCTTATGCACTCTTCTCGGGCTGCGAAAGGCAAACTTGTGTCCCAGATCAGCCTGGATACCGCGCAATCGAGATTGGGGCCTCGTCTTTAGTTGGAATGTCCCGCGCGAACAGAAATGAAGTGAACTCGTCGAAAGAGTATCGACTGACATCAGTATGTGTTCGCTCTCGCATGTCCTGAGTATAAGTCTCGAATGCGCGTGAAGGACAAACGCCCATAAGCGCACTTACGCGGGGGACGAAGCTGGGACTTGGCCGTGGAAGGGGTCGGCACCGATGGTACCGACGAGTTCGTCGAGGTAGGCGGGCGAGGTGACGCGGGCCAATTGCGCGCGGGCAAGGGCGTAGCGGCTTTCGAAGTCTATGTCGTCCTGCGGCGGGAATTCCTGCTGTGCGGCGCGAAACTCCTCGAGCGAGCGGACGTGGCGCTGCCAGAGCGCGATATCGCGCTGCTGCTTGACGCGCAGCCGCTCGCCGTACCAGTCGCTCGCAAGCAGCGCCTCGCGCGCGAACATGCCGCGAATCTCCGGGTGGTCCAGTCCCATTCCATAGTACGAGCCGTGCGCCATGATTTCGAGCAGGGCACGCAGAGGCGGGCAGGCGGCGTCGACGCTGCCATCCTCGAAATAGTTCAGCGCGACGCGGCGGTGCGTTTCGACGATGGCGTCGACGCCCGCGGCGAACATCGCCATGTCCTGCAACTCCGGCCGCAGCAGTTCGGGCGGGAAGACGGAGTCCGGCGTCTCGAAAATCCGGCCGAGAAAATGGTCGACGAAGAGCGTGCTGATGCGGTAGCCGAGGCGGCTGGCGAGCACGGTGCGCCCGTCGAGCGTGAAATCCTCGACCTTTTCGAGATAGCCGCTCTCGATCAGGAAGCGCGGATCGCGCTCGGCCACCCTCATGCGGCACCAGATTTCGGGCACCAACATGCTGACGTCGTGATCGACGCGGAAGTGCGGGCCGATGTATCCGGCGGACGTGGTAAGGCCCGTGTCGCCGGTGAGGATCGCGGAGACGAGCGCGTTGTTCAGATCGACCACGGGCCAGAGCGCGTTGAACGGGCCTTTGGTGAGGGCGCCTTCGCTGCCAAAGCCGGTGGTGGCCGGGGATTTGCCGGTAAGGCTCGAGATGAACTCCATAAACAGCTCGGGCAACTCCTGATAGTGGATCGGGCCATAGACTGCGAGCGGCGGCAAGCCGATGGCGGGATCGGGCGGGCTGTTGCGGCGCCCGGCAAGAACGGCGTTGACCGGGAAGTGGACAGGCCTGCCGGCGGGAATATCGCGTTCAAGGCGGGCGGCGATTTCGGCGAGATAGGTTTCGCGCGGGGCGGATAGGTCCGGGCGCTTCTGCAAGTAGCGCGGATTCTGCGAAGGCTTGCCGTTCACCATGCGCGGATGCGAAGAGGCGACGACGAAGCCGCCGGAATCGGCTGGAGGCGCGCCTGCCGCGAAATCCTCGAGGAGGCGCTTCATCGGATCGCTGTAGAGATCGAACTGGACGACATGGTCGACGAGAACACGGGCCTGCTCGGGCGTGAGCGGCTCGTAGTTCGAGATGAAGGTGCCGGGGCTGGCCATGTCCGCTTCGGCCTGGCGGTCGACGCCGGGGCGAATGGCCTCGTCAGGGCGCTGGAAGAGCAACGTCTCGCAGTTGGCGACGAGCTTGACGCTCTCGTTTTTGTGCTCGCGGTCGAGATCGTTGAGGCTGGCCCGGGGCAGGACGACGGAGGCGGTGATGTCGTCTTCGACCTGCACCTTTTCGGCGGGATAGAAATCGGGCCGGAGCTTGTAGATGCGCCACGCGCCGTCGCGGTCGTAGCCGACACGCAGGTAGTTGCTGACGAGCGGCTCGTTTTCGAACTTGAGTTCGTGGCCGAGATAGCCGTTGATGCGGTCCACGGTGAAGTGCTCGCGCCAGTTGTCGCCCCACTCGGCGCGGTAGTAGCGCTTGACGGTGAAGAGGAGCTGGCGCGTGGTTTGCGGAAGGCGGCGAACCCATTCGTTGTAGTCGTCCGTGTAGGCGGGCGAGGGAGTGAACAACTGGATCACCGAGCCGAGCGATCGTTCGGGGCTGAGGATGGGGCGGCTGGAACGGCGATCGTTCGGGCGCGACTTGTAGATCGCGGAGAAGTCGCGTTTCAGGATCTGGTCGATCATGTCCATGTCGTTGCGATAGTCGCGGACGTAGACGGGCCCCTTCAGCAGGGCGCCTGCGATGGACTTCGATATCTCCGATTTTCCTCCGCCGGAAACGGTGCACGGCTTGTGGCAGAGAGTGCCGCGCGGGCGTGAGCCGATCAGGCGCCAGGCCTTGCCGGAAAGCTGCTTTTCGAGACGAACGCGGAAGCCGGACGGCAGGACGTAGACGGCCGTTGGCCGCAGCGTCAACTGGTGTGTGAGCCCGCCGCGCTGCCAGCGGATGAAGCCGTCGCGCAGCGTGAAGGCGGAATCCTCGGGTACGTAGTAGACGTCCGGAAAGCGGCGGTCGATCGAGTAGCCCTCCGGCCTGCGCTCGACCATTTCCCCGAGCAGATGCATCCCCTGCTCGAACGTGGCTTTCTTCAGGCTGATGGTGCGGTCGGCGTAAAACTCCTGGCCCAGGACGTACGTGGCGAAGGCGATGGCGCCGCCGGCGTGTTCTTCCTCGCAGAGGCCGAAGAGATTGGCGGCGTAGCTGATCTGAGTTTTCACTTCCTTCTTGCAGTAGCCGTAGTAGTTGTCCGCGATGACGGTGACCATGACGCCGCGATGGTCGCGGCAGCAGATCTTGAAGGCGGCGCCTTCGTTGTAGAGCTCGTCCGGGTTGCGCCAGCACATGCCGTCGCGGCGCTGGCGGTCGGTGGCGTCTTCAAAGCGTGGAAGGCCGAGCGCGGCCTTCTTCATGCCGACGAGATGCGGCGCGAGGATCACGCAGCCGGTGTGGCCGGTCCAGTGCGCGACGTCGAGAGCGGCGTCGTTCTCGGGAAGGTGCGGGTCGCCGCCGTTGCCGAAGATCGCCTCGACGAAATCCAGATTGCTGACGAGGCTGCCGGGCGCGAAGAAGCGAGTCTCCATTGTTTTGGCCGCGTCGGTGCCCGTGGCGGGGCAAACCAGCGGACGCAGAAGCAGGGAGACGAACAGGCGCGCCGGCTCGTCCTGGCCGGCAGTGAAAGGCAGCGTCAGCGTGTCGGAGGGCGGGCGCAGGGCGGCGGCAAGCAAGGCCGCGAATGCGTTCTTGGGCACCGCCTGCTTGTCGGCGGGAACCGGGAAGCCGCCTTCGGCGATATGGAAGACGCCGCGCGTTGTGCGGCGGTCGCTGGCCGGATTGTGTAGCACGCCCTGCGACACACGATACGACCGCAGGTAGGGCGAGGTAAAGCTGTGCGCGTCCGGCGGCAGGGACAGAGTGCGGGCCAGACCCGCGCGGTCGAGAACGAACGTGCTGGCGGGCAGCCGCGGCGCGCCTTCCGGGCAGCAGTCGCGGAGGTAGTCGTCGAGAAACGACTGGATGCGCGCGTCGGCGGGGCAGAGATATTTTCCGAGCAGGCGCTCCTTCTGGTAGTGGTTGCGAAGCAGGGGCTTGGCGATTTGCAGGAAGGGAACTTCGGTGGAACTTTTTCCCGGCGACTGCCCGAGAGCCGCAAGTTTCAGGTGGAGATACTGAAGGAGTTCAAGCGCAACCCGAGGCGTGGCCATTTTTGCATCCTGGCCCCCCACCCCCAACGATCACCTTCCCCCATTTGCGGCAAGGAGAGTCTACCAAAATCTGCCGAAAAAGGATGCGGGTTGCAGGTGGAAGCGCCGGGCGAGAAACGTCAGGGAATGATGACGCCGGGGAGGCCGCGGAAGTGGGTGTTCGCGGTGACGAGCTGCGCCTGGCAGACGCGGGCCGTGGCATACAGGATCGCATCCGTCCCGGTGAGGCGATGATCGAGGCTGACGTTTGCCGCCGCGAGGGCAATCGTCTCGTCGAGCGGCACGACGCGGCGGTGGAGCGCCTGCGAGACGAAGCGGTCGGCGATCGTCCGGCCGCGATGCTTCGCGAGATGACGGTAGACTTCGTAGAGGACGAGCGAAGGGACTAGCACCGAGGCTTCGCCTTCGAGGTAGTGGCCGAAGGCGGCGGCCTTCGAGTCTTCGGTCAGATACTCGAGCCACCCGGAGGAGTCGACGAGATAGAGTTCAGAACCGCTCCGAGTGCTCACGATATTCGTCTTTCCATCGCATCCCCTTGGCGATGCCGCGGAGTTCCTTGATCGAGCGGCGAGGCACGAGGCGCAGCGCCCCGTCGATCACATAGAGGAGGAGTTCGTCTCCCGGCTCGATCTCGAGCTCCTCGCGGATGGCCTTTGGGATCACGACCTGGAATTTGGGCGAAACCTTCACTTTGGCTTTGTCCATTCGGCAAACCCCCGGCGATGGTATCGATCGACGATTCGTATGTCAAGGATGGATCGATGGGCTGGAGGTAGAACGGCGATTGGGGGCACTTCGGGATCGGGTTGAATTCAGGAGCGTTAGCTGCGAGAAGCGACGCGCGCGAGACGGCCGCGCGGAGCGGACCGCGCGATCGCTGCGTCGCAATGCTGCTCGCAGGAATTACGCGCATGTGACCGCGGAAAAAAATTCTGTCGACGCGCCGACATCGCGCACTTGCAGAAACGGGAATATTTCCCCGAAGAATTTCCCGTGGCATTTTTTTGTCGCAGCGTAATTCCGGCGCGCCGCATTTTTTCCGCAACGGACGAGACCGAAAAATCAGTGGCGGGCAAGCGGTTCGGTGTGCTATCCACACAGCTGCGCGCGTAACAAGGAGGATGATCGATGGGAAAATTTGTGGGCGGGCTCGTCGTGGGACTGATTCTCTTTCCGCTGCTCGGGGCGATCTACTTCCTGGGCGGCTTTGCGCCGGCGGCCGTATCGGACCATCCTTTTCCTTTGGAGAAGCTGATTGCCATGGGAAGCCTGCATGCGCGAATCAGTCGCGAGGCTCCGAAGCGCGATCTTTCGAGTTTCACCCCGGCCGACATCGTCGCGGGAGCACAGGCATATCGCCGAGGCTGCGCCGGATGCCACGGCCTGCCGGACGAGACGCGCAACTTCCCGGAGCCGAAGATGTATCCCCCTCCTCCGCAGCTTTTCACTCCTGACGGCTACGTGACTGACGACCCGGTGGGCATGACGTACTGGAAAATCAAGAACGGTATCCGCCTGACGGGAATGCCGAGTTTTGGAGCCATATTGAAGGACGACCAGATGTGGCAGATTGCGGCGCTGCTGGCCAGCGCGGACAAACTTCCGCCCGACGCGCTCGACATCTTGAAGCAGCCGCTCTTCCCGACGCCTCCGGCGCCGTCTACTTCGTCTCCGAACGCTCCTCCTACCGGTGCTCCTGGCGCCGCTCCTGGCTCTTCGCTGACGCCGAGAAATGTTCGGCCGATGATGGGCGGTCAGGCGGGGTCTGGTAGCCAGCCAAAGCCGCCAAACTGAACCGCGCGTGCGCTCCTAAGTTCGCGTGGAGAACGGTCCTTCGATGGGCAAAAGACGCCCGGCTCAGGATGGCGATCCTAACCGGATCGTCAAAAATCGAAGTGGAAGCGGAGGCCGGGAACGGTGACCGGGCCGCGGGCCTGGTTGTAGCCCGGGTTATTGACGTGCTGCAGGTCGAATGACGCGAAGAAGCCGCGCCAGAGGTGCGCGGTGTAAAAGCCCTCGAAGATCTTCTCCGGGCCGTAAGTAAGCCCGCCGTCTCCGAGCAGGAATCCGAGCCCGCCGAGCGCGAGATACTGCTGATGGGCGGCGACGATTCCATTCGCCACAAACACGGCTCCGGCTCGGTCGTTCCGCCGGTGCCACGCGTCGCCCTTCGTAAAGCCGCCAAGCTCGAGCGTGCGGTCATCCTCCGTATAAGCGAAAGACTCGTTCCGACCGTCGCTCCAGCCCAGGCGGCCGAAGACGCCGATCTGCGAGGTGATCTCCTGCTCGAAGTTCAGCCCGAAGCCATATTTGCGGCGGCCCTGGCGGCGCGTGAAGACGATGTCGGGCGTGGGCGTCTCGTGGTCGAGGAAGTCGGCAATCGCGTCGCGATAATTGCCCATGTCGGCGTGGTTGAGGTAGCTGAGCAGGCGCACAGTGCCCGCGCGGTGCGCGATCAGCTTGCCGCGGGCCTCGAGTTCGAGATTTTCCGCTCGCGCGCGGGCGATGTCCGCGTCCAAGTTGATCCCGTTCGCGATTTTCGGCATCAGCGCCTCGGCGAACCGCGCCGTCCACCAGTGGTCGTCATATTCGAGCAGGACGCCGTCGGTATAGCCGCGGGTGTTGGCGGCGTAGTCGTATGCGCCGTTGTTGTCCACGGTCCAGTTCAGGAACTGCAAGTGGCTATCCTGTCCCCAGGTATTCAGATCGAAGAAGTCGGCGAGGTCGAATTTCCCGATGCGAAACTCGATGCGCCGCGCCGGGAGGGACGTAGCGAGATGGAGTTCGTCGCGATCGGCTTCGACCCGGTCGTCGCTGAGCGGGATGATCTGGCGCAGCATCAGCCGCGCGACGTAAGGATACTGAGAGAGCGTCGTGTTGCGCACCACGTCGAGATTCGTAACGCCAGCCAAGCCGAGCGCGTTGCTCAGGCCGTGGCCGCCGGCGCTCTCCATGTCGAGAAAGACCTCGGTTGTGTGAGTGAGTTCGTAGCCGAGATAAAGGGTGTAGACCTTAGAGGTGCCGTTTTCGCCGACCGGCCGCAGGCTGTTGGGGCCGCTGTACTTCGCCGGGAACGCCCCGTGCCACTGCAGAATGATGTTCCCCTGCCCGGAGATCCAGTAGCGGCTCGTCTCCGAATGCGGGAAAAGCGTCAGGACATCGTCAGAGCTTGAATCCGAGCTTGAATCCGGGGGCGCGTTCGGTTGCGACCCGGTCTGTCCGGTTTGAGCGTTCTGCGAAGGCGCCTTATCGGGTGCTTGATCCTGCGCCGAAGCTTGAGCGCACGCGCCGCGCGCAGCTACCATGCACAGCAGCAGCATGCAGAGAATCCGCGCTTCGAGTTGGGCCGGAAGTCGTCGCATGGCTTATTCGGAGAAATGCTCTTGGGGAACCGCCATCAATGAACCGAAAGTAGATCATGCCACGGTCCCGGTGCGAGGTTAAAAGAGCGTTAAAAAAGCTCCCGGGACTCGGGGGTTCTAGTTCTCGGCTCATGATTTCCATATACTGAGTCGCCTCAGGGTCATGGATTGATTTGAGACCCGGGTCTTGATACCATACCCCCCTAGGGTAGTCAAGAAAAATGTCGCATTTATCGCGGGAAAAACTCGATCTGGTAACTCGAACCAAGAAGGTCATCGGGCAGCTCGAAAGCGTTTTGCGGGGGCTCAACAACGACGAGCAGTGCGCCGACGTGCTTCAGCGCCTGGCCGCCGCGCGGGGAGCGATCAACAGCCTGATGGGAGAACTCCTCGAGGACCACATCCGCAACCACATGCCGCGCAACTCGAAATCCTCCGAAGAGGCGGCGGACGACGTGATCGAAATCGTACGCACGTACCTCAAGTAGATTTGAAAGAAAAAGAAGTGGACGCATCGCACGCACCGTGCGTCACGGGTGTGCCGACGCCATCGGCATGACGAGCTTCTCGACCACGGGAACCGGAAGCGGCCCCTGATCGAGCACCAGGTCGTGGAACTTGAGCATGTCGAAATTCTTCCCCGCCGCGGCCTGGTATCGTTTGCGGAACGCGAGCCACTCGCGCAGGCCGACGTAATAAGTGGGCAGTTGCGTCGAACTGAGCTTGGCGCGCAGCAATTTGCCGTCGGCTTCCGCCTGCGTCTGGAAGGCATCCCTGGTCATCAGGTCCATGGCCTGCTCGTCCGTCATTCCCATCGTCTGCATGCGGACGTCGAGGATCGTGTTGGCCAGCAGGCGCAGCCGGATTTTGCGCATCATCATGCGAAAGCGCGGATCGTTGTTGAGGAAGCCTTCGTCCATCATCACCTGCGCGATGTACTCCGCCCAGCCTTCGATGTAGGCCCCGTTCCCGTAGAGCGAGAGCAGCAGGCGCCGCGATTCGGGCTGGATGTCGTTCAGGTGCTCGAACTGAATGTAGTGTCCCGGCAGGGCTTCGTGAATCGAGAGCCACTTCAGCGTGTAGTTGTTGTACTCGCGCAGCTTCGATTCGGCCTTGTCGTCGGGCATTTTGGGATCGATCGGCGTCACCCAGTATTCGGCTTCGGCCTGCGGCTGGAGCGCCGGAGCGTTGTGGAACCCGGCCACGGAATAGATGCCGCGCATGAACGGCGGCGTGGGGATCACTTTCAGGTTGTCGCGCGACGAGAGCGACACGATCTTCTTTTCGCGGATGAACTGCTGGATGCTCTGGAGATCGGCCTCGATGGTCTGCTGAAGCTGATCCCGGCGCGGATGCTCTTCCGAAATCTTGTCCAGCACCTCGCTGATGATTTTGTTTTCGCGATCGCGGCCCGTCAGGTCCGAATGGTCGCCGTGGCCCGGATACATCCGCGCGTGCATCGGCAGCGCGAGTTGCAGCATCTCCGCCCGCACAGCTTTCAATTCCTGCTCGGCATCGGCGAGGAGTTGCTCCGGTGTGATATCCGTCTCCATCACGAGCCGGAATTTCTGGTCGTAGAGTTCCTTGCCGAGGCGCCAAGTGCGCTGCGACGGCCGCTTGCCCAGATCGTCCTGCAGCCATTTGCTGAAGTCTTTCAGTGCGGCGATGGCCGGAGGCGCGACCCGGTCGTACTTCGCCTTCAGCGGCGAGCCGCCGGGAATTTCCTGCGCGACCGTCGTTTGGATCATGTCGATATTGCCGTCGTTTTCCTCAATGGCGGTTTTGACGAAAATCGGGTCCGCGTCATTCAGGTACGCTTTCACCTGATCGAGCAGGCGCGGAATCTGCTGGACGCGCGAGAGCACATGGCCCACGCGGACGTCGTGCGGCGCGTAGTCCTGCGTCAGCGGCAGAAAGAGTGCGTTGCCGATCAGCTCGACCGGCACGGTGGGGTTGTGGCGGTAGTTCTGAATCTTATCGAATTCGAGCAGGCCGAGCCCGATCTGGTCGTCGATGAGCTGCAAGTCGGCGGCGTCCTGCGGGCTGAGCGTCGCGGGCGGCGTCTCGCGGCGGAATCGCTCGCGCCAGTGCGCGTAAAACGCCCGCGCCTCGGCCATCAACTGAAGGCTCATCTCGTCGAGTTGCGCGTCGAGCTCGATTGTCTTGCCGGTTTTCGGATCGGTGTGCTTGTGATAGCCGGCCGAGGAAGCGGTCGTCGGCGAAAGCGCGAGTGACTCCTTCATGAACTCGTCGCTCAGCGCGGCGAACTTCGCGGATGGTGAATCAGCGGACGCGCTCGCGGTCGAATTGGTCTCCCGTGGTCTGGACGGCAGCAGCGGCATGAGTATCAGCGCTCCCAGCGCCGCGCAGACGAACGTCGCAGTCCCGAATGACATGATAAGTCTCCTGAAATTCGGCTCCGCCCCGCGCCAGTTTACACCAGCCGCACGCAGGCAGCGCGCGCTCTATGATTCCCGAATTGTCTTTCTTTCGTCCAGGATCGTGCGCTCCTCTGACACAAAGTAGGCGACCTTCGTTTGGTCTATGAAGTTCGACTCGTCCTCGCGGGAGGCTTGCCATTCGGGTGACTGACGAGCCGCCAGAAGCGCTGCCTCGTCGTCAAACCAGAGTTCCGCCATCCCGTCGTAATTCGCTTGGCGTTTGTCCTCAGGGATAACGACACGGTGGCTCTGCACCAACTTGCGGAGCTGAGGGATACGCGAACCGATCGGCCCGTGGACTTCTTCTCAGTAACGAAAGAATTCTTCATCCTTTAGATCCGGCTTCTTGGTGATGCAATACACAAGTTTGATCATGGGTTCCTGCTTGCGCGATTCGCAACGCGTCCATATGCTCTCACCGGTCCGGGTCGGGTTCAAAGCCTGTGTGACTGGGTCTGAGGCATTTGTGAGCTCGGTTGCTTATTGACATTCCGGCTGAGGGTGAGTAGCGTTTAGGCATGCGTTTTCATGTCCACACGACGGGCGTCCTGAGCTGTTGTTGTACGTGTTGTACGACGCCGCAGGCGTGTGGCGGATAACGCTAGTCTCTACCGCAGATTAGCCTTTATCCCGAACCCGCCGCCCGGAAACGACGGCGGGTTTTTTCGTTATTGAGGCAAAGCCAAGAATGAAAGTTTCGAACTCAAGATGGGCTGCACAGCTTGCCGGGAAAATGCCGGAGGCGATGGCGCGCGAAATCGACGTCTTTGAAACGGAAATCGCGCTGCGCAAGCAGGGCAAGATCGACGAGCGCCTCTTCGCCGAGACGCGCCTTCGCCGCGGCACGTACGGCCAGCGCTACGACAACGGCCAGCGCCACGACGGCCAAAAAGTTCAGGAGATGAAGTATCCCTCGGGCGAGTTGACGAAGGGCCCGAACACGATGTGGGACGCTCCGGGCATGCAGCGGATCAAGATTCCCGGCGGCGGATTGAACGCCGAACAGCTGGAGATGATGGCCGATCTCGCCGAGGAGTACTCGGATGGCATCGCGCACGTCACCACGCGCCAGGACTTTCAGCTTCACTACGTGCACATCGACGACACGCCGAGCCTCATGCGCCGGCTCGCCGCCGCGAATATTACGACGCGTGAGGCCTGCGGAAATTCGGTTCGCAATGTGACGGCTTGCCCTTACACCGGCGTGTGCCCCGATGAGACGTTCGACGTCACGCCGTACTCGCACGCGCTCGCGCGGTTCCTGCTCGGCCATCCCGATTGCCAGAATTTCGGGCGGAAGTTCAAGCCCGCATTCAGCGGCTGCGCGCAGCATGCTTGCGGCCTTACGAACCTGCATGACATCGGCTTCATCGCCAAGAAGCGGAACGAAAACGGCGCGGAAAAAATCGGCTTCGAAATGTACGTCGGAGGCGGGCTCGGCGCCGTTCCCTACAGGGCGAAACTGTTCGATTCGTTCGTGCCGCCCGAGGAGATTTTGCCGCTCACGCAGGCGATCGCTCGCGTTTTCGCGCGCCTCGGCGAGAAAAAGAACCGCAATCGCGCCCGCATCAAGTTCCTGATTCAGGACCTGGGGATCGAGAAGTTCAAGGACCTGGTGCTCGAGGAGCGCAAGACTCTGTCGCACGACCCGCGCTGGACTGAATACATCGCGGAAGCGCTGCGCGAGCAGGAAACTCCGCTCAAGCCCGGCGGCGAGTGGCCCGAGGGGGCGTCCGAGGCGTTTAAGCGCTGGTTGAAGACGAACACGCGCGCGCAGAAACAAAAGGGCTACGTGGTCGTCACCGTCGCGCTTCCTCTGGGCGACATCACGTCCACGCAGCTCCGTGCCCTTGCGGACATCGTCCGGCGATTCACGAAGGAAACGATCCGCACCACGGTCGAGCAGAATTTCGTGATTCGCTGGGTCAGCCAGAGTGATCTGCCCGCGCTTTACGAGGCGCTCCAGTCAGCCGAGCTCGTCGCGCCCGGCGCCGGCACCCTCGTCGATATCGTCTCCTGCCCGGGCACCGATACCTGCAAGCTCGGAATTTCTTCCTCGCGTGGGCTCGCCGCCGAGCTGCGGAAGCGGTTGGCCGAAAAAACGTTCGAGTTGGACGAGTCCGTCGAGAATCTGCACATCAAGATCAGCGGCTGCTTTAATAGCTGCGGCCAGCACCATGTGGCGGACCTCGGCTTTTACGGCGTCAGCCGCAAGGTGGCGGGATTCGCCGTGCCGCACTTCCAGGTGGTTCTCGGCGGCGAATGGGAGTACAACGGGGGCTCTTACGGCCTTCCCGTCGCGGCGATTCCGTCGAAGAACATTCCGCAGGTGGTCACCCGCCTGACGGAGCGCTACGTTGCCAACCGGAAGAACGGCGAGACTTTCAAGGAATTCGTCAAGCGCACGGGCAAGGCCGAGCTGAAAGCAGCGCTCGACGATTTCGCCCGTCCGCCGGCCAACGACCGCTCCTTCTTCAGCGACTGGGGCGATCCCCGCGAATACTCGATCGAAGATATCGGCAAGGGGGAATGCGCTGGCGAAGTCGTCTCGTCGGTCGAATTTGATCTCGCGGCCGCCGAACGCGAACTTTTCGAGGCGCAGTTGGCCTTCGAGAAGGGCGAGATCGACCAGGCGGGTGGCCTCGCGTATCGCTCCATGCTGGGCGCCGCGAAGGCCCTAGTGAAGATCGGCTATTCGACTGTTTCCGACAATCCGGATGAGATCGTTTCCGAATTTCGCGCGCGCTATTACGATACGCAGAAGTTCTTCGATCCATTCGCGGGCGGCAAATTCGCGCAGTACCTCTTCGCCGCGCACGATAAAGCCCCCGAAAAGACCGGAGTGCCGCGCACGCCTGACTCCACGCGCTACCTGATCGACGAGTCTCATCTTTTCATCGACGCGGCGCACGCCTGCTACAACCGGCTCGGGACTGCGGTGAGCGTGTAATGATTGCGACTGCGCGGCAGATCAAGCTTCAACACGTCAACGTCAAGCTTTTCGTCAAGGATCCGGCGGGCGTCGATCTCGAGCCGCTGATTCCGATTTTTCACTCGTGGATTTTGGGAAGCCCGTTCGAGGAGATGCTGCTCGACATCGCCGACTACCGCCATGTGCCGAGCGGCCCCGGCATCGTCCTGATCGGCCACCAGGCCGACTACGGCGTGGACAACACGGACAACCGCCTCGGCGTCCGCTACAACCGCAAGGCGGCGGTCGATGGCGATAGCCAGGATGCTCTGCGGCAGGCTGCGCGCGCGGCGCTCACTGCGTGCCAGCGCCTGGAAGAAGAGCCGCGCCTCGGCGGCAAGCTTGGCTTCAATGGCCGGGAAATCGAGGTGTTCGTCAACGACCGCCTCGTCGCGCCCAATAGCATCGCTACATTCGAAGCGGTCCGGCCGGATTTAGAAGAGTTCGCGCAGAAGCTCTTTCGCGGCGGCGAATACTCCTTGTCCTACGACAGCGCCCGCGATCCCCGCAGCCTTTTCAGCGTCGCGCTGAAATCCTCGCGCCCGTTTCCCGTCGCTGATCTGCTGCAAAACCTCGCGCCATAAACGTACCGGCTACGCGCGCTTCAGCGCGGCCAGCACGCGCTCCGGCGTCAGTGGAAACTCCGTCATGTGCACGCCGGTGGCGTCGAAGAACGCATTTGCGATCGCGCCAGCCGCCGCGGCCATCACCTCTTCGCCCGCGCCCGTCGATTTCTGATCGAGCCGCTGCACCACCACCGCCGTCACCTCGGGGCATTCTTCGAATCGCAGGATCGGGTAGCTGTTCCAGTCGAGGCTCGTCACATTCGTCTTGTTGAACGTCACCTCTTCCAGCAGCATCCGGCTGGTGGCCTGCACCAGTTGCCCGCTAATCTGGTTCTCGATGAACGCCGGATTCACGGCCAGCCCCGCGTCGATCGCGCCGTACATGTGTTTCACCGCGACCTTGCCGGTCTCCTTGTTCACTTCGATCTCCGCCACCGCGCCGCCATACGAGGTCAGATGCGTGCCCAGCCCAATCCCGCGCCCGCGCACGATCTTCGCGTCGCCCGCGCTCGACACGTTTGCCGCGGGCGGCCGCGCTTCCCACTTCGCGGCCTGCGCCGCCGCGTCGAGCACCCCCATCCACCGCGCGTCCTTGATGTTGCGCCGCCGGAGGTCGTACGCGTCGATCCCCGCCTGCCGCGCAAGCTCGTCGATCGTCTGCTCCGACGCGAACGAAAACGAAAGATCGAGCGGCGACCGCAACCACGCGCCCCGCAGATAGTTCATCCCCGGCACGTGATGGTTCACCAGCCGCACGTTGGGAATGTCGTACATTCCACCGCAATCGGACGGGTTCACCATCTGCGCTGCGCCATCGCGCCATTCCGAAGCCGGCGTGCCGAGCGCGAGTTGCGCCGAAGTTTCCACCGCGCTCCAGTTGTGGTGCCAGCCGTTGTATTCGTACGCGACGAGTTTGCCGTTGGCGTCCGCCGCCGCGCGGATCTCGCCCACGTGTGCCGGGCCGTACAGATCCCACCCGTGCTCGTCCCAGCGCATGAACTGCAGCCGCACCGGCTTGCCCGCGAGTTGCGACAGAATCGCCGCCGCCTGCGCCACGTCGTCGTAGCAGCTGTGCCCGTACGTGCCCGCCCCCTCGTAATACTGGACACGCACTTTCGCCGCCGGCATCCCAAGGATTCCGGCCAGCGTGTTGCGCGTCGCGAAAATATCCTGCGTCGAGCACATCACCAGCGCCGAATCCGCCTTGACGTCCGCCACCGCGCAGTTCGGCCCGAACGGCGCGTGCGCCTGGTACGGCCCGTGGTAGGTTCCCGCCGTCGTGTGTGCCGCCGCGCTGAACGCTCCCCCCGCGTCGCCGCGTTCCAGCACCACGCGGTCTCCCGTCTTCTCCGCGCGCATTGCCGCGTAGACGCCGTCGCTCCCCGCCAGCACCGCCGGCATGTCCCACGTGATCTTCAAGTCCTGCGCGGCGCGCACCGCGTCCCACTCAGTGTCCGCCACGACGCCGACGAAATCGCCCTTGCGCAGCACGCGCGCTCCCGCGATGTGCGCGATCGAGCTTTCGTCAAGGCTCGCCACCTTCGCGCCCGCGCCGTACGCGCCCTGTCCGCGCGGCCGCACCACGCGCCCGTGGACCATTCCCGGCACTCGCACGTGCTGCTGGTAGACGTACGTGCCGGTCACCTTGTCCGGGATGTCGTTGCGCACGGGGCGCGCGCCCACCACCGTATACTCCGCCGGCTTTTTCAGCGGCGCTTTGCCCGTGATCGCGAGATTGAACTCCTTGTCGCCGATCAGTTCGCCGTACGTCACCGTCTTCATGCTGAATCTCGTCGACACAACGCCCTTCTCCACCGTCAGGCTTTCCGCCGGCGCGTCCAGCTTCTTCGACGCCATTTCGAGCAGCGCCATCCGCGCCTCGGCGGCGGCCGTGCGGATCGCCGGGCTTCCCCGCTGGATCGCTGAGCTCGAATACGTTCCACCCTGGTTCGGCGTGACGCTCGTGTCGTGCCGCACGCTTTGCACTTGGCTCATGTCCAGGTCCAGCTCCTCCGCCGCCACTTGCAGCAGCGAGGTCGTCGATCCCTGTCCGAGCTCGACGTAGCCGAAGTAAATCGTCGCCGTGTTGTCCGCGTGGATCGCGAGCCACGTGTCGATCTGTTTCAGGTCGAGCGAACCTCCCGCGCCCCGCGCCGCCGTCGTGCCCTGCGCGCCGAGCGCACCTGCCATCCCTAGGTCGATCCCGCCCGCAATGCTGAAGCCGACCACCAGCGCTCCTCCCGCTTTCAGGAATTCGCGCCTCCCAACGGCCCCTGTGAGGCGCCGAGAAAAATCGTCCGAAAATTCACGCGGAGTTGCCGGTCGTGCCTTGGCGTTGCTGCCGCTCATCGCGCCACCTCCGCCTTCGCCTCATCGTTCGCCGCGTGCAGCGTGCCCTTCATGATTCCCGCCGCCCGCTGAATCGCCTTGATCACCCGCGGATAGCTCCCGCAGCGGCACAGGTGCCCGTTCATCGCCGTGCGGATTTCCGCTTCGGTCGGCTGCGGAGTTTTTGCGAGCAGCTCGGCCGCCTGGACGATCATGCCGTTGAAGCAGTAGCCGCACTGCACCGCCTGCTCGTCGATCATCGCCTGCTGCACCGGATGGAGTGCGGGCGCCTTGGCGAGCTTCTTCTGCTTCGCGTACCAGTGAGGCAGGCCTTCGAGCGTCGTCACGGACTTGCCCGCCACCGCCGAAACCGGCGTCACGCACGAACGCATCTCCGCGCCGTCCACCAGCACCGAACACGACCCGCACTGCGCCAGCCCGCAGCCGAACCGCGGCCCCTGAAGCTGCAGCTCGTTCGCGAGGACGTATAGCAGCGGCGTGTCCGCCGCCGCGCTCACCTCGTACGCCCGCTCGTTCACCCGTATCTTCACTTTGCTCGCCATTTCATCCCCCTCCCATCGCTGTCATCTTCGGTTTTAGGAGTCCGACGGACTCCACCGGAGTCCTGAAATCGGACCCGAGCGCAGCGAGGGATCTCTTTTCGGCGCCAACTTACTGGGCGGCCTTTGCTGGAGAGGTTATCACGTCATGTCAAGAGCGTCGCTTGCGTCCGCTGCGGTGGGTACGGGATTTCGCCGCCACCGCTCGATGACGTCTAAGGCCGGATTGAATTCACGAGCTGGTACTCGTGCCATTACCTCAGCAGACGTGCCTTGCAGCAGGGCATGCAAGTGAGGATCCTACAGCAATCACTTGATCCGCTGGGGGCACTTTCGCGCCTGGGGACCGAACTTAGCGGTCAATTGCTGTCTCGCAATTACACGCAAGTGGCGCGCCTTGACGGGAGCTAATTCCTGGCCGGGAAGTTGAGCCATATCCGGGATTAAGTGAACGCTGTGGGATAATCTCCGGGTAATGTGCGCATCGCCATACCTGCGTGAGCCGAACCGTGCCCTTGTCTCGCAATATGCCCGGCAGCCGGGCTTCGTCCTTTTGCGTGATGGGTCATCCTGGCGGCTCTATAGGAACCCGAAAGAAATTCTGATCGCCACGGACGCCGAGTCACTCAAGCAATCACTATCTCGAATTGAGCAGTACGTGAAACATGGTGGAGAAGCAGCAGGAGTCCTGCGGTACGAGGCAGGTTATGCCCTGGAACCACGGCTACAGCCATTACTCGCACGAGCGTCCGGCCCTCTCTCATGGTTTGGTCTATACAAGACCTGCATGATTTGCACAGGTTCCTCATTCCTGGAAGACGCCTCCGATACCCTTCTTCACGCCTCCAAGCTATCGATAGGTCGCCGCAAGTACCGCGTCAAGCTCGCAACCATTCGGCGGCTTATTCAAGCCGGAGAGGTGTACCAGATCAATTTCACAACCCGAGTACAGCTCAAGGCGAAGTACGACGCATGGAAACTCTTCGGTGCGTTGTTCCGCCGGCATCCTGTGCCCTATGCCGCATTCCTTAATACCGGTGCCGAGCAAATTGTTTCTCTCTCGCCGGAGCTGTTCTTCCAAATCGATCGAGGGCGCATCGTGGTTAAGCCGATGAAAGGAACGGCGCCTCGCGGGCGACTGCTCGAAGACGACATCGTCTCTGCTGAGGAGTTGCGCGCAAGTCCAAAAAATCGCGCTGAAAACGTCATGATTGTAGATCTCATGCGAAATGACCTTGGGCGCATTTGTCGCACGGGATCTGTCAAGACGCCGAAACTGTTCGAGGTGGAGCGGTATCCCACTCTGTGGCAAATGACTTCGACGATCGAGGGAGAGTTGATCGAAGGGTGCACTGCGGAATCCATCGTGCGAGCTCTCTTTCCCTCCGGCTCTGTCACCGGCGCTCCCAAGATTCGTGCAATGGAACATATTGCCACGCTCGAAGACTCACCCCGCGGAGTCTACACTGGCGCAATAGGCTTCTTTGCTCCCAGGCGTGCCGGTTTTAGCGTAGCCATCCGGACGATAGCGCTACATAAGAAAAGTGGAACAATGGGGGTGGGGGGCGGCATCACTTACGATTCAGTTGCGTCAACCGAGTGGGAAGAATGCCAGTGGAAAGCAGCCTTCCTTGCCCAAAGCCAACCAGACTTCAAGATACTGGAGACGTTGTACTGGATGCGCAAATACCGCTTCCTCGATGCACATCTCCAGCGAATGCGCGATTCCGCGGCGTATTTCGGTTTTCGATTTGAAGAGCGCAAAGCCCGCTTCGCGCTTCAGAAGCTCGCGACCCGGTTTCCGATGGTGCCGCAGCGAGTCCGCCTTACCTTATCCAAAGAAGGCGACATGGAGATCACTCATGCCGATTGCCTCGCGGAGCGGTTTGGCCGAGTCGGAATTTCCGATAGGCGGGTCTCAAGCCAAGATCGCTTTCTGTTCCATAAGACGACCAACCGCAGTATCTATGAGCGGGAACTTGCGGTAGCGCGTAAACGGAAACTTGATGACGTGCTATTTTTCAATGAAAGGGGCGAACTAACGGAAGGAACCATACACAATGTATTTCTAGTTAAGGGAAATGTTTGGCGGACGCCGGCAGTTGCGTGCGGCCTCCTGCCGGGGATATTCCGCGCACGAATCTTGAAACAACGGCCGAATTCGTGCGAGGCGATACTTAGCCTTGATGATTTGAAGCATGCGGACGCCGTTTATCTTTGCAATAGTGTACGTGGCATTTTCGAAGTAAAGGTTGATTGGAGCAGGAAGAGAAGTCGCGGTACTTCCCTCTAATTTGGACGTGCGGGAGTCACGGCGGCGCTCTGGTGGTTCTCTTCGGACGCATGTGGGATTTACAGCCTGCCGCATTTGAAAATTACCACGCTGGCCGGACGAATCCCGTGGGTGAGATCATCCTCGAATCGACGAAGGGCGAGGTGAACGTCCGCAGCGGCGCCGGCATGTTGCTCCGTGTAGACGCTCCAAACGTGGCCGGCGCCTGAACGCCCCAATGAATTATCTGCGCGCGGCTTCTTCCTGCTCGAAGGCGTGATACGAGGAACGGACCAGCGGCCCGGCTTCCACGTGCTTGAATCCCATCTGCTCGCCCAGACGCTTGAACTCCGCGAACTCATCCGGATGGACGTACCGCTCGATCGGCAGATGTTCGTGCGTGGGCTGCATGTACTGCCCGAGCGTCAAAATATGTGTTCCCTGCGCCGCGATCTCTTCCATCGCCCGCAAGACTTCGTCGCGCGTTTCGCCGAGCCCGAGCATCATCCCGGTCTTTGTCGGCACATCCGGCGCCATCTCTTTCGCGCGCCGCAGCAGTTCGAGCGACCGCTCGTAGACCGCTCCCTTGCGCACCCGCCTGTAGAGTCTCGGCACCGTCTCCATATTGTGGTTCAGCACGTCGGGCCGCGCCGCCATCAACGTCCCAAGCGCGTCCCAGTCGCCGCGAAAATCCGGAATCAGCACCTCGACTCGGCAGTCGGGCACGCGCCGCCGGATTTCGGTAATCGTTCGCGCAAAGATCGCCGCGCCGCCGTCCGGCTGGTCGTCGCGGTTCACGGACGTCACCACGGCGTAGCGCAGCCCCATCCGCTCGGCCGCCTCGGCCACCCGCTCCGGCTCGTCTTCCTCCGGCGGGCCGATCGGCTTCCCGCTCGGCACGGCGCAGAACCCGCACGCCCGCGTGCAGATGTTGCCGAGGATCATGAACGTCGCCGTGCGGTGCTCCCAGCACTCGCCCATGTTCGGGCACCGCGCGCTCTCGCACACCGTGTGCAGGTCGAGCGTTCGCATGATCCGTTCCAGGTCCTGGTAACCCGGACCGCCCACGAAGCGCACCCGCAGCCACGCCGGGCGCGGAGATCCCGCGGGCGGCCCGCCCGGCGCATTGGAAAGGATGTTGAACGGCGTAGCCATCAGCTCGCTCCCATTTTACGCACACCACCGCCCCGAAACAAACTTGAGTTCGCTTGTGCGCCTTGACACCATCCGACACATCGTAACAGCCGAAATGTTGTACAATTACCACATCGTTCCGACTTGGGCCCGTTGACTGTTCGTAAGCCATTGCAAACACAAGGCTATAATTGCGCTGGTACGGCTACCGAAGTGCGATATAAACTGGACTTCTAACATGCCTTATCAGAACACGCTTCAGCACCCGGTAGAAATTGAGGGCGTCGGCCTTCACACCGCCGTGCGCAGCCGTCTGCGTTTGGTGCCCGCGCCCGCGGACACGGGAATTGTCTTTCGGCGGGTGGACCTCGAGGATTTTCAGATCGAAGCCCACGTCCGCAACGTCGCCCGCGTCAGCTACGCGACGAGCTTGCTGAAACAGAGCGTCCTGATCTCGACCACGGAGCACCTGCTGGCCGCGCTCTACTGCTGCGGAATCGATAATGTTTACGTGGAACTCGATGCCCTCGAGCTGCCGATCCTCGACGGCTCCTCCCAGCCTTTCATCGACCTGCTCGAACAGGCCGGCACGCGCCGCTTGCGCCGCCTGCGGCGCTACATCCGCGTGGTGAAGCCGCTGGAGTTCGAAGACGGCGACCGCCGCATCGGCATCTATCCCGCCAACGAATTCCGCGTGCACTGCTTTGTGGATTACGATCATCCCGCGATCGGCCCGCAGGATATCGAACTGGCCGTCGATCGCGAAACGTTCAGCCGCGAACTGGCCCCGGCGCGCACGTTCGGCTTCGTCAAGGATTTTGCGCAGCTTCAGGAGATGGGCCTGATCCGCGGTGGCTCGCTCGCCAACGCCATCGTGCTCGACGACACCTCCATCATGAACGGCCCGCTGCGCTTCCCGGATGAATTCGGCCGCCACAAGGCGCTCGATTTGATCGGCGATCTCGCGCTGGTCGGACGCCCGCTCCAGGCGCGCATCGTCGCGCACAAAGCCGGCCACGCCCTGCATACCCAGCTCGTCACGCGCCTCTTGAACGACCATTCGCTCTGGATCGAGACCACGGAGGAGCCGGTCCCAACCGCGGACCCGGCCCGTACCGCAGCCTCTGTTTCCGCCGCATCCTCAGCGAACGCCGACTAATCGAGCGGCGGGCTGTCCGCGGTTGCTGTTCCGCTCTCGTCCCACCGAATAATTCCCGTCTGGTCTGTGTAGAAGCTGCGCTGTCCAGTTGTTCCCCGGGTGATGGGATCGGCGTTCACCGCGTAGCCGCTGGCCCCGGGAGTCGTGCATCCATTCGCGGCAGCACGAGCTGTGAGTACGGGCTGGCTGCCGTCGATAGGCCGCAACGTGTAGGTGAAGATGTAGCCGGTTCTCTGCCCTGATCCGAGCGCCCTGTTAATCAACTGCGCGTGGTCGCAACTCGGCCCGCCCGCCTCGGCGCCATCGAGCGTCGCCAGATCGGGAGCGAATCCGTTGCCGTAGGTCGCGGCATACGTAATGGTCGCAATATTGATTGTGCGCAGCGCGCCCACCGCCGTGGCTTCGTTCGCCGCCATCCTCGCGCGCAGCAGGTTCGGAATCAGGATCGCGGCCACAATCAGCAGAAACGGGATCGCGAACAAGCCGGCGTAGCCCAGCACCAGCCCTGCGATGGCCATCCCGCGCCCCTTCAATCGCCCGGCGGAGCGTCCGATCTCCGAGAGCGAAACGTGCCCGAGGATAATGGCGCCAACAGCCGCCGGAAATATCAGGAAGAAAAGCCCGCAGATCAGGCTGGCGATGGCTTTCCCGCTGGTCTCCGCAGGCGGGCCGACCGGTGGCGCAGGTTTCGGCGCAGGCGCTGCCGTCGCGCCCAGGCCCAGCACAGACGGGCTGCCCGCGGGCGCAACGAATTCCCCCGGCATCTCGGCGCCGCACTGTACGCAGAACTTCGCGCCCAATGCGTTGGCCTCACCGCAGCGCGCGCACACCATCGCTGCACCTCCGAATCAGTCTGAGAGAGTGGGGACTTGTCGTCTGCTTATCGTGTTCGCCCGGAAATGTCAATCAATTCAGCCGTTGCCAAAGGGTGAAAGCGGGGGTAACAATACGCGCAGTGGCCGCCACCGACACTTCCTTCATCATTCTCGCCGCGGGAAAAGGCACGCGCATGCGTTCCGAGCTGGCGAAAGTCCTGCATCGCGCGGGAGGGCGCCCGCTTGTCGAACACGTCGTGCGCGCCTGCCAGCCGCTCAAGCCCGCGCAGCTTCTCGTGGTTGTCGGCCATCAGGCTGACGACGTCACTGCGGCGGTCGCGGCGCTCGATTCGCGTCCGCCCGTGCAGACGATCCTCCAGCAGCCGCAGCGAGGCACCGGCCACGCCATGCAGATCGCGCGTCGCGCGATTCGCAAGAGCGCGAAGCTGGCGGTGATTCTGCCCGGCGACGCGCCGCTGCTGCGCACGGAGACGCTCGCCGCGCTCCTCGATACGCACCGCCGCGGCGAAGCCGCCGCCACGATCCTCACCGCCGAATTGGCCGATCCTTCCGGCTACGGCCGCATCGTACGCGATAGCGAAGGCCGCGTGCAGGCCATCGTCGAGGACAAGGCTCTCGCGCCGGAGCAGCGTGAGATTCGGGAAGTGAACTCCAGCATCTACTGCTTTACGCTCGACAAGCTCTGGCCGTGCCTCGCCGCGCTGCGCCCGGAAAACGTCCATCACGAGCTGTATCTCACCGACGCGATCGCCCTGCTCCGCCAGCGCAACGAGCGCGTCCTCGCCTATGTGGCGGCCGACCCGAATGAAGTCGTCGGCTGCAATACGCGCGCGCACCTGGCCGATGCGGATCGCGTCTTTCGCGCGCGCAAGGCCGCCGCGCTGATGGATGCCGGCGTGACGATCTATCTGCCGGAGAGCGTCGTCATTGATCCCGACGTCACCGCCGGTCCCGACACCGTGATCGAGCCGGGCGTGCAGCTTTTGGGCAAGACGCGCATCGGCGCGCGCTGCCTGATCCGTACCGGCAGCGTACTGATCGACATGCGCGTCGATGACGACGCGACGATCTTCCCGCAATGCCATCTTGTTTCTTCACGCGTGGGGCCGAAAGCACAAATCGGGCCGTTCTCGCGGCTGCGTCCCGGCTCGGACGTACGCGAGGGCGCGCACGTGGGCACGTTCGTGGAAATGAAGAACACGGTGCTGCACGAACGCGCGAAGGCGCCGCACCTGAGCTACCTCGGCGACGCCACCATCGGCGCGGAAACCAACATCGGCGCGGGTACGATCACCTGCAACTACGACGGCTTCGCCAAGTACGAAACGAAGATCGGCCGCCGCGTCTTCATCGGCAGCGATTCGGCGCTGGTCGCGCCGGTGCGCATCGGCGATGGCGCGTACGTCGCGGCCGGCTCGGTGATCACCGAAAATGTTCCGCCCGACGCTCTCGCCATTGCCCGCGGCCGCCAGGCCAACAAGCCCGGCTGGGCCGCCGCCCGCCGTCGCGAGTTGCAACTCGCGGCCAAGCCGAAGCCCCGCAGCCGCAAGCGAGCGCCGAAAGCCGCGCGGAAAAAATCCCGCCGCACCAAGTCTCGCCGCCACTGAAATAGCCCTGAAATTCCTTTGAGTTCGAAGCATTAAATCCCTTCATAGTGGCGGCAATTTTGGCCACTTTTCAGCCGCTTAACGGCCCTGTTTGGCCCGAATCCGGCCAAATCCTCGGGCTTACATTTTCCGCGCTGCTCTTGCGGAGGCAACGGGCGTATCATGCCCTTGTTTTGGGAGGCAGAGGGACATTGCGGATAAGAGCGTTTTTGAGGAAGGGAGGTAAACGAATGCGCGGTCTCAAGTTCGGCACGATTGGTACGTTGATGGCCGGAATCCTGATGGCCGTCGTCGTGGTCTTCGCGGCGGGGGCGGGGCGCGTCCTTTTCGGGGCTAACGGCGCAGGCGGTCGGGCAGCCGATGCCCAATCCTATCCCTGGACTGCCGCGCAAACCGTTCAGCCCGCCGAGCTCGCCAAGGAACTGGGCGACACAAAGGGCGCGGAGAAGCCGACGGTCGTGTGCGTCGCTCCCCACGTGTTGTATTTGGGCGGGCATATTCCCGGCGCGCTCTATCACGGTCCGGGGAGCACGCCGCAGGGCATCGACGATCTGAAGAAGTGGGCCCAGCCCGTTTCCCGCTCGGCGAACATCGTGATCTACTGCGGCTGCTGCCCGCTGGATCATTGTCCGAATCTTCGTCCCGCATTCGTGGCGCTGCGGGACATGGGCTTCACGCATTTGCGCGCGCTCCTGATTCCCACGAATTTCTATACGGACTGGGTCAAGCCCGGTTATCCGTACGAAAAAGCGCCTACGCAGTGAGAAAAATCCCCACGCTTGCATACCCCGCAAGCATGGGCACCCGAAAAACCTTCCCGGCCGCGCGGTGACTTCGCTCAGAGTGACGGCGAGCGGGTTCGTGCGTGATAGAATTACCGCTGGAGCGGATATGAAATTCGGAGTGGTGCAATTTCCAGGGTCTAATTGCGATGACGACGCGTACTACGCCATCGGCTCGGTGATCGGGCAGCCGGTCGAGTTCATCTGGCATCAGTCCGAGCAGGTTTCCGGCTTCGATGCGATCATCCTTCCCGGCGGATTCGCCTTCGGCGACTACCTGCGCACGGGCGCGATCGCGCGGTTTTCTCCCGTGATGAAGGCGGTCGGCCGGTTCGCGCGCTCGGGCGGGCCCGTCCTCGGCGTGTGCAACGGATTCCAGATTCTGCTCGAGGCCGGGCTGCTGCCTGGCGCGATGCTGCGCAACAAGCGGCTGCGTTTTCTGTGCCGGCAGGTATACGTCCGCGTGGAGAACACCGACACGCCGTTCACGTGCGCAGCGCGTCCGGGCCAAATTCTGAAAATGCCGATCGCGCACATGGAAGGAAACTACTTCTGCGACGCGGCCACGCTGGCGGAACTCGAGCGCAACAAGCAGATCGTTTTTCGGTATGTCCACGCTGATGGCCGCGCCGCCGGCACCGATGACTTCGATGCCAATCCGAACGGCGCGCTGGCCGCGATTGCGGGCCTGTGCAATCGCGAGCGGAATGTCGTCGGCCTGATGCCGCATCCGGAGCGCGCCGTCGAGGCTGGGCTTGGCTCGACCGACGGCCTGGTGATCTTCCGCTCGATGGTCGAGAGCCTTTCGCGCGCCGAGAGCAGGGCGAAAGCCGCACCGTCCGCCGAACGCGTCTCTGCGTGAGGCGTTGCTCGCGCGCCCAAGAAACCCTCGGGTCTTCCCGACATAAATCATCGGGACGCACAAAGCGCGAAAGACCCGAGCTACATTCTGTGCGAAATCGCGTGCTTGCACCCTGCCTGATTTGCTGCGAAAATTTGCGCTCACCACACTGGCTTTCGTGCCGATGATCGACACCGAGATTAAAGTCACGCCGCAGATCGCCGCCGACCACGGCCTCACTCCCGACGAGTACGCGCGCACGCAGAAAATCCTGGGGCGCGACCCGAACCTCACGGAACTCGGCATTTTCAGCGTGATGTGGAGCGAGCACTGCTCGTATAAATCGTCGCGCGTCCATTTGAAGCGGCTGCCGACGCGCGGCACGCACGTGGTACAAGGCCCCGGCGAAAACGCGGGCGTGGTGGACATCGGCGACGGGCTAGTGGCCGTGTTCAAAATCGAGTCGCACAACCATCCGAGTTTCGTCGAGCCGTTTCAGGGCGCGGCGACGGGCGTGGGCGGAATCCTGCGCGACATTTTCACGATGGGCGCGCGGCCGATCGCGGTTCTCGATTCGCTGCGGTTCGGGCCGATTACCTCAGGGGCGGCTGCGGGAAACGCCACGTCCGATGAAATTGCCCGGAACCGGCGGATTCTCGACGGCGTGGTGCGCGGCATCGGCTTTTACGGCAACTGCTTTGGCGTGCCGACGGTGGGCGGCGAAGTGGAGTTCGAGCCGTGCTACGCGAACAATCCGCTCGTCAACGCGCTCGCGCTGGGCATCGCGCGCAAGGACGAGCTTTTCTTCGCGCGTGCGCATGGCGCGGGGAATCCGGTGATCTACGTGGGCGCGAAAACGGGGCGCGACGGAATTCACGGAGCGTCGCTGCTGGCCTCGGCGGAATTCAGCGAGGAGTCGCAGCAGAAGCGGCCCAACGTGCAGGTCGGCGACCCGTTCATGGAGAAGCTGCTGTTGGAGGCGTGCCTCGAAGCGATGCGTACCGGCGCGATCGTGGCGATTCAGGACATGGGCGCGGCGGGGCTGACGAGCACAAGCTCGGAGATGGCGTCACGCGGCGGCGCGGGAATCGAAATTGACCTCGCGCGCGTGCCGCAGCGCGAAACCGGCATGACGCCGTACGAAATGATGCTCAGCGAATCGCAGGAGCGGATGCTGCTGGTCGCGGAGCGCGGACGCGAGCGCGAGGTTTTCGACGTGTTCCACAAATGGGGGCTCGACGCGGTCGAGATCGGGCGGGTAACGGAAGACGGCAAGCTGCGCGTGTTGAATCATGGCGTTGTCGCCGCGGAAATTCCGGCGCACGCGCTGGCGGAAGAAGGTCCGCGCTACGAGCGGCCGATCGCGAAGCCGGCGACCGCACCGGCCGCGAATTCCCCGCTGGTGGAATTCGCGCGTGACGGCGCGGACCTGACCGGGAACTTTCGGCGGCTGCTCGCTTCACCAGTGATCGCGTCGAAATGCTGGATCACCGAGCAGTACGACTCGATGGTGCGCACGAACACGCGTTTCGGGCCCGGCGCGGGCGATGCGGCCGTGCTGCGGCTGAAGGAAACGAAGCGGGGGCTGGCGATCAAGACGGACGGCAACGGCCGCTGGGGCTTCCTTTCGCCGAGGCTGGGCGCGATGCACGCGGTGGCCGAAGCGGCGCGCAACGTGGCGTGCACGGGCGCGCGGCCGATCGCTGCGACGAATTGCCTGAACTTCGGCAATCCGGAGAAGCCCGAGGTGATGTGGCAGTTCACCGAGGCCATCGACGGCATTGCCGAAGCGTGCAGCGCGCTCGAGACGCCGATCACCGGCGGTAACGTCAGCTTTTACAACGAGACGCTGGGGAAACCGATCTATCCCACGCCGATCCTGGGCGTGCTGGGGCTGCTCGAGGATGCGGATTGCGCGCTCGGCTCCGGATTTCGCAGCGAAGGCGATGTGATTGTGCTGCTCGACGCGGGCCGCGCCGCGGCCTCACCCGCGGTGGCGCAAAGTGAGTTTTCGTCTTCGGAGTACGCGAAGGTGATTCACGGAATCGTCGCGGGCGCGCCTCCGGCAATCGATCTCGACGCCGAAAAACGGCTGATCGACTGTCTGGTGCAGTTCGCGAGCGAGAAGGCGATTTCGTCCGCGCATGACGCAAGCAACGGCGGGCTCGCCGTCACGATCGCGGAATGCTGTTTCGATAGCGATGGTCTCTCCGCGGATGTGAATCTCGAGTCGGCGGATGCGCCGGCCGAAGCCGCGCTTTTCGGTGAACGCGGCGCGCGCGCTGTGGTGTCGCTTCAGTCCGCATCGCTTGCCCGCGTGAGCGCAATTGCGGCACAATGGAAGATCAGTTCGCTGCGGATCGGGGTGGTCACGCGCAGCGAATTCCGCATCCAATACAAGGGTGCTTCCGCCATCCGCGGGACGATCGACTCGTTTCGCCAAATCTGGGCCGAGTCGCTCGGGAAAGCAGTCGAAGGCGCATCGTGAGCAAAGTCGCCGAGTGGGGACGCTGGCTGGTTGGCGCGTTCTTTGCGCTGAAGGGATTGGGAATGCTGTGCGAGATCATTCCTCATTTCACTCACGCGCTGCGCAATCAGATCCCGCTGACGTATCAGGATTACTTGATCCTAATCCCCTGGGCGCTCTACCTGATTTGCGCCTGGGGAGTTTTGCGGTGGCGCCAGTGGGGCCAGATTTTTGCCCTGACTCTGTCTCTTCTCGAACTCGCGGCGGTCGTTACAATGGTTGCGATGTACGGGCCGCTCTCGCTCGATAGCAACATCGTTTTGTTGTCGGCGCTGAATTGCGGCGTCGTAATATGGCTGGTGCTGCCGCAGGTGCGGTCGGGATACTGGCAGAGGACCCGGACGGCGTGAGCAAAATCATCCAGATCGACGACGACCATTTTCACGATCATTGCGGCGTGTTCGGGGTGTTCGGTCATCCTGAAGCCACGAAGCTGACGTATCTGGGCCTCTACGCGCTCCAGCATCGCGGGCAGGAGTCGGCCGGCATCGCTTCCTCCGACGGCGCGGACGTCCACATCCACAAGTCGCTCGGGCACGTGCAGGAAATCTTCACGCCCGACGTGATCGCGCACCTTCCTGGCTCGGCGGCCATCGGCCACACGCGCTACTCGACCGCGGGCGATACCACGCTGATCAATGCTCAACCTATCGTAATCGACTGCAATAAGGGGAAGCTCGCGCTGGGGCACAACGGCAACCTGACCAACGCGATCGAGCTCCGCCGGAAGCTCGAACATCGCGGGTCGATCTTCCAGACGACGAGCGATACGGAAGTGATCGTGCACCTGGTGGCGCGCAGCGCCGCGCGCAACCTTATCGGCGCGCTGGCCGACGCGCTGACGCAGGTGGAAGGCGCGTATTCGCTGCTCGTGCTGACGCGCGACGAGATGTACGCGATCCGCGATCCGCGCGGATTCCGGCCGCTCGTGCTCGGGCGCTTCGACGGCGCCTGGGCGGCCGCTTCGGAAACCTGCGCGTTCGATTTGATCGACGCCGAATACGTCCGCGAAGTCGAACCGGGCGAGATGGTGCGGATTTCGCGCAGCGGCGTGGAATCGATCCATTTTGCGCCGGAAAAGCGGCATCAGTACTGCATCTTCGAGCACGTCTATTTTTCACGGCCCGACAGCTTGATATTTGGCCGGCCGGTAAACCAGAGCCGGGAGCAACTGGGGCGTCTGCTGGCGCGCGAGCATCCGATCGACGCCGACATGGTGACGCCCGTGCCGGACTCGGGCGTGCCCGCGGCCGTGGGTTACGCGACGGAATCGGGCATCCCGTTCCGCATGGGACTGATCCGCAATCACTACGTGGGGCGGACGTTCATCGAGCCCGAGCAGTCGATCCGGGATTTCGGCGTGAAACTGAAATTGAATCCCATTCGGCGGATGCTCGAGGGCCAGCGCGTGATCCTGGTGGACGATTCGCTGGTGCGCGGCACGACGAGCCGCAAGATCGTGCGGCTGGTGCGCGACGCCGGCGCGACGGAAGTGCACGTGCGGGTCAGTTGCCCGCCCACGATTTCGCCCTGCTACTACGGCATCGATACGCCGCGGCGCGAGGAATTGATCGCCGCGCAGCACTCCGTCGAGGAAATCCGGCAGTTCCTCGGCGCCGATTCACTGGGGTATCTTTCGCTCGAATCCATGCGGGCGGCCGTGGAAGACACGCAGGGAAAATTCTGCACGTCCTGCTACACCGGCAGCTATCCGACCGAGCTGGTGCAACTCGAAGTGGAGGCTCATCGTGAGGGCTGAGGCGGAGCAGGTTTTGCCGCTCGAAAAAGAGAAAAAGAAGCCCGCGAAGTCCACGGCCAACGAGCGCCTGTGGAACGAGGTCGTTTCGTGGTTCTGGGTGATCGTGGCGTTCCTGGTGATCGAGGGAGCGTTCGTTCAGGCGCGGGTGATCCCCAGCGGCTCGATGGAACCGACCGTGCTGATCGGCGACCACTTGATCGTGAGCCGCATCGGCTACGACGCGGGAATCCCGTTCACCCCGTGGCACGTGCCTCTGTGGCGCGACCCGAAGCGGCAGCAGATCATCGTGTTTCGCGCGCCGCTGGCCGATCAGGGCTACCCGGACTTCATCAAGCGGGTGATCGGCGTGCCGGGCGACCACCTCAAGATCGTGGACGGGCAAGTGTTCGTGAACGGCGTACGGCTCGACGAGCCATACACGCGGCACCTTTCCGATTTCACCTCTTTCGCGTCGGAGAATTTTCCCGAGCGAAACGGCGAGCTGCCTTTCAACGACCGGCCGGAGTGGGCGAGCGAACTGGCGGAGAACACGGTGAACGGCGAACTCGTGGTGCCGCCGCATGAATACTTCATGATGGGCGACAACCGGGACAATTCGAACGACAGCCGCTTCTGGGGCTTCGTGCCGCGCGCGAACATCATCGGAACGCCGCTGATCATTTACATGTCGATCGACGCCCCGGAAGAAGTGTGGAATCCCGGGCACATCGCCCAGCGGTTTGAAACGTACGCCGAAGCGCTGATTCATCCGCGCGAAATTCGCTGGCACCGGCTGTTCCATACGTTCTAAACTTGCGAGTCATTCCGGCCCCCTCCAGAAAACGAGCCTCTCCCATGCGCTACGCCGACGCGGGCGTCGATATCTCGGTCGCGGATGAAGCCAAGCGGCGGATCGCCGCAATGGCGAGGAAAACTTTTCGCCGCGGCGTGCTGGCGCCGATCGGCGGCTTCGGCTCTCTCTTTGCGATCGACCGGAAGCGCTGGCGCGAGCCGGTGCTGGTGGCGAGCTGCGACGGCGTGGGGACGAAGCTGAAGATCGCGGTTGCAACCGGCATTCACACGAGCGTCGGCGCGGACATCCTGAATCACTGCGTGAACGACATTCTGACGCAGGGCGCCCAGCCGCTCTTCTTTCTCGACTACATCGCGATGGGAAAGCTCGACACGCACGTGGTCGAGCAGGTGATCGAAGGGATGAGCCGCGCGGCAAAGCAGGTGGGCTGTGCGCTGATCGGCGGCGAAACAGCCGAGATGCCGGACCTGTACGCGGCGGGCGATTACGACCTTGCCGGATTCATCGTGGGCGCGGTTGAGCGCGAAAGAATCCTCGATCCGCGCAGCGCGCGGCCGGGCGATCTGCTGGTGGCACTGCCTTCGAGCGGGCTGCATACCAACGGCTACTCGCTCGCGCGGAAACTCGTGTTCGGCGTGGCGAAGCTCGAGCCGGACAGCTACGTGGCCGAAGTGGGCAACAAGATCGGCCCGGAGCTTCTGAAGCCGCATCGAGCCTATTGGCCGCTGCTGAAAAATATTCTCGCGCGCGAGTGGGTATCGTCGATGGCGCACATCACCGGGGGCGGCATCACCGGCAACCTGCCGCGCGCGCTGCCGCGAAACGTGAAGGCCGTGATCGAGCTGGGATCGTGGCCGGTGCTGCCGATCTTCCGCTACCTCGCGCACGTCGGACAGATCGAGCGGGACGAGCTGCTGAAGACGTTCAATCTCGGCGTGGGAATGATCCTGGTGGTCCCCGCGAAACACATCTCGCAGGTGGAATCGGAACTCAGGCGCCGCCGCGAGAAGTTCTTCCTCATCGGCCGCCTCGAACGCGGCGCGCGAGGCAAGCCACGCGTCGTCTACACGGGCGAGCTTCCTCTCTGATCGCGCGCTTCACGCGCAAGAAAGAATCAACACCACACCTACTTGTCGTTGGCGCTTGTGTCCGCGGCGATTTTCCACGAGCCGTCGGCCTGCTTTTTCCACACGAGAACGTACTGGCCTGTCTGTGTGGATGGCTTTCCCTTTTTGTCGGTGATTGTGACTTGAAACGAGCCGCGATCCTCGGCGAGATCGCCGGAGCGCGCGACGTCGACGGTCACGTCTGAGAAGGAGAATTGCATGTTGGGCGCGGCCAGCATCCGCTCGAAGGACTTCCGGATATTGTCTTTTCCAACGACCGCGGGCACGCCGGGGGAGAAGAGGACCGCGTCGTCCAGATAAAGCGACGCGCACTTGTCGAGATCTTTCGCCGCTGCGGCTTTGGCAAAATCGGCATCGTTGGCGCGGATGGTGGCTTCATCGGCGGCGCGCGTGTCTGGCGGCGCAACGGGCTGCTGAGAGCATGCAGCAAAGCAGATGACTAAGATAGCAGTGGCCATGAGCAACAACGAGCGGGTGCGCGTCATTTGCGAATCTCCTTTAAGGACGGGTGAAAGTGGGCACACGATGCCTTTTCCCGGCAGGGATGTCAAGCCGATCGCCATCTCCACAGCCCACGCATTCGTGCGATCCGCCGGCGCCCTTTGCGGGCCGTTTTGTTCGGTTGGTGAACTATGCTAATTTCGCTGGTCCATGAAAAAGCGCATTGGTGTGCTGCTTTCGGGGCGGGGCTCGAATTTCGAAGCGCTCGCGGCGAGCGTCGAGGAAAGGCGCATTCCGAACGCGGAAATCGCGATCGTACTGAGCAATCGCGAAGACGCGCCGGGACTGAAACGGGCGCGCGCGCGCGGGATTCCGGCGCGCGGGATTCCTTCGAAGGGGCTCGAGCGCGAGGCGTACGATAAGCAGATCGTCGCGGAATTGCAAGAGAAAGGCGTTGAGCTCGTCTGCCTGGCGGGATACATGCGGCTGCTTTCGCCGTACTTCGTGCGGGCGTTTCCGAAGCGCATTTTGAACATTCATCCGTCGCTGCTGCCGGCGTTTCCGGGGCTCGAAGCGCAGCGGCAGGCGCTCGAGCACGGCGCGAAGTTTTCGGGCTGCACGGTGCATTTTGTGGACGAGCAGCTCGATGCCGGGCCGATTATTTTACAGGCGGTGGTGCCGATCGAAGACAACGACACGGAGGAGACGCTCTCCGCCAGAATTCTGCGCGAAGAGCACCGGATTTACAGCGAAGCGGTGCGGATCGTCCTCGAAGGGCGGTATCGCATCGAAGGGCGGCGGGTGCTGGTGAATTCTCAAAAGGGGCCGGAGAGGCGAATTGGCTTCCACGACATTCAAGCCGGTTGAGGAGCAGCTTTCACACATCAAGAAAGGCGCCGCGGAAGTGATTCGCGACGACGAGCTGAAGGCGAAGCTCGAGCGTTCGATCGCGACCGGCAAGCCGCTGCGCGTGTATCTCGGCGTCGATCCGACGGCGCCCGACATTCATTTGGGCCACACGGTTGTACTGCGCAAGCTGAAGCACTTTCAGGATATGGGACATACCGCGATCTTCCTGATCGGCGATTTTTCGGCGATGATCGGCGATCCAACCGGCGTCTCCGAAACGCGTCCGCCACTGACGCGCGAACAGGTGGACGCGAACGCGAAGACCTATCTCGCGCAGGTGTACAAAATCCTCGATCCCGAGAAAACCGAGGTGCGCTACAACAGCGAATGGCTGGGAAAAATGGCGAGCGCGGACGTGGTGCGTTTGTGCGGCCACTACCGGTTGGCGCGGATGCTCGAACGCGAGGATTTCCGGTCGCGGCTGGAGAAGAACCAGCCGATCTCGGTGCACGAGCTGCTCTATCCCCTGCTGACGGCTTACGATGCCGTGGCGCTACAGTCGGATGTCGAGATCGGCGCGACCGAACAAAAATTCAATCTGCTCGTGCACCGCGATATCCAGCGCGAATACGGGCAGCCCTCGGAAGTGGCACTAACGATGCCGATCCTCGTCGGGCTCGACGGCGAGCGGAAAATGTCGAAGAGCCTCGGAAACTACATCGGCATCACCGAGGCGCCCGGTGAAATGTTCGGCAAGCTGATGTCGATTTCGGACGAGCTGATGTGGTCGTACTACGATCTGCTGACCGATTTCGCGTGGCCGGTGGTCGTGCGGCTGCGCGAAGAGGTGCGCACGGGCGTCTTACATCCGAAAAAGGCGAAGATGGAACTCGCGCACAATATCGTGGCGGGATTCCACGGAGAGGACGCCGCGAAAAAAGCCGGAGAGGAATTCGACCGCGTCTTCAGCGGGCGGCAGGCGCCGGAAGAAGCACCGCACCAGAATCTTCAGCGCGGCGCGCCAAAACGTCTCTCAGCGCTGCTTGTGGAGCTAAAGATGGCGGCTTCGCGCAGCGAGGCCGAGCGCCTGATGAAACAAGGCGGCGTGGAAATCGGCGGGCAGCGCGTGGACGACGTGAAACGCGAAATCGATCTCTCGAAACCGGGCGAATTCCTGCTTCGCGCCGGCAAGAAAAAATTCCTGCGCATCATCGTCGAATAATCACGACGATTAGAACACCCCAAGAGAGATTATCCGTCGATCCTAGCCGGATCGCCTCAGAATGACGACGCTAATTCCCTCAATCAGCGATGGGACTGGCCGACGGCGGAGCGAATGGGAATGGTGACGGGCTTGGCGGCTTCGGTGGGGGCGAGCATGTGGCACTGGCCGTCGAAGATGGCGCCCGGCTCTATGATGAGGCAGGGCGTATGAATCTCGCCGGTGACGATGGCGTTGGGCAGGACTTCCACCTTGCCGCGGGCCCGGATGGTACCCTCGAAACGGCCTGCGATCACGACACGGTTGCCGACGATCTCGCCTTCAATCGACGCGTGTTCGCCGAGGATCAGAGTGTCGTCGGAAACCAGCGTTCCCTTCATCTCTGAGTCGATGCGAAACGTGCCGGTGGATGAGAGTGTTCCTTCCACCTTGACACCCTGCTCGAGAAAGCCGGTCCACTCGGAGGGATCCTGTCTCTTGCGGTCAAACCAACCCCAGGCCATGCGCGTCTCCGGAACGACTTTCCTATCGTCTCACAATTCCCGCATCAGGCGGTCGTAGAGGCGCGCGAGATCGCCCGCATCGTAATATTCAAACGCTAACTGTCCAGGCCTGCCCGGGCGGAGCGGGTGAAGCAGCACGCGCGTCCCGAATTTCTGCTGCAACTCTTCGAGGGCGGCGCGGGTGTTCGGATCGAGGGTCAGAGGCGCCGGGTCGGCCTTGGACTTGCCGGCGCGGACGGCCAAGCGTTCCACCTGGCGGACCGTCATGCCGCCGCGAGCGATGCGGCGCGCAAGATCGATTCTGGCCTTCGGGTCGGCGAGGGAAAGAAGGGCTCGGCCGTGTCCGGCGGAAAGGCGGCCCTCTTCGAGCAGTTCCTGGATGGGCGGCTCGAGCCTGAGAAGGCGAACCGCGTTGGCGATCGTCGCGCGATCCTTTCCGGTGCGCTCGGCGACTTCTTCCTGCGTTAGGCTGAATTGGTCCATGAGGCGCTCGAAGGCGTGCGCCTGCTCGATGGGATTCAGGTCCTCGCGCTGGAGGTTTTCGACCAGAGTCATCTCCAGGGCGGCTTCCTCAGAGACGGCTCGAACGATGACGGGCACGCGCGGAAGCGCGGTGCGTTGAGCGGCGCGCCAGCGACGTTCGCCGGCGATCAGCTGATAGCGCAGTCCGATGCGGCGCACGACGAGCGGCTGCACGATGCCGGTCGCGCGGATCGAGCGCGCCAACTCCTCGATCGCCTCCTCGCGGAATCGCGTGCGGGGCTGATAAGGGCTCGGATCGATCAGGTCGATGTCGACCTGAATCAGAGTGGCGTCAGCCGGAGCTTGTGCCGGAGCCGCCGCTGCCGCTGCTCCCGCCGCCGGCACTTGCGGCGGATGCGGCGTTGGCGTTTCCTGTGGCTCCTGTATGGGCTCCCGGATCAGGGCGCTCAGACCCCTGCCCAAGGCGTTTCTGGACATTGGAGATAACCTCCTTGGCAAGCTGGATATAGCTTTCGGCTCCTCTACTACTTATGTCGTAGAATAGGACGGGCATGCCGTGGCTCGGGGCCTCGGCCAAGCGAACATTCCTTGGAATTACGCTTTCGAATACTTGGGATCCGAAGAAGCTACGAAGATCGGCGGCAACCTGTTTTGAGAGGGTCGTGCGATCATCGTACATCGTCAGGAGGATGCCCTCGATTGCAAGGGAGGGGTTGATCGTCCGGCGCAGGCGCATCAGCGTGTCGAGGAGCTCCGATACGCCCTCAAGGGCTAGATACTCGCACTGGATCGGGACAAGCACGGAGTCGGCGGCGGCGAGCGCGTTCAGTGTCAGAAGGTCGAGAGACGGCGGGCAATCGATCAAAATGAAAGCATACTTCTCTCGCATGCCGCGGATCGCTTCTTTCAGGCGATATTCGCGGTTTTCCATCGCGACCAGCTCAACAGCCGCGCCGACAAGATTCCTGTCCGAAGGAACGAGATCGAGGAGGTCGATCTTCGCGTCGATCGCGATCCTCTCGATGGGCTCATTTAGGATGAGGGTCTGATAGAGCGTGCGGCGGGCGGGATCTTTCGGGAATCCCAAGGCGCTGGTAGTGTTGGCCTGCGGGTCGCAGTCGATGACAAGTGTGCGCTGATCCGAGGCGGCGAGAGAAGCGCCTAGATTGACTGCCGTTGTAGTCTTCCCGACACCGCCCTTTTGATTGGCGATGGCAATTACACGCGCCAAGCGACGGACCCCCCAGTTTCAGCGTGAATGTATCAGAGATTCTCGCAGATGCAAAATATGTTTCACGTGGAACAATTTTTGAATGAGATAATGCTCTGAAAATGTTCCACGTGGAACATTCTAACTTTCAGCGCTGGGGAGAACCGATGAGAATGTATCTTCCCTTTGAAGATGGGATGTGTACAGGAGGGTGCCAGTTCCACCCGGGCTTTCTTGAAACCTCTTTTGAGTCCTCTTCACCGAGCCACAGAACGATATTCCCTGCCTGGCTCAAGTTCCTATGGGCCCAAGCCAATAGCTCGTCATAATGACCTAGCGCCCGAGCCGTGATGAAGTCGAACGGAGCCTCCGGATCGAAGTCTTCCACCCGGCTACGACGGATCGTCACGCGCTCGAATTTGAGTGCCCGAACGACCTCCGAAAGAAAAACGGTCTTCTTCCTATTTGATTCGATAATGGTCAGATCGATCGCCGGCACGGCCATCCGCAGCGGAAAACCTGGAAAACCGGCGCCGGAGCCAACGTCGGCGAGCCGACCAGAGTGAATTGGGACAGCAGGCGCTGCAAACATGCTCTCGCCAAAGTGAAATCTGACAATCTCGATGGGATCGGTGACTGCGGTCAGGGACACGGCCCGATCCCATTGCCGAAGAAGTGAGATATAGGCCCGAATCTGATCGAGCAGATCTTTTTCGGCCCGGATACCGTAGGGAAGCAGCGCATCGCGAATTTGTGAGTCAGAGAGCTCGCTCTTCATACTATATATGTAGTATTACTGCACTACTGCGACGACGTAACTTCCGCGCCAGGCGCCGCTAATGCCGCGCGCACCCGCGATGGTGTTAGAAAGCCGGCGGTGATGTCCGCGACGAAGTGGGGCACCGCCGACGGCACAAGGCTGCCGGTAGTTGCCCGCGCGATCGAAAACAGCAGCCCCACAACAAACGTCGCGATCAGACCGCGTCGGCCCTGGTAGAGGTGCGCCAGCGAAAACATGAGCGCGGATCCCAAAATTCCGGCTAGAACGAAGCCACCCGACCAGTCCTCGAAAACGCGTTGCGCAAAGCCGCGGTAGATCAACTCCTCGCAGAAGGCTACCGTCGCGACGAGCGCCGAAAACGCGAGGCGCTCCTGTGCGTCCTGCGGGAAGACCTTCAGCGCGAGTTGCGGCAGGATGCCGTGAAGCTCCGCCGGGTTCGCGGCCAGGCGGCGCAGACTGACGATCTGGTTTGCGAGAATAAGCGCGGCGAGCCCAATCGAAACCGCAAGTGCCAGGCCGATTTTCGGAACCGCGAGGCCGAGCCCGGCTGGCGAAATGCCGTGAGCGTGCGTCCGCCATAAAATGAGGACGGCGGCGAGCCATTGAAAAACGATCGTCGAGCCGTAGAGGACCAGGCGCTCGGCCTTGGTGGTTTGCTGGGCTTCCATCAGCCTGCGGACGCGTCGCCTGCCGAGGATAGGCACGGCGGTGCCGAGAAAAATGAGAATGAGCGCGAAATCCCAATGCATCAACTCGATGAAAGCACTTTTGCCGCGCTCGGGCAAGCCGAAGACGCGCGGGGCGCCACGGAATCGATGGTTGACACTGGCGGAGTGGCCGCCGTATCGTTCTTGATTCTCTCCGGCAAATAGGAACAGGGATGAAGATTCTCGTCATCGGAAGCGGCGGGCGCGAGCATGCGATGGTGTGGAAGCTTGCGCGGAGCGCGTCCGTCGAGAAGGTATGGTGCGCGCCGGGGAATGGTGGAATCGCCAACGACGCGGAGTGCGTGGCGCTCGACCTGAAGGACGTGAGGGCGGCGGCCGATCTTGCGACGAGGCTTTGCGCCGACTTGACGATCGTGGGACCGGAGCTGCCACTGGTACTCGGGATCGCGGACGAATTCGCGAAGCGCGGCCTGGCGCTGTTGGGTCCGGGGCAAAAGGCGGCACAGCTTGAGGGAAGCAAAATCTTCTCGAAGGAGTTCATGGAGCGGCACGGGATTCCGACGGCGCGGATTTACGGAATTTGCGATTCGGCGGGGGATGCCTGCGCGGCGTTGAAGCGGAATCCGGGCGCGTGGCCGGTAGTTATCAAGGCGGATGGCCTGTGCGCCGGGAAGGGCGTATTGGTGGCGTCGTCCGAAGGCGAGGCGAAGGCGTTCATCGAACGCGTGATGCAGAAGCGGGAGTTCGGCGACGCCGGGGCGCGGGTGTTGGTGGAAGAAGGGCTGGCGGGCGACGAACTTTCGTACATCATCCTCACGGACGGGCGGGATTTCATACGCATGGCGCCGGCGCGGGATCATAAGCGCGCGTTCGATAACGACGAAGGGCCGAACACGGGAGGGATGGGCGCGTACTCAAGCGACGATATTCTTCCGCCCGCGCTCGAGAAGACGATTATCGAGAAGATCGTGCGGCCTACGCTGGATGGCCTGAAGGCGGATGGGACGCCGTATCGAGGCTTTCTTTATTTCGGATTGATGCTGACCGCGGAGGGGCCGAAGATCCTCGAATACAATTGCCGGCTAGGTGATCCGGAGACGGAAGCGGTGCTGTTGCGCGCCGATTTCGATCTGGGGCAGGCGTGCGCGCAGGCCGCGCGGAGCACACTCGGAACGTTTGAGGCGAAGTGGTCCGCGAATGCCAGCATCTGCGTGGTGATCGCGTCGAAGGGATATCCGGGCGATCCACAGACGGGCGTCCCGATTTATGGGCTTGAAGATGCGGCCAAGGTTCCAAGCGCCGTGGTGTTTCACGCGGGGACGCGCCGGGATGGCGCGACGTGTTATACCAGCGGCGGCAGGGTGTTGGTGGTAAGCGCGATGGGTGAGAGTCTGGCGGACGCGCGCGGCGCCGCCTACGAAGCGGCGAGCCGAATCAAGATTGCAGGCGCGCACTACCGGAAGGACATCGGCAGGGCGAAGGCGGCCAAGGGGCGAGCGGTCGCCGAGGCGCGGAACGCCTGAGAGGGTCGGTACACGACTGCGCGAGAGCGTAAACGAAATCAAAGGAGAATTTGCGAAGTGGCAACGCACGAAAAACAGCGAGCGCTCGTGGGGATCGTCATGGGATCCGACACAGATTACCCCATGATGAGCGAATGCACGAAGACGCTCGAGAAATTCGGCATTCCGTACGAGATCGAAGTACTTTCGGCGCATCGCACGCCGGCGCGCGCACATGAATATTCGACGACTGCCGCCGGCCGCGGCTTGAAAGTCCTGATTGCGGCGGCAGGGGCGGCGGCGCACCTTGCGGGCGTGATGGCGGCGAACACGACGCTGCCGGTCATCGGCGTGCCGATGGCGACGAGCGCGCTGAATGGCCTCGATGCGCTGCTCGCGACCGTGCAGATGCCCGGCGGGATTCCAGTGGCGACGATGGCGATCGACAAGGCCGGAGCCGCCAATGCGGCGATTTTCGCGGCGGAGATTTTCGCGCTATCGGATCCGGAAATCGCGCGCAAGCTTGTCGCGCACAAGGAAGAACTGGCACGGGGCGTCGCCGAGAAGAACGCCCGCCTGCAGAAACAACTCTCCGAAAGAAAATAGGCGCTTTCAGGAAAATGTGACGCCGAAGAGAGATTCTTCGACTGCGCGTCCCGACCCGGAGATCGAGAAAACCGATCTCCGGTAAAGAGTAGAGCATCGGGACGCTCCGCTAAGAATGACAGAGCGACCTTATTTCGGACCGTCACTGCGGCGGTTTCATCAGAGTCGGCGCGTCCGCGGGGCGGTCGAGCTGCGACTGGGCCGATTTCGGTTCGGGTGGCGGCGCGAGAATCCACGCGAATCCGGTCTCTTCCCTGATGCTGGCCATGGTCTCGCGCACGTTAGGGGGCGAGATGGCGTCGAGAGCCGCGCGCAGGAATTGCGTGGCGTCCGCGGCCAGCACCTTGTTGCTTTCACCCTGGAGGAAGAGGTCCGCCACCGCCGCCATTTTGGGATCGGCGGCGGTTATCTTGGCGAGGCGCGGGTCCTTCTGGCGCAGGAGCTCGAGAAGCGGAGTGGGAGGGTTCTCGGGCGGATACGCGAATTCGACCAGCGTGCGCGGCTGGCCCTTTTCCGGCGGCCAGAACTGGAGGTAGGTCGGTCGGAGGACGCGCGTGGTCCAGTAATCGGTCTGTTCTTCGACCTGCTTGATGTTGAAAGAAAGCTGCCAGACTTCGGGACCGTATGCCGCGAAATAGTCCGCCACGATCAGCTCGGCGAGAGGTTCGTTCTCCGGAATGTCCACTTTGCCGTGGAGTCCCTGCGCCACCTGGTTGAGGCGCTCGAGCAAGCCCTGTCCGATTGCTTCGATGTCCGTGGCTTCGTCGCCGCCCTGCACCGCGCCCAGGTGAGGTGTGGTGGCGATGGTCCGGCCGCGAAGATGGGGAAGCTCCTGATCGAGCCGGGCGAGTTCCTGTTGCGTGGAGGGCGACGACCATCGGACCGCTCCCAGGATCACGCCCAGGCGCGCGGTTGAAAGTGGTACGGGAACCGGGGGCCGCGTTTCGGCCTCGATGGGGTTTTCCATGGTGGCGACCAGGATCGCGTCCTTCACGACGGCGATCACGACGCGTCCTGCCGCCAGATTCGCGACCGTTTCCTCTGACGGCGTGCCGGGTTCCTGCGCGGCCGCGAACAAGGCGCACGCGGCAAGCGTGATGGCCAGGATTGAGACGGATTTCATCGCGTTCGGATCATCTCGCGCACTACCCACTCAGGTTACGGGCCTGGCCCATGACCCGGATTCGCCGCACATATGCAGAGTAACGCCATATCTAGTAAAATGGGCCGGAACTTCGATTTCATCCAGCGGGCAACCATGAGCTTACTGAGCGCATTGAAAGGCGGGGGGCTGCGGTCCCCGAAGAGCATTCGACACAAGGGCAAGACGCTTCCGGAGATTCTCGCGGCGCATGCGAAATTCGTGCGTGGGGAGGAGAGCGGCGCGCGCGCGGACCTTTCCGGCGCCGATCTTTCCCGCGCCAATCTCGCGGGAGCGGATCTTGCGCTGGTGAATTTTCAGGGTGCGAATCTGGACGGCGCCAACCTACGCGAAGCAAGATTGTCGTCCGCCGACCTTAGCCAATCGCGCCTGCGCCGGGCCGACCTGCGCCGGGCCGACCTGACGGAGACCAACTTCAACCACGCGGACCTGACGGGCGCGCAGATCGGCGGCGCCGAGCTTTTCCGCGCGAACTTGCGCGACGCCGTCCTGCGGGAAGCCGATCTCGGCGTGGCGAATCTGCGCGATGCGGACGTGCAGGGCGCGGATTTTCGCGGCGCGAACCTGAAAGCCACGATCCTTCGTGAAACGAAGCTGGACGGCGCGAACCTTTCCGGCGTCGATCTTTCGACGACGCTTCTCCCGCGCGGATATCACCCGCCCGGCGCCGCGAAGAACTGAGGCGGCCAAAGCCGAAAGCGATGCCTAACCTGCCGTGGATTCCCATCGACGATTACAAGGCGGGTGCCGGCTGGGTGCACCCCGAGCAGCGCGACGCGCGCGCGCGGGTCTGCTGCGAGCAGCTCGAGCGCGGCCAGGTTCTTTTCTTTCGCGACCTGCCCTTTTCGTTTCCCGCCGAGGACCGGGAGTTTCTTTTGAAGCAGGAATGGGCGGAGTTGCGCCTGCACAAGAACGTCTCCTACCGGCCGAGCGAGGACATCCTGCGCGGCGTTTCCGGTGACGCTGCAACGACCGAACGGCTGCGTTCGATTTTGCGGAACTACTCCACGCAGGTGACGGCCTTCGTGACGAAATTGCTCGCCCCTTACGCGGGGAAATGGACCCTCGACTTTGCGAGCTTCCGCCCCTTCGAAGAGGAAGGGCGCGGCCTCCCCCTGCACAAGCGCAACGATCTGTTGCACGTGGATGCGTTCCCGAGCCGGCCAACGCGGGGAGGGCGCATCCTCCGCGTGTTCACGAATCTGAATCCGGCGAAGCCGCGCGTGTGGGACGTGATGCAGGATTTCGACTCGCTCGCCCGGCAATACGCGGAGGATGCGGGCCTGCGGAAGTTCGCCGAGGATTCGGTCGTGAGCCGCACGGTGCAGAGCTGGGGCCAGGCGCTTGGCCTTCGCGGCAGCGGCAGGACGCCATACGACATGTTCATGCTGCGCTTTCACGACTATCTGAAGGAGAACGCGCAGTTTCAGGCGAGCTGCCCGAAAGTCCGGCTGGAGTTTCCGCCGCTTTCGACGTGGCTCGTTTATACGGACGGCATCGCGCACGCCGCCATGTCCGGGCAGTACGCCCTCGAGCAGACGTTTCTCGTTTCTCCCAAGGCGCTCGTCGCGCCAGACCAGGCTCCCTACCGCATTCTCGAGAAGATTGCGGGCCGCCCGCTCGTTTCCTGACGTTTAGACACCGACATCGTGGGTTGTGAGTGTGAGCCGGTCCCCTGCAGAGCGAAGGAGACTCTATTTGCCGGTGGAGAATTCGGCGGGCTCGTCTGCCGTGTAACCAAAGCCGCCGCCGCGGGGAGTGCCGGCGCGGCGGCGAGTCTCGATGCCAAGGCGCTTGATTTTCTGGTTGAGTGTCGAGAGCGGAATCTGAAAACGCTCGGCGGCTTCCGTCTGGTTCCAGTTGGTGCGCTCGAGCATGTCGATGATGATGCGCCGTTCGATCTCCTCGAGTATTTCGAACAGCGAGGGAGGCGGGGTCGAGCTGCGCGCGCCGACTTCGCCCGGCAGCGGCGGAAGAAATTCGGCGAGCTGGAGGCGCACGCCCTTGACGATCTCGCGCGTGCGGACGCTTTCCGGCAACAGATCGACGTCGAGCGATTCGTGCGTCGAAAGCACGACGGCCCGCTCCACCGCGTTTTCCAGTTCGCGGACGTTCCCCGGCCAGTCGTAGTCCATCAAGAGTTTCATCGCACCGTGCGTGAATCCGCGCGGCGGCTTGCCGTTTTCGCGGCAGAATTGCTCGAGGAAGCGATCGACCAGAAGAGGGATGTCTTCCTTTCGCTCGCGCAGCGGCGGCAACTGGACGGAGATGACGTTCAGGCGGTGAAAGAGATCGTCGCGGAAGCGGCCGTCGCGGACCAGTTTCTTAAGGTCCTCGTTCGAGGCGGCGAGGATGCGGACGTCCACCTTGATCGTATCCGTGCCGCCGAGGCGCATAAACTCGCGCTCCTGGATCACGCGCAGGAGCTTGGCCTGCGTTTCCGGGCTCACAGTCGAGATTTCGTCGAAGAAGATGGTGCCCTGGTCGGCGACTTCAAACAGCCCCTTCTTTGACGCGATTGCGCTCGTAAACGCGCCTTTCACGTGGCCGAAAAGCTGCGATTCGAGCAGATCGACCGGAATCGAGCCAGTGTTAATGGGGATGAAGGCTTTGTCGGCGCGGGTCGAGGCCGCGTGGATGGCTTTGGCAATCAGTTCCTTGCCGGTGCCGCTTTCGCCCGTGATCAGGACGGTGGATCGCGACGGTGCAACCTGCGTCACCAGGTCGAAGACGGCGAGCATCTTTTCGCTCTTGCCGATGATGTTCGGGAAGTTGTAGCGCTGCTTGAGCGCGCGCTTCAGATGTACGTTTTCCTCGCGCAGGCGCTGGCCTTCGATGGCGAGAGAAACCTGCGCGATCAGCTCGTCGTTCGACCAAGGCTTGGTGATGTAGTCTTGCGCCCCGCTCTTGAACGCGGTGCGCGCCATGTCGATCGAGCCGTATGCGGTGATCAGGATGACGGCGAGATGGGGATCGCGCTGCTTGATCTCCCGGAGCATGTCGAGGCCGTTGCGGTCGGGCAGGCTCACGTCGAGGAGCACCAGATCGTACGGCCGCTCCTCGAGCTTTTGCAGCCCCGCCTCGCCCGTTTCCGCGAGGGTGACGTCGAAGTTCTCCGAAGTCAGCAGGGCTTCGAGCCCTTCCCGGATTTCCAGTTCGTCGTCGACGACGAGAATCGACCCCTTAGGCATGGACAGCTTTCCCGGCTACGGGGAACTCCAGGCGGAAGGACGTGCCCTTGCCCGGTGTCGAGCGCACGTCGACTTTGCCCGCGTGCTCCTTGATGATGCCGTAGCTCACCGAAAGACCTAGCCCGGTGCCCCTGCCGGTGGCCTTGGTTGTGAAGAATGGATCGAAAATGCGATGGAGGTGTTCCGGCGGAATGCCCGCCCCGGTGTCAACGACTTCCACTTCGACGGAGCCATTGTGAGCCGCGGTGCGGACCTCCAGCATCCCGCCGCCTGGCATGGCGTCGCGCGCGTTCATGAAGAGGTTGAGAAACACCTGCTGGAGACGCGTGACCGAACCAAGGACCGGCGGCAATTGCTCCGAGTAGTTGCGCACGACGTTCACGCGAGCGGTCTTGAAGGGGTGCTGCACGAGCGTCAGGGTTTCCTCGAGCACTGAGTTCAGATCGACTTGCACCGGCTCGGCGCCGCCCGTGCGGGAGAAATTCAGCAAGTTGTTGACGATTTCGCTCGCGCGGAATGTCTGCTTCACGATGCGCTCGATGGTCTTCTGCCGCGGATCGTCCGCGGGAATCTGCTTCGCGAGCATCTGGATGTAATTCGAGATCACGGCGAGCGGCGTATTCACCTCGTGGGCAACGCCCGCGGCGAGCAGGCCGAGAGAGGTGAGCTTCTCGGTTTGCACCATCTGGTCCTCGAGGCGCACGCGCTGCGTAATGTCGTCCAGCAGGACGAGCCGGCCCAGGCGCGCGCCGTTCTTGCCCAGCAGGGGCGCGATCGACGCATTGACCACCAGATGCCGCCCGTCGCGCGCGTTCAGGTGGAACCGGTAGATGGCGGAGACGTGCTCGCTTTCCGCGCGCGCGGCGATCTCAACCGCCAAGTCGCGCGGCAGAACCTCCTCGAACTTGCGGCCGAGCGCTTCGGCGCGCGGGATTTCCAGCAGCTCCTCGAGTTGCGGATTCCACGATTCGATGCGGTCTTCGAGATCGGCCGTGAGGACGCCGATGCGCAGCGACTCGACGATGTTCTCGCTGAAATCCTTGAGCCGCTCGACTTGCACGGCCTTCTGCTCGAGCGATTGATACAGCCGGGCGTTTTCGACGGCGATCGCGACGTACCCGGCGATCGTCGAAAGCAGCTCGAGGTCTTCGCTCGAGAGGTAATCGCCGTCCACCGTCTTGCCGAGGCCGAGCACCGCCGCGGTGCGGTCGCGGAAGCGGCAGGGGATGAAATAGTTCAGGCCGAGCTCTTCCAGCGTGCGGCGAACCGAGTCGCTCTCGCCGGCGGCGCCGCGAGCCGACTCGAAAAACAGGCAGCCGTGCGCGAGCGTGGGCCGCGCCGGATCGAGAAAACTCAGATCGAGCGGGCCTCCGGGACGCACGCCGATCGACCGAGAGAGGACGAAACGGCCCGGCTCCGCCGCGTCCTCGAGAAAGACGGCCAGGCGATCGACCAGCAGCGTCTGCGAAATCCGGTCGAGCACGGAAGCCAGCAGCGGCTCGAGGCGCACTTCGTTTGTCAGGGTGCGGCCGAACTCGATCAAGGTGCGGCGATAGTCGAGGCGGTCGCGATAGAAGAAGTGGTCGAGGCGCGCCTGCACCCAATCGCGCAACGGCTGAAAGAGAAACGCGGCCACTACGATGGCGATCACGGCTCCGCCCGGGCCGCTGGGCAAAGCAGTGTGAGAGAGCTCGCCGATCAGGGCAATCGCCGCGAAATAGATCGTGACGATACCGGCGGTCGCGAACGTGTAAGCCAAACCGCGCTTGAAGATGATGTCCACGTCCATCAACCGGTAGCGGATGATAGCGTACCCGAAGCAGAGCGGAATCAGGGCCAGGGAGAAGACGGAGAATTTCGTCCATCCGGGGACGGTTGCGCCGAGGAAGAACGGCGCGATGTAGATCAGCAGGAAAGGCACGATTCCGGCGAGCGTCCCTCCGGTGACCCACTTCAACTGCTGGCGCAGCACGCCGCTCGGCGCGCGGAAATAACTCGACAGAAAAATACCTGCGGCCAGGAGGAAATAGATCCCGAGGTAGAGCATCTCGATCTGGTCGAGGAACTGCTGGTTGCTGATGGACGGCACGAAATTGAGCGTTCCGGTGGCGACAAACGTGTGAAGCGCGAGCAGAGCCGCCGGAATGCCGTAGACGGCGCCGAGCTTCGGCCACAGGACGCCGCGACGCTCGGGAAATACCAGCGCGAAGTGCACCAGCAGCGCAGGCTGCAAAAGAAGCGCGGCGACGTTGCCCCAATAGATGGTCCAGTCAAATGAATTCAGCTTGCCGGTGTAGTGAAAACTGTAGAGGACAAAGGAAACGAGGCAGAAAACGTAGAAGTGCACCGCGCGAGGCGCGTTCCAGCGGCGGACGAAAATGAACAGCCCGATGAAGAGGTACAACAGCGCCGTGACGCGCAGATAATTTTCGATCGAGGACGAGTTGTCCTGCGGGGCGGTGACCACCGGAACTTCCAGCGACTCGCCGTTGCGAAGGATTCCATAGCGGACTTCCGTCCACGGCCCGGCGTGCCAGAGGACCCGGGTGACGTCCGTGGCGCGATGAATCGGCGTGGCACCCATGGAACGCACGGAGTCGCCCTGCTGAATGCCGGCCCGGTCGCCAGGCGCGCCGGGAACCACGTGCCAGGCCACCACTCCCTGCGGTGTGTCCAGCCAGGTGACGCCGTCATCGGGAAGAATGAATCGCGAGCGCTGCTGGAAATTCAGGCCTGCGAAAATGATCGCAGCAACAGTAAGGAGGGCTAGGACAACTGCCCCGAGCCGTGTTCGCAGGTGGTCGTTCATCGGAGAGTTCTCGTGGTGCCCTTCCCACCCGAACTTACTGCCTTGCTACATCATGCTAGCACGTAAGCTTCCAGCGAGCCAGCGACTATGATCTGTTTAACTGTCTTATTGTGTGTCGATTAGGAAGAGCAGAAGCCTCAATAGCTAGCAGTAAATCCCATTTGTGGAATGGCAATTACCGATTCCCGTAGGTACCTGAACGCCTCTAAAACTGAAGGCTTAAGCCGCCTCGGAAGAAGCGGTAAGACGGAACCAGCATGACGGCACCATCACTGGTTGCCACTGAAACGTAACCCTGTGCGAGGAGATTTCCCATATCGGCCTGCACTTCGACGCGGCATGGGAAGACATTGGGGAGCGGCTGGCGCACTTCCATGCTCAGGTAAGGATCGAGGTGGTAGATGGATTCCCCATATGAGTCCTGTCGCGAGACGGTCGGCCCGCTGAGCCACTTGTAACCCGCCGTCAGCTTCGTGCCCAGGCGGGGCAGAGTGGTCGTGACGCGCCCGGCCACACTCTGGCGATACCGGGTTGCCAACTGGTCGCGCAGCGCCGTGGCCGAATCGCCGTCCGGGGCTAGCGCACCGGCGTAGGCATAGACAATCGTCGTGCTCAGGTTGTCCGTAAGCTTCTGGCGATACGCCACCCGCGCACCGGTCGAGTCCGAATCGCCGCCGTCGTAGGCGAAGGCCTGTGAGAAATAATTCTGCAAGAAATCGGAGTTTCCGGCGCCGCCGCGCCCGATCACGGCGGTGTGCGTCGAGATGTCATGGAACACGGCGACGCTCACATCGGCACGCTGGTTGAGCGCATGATCGACGGCGATTTCTTCATGCAGGCCATTCTCGAATACCGGGCGACCGTCGCGAACCAGCAGAGTGGGCAGCGCGTCGAGAGTCCCCAGCGCAGACTCGAATGCTCCCTCGAGGGCGCTCGTATCCTGCCACGGACGCGCGGCAACGATCAGCGAAGCTTCCCATCCCCGCGCAACCTGAACGGCCACTTCGCCGCGCGGGCGCAGCGCGGTAGTTGTGCCGTTGAACCCGGCCATCAGGTACTCGGCGCCGTAGCGCACGCTCACCATATCGCCCAGGCTGAACGAATCGTCGTGCGACATTCGCAGTCCGCGGAAAGTGGGGCCTCCGGGGCCGAGCCGTGCCTCGCGCACGAGCATCGTCGTGACCGAACCCACGTCTTCCTCTCCCGAGGGCAGCCATTCGCCTGCAAGGCCGATGGTGGACGCCGCGTCTTCGTAGCTGAACTGGCCCGCCATCAGGACCTGGCCTTTTTGGCCGAGACCGAAGTCGTAGACGAAGGCGGTAGCCGGCGAATCCGCGACGCCGGAAATCGATCCCGGGTGATCCGCGCCGGAGGTCAGCTCGACGCGCCCGCGAATCGGCGCTTGGTTCGCTGCGTCGGCTGCATTTTGGGTCGCATCGGGGAGATCCTGCCAGCGCAGGACGGATCGAGTGGCGGCCGACGTCCTGAGCACCCAGGTCCAATCGTCCGCCGCCACCGGCTGGTCGGCCGGCTGGCGGAGTTTTTCAAACGAAGAGAAAACGGAACCGAGGACGATCTGGAGCAGCGCCTCGTGCGCTCCATCCACCTGGATGTGCTGCTGCATCGCAGGCAGGAATCCCGCCAGAGTCACTTTGATCGAGTAAGTGCCTGCGGGCAGCGCGGAAGTCGAAAAGCGGCCGCGAGCGTTTGTGAGCAACTGAGTCGGCGACGCGCTGAGGATCTGCTCTGGAGAGACGAGCACCGTCGCGCCCATCTGCGGCGTCCCGGCGGGGTCCACCACAATGCCAGCGATCTTCCCGGCGTCGGGCGCTGCCGCCACGGACAGCGCGGGCAGACATACGAAGCACGCGAGACCCAGAAGACGAATCGCTCGAAGACTCAACGCTTCACCTCCCCTGTTTGTCGCTCGCAGGCAAGGCCCTCACGGTAAATTCCGCGGTCGGAGTAATTGTTTGCTTCGTGAGATTGTCGGTTACGGCGACCTGCAACTTGTACTTCCCGGGCGCGAGCGAACCGAGCGTGATCGAGTTCGCCAGCGTCATCTCCTCGCCGTGCTCGGGAAGCTTGTCCGCCGGGACATCGAACTTCAGCATCGGCTCCGCGACTTGATCCTTCAGCACGCGGTATTGGACGGATGCGTCGGCCTTGTGTGTTTTGTCGTCCACCTTCAGGTTGTAGATTTGCAGGAACACTCCCATGTGGTCGTCGGACGTGAAGGCCTGATCCATTTTGGGCCGGACTTTCAAATCGCCCAGGACAAACTGGCCGAGGCCGATATCCTTCGTCGAGACGCGCTGAATATCGTCGGCCACGATGAGGCTGCTGGTGCTGAGCTGATCGTCCTCAAAGCGCGGCACGGCAAGCCGCGTGTTCACCACGCCCACGTTGCCGCTGTTCACGTCCTTGATCACGATGTCCAGCCGATAAAGGCCGGGGGTCAGCGGAACCGCCTTCTGATAGATTCTCGAAGTGCCCAGCGACCCTTGCAGCAGCGAAGCCGGGACGTCCGTGTGCAAGGTGTCCTCGAACGTCTGAACCACCCGGCCGCTCAGGCTCGTGACCCGCGCGAACAGATTCATGCTGGCGGAATCCACGCCGTCCTTTTCCTGAAAGCTCAACTGGCGCACCGGAATCTGCACCGTAATCGGAACGAGCACTGTATCCGACGTGATGCGCAGAAAATCGTAGCGGTAATCGAACTTCAGCTGGTCCCGTACCAAGCGCGCCGTCGAGTAGGCCTCCAAATCCTTAAATTTCACCGGGGGCGGCTTCATGATGTTCGCGTAAAGCTCGAGCCGCGTGAATTCGTTGAGGTTTTCGGGCAGCGAGTTCGGCCCCATCTGGCCTTCCGCCATGTGCGTCCCATCGGTATTTGAGAAACGGCTGGACTTGTCCGCCATCCCCATGGATTCAGCCAACGTGAGCCCTGCGCCCGGCACATTCAACAGGGCGTCCTTTTCGCTCGGGTCCATAGTCAGGTGATACTCGCCCGTGCTCGTGGGATCCACGAACTCCAGTTCCACGTTTTCGCCCATACCTTCGAGATAGCGGTAGCGCCAATCTTCATAGGGATACGTGGTGGTTGACCCGCCGCCCTGATCCATTGGCCGGTCCCAATTGCCGCCGGTGGGATGCGCATCCACCTCGTCCGGCGGACCCCACATGATATAGATCTTGCCCCGGTCGGTTTTCCACCCGGGTATGCCGGAGGCGTAGTGTTCGTTCGCGTAGGCGATCCGGCGGTAATGCTCCTCTTTGAAAGTGTTTTCCGGGGAATCGGGGTCGGGATTCCGCCGCGCCCAGAACGATTCGATGAACTGCTCGCGCTCTTCATTGGTTTGCAGGTGCAGGAACGCGTGGCGTTCTTCAGGGCTGATGATGTATACGACGTCTTCGTCCAGCCACTTCTTGTACTGCGAGCTGAGCTCTTTTTTGAGCTCGCTGTCGCTCTTCTGTTTGGCCTTCGCGGATTTTCGGGATTGATCCTGATCGGTTTGGGGGCCGGCCTGCTGATCTTGCTGCCCATCCTGTTGCGCCGCACGGGCAAACGTCACCGCCGACAGGACAAGGGCTCCCATCAGAAGAAACTGTGGGAAGGTCTTAGTCAAATAGCGCATAAACCGCACCTATGCCCGGTTTGAGTGCAAATCCTAACCTGTCCTAACGTACAGGTCAACAAGACTTTCCCGGACTTGGCCTTTCTCCCAGCTTGGAATCCTATGTAGCCCAAGGGGTTGCCCCCGCGCCAGCCTGCCTTTTCCAAAACGGCCCCGCCCCGCCTAATTTTCTTTTCCTGCCGGGACGGAATCGAACTAAAATGTCGGGCGAGCGTCGTCGTGTGGGTGGCCTATGAGCGTGGCGTCTGAGCGCTCGGAATTCGGAGTGGAGTAAGATCGCGAGTACGGGGCCGGACTTGATCCCGCCCTGATTTGCCTCTGCCGTAGCCGAGAAACATTCTGTCCCGTCCAAACGTATGTACCAAGTGACGGGTCGTTCTGTCAATCCGAGACTCCAAGCATAAAGGTTGGTGCAATGAAGATCTGGCAGAAGGTCGTGATTGGTGCGGGTATCGCCGCGGTCATCGGGGGCGTGGCCTGGTACAGCATCTACCAGAAGAACGAGGGTGTCGTCACGGTGCAAACGGGGCGCGTCACAAGACAGGACCTCACGTCCGTCGTAACAGCCTCAGGCGAAATCAGGCCCAAGAACTACACCAACGTTCTCGGCGAAGGCATCGGCAAGATCACGGACATAGTGGTCAAGGAAGGTGACCACGTCAAGAAGGGCGACGTCCTGCTCCACTTGGAGAATATCCAGCCGGGCGCCGATGTCCAGGCCCAGGTGGCGAGCATCGAGGCGGCGGAGTCCGGAATGAAAGCCGCGGGGGCCACTTTCGATGCCGCGGTGGCCACGCTGAGCCAACGCCAGTCGGACCTCAATAAGGCGCAGCTGGATTGGCAGCGCGCGCAGCAGCTCTATAAGGAACAACTCATTGCGAAGCAGGAGTATGACTCGGACAAGGCCACGTATGATAGCGCGGCCGCGGCGTTGACCGCCGCGCAAGCGCAGGTGGAGCAGGCGCGCTCTTCCCGAGAGCAGGCGCGTTCGAATCTCGAGCAGGGCCGCGCGGTGCTGAGGCACACGCAGGACGTGTTGCGCAAGACCACTTACACCGCTCCGATTGACGGCATCATCAGCTACATCGCCGTTCGCGTCGGCGAGAACGTCGTGCCGGGCATCCAGGGAACCGCAGGCAGCTCCATATTGACCATATCCGACATGAGCGTCGTCACCGCCGAAGTGAAGGTGGACGAGACGGACATCGTGAGCGTGAAGAACGGCCAGCCCGTCGACGTGGCGATAGATGCCATTCCGGACAAGATCTTCAAGGGCCACGTCACCGAAGTCGGCGAGCTCGCCATCCTCCGCACCTCCGGCGAAGCCTCGATGACGGAGATAACAGCGAACACGCAAGAGGCGCGGGACTTTAAGGTTGTGGTCACTCTCGACAATCCGCCGGAATCGCTCCGGCCGGGGCTTTCGGCCACGGCCAAGATACAAACAGCCCAGAAGACGAACGTCCTGACGATCCCCATTCAGGCGCTCGCCGAGCGCTCGCAGAAAGAGCTCGAAGAGGCCAAAAGCGGCGCCAGCGGCAGCGTGACGCTCGCGGCCGCCAAGAGCGACAGCGGCCAGAACACCGATATCCAGGGAGTGTTCATCGTGCGCGGCGGCAAGGCCCAGTTCGTGCCCGTCCAGACGGGAATCACCGGCGTGACCGACATGGAAATCACCGGCGGCTTGCAGGAAGGCGACACGATTGTAACCGGCAGCTACAAGGCGCTTCGCACGCTGAAGCCGGGCACGTCCGTCAAGATCGACAATTCGGCACCAAAGGTCGCAGAGTCGTCGTCCAGCTAGCACGCCTGCTGGAGGAGCCCAATGCACATGGCCGTCGAAGCAACCGACGCACAGAACTTCCGCCAGGATCTCGTCGACGCCGGTATCGTCATCGAGACCGAGGACCTCTGGAAAACCTATGAGATGGGGACCGAACATCTGCACGCCCTGCGGGGGGTGAACATCGAAATCCGCAAGGGCGAGTACGTCGCCATCATGGGTCCCTCCGGCTCCGGAAAATCGACGCTGATGAACCTGATCGGCTGCCTCGATACGCCCACCAAGGGAAACTACTGGCTCGCCGGCCGTCTCGTCAGCCAGCTTGACGACGACGAACTCGCCTACATCCGCAACCGCGAGATCGGTTTCGTTTTCCAGACGTTCAACCTGCTTGCGCGCGCCACCGCGCTGCACAACGTCGAGCTGCCCATGATCTACAACGGCACGCCGGCCGAAGAGCGCGTGGAGCGCGCGAAACAGGCGCTGGCACAGGTGGACCTGAAAGACCGCATGATGCACAAGCCGAACGAACTCTCCGGCGGCCAGCGCCAGCGCGTAGCCATCGCGCGAGCGCTCGTCAACAGCCCGTCGATCCTGCTCGCGGACGAACCCACCGGCAATTTAGATTCCGCCACCGGCGAGGAAATCATGGGGCTGTTCGCCCGGCTGCACGAGAGCGGCAATACGATCATCCTCGTCACGCATGAGGCTGACATCGCTGCGCGCGCCCATCGCGTGATCCGCGTGCGCGACGGCAAAGTCGAACACGACGAGCGCACCCGCTAGCGCGCTACGTCGACCTGCGTCGCCGCATCGGCTTCCCGCAGTGATCCGCGGTTTTCGCGGGCTCGGGACGCAGTTCCTTGACCAATTCCTGTCCCTCGGTACAGCAGATTTGCACGGCCATACCTGCTAGGCTGATCCGTGCTCGGGCGAAGTTCCCGGGCGCAAGGAAGGATGGACCGAAGGCGATGTGGAGAGATCGCGAATTGCAGGCCGCTCGGCTCGCCCCCAGCGGGACCGTCGGCGCCATTGGCGAAGCGTCAATGGTTGACGGTCGTTGCAGCGGTGCAGTTCGCTGCGCCCTGCCGGAAATCCTCGGCCGCAGCCCGCTGCGCGACAATTTTCTAATCGCTACACTGTCGAGTAAAAGCACCTCTAAGTTGTTGCAAACAAAGGAAGGCGTCCCGTTCGAATCGCTACACGTCACTCCCCTTTCTGAAGCCGCCGGCCTCTCGCGAAGAAACCGCCGAATGATCGCTCTTTGACAACTGAATCTAAGAATCTCGCTGAGTTTTTCATTCCCAGCGGAAAAGACCGGGCAGCAATTCGCCGGCTTTCCCGACGTAGCATTCTGTAAACGCAGAGTTGTTTGCCGGTTCCTCCGGGCCGACGTAGATCGTCCGCGCGGGCTTGCGCACGTGCGCGGCGAAGCTGGCGGCGGGTTCGACTACGCCCGATGTTCCTATCGCGACGAATATGGTGCATTCGCCAAGCGCCCGAAAGATCGTATCCATGTGATAGGGCACTTCGCCGAACCAACAGATGTGCGGACGAATCCTGCCGCCGCACGCGCAGCGAGGAATCTCCGCCGGCGGTTCATAGGCGCGCGTGTCGTCGAAGGGCGCGCGGCGGCAACTGTCGCAGCGGCTCTTGAAAAGTTCGCCGTGCATATGGAGCACGCAGCTCGATCCGGCCTGCTCGTGGAGATTGTCGACGTTCTGCGTGCAGAGAAAGAAGCGGTCCCGCAAACTGCGTTCGAGTTCGGCAAGCGTGGCGTGCCCCGGATTCGGCTTCGCTTCCGCAGCCACGCGCCGTCGCATCGAATAGAACTCCCAGACGAGACTTGGGTCGCGCTGCCACGCAACCGGCGAGGCGACTTCCTCGAAGCGGTAATTCCGCCACAGGCCGCCCGCACCGCGAAACGTGGGAATCCCGCTTTCGGCGCTGATACCCGCTCCCGTGAGAACGAACACGCGGTCTTGGGATGAAATGTCGAGCATCGTCTGGAAGTGTACCGCGCTTGCGGCGCCGGGTATGATGGTCGTTTGAGACGAACCGCGACAACTCTCGTGATCGTCGTTCTTGTGCTTTTCGTTGCGGGCTGCGGCGAGCCTGCTCCGAAAACCGACGCGGAGCTGGGCCTGAACGCGCAACAGGCCGATGGCCGGCAGGTCTTCGAGCACTTTTGCGCCGCCTGCCACAACGCCTATTCGTCTTCCGGCAGCAAAGGCCCGAGCCTGAAGGGGCTGTACGAAAAGCAGTATCTTCCGAGCGGATTGCCGGCCAACGACCGGTTCGTCGAGCAGACCATCGTGGGCGGAAGAGGCATGATGCCTGCGCAGGGCGACGCGCTCACCGACCAGCAGCTCGCCGATCTTATGGCTTACCTGCACACCTTATGAGAAAAGATTGCGAGCGAGGAAGAAGACGTTCGCAGGCCGCTCTGCCAGCCGCCGCATGAACCACGGAAACCAGTACGAGCCGTACGAAACCAGCACGCAGCTTCGATAACCCTCCCGCGCGAGCCGCAGTTGTTCCGCGCGCTGGATGCCGTAGAGCATCGCGAACTCGAGCTGGTCCTTCGCAATTTGCCGTGCGGCCGCCCATTCGATGATCCGGCCGATCAGTTTCCGGTCATGCGTCGCCATCACGGCGCGCACGCCCGCGCGGCGCGCCTCCGCGCTCAGCAACATCTGCGACAGCCGGAAATAGCTTTCGTCCACGTCGAACTTTTTCGGGTAAGCGATTTCAGCGGGTTCGTTGTACGCGCCCTTCACGAGCCGCACGGCTGCACCCATTGCGACGAGCGATTCGATGTCCTTCTCGGTGCGGTACAGATAGGCCTGCACGCAAACACCGACATTTTGATACGCGTCGCGCGCGCGATGATAGAGCTCGAGCGTGATGTCGATGTACGGGCTCTGCTCTATGTCGATCCAGAGCGTGCGCTCAGCAAAAGATTCCGAGGAATGCGAGCGCTCAATCAATCTCACGAGATTCGCGAAGCAGAATTCGCTGTCGAGATCGAGCCCGAGCTGCGTGAGCTTCACGGAGATTTCGGCGGGCAGCCGTGCCGCGCGCGCTCGTTCGATCAAATCGACATACTGGCTGGTGACCGCTTCCGCCTCGGCGCGATCGTCGACGTTTTCGCCGAGATGCGTCAGCAGCGTGGTGATCCCGTTCTGCGCCAGGGCGCCCGCCGCCGCAAGCGCAGCCTCCGCATCCTCGCCCGGCAGGAACTTCCCGGCCGTGCGCCGCACGAATCCGAGGCGCGGCGCGCGGCCGCGCAGCCACGCGCTTTGAGAAGCCTTGAAAAGCGCGCTGCGGATCAGACTCATCAGGCGTCATTTCCGGGAGAAGGAAAACCCCGGGGTCCGGTGCGTTTCATTTCATGCTCGGCCGCGATGTCGAAGCCTAACAGACCGACGGGCATCACGTCACCTGGCGGCAACGTGCAACGGGCTGCCAGCCAAAGTGCGGCACAACCGACTTTGCCTGCAATTTGAACAACCTATCTTCGATTCAGGCGAACGGGCTGGTTTACGGGGATGCGCCGGTTCGCCGGGAACTCGAAGGGGTCAATACACCCTGACGATGACTGGCACCTCGGGGACCGTGAGCCATACGGCGACCGTAACGCTGACCGTGAATTAGCGGCGCCAACGTTCATAAGGCCGGGCGAGCGATCGCCCGGCCTTTTTTGTTTTCTAAGGCCCTCGGTTCTGTGATACTTCTCTCCCGCGAAATTAGAGTGTTTTTCTCAAACAGTGGCTGGAGGCAATCCAACCCCAAGAGGGGATCGCGCCTCCAAGCAAGCACATTTCGCGCAATCCTCAGGAGGACGGTGTAGATGAGAACGCTGGCGGGGATTTTCGTTCTGTTGATGTCGTTCGCGGTGCCGGCGGTGGCGCAGGATGCGGCGCCGAACCCACCGCAAGACCAGCCGGCGCCCCAGGATCAGACGGCACCGCCGCCCGCCGAATCGCCAAAGCCCAAAGCGCCGCCGAGACACACGCCGAAGTTCGAGCTCTCCGCCGGATTCGCTCACCGCTCCTACTCTTTGGGCGCCGGCAGTTCCAGCGTCGGCATGAACGGCTTGTACGGCTCGGTCGAGTACAACTGGAAGACCTGGCTCGGCTTTGCGGCCGATGGATTGGGCGTCTACAACAGAGTCGATAGCAATCAGACGGAGAGCATCTACACGTTCCTGGTCGGCCCGCAAATCTATCCGTTCAAGCATCGGAAGCTGACGCCTTTCGGCCAATTCTTGTACGGAGCCGGATATTACAGGGAAAACACATCTCCTTACGGAGGTTTCGGCTCCGCCACAAAAACGGATCTCAGCCGGGCCTGGGAGGGCGGCGGCGGCCTGGATCTGAATTTACGAAAGCACTGGGGCATTCGCCTGGTTCAGTTCGACTACGGCAGCACGCACTTTTTTAGCGGCAGCGGAGCTCCGAGCCAGAGCAGCTATCGGGTCTCCGTGGGTGTCGTTTATCGATTCGGCGAAAGGTGACGATCCAACGAGGATCGTCATCTTGAGCGAGTCCGTCCTTATTTCACTTCCCGTCAGGTAACGCAGATTCCTCCTTGACGTTGTAGCCGCTTGCGTCGATCGCGATCATCCGCGCCGCCAGATTCAGAATGCGCGCGGCCGCGAGATGCGAATTCAGGCCGCGGGCGTGAATGTTGGAGATGAGATTCCGGTCGGCATCGGTGTGGTTCGCGCGCGGGCGGTACGCCATGTATGCCGAAAGGCTCTCGACGGTGGCCAGGCCCGGGCGCTCGCCGATCAGCAGGACCACGGTCCGGGGATCGAGCAGCGTTCCGATCTCGTTCAGGATGCCCACGCGGCAATGATGGATCACGAATGTCCGGCCAACTTTCCAGCCGCGCGCCTTGGCTCCCTCGCAAAGCAAGGGCAACAACGCGGGGACCTGGGCCGCAACCGCCGGAACCGAAAGGCCGTCGCCAATGGCGATTTGGAGATCGGCGCCCGGAGAGCAGAGCCTTCGCAATTCGCCGCGGGAGGCGTCATCGAAACTGCGCCCAAGATCGGGACGCAACAGATACTCGTCCTTACCAACGGCTCGCGTGCGAACTTCGAAGAGCTGCCATCGCTTCGCGAACTCCGCGCCAAACGCAGCCTCGACATCGAGTTCGGCCCGGACCGCGTCTCGCGCGGCCGCATGGGCCTCGCGCAGGCCGATCTGAGTGGCCGTGCGATACGCCGCTCCCGCGCGCCCCACAAGAAGGCGCGCCGGCGTTCGCGCGCGAATCTTTCGCATGATCTCCGGTAAATCCGACGCCGCGAGCGGTGCATCAGAATCTCCTGCCATCACACGATCTCTCCCAGGGAAGACTCGAACTGTTGTATCAATTGGCGCCGCGCCGGTGCGTCCGCCAGGGCCAGCTCGCCGTCGCGATAGATTCCCATCTGTTCGAGCCATGCGAGGAACTCGGGCACGGGCCGCAGTTTGAAGAGCCGCCGCACCGCCAGCGCATCGTGGTAGCTCGTGGATTGATAGTTCAGCATCACGTCATCCGAGCACGGAACGCCCATGAAGTAGTTGCACCCCGCCGCTCCAAGGAGCAACAGGAGATTGTCGGCGGAGTTCTGATCGGCGGCCGCATGATTGGTGTAACAGACGTCGCACCCCATCGGCAACCCCAGCAGCTTGCCCATGAAGTGATCCTCCAGGCCCGCGCGAATGATCTGCCGCTCGTCGTAGAGATATTCGGGCCCGATGAAGCCGACCACGCTGTTGAGGAGGAACGGCTCGAACACCCGTGCCACGCCGTACGCGCGCGCCTCGAGCGTCAACTGATCAACTCCGTGATGCGCCTCCGCGGAGAGCGCGCTTCCCTGCCCGGTTTCGAAATACATCACGTTCGTGCCCTTCCACGGCGTGTCGCGCCCGCGATGGTGTTCGAGAACCCGTTCACGGCCCTCCCGCAGCATCGCGAGCGTGATGCCGAAGCTGCGGTTTGCCGCTTCCGTACCGGCGATCGATTGAAAGAGCAGGTCCACGGGGGCGCCGCGCTCCAGCGCCGCGAGTTGCGTGCTGATGTGCGCGAGACAACAGGTTTGCGTGGGCGCTTTGCACGCATCGACGAGGCGCGCGAGCGCCCGCAGGATCGAACCCACGGTCTCGACCGAATCCGACGCGGGATTCACGCCGATCACAGCGTCCCCGCAGCCGTACAGCAATCCTTCCCAGGCCGCGAGCAGAATCCCGCCGAGATCGTCGGCCGGATGGTTCGGCTGGACGCGGATGCCCAGCACGCCGCGCTCGCCCATCGTGTTGCGGCAGCGCGTCACGTTGCGAATCTTCGCAGCGGCCAGCACCAGATCCTTGTTGCTCATGATCTTCGCCGCAGCCGCAGCAATTTCGGGCACGATCGCCCATTGAATTCGCTTCAGATCGGCTTCGGCGGTCGCATCGTCGAGGATGTATTCGCGGAATTCGCCCACGGTCATGCTGCGGATCGGCTGAAACGCCGCGCGGTCGTAAGTTTCGAGGAGCAGCCGGCTCACGTCATCACCGGCCGGATCGATCAGCGGGTGCTGGACGATTTCTTCGAGCGTCAGATCGGCGAGCCTGCTCTTCGCGGCGACGCGCTCACGTTCCGATTTCGCCCCGATCCCCGCCAACTGGTCGCCGGACTTTTCCTCGTTCGCTTTGGCGAACAGCTCGCGGTAATCGGAGAAACTGAACCGCTCGGCCATCGGTTTTCTCTCCTGCCGCCGAAACGCAAATGCAGCGACTCAACGGCTCGACTCGAACGCGTGGAAGCGGCGCTCGAGTTCCCATTGCTGCTGCGCCTTCTCGCTGGATTGGAGAAAAGCTGCGCAGCCCGGCGACGGATTTGCCGCGCCTAGGCTTTCGGCAGAACACGCAGCAGCAGGGCGTTTGAATCGATCCGGGTCCTGCCACAAACTTTCACCCGGCAGGAAGCTGTGCTCGATGCCCGTGCGCACCATTCGCTTCAAATCGCCATAGTTCAATCTGTACGTTTCGACCGCGCGGAAAAACTCGTGCGTCATGTCGATCCGCGATACCCCCTCGTCGTCCGTCGATAGCGCGACGGGCACCCCGAATTTCCGGTAGATCGGCAGCGGGTCCTCCTCGCCGCTGACTCCGAGGATTACGTCGTTGCTCGTAAGGTTGACCTCCACCATCACATGTTTCGCGGCCATCTCCCTCAGCAGATCGTACGGCCGGTCCTCGTACATCACGTCCACGCCGTGGCCGATCCGCTCCGCGTGCGCCTCCTCGACCGCGAGGCGGATGTGGCAGCAAAGCCCGTCGGGCGGCACCAGCCCGGGCGCCAGTTCGCCGGCATGCAGGCTGATGTGGACCTTGGGATAGACGCCGTGCAGGAAATTCAAAAACTTCATGTGCAGCGCGTAGTCCGCCATGGCGATCTCCGCGTCTTCGGGCTGCACGTAATTGATCCCAACCCATCGCGGATCGAGGGAAGCCGTCTCGAACCCGAGCAGCGTCTGCGCAAAAACCTGCTCCTTCGGAAACGCCCGCAACACCTGGTACAAGTAGCGGATTTCGACTCTGCACGCCGAAGCCTTTTGCGCCTCTCCACAGTGTTCCCTCGTCCTGCGAATGTCCTCGGCCTGGTCCAGAAAGGCGCGGGCCACAGCGATATCGTCGCGCAATCCGCGGGCGAGAAGCTGGTCGCGAAACTCACCAAAGCTGCGATCGTCGCGCCAGCCAATCTCCTTCGCGATCGCGGCGGTGTGCGTGAAGTCCGGCGTCACCATCAGCTCCAGATATTGCTCGTTTTGCGCGTCGGCGCGGGTTGCCACTTCATCAAGCCATTCGCCGGTGTGACGCGGATTCACGCCTCCGAACTTCGAAAACGTGTCGAAGAAATGGTCGTGCCCGGTTATGCCCGCAAACGGCACGAAACCGCGCATGGAAAAGGCATCCACCAGGGCATCGTAAAGATGTTCGTCTTTGTAGGCTTGGCCGGCAGAAACCTCGCCTTTCCCACAACCCGCAGTGCGCGGTTTAACGAAAGCCATAGACGCCACGTTCACGCAGAGCTGGTCCTCTGCCCCATCTCGGATCCAAGTCTCCGCATACACGGCACCGCTCAGGTGATTGTGCAGGTCGGCGCCTTTGGGCATGCCGGTGAGAAAAGCGTGAAGATCGAGCGGCTTCTCGCTAGCCCTTTCCATCAAACTAGCCGTGCGCTGTTCGGCATCCCTCTCCTTGGAAGAAGATGGAAAGTCGCTGCAGCCAGGGTTCCAGGCGATTATCAGAACAAGAGTACAGCCGTAGAGGAAGAAGCGCCTCATTTCGCATCCTTTGTGTTGTGTGCACGCGTTTGCCGCTTGATCCAAGAAAGTTCGGCTACATTCTACCGCTGCGGCAGAGCCATAAACACAACTTCGCAGCCGCGCCTATGTTGTAGACTTTCAACGACGAGCACGAATTCTCAGAGGGCCAGCGCTTCATGAGCAGGATTGTTGAGCGATTTGTCCCAACTCTTATGGCGATCGGGTTGTGCGCGGCCTTGCTGGCGGCCCAGACATCGGCGCCTGTAGCATCTACAGCGCCCGCGAATCCAATCCGCATCAAGGTTGTCGTCGTCGCCATGTTCGAACCGGGCGAGGATACGGGCGACACCCCCGGCGAATATCAGCTCTGGGTCGAGCGCGAGCATCTCGATCGGGTTCTTCCGCTCGCAGCCGGCTATCACCACGTGCGGCTGAACAAGGACGGCGTTCTCGGCCTGTTGACTGGCGTCGGCACGGCGAGGGCGGCGGCATCGGTGATGGCGCTCGGCACGGACCCGCGCTTCGATCTCTCGAAGGCTTACTGGATCGTGGCGGGAATCGGCGGCGGCGATCCCGCGGACGTGTCGCTCGGTTCGGCCGTCTGGGCGGACCATGTGATCGACAGCGACCTGGCGTACGAAATCGACGCGCGCGAGATGCCCAAGGACTGGTCCACCGGTTATGTGCCGCTGCGCCGCGGAACTCCCTACGAGCAGCCGGTATCAGGCGACCTCGATGGCCAGGTGTACACGCTGAACCCCGAACTCGTGGCGTGGGCGTTTCAGCTCACCAAGGACGTGCCGCTGGCCGATTCGGATTCCATGCGCGCTTGGCGGGCGCGGTACGCCGGCTTCCCGAACGCCGTGAAGCGGCCGTTCGTCACCGAGGGCGACGCGATGTCGGGCAGCACGTTCTGGCACGGAACCCTGATGGACCAATGGGCGAATGAATGGGTGCGCTACTTCACGGGCGGCCAGGGGAATTTCATGATCTCCGCGATGGAAGACACAGGCACGCTCCAGGCGCTGACGTTCCTCGGTCAGGCCGGGCGGGCGGACTTGCGCCGCGTGCTCGTGCTGCGCACCGTAAGCAACTACACTCGCGAGGCGCCCGGCGAGACGGCCGCGGAAAGTTTGAGACGGATGGCTGCGGGCCAATACCCCGCCTACATGCCTGCGCTCGAGGCGGCGGAAACGGTCGGCGACAAGGTCGTTCGCGATATTGTCGAGCACTGGGCCGAGCGCGAAGCGACGATTCCGTCTTCGCCCGGCAGGCTAGCGAATGGAAAATAGGTAGAGATGAAATCCAAAGCGGACTACGCCCGAATGCTTGCGGTGGCTCTCACCGAGGCGCGCAAAGGCCTCGCGGAGGGCGGACTTCCCATCGGCGCGGCGATCTTCGATAGCACCGGCCGCCTCGTCGGATCGGGCCACAACCGCCGCGTGCAAAATGGCGACCCCTCGATGCACGGCGAGACGGACGCCTTCCGCAACGCCGGCCGCCAGCGCAGCTATCGCGACCTGATCATGGTCACAACGCTGGCGCCGTGCTGGTACTGCAGCGGGCTCGTCCGGCAGTTCGGCTTCGGCACGCTGGTGATCGGCGAAAGCCGCAACTTTCAGGGAGGCGTCGAGTGGCTGCGGTCGCTCGGCATATGCGTGATCGACCTCGATTCCGAGGAGTGCGTCACGTTGATGGCCGACTACATCCGCGACCACTCCGAGGTGTGGAAGGAAGATATCGGGCAGGAATAACACCGGTGCGGCGTGCGCGTCAGATTCCGCTGTATCTCTGGCGCCGGACGAACTCCCCGCTCCCAGCTCTTCCGACGAACACGCCGTTCTCAATCACGGGCTTGCCGCGCGACAACACCGTCTTCGGCACGCCCTTCACGCGGATTCCCTCGAACATCGAATAGTCCACGCGCATGTGATGCGTCTTGACGCTGATCACCTGCTCTTCGTCCGGATCGAACACCACAAGATCTGCATCCGAACCGATCGCGATGGTGCCCTTGCGCGGGAATAATCCGAAGAGCTTCGCCGGCGCCGTCGCCACCAGTTGCACGAAGCGGTTCGGGGAAAAGCGCGCACCGTGCACGCCGCCTGTGTACACCAGGCTTAACCGGTGCTCGATGCCGGGCCCGCCGTTGGGAATCTTGGTGAAGTCGTCCTTGCCGAGTTCCTTCTGCTCCTTGAAGCAGAACGGGCAGTGGTCGGTGGACACCACTTGCAGCGTGTCGTGGGTGAGGCCTTGCCAAAGTTTTTCCTGGTGCCATTTCTCGCGGAGGGGCGGGGTAAAAACATACTTGGCGCTTTCGAATCCCGGCGCCTCCATCTGCTCGAGTGAGAGATACAGGTATTGCGGGCAGGTTTCAGCGTAGGCCGGCAATCCTCGATCGCGCGCTTCGCGGACTTTTTCCAGCGCGTCGTTGCAGGAAAGATGAACGATATAAACAGGCGCGCCCGCCATTTCCGCCAGCGCGATGGCCCGGCTGGTGGCTTCGCCTTCGGCGGTGGTCGGCCGCGTGAGAGCGTGGTATTTGGGCGCGCGTTTCCCCTCGGCCAGGGCGCGCCGGACGATCACGTCGATCACGCCGCCGTTTTCCGCGTGCATGCAGATCAGCCCGCCGCATTTCGCCGCCTGCGACATCGCGCGAAAGATCGTGGCGTCGTCCACCATCAGAACACCCGGATACGCCATGAAGAGCTTGAAGCTCGATACGCCCTCCTGGATCAGCGCGCCCATCTCTTCGAGCTGCGCGTCGCCGAGATCGGTGATGATGCAGTGGAATGCGTAGTCGATCGCGGCCTTGCGGTCCGCTTTTTTCATCCAGGTTTCGAACGCCTGCCGCAGGCTCTGCCCTTTGGTCTGGATGGCGAAGTCGATCAGGGTGGTGGTGCCGCCGAAGGCCGCGGCTACGGTCCCGGACTCGAAATCGTCCGCGCTCGTAGTGCCGCCGAAGGGCATGTCCAGATGCGTGTGGACGTCGATCCCGCCCGGCATCACGAGCCGCCCGGCCGCATCGATCACCTTGCCGGCATTCTCGATGGGCAGCGACTGCGCGATCGCGGTAATCCGGCCGCCGGAGATTCCGATGTCGCTCGCGTATGTATCTATTGCGGTGACGACGGTGCCGTTTCTGATCACGGTGTCAAAACGCATCGCGCCTCCCCAAATTCGACGATCAGGCATCTTAGGGCATTCGCGAAAGACAGTGCAAGACGCGCGAGAGGAGACTATTTTCAGTATACGGCCTCTATTGCGGCTTCCGGCTGCTTACTGCTATCCTGACGGCTCGCCACTGGCTCGAAAGCTGTTCACCACGTCGGGCGGTGCGATTCGGAGATTCCAACCCTTTTCCTTATGCCGCTTCGCGAAACGGCGCCGAAGCTTCCCCCGGATCAATACGAAAAGAACTTCGCGGAAATTGCGCCCACCCTGACGCCGCGGCAGGCGGCCATAGAGGCCTCGCGGTGTCTTTATTGCTTCGACGCACCCTGCACGATCGCGTGCCCGACCCACATCGACGTCCCCGCCTTCATCAAGAAGATCTCGACCAGCAACATCACGGGATCGGCCCGCGTGATTCTCTCCGCCAATATTCTGGGACATAGCTGCGGGCGCGTCTGCCCCACGGAGGTGCTGTGCGAAGGCGCCTGCGTGATGCACGAGAAGGGCGAGGTGCCGATCGAAATTGGGCGGCTCCAGCGGCACGCGGTGGACTACGTGCTCGGCCACAAGATCCAGCTCTTCCGAGCCGGCGCGCCCAACGGCAAGCGCGTCGCGTGCATCGGTGCGGGCCCCGCTTCGCTCGCCTGCGCCGCGGAACTTGCGAAATGGGGATACGACGTTACGATCCTAGACCGGGACGAGCTTCCCGGCGGCCTCAACACCTACGGCATCGCGGCGTACAAAACGCGAGCAGCCGACTCGATTCGCGAAGCCGATCTAGTCCGGCAGCTGGGTGTGAAGTTCCGGCAGAAAGTGGAGGTTGGGCGCGACGTCAGTTTCGACGAGCTTGAGAAGCAGTTCGACGCAATCTTCATCGGCGCCGGCCTCGGCGAAACATGGGCTCTGAACCTGCCCGGCGAGGACTTGCACGGCGTTTACGGCGCGATCGAGTTCATCGCGAAGACGAAAGTGCAGCCCTTGCACGAAGTGGAGGTAGGCAAACGCGTGGCCTGCATCGGCGCGGGCAATACCGCGATCGACGTTGTCACCGCGGCGCGGCGCCTGGGCGCGGAAACGGTCTATCTGATTTATCGCCGCGGCGAACCGGAAATGCCGGCGTTCGCGTACGAATACCAGCTTGCGAAGCAGGACGGCGTCAGTTTCCTCTGGCACACGCAGCCGGTGCGCGTTCTTGGGAGCAATGGAGCGGTCAGCGGCCTCGAATGCGTGCGCACCCAACCTGGGCCGCCGGACGCGAAAGGCCGCCGCGCGCCGGCGCTCGTGCGCGGCACGGAGTTCAAGCTCGAGGTGGATATGGTCATCCGCGCCGTGGGACAAAAACCCGTGACGGAATTCCTGCGCGCCGTAAAAGGCCTGGTCTTGAACGAGGGCGGCACGGTCAAAATCGACGCGCGCCATCAGACCGGCCATCCGAAGTATTTTGCCGGCGGCGATTGCACGAACGCCGGGAAAGAAGTCGTCGATGCCGTGGCCGACGGCATGGCCGCCGCACGCGGCTTGGATGCATGGCTCGGATCGCCGCGTTGAGATGGGAGGCACGAAATGGCTGATCTAAGCGTGAAATTCGCGGGCGTCACCAGCCCGAACCCGTTTTGGCTCGCGTCGGGACCTCCGACCAACACGGGCGGACAGGTGATGCGCGCCTTTGACGCGGGCTGGGGCGGGGCCGTCTGGAAAACGATCGGCGATCCCATCGTCAACACGAGTTCGCGCTATGGTGCGATCGATCTGAACGGCGTGAAGGTGATGGGCTTCAACAACATCGAGCTGATCAGCGACCGGCCGACCGAGGTCAACTTTCGCGAAATTTACGAGGTCAAGAAACGCTATCCCAAGAATCTCGTCATTGCGTCCCTGATGGTCGAATCGAAGCGCGAATCTTGGCACGAGATGGTGCGCCGCGCCGAAGACGCGGGTTCGGACGCGCTCGAACTGAATTTCGGCTGCCCTCACGGCATGAGCGAACGCGGGATGGGCGCGGCCGTCGGCCAGGTGCCTGAGTACACGGAGATGATCACGTCGTGGGTGAAGGAAGCCGCGAAGACGCCCGTGATCGTGAAGCTCACGCCGAATGTAACGAGCGTCACGCACATCGCGGCAGCCGCCGAGCGCGGCGGCGCGGATGCCGTCAGCCTGATCAACACGATCAATTCCCTGATGGGCGTGAACCTTGAAACCTTCGTGCCGCGCCCGGCCGTCGCGGGAAAGTCGTCGCATGGCGGTTACTGCGGTCCGGCGGTGAAGCCGATCGCGCTTCATCTGCTGTCGTCCGTGGCGAAGAACGTGCGCATACCGACCAGCGGCATCGGCGGAATCGGATATTGGAACGACGCCGCCGAACACATCGCGCTCGGCGCGTCCACCGTGCAGGTCTGCACCGCCGCCATGCACTACGGCTTCCGCATCGTCGAAGACATGATCGATGGCCTATCGCGATACATGGACGATCGCGGTTTCAAGACCATCGAGGATTTCCGCGGGCGCGCCGTGCCGAACGTGCAGGACTGGGGCGACCTCGACCTAAATTACAAGGTCATCGCGGAGATCAATTCCAAGCTGTGCATCGGCTGCCAGCTCTGCTACGTGGCCTGCGAGGACGGCGCACATCAGTGCATCGAGCCGTACAAGGCGTCCGCGAAGAAGAACGCGAACGGCTTCGGCGTCCACGTGCCCCGCATCCTCGAGGAAGAGTGCGTGGGCTGCAATCTGTGCGCGCTGGTCTGCCCGGTCGAGAACTGCATCACGATGAAGCAAGTGGAGACCGGCCGCGCGCCGATGAGTTGGAACGACCGGGTGCGGCAATCCGCCGCCTCCCGCACGCCTCCCATGCCCAGCGGCGACTGAGCGCTTCGCACCCTTTACATTTTCGTCGCTGGTTTAGGGAGCGGTAGGTGTCTTTTGCGGACGGCTGTTAACATCAGATACGCAACAAAACTCACGCCGAAACCCACGAACCACGCGTAGTCGTACAACACGCGGACCGGCGCGTACACGAGGCCCACAAACGCCACGCCGCACCCAATCGCCAGCGCCGCGATTGCCTTCCAGTTTACCCCGCCCGAGAATTCATATATGCCGCCCCGCCGGTACAAATCCTCGGCCTTGAGAAATTTCTTTCGCCGGACGAAATAGTCGCAGATCAGAATGCCGGCTATCGGCCCGAGGAAACCCGAATAGCCAACCAGCCAGCCGGAGACGTAGTTGCCGTACGTGGCGAGCAGCTTCCACGGCTGCATCGCCACGCCGATGATGCAGGTGATCACCCCTCCCGTCCGGAAGCTGATGCGCCGCGGCCAGAGGTTCGAGAAATCGTTCGCGGGCGAAACGATGTTGGCGGCGACGTTCACGTTGAGCGTCGCCATCAGCAGCGCCACCATCGCGACGATCACCGCGAATGGGTTTCCCAACCGCGCCAGCACCGCGACCGGATCCCAGATCGCCCGGCCAAACAGGACCACTGTGGCGGACGTGACCGCGATTCCGATGAACGAATAAAACGTCATGGTGGCGGGCAAGCCCAACGCTTGGCCGACCATTTGCTCGCGCTGGCTGTGCGCGTAGCGCGTGAAGTCCGGAATGTTCAGCGCCACCGTGGCCCAGAACGCCACGACGCCTGTGAGCGATGGCACGAAAAACCGGAAAAACTGCCCGAATGTGTGGAATGCGGAAGGCGTCGCGAGCATCGGGCCGAAGCCGCCCGCCTTGCCGCGCGCCCAGAGCAACAGCGCCAGTCCGATCAGCAGCAGAAACGGAGCGGTGATGCCTTGCAGAAAGCGAATCGTCTTGATACCGCGCACGATCACCAGCACGTTGAGCAGCCAGAAGAATAGGAAACACGCCGGCACGCCCCAGCTGAAATGTTTCCACAAAGGCGCCACGGCCGCCATCATCGTGTAGATCGCTTCGCCTCCGATCCAGGTCTGAATGCCGAACCAGCCGCAAGCGACGAGCGCGCGCAGAATCGCCGGCACGTTTGCTCCCAGCACGCCGAACGCCGACCGCGCAAAAACCGGGAACGGAATTCCGTATTGCGCGCCGGCATGCGCGTTCAGCAGCATCGGAATCAGCACCAGCACATTGCCCAGAAATACAGTAAAGATCGCCTGCTTCCAGTTCATGCCTCCGGCGATCATGGCGCTGGCGAGCAGGTACGTGGGAATGTTGACGCTCATTGCGATCCACAGCGCGGCGTAATTGTACGTCCGCCACGTTCGCCGCTCCGCCGGCACGGGCGCGAGGTCTTCGTTGTAGAGGGAACTATTGCGCACGGCCTGCGCGTCGAACGCCTCGGTGCGCGGCTCGCCGGTTGGGAGAATCGTCGCGTCGGTCATTGGAAGGGACTCTGCATGGATGGCCGGTCAGCGCTGGCGGCCCGTGTAATCGATGTAGACCGCCTTCAGCTCCGTGTAGAAATCCACGGCCACGCGGCCCATCTCGCGCAGGCCCACGCCCGTCGCCTTTATGCCGCCAAACGGCAGCTGCGCCTCGCTCGCCACCGTCGGAGCGTTCACGTGCGTCATTCCGGTTTCGATGCGCTCGATAAACTCGAAAATCCTGGCCGCGTCGTTCGTGTAGATCGAACTCGAGAGTCCGTACTTCACCGAATTGGCAACGCGCAGCGCCTCCTCGAAATCCGGCACGCGTATCACCGACAGCACCGGGCCAAAAATCTCCTCCTGCGCGATCACGCTATCCCAGCGCACATGATCGAACACGGTGGGTGCCACAAAATATCCGTTGTCGTATTCAGCCCCGGCGGGCCGGCCGCCTCCCGCGAGCAGCTTCGCCTCTTTCTTGCCGGTCTCGGTGTAGCGTAAGACGGTTGTAAGCTGGTTCTCGTCGACGAGAGGTCCCACATCGGTGTCCGAATCGAGTCCGTTCCCGACCTTCAGTTTCCGCGCTCGCTCGACGATCATTTCGACGAACCGGTCTGCCACCGCGTCTTCCACGACGACGCGGCTCGTCGCCGTACAACGCTGCCCGCTCGATCCAAATGCGCCCGCCGCCACGGCATCCGCAGCCAGCGCCAGATCCGCATCTCGCAGAACGACCACCGGATTCTTGCCGCCCATTTCGCACTGGCACTTCTTCATCTGCCGCGCTGCCAGCGAATAGATCAGGCTTCCGATTTCGTTCGAACCCGTGAACGAAATCGCGCGCACTTCGGGATCCCGCAGCAGTTCATCGCCCGCTTCTTCGCCGGCTCCGAGGACCATGTTCAGCACGCCCGGCGGGGCGCCGGCTTCCTGGAAAATCTCGACCACCTTCGCCGCGCTCTCCGGCGTCAATTCGGCGGGCTTCAGCACCACCGTGTTGCCTGCAACAAGAGCCGGCGCCGCCTTCCATACGGGAATCGCCACCGGAAAATTCCACGGCGTGATCGCGCCGACCACCCCCAGCGGCTGCTTGATCGTATACGCGAAGTTCTTCGGGAGCTCGCTCGGAATCGTTTCGCCGCTCAGCCGCCGCCCCTCGCCCGCTGTGAATTCGAGGATGTTGACGGATCTCTGCACCTCCACGAGCGATTCCTTGAGCGTCTTGCCTTCCTCGCGCGTCAGAGTGCGCGCCAGCGCTTCCTTTTGCTTTTCCATCAGCGCGGCGACGCGGGCGAGCATGCGTCCGCGCGCGGGCGCCGGCGTGTCGCGCCAGCCCGGGAACGCGGCCTTGGCCGCGGCAATCGCTTCCCGGACTTCCTCGCGCGTGGAAAGCGGCGCAACGCTTATAATTTCCTTCGTGTTGGCGGGATCACGCCGCTCGATGGTCTGCCCGGAGCGGGATTCCACCCAGCGGCCGTTAATGAAGTTCCGGCAAAGCGGCGCGGTGACGGTGGTGCTGGTCAATTGGCCGCCTGCGTCGAACGCGCGACCTGCGTTCGCGTGATCTCCTCGTAACTTTCGGGCCGGCGGTCACGGTAAAACTGCCATGTCTCCCGCACTTCCTTGATCTCGTCCAGATTCAGATCTGCCACCAGAAGCTCGTCCTTGTCGCGGCTCGCCTGCGCGATGATCTTTCCCCGCGGATTGCAGAAGTAGCTTTTGCCGTAAAACTCGCCGATGCTCCACGGCTTCTCGGTTCCCACGCGATTGATCGCCGCGATGAAATACTGGTTCGCGACCGCGTGCGCCGGCTGTTCCAGTTCCCACAAATATTCGGAGAGTCCCGCAACCGTTGCGGAAGGATTGAACACGATCTCCGCTCCGTTCAATCCTAGGATTCGCGCGCCCTCCGGAAAGTGCCGGTCGTAGCAGATGTAGACGCCCACTCGCCCGTATCGCGTCTCGAACACCGGGTATCCCGCATTCCCCGGAGTGAAGTAGAACTTCTCCCAGAATCCCGGATGGCAGTGCGGTATGTGGTGCTTCCTGTATTTTCCGAGATAGCTTCCGTCGGCGTCGAACACCGCCGCCGTGTTGAAGAAAACTCCCGTCATCTCCACTTCGTAGATTGGCACGACCAGCACCATCTTGTATTTGCGCGCCAGCTTCTGCATCCGGGTCAGCGTCGGCCCGTTCGGCACGCTCTCGGTCAGCTCGTACCATCGCGCGTTCTGTTCGGCGCAAAAGTACGGCCCGTAGAAAAGCTCCTGAAGGCCGAGGACCTGGACGTCCTTCTTTGCCGCGGCCGCGATCAGCTTCTCGTGCTTCGCAATCATTTTGTCCTTGATGGCGGCGAGCGAATATTGTTCAGGCGACCATTCACACTTGGCTTGTATAACTCCACAACGCACGATCCGCGGCATCGCATGCCTCCTGGGTCTCTTGGCAGCAAGTTTACCCTTGGCTGCAAAGTCCGACAAGAATAACCCCGGTCGTTGTGGGCCGGCAGCGAGGCGAGATAAGATTCAACGGAGAGGGAGCGAATCTTGGCGGAAAAGGCCCTGAACTTCGAGCGCGTCATCTGGATTGTGCTCGATAGCGTCGGCATCGGCGAACTGCCGGACGCGGCGGACTACGGCGACGCCGGCCGCGACACGCTCGGCCATATAGCGCGCTCGCGTCCCCTGCGCGTCCCAAATCTCGTCCGCATCGGCCTCGCCAACATCAAACCGCTCGACCATCTTGCGCCGCCGGCCCGCCCGGCCGGCAGTTTCGGCAAGGGCGCAACCGTCTCGCCGGGAAAGGACACTACCACCGGCCACTGGGAAATGGCAGGCATCTGGCTCGATCGAGCGTTTCCGGTATATCCCCACGGTTTTCCGAAGGAGTTGATTGAGGAGTTCGAGCGGCAAATCGGCCGGCACACTCTGGGCAACAAGCCCGCCTCCGGCACCGAGATCATCAAGGAACTCGGCGAGGAGCACGTGCGTACAGGATTCCCCATCGTCTACACGTCCGGCGACAGCGTGTTTCAGATCGCGGCGCACGAGGAGGTGATTCCGATCGCCGAGCTGTATCGCATGTGTGAAATCGCGCGGAAACTGCTCGACGGCCCAAACCGTGTCGGCCGCGTGATCGCCCGCCCCTTTACCGGCCTGCCCGGAAATTTCCGCCGCACCGAGCGGCGCCACGATTACGCCGTCGAGCCGCCTCGCCCGATGCTCCTCGATGTGCTCGCCGATCGCGCGATTCCCGTTTTCGGTGTCGGGAAAATTCACGATATCTACAATGGTCGCGGCGTCGAGAACTACGTCACTACCAAGAACAATACGGACGGTATGGCCAAGCTCACCGAGACTCTCTCGCGCCAGCCGCTCGGCCTGATCTTCGCGAATCTCGTCGATTTCGACATGCTCTACGGCCACCGCAAGGATGTGGAAGGCTTCGCGCGTTCGCTCGAGGAATTCGACGCCCTGCTCGGGCCTTTTCTATCTTCTCTTCGAGCTTCCGATCTTCTATTGATCACCGCGGATCACGGTTGCGATCCCGATCCCGTAAGTCCAACCACCGATCACTCGCGCGAATACGTTCCCATTCTTGCGTACACGCCCGGCACGCGCGGCGGCGTGAATCTCGGCACGCGTTCGACGCTCGCCGACATGGGCCAGACCGTCGCCGAAAACTTTGGCGCCGTGATCCCCCACGGCACCAGCTTCCTGCAAACGATTTCTCACTGAATATTCCGTCGCACTGTTTCATTTTGAGACTGCCCTTTTGTGTCGAGGAAGTTCTCTTCCGAAAATCTTGGTTTTGGTGAAGAACATTGCCGATCCAATTGGGACCGGCCGTCGATATGGACGCGCAAGTCCCTGATTTACAGTCGGTTGTGTCTTTTGCGAAGTCTGGCAAATCAGGTGCATCTATGTTCGCGCTGGCAAGGCCAGGAGCATGCATCCGGCCCAAGGCTCAGACCTGAGGAATCTACGGGAGGAATTCTTGAGAATGGGACACGCAATCGTGAAGAGGATTTTGGTTGTTGCGGCGAGCATGCTGGTTCTGCCGTTCGTGGCGCAGACAGCACACGCCGATAGTTATGTAGACTTTTCTTGTGCAGGATCGAGCTGCTCCGGAGCGGTGACGCAAACGGGCAGCAACTACTCTACTACTGGCATTGCGGGGCTTGTTCAGACGGTTTCTGGCGCTCCGGATTACGGGACCGGCACCTTTGACCTCATCTTCGACACGTCCGCTGACACCATCAGCCTGAACGGCGACGCCGGCGCGGGCGGTGACACGCTCCTCGGTTCGATCGTGGGCGTTAGTCCCGATGCGCTCGGCTCACAAACACTCCTCGCTTTGACCGTCGACTGGACTTCGCTGCCGACAGACTTTCAGACCTATCTCGGTGCATCGGCTGGAAACAGCGTGGGATCGGTCATTTACCTCAATACCTCGGGAGCTGCGACCAGCATCGACTTTACGGTTACGCCGACGGCGACTCCGGAACCTGCAAGCTTCCTGCTGTTGGGCGCCGGCCTGTTGGCACTTTGCGGTTTGCGTTGCCGCAAGGCGTTCGACGCGGTCTAGTCTCAATCGTTAACGTGCTTCACATCTCGGCCCTGCCGGCATACCCGGCGGGGCCATTTTCTTTTGCGATTCTTTACTTCACATCGGCCGCAATCGAAGGAATCACAGCGCGGAGCAGTGCGATGAACTGACTTTTGACGCGCTCGCCGGTTTCCATCACCTCGGCGTGACTCAGCGGCTGATCCAAAATTCCCGCCGCCATGTTCGTAGCGCATGAAATTCCCAGCACCCGGATTCCCATCTGCCGCGCGACGATCACCTCCGGCACCGTGGACATCCCCACCAGGTCTGCGCCGATCGTCTTGAGGTACCGAATCTCTGCGGGCGTCTCGAAGCTGGGGCCGGAGAGCGCCGCGTATACGCCGTCATGAACTTGCAAGCCGATCCGTTTCGCCTCCCGCAGTGCGATTTCGCGATACGGCTTCCAGTAAGCCTGCGTCATGTCGGGGAATCTGGGCCCGAACCGTTCGTCGTTCGCGCCGATCAGGGGATTCGTGCCCTGCAGGTTGATGTGATCCCGGATCACGACGAGTGCGCCCTGGCTGTAGTCCAGATTTATGGCGCCGGCCGCGTTCGTCAGGATGGCAGCGCGGATTCCCAGCCGCCCAAAGACGCGCATCGGGAAAACCACGTCCTTCGGCGGGTATCCTTCGTAAAAGTGCACGCGCCCTTGCATCACGGCAATGGGCACGTCCGCCGCTTTCCCGATCGCGAGCGCTCCAGCGTGTCCTTCGACGGTCGAGTGCGGGAAGCCCGGGATTTTGTGGTATGGGATTCGCGTGGCGGAAGCCAGTTCGTCCGCAAAAGCGCCCAGGCCCGAGCCCAGCACCAGCGCGATCTTGGGGTGCAACTTGGTTTTCGATTGAATGAACTTGGCGGCGCGCGAAGCGCGGGCAAACTCGCTCGCCTGCGCTGCGGATCGAGGGCCAGCTGGGGTCATCGCAGCATGATCCCCACAATCGAAGCGGACATCAGATTGGCTGCCGTACCCGCCAGCATCGCGCGGATGCCGAGCCGCGCCAGCTCCGATCGTTTATTCGGAGCGAGCGCGCCGATTCCGCCGATCTGAATGCCGATCGAGCTGAAGTTCGCGAATCCGCAAAGCGCGAACGTAGCGATCGTGAAAGAACGCGGATCGAGGGTGGCCTGCATCGGGCCAAGCCGCTGGAACGCGACCAGCTCGTTCGTCACCATGCGCAGGCCCATCAGATTGCCGACCGTAGGGCAGTCGTGCCACGGAACTCCCGCCAGCCACGCGATCGGCGAAAAGACCCAGCCAAAAATCTGTTCGAGGCTCGACGGGAACCAGCCGATTCTGTGTGCCGCCAGCAGATTGTGTATGCCGCCAAAGCACGCATCGACCATGTAAATCAACGCGATGAACGAAATCAGCATCGCGGCCACGTTCAGCGCGAGGTGCAGCCCGTCCACCGTTCCGCGCGCGAGCGCTCCCAGCGCATTCGTGTCGCGTTCCATTTCCGCCATCTCCACGCGGCCGGCCGTCAGCGGCTTTTCGGTTTCCGGCACCAGGACCTTGGCGATCAGGATCGTGCCGGGAGCCGTCATGATCACGGCCGCCAGCAGGTGCTCGGGCTTGATTCCGTAAGCCATGTACGCGCCCATCAAGCTCCCGGAAACGTGCGCCATCCCGCTGGTCATGATCGTCATCAGTTCCGAGCGCGTCACTTCCGGTAGGAACGGGCGGATCGTCAGCGGCGCCTCGGTCTGCCCCATGAAAATGCTCGCGGCAACATTCAGCGATTCCGCCCCGCTTGCGCCCATCAGACGGGTCATCACGCGCGCCATCGCCTTCACGATGACCTGCATGATGCCGTAGTAGTAGAGCAGCGCAAAAAAAGCGGCGATAAAGATGATGATGGGAAGCGCCTGGAAGGCGAAGTAGAAGCCGCGCGGCGAGTTCTGCTGTCCCAGGTCGCCGAATACGAACGACGAACCGTAGTAGGAGAAATCGAGCAGCCACTTCGCTCCGGCCCCAAGCTTATTGAACACAAGCTGCCCGTACGACCATTTGATGACTAGGAAGGCCAGCGCAATCTGCAGCCCCAGGCCCCAGGCCACGATCTTGTAGCGGATCGCCCGGCGGTTCGTCGAGAACAGAACGGCCATTCCGATCACGAAAATGATGCCCAGTAGCCCAACAAAACGGTGCATCTCGGCGCCCTCTCGGACTAGAAATGGCGGTTAGTATATGGGCCGTCGATTCGGCACACAAGCAATGAAAAGGGCAGGCAGGAGCTAAGGTGTCGACGATGCCCGAATCGCCGCGGACGAAAGCGTCGGCCACCGCCAAATGAATCGAAACTCCGGAACTTTTGAGGTGGCTCGGCGGAACTCTTGTTGAGCATTTTCAGGTTCTCTATAAACGGTAAGACGGAGATATGCTCCGCCGCATACAGTTTGGTTCCTTTGGCGTGGCCGTTATTGCTCTTTCTTTTGTCGTTTCGGCCCCGCCTGCTGTGGGACAAGGCCTCAGGAACGTCATTCACTCGGGAACCCGCGTATTTCCCGGCGTCGGTCCGGGTGTGGCCGCATTGAAGCGAGATTCTTCCGGCCGGTATTACGTTCTCGCCGAGCCCGCCGACAGGATTTTGGTGTACGACGCTGCCGGCAAGCCTGCCGGCCAGATTCCAAACGCCAATTCGCGCGGCGCAACAATCCGGTACGCCGTTGATATCGATCTGGACTCCCGCGATCGTCTGTTCGTTGCCGATCGAGGTACCAACGCGGTGAAAGTTTTCGCGCCGGACGGCTCGCTCGTTGCTTCGGTCCCCGTCGTGGCGCCCACCTCGATCGTCGCCCTTTCGGATGATCAATTCGCGGTGACAACCTTGCGGTCCAGCCGCCTCGTGCAAATCATGAACGAGAAGGGAGCCACCATTCGCAGTTTCGGAGATCCTGCCGATCAGCCGGGCCAGGGCTCCGCAGCGCAACAGGTCGTGGACCGCGGCCGAATTGTCGGCGATCAGGCAGGGAACATCTATTTTTCGTTCACAACGCTCCCCGATCCGACTCTCCAAAAATACGACCGTTTCGGCTACTCGGCGTACGAGGCGGCAATACCCGCGGACCGATTTGGTCCTAGTGGGCGTGGCGCGAGCCCGGTCCAGTTCGGCGTCACGATGTCCGCGCTCGGCTGGCCGACCGGCGTCAGTGCATGGACGGACCTGCACTCGTTGAGCAGTCTTTCGCTTGCGGGAGGAATGCGGCGGGGCCAGCGAGGCCAGGCGGCCGCTCCGGCTGCTTCCGGGCCGGGGCAGGTGGAGATGCAGGGCAACGCGCTGGACTTTACGGCAGACAGCGATCTGGACAGTCTCGAGAATCTCGGCGCTGGTTTCGACGCAACAAACATGACGGCACTCGGAGACTTCGGGCAGGGATTCATGCCGCCGGGCGCGTTCGGGATGGGAATGCCGGGAGGCTTCCACGATCGAATGCCGGGAATGTCCTCTGAGATGAGGGCCAGGCCCCCGGGCGCCGAAGACGGCATGGAACGGTGGCACGGCCATCCGGGGAGCCTTGACTTTTACCGCGCTTCAGGAACCGTGCGCGTCACCCTGGACAATCCCGCCAGCACAACGGAGAAGCCGGTGATCTCCGCCGTCGGCGTGGATCCGGCAACGCAAGAGGCTTGGGCGGCGATTGGAGACACGTTGGTGCATTTCGACAAAAACGGAAATGCGATCGACATGTACTACCTCGCGCTGACAGATGGGTTGTCTCTAAAGCCAGCAGCGGTGCTGGTCGAGCCAGACCGCTTTCTCATCGCCGCCGATCCATGGGGAATCTATGAGTTTCCTCGCCCCGACAAGGCTCCGCCCTCTGAGACGCCCCAGCTCAACGTTGTTCCGCAGCAGATTCCTCCCGCAAACGAGCCTCCCTCCCAGCGTTGAATTTGTGCGTTGGGCCGCGGAAATCTCATTTGAAGCGTGTCGGTGACTTCCAGTAACTGCTGGCTTTGAGTTATGGGGTGATCGTTTGCGTGGATGACTTGCGGATCGAGCCCCAGGCGTTCTCCGGTTCACTTCGCTGCTACTCCCTACTCATGCTGGTACGCGTTGTCATCGGGAAGTGAAACAACGATCCGCAGTTTCTTGATGTTCTTCGGCAGCGGCAGATCCGCCGGAGGATCGCATGCCATACTCGAAGCCCTTCTCGAAGGCTTTCAGGTTCAGATCGCGGAAGGCTGAAGGTACCGAGTCCTCCACGGCTTTATGCACGGCGCCCCTTTCCAGCAGTTGCGTCGCTGCCGTGAAGAAACCCACCAGCACGGAGTTCAGCACCATGCGCTTGCCCAACTCTTCCGCGAGCCGCGTCGCGGGAACGCTGTAGACCTTGGTGTTGGGTTTGAGGTCCGAGAGATCCGCTACCCGTACCAAGTCTTGTTCGATGACCAAGGTTCCGCCATCCTTCAACTCGGGAACGAAGCGCGTGTACGCTTCTTGCGACATCACCACCAGAATGTCCGGACGGGTAACGTACGGATAGAGAACGGGCGTACCGGAAAAGATCAGTTGTGCGCTGCACGCGCCGCCGCGGGCCTCGGGCCCAAAGCTCTGCGTCATGGTAGCGAAGGCGCCCTGATGGATGGAAGCGGCCCTCCCCAGAACGATGGCCGACAGAATCACTCCCTGCCCTCCGAATCCTGCAATGCGAAGCTCGGTTAGCTGCATACGGTCTCCGTGCAATCTACGTAGCGGTCGCCCAATGCTTCCACGAACTGCGCCCTCATCAGCGAGCTGTAGTCGGGACGGTCACGTTCGACGAACTTGCCTACGATGATCTCGCCATTGATGGTCAGACCCACTTCGCTGGTGGAGGCGCCATTCTTGATCTTGCTCTTCTCTTTGTAAAATCTCATGGTGTCGAGGCCGTCTCCCATTTTGTTGCGCCGCTGGTACAGCGTCGGACAAGGCGAGAGCACTTCGATAAAGCAAAACCCCTTTTTCTTGAAGATCTCGGCTATGGAGCGCGCGAGTTGCCGGACGTGGAATGTAGTCCAGCGGGCTACATACACTGCGCCGGCCGCTTCCACCAGGTGCGGCAAGTTGAAGCTCGGCTCGAACGCGCCGTAGGGGGAGGTGGCAGTGATGGCGTGCTCGGGAGTGGTCGGGGCGCTCTGGCCACCCGTCATGGCATACGTGAGGTTGTTCACGCAGATGACCTTCAGATCGATGTTGCGGCGCGCGGCGTGGATCAGATGATTGCCGCCGATGGCCGAGAGGTCTCCGTCACCGGAGTAGACAATGACATTCAGATTCGGATTCGCCAGCTTCAGGCCGGTCGCGAAAGGAATCGCGCGGCCATGGGTGGTGTGGAAGGAATCCAGCTTCACGTAGCCAGCCACGCGACCAGTGCAGCCGATGCCCGAGACCAGAGCCAGCGACTTGAGATCGATTTTGGAATCCATCAAGGCCCGGGTGAAGCAGTTCACGGTAGTGCCGATTCCGCATCCCGGACACCAGATATGCGGAATGCGATCCATTCGCAGGAAAGGCTCGACGGGATTTGTAGCGGTGGCGCTCATCGGCTGGCCTCCACGATGACTTTAAGAATGTCTTTCGGATGATGCACGCTGCCGCCGGCATGAGGCACTGCCAACACTCTGCATTCGCCGCCGGCGGAGCGTTCCACCTCGCGAACCATTTGGCCGAGATTGAGCTCCGGCACGACCATGGCCTTAACGCGTGGGGCAAGCTCGCGGATTTTGTGCTCGGGGAATGGCCAAGCCGTAATCAGGCGCAACTTGCCCACCTGGAGGCCTTGCGCGCGGGCCAGTTCAATCGCCCGTTGCGCCACGCGCGAGGTGATGCCGTAGGAAATCACCACCACCTCGGCATCTTGAAGACCTTCGGCTTCGTACAAGGTGATGCGCTCCGCGGCCTCGCGAACCTTGTTCTGCAGGCGACGCACCAGCTTGTCTTGGATCGGAGGAGTCATGTTGGGATAGCCGTGCTCGTCATGGGTGAGTCCGGTGATGTGGAAGTTGTAACCCTCGCCGGCATGGGCGATCTCGGGGACCATGCCGCCATTGGTTTCGTACGGCAGATACTCCTCAAGGGGTTTATGGGTGTGGCGGCGCGGCACTATTTCGATCTCATCTGCCGGCGGGATAACGACCTTTTCGGTCATGTGTCCAACCACTTCATCCATCATGAACATCACGGGGAGACGAAACTCCTCGGCAAGGTTAAAGGCGCGGATGGTGAGGTCGAAGCATTCCTGGGGGGAATTCGGACACAGCGCAATAACTTCGTAGTCGCCGTGTGAACCCCAGCGAGCCTGCATCATGTCAGCCTGGGCTGGGAGCGTGGGGAGCCCGGTGGAGGGCCCGCCCCGTTGCACGTCCACGAAGACGCACGGAGTCTCGGTCATGGCCGCATAGCCGATATGCTCCATCATGAGCGAGAAGCCCGGACCGGACGTGACGGTAAACGCTTTGGCGCCGCCCCACACGGCGCCTTGCAGTGTGATTGAAGCAGCCAACTCGTCTTCCATCTGAATGAAAGTGCCTCCGACCGTGGGAACGCGCGAAGCAAAGCGTTCTACGACTTCGGTGGACGGGGTGATGGGATAACCGGAGGCGAAACGGGCGCCGGCGGCCAGTGCGCCTTCGCAGCAGGCTTGGTCGCCATCAATGAAGTGGACACCGGTGAGCACGCCACGGGGATCAGCCTTCATGGTCCACCTCCTGCGTTGCGGCAGCGCCGTTCTTGTAGCCGAAGATGGCGAAATCGGGGCAGTACATTCCGCACAGATCGCAGCCGCTGCACTTTTCGGGCGCCACCGCGTACGGTGGGTGATAGCCCTTGGAATTGAAATCGGAGGAGAGCGCCAGAACTTTGGTAGGACAGAACTCGACGCAGAAACCGCAGGACTTGCAGCGCTCGTCGACGATTTTGACCGTTCCTTTTGCCACCGTAACCCCCACCGCACTAGGGATACAGACTCCCTGAACCAGAGTCTTCAAAGTCTTATTGTGGAGTGCTGAGTTCCAAGAGCCTGTGATGTGGATCACGAATGCAGGTGAGGTAACGCACAGAGTCCGCCCTTCTTCGACACGCGTTCCATCAACTTGCGGATCCCGAAATCAGCAATGGGACTTGAATGAAAGTGTCCCTATGTGAACAGATATCCGCCTTCGTCTTTCTTAATATGGTGCCTCCGGTGAAGTAAGGCGAACTCTTCTTCGGACAGGTCAACCAGCTTCTCTGACTTGGGAGGATTCAAATGGAAACTCTATTGATCGTTCTTCTCGTTGTATTTGTGCTCGGCGGTGGGGGCTGGGGATACTCCCGTTGGCGGGGGAACTAGCGCCTTTTTGGTACCAAGGGAAAAGATCCAATCGCGAAACGGTGCCTCTTAAACGGGCTCGCGGACTGGCGCTCGAATCCAAATCACTACAGAGGAGATAAGAAAATGAAGCCAAGTACTAAGAATGAGATCGCAGGCAAGGTTCACGAAGTGAAGGGCAAAATTAAGGAAAAGGCAGGCCAACTGACGAACGATCCCGGTTTGGAAGCCGAGGGTATTGTCGAAAAGATCGGCGGGAAGGTCCAAAAGAAAATCGGCCAGGTGGAAAAAGCCGTCGAAAAACCGTAAGACCGGTAACTGCTCTGCACAACCGAGCCGCCACGACTCTTAGACTAGGGCCCACGGAATCGACCAAGAACTGGAGGCAGGTCATGAATCTATCAGCGGTAAGCACGACACAAATAGCCATCGTCATCGTTGTCGCCGTGATGGTGGCCGCAGGCATCGCCATTTGGCTTTTTATTCGTAAGCGCCGAACGGAAAGGCTGCGCACGCAGTTTGGTGGCGCTGAATATACCCGCGCCGTGAAAGAAGGCGGGAGTCAGCGGAAAGCGGAAGCGGCGCTCGACAAGCGCGCGGAACGCGTGGAGGCCTTGCACATCCGGCCGCTCGCTCCGGGCGATCGTGCGCGGTTTGTCGAGTCCTGGGGCAGAGTCCAGGCGCGGTTCGTTGACAGCCCTGGAGGTGCAGTAACGGACGCCGACCAACTGCTGGGCGATGTGATGTCCACGCGCGGCTATCCGATGAGCGACTTTGAACAACGTGCGGCGGATATCTCGGTGGATCATCCACTCGTTCTCGACAATTACCGCGCAGCCCATCAAGCCGCACTTCGTCAAACACGGGGGCAGGCCAGCACCGAAGACCTGCGCCAGGCCATGATTCATTACCGGACGCTTTTTGAGGAGTTGGTCTCGGAGCCGGAGATGGCGCGCGCAAAAGGCGCGTAACTTGTGCCGGTCCTTCACTCGTTTCGATTCTTGGGACCATGACAATTGGCTCGGTGTTTAGCTGCCGCGCCGCCGGCCAACTAGCCGATTGCCAAAGCCGGAGTCGCTGAACCTTCGCGGAAAATGGGCAAAAGATACCCGTGTGAGCCCACCGGTTGTCACGGCGTTGCTCCGCTAACACGTCTCCACGGGTGGAGTGAGACATAACAAGGCAGTACGAAGAAAACTAAGTGATTGGCAAATTGAAATGAAAAGGGCAAATCCCATGGCGGAAGATTCATTTGAGAAAGCCCGCGAGGCGTTCTTCGGAACCGTAAAGACATCACCGAAGCCGAGCGCGTCGCCAGCCGAATTCGTCAAACCGCGAAACGAGGCCCCGCAAAAAAAGTCACCGGCCTCTTCTTCGGACGAGTACGAGGCAGCCCCGCGCGCTGTCGAAGTCCTGGAGCCGAGTTCCCCGGAGCAGTGTGTCCAGTTGTGAACAGACGGTCCGCTTATTTGCGCGCTATAAGAGATTAGTCAGGTACCGAAGTCGATTCCCGGCAGTGGCCAAGCCAACCAACAGGGGGAGTCGTGTTGCTTCCGAAAGGAGCAGCGCAACTCCACGGTCGCTCCGAACAAGCGGCTTAGCCCGCTTTCCGGATGGCACGATGCGCAGGGCGAAACAGGACGTAGAGCGGCCGCATTCCTGGTTGCTCTCCCGCAATTGAGCAAGTCGAGTTCTCGGGCGATAGCTGCCACGGGCCGACGAAAGAAGGAGATGCTATGTCATTCGGCCTTTACTCGATTGGATTCGCAATAGTGATCGGCGGCCTGATTTATGCCGCATACTTGCTCCACATGCCCACACATTGGATTGTGGTGGGCGCGGTCGTACTTTTGGGAGTCGGGATTGTGACAGGTGTAAAGGCGACGCGTCAGAAAGATCGTGTGGGATAAGATTGTCGGCGCCCTCTTTCACCGCAAATGGCGGGCTAATTATATATATATCCCCTGCGTTCCCGATTCGGCGCAAAACCAGCCGAACCGACAAAGCCTCTTCCGCAAATGGCTTTTAGGGGGGGCGGAGTTCTGGTCTGCCTCGGCGTCACCCTCATCCTCAAATGGCTCTGCTCCCTTCCCCATTTGGAACGGAATTGAGCTACGAAGCGACACGTTTCCCGGCCTTGAAGACGACTTGAATGCTCTTTGCCTTTGGAATCAAGGACTTAGCCTGAATTAACTCCCATCCCTGCGGACTAAGAATCTTGAATTACCTTTGGCGCGGGCTTTGCATGGATTCCTTTCCTCGCTAGTAAACCGTGAAAATTGAGAATACGACACTCCAGTTGTCGCATTGCGTGAATGTGCTCAAGTAGTACGCCAAGTGTCCGATAACGTACAGTGCACGATTTCTGTGCCTTGCAGCATTCACGTCGTCTGTTGTGAAAGCGAGAATGTTTTGTCGCCAACGGCCCATTCACTTCATTCAAGCCGCCTCCGTGGGGTGCCGATGGAGCCGCAGGGTAAGGCTCTTCCACCGATTGAATAGGAGAAGCTGATGCGTAACGTTACGGCTCGAATGATCTGGATCCTGGGGTTTTTGCTGACTGGCCTTATATCCGGATGCGGGCGAGAACAAGCGCCCGTTCTGGGTCCCGCTGTCATTGCCACAGCGCCTGCGAACGGCGCTACCAGCGTCCCGGTCGCACAGGTCGTTACCGCAACGTTCAATGAGGCGATGAATGCTACGACGATAGACGACGCGACGTTTACCGTGACTGGCCCCGGTGGAACGTCCGTAGCCGGCGTGGTTACGTACTCCGGAACAACGGCAATATTTACGCCAAACGCACTTCTCGCCGCCAGCACGCTATATACAGCGACGATCACGACAGGAGCCCAAGACCCGGTAGGGGATCCACTGGCCAGCAACTTTGCGTGGACCTTCACGACGGGAACGATCCCCACAGTAATCTCGACGAATCCTCTGATTGGCGCCACCAACGTACCGCTGAATCAAAGAATCACCGCAACTTTCAGTCAAGCCATGAACGCCGCAACGGTTATTGCGCCCGGGACGTTTACGGTGGCGGTGACCGGAGGAGCGACGGTGGGGGGAACGGTGACATACGTGGCCGCAACCAACACGGCGACGTTTGTGCCCACGGCAAATTTGCTGCCCAGCACGCAGTACAGGGCTACTATTAGCGCGTCGGCGCAAGGCGCAACAGGAAACGCTCTGGCAGGCAATTATGTTTGGAGTTTCACGACGGGCGTTACCGCTGACGTGACACCCCCAACGGTGACTATCACCATCCCTGCCTCAGGGGCAACAGCCGTTCCCACGAACCAAACAATCACCGCAACGTTCAGTAAGGTAATGGACCCGGCAACGATCACGGCATCGGGGACATTTACAGTGGCGGTGGCGGGAGTAGGCGGCGCTGCTGTGCCGGGAACCGTCAGCTACGCGGGTTCGATAGCGACCTTTACCCCGACCGCGAATCTGGCGGCCGGCACTCAGTTTACTGCCACGATTACAAATGCCGCCAAGGACCTTAGCGGCAATGCATTGGTAGCTGGTGCTGTCCCCAATCCGTGGAGCTTTACAACAGGTGCGAGCCCGAATACCACACCGCCTACGATAACTCTCACTAGTCCAGCGGATGGCGCGATCAACGTTCCGCTCAACCAGGCAGTGAACGCAACCTTCAGCGAAGCGATGAATCCGGCAACGATTGCTGCTCCCAACACATTTACTTTGGCGGTGGCTGGAGTCGGCGGCGCTGCCATCGTCGGAAACGTCACCTACGATTCCCTGAGTGATATCGCAACCTTCACACCTGCAGCCAACCTGACAGCCAGCACGCAATATACGGCCACGATTACAAACGCGGCAAAGGACCTGGCCGGCAATGCGCTAGCAGCCGGTGCTGCGCCGAATCCGTGGAGTTTTACCACCGGCGCTGCCGTCGGCCCAACGGGGCCTAACCTCGGTGCAGCTTCGACTTTTGGAGCTTTTGGGGGCGGCGCCGGCATAACTAATCAGGGTATTAACACTGTAATTGACGGGGATATCGGGACTACCGCTGCTTCTACCTTGGTGACTGGATTCCACGATGCGGGGCCAGGATGTACTTACACAGAAACGGGGAGCAATGTGGGAACCGTCAACGGGAACATATACACGGCTCCGCCGCCGCCTACCGTTGCGTGTCCTTCGGAAGGAACTGCTGCCACATTCGCGATCGCAACGCAGGCCGCAACCGACGCACTCGCCGCATTTGACAATCTTTCACCCGCTTCGCGGCCCGGTGGTACGGATCCAGGGGCAGGCCAGTTGGGTGGACTCGTCCTTGCTCCCGGCATATACGAAGCCGCAGGCGGCTCGTTCTTGATCACCGGATCGGATCTGACTTTGGATGCCCAAGGCGATGCCAACGCCATCTGGGTGTTCCAGATGGCGAGTACGCTGACTGTGGGCGCTCCCGGATTTCCTCGCAGCATCATTCTGATCAACGGAGCACAGGCCAAGAACGTGTTTTGGCAGGTAGGCAGCGCGGCGACGATCAATGCGGCAGGCGGCGGCACCATGGTGGGTACCATCATCGCTTCCGCTGGAGTCACGCTCTCTACCGCCGGCAATGCAGCGATAACGACGCTCAATGGCAGAGCGTTGGGACTCAATGCGTCGGTGACCATGGTGAACACCGTGATTAACGTACCCGCCCCATAGAAGGAAGTGATTTGAGAAGGAAGCACAGACCGGCTTGATGGATGCGAAGCGGGGGTCTGCGGCCTCGCGTCGCAGTAGTTGGCGTAACTGAGGGGGCAAGAATGAGATCAGCAGCGCGATTTATCGCCACAATGGCGGTTGCTTTTGTGATGGCGCCTGCACTGTGTGCGGATGACGGAGCAAACCCAAAAACAACTGCGAAGAACGATGATTCTGCTTCCATCATCGCGCCGGCCGCCCCTGCCAAGGCCCAGCCAGCCACTGCTGAACCTTTGCCCGTGCGATCATCCTCAACAAGTTCGCAATCGCAGTCCGGAGCTTTTGCCGAGCCGGTGGCCGCCACGCAAAGATGGGACGATTCGGAAGAGTACACTCCCAAGGTCGAGTGGTTTCTGGGATATTCCTTCTGGCGTGCCATGCCGACGACGTTCAGCAACCGCATGGGCTACCTGCACGGCGGAAGCACATCCGTCGCTTACAACTTCAACAGGTATGTAGGGCTGGTGGCGGATTTTGGTGGCTACGACAACAGCAGGGTGACGCTTTTCACCCCAACCGCAAGCCATACGTTCGATTCGAACGGGAGTGCCTACACCTACGTCTTCGGTCCGCGCTTCTCTTACCGGTATGAAAGGTTTACTCCATTTGCCCAGGCACTGTTCGGAGGAACACATGCGAGTTCGGTGACCATTTCCGGATGCACCGGAACTCCGATTTGCACGCCGCTCGGATCCGACAACGCCTTCGCCACAATGATAGGCGCCGGTTTCGACATCAAGATTAGCCGTCACGTCGCCCTACGCCCATTTGAAGGTGATTTCCTGCTGACCCATTTTAGGAATCCTCTCTCAACCGGCGGGACGGAACGGGGATGGCAGAAGAACGCTCGATTTTCTACGGGAATCGTGTTTCGCTTTGGCGGGAGCCCCGCTCCACCGCCTCCCGCACCCCTGGCGGCTACCTGCTCGGCAGATAAGGAGATGGTTTATGCGGGATCCGGTGATTTGGTCGTCGTAAACGCGCAGGCCAGCAATCCCGGCCAAAACCCTTTGAACTATTCCTGGTCGGCAAGTGAGGGCGCCGTGGACGGGACTGGCCCCGAAGTGCGCTGGAATTCTTCGGGCAGGCCACCAGGCACGTACACGATCAAAGTGCGCGTGGACGACGGCCGAAACGGCGCGGCAGCCTGCTCAGTCAATGTTCGCGTCGAACTGCGGCCAAATCGTCCGCCAACGATGAGTTGCTCCGCAGACCGTAGAGCTGTAACGGTCGGCGAAACGGTAGAAATCACCGCCATAGCCAGCGATCCCGACAATGATCCATTGTCTTTCTCCTGGACGGCCAGTGGCGGGACAATTGAAGGTTCGGGATCTTCCGTGAGATTTCATACGGCGGATCTGCCGCCTGGGTCTTACACGATAACAGGGCACGTGGACGATGGCCGTGGCGGAACGGCCGATTGTGCCGTAGATGCGGATGTGCAGGCGGCTCAGCCTCCGGCAGAGGTGAAGGAACTTGAAACTAGGCTGGCTCTTCACAGCATATACTTCGCCACCGCCCGGCCTACGGTAGCAAATCCCACCGGCGGGTTGGTCGAGAGTCAGCAGAACGTTCTGCTCGCGCTCGCTAACGATTTCAGCCGATATCTCACATATAAGCCGCAGGCCCATTTGATCCTCGAGGGTCACGCAGATCGCCGCGGCTCGATTGAATATAACCAGGACTTGACGGAGCGACGCGTGGAACGTGCCAAGAGCTTCCTGGTCGAACACGGAGTTCCCGCTGCGAACATCGAGACTCGAGCTTTGGGTAAGCAGGAAAACTTGGACGCCGAACAAGTGAAACAACTGGTTGAACAGAATCCTGACTTGAGTGATGAGGAGCGACAAAGAATCGAGAGCAACTTGGAGGTGATTGTTTTGGCCAATAACCGCCGCGTGGACGTTTCCCTTAATACCACGGGACAACAGTCTGTGCGTCAATACCCGTTTAACGCGAAAGACTCCCTAACGCTGCTAAGCACAAAAGGTGGTCAAAGTGAAAAACGGACGAGACCCCCGGCTGGAAAGAAGACCGCTAAGCCGTAGATGGGAGCTCAATGAACACTCGGACCATTCATCTGCACGCTGTTAATTTCAGCCACGCATGTGCGGGACCGGCGGATAGCTTCTAGATTGCCGGCGCCTCGATGAGCGAGGCCGCCACTTTGCGCTGGTATTCGTGCGCTTTCTCGAGGATTGCGGGCTTGTCCATCGTCATCATCACCCGGTCTTCCATCACGATCTTCCCCGCAATCACCGCGGTCCTCACGTCGTGGGCGTTCAGCGCGTAGACGAGCTGCGAGTAGACGTTGTACATTGGCGTGGAGTGCGTGGCGCCGGTGCCGATCAGGATCAAGTCCGCCTGCTTACCCGGTTCGAGCGAGCCGATCTGCTTGTCCAGGTGCAGCGCTCGCGCGCCGCCGATCGTCGCCATCTCGACAACCTGTCTCGCGGGAAGCGCACGCGGGTCCATGCGAAAGACCTTTTGCAGCTTCGCCGCGACGTTCATCTCCTGGAACAGGTCCTGGTTGTTGTTGCTTGCGGCGCTGTCCGTCGCCAGGCCTACGGGCACATTCGCTGCCAGCATGTCCACCACCGGCATCACGCCTGATGCCAGTTTCATATTGCTCGAAGGGTTGTGGATCGATCCCACGCCGCGCTGAACGAGCGTGGAGATGTCCGTCGCGTCCACCCAGATGCAGTGCGCGCCGACCACTTCGGGGCCCAGCAGCCCGATGCGCTCCAGATAGGCCACCGGCGAAAGGCCGTGCCTCGCGCGGCTCAGTTCGCTTTCGAAAGGTGCTTCCGCCAGATGGATCAGGATCGGCACGCCGTTGCGTCGGGCCAGTTCGGCGGCCTTTTGCAAATTGTCCGTCGATAGCGTGTAGATCGAATGCGGCGCCACCGCCGGCGTGATCAGCGGATCGCCTTTCCACGTGTCGATGTACTTCTGCGTGTAGGCAAGAGCCTCGGCGGCCGTCTTGTTGTCGGGCGCGGGAAAATCGACGATCGTCTCGCCCAGCACGCCGCGCATCCCCGCTTCTTTCGTGACGCGCGCCACCACGTCTTCGAAGTAGTACATGTCGGCGTAGGTCGTGATGCCGCCGCGCAGCATTTCGAGCACGCCCAGCCGCGTGCCCCACAGCACGAACTCTTCGGTCACGTTGCGCGCTTCGGCCGGGAAGATGTACCTCTGCAGCCAATCGTCGAGCGAGTGATCTTCGGCGATGCCGCGGAAGAGGCTCATCGCCGCGTGCGCGTGGCCGTTGATCATGCCAGGCACGACGAGCGTCCAACTCGCGTCGATCGTCTTGGCGGCCTTGCCGAATCGCGGTTCGAGCTCGGAACGCTTGCCGACAGCCACGATGGAGTCGCCTTCGATCGCGATCCCGCCGTCCTCGATCACGCGGAACTCCGCGTCCATGGTGACCACGGTCCCGCCGCTCACGAACAGGTCCACGGTGTCCTTTCGGCGCGCCGAAACTACTTCGCGCCCACGAACTGAAGCGTGTATGCCGTCGCCGGATCAAACGTCTTGTCGATCACCTTCAAATCCGAAAGCTGCTGGTACATCGTCGTCCAGCGCTCCTCATTCATCTGGCCAAGCTGCGCGCCGCTCGGATCGTCGCCCGCAACGAAATGGCCGTCGCGCAGCGTCTTCCACGTGAACTGCATCCAGTCCGGATTGAGCGCGGGATTCAGCTTGGCGATCGCCGCGTTCGCCGCAGCCGGATCATTCAGGTAGTCGCGCCATCCCTTCAGCGATGCCCGCACGAACTTCGCCACCACGTCCGGGTGCTGCGCCAGAAAGTCCCGCGTCGTGAACATCACGCGATACGGCTTGTACCCCGCGTCGCTCGTAAGTAATACGCGCGTCTCGATGCCCGCCTGGTGCGCGAAATACGGCTCTGATGTCGCGAACGCCTGCTGGATGTAATTGGGATCGGCCACGAAGTTCGCCACGTTCATCATCGCCGGAACCTCGTGCACGTTCGTCAGGTCGTACCGCTTCGTAATGTACTCCCACCACGTGGACCCCGTCTTGATCGCGACCGTGTGCCCGTTCAGGTCCGCGAACGACTGTACGGGCGAATCCCTTCGCACCATGATCCCTTGCGGATCGCGCTGCATTGTCGCTGCCACGGCCACCAGCGCCTGGCCGTCGCCAATCGACTCGAGGATCTTGTCCGACGAGCTCATCCCGAACTGCGCCGTGCCCGTCGACACCCGCTCCTCGACTACCACGTACGGCCCGCCCGGCTGGATCGTGAGGTCGAGACCTTCGTCCCGGTAGTAGCCCTTGACGAGCGCATCGTAGAACCCGCCATGTTCCGGCTGCGGGTACCAGTCCGCTTGCAGCGTCACCTTGAATAAGCCGTTCCCGTTTGACGAACGATGGCAGCCCGCAGCGGTCAGCACGAAGAGGCAAAGCAGAGGGAGAAGCACGCCGGTCAGAAAACCCTTGCGCATGACGTAGGTTAGCACGCAGCCCGCCGCATCGCGCCGATTTTCTCGGACCGCGGCGCAATCCGCGCAACGTAACGCCTACTCCGACGCGATCCCCGCGGTATACGCCAGCAGCCGCGCATCCCCCCCGCGCGCCGCTACCAGTTGCACGCCCGCGCCGCTCTTCGCCGGCAGCGTGACCGCCGGCGTTCCCGCTAGGCTCATCGGCGTCGTGTAACGCAGGATCGTGCGCCGCGTCCGGCTGTGGTCCGCTCCCGCCGTGAGTTGGCACATCGGCGCACACGGAGCGATCAGAAAATCGTGCCCGCGCAGCAGCGCGTCCATACGCTCCCGAAACGCCGCGTGCCGCTCGCGCAAAAGCCTCACCTCGGACTCCGCAATCGACGCGCCCCACGCCAGCCGTTCCGCAATCGACGCCTCGAAGTGCGAAAAATCTCCGCCGGTCGCCGCGGCGTGAATCCGGGCCGCTTCGTGCGCCTGGATCGGTGCGAAGATGTCGATCGCCTCTTCCCAGAATCCTGCGTCGAACGGCACGATCTCGGCGCCGTGCTCCCTTAGCCGCCGCTCCCACGCCGCGAAGCCTTCGATCACCACCGGTTCGCAGTCGTGCAGGAAATCCGCGCTTATGCACCCAATACGCACCCGTATGTTTGTCGCTGCCTGCGTCGCTACACCGATCCTAAACAACGCCTCGGCTAATGCCGGTCCGTCGCGCAAGTCGCGGAAAATCCAGCCCAGCGTGTCGAACGACGGCGCCAGATGCGTCCCGCCGCGCCACAACCCCTCCCGATGCGCCAGTTCGATAGACGCCCGGTAGCCCGCTAGGCCGCAAAACGCCGCGGGTGCTCGAATTGACCCGCCCGTATCCGTGCCGATCGCCGCCAGCGCCGAGCCCTCTTGTACGCTCGCCGCCCCTCCGCTCGACGATCCGCCTGTCAGCCACCTCGGGTTCCTCGGCTGGACGCAGTCGCCGTAGTTCGGATTCTCCCCGGTGATGCCATACGCCAGCGTATGGAGATGCGTCTTCCCCATAATCACCCCGCCTTGCCCCCTCACTCGTGCGGCCACAGCCGAATCCTCCGCTGCCAGACCGTTTCGCTCCGCGTAATATCGCGAGCCGCAGCTTGTGGGGAACCCTGCGAGGTCAAAGCAGTCCTTCAGCGAGATTGGTATCCCATAAAGAGGTGGTTTCGGCGCACCGCCGAATCGTGCCTCAATCGCCTCCGCGTCCCGCCGCACCCACTCGGGGTCCAACGCCAGGTAGACGTTACGCCCGACGTTGCTGTTGGCGTGCCGAAGCGCTCGTTCGGCGACCTCTCGGACGCTGATCCGCCCGGAATTGAGTTCCTCGCGAAGCTGTTGCAGCGGGCTGGCAGAGTCAGTCACGGCTTCATTCTATTACGTGCAGCCTGTCGGCGAAAACGCCCCGGCGGGCGCCGGGCAACGCGCCATTCCTGCTCGTCTGCCCGCCTCCCGGCCCGGCAAATTCATGATAAATTACGACATGGCGACCCCGGCCGTCCGGCGCACCGTCAGAAACTCCTTCGACGAAGACTGTATGCGCGCCGTGGTCCGCTTCACCGCGCGCACGCTTTCGACCGCGCGGCCCGTGCCTTTCGGCGCCCTGATCGTGAACACGCGCACCGGCGAGCGGCTGATGCGGGCCACGAACGCTGTCCGCATCGAGAACGATCCCAGTTCCCACGCCGAAACGCGCACCGTCCGCCTCGCCTGCAAGAAACTCAAGCGCACGTCGCTCGCCGGCTACACGATGTACTCCACCTGCGAGCCGTGCCCCATGTGCATGGCGAACGCGCTCTGGGCCCGGCTGGACCGCGTCGTCTACGGCGCCACGATCGCCGACGCCAGCCGCCACTGCCTTCAGATTCACATCGCGGCGAAGGAAGTGTCGCGCCGCTCGGATATGCCGTGCGTTGTCGAAGGGCCCGTCTTGCGCGACTTGTGCAACACTCTGTTCACGCACCCGAACATGCAGAAGGCGTTCCACACCTGGTCGTCGCGCAACGGAAACGCCCGCAAGCGATAAGCGAGTCTCTCTTTGTGGTTTTGGAAATGACCGAATCTCACCACGCCCGCGAACTCGCCGCCGTCCTCGGCGACGATAGCCGCGTCCTGACGCAGCCGCAGGTCGTCGAGCAGCTTTCGCGCGACTTCTACTGGTACTCGCCCGTGCTGCGCAAGGAGCTCGACGGAAAAGTTGGCGATCTCGTCGTGCAGGCTCTTACCGACCGCGAGGTTCAGGACGTCCTCCGCTACTGCCACGCGCACGATCTGCCCGTTACCGTCCGGGGCGCCGGCACCGGCAACTACGGACAGGCCGTTCCGCTGCGCGGCGGCGTAGTCCTCGACCTCGCGCGCATGGACCGCATCGAGTCCATTCAGCCCGATGGCGTCGCCGTCTGCCAGCCTGGCGTCCGCCTGGGCGTGCTCGAAAACGAAGCGCGAAAAACCGGCTGGGAGCTGCGTTGCTATCCCTCAACCATCGTCAAGGCCACGGTCGGCGGCTTTCTCGGCGGCGGCTCCGGCGGCATCGGCTCGGTGGCCCACGGAAACCTGCGCGACTTCGACACCGTGCGCGCTCTCGAGGTGGTCACGATGGAGCCGGAGCCCCGCATCGTTCGCCATGCAGGCCCGGCGGTTCACGAAATCCTCCACGCTTGGGGCACGAATGGCGTCATCACGCGCATCTGGCTCGCGCTCGCCCCGGCCGTCGACTGGGCGCAGTGCGCCGTCGCGTTCGATACCTTCGACGCCGCTTTCGATTTCAGCGAACGCGTCGCGAACGACCCGGCCTGGACCAAGCGCCTCGTCACCACCTTCGAGTGGCCGATTCCCTCCTTCTTCTCTCCGGTCCGGCAGTACGCGCCCGAGGGCAAGTCGCTCATCTTTTTTCTCATCGCCCTAGATCAGCTCCCGGCATTTGAAAAAGCTGCCCGCGATGCAGGAGGCGCGATCAGCTATTCCGGCGCGTATGCCGGGCTGCGCACGCGGCCGCTCCTTTCGGACTACACCTGGAACCACACCACGCTCTGGGCCATGAAGACCGACGAAGCGTATACCTATCTCCAGTGTGCGTTCGACCGCGCCACTGTCCGCGAACAGATGCGCCGCTTGAAGGACCGCTTCGGCAGCGAGATTCTCTTCCACATGGAATTTTGGAAAGGCGGTGACGGCTGCGTGATTCCCGGAGCGATTCCGCTCGTCCACTACACAACCGAAGAGCGGCTCAACGAGATGATCGATTTCTGCCGCGCCATCGGCGTCTTCGTCGCGAATCCGCACGTGAACTTCGTCGAGGGCGGCGGGCGCTATCGCGAGGACAACGTCCAGCTCCTCGCCAAGCGGCGGTACGATCCCAAAGGACTTCTGAATCCCGGCAAGATGGCCACTTTCGAGCCTGAGCCGTCTCGGACGATGAAAACGACCACATGAAAACTTGGATTCCGGACGCCCGCAATTTCGCCTATCTCAACTGGAAGCAAGTGGACGCGCTGCCGCGCGAATCGACGCTTCTCGTCCTTCCCACGGCGGCCATCGAGCAGCACGGCCATCATCTCCCGCTGGCCACGGACACGCTCATCAACAATCTCCTGCTCGGCCACGCGCTCGCCAAATTGCCGCCGGAACTGCCCGTCTACGCTCTTCCTCCGGTCCACTATGGCAAGAGCAACGAACACATCGGCTTTCCCGGCACGCTTTCCGTCACTGCCGCCACTTTCATGGCCGTCCTGCACGATCTTGGTGCGAGCCTTTCGTCCGCAGGCTTCAAGAAGGTCGTCCTCTACAACACGCACGGCGGCAATACGGCGCTGATCGACGTGATGGCCCGCGACCTCCGCGCCGAATTCGGCTTGCGCACCTTCGCTCTGCACGGCTCCGGCGGCGCCGTCTACGAAGGCCTCACGCCGCAGGAACGGAAGTACGGATTCCACGCGGGCGAAGTCGAGACGGCCCTGCTGCTCGCCTCCGTCCCCGAGCTCGTGGATCGCTCCGCCTACACGGTCAATTACATTGCGGACGTCGCGAAGCCCGAGCTTCTGCTGCCGGAAAACGCGCCCGCCACGTTCGCGTGGCTCACGCGCGATATCGCGCCAAGCGGCGTGCTCGGCGATCCCCGCCCCGCCACGGCCGAACACGGCGCGCAATGGCTCGACCTAGCCGCCAAGCACCTCGCCGGGGCCTTGCAGGTGATGGCTGCTTACCCGAGCCGCCCCGCGCCATGACCGAAACACCCTGGGTCGATTGTGGCAATGGTGTGCGCCTCGAACGCGGCGTCCGGTGCCGCATGTCCGACAGCGTCGAGCTCGTCTCCGACCATTATTACCCGCCCGAACCCCGTCAGTACCCGACGCTCCTGATGCGCCAACCGTACGGGCGCGATATCGCTTCCACCGTTGTCTACGCGCACCCGGTCTGGTTCGCGCGGCACGGCTATAACGTCGTCATTCAGGACGTTCGCGGCCGCGGTGATTCCGGCGGCGAGTTCTATCCCTTCCGCAACGAAGCCCGCGACGGCGCGGAGACCATCGCCTGGCTGCGCGCTCGAGCCGAATCGAATGGCCGCGTCGGCATGTACGGCTTTTCCTATCAGGGCATCACGCAACTGCTCGCGGCTTCCCAGCGCCCCGAGGGTTTGCAATGTATCGCGCCGGGCATGACCGCCTGCGACCTATATCACGGTTGGTTCTACCACAATGGAGCGCTGCGCCTGGCCTCGGCCCTCAGCTGGGGACTCCAAATGCTGAAAGCCGACGCGCGCCGTCTTCGCCTCCGCGAGGCCAGCGATCGGCTCGAACAGGCCTGGGCCAATCTCGCCGCGCAGACCGGTGTCCTGCCGTTTCGCGCGCACCCCGCGCTGCACGGCGAAGGCCTGCCGCAATACGTGCTCGACTGGTTCGACCACGCCGAGCCCAGCGAATACTGGGCCTCCCTCGACGTGAGCCAATCCCTCGAACAGGTTCGTGTGCCCGCCTTGCACATCGCCGGCTGGTATGACACCTATCTCAAGGGCAGCATCAACGGCTTTCTCGCCCTGTGCGAAAATGCGGGCAGCGCCCTCGCCCGGGAGTTTCAGTTTCTGATCGCCGGTCCCTGGCTGCACATTCCGTGGGGAGACCGCGCCGGCGCCGGTGACTTTGGCGCGGAGGCGCTACTCGATACGGACGCGATTCTTCTGCGCTGGTTCAATCACTGGCTGAAGGATACGGAGGAGTTCGCGAACGAGCCGCGCATCCGCCATTTTGTTCTCGGAGAGAATCGCTGGCGCGAGGCCGCCGAGTGGCCCGAGGAAGCAGGCTACAAGCTCTATCTCCACAGCTCCGGCCGCGCGAATTCATGCAAGGGTGATGGAGTACTCGTTGCGTCGCCGCCTTCCCCCGTCGCCTCCGACATCTTCGTCTACGACCCCGAAGTGCCCGTGCTTGCGCCCGGCGGACCGTCTGCACCCGCCGGCCAGTTCGATCAGTCCGCGCTCGAGCTCGGAAACAATCTGCTTGTCTACACCACGGAGCCGCTATCCCGCCCGCTTTGGGTTTTCGGCACGCCGCGCGTCTGGCTCTATTGCTCCACTTCCTCCGATCGCACGGATTTTACGGCCAAACTCGTGCGCGTCCGCCCCAATGGCACGGCGGAGTTCATCTGCATCGGCATCGCGCGCTCCACGTGGCTTTTCCGCGAGGCGACCTACGCTGCGGACAAGATCCACCGCTGGGAATTCGATCTCGAACCAACCTCGTGCCGCTTTGCCCCGGGTGAGCGCATCAGGCTCGAGATTGCCGGCAGCGCTTTTCCTCTCTACGACCGGAATCCCAGCAGCGACGTGCCGTCCTGCCGCGCGACCTCGTGGGACTGGCGCCGCTCCACGCAGATCGTTTATCACGGTGGCGAATATCCCGCGGCGCTTCATTTGCCCGTTAGCGAGCCGGAAGAATGAACGCCGCGACGCCGATCCCGCAGATCGAGTTCGCGGGCGTCGACAAACGCTACAGCAACGGTCGCCTTGTGTTGAGCGGCTTGAACATCAGCGTGGCAAAAGGGGAATTCGTCAGCTTCCTCGGCCCATCCGGCTGCGGCAAGACCACGATTCTGAAGTTGATTGCCGGCCTCACCCCGCCGAGTGATGGAACCGTGCGCGTGGACGGAATGACCCCGAAGGACGCTCGCGAGACCGTGTCCTACATCTTTCAGGACGCGACCCTGCTGCCTTGGCGCAACGTGTTGCAGAATGTCGGCCTCGGTCTCGAGCTAGAACGCGTCGGCAAAGACCGCCGCGCGAAGAAAACCGCCGAGCTGCTCGACCTGGTCGGTCTCGGCCATGTGGCCAAAGCCTACCCGCGCGAGCTTTCCGGCGGCATGAAGATGCGCGTCTCCATCGCTCGCGCTCTCGCCACGAGCCCGCGCTTGCTGCTGATGGACGAACCCTTCGCCGCGCTCGACGAAATGTCGCGCGACCGTCTGAACGAGGGAATGCTGCGCCTGCGCGCCGAGCAGAAATGGACCGCGGTCTTCGTCACGCACGCGGTGGCCGAAGCTGTCTTTCTTTCCGACCGCATCGTCATCCTCGCGCCGAATCCCGGCCGCATTCACGCCGAACTGCCGGTCAAACTGCCGTCCCCGCGCACATCGGCTCTGCGCAGCTCGCCGGAATTCGATGTGCTCGTCGCGCGGGCGGCGCATTCGCTACGGGAGACTCTCGCGCAATGAAGCAGCGCCTCGTCACGGTGGCCAATGCCCTCGGCGTCTTCGTCGCGCTGCTGATTTTGTGGCAGCTCGTTTTGTGGATCTTCCACGTGCCGCGCTACATGCTGCCTCCGCCCTGGGCGGTCGCGCAGGCGGTGCACAACCGTTTCCCTTCGCTGCTGATCGCGCTCGGCATCACCGCCGAGGAAGCAGGCGGCGGCCTCGTGGCCAGCATCGCCGTCGGCGTGGTCGTGGCGCTGATCTTCGCGCAGTCGCGCTGGGTGCGGCGCATGCTCTACCCTTACACGATCCTTTTGCAGACCGTGCCCATCGTCGCGATCGCGCCTCTGATCCTGATGTGGGTGGGAGGCGGCACCTTGGCGGTCACGTTCATCGCGTTCATCATTTCGCTCGCGCCGATCATCGCCAATACGACGCAGGGCCTCATCAGCGTCGAGGAAAATCTCGTGCATCTCTTCCTCATGCACAATGCCTCGCCCGCGCAGCGGCTTTTCAAGCTCCGCCTGCCGCACGCCGTGCCCTCGCTCTTTGTCGGCATGCGCATTGCCAGCGGCATCGCCGTGATCGGCGCCATCACGGGCGAGCTCTACGCCGGCTCGAGCCAGGTCGGCCAGGGCGGGCTGGGCTACTCGATCCTGTATGCCTCCTCGCAGCTCCAGACCGACTACCTGTTCGCGCTGGTTCTCGCCGCCACGGTTCTCGGCTTCGCATTTTTTTTCTTGGTCATGTTTCTCGAGTGGTATTTCCTCCATCGCTGGCACGAATCCGCCCGCATCCCGGAGGTTGAGTAAATTATTGTCTTGATAGGAGTTATTACCATGCTGCGACTCGAAACCGAAACCGGATGGTGGCTGGTGACGCATCCCGACCACGCGCGGCTCGCCGGCGCGTTCGCGGAGCGCTGGGGCAACGACCGCTTTCTTCCTCCCGAGCCCCGCGCCAACGTCCTCAAAGGCATCGCGCGCCACGACGACGGCTGGGCCGCGCGCGACGCCGCGCCGCAGATCACGCGGCAGGGAAAGCCGAGCGCGTTCTCGGTGGAACTGGTCGGTAAGTACTCGGCTTTTGAAGAGATTGACCTTGCGGACTACCTCGCGGTGCGAGACCGGGCGGTGCGGCTGATCGCGGCGGAGGACGCCTACGCCGCCGTGCTTATCTCAATGCACACCTATAACTTGCTGACCGAGCACGCCGACCGATCGACGATCGCGCCCGAGCAGTTGCCGCTGCTCGACAACTTTCTCGCGGAGCAGAAAAAATTCCAGCAAGCGCTTTTGAATCAGATCGCTGCCGATCCGCGATTCGCGCCGGAAGAGAAAAGCGACGCCGCGATCCTCGACCATTTCCGGTTATTGCAGGCGACAGACAATCTTTCTCTCCTCACGTGCGTGGACTTTTCCGGGTCGGCTAACTTGCTGCATCCGCTGCCGTTGCGCGGCGGGATGCACGCGGGGGTTGAAGTGCGGCCCGCCGGCTCACGCCACTTCGTGCTCGATCCCTATCCTTTCAGCGAACCTTCGTTGAGCTTTCAATTTCCCGCGCGGCACGTGAAAGGCAAGCTCTTTTCATCCGCCGCGGACCTTCAGCGGCAGTTCGAGGCAGCCCCGGTGGAAGCACTGTCCGTGACCGTTAGCGCGCGCTGAAGGCCTCCCGCCCGCCCATTTCGCGGCAGTTTTTGGCAGTTTAGGAGGGGTTAAGCCGCCAAATCCGGCCCAAAAATTGCTTTCACCATGAAACAATTTTGCGGGCGAAACGGGGCAGATTTGCCAACTAGGAGGAAGAAGAAAGGAACGGCGGCGATTGCCGCCGTCCCTTTCTTTGCTGTGCGCGAGTTTAGAAAAGCACGCTGAGCGACATCTGAATCTGCCGAGGGCTGCTGATGGTTTTGTTCACGATGCCCAAGCCGCTCAACGTGGGACTCGAGTAGAGGGTGGTCCCGTAAACCGGGAAATCGTTGAAGTTGAGGTTCTGCGAGACGTTGTCGACCGGGATGTCGAAGCTGGCCGTGTTGGTCAGGTTGAAGACGTCGAAGGTGTACTTCACGGAAACTCGCTCGGTCACCTGTGTGTTCTTGACGAGCGAGATATCCGCACGCCGCTGCCAGGGTTGCCGGAAAATGTTCCGCTGGCCGTGGCTGATGAAGTTTGTTTCGTACGTGTCACCCGCCGGTATCGCGCCACCCAAATCGCCCGGGTTCAGGAGAGGCAGAGTGAAGCAATTGGCGTTGAGCGCGGGTAGGCCCGGCGTGGCGCCGCTGTTCCCTGTGAGTGCGCTCTTCGGCGTGCATCCCGAGGCCAAGGGGACAACTGGGTTCGTGATGCCGTCCGAAGTGCCATAGAAGATGCTGCCGACCGCGCCCGAGTAATCGATCACGCTGTAGGGCTGGCCACTTTGGAGGATGGTGAGACCCTCAAGAGCCCAGCCATCAGCCAGCTTACCCTTGAACGATGACTCGGCGAAGAATTTGGGCAACTGATAGAGGTAGGTGAAGTTGATGACGTGCGTACGGTCGAAGTCCGACAAGCCGTAACCGGAACGCAGGTTGAGAGGGTTGTTGCCGTTGTAGAAGAGACCCATGGCGCTCTGCTCATCCGTTGAGTGGGAGTAGGTGTAAGAAACGCCTGCTTGCAGCCCGTGACTCAAGCGTTTTTCGAGGTGGGCCTGCAGCGCATTGTAAGCCGAGATCCCGGCCGCGGTGTAAGACTCCGACTCTGACGAATAGCCGATGTAAGGAACGCGAAGGTCGACGTTACCACCCTCATAGGTTGCCTGCATCGTGGTTCCGTCGGGAAGTCCCATGAATCCGCAGCCGCTCGTGACCGATGGACTGCAGGCTGGTGTGTACGCACAGGCAGCCGGGTTCGTGGTTGGATTGCATCCCGGGGGCGCCAGGATGTTGTAGCCATAGGTATAATTCTGCGGAAACAGCGCGCCCGCGGGGCAGACCTTCGCAGGGCCGCAAAGCGGATTGCTTGGCGAGGCAATCCTGGCTTGGTTGAAAGGTATGGGAATCACTTCGTGACGTCCCAGGTTGCCGACATAGCCGATGTCGATGGCGAGGTCGTTGCGCGGCTGCCATTGAATGTCCAAAGTTTCGTTGAGGGTATAAGGGAGCTTATTGGCCCGGTTGTAATCGGCGAAGGCAAAAAGCTGAGATCCAGCTTCGATCGCCGCCGCATTGGGAAGGACGAGGTTCTTTGGGTTCCCGGTCGGAGGCGGTCCGAGTGTTGTCCCCCAAGGATTCTCGAACCCGCCGCCGCCCGAAGCGGCGGTGTCGCAGGCTGGAATGAAACTCTCATAGAATTGATCGGGGATGCAAAGCTGCGCACTCACGTACGGCGGAGACTGGGCAACACCGAACGGTCCACCGGGAATCACGCCAGCGGCGACGCCCGGGGAGAGATAGGTGAAGAGCTCGCCGCGGTCGTAGTACATGCCCCAGCCGGCGCGGACCACAACCTTGCTGTCAAATTTCTTCGGACTCCACGCCACACCGATGCGAGGAGCGAAGCCCCACTGACGGCCGGTAAGAGTGGAGTCGCTCACGCCCTTGGAGGGAAACAGCGGGTTGTTGCCGGCAATGATGAAGCCGTTCGAAATGATAGTGTCCGTGGTCGGGTCGTAGCTGTAGAGGGAGGGATTGAAATTGTACAAGCGGCCATTCTTCTCCGTGAGGCCGCCGTGGCGATCGAAACGCAGGCCCAGGCTCAGGCTGAGGTTGGGACGAATCTGGAACTTGTCCTGGAAATACTCACCCGTGTCGTTGGAACGATAGTAGCGGTTGGCATTGCCTTGCATGAAGGTGGAGGTTACGAACCCATCAGTCGTATAGGTAGCCGCGATGCCTTGCAGGAACGCAGCGAAATCAGGGAAAGCGATGACGCCTTTGTTCGTCCGCTGATCCCGGATGTTGAGCTGGGTATAGGAAAAGCTGCCGCCGAAGGTCAGGGTGTGCTTGCCCTTGGTCCAGACCGCGTCGACCGAGGGCATGAAGCGGTTCTGGAAGACGCCGGTAAATGCTCCCTGGGAGTTGGCGCCATCACCGATATTCATGGCACCGTTAAAGACAAAGTTTGTGTTGTAGATGAAGCTGTTCGAGAAATTCGAAGGGTTCCCGAAATTGTCGACGATGGACATGCCGGGGAAAAAGGTCGAGCCGAACGTATTGATCGTCGCGTCGGCCGCGGATATGCCAGGAACGAGACTCTCCACGTAGGTGGCGAACTGCTGCGGCGTGAAGGGCTGATCGATGGTGCTATAGACCTTCTCGCGGATGAAGCCGAAGACCTCGACGAGGCTGAAGTTTGGCGTCAGCGTCTGGGTGTTCGAAATGGAAGCGACTTGACTACCAGCGTCGAGGTGTTGGGTGAAACCCGGAGAGCCCGAGTATGCATACGGTGCGGTGCTCGGGTCGTGCTGGTAGTAATACTTCAGCGCCAGGGTGTCCTTCGAGTTGACGATATAGTCGAGATCGGAGACGGCCTGATCGGCAATGAAATAGGCGGTGCCGAGCGTGAAAGTATTCTCCGGGAAATTGATTGTGGGCGTGAAGCCGTCCGCCGACGGAATCAGGTACTGGCCATTCTTCAGCTTGTAGTTCAGCAGGCCGTACGCGATCGGATTGATGTCGCCCGGGGCCGTACCGATCGTAGCCGGCAGATTAATCGTTGATCCAAAGTAGGGGCAGGGAGGCACTGCGCACGTGGACGAGACCGCGGTCTCCTCAGCAGCGATGGCCAAACCGGCCGGGCTGCGATCGTTCGTAAGGTTGAAGGGCACGGCGACGCGTGAACTGCCGATGTCCTGGTCGGAATCGTGGAGGTGCTGATAGGAGATGAAGCCGAAGAGCTTGTTCTTGATGATTGGACCACCGAAGGTTCCGCCCGCAACGTAGCGGTGCAATCCCGGCACTTTGTCGGCCGCCGGGATATTTTCGTCCTGCTTGTTGAAGAAGGGCGCGGCGTTGAGCCAATCGGTTCCGCGGTGAACGTAGGCCCGGCCGTGAATATCGTTGGTGCCCGAGGCGGTGCTCAAGTCGATATGCGCGCCACTGGTGGAGCCCTGCTGCGCGTCATACATCGAGGTGTTGGCGCGGAATTCCTGGATCGTTTCCGGAGGCGGAGTGGGCAGCGCCTGACCGATGGCCAGATAAGGTGATGCGGTGGCCTGAATCGGCTCCGCCGTCGTACTCGAGATGCTGGCCGCGCCACCGATGCCAGTGTTGTTCACGATGCGGGCCGAAGCCACCGAGCTTGTGCTCTTGCCGTTGAACAGGTTACTGGCATCCACACCGTTCAGAAGAAACGTGTTGCTGGTGTCACGCTGGCCATTCGCCCAGATCGGGTTATTGCCGAGGCCGCTGTTGGCGCCGGTGCCGCTGGAAAGCTCCGCATTCACTCCGGGCGAGAGGATCGCGATCCCGGTGAAGCTGCCGGTGGGCAGCGGGATCGACTCAAGCTGCTGCTTATCGAGCACGTAGCCGTTCGTGGTGTCGACGGCGTTAATCAGTGGGGTCTCTTCGACCGTCACGGTGTCGCTGATCGCTCCGACTTTCAGTGTGGCGTTGACGGTGGCGGTGCGGTTCGCCTGGACCAGGATCGAGGGAACCTTTTGCGTCTGAAACCCATCGTGTGTGTACGTGAGCGTGTAACTGCCGATGGGCAGGTTGACGAAGGTATAGCTGCCGGTATCGTCGGTTTTCATGGTACGCGTGAGCTGGGTGTTATCGCCCACGAGAGTTACGGTGGTGTCGGGGAGCGCGGCGTCCGAAGGGTCCGTGACCGTGCCGGTGATGCCGCCGAGAGTCTGCTGCGCGCGCGCGGGAGTCGTGAAGGCAAATGGGATGGAGATTGCCAACAAAAAAATGTAGATTCCAATTCTCTTCATGCGCGTGCACACCTCCTGGCCTGTTTTTGAAACACTTCGCCGGGATCGCGGCGCGAGACCGCGAAGCCCCGCACCAAAACGTCATGCGATGGTTCTGGCGTTACCCCACATGCCAAACCGCAAAGTGCTGGGCGGCAGAGTAGTCCAACCTCGGCCCGGAGAACAATGAATTGTTTTTCTCGGGCCGATCAGTAATTTCAATGTCTTTATGAAATATTTGTAAGGCGATGTGATTAGAGCGAAGAGCAAAGTGCAACGGCGCCCACCGTCCCGGTCGCAGGAGCGACCGGGACGCCCAAGGCGCGAAAGCCGAAGAGAGATCCTTCGGCTGCGTCCGCCAGCCGTCTTCGCAAAAAGCACGAAGACGGAAAAGCAGGACTGGCGCACTTCGCTCAGGATGACGAATGGTGCGAATTGCGCGGCGAGGCAAGCCTCGCCGAAGAGAAAGCGGCGGCAAGCCGCCAGATTCCACATGGGGGGGAGGCGAATTGCCAAGCATCTGTTCTCCCAGGCTCGACTAGCCGTCGACCTGGGAGCCCTTCCTGGCCGGGCACGGCGTGCTGTGCCTCTACCGAAGACATGACGACGCGGCTGATGGATGCGATTGCCGAGAATCTGCGCGCGTGCTGAAGCAAAAGCGAGGATTTCAGAAAAGGCGGCCGGGAGGAAGGACGGACTTGGGGAGGGCGGCGGTGACGGTGAACATCGGCTCGTTCACGACCTGGCTGAGGCGAAGATGCATGGCGACGCTGCAAAGCAGGTACGCGTGGACCTCGCTGAAGCGCCAGCGGGAGGCCAGGAGATCGATCATGCGCGAGGTGGCGGCGCGGGCGGCGGCGGTCGGGTCGGTGGCCGACTCGACGACAATCCAGGCGTCCGCGGGCGCATCGTGATTGAGGGCGGCGGATTCGACGAGCGGTCCTGACAGCGGCTGGTGCTTATGCAGGTGGAAGCGCAGCGTGACGTCCGCGGGGCATTCGATGCCGTTGATGCACACCTCGCCATCGCCCTGCGCGGCATGGGCGTCGCCGGCGGAAAAGAGGGCGCCGGGGTTGAGGACCGGAAGATAGAGCTTCGCACCAGCGGAGAGATCGCGGACGTCCATATTGCCGCCGAAAGGGCCGGGCGGACGCGTGATGAATTCGCCGTCTTCGGCGCGGGCGACACCCATCACGCCGCAAAACGGGCGCAGAGGAACGACTGCGGGCGCGAGAGAGCGGCTGACCTCGCCCTCGAGCTGCCAGTGAAAAAGACAGGATTCGGCAAAACGGTGCTTGAGGAAGCCGAGCCCCGCAATCACGCCCGACCATCCCCAACCCTTGTGTGCGACCTCGATGACGTCGATCTGGAGGACGTCGCCGGGCTCGGCGCCCTCGATGAAGACGGGTCCCGTGAGGGCATGGATGCGTCCGCGGTCAATGGCGAGGAATTCGGCAAGGGTCATGCCCGGATGCACCTGCGCGCCGCTTGCATCGAGGCATTCCAAGTGCACGGTGTCGCCGGGAGCGATGGAAAGCCTCGGCGGCAGCGCGCGATTCCAGCGGGAGTGAGTCGGATTGGCGGAGAGGTTGTGGTCAGCCATGAATGCCTCTTCCTAGTGAGGTCGAAGAGAGATTCTTCGACTGCGCGTCCCGACCCGGAGATCGAGAAAACCGATCTCCGGGAAAGAAGAGCATCAGGACGCTCCGCTCAGAATGACGATCCCCACTGGCTCGCCCTCAACGATTAAATCTCGACGGTCACTTGCAGCTCGACGAGCGCATTGCGCGGCAGGGCGGAGACGCCGATGGCCGCGCGCACATGACGGCCGAATTCGCCGAACAGCTCGACAAACAGATCCGACGCGCCGTTGATGACCTTGGGCGAATCAGGAAAGCCGGTTACCGCGTTGACGTAGCCGTTGACAGTGAGGATGCTTTTCACGGCGTCGAGCGAGCCGAGGTGCTGCCGGAGAACGGACAACTGAGCGAGCGCGCAGGCGCGGGCCGCGGCGTAGCCTTCGTCGATGGTGCGGTCGAGGCCAACGGTTCCTGCGATGATTCCGGCGTCGTTAGCGGAGATGGCGCCGGCGAGATAGACGACGTGGCCGACCGTTTTCGCCGGGACGTAATTGCCGCCCGGCTTCGGCGGCGCGGGCAGAACGATGCCGAGTTCCTTGAGCCGCGCTTCGATGCCCGCCATGGGTGCTTCCCGCCTCTCTTTCCCGAGCCGAGCACTCTAGCATATCAGGAGGAGATCAAGATTCGCGGTTGCGGCGAGATGGGTCTGCGCTAGGATTGGCCATGCAACGACTGCGGAGCGCCCTGCTTGCAGGTTTGGTGTTCGCGGCCGCCGCGATCGTCCTTCATGACAGCGCGGGACGGAGCGCCGACGCGCAAACGGCGGCTCCCGCGTCGCAAACGATTTTACACGCCGCGCGGGTTTCCGCGTCCGACCTCGAAGTGGGCGGCGAACTGGCCGGCCTGCCGGCGGGGAGCACGCGGTACATCACGCGCGAGGATTTGCTGGTTTTGCCGCAGGTGAGTTATCGCGTGACAGGCGACGTGAATTTCGGCGGGCCGACGCAGGTGAGCGGCGTGACGCTGGAAGAGCTGGCGAACCGCCTGGGAGCAGTGCCGAACGCCGATCTTGTGGTGGCGGTGTGTGATGATGCGTACCGCGCGAACTATCCGCGGGCGTATATCGCAGCCCACCGGCCGCTGCTGGTGCTGGAGATCGACGGCAAGCCGCCTTCGGGCTGGCCGAAAAGCGCAGACGGTGGCGACATGGGGCCGTACATGATCTCGCATCCGAAGTTCACGCCGAGCTTTCGCGTGCTTGCGCACACGGATGAGGCGCAGATTCCATGGGGAGTGATCCGGCTGGAATTTCGCGATGAGAAGGAGGTGTTCGGCGCGATTGCGCCGCGCGGCGCGGATGCAAACGGCGCGGCGGTGCAAGCCGGATACCGGATCGCGCAGCAGAACTGTTTTCACTGCCACAATATGGGTAGCGAGGGAGGACAGAAGTCGGGGCTATCGTGGCAGGTGCTGGCAACATGGGCCAGCGGCTCCCCCGATTTTTTTGCGGCGTACGTGCGCGACCCGAAGTCGAAAAACGCGCGGGCGCAGATGCCGGGGCATCCGAACTACGATGACGCCACGGTGCGCGCGTTGATTGCGTACTTCGGGACATTTTCGAGCGCTACGACCGCGGAGAAACCATGACGCTGCGCGCATCGAAGGTGCTGCTGGTGTTTTCGGTGGCGATTTTCTACACGTTCGTGGTGCTGAACAATACGACGGATTACAACTCGAACTACCAGTTCGTGCGGCACGTCCTGATGATGGACTCGACGTTTCCGGGGAATCACGGCATGTGGCGGGCGATCAACAGCCCCGCGCTGCACACGGCGTTCTACGTGTCAATCATCGCGTGGGAAACGGTGACGATGGTTTTGTGCTGGTGGGGCGGCGCGCGGATGGCGATGGCGCTGCGCGGAAGTGCGGCGGAATTTCAGCGCGCGAAAGGCGTCGCGATCGCGGGGCTGACGCTGAGCCTGCTGATGTGGCTGGTGGCGTTTCTAAGTGTGGGCGGCGAATGGTTCCTGATGTGGCAGTCGAAAACGTGGAACGGGCAGGATGCGGCGTTCCGGATGTTCACGGCGGTCGGGATCGTCCTGCTGCTGGTGGCGCAGCCGGAAACGGACAAGCAGGAGCGGGACTAGGGGCGGGGGCGCGCGGGAACTTTGTGGCGCGCGTGCAGCAGAAACCAGAGCAAGCCGGCGGCGAGGTAGACGAGGTAAACGTACGGCAGCTTGCCGTAGGGTCCTTCGGGCACGGGATACAGGTTGCCGGCGAGAGCGAGCAACATCGCAAGGCACGCAAGCAAGGGGATGAGCTTCGCTCCGAGGTGGGCGACGCCGTGGCCGCGCAGGTAATGCGGCAGGGCGAAGCAGACCAATCCATACGCGACGATGAAGCCGTAGGTCGCTAGAGAACCCATCCAGCCGTAAACATCGAGGCCGGTGGCGCCGCGAGCGGCCAGAACAACGACGGGCAGCACAGCGGCGACGCCGGTGACAACGACGGCGCGGCTGGGCGTTTCGTTGCGCGCGTGCGTGGCGCGGAGCGAGCCGTGGGCGAGGCCGTTGTGGGCCATCAGGAGCAGAACGCGCGCGGCCGCGGTAATGCAGGCGAGCGTCCCGGCGAAGAGGCTGACGAGCGCGCCGATATCGATCAGCAGTCCGAGCACAGGCACGCCGCCCACCGAGGCAAGGACGTGCATGGGCGCCTGGCTGGCGCCGAGATCCTGGCCGGCGCTGCGGAAGCCGAGGACTTCGGTATAGGCGCACAGGGTGAAGAAGGCTCCGCCGAGGATCGAGCTTTGAATCACGGCGCGCGGAATCGTTTTCAGCGGATTGCGCGCCTCCGATCCCAGCGTAGTCGCGCTTTCGAAGCCAACGAAGCTGAAGAGAGCGAGCACGAGTCCGAGGCGGAGGCCGCTGCCGGTCATGCCGCGCAGGTGAAGCTGATCGGGGTCGCCGTGGAAACCGTGGCGCGCCAGCACCAGCGCCACGACGATCACAATCAACGTGACGGAGGCGGCTTCGATCCACAGCATCAGACGCGCGGAGATTTTCACGTCGCGCCAGGCGATCCACATCGAAGCCCCCGTGACGATCAACGCGAGCAGCACGGTGGAAGTGACGTGACCGGTGGCGTCGCGAAGCAGGAGATTGGCGTACTGATAGAAGCCGCCGATGACGCTCGATCCGGTGGCGATGTAGGCGAGCAGAAGGCTCCATGCGGCGGTGGCCCCGAGCCACGGCGGTAAGATCATCGAAGCGTAGGAATAGAGCGACCCGGGCGAAGACGAGTAGCGCGCGAACCGGCCGATACACCACGCAACCAGCAAAATCGCGACGGTAGCCAACACGTAGGCGAGCCAGGTGCCGTTCCCAGCCAGCGCGCAAACGAGCGGAATGGTGGCGACCGGGGTTGTGGTGGGCGCTATCGTGGAAACTGACTGCGCGAGCGTCTCCATCGGGGAAAGCACTTCGCGGCGCAGGCCGTAGCCGGCTGCGTGGCTGTGTTCGGTTGAGGCGCGCTCGCTTGACGGCGGATGCTTCGTTCCGCGGGAGTGGGCCGGGGTGACCATGCGGTACGATACAGGTCCGACGCTGCTCGTGCAAGAGACGGCAGCGGGCGGCTGCTATTTGAATTGAGAATGAGTTGCTGCGGGTACCTTTCGTTTGACGCCGTTGTTCTCCCGGCCCTATAGTGGCTCATTTTATCGGGGCTTATCAGGAGAGCAGGGCTTGCTCGATCGCGTCTTTCATCTCACCGAAAACAAAACAACGGTTCGCCGGGAGCTTCTCGCCGGTCTGACGACCTTCATGACCATGGCGTACGTGGTCGTGGTCAACCCGCGCATCCTTTCCGAAGCCGGCATGCCCGTCGATGGCGTGCTTTTCGCCACGTGCATTTCGGCCGCTCTGGCGACCCTGGTGATGGGCCTGTGGGCGAATTATCCGATTGCGCTCGCGCCCGGAATGTCGCTCAACGCTTATTTCACGTATTCGATTGTCATTGGCCGCGGCGTGCCCTGGCAGACTGCATTGGGAGTCGTTTTTCTTTCCGGCCTGCTTTTTCTGATCCTGACGCTCACGAACGTGCGGGAGCAGATCGTCAACGGCATTCCCGACTGCCTGAAGCACGGCACTGCGGCGGGCATCGGACTTTTCATCGCATTCGTGGGCTTCCGAAACGCCAACATCATCGTGGCGAACGCATCCACGTTCGTCGGCCTCGGCAAGATATCCGATCCGCAAGTGATTCTCGCCGCGGTGGGCATTCTTCTGATTGCCATTCTGATGGCGCGGCGGGTCGGCAGCGCGATTTTGATCGGCATCGTGGCCATTACTCTCGTGGGAATCCCGTTCGGAGTGAGCCACTGGCCGACACATCTTTTCTCGCTGCCGCATCCCTCGGGCACGCTTTTCAAGCTGGATTTGCGCTCGGCGGCGAAGATCGGGCTGGGCGAACTGGTTTTCGTGTTTTTCTTCGTCGATCTTTTCGACAACGTGGGGACGCTGGTCGGCGTATGCGAGCAGGGCGGATTCATGCGGGACGGGAAACTGCCGCGCGCGAGCCGGGCGCTACTGGCCGACGCGATCGGCACGATGGTCGGGGCGCTGACGGGCACGTCCACAGTGACGAGCTACATCGAAAGCGCGGCGGGAGTTGCCGCGGGGGCGCGCACGGGGCTGGGCAATTTGCTGATCGCGGGAATGTTTTTCGGGGCGATGTTCTGCGCGCCGATAGTGTCCGCGATCCCGTCTTACGCTACCGCACCGGCGCTGATTCTGGTGGGGGTGCTGATGTGCGGCGCGGTCGCCAGGGTCAAGTGGGACGACTACACGGATTCGGTGCCCGCGTTTCTCACGCTGATCGCCACGCCGCTCACATTCAGCATCGCGACGGGGCTGAGCCTCGGGCTGCTTTCCTTTACTTTTCTGAAGCTCTTCACCGGAAAGCGCCGCGAGATCAGCCCGCTGATCTGGGTGCTGAGCGTTCTGTTCTTGCTCCGCTACATTTTCCTCGGCAAGGAATAGGTATCGAGCTAACCTCAGGGGAGGAGGTCCATGAACGTGAAACTGGCAATCGGAACCTTCGCACTCCTCACGATGATTCTTCCAAGCATCACGGCAGCGCAGGATCAAGATACGGACAATGCGACGCATACGGTGACTGGCTGCCTCCGACAAGGCGCGACACCGACCAGTTTCATGTTCTCGGATGAAAACGGAAAGCTGTGGGAAGTTCACAGCAAGACCGTTCGACTTGCACCGCACGTGGGCCACACTGTCGAACTGACCGGCACGATTCCGAAGCAGCCGAAGAATTCAACCGACACGTCCCCGCAGGATCATCTGGTCGTAACAAGCCTGAAGATGGTTCGAGACACTTGTAAGCAGTAGCTTCGAAACCACTACATGCCGCGAGAGAGACAGCGCAAAGGTGTGCGCGCCGCGCAGTTTCCTTTTATGCCGGAGCTCCCGAGCAAGCTCGGGACAGGTTCCGCTCCGACCTCCTAAGAGCCTCTCGTCGAAGGGACTCAATAGGGCAGTTTGTTGGGCTGGTTTTCCCAGGCGCGAAAGCCCTCGAGCGCCTGTTCGCGCATCATCTGAATCATGGGAATCTTGCGCGCGGAGTGCGGCTGGGGGATTTCGTCGTAGATGAACGAGTCGTCAAAACCGGCCTTCGCGGCGTCCGCAGCGGTATTGCCGAAATAGACGCGATCCGGCCGCGCCCAATATATCGCGCCGAGGCACATCGGGCACGGTTCGCAGGATGTATAAATCTCGCAGCCCTTCAGCTCAAACAGGCCGAGTTTCTTGCAGGCCTCGCGGATCGCCAGGACTTCCGCATGCGCCGTAGGATCGTTGGTCTCGGTGACGCGATTCACACCCTCGGCGACGATCTTGCCGTCTTTCACGACGATTGCGCCGAAGGGACCGCCGCGTCCCGAGCGGACATTGTCAATCGAGAGTTGAATGGCGCGGGCCATGAAGGGGTTGAGCATGTTTTCTGCCTTACAGTGCGGCAATGCCACGCAATAGAAAGTATAAGCTGAATGTCAAAACCGGATGGCGCGCAGTATGCAACCCTCGTCTCCTGAGGTCTAAATCGGGAATCCCGGTTACAATCCCGCCATTCTTCGTGGTGAGGCGCACATGACCAATACTAAGTCAGGCAGCGCAGGCAGAGAGACGCCGGCTGGTGTTTTCCAAAATCGCCGCACGATGCTGAAATCGGCGATGTTGGGTGGCGGGGCGGCGGTGGCCAGTCTTTTCAGAGGTCCGCTCGCTCACGCGGCATCCACGGCGAAGGAGCAAGAGGCACAAGCGCAAGTGGATCGCGCCACGCGCGGGATGCCGTCCCCGCGCATTAAGGACGTCGGCGTGATTGAGGTCGGGGGCGGCGGCAACAATGACTCAACGGTCGTCAAGGTTACGACGGATCAAGCGGGACTCTACGGCTACGGTTGCGCGACGGCCACTTTCCCCGGGGGCCGCGCGAAGCTTGTTGCCGCGGCGGTCGAACAGTATTTAAAGCCTCTGGTGATGGGCCGAACGACCGATAGGATCGAGCAGATCTGGCAACTCTGCTACATGAGTTCCTACTACAAAAACGACACGGTTCTGAACTGCGCGATCGGCGGCATCTGCGACGCGTTGTGGGATATCAAAGGCCGCCAAGCGGGAATGCCGGTCTACCAACTCGTTGGCGGCAAGTGCAGGGACGCTGCGGATATTTATCTGCATGTGAATATGGGCTCCCAGGACCCGGGTAAACAGCTTGTGGAGAACTCGATGAAGCTCGTCGATAAAGGATGCCACAATCTGCTCGTCGCCATGTTCATTCGGGATGGGGCTGCCAACAATTTGTATGGGCAGCCGAAATTCGATGACGGGTCCGTGCCCTTCGATCGGGACAAGGAGACTCGCAAGGTTCTCGCGGCATTTGAGGTCTTCAGAAAGGAGATGCCGCCGGAAATAGGGCTGGGTGTCGACGTGCATTCCCTGCTGGACAGCATACGAGCTGTCCAGTTCTGCAAGGACGTGGAACCCTTCAAATTGTTTTACTGCGAAGACCTGTTCGCACCGGAGGAGGCCGGCCACTACCGGATCGTCCGGCAGCTATGCACGACACCACTCGCGATCGGTGAGCTCTGGAATAACCCGCACGAGTGGCAACCCTTGGTTGAGGAGCGCCTGATTGACTACATCCGCCACCATGTTTCCCATATCGGAGGTTTTACGGCCGCCCGGAAGGTCGCGGCGTTTGCCGCGAATTATGAGGTGAGATTCGCCTGGCACGGAGGTCCCAACTCCCCCGTGGGTCACATGACCAATCTGACCCTCGATCTAACCAACACCAATTTTGGCATTCACGAACATTTCGACTATACGCCGCTCGTCCAGGACGTTTTTCAAGGCTGTCTTGAAATTAAGGACGGCTACGCGTGGATCAATGAGAAGCCCGGCTGGGGTATCGAAGTTGACGAGGCACTCGCGGCAAAACACCCCATCACCGACGAACATCCTAATGAGATGCGGACCCTGGATGGTTCGGTGATCGAGGGTACCGGCTAGAGTCGGGATCGAAAGAGACAACGCCTATCCAGGAACCGACACAGACGCTCAGCGCGCGCGGGGGGAGGTGAAATTGGAACAACTCCTCCCATGTTTCGGGTTCGTCCAGCAGCCAAGCTCATCTTCGGAGTTTCGCCGGGGGCCGGCTCGGGGTCAAATTCGTTGTGTCGATGGCAGGAAGAGGCGTACGATGCAAAAGTTAGAGGTCTGAAGCGGAAATTCCGGATTCGCGGATGAATAAACGCCTGGTCGCGCTGTTCCTGCCCCTTGCCATGGCCATGCTCGGAGCGACGGTCTTTGTGCCGTCCGCGAAAGCCCAAAGCCACGCCACGTTTGCATCCGGCCCAAGTCGAGGTTTTGTCCACGTGCGCCGCGCGGGGCGGTTTTTCGCCGGTCCGGGATTTGGGCCGTACTTCTATTCCGATTACGACTCGGAGCCGTTGATTATCGAGGCGCCTCCGCCCCAGATCGTGGAGACTGCTCAGCCAGCCTCCCCGGCGCCTGTACGGAATCCGCCCGAGTCGTTGATGCTTGAATTGCAGGGCGATCACTGGGTGCGAATCACAAATAACGGACAGTCGCAGATCGGTGGACAATCCGGCCAGCCGGAGCTGGAGCGAGCATCGAATCCATCATCCGCCATGCCTCGCCGAACCCAGGCGCCCGAGCCCGCTAGCGATCTGCCACCCGTCGTGCTCGTGTTTCGCGACGGGCACAAAGAAGAAATCGGAAAATACGCGATCGTGGGCGCGACCATATACACCAGCGCGGACTATTGGAGCAGCGGTTCGTGGACGCGAAAGGTTCAGATTGCTGAGTTAGACGTTCCCGAAACCCTGAAACTGAATCAGGAGCGGGGCGCAAAGTTTAGTCTGCCGTCCGGGCCGAATGAAGTGATAATCCGGCCGTAATTTCGATCCCTCGTAGCCAAACGAAAAGCCCCCGCGGATCCCACCGCGCTAATCCGTGAGCGGGCGCCACGCCATCTTGCTCTCGGATAGAATCTAAAACCCAGGCATCAGTTGTCCGGCGATTGAAATCGAATAGACGCAACACGATACTAAAATAAATTTTACTTGAGTGCGGAAGGAAGCACAAGTCGTTGTTGATGTAGGGAAAAGTCGTCCAAGGTAATGCCGCTATTACGACGCTAAATCGGCGAAGCGGCGGTTGCCGAATCTTCGCCACAGCGGGTAAGATGCACATACATGAAAAAGCATGCATTCGCAGTGGCGGCGCTGTTTGCGGCGATGGTGCTGCCGGTTCGCGCGCAGGCGCCAGTGAAGGCCACGGATTTTCCGCCGCCGAAGCCGGCGTTTCCCGGCCAGACGAATGCTCCCGCGCCTGCGAAGGCTTCCGCGCCGGTCGCGGTTGAGACTGTGGTGCAGGGGCTGAACCGGCCGTGGACGTTCGCGTTTCTTCCCGACGGGAAGCTGCTGATCACCGAGCGCTACGGCACGATGCGGGTCGCCCGAACCGATGGAGTGTTTTCGGCGCCGATCGCCGGCGTCCCGGACGTGAAGGTGGTGGCCGCGCAGAGCCTGCACGACGTAGAGCTGGACCCCGACTTCGCGAAGAATCGCCTGATCTATTTCAGCTATTTCGCGCCGCCGCCCGGCGAGGATCCGGCGGTCTGGCCGAACGAATACTTTTACGCGCGGGTGACGGCCAAGCCGCTGGCCGAGCGCCGGACGGTTTCCGTCGGAACGGAGCGCGTGGCGCGCGCACGGCTCAGCGAGGACGACAAGAGGCTGGAGGATGTTCGGACGCTCGTGGACGGCGTGGACCGGCGGATCGTGTTGGCACCGGATGGGACGCTTTACATCAGCGGTGCGGACCGGTTCCGGTTTTACGACTCGGATATGGACGGCGTCGAGCACGAGTTCACGGACCAGACGATCTTGCGCAACTTCACCGGGCGCGTGGCGCGGATCAATCGCGACGGCACGATTCCGAAGGACAATCCGTTCATGGCGGACGCGACCGTGCTGCCGGAAACTTTTGCGTACGGATTCCGCGACCCGGACGGCGCCGCGATCAACCCCGCGACCGGAGAGCTTTGGGTGGTTGAACACGGGCCCCTGGGCGGCGATCGCGTGGTGATCGTTCGGTCGGGACACTTTTATGGGTGGCCGAACGTGAGCTACGGGCGGCAGTATTCGGGCGTGCCCGTGGGCAAGGGAGCTACAGCGGAGGAAGGCGTCGATCAGCCGATCTACTTCTGGTATCCCGACATTGCCCCGTCGAGCGCGATGTTCTACATGGGCGACGTGTTTCCCGAATGGAAGGGGAACCTGTTTGTCGGCGGGCTCGTCAGCAAGTGCTTGATCCGCCTCGTGCTGAATGGCGACCGCGTCGTTGCCGAAGAGCACCTGCTCGGTGACCTGGGGCAACGCATCCGCGACGTCCGCCAGGGGCCCGACGGCGCGATCTATCTGCTGACCGACGCGGGCTCGCTTCTGCGGATCACGCCGAAAAAGTGAGCGTGAGGACGGAAAGGTGCGCTACTTGCCCTGGATCGAGATCAGCTCGACCTCGAAAACGAGCGTGGCGTTGGGGCCGATGACGCCGCCCGCGCCGCTGGGGCCGTAGGCAAGATCGGGCGGAATGAAAAGCTGCCACTTCGATCCCACCGGCATGAGCTGAAGGGCTTCCGTCCAGCCCTTGATGACGCGGCCGACGGGAAACGTGGCGGGCTGGCCGCGCTTGTACGAGCTGTCGAATTCGGTGCCGTCGATGAGCGTGCCGCGATAGTTGCAGACGACGCTGTCGCTCGCCGTGGGTTTCGGCCCGGTGCCCGGCGTCAGGATTTTGTACTGAAGACCGCTGGGCAGGGTCACCACGCCGTCCTTCGTTTTGTTGCTCGCCAAAAATTCCGCGCCTGCTTTCATGTTCGCCTCCCCGGCCTTCTGCCGTGCTGCTTCCTGCTTCGCGTTCATTTCGCTCTGCAATTGCGTGAGCGCGGCCTTCGCTTCGTCGTCCGTGAGGAGCGGTTTGGCGTTGGTCAGCGCGTCTTTCAGGCCCTGCGCTACCAAGGACGGATCCACGTCGACCGACTGCTTGCTCAGGTTTCTGCCGATGTTCAGGCCAATGGCGTAGCTGGCTTTTTCCTTCTGCGTGGTGAGGGGCGAAGAGCTTTGATTCTGTTGCCCGGAAGCCGGCGGAGCCGTCGGCGCGGGAGGCTTTTGAGCGGTTGCCGCTGGAGTCTGTTGCGCCTGGGCGTTCCCGGGAAGCATCCACCCGGCAGCGAACAAAGCGAGTGCGATGACGAATGATTTTTGCATGGAGTATTGTCACATTGGTTGGACAGTTCCGCAAAGCTGCAAGTGTTCGGGAATTGCCTCAAACTGCGGCAGGAGCCCGATTCCGAAATCAAGGTACTATCATCAAGCCGTGTAACGCTTGACAGCTAATGGATAACGATATACGCTTGTCGTTTGATCAAGACATTTCGTTGCGAAGATACGAAGCTTCTCTTTCAGCGCGAATCGGTTAGGCGGTTCAAATCCATCGAACGAGTCGCGCTGCGAAAGCTCCAGCAGATTGATTTCGCCAAGCAGTTATCCGATCTGGCCGTGCCTGGCGGCAACCGGCTCGAAGCTTTGAAGGGCAGCCGGAAAGGACAGCACAGCATCCGGATCAACGATCAGTGGCGAATCTGCTTCATCTGGCGCGACGGCGATGCGCATGAAGTGGAGATTGTGGATTACCACTAGGGGGTAAACATGGGGAAGAAATTAAAGCCGGTTCATCCGGGGGAGCATCTCCGCGAGGATTTTCTGAAGCCCTACAAGCTCAGCGTGAACCGCCTGGCGATGGACTTGCACGTGCCGGTAACGCGGATTGCGGAAATCGTGGCCGAGCGCCGCGGCATCACGTCGGACACCGCGTTGCGCCTCGCGCGCTATTTCAAGATGACGCCGGAATTTTGGATGAATATGCAGATCCGGTACGAGCTCGACGTAGCAGAAGATGAACGCGCAGCCCGGATCGCGCGCGAAGTGGTGCCGTTCGAAACCGCCGCTCGCTAGCTAGGGTCCAAAGCGAAGCCGAGTCTGCCCCGCAACGGAATCGGTGAACGTTGAAAGACGCAAGCGCGTAGGATACGCTCGGTTGTGGGCGCAGTTTTTCCGAGGAGCGCGGTTCTTGCCATGATTTCCCAGGCCTTTCTTTCCCGCCGAGTTGTCACACCGGAAGGAATCCGTCCGGGAGCGATTGTCGTCGAGGGGGAGCAGATCCGATCCGTCGTCCCTCTGGAGCAGGCACCGGCTGGCGCACAGATTCACGATTTCGGCGACGCGGCCATTCTGCCCGGATTGGTGGACTCGCACGTCCACATTAACGAGCCGGGACGCACGGACTGGGAAGGTTTTCATACAGCGACGCGTGCCGCTGCGGCGGGGGGCTATACGCTGCTGGTGGACATGCCGTTGAACTGCCTGCCCGCGACGACGACCGTCGAGGCGCTAGATGCGAAGCGGCAAGCGGCGCGGGGCAAGTGCCGCGTCGATTGGGCGGCGTGGGGCGGAGTGGTCAGTGACAATCAGGCGCACATCGGAGCACTGGCCGCTGCAGGCGTGCGCGGGTTCAAGTGCTTCCTCATTCATCCGGGAATTGACGGCTTCACGATGGCTACCGAGCAAGAGCTGCGCGTAGCATTGCCGCACGTTGCGCGGACGGGCCTGCCGCTGCTCGTACACGCAGAACTTGCGGGGCCGGTCGATGCGGCCACGGCGACTCTGGGAGACGCCGACTGGCGATCGTATGCGACGTACCTGAGATCGCGGCCTGATGAAGCGGAGCTGGCGGCGATTCGGATGCTGCTTTCGCTCTGCCGCGAATACGGTTTCCGGCTACACATCGTTCATCTGGCGACGTGCGAGGCGCTCGAGATGCTGAGGGCCGCGCGGTCGGAGGGGCTCCCCGTGACCGTGGAGACGTGTCCTCACTATCTGCATCTGAGCGCCGAGACGATTGCGGCAGGAACGACCCTGTGCAAGTGCGCGCCGCCAATTCGGAGCCACGACAACCGCGAAGGACTGTGGCAGGGGCTGCGAGAAGGAGTGATCGACCTCGTGGCCACCGATCATTCGCCGTGCCCGCCGTCGATGAAGCAACTGGGAGAAGGAAACTTCAAGGTTGCCTGGGGTGGCATCTCGAGCCTGTCGGTGGCTCTGCCCGTGATGTGGACCGAGGCGCGTGCGAGAGGGTTCACCCTACGAGATATTGCGCGCTGGATGGCCGAAGGTCCGGCGCGGCTGGCGGGATGCGGAGGGCGAAAAGGCCAAATTGCGGCGGGATACGACGCCGATCTGGTGGTGTTCGACCCCGAAGCGGAGTTCGTGGTCACGCCGGAGCGGTTACATTACCGTCACGCGGTCTCTCCGTATTTGGGCGAGGCGCTACACGGGACGGTTCAAGCCACTTATCTGCGCGGGCAGGCCGCGTTTTCCGAAGGAAGATTTCCGGGCGAGCCTATCGGCCGGGAATGCCGGAAATAACGCGGCGTTGCAGGCACGCGGCAATCAAGCGTACAAATCTTTTTCGTTTTCGGTCACAATGTTTCCGCACCTTCAAATGAGTCTGGCGTGAAAGACGAGCACATCATCGGTTTGTCGGCGCCGCGAAAGGAAGGCCGTGCCAAAGTGACCGGACAGGCGCGGTACATCGACGATATCGCGCTGCCGGACATGCTCTATGGCGCGACGGTGCGCAGCCGAATTCCGCGCGGCCGGATCAAGAAGATCACTTTCGGGCGCGGAATCCCCTGGGACGAATTCGTCATCGTCTCCGCGAAAGACATCCCCGGAAAGAACTACATCGCGCTGATCGAAAACGATCAGCCGTGTCTGGCGGACGGTATCGTCAATCACCCCGAGGAGCCGATCCTGTTGCTCGCGCATCCGGACCGCTACGCGCTGCCGAGGGCCGTCGAGGCGGTGTCGATCGAGTACGAGCCGCTTCCGTCCGTGTTCACAATTGAGGAAAGCGAGAAGCGGTCGGAGATCATCTGGGGCGCGGACAATACCTTCAAGATATATCTGGTGCAGAAAGGCGACGTTAACAGCGTTTGGGCGAAGGCCGCACACATCGTCGTGGGCGAATACTTCACGGGAGCGCAGGAGCAGCTCTACATCGAGACGAACGGCATCATCGCCGAATGGAATGCGGAGCGCGGCATCACGGTTTGGGGTTCGTTACAATGCCCGTACTACGTGCACAAAGCGCTGATGGCGCTCTGCGGCCTGCCGGAAGACAAAGTGCGCGTGGTGCAGACGGAAACCGGAGGCGCGTTCGGCGGCAAGGAAGAGTATCCCTCGATGCTGGCGGCGCACGCGTCGCTGCTGTCGATCAAGTCCGGGCAGCCCGTAAAGATGGTCTACGACCGCGCGGAAGACATGGTGGCCACGACGAAGAGGCATCCGTCGCGGACGCGGCACCGCACGGCCGTGAGCGCGGAAGGGAAGATTCTGGGCGGCGAAATCGACTTCACGATCGATGGCGGAGCGTACGTGACGCTGTCGCCGGTGGTGCTTTCGCGCGGCACGATTCACGCGGGCGGTCCTTACTACTGGCCGGCGGTGCGCATTCACGGAAAAGCGGTGGCCACGAACGCGCCCCCGCACGGGGCGTTTCGCGGCTTTGGAGCGCCGCAATGCCTTTTCGCCATCGAGAGGCACATGGACCGCATCGCCCAGGTTGTCGGCGTGTCGCCCGCGGAGATCCGGCGCAGGAATTTTCTGAAGCCGGGCCAGACGACGACCACCGAACAGACGGTTCGCGAACAGATCGATCTGGAAAAGCTTCTCGGCCGGGCGCTCGAACTTGCAGGCTACGATTCGAAGAAAGAGCGTTTCGCGGTGGAGAATAAGTCCGCAACGAAAAAGAAAGGGATCGGCATCGCCGCCTTTTTGCATGGCGCCGGATTCACGGGATCGGGAGAGCGGTATTTAAGCTCGGTGGTCGGCGTCGAAGGAACCGCGGACGGCAAAGTGCGCGTACTGGTTTCGAGCACGGAATTCGGCCAGGGGACCAACACCGTTCTTTCTCAGGTTGTGGCCGAAACGCTCGGCCTCCCGTACGACGATGTGGAAGTGGCGCAGCCGGATACGACGGTAGTGCCAAACAGCGGTCCCACCGTGGCCTCGCGCACCGCGATGGTCGTCGGAAAGCTCGTAGAGTCCGCGGCGCGGGGATTGAAACAGACGCTCATTGCGAGCGGCGCGCTCGGCGACACATACACGCCGGAAGAGTTTCGCGCGGCGTGCGGCAAGTACGTGGCCGAACACGGGCCGCTGCGGTCGCTGGCGCGATACGAGTCGCCCGCTGACGTTTTCTGGGACGACCAGAACTATCGCGGAGAAGCCTACGCGGCTTTTGCGTGGGCTGTGTACGTGGCGGAGGTCACTGTGGATCTAACCACGTACAGCGTGACTGTGGACGACTTCGTGGCGCTGCAGGAGATCGGAAAGGTGTTGAATCCCGTTCTCGCGCGGGGACAGATCGCCGGAGGCGTCGCGCAGGGACTCGGATTTGCGCTATATGAGAAAGTGGAATGGAAAGACGGGCGCATGCAAAACGGCCAGATGACCAACTACATCATGCCGACTTCCGCCGACCTGCCGCCGATCCGCGTGTACTTCGAGGAGATGGGCAATGAGTACGGCGCGTTCGGCGCGAAGGGAATCGGCGAGCTGCCCATGGATGGTCCGGCGCCGGCGATCGTGAACGCGATCGAGGATGCGCTGGGAGTTCCGTTCGATTCCGTGCCTCTGCTGCCCGAGGACATTTTCGATGCGGTCGCAGCCGATGGCCGGCCCTGACCGACGATGACCAGCAGCCAGGCCCAGTGCGAATTCTCTCTGCGCGTCAATGGCGAGCAGAAGCTCGTTCGAGCCTGCTCGATGGAGCGGCTGCTGGACGTGCTGCGGGAGCACTTCGGACTGACCGGCACGAAAGAAGGCTGCGGCGAGGGCGAGTGCGGCGCGTGCGCCGTATTGATGGATGGCCAGCTTGTGGATAGCTGTCTCGTGCCCGTGCTGCAGGCGGCGGGTTCGAGCATCGTCACGATCGAGGGACTGGCGGGCGATCCGCGGTTTCGCGCGCTACAGGACGCGTTTCTCGAATGCGGAGGCGCGCAGTGCGGCATCTGCACACCGGGAATGATTCTCGCGGCTGTCCACCTGCTGAGCAAGAAGCCCGAGCCGACGATGGAGGATATCCGCGAAGGGCTTTCGGGCAATCTCTGCCGCTGCACGGGCTACATTCAGATTTTCGAGGCCGTGGCGGAAGCGGCGCGGCGCAGCGCGGCGACATGAGGTCCGATCCGGCCGAGTACGAGCTGATCGCGCCCGGAAGCCTGGGAAGCGCGTTGTCGCTACTGGCGAATGAGCCGGGCAGTTGGCTTCCGGTCGCGGGTGGCACGGACGTGATGGTGCAGTACGCGGCGGGAAAGCTGGCGGCGCGAAAACTGATCAGCATCTGGAATCTCCCCGAGCTGCGACGGATCGAAAGTTCTCCAAGCGAAATTCAGATTGGCGCGGGTTGCACCTATACCGATCTGCGCGAGCACGAAGTTGTGTCGCGTGAATTCCCGCTGCTGGCGAGCGCCGCCTGCTGGGCCGGCGGAATCGCGAACCAGAACCGCGGGACGCTCGGCGGCAACATCGTCAACGCCTCGCCAGCCGCGGACTCCCTGCCCGCGCTGCTCGCGTACGACGCAGAGCTGATTCTGGCTTCGGTGCGGGGCGAGCGGCGGTTGCCATACGGGAAATTTCACACCGGGTACAAGACCATGGAACTCGCGCGGGACGAACTGGTGCGGGCCGTGTGTCTTCCGAGGCGGTTTTCGGGATATATTTCCTACGCGCGAAAAGTGGGCACGCGCAACGCGCAAGCCATTTCCAAGGTCTGCATAGCGGCCCTGGCACGGCTCGGAGGCGGCGCGATCGAGGATGTGCGGATCGCGCTCGGCAGCGTGGCGCCGGTCCCGATGCGCATGGCTGAGACGGAGCGAATCCTGCGCAGGAAGCGCGCCGAGGCATCGCTTGTGCCGCTGGCTAAAAAAACAGCGGCAGCGGAGATACGGCCCATCGACGACATTCGGTCGACGGCGCGATACCGCGCGGCCGTGGCGGGCAATCTGGTCGCGGAATTTCTCGGGATGCTCGCGGCGCGCGATCCGGCCCATGAGTGACGTCTTGAGGCGCTGGAACGAGCTCCCGATCGACGAAGCGGAGCGGGAGATTCTTCCGTGCTGCGGCTCAACCGCTTGGGCGCGTGGGATGGCGGCTCGACGGCCGCTCTCGGAGGAAGCGGCCTTGCTGGCCGCGTCCGACGAAACGTGGCGCAATCTTAGCGAGGCCGATTGGACGGAAGCGTTCCGCAGCCATCCGCGGATCGGGGAATCGCGCGTGGGGAAGAGTTCCGGCGCGCGCTCCACGGCGTGGTCGGCGCAGGAGCAGCGAAACGTTGCGGATTCCGGCGATGCCGTGAAAATCGCGCTGGCGGAAGCGAATCGCGAGTACGAACGGAAGTTCGGCCGCATCTTCATCGTTTGCGCGACCGGTAAAACGGCGCCGGAAATCTTGGAGATTTTGCGGAGCCGCTTGCGGAACGATCCGGCGGTGGAACTCCGCGAAGCAGCAGAGCAGCAACGGCAGATCACGCAGCTTCGGCTGAGGAAATGGCTTCAGGCATAAAGCGCATTTCGACGCATGTTCTGGACACGGCTCGCGGCAGGCCGGCGGCGGGGGTCGCGGTGCGGCTGGAGCGCGAAGAGACGCCGGGCAATTGGCGGCTGTTGGCGTCTGGCCGGACGGATGACGACGGCCGGTGCGGCCAGTTGCTGCCCGAGGGCGCCGCTTTACCGGCGGGGCTTTACCGCCTGGCCTTCGATACCGGAAGCTACCACGCGGCGCAGAAAATGGACGGATTGTATCCGGTCGTCCAGATCACGTTTGCGGTGCGGGAGGGCGAAACGCATTTCCATATCCCGCTGCTGCTCAGTCCAAACGGGTACACAACGTACCGGGGAAGCTGAAATCATGACGGCACTGGCTGAAAATCGTTACGGCAAATCGCGGGTCCGCCTGGTTCGCGTGCGGCGAAAGCCGGGCCGCCACGACTTTCGCGAATGGACGCTCGAAGTCCTGCTGCAAGGAGACTTCGAGAGCTGCTTCACCGACGGAGATAACAGCAAGATTCTCCCGACGGACACGATGAAAAACACGGTGTATTCGCTGGCGCGCAAATCAGCGGCCGAGTCCATGGAGGAGTTCGCGAAGGAGCTAATTGATTTCCTGCTCGCACGCAACCCGCAGGTGTCGCAGGCGGAAGTCAGCGTGTCGGAAACGGCCTGGGAGCATCTCGAAACGGGTGGGAAGCCGCACCCGACCACTTTCGTGCAGTCCAGCGGCGAGCGTCAGACAACCCGAGTGGCGCGGACGCAGAGCGGAAAGTTCGCGGTCGCGTCGGGACTCGAAAACCTGGTCATCATGAAGACCGCCGGATCGGCGTTTGAAGGCTACATCCACGATTCCCTGACGACACTGCCGGAAGCCGCCGATCGCCTATTCGGAACGGCCGTCCGCGCGAGCTGGAATTACCGGGACGCCGCTCTGGCTTTTGGACCCGTACGGACAAAAATCCGCGAAACTCTGCTCGGTGTGTTCGCCGGCCACGCGAGCAAGTCTGTCCAGCACACGCTTTATGCGATGGCCGAGGCCGTTCTCGAAAAGGTTTCCGAGATCGAAGACATCGAGCTCACGATGCCGAATAAACACTGCCTGCTGGTGGACCTCTCGCGATTCGGGCAGGACAACCCGAACGAAATATTCGTTCCAACGGACGAGCCGCACGGCTACATCGAAGCGCGCATAAGCCGGCGGTCGTGAAATGCGGAGCCGATGAGCGATCCGCACACAGCCCGGGCGAAGGAAGCGATCGAGCGTTGCAAGAGACTGGCCGGCTTCACCGAGACGCCGGGCTGCACGCAAAGGACCTTTCTCTCCCTGCCGATGCATGACTGCCATCGCGAAATCGCCGCGTGGCTCGAGCCGTTGGGCGTCGGCGTGAGAATCGACGCCGCTGGAAATCTACGCGCGTCGTATCCCGCGGCGGATTCGGAGGCGCCGCGGCTGCTCATCGGCTCGCATCTCGATACGGTGCCCAAGGCGGGCGCGTACGATGGCGTTCTCGGTGTGGTTCTCGCTGTCGCGCTGCTCGAAGCGCTCGACGGTCGAAGGCTTCCTTTCGGAATCGAAGTGGTCGGCTTTTCAGAGGAAGAGGGAGTGCGCTTCGGCACGCCGTTCATCGGCAGCCGCGCACTGGTGGGGACGCTCGACGAAGAGCTGCTGGGGCGCCAGGATGCGAACCGGATTTGCGTGCGGGAAGCGATCGAGGCCTTCGGGCTGAAGCCGGACGAGATTCCCGAGGCTGCCTTGAAGAACGATGCCGTCGGCTACGTCGAATTTCATATCGAGCAGGGGCCGGTCCTCGAGCAACTCGGACGGCCGCTCGGCGTTGTCGAGGCCGTGGTCGGCCAGAGCAGGCTCGAGTTTACGTTTACCGGGCGCGCCAATCACGCGGGCACGACGCCGATGGATTTGCGCTACGATGCCATCGCTTGCGCGGCGGAGTGGATCAGCGCGGTCGAGCGGGAAGCCAGGGGAATTGCGGGACTGGTGGCGACCGTAGGCGCGTTGGAGGCAAAGCCCGGTGCGACAAACGTGATTGCCGGCGAGGTCCGGCTGACTCTCGACGTGCGCCACGGTTCGGACGACGTGCGAAGCAGCGCCGTGGAAACTCTGATCCGCAACGCCGGGGACATTGCAAAGCGGCGCGGGCTCTCCGTGCGGTGGAACACGCGCTTGAATCAGAAGGCTGTCGCGATGGATTCGTTCCTGGTCGGCCAGGCCGAAGAGGCCATCCGAAGAGCCGGCTGCGAGCCGCACCGGATGGTGAGCGGAGCCGGCCACGACGCCATGATCCTGGCGGAGAAGGTTCCCGCCACGATGATCTTTTTGCGGACGCCCGGCGGCATCAGCCACAATCCCGCCGAGACGGTTAAAATCGAGGACGTGGCGAAGGCGATTGCCAGCGGCCTGCATCTGCTCGACCTGCTCGCCTCCTCGCCAGAGTTTCAAAGGAGAACGCACTGTGCATAACCTTGGTCGAACGCGAAGCTCCCAACAACCCAATCACCTGCTGCTGACGCCGGACACTTTCGTGCGTACCCTGCTGCCCGGGATGAAGGGTTGCACGGCCGTCGTGCACGCCGGTTCGGCGATGGGCGCGGCGTTCACCCAGTACACGGCCGAATTCGAAGCCGGCGGTGAATTGGGCGGAACGTCTGCGCAACGCTTCCTCTATGTGCTGGAGGGCGGTGTGAAAGTGGAAGCCGACGGCAAGCGGAGCGACCTGTGTGCGCGCGGCTACGCCTATTTGCCCGAGGGTTTGGCGCACCGCGTGACGGCCGCGAAAGCAAGCCGCGTCGCCGTCGTCGAAAAGTTCTACAAGCCTGTTGCCTCGGCCAAGCCGCCGTGCTTGATTCTCTCGAGCGAAGATGCCGTCAGCTCGCATCCGCTTGGAGATGATCCGGACCTTCAGGTGAAGTGTCTGCTTCCGGACGAGATGAGCTTCGACTTCGCGGTGAACACCATGGTCTACCAGCCGGGCGCGGCGCTCAGCATGGTTGAAATGCACGTGATGGAGCACGGGCTGCTGATGCTCGAGGGCGGCGGAATCTACCGGCTCGGAGATTCTTGGTACCCCGTGACGGCGGGAGACTTCATCTGGATGGGGCCGTGGTGCCCGCAGTGGTTCGGGGCGCTCGGCAAAACTGCCGCGAAATACCTCATATATAAGGATTGGAACCGGCATCCGCTGGCAAACGCGCAACGATGAGCTTGACGATTGATTCGCCGTGTTTGCAGGCCGAGATCGAAGAGCTCGCTTCGTTCTCCGATGCGGAGGCGCCCGCGGTCACGCGGATCGTTTTCACTCCCACCGATCTGAAGGCCCGCGCGTGGTTGATTGCGCGGTGCGAGGCTGCGGGGCTTGCGGTGCGGCAGGACGCGATTGGGAACATCTTCGCGCGCTGGAACGGTTCGGATCCGGGAGCGCCCGTCGTCGGCACAGGCTCTCACATCGACGCGATTCCCAACGCGGGAAAATATGACGGCGTCGTCGGGGTCCTCGGCGGCCTCGAGGCGATCCGCGCATTGCAACGCAGCGGATTCCGTCCGCGGAACTCCGTCGAGTTGCTGCTTCTCACGTCGGAAGAGCCCACACGTTTTGGGATCGGATGCATCGGCAGCCGTTTGCTCTCCGGCAGTCTCGGTCCGGACGCCGCCAGAAAGTTGACCGACGGCAATGGAGAATCGGTCGACGAAGTTCGCCGCAAGGCAGGGCTCGGGGGAGAACTCGAAGCAGTGAAGTTGGCGTCCGGCTATTATAAGGCGTGGGTCGAGCTGCACATCGAACAAGGGCCCTTGCTTGAGCGCGAGCACATCGGCCTGGGAATCGTCACGCACATCGCCGCGCCCGCGAGCGCCCGCGTTTCCATCGAAGGCGCGGGGGGGCACGCGGGCGGCGTTCTGATGCCCGATCGGCGGGATGCGCTTTGCGCCGCGGCCGAGCTGATCCTCGCAATCGAGAGCGCAGCCCGCGCGAGCGGTTCGGCCGATACGGTGGCCACGGTCGGCATGTGCGACGTTTTTCCCGGCGCCGTCAACAGCATTCCCAGCCGCGTTCGCCTCAGTCTCGATCTTCGCGACACGGAGTTCGCGCGGCGGGGCGCCGTGATGCGGGCCATCGAGCGTGCTTCGCAGGATATTTCGAAAAGGCGGCAGGTTTCCATTCAGACGAAGATGCTGAACGCGGATGCACCGGCCGCGTGCGCTCCTGCCGTCATCGATGCGCTTTCGCAATCCTGCCGCAAGCACCAACTGAAATTCCTTCCGATGATCAGCCGCGCCTACCATGATTCGCTTTTTATCTCGCGCATCGCGCCCGTGGCGATGTTGTTCATCCCCTGCCGCAACGGATACAGCCATCGTCCCGATGAATACGCATCGCCCGAGGATATTGCGCGCGGCGCTCTCGTCCTTGCCGAAACGCTGGCAAGTTTGTCTGCGTGACGTAGAGACGAGCCCTTAGTTTTCCTTGACAGCGGGAATGATGCGGTGGACCAACTTTTGGGGGGCCGGAAGCGCGTCCGCGATCTGATAGCTCTGCTCCAGCATCCTTTTCGCCTGCGCCGCGCGGGCCTCCGAGTTGTAGAGGATCGTGCAAAGAGTCTCGCCCGTGGCGAGGCGGTCGGAAACTTTTTTGTGCAGGATGATCCCGACCGAGGGATCGACGGAATCCTCTTTCTTCTCCCGGCCGCCGCCCAGAATGACGCAGGCCGTGCCGACCATCTCGCACTGGATGGCGCTGACGTAGCCGCCTCGCGTGCTGACCACATCGAGATGGTGTTTTGCGCGCGGCAGCCGATGGGGATCGTCGATCACTGCCGGATCGCCGCCCTGCAGCTCGACCATCCGGCGGAATTGTTCGAGTGCTTGCCCCGAATGGATCAGGCCGTCCGCAAGCTGCTTCGCTTCCGCGAGCGTGCCTGCGCGTCCGCCCAGGCGAAACATCCAGGCCGCAAGCTCCAGACAAAGCTCGCGTAAGTCCTCCGGCCCACGGCCGCGCAGCACGTCGAGACATTCCTCGACCTCGAGCGAGTTGCCCACGCGCATTCCCAACGGCTGGTCCATGTCCGTGATGAGCGCGACCACCTTCTTGCCCATTCTCTGCCCCGTTTCAACCATCAACTCCGCCAGAAACGCCGCGTCCTCTTCCTTTTTCATGAATGCGCCGGAGCCTGTCTTGACGTCCAGCACCAGCGCGTCGATGCCTTCCGCCAGCTTTTTGCTCATGATCGACGCGCAAATCAAATATGGGCTTTCAACCGTGCCGGTCACATCGCGCAGCGCGTAAAACTTCCGGTCGGCGGGAGCGATTTCCGCCGTCTGCCCGATCATGGCGCAGCCGCAAGTTCGCAGTACTTCCCGGAAACGCGCGATCGGGAGATCAACCTGGAAGCCGGGGATCGATTCGAGTTTGTCTAGCGTGCCGCCGGTGTGACCCAGTCCGCGCCCGCTGATCATGGGAACCACAAGGCCGCCCGCCGCGGCGAGCGGAGCGAGCACGAGCGAGGTTTTGTCGCCCACGCCACCGGTCGAGTGCTTGTCCACCTTCGCCGCGGAGAACTCCGAAAGATCCAACACTTGGCCTGAGTGCAGCATGGCGTCGGTGAGCGCCGCGGTTTCCGCTCGGCTCAGACCCCGCAGCAGAGCGGCCATCAGCCAGGCCGATATCTGGTAGTCGGGAATCTCTCCGCGCGTGTAGCCGCCGACGAGACAGTCGATTTCGGCGCGCGATAATTCCTGTCCGTCGCGCTTCTTGCGGATTACATCGACGGCGCGGATCGTGTCGTCAGCGGGGCGCTCCGGAGAGTTGCTCACTTCAGGCGGAATCCCTCCGGCAGAAGATCGGTGATGAGGAGCTTCTTCCAGCCCTTCGAGCTGAGAAAATACACGGTCGCCTTCGGCCCGAACTCGTAAATTACCTGGCGGCACGCTCCGCAGGGAGAGCACGGAGCGTCGTGGTCGTTGACGATCGCAATCGCCCGAATCTCCCATTCGGGGCCGATTTGCGAAACCGCGGAAAAGATCGCGCTGCGTTCCGCACAGTTGGTCATGCCGTAGGAAGCATTCTCCACATTGCAGCCGGTAAACAGTTGACCCTTCGTCGTCAGCAGCGCCGCACCCACTTTGAACTTGGAATACGGAGCGTACGCGTTCTTCATGGCGCCGCGAGCGGCTTTGAGCAAACGCTCACGAGTCACATCGCCGCTGGAATTGGGCTTTGGCATAAGTCAGCCGGAACCGGGACGTTGACACGCCGAATTACAGATTGTGAGAACCAGCGGTTAGCGTAGTAACATTTGCTTACTATGTCGAGCCGAAACTCAACCGCCGAGAATAAGCCGCCGGCCGGCGACTGGCAAAGTGTCGCAGCCATCATCGACCACACGAACCTGCGTCCCGAAGCGACTCCGAGCCACATCGTCCGCCTCTGCGAGGAAGCGAAGGAATTCGGTTTCGGGGCGGTAATGGTCAATGCATGCCACGTTGCGCTTGCCTGCTCGCATCTCGAGGGCAGCAGCGTAAAAGTGGGGGCCGTGGCCGGCTTTCCCCTAGGCGCGACGCTGACCAGCGTGAAACGATTTGAATCGGCGGAGGCTCTGAAGCTGGGCGCTCGCGAGATCGACATGGTCCTGAACATCGGAGCGCTCAAAGCGGGCGATCGCGAATTCGTTCTGGCGGATATTCAGAGCGTGGCCGATATTGTTCACGGCCAAAAGGCCCTGCTGAAAGTGATCCTGGAGACGGGGCTCCTCACCGAAAAGGAAAAGCTGGCTGCCTGCGAACTCAGCGAGAAAGCCGGAGCCGATTTCGTGAAGACCTCCACGGGATTTCTCGGCGGCGTTGCCACCGTGGAGGACGTTTGGCTCATGCGCCGCGCCGTGAGAATCGGAGTAAAGGCGTCCGGCGGCATTCGGACCGCGAGCGACGCCCGAGCCATGATCGAGGCGGGCGCGAACCGCCTCGGCACGAGCAGCGGCGTCAGCATCGTCCGCGAACTTCGCGGCGACTCTGACGAGAAGAAGTGACCAAGCTTGCGGGTGTGTTGCACGCGCGGGCTGTCGGCCTCCTGCCGCCGTTTCTAATCGTCACACGGTGCCGATTAGAAGTCGGCCTAACTCATTGAAAACACAGGACAGCGGCATCGTTTTAATCGTCACACATGTGGGGCGGAAATGGACGAGACAAAGAATCCCTGGACTGTAATCTCAAAAGCGTCCGTCTACGAGAACGCTTGGATTCGCGTGGACCATCACGAGGTCTTGAATCCGAGCGGAAGCCCGGGCGTTTACGGGACTGTCCATTTCAAGGGCCACGCCATCGGCGTCGTCCCGATCGATGAGGATGGCAACACGATACTCGTCGGACAGTACCGCTTCCCTCTCGGCGCTTACAGTTGGGAGATTCCTCAGGGTGGCGGGCTTCCGACGGCGACATTTCTCGAGTCCGCGCAGAGGGAACTGCGCGAGGAGTGTGGTCTCACGGCAAAGTGCTGGGCCGAAGTCCTCGGCATGGACCTGTCCAACAGCGTGACAGACGAGCGCGGCACTGCCTTTCTCGCATGGGACCTCACGGACGGGCTTGCCGAGCCGGAAGACACGGAGCAACTCCAGGTCGCGCGGGTGCCTTTCTGGGATGCCGTCGACCGCGTCAAGAGCGGCGAGATCCGCGATTCGGTGAGCGTCGCCGCCATCCTTCGCGTCGCTCTGATGGCGTTGCAGGATGAGCTGCCTGAACCCCTACGAATACGATTCCGTCCCAGGGGCAAATAGAAGTGACTTTTCCCGCGCTTCGCAAAAACCTGTTGCGGACAAGCCGATCCTCATAGCAGATTACCGCTCGGTGGAAATTTCTCTCGAAGCCGGACGGCGGAAGGCGGCGTTGCTGGGTGTTTCGACGCACCCGTTCTTTTCCCCGCTGTTGCGCCGCGCGCGTGATTGGCAAATAATGTAACGAGGTTCTTGAGCCCGGGGACGCCACCGACCATGCGCACAAGCTCGGGAGGGAAACGCTCGACAGAGCACGATTCGCCCGCGACCAGCCCCCTCCTCTTTCCGGAGGAGCGGACGCACGGCGGGCGAAAGAGCACGACCCTCTCCGTAATCGTCCCCGCCTACAACGAGGAATTTCTGATCGAGGCGAGTCTGGCAAGGCTGTGCGTGCTGGGCGATTCGCCGCTCCTGGAATCCGTCAAAATCATTGTCGTGGATGATGGTTCCTCGGACGGAACGGCTGAGGCGATCGAGCGTTTTCGGGCTTCTCTGGAATCCGCCGGGCCTGAGCCGAGACTTTCCTGGGTCTGGCAGCGCCACAAGAAGAACAGCGGCAAGGGAGCCGCGATTCGCACCGCGTTGCCTCAGGTCGACACGGAGCTTGTCGTAATCCACGACGCGGATCTCGAATATCACCCGCAAGATCTGCTCAAGATGGTGAAAGTTTTCCTGGAGGAAGAGGCCGACGCCGTGTTCGGTTCGCGCTTCATGGCCGGTGGTTACAAGCGCGCCCTCTTTTTCCGGCATGCGCTTGGAAACAAGCTGCTCACATTCTTGTGCGATCTCGTGTGCGACCTCAATCTGACCGACATGGAGACGTGCTACAAGATGATCCGTGCGGACCTGCTCAAGAGCATTCCGCTCGAGAGTTCCACGTTCGATGTCGAGCCCGAACTGGCCATCAAGCTGGCCAAGCGTGGAGCTCGTATTTTCGAAGTGTCGATCAGCTATTCAGGCCGCACCTATCGCGAGGGAAAGAAAATTAGTTGGAAGGACGGCGCGCGCGCCCTCTGGGCCATCTTGCGCTATGCGGCGTCCGGACGAATCTACGCGACGGACGAAGAGGGCGGAGAGATTCTCGACCGGCTGAACCGTGCGCCGCGCTTCACGCGGTGGATGGCGGACGTGGTGCGGCCGTACGTCGGGAACCGCGTGCTCGAAATCGGCGCTGGAACCGGCAATATGTCCGTTCACTTGATGCCGCGATCGATCTATTGGGCCACGGACGTCAACCCAGCCTACTTGGACTATTTGGTCACGCTCCGCGCGACGCGGCCCTACATGAGGGTTGCCCACACGAACGCCCTGGACGCCGGAACATTTCCAAGCGGGCAGCGCTTTGACACGGTCGTTTGCCTGAATGTGATCGAGCACGTGCAAGACGACGTCGGCGCTTTGCGAAACGTTTGGGCCGCCCTCGAGAATGGTGGCCGAGCCATTGTTCTGGTTCCCTGCGGCCCGGGACTCTACGGCAGCCTGGACGAAGTGCTGGGACATTGCCGCCGCTATACGCCGGATCAGCTCGCGGCGGCGGCACGGGAAGCCGGGTTTCGCGTCGAGGACATGTTGAAATTCAACCGGCCGGGCGTCGTGGCATGGTGGTTGAACGGCCGCATTCTGCGCCGGAGGACTTTCGGGCTGGGGCAGATCCGCGTGCTGAATGTGCTGACGCCGATCTTCCGTTTGCTGGACTGGTGGCTTCCGCTGCCACCGCTTTCGATCATCGCCATATTGCGGAAGGAAGAGGGCGGCTGCGGCTCGCCTGAATCCGCCGCATTCAGTTGCGATACGGCTGTGGCATCGTAACCCATCCGGCGAAGAGCTCCGAATCTGTTGCACGATCACAGCGATATGACCTGTCGAGAAAGCGGAGAAGCTTGTTTAGAGTTACGAAATACGAGACGACTGATGCGCGAAGCACAGTTGCTCGCGCCGTCCCGCACGCTCCCGAGGGCCGAGAATCCCCATACCGGCACGATCGTCACCGAGCGACCCAACGAAGTCTGGGCTAGCGACCACACCCTGACGGCCCACCGTCGAGGAAGGCCAAGTGACCGTGTTCGTGGCCGTGGTAGTCGCGTACTCCCTGCCGTAGCGGTTCCAGCGCTTCGAACCGCGTGGCGTTCTTGTGTGGGTCTGCATGCGGCTAACTGTGGCGGTTTCCGCACCGGCGCTGCGGCGGGCATCCGCAACCGGCACGACCACGGCAGCCAGTACCAGTACATGAGTGACGACTATCAGGCCGAAATCGCTTTCCTGGGCATGGAGTCTTCGCCGTCGTTCGTCCGCCAGCCGGAATGCAACGGCTGCGTCGAGCGGTTCATCCGCACGCTGAAGGAGCAGTTGCTGTGGGTGAAAGTGTTCCAGAACGTCGAGGAACTGCGGTGGGCGCTGGCGGAATTTCGTGAG